>Ga0163215_100052_pt1 | contig 431253 bp, 423 predicted proteins | sample SynspAceP_FD_185934 | JGI IMG/M metagenome (GOLD analysis project Ga0163215, IMG submission 185934) | Saline lake microbial communities from Ace Lake in Antarctica - Synechococcus sp. Ace-P (Hybrid Assembly) | ecosystem: Environmental > Aquatic > Non-marine Saline and Alkaline > Saline | place... | reverse complement strand
CCCCCCCTCCCCCCCCCCTTTTCTTCTACCCCACACCCGCCCCCGCCCCCTCTTTTCCTCTCCCCCCCGTTTCGTTTTTTTTTTTGAACCCCCCCCCCCCCCCCCCCCCCAGCCGAGCGCCATCGACTCAAGGTGATCAAAGGAGACGCCGAGAAGGCGGCCATATATTCAGATCGGAACACGAAGGCCTTGCGGTTGCACCCGCAACCCACGCCAGGGCTGCGGCCCGCTGACGCCCGCGGGATCGGGCTCGTCGTAGAACCGGTCCGCAGTCGAGTCCCAGAATTCTACATAGTCGCCGAACCGGGCTTTTTGCTCTTCCGAAAGATCAGTAACTGCTACCTCAATTTCAATACGAGGGGGGGGCTGCTGCTCAATTACATTATCTTGTTTGGCATCTGCTGGCCCAACATTCTCCTCAGGTTGAGGAGGAACAACCTTATTTCCCAAATAGCGTCCTTGAAAAAAATCATGTTCGTCAATCGGCGGTCTTCGATTGATGCGGTCAGGACCCAGAGTAAGGTCCAATGCTTCAAGGACTGTGGTCTTACCCGTATTGTTGTCACCGATCAGCACGGCATGCTTTGGCAATATGATCTTCGCGGCACTAATGCCCCGAAAATGGCTCATACTTATACGACAAGCTCTCATGATTTCTCCTAAACCAGACACATTGCCTAATAGTACCTATTGTCCGTAACCATTACATCAAACTGAATTACGAATCTTATTTTCAAGTTTCTTACAGATTAAATACTTTGTTGAACTAAAAATTTAGCTGCCAGGGCGTAATTCATCGAGATAATCAGACCACCATTGTGCCATTCGCACCCGTTCCTCCCAATGAGTTCCGCGATGATATGTCCCACGCACCGAACTGCTATCTGTATGAGCCAGCGCTCGCTCTATCGCATCAGCATTCCATTTGCCCGACTCGTTCAACAGAGTACTCGCCATTGAGCGAAAGCCATGTGCGGTCATTTCTTTACCTGTATATCCCATTCTACGCAGCGATGCGTTAATCGTGTTTTCAGACATCGGTCGGTTGCCGGGATATAAAGAAGAAAAAATATACTTCTGACCAGCACTCAGGGCCCTAGCGGAGTTCAATATTTCCAGAGATTGTTTCGACAGCGGTACAAGATGAGGGTCACGCATCTTCATTTTGTCTGCGGGAATTGTCCATATCGCTTTTACAAAATCAAATTCCGACCATTCTGCTCGCCGTAGTTCGCCCGGACGCACAAAGACATGTGGGGTCAATTGTAATGCGAGATGCGTTAGAGGCTGTCCTTGATATCCAGAAATGGCCCTCAATAGTGCACCAACTTCTTTAGGGGCCACAATGGCGCTATGATGTTTCACGGTGGGGGCCACCAGGGCTCCACGCAGAAGACTGGATGGGTCAGAAGTAGCGCGTGATGTTGCCACCGCATATCGAAACACTCTGCCCGCAAGTGAGCGCATTCTGCGGGCTGTTTCTAGGTGGCCTTTGGTTTCAACCTTTTTGAGCGCATTCAATAGCTCCGCTGGAGTAATTTCGGCGACAGGGCGACGGCCAATATCTTTTTCCATCAGCGACAATAGCCAGCGGGTCTTTTTGATTGTTACTGCTGCACGACCTTCTCGCTCTGACTTGGAGATATACTCTTCCGCCACAGCCAGAAACGTATTGCCCGATGAAACTTTAGCTTTCGTAGCTTCGCGTTGCTTTTCCGCGGCAGGGTCCACCCCATCTGCGATCTTGGTTCTGGCCTCTTCTCTACGCCGCCTAGCCTCTTTCAACGAAACTTCAGGATAAATGCCAAGGGATAGCTTTTTTTCTTTGCCCAATATTCGGAATTTCAGTCGCCATAGCTTCGAGCCACTAGGTTGCAACAATAAGAAAAGTCCGCGCTCATCATACATCTTGATCGGCTTTGGGCCAGGCTTTGCATTGCGGATAACGGTATCTGTAAGTGCCATAGGTGGGGGCCACAATTGGAGTAAAATCCGAAATGGCCCCCAAGGTGGCCCCCGGAAATCCGTGATTACAGACGGACAACGGCGAACAGTCCCGGCCAAGCCATTCTATTTTTTAGCTGTTTTCTACGGGATTAACAAGCTTTAACGAACACTTGCGAACGTATATCTGGTGCCCAGAAGAGGACTCGAACCTCCACATCCTTGCGAATACTAGCACCTGAAGCTAGCGCGTCTACCAATTCCGCCATCTGGGCCCATGCAAGCGGTAATCATGTCAATACCGCCTGATAGAGGCGGGCGATTAGCCGCTTGGTGGTTCTGCTGTCAATGATTCATATCGACAAAGCGACAGCGTCGCCGGCGGGTTGCCGGTGCGGAGCGCCGGAGCGCGGCGTGGCGGCGGAAAAAATGCTGGCCTGCGAGCGGAATCGACTGTTGCTTCGGCCGCCGGGCTGGGGCAGAGGTTAAGCGGAAACCAAGACACGGGTGGAAGATGGACATGGATCTCGACGGACAATTGATTTGCATATTTGGCGGCGGCGGTTTTCTCGGCCGCTATATCGCTCAGGCCCTGCTGGAGCGCGGCGCGCGGCTGCGCATTGCCGAGCGCAATATCAAGAATGCGATGCATATCAAGCCGCTTGGCAATTTGGGCCAGACGCAATTTGTCAGCGCCGACGTGACCAAGGCAGAGAGCGTTGCTCGCGCGGTCCATGGCTGCGACGGGGTGATCAATCTGGTCGGAATCCTGAACGGCAATTTCGAAGCCGTGCATGTCGAAGGTGCGCGCAATGTTGCTGAAGCTGCCGCGGCGGCGGGTTGCCGCACTTTGCTGCACCTGTCGGCGATTGGCGCCGACAGCGCCTCGCCTGCCCGCTATGGCCGGAGCAAGGGCGACGGAGAAAAGGCGGTTTTACAAGCCTTTCCCGATGCCATCATCCTCAGACCGTCGATCATCTTTGGCCGGGAAGACCAGTTTATCAATCGCTTTGCCGCGATGATCGCGATGTTGCCAGTGGTGCCGGTGATCGGCAGCGCAACCCGCTTCCAGCCAGTGTTTGTCGGTGATGTTGCCGATACCGTGGCCGAGGCGATGAGCCATGGCGAAGTTTACGCCGGCCAGACCTATGAGCTGGGCGGCCCGGAAATCATCAGCATGGGCGATCTCAACCGTCGGATAGCGAAATTGACCGGCCGCGACCGGACCTTTGTCGATGTCCCGGATTTCGCCGCCAGGATGATGGCCAGCCTGCTCGGGCCGCTGCCCGGCGCGCCGATTACCGCCGACCAGTATAAGATGCTGCAGAATGACAATATCGTGGCACCAGGCGCCAAGGGACTGGACGCATTCGGCGTGGCACCAACCCCGCTCGCGGCAGTCGCCAGCGGCTGGATGGAAAAATATACCGCGCACGGCCGCTTCGGCGCCCGCGCCAAGGCGAGCTAGACGCCGCCATAACCAGCCGAGATTGGGAAAAGGCCGGGCTAGAAAAAGCGCGGGCTAGAAAAAGGCGAGCAGGGCAATGCCCATCGCCACCCGGTAGATCACAAAGACCATCATCGATGCCTTGCGCAAAAATTGCATCAGGAAGGTCATCGTCGCCAGCGCCGCGACAAAGGTCAGCACGCCGGTGATCAGCGCTTCCTTCAGCAGCTCGCTGCTCGCTCCCATCAGATCGGGAATGATCAGCACGCCGGCACCGGCCACGGCGGGTATCGACAGCAGGAAGGAAAAGCGCGCCGCCTCTACCCTGGTATAGCCGAGGAAGCGGGCTGCGGTCATCGTCACGCCCGAGCGGCTGGTACCGGGGATCAGCGCCATCGCCTGCGCCAGCCCGACAATGATACCGTCTTTCAGCGTCAGATCCTCGAAGGATTTGACCTGCCGGCCGAACCGGTCTGCTATGCCCAGCAGCACACCATAGACGATGAGGTTGACGGCGACCAAAGTGGTGCTGCGGAAACCGTCGAGATAGCCGCCGGTCTTCAGGAACAGCCCGACGATGACGGCGGGGATCGTGCCGATGATGATCCACCAGAACAGTCGCCGTTCGGCGGCCGCCTGGCCGATCCCGATCGTCGCCAGGCCACCCCGGCCCAGCGCCCAGACATCGCGGAAAAAATATGTGATGATCGCGAGCAGCGAGCCGACGTGGACGGCAATGTCGATCATCGGCCCCTGATCGGCATAGCCGGTAAACACCGGCAGCAGGATCAGATGACCCGAAGAGGATATCGGCAAAAATTCGGTAACGCCCTGCACGATCGCGAGGAGCAGCATTTGAATGAAGGTCATGGGCGTTCCATATGTTGGCTTGGCCGTATGTTGGTTTGTCGCGCAATAGCGTTTCGCAAAGCCATTGTCGTGAGGAAAATATAGGGCCGATACGGTCTATATAAACTGACGCACGCGCAACTCCACAGATCCTTAATGTCATATTCCCCAATTTTATGACAGGTTAGCTGTCCTATATCGGAATTTATGCGTGACTCCCGGTTCATTTTTATCTATTTCCTCTCTCCTGCCCGCACAAGAGGGCGGTAATTTACAATCTTTCGTTGCAGGAAATGAACATCTGGCATGGCAAAAAGCCCGCAGAAATTGGAAATGCTGAAATTTGTCGAGGAAGGCCAGGCCTATCCCGAAAAGCGCGCGCCCAGCCTGCGCGCTGAAGATTTTCAGGAAATCGCCGACAAATATGCGCCGGACAAGGCAGCCGAACAATCCGCGCGCTGCTCGCAATGCGGCGTGCCTTATTGTTCGGTCCATTGCCCGTTGCACAATCATATTCCTGACTGGCTCCGCCTGACCGCCGAAGGCCGGTTGCGCGAAGCCTATGAAATGTCCAATCTGACCTCGACCATGCCGGAAATCTGTGGCCGCATCTGCCCGCAGGACCGTTTGTGCGAAGGCAATTGCGTGATCGAATTTTCCGGCCATGGCGCGGTCACCATTGGCGCGGTGGAAAAATATGTCACCGATACCGCCTGGGAAGAAGGCTGGGTCGAACCGCTGCAGCCGGGTCGGCCCAAAGGCCAGTCGGTCGGCATCATCGGTGCCGGACCAGCCGGCCTGACCGCCGCCGAATATCTGCGCGTCGCCGGTTACGAGGTGCATGTCTATGACCGCCACGATCGCGCCGGCGGTCTGCTGACTTACGGCATCCCGGGTTTCAAACTGGAAAAGCATGTGATCATGCGCCGGGTCCAGCGGCTGAAGGACGGTGGCATCCAGTTTCACGAAAATTTCGAGGTCGGCCGGGATGCGACGCTCGAACAACTGCGCGACAAGCATGACGCGATGCTGATCGCGACCGGTGTCTACCAGGCGCGCGCGATCCAGATGCCGGGCGTTGGCGCGCCGGGTGTCGAGAAAGCGCTCGATTTCCTGATCGCCTCCAACCGCAAGAGCTTTGGCGACACCGTCCCCGATTTCGACAATGGCCGCTATAACGCCAAGGACAAGCATGTCGTCGTCATCGGCGGCGGCGACACGGCGATGGATTGCGTACGGACCTCTATCCGGCAGGGAGCGAAGTCGGTCAAATGCCTCTACCGCCGTGACCGCGCCAATATGCCCGGCTCACAAAATGAAGTGCGCAATGCCGAGGAAGAAGGCGTCGAATTTGTCTGGCTGTCTACCCCCAAGGCAATCGAGGGTACCGATCATGTGACCGCGGTCAAGGCGACCCGCATGCGGCTCGGCGCGCCCGATGCCAGCGGCCGCCGGTCGCCGGAAGTCGAGCCGGACAGCGACTTTACCGTCAATGCCGATCTGGTGATCAAGGCGCTCGGCTTCGACGCGGAAGATCTGCCCAACCTGTTTGACAGCCCGGATCTCTCGGTCACCCGCTGGGGAACATTGCGCGTCGATCACAAGTCGATGATGACCAATCTGGAAGGCGTGTTTGCCGCCGGTGATATTGTCCGCGGCGCCAGTCTGGTCGTCTGGGGCATCCGGGACGGGCGCGATGTGACCGAACATATGCACCGGTTTCTGAAAGAGAAGAAACTGGCTGAAAAGGTGGCGGCATGAGCTGCCGGCATGTGGGCATGTTGGCGGGAATCGCCGCCATGCTGCTGACGCCAGCAGCCGGCCTTGCGCAGAACAATCAATCGGTGCCCGCGCGCCCGGCGATCGGCGTTAATCCTGCGCCAATGGCGCCAGCTACCGTGGTGCCGACAGAGCGTAGCCGCGCGCTGGCGCTGGAACTGGCGACGTTGCTCAATAGCGAGGCGATGATGGAGCAGCAGCTCGACCGCAGCTACGAGGAAGTCCTGCCCGCCATGCTGGCCGCGCGACCCGATTTTCAGGAGATGGAAGCCACCTTTCCCGGCGTCACCCAGGTCACGATTGACGCCGAGCGAAAGGTTGTGGTCGAGCACGCGCTTGACCAACTTCACCGCATGCAGTCTTATGTGGGCGGCTTATACGCCGAGCGCTTCACCGAAGCCGAGCTGGCAAAAATACTGGCTTATTATCGCAGTCCGACCGGTCAGCGCATATTGTCCGCGATCGCGGCAGGCTATGACCCCAGCGCGATCATCACCAAGAATATCGAATCGATGGGCGAGGCCAAGCTGGAAGGCGGGGACCTGCTGGAGGCAACCATGCCCGCCACCCTCAAGTTTCTGTCCGAAGTGAATCCCCAGGAACGCCGCGAGATTACCGCGTTCATGCTGACGCCGGAAGCACGCAAATGGACCGCAGCCCAGTCCGGGATCATGCAGTCGGTTGCCGTTTATACAAGCGACATAAACAAGCCGGTGATGGAAGAAGCGCAAAAGGCAGTGATGAAGGACCTGATGGACTTCATCGCCGCGGCCACCGCGGCCGCGCCGGAAACCAAGAAGAGTGACGCCAATGATTGATGAATCCGCTCGGGAAGCTGAACGCAACCGCATCGCAAGCGAGGCTATGGTCCGGCCTGAATGTGAAACCGAGACCTGCGCCGCCGGTCTTGCGGTCCCGTTAGAGAAACAGCAAATCATCCTTTTCATGCTGCCATTTCTCTTTGTGTTCGCAACCTTTGGATGGGCTATTTCTGCCCACGCCAGCACGGATCAGTCCACGGGTTCAGAGACGGAGAGTGACGACAAAACCCACTTGGCTCAGAGCTTTGCGAATCTTTATCTCCCCAAGGAAATATCGATTGCGGGTGCGCTGGATAATTTTGAACGTCAGTCTTCACGGACCATGGACTCCGATCCGACCAACGCTTTGCTCGAGCAGAAATATCCCGGGATCAGCATGGCTGCCATCACAGCGAGCAGGGCGGTACTGGACAAAGGACTTCAGGAAGATATCCCGAAAATCCAACTGGAGCTGTCAGCATATATCGGCAAAAATTTTTCCGCGCCGGAAATCAGAGCGATCAATCAATTCTACGCATCAAGCGCAGGCCAGTCTTTGCTCCATGGTGTTCGCGAGAATCTCGATGCAGACCAGCTTACCGATGACATGAGGGAAAGAATGAAAACCGGCGATGGTCAAATGGTGATCGATAATGACGCCGTAATCAATATGGCTGGTCAGGCAGCAATAAAATCGCTTGAGGAGGAACACATCCCCGCAATCGCTGCCTTCATGACTTCGCCGGCTGGTCGCAAATTTTCCCTTCACACCGAGGAACTGATGGGAATCGTTGCGCAGGGAATGACCGTTTCGACCAACAGGATTATGCCAGAAATACAAGCTGCGGGCCTGCGGGCCTTCATGAGCTTTGCCGCAGGTAAAAGATGACACAGAATATGGAACAATTTTTAGCAGATGGTGCTTACCCCACCCCCGAACATGAACGCCTCGCGCGCGAAGGCATGTATCGGCCGGAATTTGAATCCGACGCCTGCGGTGTCGGTCTGGTCGCCGCAACCGACGGCAAGCCGTCGCGGCGCGTTGTCTCCTCGGCGATTGATGCGCTGAAGGCGGTCTGGCACCGGGGCGCGGTCGATGCCGATGGCATGACCGGTGACGGCGCTGGCCTGCACGTCGATCTGCCCGAACGCTTCTTTGACGATGCGATCGCCGACAGCGGCCACAAGGTGCGCCCGAAACGGCTGGCCGTGGGCATGATCTTCCTGCCGCGCACCGATCTCAATGCACAGGAATCCTGCCGCACCATCGTCGAGGCGGAAATCATCGAATCCGGCTATACGATCTATGGCTGGCGTCAGGTGCCGGTCGACGTATCGGTAATCGGCCCGAAAGCGCAGAATACCCGTCCCGAGATCGAGCAGATCATGATTGCCGGACCGATGCCGGACAAGCAGGACGCGCGGGAATTCGAGAAGAATCTCTATCTCATCCGCCGCCGGATCGAGAAGAAAGTGATCGCGGCGCAGATCCAGGATTTCTACATCTGCAGCCTGTCCTGTCGTTCGATCATCTACAAGGGCCTGTTCCTCGCCGAATCTTTGTCGGTCTTCTATCCCGACCTGATGGATGACCGGTTCGAAAGCCGGGTGGCGATTTTCCACCAGCGCTATTCGACCAACACTTTTCCGCAATGGTGGCTGGCGCAGCCGTTTCGCTGTCTGGCCCATAATGGCGAAATCAACACCATTCGTGGCAACAAGAACTGGATGAAGAGCCACGAGATCAAGATGGCGAGCCTGGCGTTCGGCGACTATAGCGAGGATATCAAACCGGTGATTCCGGCGGGTTCCTCCGACACGGCGGCATTGGATGCGGTGTTTGAAACCATCTGCCGGTCCGGTCGCGATGCGCCGACCGCAAAAATCATGCTGGTCCCGGAAGCCTGGCAGAACAATCCCGACATCGATCCCGCGCACAAGGCGATGTATGAATATATGGCCAGCGTGATGGAACCCTGGGATGGCCCGGCGGCGCTGGCGATGACCGATGGCCACTGGGCCGTCGCCGGGGTGGATCGCAACGCCCTGCGGCCGCTGCGCTATTCGATCACCGCCGATAATCTGCTGATCATCGGCAGTGAGTCCGGCATGGTTGTCGTCCCCGAAAGCCAGATTATCGAGAAAGGCCGGCTCGGCCCCGGCCAGATGATCGCGGTCGACCTTGACGCTGGCATATTGTTCAAGGACCGCGAACTCAAGGACCGGATCGCTGCCGAGGAACCTTATGCCGATCTGGTAAAGGGCTTCCTGACCGCAGACGATCTGCCGCCGGCGCCCGAAATTTCCGGCATGGGCTTTTCCAGGGAAGAATTGATCCGCCGGCAGACCGCTGCCGGTCATACGCTGGAGGATATGGAAATGATCCTCGCGCCGATGGTCGAGGATGCCAAGGAAGCGATCGGCTCGATGGGCGACGATACCCCGCTGGCGGTGATCAGCGTCAAGCCCCGCCAGATCAGCCATTTCTTCCGGCAAAATTTTTCCCAGGTCACCAACCCGCCGATCGACAGTCTGCGCGAACGCCATGTGATGAGCCTGCGCACGCGTTTTTCCAATCTGGCCAACATATTGGAACAGGACAGCCAGAATGAAGATGTCATGGTGCTGGAAAGTCCGGTGCTCAGCTGCGCCCTGTGGGAGCGACTGAAACTGGCCTTTGGTGATGCCGTCGCCGAGATCGACTGCACGATGAGCACCAGCGGCGCTGCCCTGGAATTACGCGACGCGCTCGCCCGGATTCGGGCTGAAGCGGAACAGGCGGTGCGCGCCGGCAAGACCGAAATTTTCCTCACCGACGAGGATATTGACGAAGACCGGATGGCCATTTCGATGGTGATCGCGACCGCAGCGGTGCACACCCATCTGGTGCGCAAGGGCCTGCGCTCCTACGCCTCGATCAACGTCCGGGCAGCAGAATGTCTCGACACCCATTGCTATGCGGTGCTGATCGGGGTCGGCGCGACCACGGTCAACGCCTATATGGCGGAAGCGGCGATTGCCGACCGCCATGCCCGCGGCCTGTTTGACGATCTGACCCTCGAAGACTGTCTCGCACGGCACAAGAAAGCGGTCGACGAAGGCTTGCTCAAGATCATGTCGAAAATGGGTATCGCGGTGATTTCCAGCTATCGCGGCGGCTATAATTTCGAAGCGGTTGGCCTGTCGCGGGCTTTGTGCAACGACCTGTTCCCCGGCATGCCGACCAAGATATCCGGCGAAGGCTATGCGTCCCTGTTCATCAACGCGCAGGAGAAACATGCAGCGGCCTTTGAACCAGCGGTGGTGCGCCTGCCGGTCGGCGGCTTCTACAAGCAGCGCGATGGCGGCGAAGCCCATGCCTATGGCGCCCATATGATGCACCTGCTGCAAAGCGCGGTCGCCCATGACAGCTACTCCTCCTATCTGCAATTTTCGCAAGCGGTGCGCGAGATGGAGCCGATCTATCTGCGCGATCTGATGGAGTTCAACTATGCGCCAGTACCGGTGCCGATCGACGAGGTCGAGGCGATCACCGAAGTGCGCAAGCGGTTCAACACGCCGGGCATGTCGCTTGGCGCACTCAGCCCCGAAGCGCACGAGACGCTGGCGATCGCGATGAACCGGATCGGCGCGAAATCCGTCTCCGGCGAAGGCGGCGAGGAGAAGCGCCGCTACCAGCCGTTTGAAAATGGCGACAATGCCTCGAGCCCGATCAAGCAGGTCGCTTCTGGCCGGTTCGGCGTGACCTCGGAATATCTCGGTGCCTGCGAAGAGATCGAGATCAAGGTCGCCCAGGGCGCCAAGCCCGGTGAAGGCGGCCAGCTGCCCGGTTTCAAGGTCACCGAATTCATTGCCAAGCTGCGCCATTCGACGCCCGGCGTGACTTTGATCTCGCCGCCACCGCATCATGATATCTATTCGATCGAGGATCTGGCCCAGCTGATCTATGATCTCAAGCAGATCAATCCGCGCGCCCGGGTCTGCGTCAAGCTGGTCTCGTCGGCCGGGATCGGCACGATTGCCGCCGGCGTCGCCAAGGCCCATGCCGATGTCATCCTGATCTCCGGCAATACCGGCGGCACCGGTGCATCGCCGCAGACCTCGATCAAATTTGCCGGCACGCCATGGGAAATGGGGCTGACCGAAGCCAATCAGGTGCTGACTCTCAACGGCCTGCGCCACCGGGTGAAATTGCGCACCGATGGCGGGCTGAAGACCGGCCGCGACATTGTCATCGCCGCCATATTGGGCGCCGAGGAATTTGGCATTGGCACGCTCAGTCTCGTCGCGATGGGCTGCATCATGGTCCGCCAGTGCCACAGCAACACCTGCCCGGTCGGGGTCTGCGTGCAGGATGAAAAACTGCGCGAGAAATTCACCGGCACGCCGGAAAAAGTGATCAATCTGATGACCTATATGGCCGAGGAAGTGCGCGAGATATTGGCGCGGCTCGGCTATCGCTCGCTCGGCGAGATTATCGGCCGCACCGAATTGTTGCGACAGGTCAGCCGTGGGGCGGAACATCTGGATGATCTCGATCTCAACCCGATCCTCGCCAAGGTCGATGCCAGGGACAGCGAGCGCAGCTTCAATATCGACACGCCGCGCAACGAAGTGCCGGACAGTCTTGACGCGGAGATGATCGATGACGCGCGGCCGGTGTTCGAACGGCGGGAGAAGATGCAGCTCACCTATACGGTACGCAACACCCACCGCGCCGTCGGCACGCGCTTCTCCGCCGAAATCACCGCCAAATATGGCATGAGCGTGCTGAACGAGGATCATGTCCATATCCGCTTGCGCGGTTCCGCCGGCCAGTCGCTCGGCGCCTTTCTCTGTCAGGGGATCACGCTGGAAATATTTGGCGATTCCAATGACTATGTCGGCAAGGGCCTGTGCGGCGGCAAGATCATCGTCCGGCCGATGGTCAGCTCGCCGCTGGTCAGCCAGGACAATACGATCATCGGCAATACCGTGCTCTACGGCGCGACCGCCGGGCAGCTCTATGCGGCTGGCCAGGCGGGCGAGCGATTCGCCGTGCGCAACAGCGGCGCCAATGCGGTGGTCGAGGGCTGCGGCGCCAATGGCTGCGAATATATGACCGGCGGCAATGCCGTGATTCTCGGCCCGGTCGGCAGCAATTTCGGTGCCGGCATGACCGGCGGCATGGCCTTCATTCTCGACACCCAGGGCGATTTCGAAAAAATGGCCAATGGCGAAAGCATCGTCTGGCAACGGCTCGACAGCGCTTATTGGGAAAGCCATTTGCTGGCGCTGATCGAGCGCCACCAGCAAACCACCGACAGCAAATGGTCCGAATCGATCCTGCGCGACTGGGATCGCTGGCGGGACCGCTTCTGGCAGGTCTGTCCGAAAGAAATGATCAGCCGGATCGCGCATCCTTTATCGGATACAGAGGCGATTGAGGCGGCGGAGTGACAGATCGGCGCCGCATGATGGCTTGGCTGGGCCTTGCAGGATTGGGCGGCTTGCTATCCTATAGTCCAACAGCAGCTTTTTCGAAGGGAACCAGGTTAATGGCCAAAATCACCCCCAATTATCTCGAAATGAGAGCCAGCGACCTGCCCGCCAGCAAGGCGTTTTACGAACAGGCCTTCGGCTTTGCCTTCACCGGTTATGGACCGGACTATGCGGCGATCGAAGGCGGACCTGTGCAAATCGGAATTGCTGCGGGACCCGAACCGGTCGCGCCGATGCCGACTTTTGAAAGCGACGATCTCGAAGCGTCTCTGGCGCAGGTCGAAACGGCGGGCGGAGCAATCCTCAAGGATATTTTCGCTTTCCCCGGCGGACGGCGGTTTGAATGTCTTGATCCGGCTGGCAACCGGCTGGCCATCTATCAGCCGGGCTAGACCTGGCTGCGGTTACCGGGGTTCGCGCGCTCAAAAATCTGCGCGCTCAACCTTCCGCCAGGCGCAACCGGCCGGAAAAACGCAGATACAGGTCACGCATCAATTGCCGCGTCGGAATTTCCACCAGTCGATAGAGCAAATGCGCCGCTGCCATTGATGCCAGCACGCAAAATAGTCCGAACCAGAACCCCCGGTCCCAGGCCAGTTGATCCGCCACATGCCGACACACCCGCATCATCGGGATATGGCAGAGATACAGCGCGAAGGATATTTCGCCGAGCCAGAACAGTCTCGGTCGCGACAGCCACGCAGCGGTCGGACCATTTGCCAGATAGGTGCAACTGATCGTCACCACCAGGGCCGCGATCAGGATGATATCTACTGGCAAACCCAGATCGGCCAATGCCGGCGCGATCAATATTGTCAGAACCATGCCGGCAAGGCTGAAGCGCAGATATCGGTCCCAATCGCGCGCCGTCGCAAGGGATGACAGGATCAGATACAGACCGCTGCCGAGGACAAATCCGCCTGTCACACGGATCAACGGACCGGCATAGATCGTGACATTGATCGTCCCGGTGCGCCAGATCATGAACAAAATCATCGAAGCCCCGATCATCGCCAACATGATACCGCTGGACCGGGAAAGATTTTTGCGGGTGAAATAGGCAATCAACGGGAAGACAAAGATATAGGCAAAAAACTCGGCGCTGACCGACCAGGCCGGGCTGTTCCATGCATATTCTGCCGGCAGCGTCCATTGCCGCACCAGAAAGGTCAGCAGGAACCAGTCCTTATAGGCCTGCGCATCGAGCGCGGGCTCCATGCCCGCGAGCAACGACGGCACGATCGCTGCAAAGAGCATCAGAAACATGATCAGAAAATGCACCGGAAACAGCCTCGCGATCCGGTACCAGATGAACTTTTTCCAGAAATCCGGACCAGCGGCAGAAGACTTGCGCAGATAGACATGCGACACGATCAAACCGCTGAGAATGAAGAAAAAATCGACGCCAATATAACCAAAACGCAGCGGCGGAAACGTGCCGAACCAGTCAAAATTGGTGTAATTGCGCAGATGATAAAGCACCACATATAAGGACGCAAAACCACGAAATGCGTTGATCGCTGCGCGATATTCCGCTGGCTTTACTGTCGCTGATTGCACTGTTGTCTCATCCTGTTTCCGGTCTTTATTAGCCGACAAAGGTTATAAAACCGTTTTTACACTCAAAGTCCTTTCCCAACCCTGCAATCACGATTAACACCGGCGGCATGTGGCAGTTGTACCAATTCCCCCTATGTCCGTTTTCGCGCAAAGTCCGCTTGCTGCTGGGCGAGAAATCGGTCGGCTATGAGCTGATCCGCGAATCGCCCTGGGATCAGCGCGACGATTTTCTGTCGATGAACCCGACCGGCCGGACGCCGGTGATGAAACATGCCGAGAGTGATATCTGTCTGGTCGATAGCGTCGCCATTTGCGAATATATCGAGGAAACCGTTGAAAAAGTGCCGATGATCAATGGCACGGCGGTGAACCGGGCTGAAATCCGGCGGCTGGTCGCCTGGTTTGACGAACAATTTTACGGTGATGTCACCGCGCCGATGATGCACGAGCGGATGCACAAGAGACTGGTCCGGCGCGAACCGCCGGAAGCCAAGATCCTGCGCGAGGCGATGCGCCGGGCGAACCAGCATCTCGACTATATCGATTATCTGATCGACCACCGCAGCTGGCTGGCCGGCGCGACGATGAGCCTTGCCGACCTCGCCGCCGCAGCCCAGATTTCCGTGGCCGACTATCTCGGGGCGATTGACTGGACCGGGCACGAACAGACCAAGGCCTGGTATGCGATGTTCAAATCACGGCCGTCCTTTCGGCCGTTGCTGTCGGAGCGTATGGAAGTGATTGCGCCGCCGCCGCATTATGAAAAGGTCGACTTTTGACGCGCCACGGAATGCGATAGCGTTCCCCGGCGTCAACCCCGGACTTGATCCGGGGCCTGCTTGTGCCATCAGCTAAAGCGCCTTGATCATCTGCACCTTGTCCATGCCGGGTGCGAAGCCATCTTTCTCCACCCGCTGACTGGCAAAACCGAATCTGGAGAAAAATGGCGCAACAGTCGGGGTGGTGAACAATTCCACTTCCGAGAAATCACCCGTATCCTCGATCGCCTGCAATCTATATTCGGCGAGCAGACGCCCCAGTCCTTGGCCGTGGCAATTGCGGTCCACCATGCCCCAGGTGAAGCGCGCTTGCCCCCGGTCTTCCCTGGCAAAGCCACCGCAACCAATGACTGCGCCATCCCGCTCGATAGCAAAATATTGCCCGCCGAGAATGTCCAGAAATGCGGTAAAGTCGCGCCGCTCTGTCGCGTCGAAAAAATCCGGGACATTGCTGTCGAACAAAGCAAGGCAGGCCTTTTTGTCCGACAACATATAGGGTCGGACGACCACCATCAGGCCCGGATAACCGTCATCAGATAGTTGAGTGCCAGATTGTCGGATATCGAAAAACCGCTCGCCGGACTGTAGGAGATGCCGCTGGTGTCGATCACTCGCAGACCCGCATCGCCCAGCATTTTTTCCAGCTCATCCGGGGTGATGAATTGCTCGTGATGATGGGTCCCGCGCGGGATCCGCCCGGTCCGCTCGGCCAGTTCGACCAGCATCAGATTCGACAACGCGGTGCGATTTGGGGTCGAGATGATCATCAGGCCGTCGTCAGCCATGGCACCAGCCAGCCCGTCGACAAAGGCCTGCGGATCATCGACATGTTCGATCACTTCGAGCGAGGTGACCAGATCAAAATCTTTCCCACGAAAATCCTCGATCGCCTCATGGCGATAATCGATAGTCAGCCCTTGCGGCTGCGCATGCGCCCGGGCCGCAGCGATATTTTCCGGCGCTGCATCAAGGCCGGTCACGCTCGCACCGAGTCTCGCCAGTGGCTCGCACAACAGGCCCGCGCCGCATCCGACATCCAGCGCTGTTTTGCCGGCAAGCGGTTTCAACAGGCTGCTGTCGCAATGAAAATGCAGGTCAATCGCGTCGCGGATATAAGCCAACCGCACCGGATTTAGCCGGTGCAACATTGCCGAAGACCCCCTGGGGTCCCACCAGTCCGCCGCGAGAGCGCCGAAATGTGCGGCTTCGTTCGGGTTAATCGTGCTGCTACTTGCCTTTGTCATGCCCCCTCTTTATCAGGCTTTTCAATCCTGTTCAGGCCCTTTTTATCGAAAGTTTTACCGACAGCAGCATGGCACGCATAGTGATGAAATTTGGCGGCACCTCGATGGCCGGAATCGAACGTATCCGCCGGGTGGCGCAGATCGTCAAGCAACAGGCCGATGCCGGCCATGACGTGGCGGTGGTGGTGTCGGCCATGGCCGGCGATACTGACCGGCTGGTCAATTTCTGCCGCGAAGCCAGTTCGCTCTATGATCCGGCCGAATATGACGTGGTCGTGGCTTCGGGCGAACAGGTGACTGCCGGCTTGCTGGCGATTGCCCTACAATCCCTGGGAGCACGGGCGCGCAGCTGGCTGGGCTGGCAAATGCCGATCCACACGATCGAAGCGCATAGCAAGGCACGGATTGATTCGATTGACGCCACGGCGCTGACCGCTGCCATGCAAAGCGGCGAAATTGCGATCATTCCCGGTTTTCAGGGCGTTAGCGAAGATGGCCGGATCACGACATTGGGACGCGGCGGGTCCGACACCAGCGCGGTGGCAATAGCCGCAGCGGTCAAGGCCGATCGCTGCGATATCTATACCGATGTTGATGGCGTCTATACGTCCGACCCCCGAATCGTGACCCGGGCGCGCAAGCTGAAAAAAGTGACGTTCGAGGAAATGCTCGAACTGGCCAGCGTCGGGGCAAAGGTTTTGCAGACCCGTTCGGTCGGGCTGGCGATGAAGGAAGGGGTACGGATTCAGGTATTGTCCTCCTTTACCGACGAAAACTCCCCGGTGGCCGACGACCTGCCCGGAACAATGATTATCAGCGAAGACGAAATGGAGACGGACGATATGGAAGGCCAATTGATTACCGGCATCGCCCATGACAAGAATGAATCCAAGATCACCCTGACCCGCGTGCCCGACAAGCCGGGCGCGGTTGCCAATATTTTCGCACCGCTCGCCGATGCGGCGATCAACGTTGATATGATCATCCAGAATGTCGGCCGCGAAAAGGGGGAAACGGATGTTACCTTCACCGTGCCAAGCGCCGATCTCGATCAGGCGATGCAAGTGCTGGAAGGCGCCCAGGAAAGCATCGGATTCAACCGTTTGATCCCCGACAGCAATGTCGCCAAAATATCGGTCGTCGGCGTCGGCATGAAGAGCCATGCCGGCATCGCCGCGACCATGTTCAAGGCGCTGGCCGAGCGCGGGGTGAATATCCAGGCGATCACCACATCGGAAATCAAGGTCAGCGTATTGATCGAGGAAGATTATACCGAATTGGCGCTGCGGGTGCTGCATACCGCCTACGGGCTGGATGCGGTGGATGCGGCTTGATTATTTCCCTCCCCTTCAGGGCAGGAATTAAGGGAGGGGACGTCAAGCGATACCCCCTCTGCCAACCCTCTTCTCCAAACGGAAGAGGGCTTTAGAAAGAAACCCAATGACCCAATCGAAACTCCAGCATCTCATGCAACGCGGCACCGATTTTCTCGGCTGCGATACCGCGATCATGTGCGGGGCGATGTCCTGGGTATCGGAACGCCATCTGGTCAGCGCGATTTCCAACGCCGGCGGCTTTGGCGTGATTGCCTGCGGCGCGATGACGCCGGAATTGCTCGACACCGAAATTGCCGAGACCATGAAACGCACCGACAAGCCGTTCGGGGTCAATCTGATCACCATGCATCCCGATCTGATGGAACTGATTGCGGTCTGCGGCAAACATGCGGTGACTCATGTCGTGCTGGCTGGCGGCCTCCCGCCCAAGGGCAGTCTGGAAGCGATCAAGGCCACCGGCGCAAAAGTGATCTGCTTTGCTCCCGCCATGGCGCTGGCCAAGAAATTCGTCCGATCCGGCGTTGATGCCCTGGTCATCGAAGGCATGGAAGCGGGCGGTCACATTGGGCCCGTGTCCACCTCGGTGCTGGCGCAGGAAATATTGCCGGAAATTGCCAGTCAGCTGCCCGTCTTCGTCGCTGGCGGCATTGGCACCGGCGAAATGATCGCCGCCTATCTCGAAATGGGCGCCAGCGGCGTCCAGCTCGGCACGCGCTTTGTCTGCGCCCACGAATCCATAGCCCATCCCGATTTCAAGAAAGCCTTCATCCGCGGCAATGCCCGCGATGCGATCACCAGCGTTCAGGTCGATCCGCGTCTGCCGGTAATCCCGGTGCGAGCGCTGAAGAACAAGGGCACCGAAGAATTTACCCGCAAGCAGATCGAAGTCGCCAAGCTGCTCGATTCCGGCGCGATAGAAATGGGCGAAGCACAGCTGCAAATTGAACATTTCTGGGCAGGAGCGTTACGAAAAGCGGTCATTGACGGCGATATTGAGCATGGCAGCGTCATGGCCGGACAGTCGGTCGGCATGGTCAAGGCGGAAGAATCCGTCGCCGAAATTATCAAATCTCTGGTTGATCAGGCCGAGACCGCGCTGGCGCGTTAATTTTCGCCAGCGCTTGCAATTCAAAGGCGCTGCTTGAATGCGCTCACCATGATCGTCGGCCGATGAGGGCGACAGGCTATCGGATCCAATCAAGAATGATAATCTGATTATCACATCGTCGAATGATGGGTAAATCCAATGCGCAATGACACCTGATAATGGGCGACCTTGCCATCGACGATATGCCCGCGGGTGTCGGTGACTTCAAACCAGCCAAGATCCTTGACCGTCTCTGCGGTCCGGGCGACTGCTTTTTCGATTGCGTCCTCGATACTCGTCGATGAGCTGCCCACGACTTCGGTGATCTTGTAGACATTGTCATCCATGGTAATTTCCTTTTTTCCGGTTTTCGAATCGATAGGGCGACCATTATAACACGAGAACTAACCAAGCCTGCTTGCATCCGGAATATGGTTGGTTCACAACCCTCTGGATGAGCGAACATCTAAACCAGACGGACCCCGTCACGCCCGGTCCAGGCAGCCCGACAGGACAGTATAATCAGGGACTGACACCGCTGCATCCGCCGCAGAAGAGCCTGATCCGGATCGGCATGATCATTCGGGCGCTGATCCTGCTGGCGCTGTCACTGGCGGCAGATATTGTGCTCCAGATCCAGCTTGGCGTGCAGCCCGGCATGGTCCTGATCCCCGCAGCGCTGCTTGCAGTGCTGCTGGTCTTGGTGCTGCCCGGCCGCAAATATCGCCGCTGGGGCTATGATATGGGCGACGAGCAATTGCGGGTGCTGCGCGGCTTTCTCTGGCGCACCGACACGATCGTCCCGTTCAACCGGATCCAGCATATCGACGTAGCCCAGGGACCGTTGCAGCGCCTGTTCGGCCTGTCGACCCTGATCGTGCACACCGCCGGGACGCATAACAGCATCGTCACCCTGCCCGGCCTCGCCACCATCGATGCCGAGGATATGCGCGAGACGATCAAGGGCCATATCCGCCAAGACATGATATGAACGATGTAGCCGCACCATCGGTGACACCAGAGGCCGCGCCGTTCCGGCACCTGCACCCGCTCAGCATCATCCTGAAATCAGTGAGCATGTTGAGTCAGAATCTGTTTGCGATCCTCATCCTTCATTTCAGCCTGTTCGATCAGAATATAGTCTACACCGGGCTCGCTGCGGTGACGCTGGTCGCGCTGGTCTTCGGGGTGACCGCGCTGATCTGGTCGCGCTTCACCTATCAGGTCACCGCCAGGGAAATCCGGATCAAGAGCGGCCTGCTCAACCGCAACAACCGCTCGATCCCGTTCGACCGGATCCAGGATGTCAGTCTGGAACAGAAGCTGGTCAGTCGGCTGCTCGGCCTCGCCACGGTCGCGCTGGAAACCGGGTCCGGCGGCGGCGATGATGGCAAGCTCGATGCGCTGGCGCGGACCGACGCAGAGACGCTGCGCGACACGATCCGCGATTATAAGGACGGGTTGAATGCGGATCGTGCCATTGCCGATGACAAAGCCATGGTCGAGGAAGCAGCCCCGCTATTCGCGATGGACAATCGCCGGATATTGATCGCCGGACTGTTCAACTTCTCCTTCGTGCTGCTGGCGATTCTCGGCGCCATCGCCCAAAATCTGGATTTTCTGCTGCCCGACGGCTTCTTCGATCCCCGCAGCTGGATTGACGCTTTTCCGGAACAGGATACTATCGATGGCTTCAGTTCCTGGGCGCGGATCGGCGGTGCGCTGGCCGCAATCCTGTCGCTGATCACCGTCGGCCTGGTTAGTGGCATCGTCCGGACCTATGTCCGCGAATATGGCTTTCGCCTCGAACGGGTTGAGAGCGGACAGCGCGGATTCCGGCGGCGGCGCGGGCTATTCACGCTGACCGACATGGTGATGCCGATCCATCGGGTTCAGGCGGCGATCCTGCAGACCGGTCCGGTGCGCGCGCGCTTTGGCTGGTATCATCTGAAATTCACCTCGCTGGCCGGGGATGTCAGTGGACAAACCGATCATAGCGCGGCGCCCTGTGCAACGCTGTCGGAAATAGGCCCGATCCTCGATGACTGCGCTATCCATCAGGCCCCGGCCGATCTGATATTTCAGCGAGTCGACAAGGCCTTCTGGTGGCGCGGCGCAATCATTGCTTCGCTGTTGCTCACCGGCATCGCCCTTGGCACCGGACTTTTCGTACATGATGGCCTTTTCGCCATCATCCTGCTGGCCATCCCCGTCAGCCTGATCGCCTACCTGAACTGGCGTCATCACCAATATGCGCTGACCGACAGCCAGTTGTTTGTCCGATCCGGCTGGTGGCGACGCAAGTTGACCATGCTGCCGCTCCGCAAAATTCAAACCGTCGATGTCAGCCAGTCGCCGCTGGACCATCCGCTGGATCTGGCAACGGTCACCATCGGCATTGCCGGTGGTTCACCGGTCCGGCCGGTGATGATCAAGGATATTGATTTTGACCGGGCGATGGACTTGCGCAATCGCCTGGTCATCCAAACAACAAATCCCCCAACAGCCGACCAAATGGGAAAGTGAAGAAGCCGGCTATAAGCAGGGCGCCGGTGATCAACCCCCGCACGGTTGAGCGATGAGCACCAATCTTGTGACGGCGCGCTTCCCAAATCAGCAGCGGCACCAGCAGCAGCGTCCAAATTGACAACAGGTGGATGAAGCTGAACCCACCGGCGTTCAATTGCCGGATATCCAAACTGATCAATGCGGTTGCGACCATGGCCAGCGACCAAGCCCAACCCAGCCGTCGGTGCAATCTGTCACCCCGTTTCCGCCACAGCATCACCGGTGTCAGCGCCAAGGCAAAGCCAAGGGTCGCAAGATGGAGCCATATTTGCCAGGGAATTTTCTCCCACTGGTCGTGACCACGGACAAGCGCGGCCATAACAGCCAGCATCAGAATGATAGCGAGACCGCCGAGCAGCCGATCAAATCGGTCTGGCAGAATAAGTTGCTTGGCATCGCGGGACCGATTAGGCTTGTTTTTCTTGAATATGACAACCTCCGTCCGATGGACGGAATATAGAAAAGGGCGAGAAATGCGCAAGATGATTTTGGCTATGGGAACGGCGGCATTGGTGGTGTTCGCGAACCCGGCGATCGCACAGGAAAATACCGCCCTGAAAGATATCGTCGACCAATATTGGGCCTATCAGCTGGAACAATATCCGGAATTTGCATCTTCGCTCGGGGTCGATGATCCGATCGGCCGAGTCAGCGATGCCAGCCTGGAGGCAGAAGACGCCCGCGTGGCAAAAGCAAAGCTCTGGCTCGCGCAATTGGACGCGATCGACACCAAGGTTCTGAGCGAGGACGACAAAACCAATTATGGCATATTGCGCCGGACGCTCGCCGAGCAGATTGAGGCGAACAACTATGGGCAGCGCACGATCAATTTCACCAATCGCGGCGGCTGGCACCAGAATTTCGCCAGCATGCAGAACAACCTGCCGTTCCGCAACGCGCAGGATTACCAGACCTATATCAACCGGCTGAAACAATATGCCGTGGTCAATGATCAGTCGATCACGGTCGCCAATCAGGCATTGGCAGGCGGCTATGTCCAGCCCTGCGTTTCCATGGTCGGCTATGAAACCAGCATTTCCGGTCTGGTCACCGACAAGCCCGAAGAGTCGCGTTTCTATCAGCCATTCCTGCGCAAGCGGCCCGAGGCAATAGACCAAGCGACGTTCGACAAGCTGGCGGCAGAAGCCGCCGGGACGATCACCAGCATCATCAACCCTGCGGTGAAAAAGCATCTCGACTGGTATATGAAAGACTATGCCCCGAATTGCGCCAAGGCACCGGGCGTGTCGGCGCAACCGGGCGGCGCGAAATATTATGATTTCCGTATCCGCCAGATGACGACGACCACCAAGACTGCCGATGCGATTCACAATATTGGTGTGAGCGAAGTGGCGCGGATTCGGGCCGAGATGGTCGAGGTCGCCAAGGAAGCGGGTTATGATACGCGCGAAGCGTTTATCGAGCATCTGCGGACCGATCCGCAATATTATGCCAAAACGCCGGAAGAGCTGATGGAAAAGGTCGCCCGGGTGACCAAGATCATCGACGGCAAAATGCCCTCGATCATCGGCAAGCTGGCGCGCCTGCCTTATGGCATCAAGGAAATTCCGGCCGAGACCGCGGGAGGCACGACCACGGCTTATTATAATCCCGGATCACCCGATGTCGGCATTGCCGGCTTCTATTATGTCAACACGTCGAAACTCGACCAGCGGCCGTTCTGGGAAATTCCGGCGCTGAGCGTGCACGAAGCGGTACCCGGCCACCATCAGCAGATCGCGTTGCAGCAGGAACTCGACATGCCGGACTTCCGCAAACATGGCGCGTTTTTCACCGCCTTTGTCGAAGGCTGGGGTCTCTATTCGGAACGGCTCGGCATCGAGATGGATCTCTATGACACCCCGGCCAAGAATATGGGGCGGCTTTCCTATGAAATGTGGCGCGCGTGCCGGCTGGTTGTCGACACCGGCATCCACAGCAAGGGCTGGAGCAAGCAGCGGGCGATTGATTTCATGACCGACAATACCGCGCTCAGCACCGCCAATATCGAAGCGGAAGTGAATCGCTATATCAGCTGGTCCGGTCAGGCGCTGGCCTATAAAATGGGCGAGCTGAAAATCCGCGAGCTACGCGCCAAGGCGACCAGCGAACTGGGTGACAAGTTCGACCTGCGCGAATTTCACGATGTCGTGCTGGGACAGGGAGCGGTGCCGCTCGATATGCTCGAAGCGCAGGTGAACCGGTGGATTGAAGGGAAGCAGTAGATGAACTTGTTACGAGCCATTTTATGCGCAATCGGCCTTGCCGCCGCGACTCCCTCGCTGGCACAAGCAACGCCGGAAACACTAGCGAATGAAGTATTGGTTGCCTACCAGAAAGGAAATGTCGACGAATTTACCAAACTGGTGACGGCCTCTCCGTTACTGGACAAAACCGCCACACTCTCAGCCCAAATTAAGACCAATATCCAGACATTGCTGGATATTTACGGACCTGTTGAAGGATGGGAGCTGGTGCGAGCAAAATCTGCTTCCGACCGATATGTAGAGAATAGCTATCTCATTTTTCAAAATGAATATGCTACCCGATTGAAACTGTCGTTTTACAAGCGTTCTTCAGGATGGATTATCGCCAGTTTCAATATCGATGACAGCATTGGCAGCTTGCTGGAAGAAGCAGACTGAACCAACCCAGCCAATAACGGTCAGTCGTCTTTTTCAGGGGTTTCATTCGCCCCCGGTGGCACGGCAAGATCATTGGTGGCTTTGACCGCATCGGCATCCCTTGCGTCAAGCCGGTCTCTGGCTTCCTCGGCGGCTGCGTCGCGCGCTTCGCGGTTGGCTTCGATTTCCAGTACCCGTTCTTCCACGGCATCGGATTCCGCATCGATCCGGGACAGGCGATTCTGCCGTTCCTCTTCGATCAGCTGGCCCCAGTTGACCGTGTCATCGATACCTTTTTCGGCATAGGCCTGACTGAGCAGCGCCTGCGTGCATCCGGTAAAACCGCCCGCTCCGGTGGGCGAACAGCTGTTGGTGCCTGATTTACCGACATATTCATAAGAGCGAACGCGTTCCGACCAGGCCTGATTCTTGGCATCGCCGAGGCTACCGCTGCGCAGGGTTTCGGGAATGCGATAACGATCGCCCTCATCCTTGCGCGCGCACACAACAATCTCTTCATCGCTGCTCTGCGGGCAGGGATCGTCGCCATAGATGACCAGCTGATTGACCCGGTCTCCGGGCTTGTCCTGCGCCTGTACCGGGAATGCCAACAGGCCAGCGCCTGACAGCGCGGCGGCGGAGATCAAAAATTTCTTCATCATAAGTTCCTTTGTCCGCACCGATCTGAACCGCTGCTGAAGCGGGTTGCGCTTCCTAAATTCGTTTCGACAATCCTATCGCAACCCGGCAGCCCAGCCGGATCGCCGCGCTCAAAACCGGATAGCCGGGCGCGTCTTCCGCACCCGCAGCAATTGCCGTTGCCTTATGCTCCAATTCCTCTTCGCGAAACTCCGCAATCATACGGGTCAGCTCGGGATCATCTTCCGATTCGAGCGCATCGAGCTGCTCGCTATAATGATGGTCGATTTCGGTTTCCACCGCAGCGGTGCACGCCATTGCCGCCCGGGGCCCGAGCGCCGCCGTTGTCGCGCCCAGCGCATAGCCGGCGACTTTCCAAAACGGTTGCAGCGCGGTGGGCCGGACGCCGCGATCCGCGATCATCTGGTCAAACGCATCCAGATGCCGCTGCTCCTGCTCTGCCATATGGTGGATCGCGCTGCTGTGCGGCGCATCATCGCCCATCACCGCCAGCTGGCCCTTGTAGATTTGCGCTGCGCCATATTCGCCAGCCTGATTGACGCGGATCATCGATGCAATATCGGCTCGTGTTTTTATCAATTTTGCTTCAGCCATGATCGGCATCCTTTCGTCCGGTCGCTACCATCAACAAGATGAGGATCGCGCCACCAACTGACAAGAGGAAATTGAAACCCGCCAGGGAAATGCCGAACAGGGTCCATTGTGCGACATCGCAGCGGATCAGCGGTGCGTTCATGATTGAATCCAGCATGTCGCCACCTGCCGCCAAATTGGTGGAGCAGGAGGTAAATCCTTCCCACCAGTGATATTCCACGCCGGCGTGAAAGCCGCCGATCAGGCCGCTGGTCAATATGGCCAATGCTGCCGCGACGACCAATGGCATCGACCAAGCTTTCGGACGAAGCATCAGAGCAGGCAGTGCCAATATGATCGCGGCAAGATGCGGCCATCTTTGCCACATGCACATTTCACAGGGATATAGACCAAAGCCATATTGACTGATCAGCGCGCCGCCAAGCAAGGCTGTCGGCAACAGGAAAGCCAGCCAGGTGGCATTGCGCAGGGACAGCATCAGCAGGCCCTAGTTTTTCGCAACCACGGTTTTCTTGGCCGGCTTTTTCGCCGCCTTGTTCATTGCCATTTTCAGTCCATCGGGACCCAGACGGCCAATGGTCTGCAGGGCATAATGCAGCTGGAAATCTTCCACACCCAGTTCCTTCAATTCTTCGGCGGTCTGGGTGAAGCGGGGATCTTCCTTGCTATCCTCTTCCAGCACCTCATCTTTCAGTTTGATCTCGTTGACCAGATGACGGCGCAAATCGGATTCGCGGAACCTTGGGCGGGTCTTGTAATCCGGATCGGACAATTGTGGCACATTGATATCGGGCTCGATGCCGCCTTCCTGCACCGATTTGCCCGAAGGCGTGTAATAGCGCGCGGTGGTCAACCGCAGCGCGCTGCTATTGGAAAGCGGCAACAATGTCTGCACCGAGCCCTTACCAAAGCTACGCTCACCCATGACCAATGCCCGGTGATGGTCCTGCAAGGCACCGGCAACAATTTCGGAAGCCGAAGCCGAACCGGCATCAATCAGGACAATGATCGGCAGTCCGGTCGCTGCATCGCCGCTCTTGGCAAAATAGCGCTCGATATCGGATTTTTCGCGTCCGCGCTGCGACACGATTTCTCCGCGCGACAGAAATACATCGGAAACCGACACGGCTTCATCGAGCAGGCCGCCCGGATTGGACCGCAAATCCAGCACATAGCCAAGCGGCTTCTTGCCCAGAGACTTGTCGATTCCGACAATCGCAGCGGCGACATCGGCGCCGGTGTCACTCGAGAAGCTGTTGATGCTGATCACGCCGATCTGGTCCTTGATTTCCCAGGTAACCGGCTTGAGATCGATAATCGCACGTTTCATCGAAACATCGAACGGCTTGTCCCTGCCGGGGCGGACGATCGTGATGGTGATCGGTTCACCGGGCTTGCCGCGCATTTCCTCGACGGCTTCATCCAGCGTGCCGCCGTAGATCAGTTCGCCATCAATATGGGTAATATAGTCGCCCGCTTTCACGCCCGCCTTGTCTGCCGGCGTATCCTTGAACGGAGCAATGACTTTCACGGCACCGTCTTCCAGCGTCACCGAAAGGCCCAGGCCGCCGTAATTGCCGTCGGTCTGGGTCCGTAAATTTTCAAAATCCCGGGCATCGAGAAAACTGCTGTGCGGATCAAGACTGCCCAGCATGCCTTCAATCGCCCCCTTGATCAGATCGGCATCATCCACCTGATCAACATAGTCATTCCGCACCCGCTCAAAGACGCTCATGAACTGCTCCATCTCGCGATAGGTATTTGCATCCACGGCGGAAATTGCCGAAGTCGTGGCGGGCAAAAGCGCAACGGTCAAAACAAGGGCGGCGGCTTGCAATACGGGCTTTTTCATCAATAGTGTCCTGTCGGTCCAATTCGCTGCCAAATATAGGCTGGAATCGTCTGTAAAGCAAAGCAGCTTAACCAATAATGACGGAAAGCTTCGACGAACAACGATTTTCGAGTCGCCCTGCCCTTGTTCAGCCAATCAGGGCGGCAATATCAATCGGCCTGCCATGGCGGCGCAATTCGACGGTGACGGTGGGATCATCGGAACCAGACTGTCCAACCGGCGCGCCCTGCACCACCTGGTCGCCGACCGCTACACTGCTCGTCGCCATATTGGTGATCAGACTGGTCCAGCCGGCATCATGTTCGATAATCAATATATTGCCATAGCCCCGGTAACGGCCAGAATAAGCCACTCGCCCTGCCGCCGGCGCGACAATCTGCGCACCAGTATCCACGGCGATGGTCAGGCCGCGCGAGCGATAGCCGCTATCGGATATCTCGCCGAGGCCAGTGACAATTTCACCGATCACCGGCAAGCGATAGGCATTGGCGACATCTTCCTTCTGCCGAGGCAGCCCAGCCCTTGGCTCCTGCCCCTGTCCGGGCCGCAGAACCGGTCCCTCCAGTTCCGCCAGTGATTCGCGGACCGCACCGCTTTCGCGAATCTGGTCCATCAGGTCCAATATGTCTCGCGCTTCCTCGCCCAGGGCCAGCGCATGGTCCTGCTCGATTCCGGCATCGTCGGAAAAACGTGCGGCATCAATCCGCTCGCTGGCTTCCAGACCAGCCAATTGCCGCCGCCGTTCGGTCAGCCGCCGCTGACTTTCGTCGAGCGAAGCAATCGCACGGGCGGCCTGTTGCCGCAGCTGCTCGCCCTGCTGGACTTCATCGCGCAGGCTGGCGGTACGCCGTTCGATTTCCGGCATTACGGCTGACAGAATCGAGCGCATATAGATAAGTTCGTCGAGCGAACGTGGCTCGACCAGAGCCAGCGCGGTCGGCTTGCGGGTCATCATCTGCAGCGCGGCCGTCAGCCGGATCATCGGTCCCTGCTTTACCGCCAGCCGCGCCCGCTGGCGCTGCTGCAGCTTTGTGACAATGGCGATGCGCGTGCGGGCGGCCTTGATATCGGCTTCTGCGGCCTGAATGCGGGCGGCGAGAGCGGCGGCTTCGCTGGCGATCCGGTCGGCATCATTGCTCGCCGCTTCGGCCTGACGTCGCAAGGCATCGCTGCGCTGGCTGGCGCGCTCGGACTGCTCGCGCGCCGAAAGCAGGCTGCGCTGCTGTTCTGACAAGCTTGGTTCGGGGGCCTGCGCTGAGAGCAGCGCCGCACCGGCTGTCGCCAAGCCGAGAAAACTGATCAGGGCGAGAGCGGAACGAATCATCATGCTCACCCTTCCCGATGATAGGGATGGCCGGCAATGATCGAAGTTGCCCGGAACAATTGTTCTGCGAGCATTGCCCGCGCCATCATATGCGGCCAGGTCGCCTTGCCGAAAGAAAAGAAATGATCTGCGCTGGCCCGTTCGTCCGCGCTCAGACCATCGGCGGCGCCAATCAGGAAACGCGCCTCGCGCGCACCATTGTCACGCCAGATCGAAAGCAGATTCGCAAATTTGCTCGACGTCCAGTTTTCGCCCGCTTCGTCCATCGCGATAATCCTGGTGACGCCTTGCAGCTTCGGCGACTTGCCGCCCTGATCGGGCAGCTCGCTGATCTTCACGTCCCAGCCAATCCGTTTCACATAGCGGTCGACGAGCTCCGCTTCCGGGCTGCGGCCAATTTTGCCGCGGGCGACGATATGCAATCTCATCGCCCTGCAATATCAGGCTTCGGCGACTTCCGTCGCTTCGCCTTCTTCGTCGACAGCCCACATCCGTTCCAGATTATAGAAGCTGCGTACTTCCGGCCGGAACAAGTGGATGATCACATCGCCGGCGTCGACCAATACCCAGTCGGCATTGGCAAGACCTTCGATTCGCGCGGTGCCGCCCGATTGCTTGATCCGCTCGGCCAGTTTCTGGGCAATAGACGCGACCTGTCTGGTCGAACGCCCTTCGGCGATCACCATATGGTCGGCAATATTGCTTTTGCCAGCCAGCGGAATGGAGACAACATCCTGCGCCTGATCATCATCGAGCGATTTCATGACCAGCGCATGGAGCGCGTCCGACTCGGCCTTTCCTTCCTTGGAAGTGGCAGATTTCAGAACTTTTACCTTCGGTTTCGTCAACTTAAATCCTAATCTTCTGGGCCTATCAACCGGTGTGTCACCGCGTCACGAACGCGGCGATCATCATATTGCTGATGCCAATGGGGCCGGGCCATCCGGATTGCGGTGGCCGAGCGAGGGTCGGGACGATAGCGCAGGAATGTCAGCGCCGGCGTACTCCAGTTGGTCCAGTTACCACGCTGGCTCGCGGGGTGGACGAAGCGCCGCAGCCAAGCCATTGCGGGAGCCGCAAAAGCATCGTCATCATAGCCCGGTCTCGAAATAACTGCAATCGGCAATAATCGGGCTATTTTTCGCCAGTCTTTCCAGCGGTGAAATTGCGCCAGATTGTCGGCGCCCATGATCCAGACAAATTGCCTTTTGGGGTAGCGACGGACCAGCTTGCGCAGGCTGTCATAGGTGTAGCGCGTGCCCAGATCCTGTTCGATCACAGTGGGTTGAATCCTGCTGCGCCGCGCCATTTTCTGCGCCGAAGCCAGCCGCGCATGGAGCGGCGCCATGTCACTGGCACCTTCTTTCAGCGGATTGCCCGGCGAGACCAGCCACCAAGTTTCATCGAGATCGAGCTGCTCGATCGCAAACAGGCTGATCGAGCGATGGGCGCCATGCGCCGGATTGAACGATCCGCCAAGAAGACCGGTGGTTTTCACCGAATCACGCTCAAGGGCGCACTTGCCCGGAACCGCGCACCACCCATTTATAGGTCGTCAGTCCTTCCAGTGCGACCGGACCGCGCGCGTGCAGTCGCCCGGTGGAGATACCGATTTCCGCACCCAGTCCGAATTGCCCGCCATCGGCAAACTGGCTCGATGTATTGTGCATCACGATCGCGCTGTCGGCGCGCAGGATGAACCGTTCGGCCATGTCGGAGTCTTCGGTGACAATCACATCAGTATGGTGCGAACCATGTTCGGCAATATGCGCCAGCGCCTCATCGACCCCATTCACCATCGCCACCGACAGGATGGGCGCGAGATATTCGGTATCCCAGTCGGTCTCATCCGCCGAGACGACTCGCTCGTCCAATTCGAGCACGGCATCATCGCCGCGCACTTCACAGCCGGCATCCAGCAGCGCGCGGACCAGAGGGCCGGGTGCCGGATAATCCTGATCGATCAGCAATGTCTCCATTGCGCCGCAAATCCCGGTCCGCCGCATCTTGGCATTGACCGCAATCGCAATGGCTTTGTCTTGATCCGCATCCTTGCCGATATACGTATGGTTGATACCGTCGAGATGCGCGAGCACCGGCACCCGCGCTTCGTCCTGCACCCGCTTGACCAGTGACTTGCCGCCGCGCGGAATGATGATGTCGATCAATCCGCTGGCTTTCAGCATCGCCCCCACCGCTTCCCGGTCGGTGGTCTGAACCAGCTGGATCGCGTCAGCGGGAAGACCCGCTTCGACAACGCCGATGACCATCGCATCAAAAATCGCGCCGTTGCTGTGGATTGCTTCCGATCCGCCGCGCAAGATGACGGCATTGCCGGAACGCAGTGCCAGAGCCGCCGCATCGGCGGTCACATTGGGCCGGCTTTCATAGATGATCCCGATGACACCCAGCGGCACCCGGACGCGCTCCATTACCAGGCCGTTGGGCCGTTCGGTGCGATCGATGACTTGCCCGACAGGATCGGGAAGCACGGCGACATGCTCCACCGCAGCAGCGATGGCTTCGAGGCGTTCGGCATCGATCATCAACCGGTCGAGCATGGAATCGCTCAGATCCCGGTCCCGCGCGCTTTCCATATCGCGCTGATTAGCGGCCAATATGGCGCTTCGATTGTCGCGCAAGTGCCGCGCAGCGGCCTTCAGGGCGGCGGATTTTTGTGCATCGCTCACGCCGGTTAGCGTGGAGAAGGCAGCGCGCGCCTTGCGGCCCATATCGGTAATCAGTTGTGCTGGATCTGTCATAAGCCGCTGCTAGCATGGCGGCGTTAGCAATTTAACCCAAAATCGCGATATAGTTCGAGCAAGAAAATTTTCTCGTGGGACAACAATCGATTCTTCCGAATCGCTGTGTTCGCAGACAAATTATCAGGAAATCACGCAATTCACCCCACGACTCGTTCGACTCGTCACGAGTCGGCCCGATGCGATTCGCCAGTCTCACGACCCTCTGCTAGCGGATCACCGGGGATTAAAAATAATAACGGCGGGTCATGCACAAACAAAATACCGGAAAAGGGTTAAAAGCCCTGCTGGATCATATGTTTACCGATCGCGAGTTTTTCATGCGGTCACACGGACAGGTCCGCTTTCTCACAATATCGGCAATATTGCAGAAACGCGTGTTTTATTCCGTCGCGGCGGCGCTGGCTTTCTGGCTGTTGATCACGCTGGCGATGATGATCAACCAGCTTACCGTCTCCGGCGAACGCATGGCCCTCGCTCAGAAAGAAGCCGAGGTGAACAGCACCGAAAGCCGCGTCGCAAATTACAAAGCATCAATTGACGACGTCGCCGCTGATCTCAAGCAGCGCCAGGATGTGCTCGATCAGATGACCGAGCAATTTGTCGGCGAACAGCCGGAAGCTGCTGAAACAGCGGAACAGAAACAAACCGACGATCAATTGTCCGAAAATACGCGGAAAATCAGCGCGGCATTCCCGGAGGCGGCTCATCTTGCCAAACTCGAGGCCCGGCAGATCCTGTTTGCCCGGCGCCTGACCATGGCGGCCATTCAACGCACCGAACAGGCTGAAGAGGCGATTCGCAAATTCGGTCTGAACCCTGACAAGCTGGCCAGAAATTCTACCAAAGCGATGGGTGGTCCATTCATTCCCTATTTCAATAATCAGGACCATGAATTGCACCCCACGCTTGAACGGCTTAACCTGGCGCTGCAACGGATGGATACGCTGGAACGGACCTTGATCGCGATCCCGTCTGGCAAACCCTCCAGCACCGGCATGATATCGAGCAGCTATGGCTATCGCCGTGACCCCTTCACGGGCGGCAGCGCGATGCACAGCGGCATGGATTTCAAAGGGCCTCGCGGCCAGCCGATTCTGGCGGCCGCCGGCGGCAGAGTCACTCATGCGGGCTGGAAGTCCGGCTATGGCAAGACCGTGGAAGTCACGCATGGCAACGGCTTGATGACGCGTTACGCACATTTGTCGCGAATTGGCGTGGTCGCTGGCCAAAAAGTCGAACAGGGATTACAATTGGGGGCAATGGGAAGTACGGGACGCTCGACCGGGACGCATCTGCATTTCGAGGTGCGGCTGAACGGACGTGCCATTAACCCCCGACCATTTTTGGAGGCGAATACAGATGTTCTCAAAGTCAAAGCCATCGCACGACAACGTACCAAAACACCGAAGCGCGCCGAGTCAGGCACCAGCCGTGGCTAGAAGCAGCGGCAGCAGCGGGTCGAGTTTTTCGATCATCGGTGACGGCATTGTCATCACCGGCAATATCGAATCAAAGGTCGATCTGCATATCGACGGCGAAGTGATTGGCGACGTGAAATGTCTGTCGCTGGTCCAGGGGCCATCAAGCAAAATAAAGGGTGCGATCACTGCCCAGAATGCCAGCCTGGCAGGCGCGGTCGAAGGCTCGATTGATGCCGGCGATCTTGCCATTGCCTCAACCGCCCGCATTGGCGGGGACGTCACCTATGAAAATGTGACGATCGAGCAAGGCGGTCATGTCGACGGCAAGTTCAAGCACCGCAGCAGCAAGTCACCCAATCTCGCCAAATCGACGGTGAACATGAACGAAATGGCCATCCCGCTGGAGCTGAGCGCTGGCGACAGGGCAGCCTGATTTAACCATTGTGGACCAGCCTGTGATCGAAAATGATCCCCAGGCTAATTGCGGGGCGCTTGTCGCCGGTAACTAAGCGCTTCCGCCACATGGATGCGACCGATTTCATCCGCGCCAGCCAGATCGGCGATGGTACGAGATACGCGCAAGACTCTGGTATAGCCGCGCGCCGTTAGCCGCATCGCTTCCGCGGCCTGCGTCAGCAAGGTCCGCCCCGGCTCGTCGGGCGTGGCATATTGCTTCAGCGCATCGCCGTCGATTTCAGTATTGGTGCGTGCTTCCAGATCGGCATAGCGCTGACGCTGGATTGACCGTGCCCTGGCGACTCGCGCAGCCACCGCTTCCGACCCCTCTGCTGGCGGCGGCATGGTCAAGTCTGCAGCGGACAGGGCTTCCACCTCGATATGCAGGTCAATCCGGTCGAGCAGCGGCCCGGAGACTTTCGCCTGATAGTCGGCGGCGCATCTTGGTGCCCGGGAACAGGCGAGAGAGGCATCGCCGAGATGGCCACAACGGCACGGATTCATCGCGGCAACCATCTGAACGCGCGCCGGGAAAGTGACATGTGCATTGGCCCGGGCCACGCTGACTTCTCCGGTTTCCAGCGGTTGGCGCAGCGAATCGAGCACCGGTCGCTGGAATTCGGGCAATTCGTCGAGGAACAGCACGCCGAGATGCGCCATGCTGACTTCCCCCGGGCGAACCTTCAGCCCGCCGCCGACCAGCGCCGCCATCGAAGCGCTGTGATGCGGGGAGCGAAACGGTCGCTGGCGGGACATCTGGCCGCCTTCCAGCGTACCCGCGACCGAAGCCACCATCGAAACCTCCAGCGCTTCGGATGGCGACAAGGGCGGCAAAATACCCGGCAAACAGGATGCAAGCAGCGACTTGCCCGACCCCGGCGGGCCGTTCATCAGCAGATTATGCCCACCAGCTGCGGCTATTTCCAGCGCCCGTTTCGCGGTTTCCTGGCCCTTCACATCCTTCAGGTCCGGCCCATAATCCGGTTCTGGCGCGTCGCCGGTCTCCGGCGGTGTCAATATCGACTGGCCCTTGAAATGATTGAGTAACGCCAGCAGGTCGCCCGGTGCCAGCACCTCGACATCACCGGCCCAGGCCGCTTCCGGGCCCTGCAATGCGGGACAGACCAGGCCAAGATTTTTGCCCGAAGCATGAAGCGCCGCCAGCAACACGCCGGGCGTGACCGCCAGTCGGCCATCGAGTGACAATTCGCCGACCACGACATAGCTCGCGAGAGTCTCGGGATCGATAATGCCCATCGCGCCGAGCAATGCCAGGGCAATCGGCAGGTCATAATGGGAGCCGGCTTTCGGCAAATCGGCCGGCGACAGATTGACCGTGATTCGTTTTGGTGGCAGCGAAAGCCCCATCGCGGCGATGGCTGCACGCACCCGCTCGCGGCTTTCTGCGACCGCCTTGTCCGGCAGGCCGACGACGTTGAATGCAGGCAATCCCGGCGCAACCTGACATTGCACTTCGACACCCCGCGCCTCCAGTCCGAGATAGGCTACCGTCTGAACCAGCGCCACCGTCATAGCCGCCCCAATTTCATGGCGGCAATACTGGCAATGACGAGAGATTGAGTCGAGCGGCAACCACTCCATGGCCGTAACCGTCAAAATCGAAGAGATACGCAGGAGCCAATGGTTAATATTGGGTAACCAGACCCCGATACTTTCTAGCAAGCACCAGCCCCCAGAAAGGGGGTATGATTAAGAATAACCAAATAGTCATTCCAAAAAATCGTAGCGATTCGGCGAGCTCGAACGGCGGTTTTCTTGTCAGCGCCTTCCTGCTTGCTGCGCTGCTCCTCTTCCCGGCTCAGCCTGCGATTAGCGCTAGCAGCTATATTGTAACCGAGACGGTTGAGGTTTTCGAATATGATTTATACGAACCAGAAGCACAGGCTGCACCGGCTAGCACGGCATTTGGTCAATATGGCCCGTTTCGTGTCATTGCAGCGGATGCGGTAGAAATGACCGGAACCGTAGACAGTTACACTCCTGCACTATTTGGTCAGATGATCAGACATTTCCCGGGAATCAAACGGATTGAAATGCTTGATTGCGATGGGTCTATAGATGAGGAAGCCAATCTTAATCTGGCCAGAATGATTCGTCGCGCAGGAATCAGCACCCACGTGCCAGCCAATGGCTCGGTTCGTTCTGGTGCAGTAGAGCTGTTTCTTGCCGGCGTCACAAGGACAGCGCATCCCGATGCCGAGTTCATCGTGCACAGCTGGATGGACGAAGACGGCCGCGAAGCGAATGACTATCCTGCTAGCGATCCGGTCCATTCAGAATATCTCGACTATTATGCCGAAATGGGCGTGCCTTCAGGCACCGCCAATGCATTTTACGCGCTGACCAACAGCGTTCCCTTTTCGCAACAACTGCGTCTTTCGCGGAATGATATGGCCCGCTTTCAGATGATCCACTAAATATCGTCATCTGCATCTCCCGTTCACGTCTTATGCATGTGTGGGAGCAATAATCCCTTCCACGCACTTTAGTTGACAGAGCGAGCTTGCGACTCTGCTCGCAAAGCACCAAATGGGATCTGATGGACGAAAAACTGGCAAAAAAACGGTGGAAATACACCTCGGGATCCCGATTCCTGCTCACCGTGATCGGATTCACGCTTATTCTGATTTCGCCGATCATCGGCGCAATCCCCGGCCCGGGTTTCATTATCGTCTTTCCCATCGGTCTGGCTCTGGTCCTGCAAAATTCACGCTGGGCGAAGAAGCGCTATGTCGATTTCAAGCGGCGTTTCCCCAATTATGGCAAATGGACCGACTGGGCGATGCGCAGAAGGCATCACAAGACCCTGCCCGACGATTTTGAACTGCCAATTTTCGGCAAGGTGAAGACGGGCAACAGAGGGAAGAAAGTTTAGGGCCAGAGCCTCGCGCAAACGCTTGACTTTCCGCGCCTGCCTGCCTAATCGCAGCCACAACATATCGGCCGCAGATTTTGGCGGCCTTCTTTTATCGAAATTTTGACGTAGGATAATCGCGATGAAGCGTACATTTCAACCGAGCCGCCTGGTCCGCAAACGGCGCCATGGCTTCCGTGCCCGCAAAGCCACCGTTGGCGGTCGCAAAGTATTGGCTGCCCGCCGTGCCCGTGGCCGCAAGAAGCTCTCTGCCTAAAACAAATATGACCGCCAGTGCTGCGCCTGCCGAAGCACGCCTGTCGCCGGATCATTTGGATAGCAAGCAGCCTTCTCCCGATTCGGGGTCCGTTGATTCAGCCCGGCCTATCGAAGTGATTCGCAAGCGCGCGGATTTTCTCGCTGCCAATCGTGGCAAGCGATTCGTTACCTCCAGCTTTGTCCTGCTCGCGCATCGCCGCCGCGTCGATCACGCCATTCCGGCGGAAACGATCCGCCATGGCATCACGGTCACCAAGAAAATTGGCAATGCCGTCGTGCGCAACCGCATGAAGCGTCGATTTCGGGCGTTGCTCGCACAGGTCTTGCCCAGCAACGGCATCGCCGGCGTCGATCACATCATGATTGGCCGCAAAGCCAATAAAGAGGCGGACTTTGCCGGCATGAAAGCCGATCTGGAAAAGGGCCTGAGACATCTGGCCAAAAAGCTGGGTTAGACATGCTCAAGTCTGTTTTCATCTTCTGCGTGCGATGCTGGCAATGGGGCCCATCGCGCATTTTGCCGTCGACTTGCCGTTATCTGCCGACCTGCAGCGCCTATACGATCGAAGCGATCGAGAAACATGGTGCAATTAGGGGTAGCTGGCTGGGAGCGAAACGGCTATTGCGCTGCCATCCTTGGGGAAGCTCGGGTTACGACCCTGTGCCTTGATACCCTGAACACCGATCCTATTTGCAACAAATGGCCGAAAGCGGGACGAAATAGTGGACGATAAGCGTAATATTATCATGGCGGTGCTTCTCACCGGGATCATCCTGTTTGGTTGGCCGCTCATGATGGAACAATTTTTTCCGGACATGGCCAACAAGAATGAGGCGGTGGAACAGGCTGATGTCTCGACCACCGACCAGGTCGCGGGCGGTGAAACCGCCTCCACCCTCGTTCCGGCCACTGGCGGCACTGAAATTTCCGCCGCGACAGCGTCAGAAAAAATCAGACCACTGGCCACCGTTTTGCGCGAGAATCCCCGTATCCTGATTGAAACCCCGCGATTGAAAGGTTCGATCAACCTCAAGGGCGGGCGTATTGATGATCTCACGCTGTCCGATCATTCGGTTGATATGAGCAAGAATAGCGAGCCTGTTCGACTCTTTGCCCCTTCCGGCACCGAAAATGCCTATTTCAGCCGCGTCGGCTGGGCAGGTGATGGCGTTGTGGTCCCCGATGACAATACGATCTGGTCGGCTGACCGCAGCAAACTGACCCCCGAAACGCCGGTCACGCTCAGCTGGTCGAACGAGACCGGGCAAATCTATGCGATCAAGCTGTCGATTGATGGGGACTATCTGGTCACCAGCGAACAGAGCGTTACCAATCGCGGCGAAAATCCGATCGCGCTCAAGCCCTATGGCCTGATCAACCGCAAACGGGATCTGCAAAATATTCCGCCCAGCGAAGCGAGCACCTGGACCATCCACTCCGGTCCCGTTGGCGTCTATGAAGGCGCGGCAAACTACGATGTCGACTATAAAAATCTCGCCGGTGAAGAGCCGGGGTTTTTTGCCAGCCTGTTTGGCACCTCCGCGGTTGCCGGAACCAATAGCTATGATACGGAAGTCAGCTGGCTGGGCTTTACCGACAAATATTGGCTGGGAGCATTGATCCCGGAGAATATTTCCGAAGTCGATGCAAAATTCCGTTCTGGCGGGGGCGATATTTTTCAGGCCGAGATCGCGAAGAAGAACGCGCAGATCATTGCACCTGGTCAACAGCTGAAAACCACGACCCGTCTGTTTGCCGGAGCCAAGGAAAACGCGGTTCTGGAAAAATATGAAAAAGAATTTGGCATCAAGAATCTGGATCGTGCCATCGACTGGGGCTGGTTCTACTGGTTCGAGAAACCGCTTTTCTATCTGCTCAACTGGCTGTTCAATCTGGTCGGCAATTTCGGCGTAGCGATCATCCTGATGACCTTCATCGTCCGCGGAATCATGTTCCCGATCGCGCAGAAACAATTCGCATCCATGGCACAAATGCGAGCGGTTCAGCCGAAAATGAAGGCGATTCAGGCGAAGCACAAGGACGACAAGCAGCAACAGCAGCAGGAAATCATGAAGCTGTACAAGGACGAGAAGGTCAACCCGCTTGCCGGATGCCTGCCGATCTTCCTGCAAATTCCGATCTTCTTCGCGCTCTACAAGGTGCTGATGCTTTCGATCGAAATGCGCCACCAGCCCTTCACCCTCTGGATCAAGGATCTGAGTGCGCCCGATCCACTGACGCCGGTCAATCTGTTCGGCCTGCTGCCGTTCGATCCACCATCTTTTCTGGCGGTCGGCATTTTGCCGATCCTGATGGGCATCACCATGCACCTGCAGTTCAAGCTGAACCCGGCACCGATGGATCCGATGCAGAAACAGATCTTCAGCATCATGCCGTGGATCCTGGTGTTCATCATGGCGCCTTTCGCCGCCGGTCTGCAGCTCTACTGGACGATATCCAATACGCTCACCATCTTGCAGCAGAAATGGCTCTATTCGCGCCACCCGCAGATGAAAGAGATGATGGCCCAGGAAGCCGAAGAAAAGGCACGCAAGGCAGCGGCTGACAAGGCGGAAGCATGACACCGCTCCATCCGAAGCTGTTCTCCGGCCCGATCAGCTTTCTGAAAAGTGCGCCGCAGCTGCAATTTCTGCCCGAACCGACGGTGCCGGAGATTGCCTTTGCCGGCCGGTCCAATGTCGGCAAGTCGTCGCTGATCAACGCGCTGACCAATCGCAATGGTCTTGCACGAACGTCAAACACACCGGGGCGGACCCAGGAGCTTAATTTCTTTGATGTCGGCGATCCGTTGATCTTCCGGATCTGCGACATGCCCGGCTATGGCTATGCCAAGGCGCCGCCGAAAGTGGTCCAGAAATGGCGCTTTCTGATCAACGACTATCTGCGCGGACGGGCCGTGCTGAAACGGACCTTTGTGCTGATCGACTCGCGACACGGCATCAAGCCGGTTGACGAGGAAGTGATGGAAATGCTCGACCGCGCGGCGGTCAGCTACCGTGTGGTGCTGACCAAGGCGGACAAGGTCAAGCAGGAAGAACTGGATATCACGGCCGAAAAGGTCGCCGAGATTGCCAAGAAACATCCTGCCGCGCATCCGGACCTGCTGCTTACCTCTTCGGAAAAGAAGCAGGGCATCGATGAACTTCGGCTTGCCGTTCTCGAAGCCGTGCAGAGCTAGCCGACCGAAACCAGACCGCGGAACAAGGCTTTTCTCGACACAGCCGATCATATTTGATTATGGGGCATTATATGAAATTGATAATCGGAAACAAAGCCTATTCCAGCTGGTCGATGCGCGGCTGGCTTGCCTGCAAGCAGTCGGGACTGTCCTTCGAAGAACTCACCGTGCCGCTATTCGGCGACGATTGGGACCATGTCCGGGCGAGCGAAAATTTTGCGCCGTCGGGCGGCAAAGTACCGATTTTGTGGGATGGCGAGACCGTGGTCTGGGATAGTCTGGCGATCATCGACTGGCTCGCGGACAAGACCCACCGGGACCGTTTCTGGCCGAAAGACGAGACCGCCCGCGGCATGGCCCGTTCGATGGCAGCGGAAATGCATTCGGGTTTCATGGCGCTGCGGCGGCAATGCCCGATGAACACGCGCAAGATTTATGAAGGCCTTGCGATCAGCGACGAGGTCAAGGTGGACGCCGCGCGAATCATCGAACTCTGGGCGCAGGCGCGGGCGCGCTTTGGCGGCGGCGGACCATTTCTGTTCGGCACTTATGGCGCTGCGGATATCATGTATGCGCCGGTGGTTTCGCGCTTTCAGACTTATGGTTTTCGTCTGCCCGGCTTTGCCACCAGCTATATGCAGACCATTCTCGATCATGAATGGACAGCGCAATGGATGGAGGCGGCCGAGGAGGAACCCTGGGTAATCGAGCGGCTCGAACAACCGAAATCAGCAGAAGCCTGATCGCCCGGACATGACCGCACCAACAGCTCTCGACCTGGCAAAGCGGCTGATCGCACAGCCCAGCATCACCCCCGCGACCGGCAGCGTGTTTGACGAGATGGAAGCGATGCTCGCACCGCTGGGATTTGAAATATCGCGCTTTATCGCCGGCGATGCCCCCGAAGATGCGGAACACGGCGGTCCAGTCGAAAATCTCTTTGCCATCCGCAGGGGTCCGGCCGATTCGCGCCATTTTGCCTATGCCGGGCATCTCGATGTCGTACCGCCTGGCCAAGGCTGGCAGACGGACCCGTTCGTACCGGAGATACAGGGCGATCTGCTCTACGGACGCGGCGCCGTCGACATGAAGGGCAGTATCGCTGCCTTTGTCAGCGCCCTGCACCAGCTTCCCGATGATCTGGGCACGATCAGCCTGATCATCACCGGAGACGAAGAAGGGCCGGCCCGCTTCGGCACGGTCGCGCTGATGGACTTCATGGCCGAGCGAGGCATCACACCCGACCTCTGTCTCGTCGGCGAACCAACCTCGGTCCACCGGCTCGGCGACATGATGAAAATCGGACGGCGCGGTTCGGTCAATATGTGGGTCACCGTGCATGGCATGCAGGGCCATGTCGCCTATCCGCATAATGCCGACAATCCGATTACCAAGCTTGGCAAGATCTTGAGCGAGATTGATGCCATTCAGCTGGATGAAGGCACCGACTGGTTCCAGCCGAGCAATATCGAATTTACCGACCTGCATGTTGGCAATCCTGCGCATAATGTGATTCCGGCCAAGGCCGAAGGCCGCCTGTCGATCCGGTTCAACGATCGGCATACGGGAGAAAGCCTCAGCGCCATGGTGCAGGAAATTGTCGAACGGCATGGCGGCGAATTGAAGCCGGTCATTTCCGGCGAGCCATTTCTGACTCCGCCCGGAGAATTTTCCGGCATTGTCGCGGACGCGATTCGCGAAGTGACCGGCGTGGAACCGGAACTGTCGACATCGGGCGGGACGTCCGACGCCCGCTTTCTGGCAAAAATCATGCCGGTGGTCGAATTTGGTCTGTGCAATGCGACCATGCACAAGCTTGACGAAGCCGTAGCGGTCGATGATCTTGATCAGCTGGCGAAAATATTTGCGCTGATTGTCGCACGATCACTGTCCTGAAGCGCTAAGATCAGCGCCGCCGCCGCAAAATGATATACAGCGCGCCGGCCCCGCCGTGGCGCGGATGCGCCCGGCGCACAGTGGCAATATGCGAAGCATGGCGAGAGGCAGCAAGCCAGTCGGCAATCGCCGCCCGGATTGCTCCGCGACCACCCTCCCGGTAGCGTTCGGCGTCATTGCGTGCCTTGCCGGTAATCAGCAATATCGCACGATGGCCGGCGGCAATGCTGAGCTCCAGCGCACCGTCGAGACGGCCATGCGCCGATGACAGAGTGTAGCCGTGCAAATCGACGGTGACATCGGGCTGAATCATGCCCTTGGCGAGACGGCGATCCCAGCCGCCATCCAGCCCGTGACGCGTGGCCACCGGTTTCTGATCGCGCAATGGGACGGCTATGACCGATTTTCCGCCGAAGCTTTCCGCAGTGATCGGACGGGACAGATCGCGCGGCCGCTTGGCCACCGGAAGGTTTTCAATCCGTGTCAGCCGTCCCTGATCGAGCGGCTTGACGGTTTCGATGAACTTCTGCCAGAGCGCCTTCTCGCCGGCGGTAAGGGGCCGGTCCGACATTATTACTCGCCCGGGTTTTGGCGGGCAGCAACCAGCCTGGAAACGGTGCCTTTGGGCAGGAAAAGCAACGCCTGGCCGCGTGAAGACATGCCGCCCGCGATTATCGCCGCTTCTTCGCCTGCGCCCCAGAATGTATCGAAGCGATTGGCACCCTTGATCGCCCCGCCGCTATCCTGCGCGACCCAGAGGCCGTCGGCAATATCATGTTCCATATCAAGAAAGACCGGCGCGCCCAGCGGTACAAACATCCGGTCTGCGGCGACCGACGTGCGCGCGACCACCGGGTGGCCCATAGCCCCCAATGGCCCTGGTCCGGTCAGCTCGCCAAAGAAGATATAGCTTTTATTCTCGCGCATGATCTTCATGCCTTCTTGCGGGTTGGCCCGCAGCCATTCGACAATGCCCTGCATATTGGTCTTGCCGTCGGCCAGCAATCCGCGTTCCCGCATCAGCTTGCCGATGCCGGTATAATCCCGACCATTTTGGCCAGCATAGCCGATCCGCATGATCGACCCGTCGGGCAGCGCCAGGCGGCCACTACCCTGAATCTGCAGAAAGAACAGATCGATATAATCCTGCGCCCAGGCGATCTCCAGGCCCTGACCGACCAGCGCGCCATCATCTATCTGGGCCCGGTCTTCAAACGGCACCAATTTGGTCCCGTCGACCTTGCCACGGATACGCTTGTCTTTGAGCGCTTCGGAAAACAGGCCCAGATCGACGTCGAGCAAATTGTCGGGTCGCCGATAGATAGGCACCGGATATTTGGCGTTATTGATCCTGGAACCGCTAATTTGCGGTTCAAAATAGCCGGTTGCAAAAGCCTTGCCGTCGCCAATTTGCGCCGTTTCGAAATAGGATGCGAAAAAGCGCGCGGCGTCATTATCCTGCCAGCCCTGGGCGGCATCGCACGACAATTGCCAGTCGGCACCATTGGTCAGACCACTATTATCCTCGCGCCGGACCAGCGACGAACAGCTGGTGCGATAGGATCGCAGTGCAGATGTGGCTTTGGCCTCTGTCAGATTGAGGCTGGCGATATCCGGTCCCAGTGCGATGCCGGAACCGGTTGCACGGGTCGAGTCATCGCCGATTTTGACGAGCTGCGCGGAATCGACAGGCTGGAACCTCGCCGGCGCGCCATTCTTATATGTCGACTGCGGAGTGGCGGTATCGCCCGCAACCCACTCACCTTCCTGCTGCTGGGCCTGCTGTGGGGGAAGGCTTCGAGCGGTGCCTTCCGGGATGATCGACATGGAACAGGCGCTGACCATCGTCATTGCCCCGAAAAGCACCACTAATTTCATGATATTGTCCCTTGGCGAGCGAGGGTCAGGCCTCATCGGTTTCGTCGAGCAACCAATTGGGATCAGCACTGGAAAGATCGCGGCTGAAGGTCCAGACATCGTGGGTTTCGGCCGCGTCGGATAGCGAGCCACCAATCAGATTGCCCTTTTTGTCTTTGACCACCGACGCGATATCCGCATCAAATTGCACCGTGATGCGTGCCACAGGCCGACGATAATCCGCTGCCGAAATGCGCGCATTGTCGATTCGGACCAGCTGATTCGATAGGACTTCGCCGCGTTTTTCCCGTGCGTCGATGACATCAGCGAAGCTTTCGTAAACATCTTCATCACAAAGGGATTTCAATTCTTCCTTGTCGCCCTTCCAGAAGGCTTCGAGGATCATGGCATAAGCCGCTTGTGATCCCTCGACGAACCGGCCGACATCGAAATTGCGGTCGGCGCTCAGAATTTCACGCATCCCGGCTTCGGCGCTGCTGTCATAGACCATCGTCGGCGCTCCGGCAGGTGCGGGAACGATATCCGGAACATGCGGCTTGGCATCTTCCAATGGCCTGCGATCATTGGCGCGCGGTTCAACGCTGCGCGGCATATGTTCCTGCTCATGACCGCTGCGCTTGCCCAGCACGGAATAGAGACGCAAGCCGAGAAAGGCCGCTACCATAGCCAATAATACAATTTCGATGGTCACTTCACAATCCAATCTTTTCTTTGACCCTATACATAGGCAGAAATAGGGACGGTTTCAAATGGCATTAGTGAAAAAGCCGCTTTGCCGCAATTTGCCAGCCGCTTCTACCGGCCAATTTGTGAACCTGCGATTACAAATATACCGGCGTGACGGGCTCCTCGATAGCGGTTTACTCTTTCATTGCCCTTGGTTCCGTCCCCTGCTAGGCGCGCTGCGAATGGCGCATCAATATGCGCCAAAGGACATGGTTGACCAATTTTCCGAAAGGACAGACCCGATGGCTGATGATAATGAAAAAAACGAATCCGAAGCGAAACCCACCGGGAATGTGACGACTCCGGACCCGCTCGCCAATGGCGCGGACACCCAGCCACAGATCGGCGTGATTTCGCAATATGTGAAGGACCTGTCGGTCGAAAATCCGAATGCACCGGACGTCTACCAGTGGAACGCACAGCCACAGATTGATGTGCAGTTCAATATCGGTTCTTCGCAGATTTCCGATGAAGTCCACGAAGTCGAACTGAAGATCGACGTTACCGCCAAATCGGACGAAGGCGTCGCATTCGCCATAGAGCTGCTCTATTGCGGCCTTTTCGGTATGCGCAACGTCTCCGAAGAGCAGTCACATCCGTTTCTGTTTGCCGAAGCGCCGCGGCTGCTCTTCCCCTTTGCCCGGGCAATTATTTCCGACGCCGTGCGCGATGCCGGATTCCAGCCCTTGCTGCTCGAGCCGATTGATTTCACCGCGCTCTATCTGCAGCAGCGCGAACAGATGGCGGCACAGCAATCGGGCGAGCAACCGGTTGGTAACGCCTAAGCAACCTTGCTAGGATAGCAGGCATGAACCTGCTGAAATCCACCGGAACCATCGCCGGGCTGACTCTGGTCAGCCGCATTTTCGGCTTTGTCCGCGATATCATGCTGGCCCGGATCCTCGGAGCCGGTGCCGCAGCGGACGCCTGGCAGCTGGCGTTTCAACTGCCCAATATTTTCCGCCGGCTATTCGCCGAAGGCGCCTTTTCGGCGGCCTTCGTGCCGCTGTTCAACCGCAAGATGGAAGCGGACGAAGAGCGAACGGCGGCGCAGAATTTCGCGATCGACGTGCTTTCGGTATTCGTGCCGCTGCTGCTGGTCTTTTCAGCGATCATGATGCTCGCCATGCCCGGCATCATCTGGCTGATTGACGATTTCGGCAGAGGTGGCCGGATGGACGATTTTTCGGTTTCGCTGGCCCGGATCACCTTTCCCTATCTCGGGCTGATCAGCATCACCACATTGTTCGCGGCGATATTGAACTCGCTCAGCCGGTTCGCGGCAGCGGCAGCGGCACCGATCATGCTCAATATCTGCATGATCACCGCGCTGCTCGCCTCTTATCTGGTCAATGACGGCAACGACCCGCGCCAGACCGCCTATTTTCTGGCAATGGCCGTGGCCACTGCCGGACTGGTGCAAATGCTCTGGCTCTATTACTGGGCGCGCAAGACCGGGTTCCGCTTCCCGCTCAAAATGCCCCGGGTCAATGCCGATGTGAAGGAACTGGGCGTGCTTATCCTGCCGGCCGTTTTCGGTGCCGGCATCTATCAGATCAGCCGCTTCATCGACCTGTTCTTCCTCGGCCGCTTGCCGGAAGGGTCGTTCGTCTATCTGGCCATGGCGGACCGGCTGAACCAGCTGCCGCTCGGGATTATCGGCATTGCCCTGGGGACCGCCATCCTGCCGGCCCTGTCGCGATTCATCGCCAAGGATGATCTGGGCGGGGCGCAGCGACTGCAAAGCAACGCGATTGAGCTGGCGATGTTGCTGACCATTCCCGCCGCGATTGCCCTGTTCTTCGCCGCCGGGCCCTTGGTCACGTCCTTCTATGTCGGCGGGAATTTTCTGGCGAGCGATGGCGAGACAACGGCCAATGTCGTGGCGGCTCTGGTCGTTGGCCTCCCCGCATATGTATTGGTCAAAGTGCTCATCCCTGGTTTCTTTGCCCGGAAAGACACCAAAACCCCGGTCTTTACAGCGGGGATTTCCCTGATCATCAACATCAGCCTCAATCTCCTGCTGATCCCGATCTATGGCATTGTCGGCCTCGCATTTGCAGGCGCGATAGCCGCCTGGTGCAATTGTGCCATGCTCTATTACATGCTCCATTCGCGCGGACATTTTCATATCGAATGGTCCCTGTTGCTGCGCATTGGACGAATCACTTTCTCCGCTGCCGGCATGGCAGCGGTGCTGGTCTATGCAGCGCCGATCGGGGAAAGCATGTATGACGGCACGATCTGGCAACGGGTCGGGTCGATCACCGCTCTGGTCAGTGTCGGCGGGCTGGTTTATGCGGCGCTCGCATGGCTGACCGGCGCAATCGACCGTGACAAGATCACCATGCTGACCAAGAAGAAAGCGGCAGAAGCAGCCGCAAGCGAAGGAAGTTTGTAACATGCGGACGGTATCTGGCATCCAGCCTACGGGGAATCTCCATCTCGGCAATTATCTGGGCGCGATCAAAAATTGGGTGAAGATGCAGGACGAGGGGGAATGCCTGTTTTTCCTGGCCGATCTTCACGCGATCACGGTGCACAATGACCCCGCTGAACTGGCTGCCAATTGCCGCGAAATGGTCGCCGCGCTGGTCGCCGCCGGGGTCGATCCCGACAAATCGATCCTGTTCAATCAGGCCCGTGTGCCCGCCCATGCCGAACTGGCGTGGATGCTGACCTGCAACACCCCGATGGGCTGGCTCGACCGGATGACGCAATTCAAGGAAAAGTCCGGCAAGCACAAGCAGCGGGCGTCGCTCGGCCTTTATGGTTATCCGGTGCTGCAGGCGGCCGATGTGCTGGTCTATCAGGCGACCCATGTGCCGGTCGGCGAAGACCAGAAACAGCATCTCGAACTGGCCCGCGATATTGCCTCAAAATTCAACAGCGATACCGGCACCGAAACCTTTGTCCTGCCCGAGCCGTTTATCGGCAAGACCGCAGCCCGGATCATGAGTCTGCGCGACGGCAATGCGAAAATGAGCAAGTCCGATCCGTCCGACCTCAGCCGGATCAACATGAGCGATGATGACGAAACGATCGCGCGCAAATTGAAAAAGGCCAAGACGGATCCCGAACCGCTGCCCGACAATATGGCGGATCTCGCCGACCGCCCGGAAGCGAGAAATCTGATCGGCATCTACGCGGCGCTTGCCGACCAATCGCAAGATGCCGTGCTCGCTGAATATGCGGGCAAGGGCTTTGGCGACTTCAAACCGGCGCTCGCCGATCTGGCGGTCAGCAAATTGTCACCCATCCGTCAGCGTTTCGAGGAATTGCGCAAGGACCAGACAGCGATTGACGCAATTTTGCGCGATGGTTCGGAAAAAGCCTCGGTGATGGCGCGACCAACAGTGGAAGCCGCCTATGCCGCGCTTGGGCTGCTGCGAAACTAGCCTGTCACGCCGCAGCGCCTGATTGTCACCAGCGCAATAGACTTGCCTGCATCGCCATTTTCGGTAAATGCTAGTCCATGGATATTATCTCAATACGCGGCGGCAATCGCCTGTCTGGCACGATTCCCATTTCGGGAGCCAAGAATAGCGCTCTGACCCTGCTGCCATGTGCGCTGCTGACCGATGAACCGGTCACCCTGCGCAACCTGCCGCGGCTCGCCGATGTCGACAGTTTCGGCCATCTGCTCAACCAGCTCGGCGTTTCGACCACCATCGAAGGGGCAAGGCCGGAAGATTTCGGGCGGGTCATGACGCTCAAGGCCGGCAGGATCACCTCGACCGAAGCGCCCTATGATATTGTTCGCAAGATGCGGGCGTCGATTCTGGTTTTGGGCCCGCTGTTGGCGCGCGCCGGCGAATGCCGGGTATCGCTGCCGGGTGGCTGCGCAATCGGCAACCGGCCCATCGACCTGCATCTTAAGGCAATCGAAGCGCTCGGCGCCAGCATTGAAACCACCAGCGGCTATGTGATCGCACGCGTGCCCGATGGCGGCTTGCCGGGCGGGAATTTCTCATTCCCGGTGGTTTCGGTCGGAGCAACGGAAAATGCATTGATGGCGGCCGTGCTGGCAAACGGCACAAGCATCCTCAAAAATGCTGCCCGGGAACCGGAAATTGTCGATCTGTGCAACATGCTGGTTGCCATGGGTGCAGAAATCGAGGGCATTGGCTCGTCGACGCTCACCATTTCCGGTGTCGATCGCCTGCACGGCTGCACCTATCGGGTGATGTCGGACCGGATCGAAGCGGGCAGCTATGCCTGCGCGGTGGGCATAGCCGGCGGCGAAGTCGATCTGCTGGCCGCCAAGGCTGATGAAATGGAAGCGACCCTGGACGCGCTGCGGCTGGCTGGCCTGGATATCGACATCCATGCCAAGGGCATTCGGGTGGCGTCCGATGGCAAGCTCAAGCCACTCACCCTGTCGACTGCCCCCTATCCTGGCCTGGCCACCGATATGCAGGCGCAGCTGATGGCGATGCTGTGTCTCGCCGACGGCGCCAGCGTGCTGACCGAAACGATTTTCGAGAATCGCTATATGCATGTGCCGGAACTCAACCGGATGGGCGCGGATATCGAAACCAAGGGTCGCACCGCCGTGGTCCGGGGCGTCAAGAAACTGACCGGCGCGCCGGTGATGGCGACCGATCTGCGCGCCTCGATGAGTCTGGCGATTGCCGGACTGGCAGCGGAAGGCGAAACCCGGCTGCAACGCATCTATCACCTCGACCGCGGCTATGAACGGCTGGAAGAGAAACTGGCGGCGGTGGGCGCCGATATCGAGCGGATCAGCGGCGATTGATCGTTAGGCGTTTCTTTGTTTTTCTAGCGGCGGTGTTAGCCAGCATTGCTTTATCAAACGCGTTATCCGCGCAAACATCCAATATCCAACCCGAGCATGTTGCTGATGAAGCTTGGGCCGATAAATTCTTTGAACAATGGGATGTCTGGTTCGATGAACTAGCTTTCGACAGTGACTACTATTTTCATGAGTCTGACGGAGACTATGGGTTCAGGAACAGGTCAACTCCTAATCTGATTGACGTATATTATGTTGAATCACTGAAAAAATACACTTCTGCTTGGTCGTTTGCTATTGAAATGGTCAATAAGGCTGGCTTCACAGCCTGCCTCGATGGGGAATGCAAACCTGTCTTGCGAATGGTATCAGTCAACTCGAACACAGATGAACTGCCAGATTGGTTGAACAGCTTTCTCCCGACAAACCGAGAAGAAACAGCGAGGCAAGTGGCAGCTCAGATGCTTTGGCGAGAGGCTGACCTCAGCCAATGCGAAGGCACCATCAGTCATTTGATCTCATTCGAGGATAAGAAAAAGAATTTGTGGTCAAGACGGTACCAGCAATGGTTGCAGGGTAAAGCTCCCGATGCTCCCGAGATTATCACGGTTAGGGCCGATGGTGATTGGTTATCTTTGAGGGCGAGCAGTAGGGCCAATCCAGAAGGACCCAATGCCTCTGGTTTGAACGTTGGACTAGTAGTCGATGGCGCCAGCGATGACTATTATTACGACTGGGCGCTTAGAATGAGGGAATTGGTCGAACCTTGTCTCAAACCTTCCGTCGGCCCTCCACCATGGGAAAAAGTGCTCGCAGCTAAACATGCTGGTGCGGAACCATTACGAGCTGATCGTTAACCCCCGCTAGCACTTATGGCAGCTTGTCATTGCGGCACTTTTGCCGTGTAGTCTCTCCCATAATCAGGAGAGGATGAGTCCATGTTTTCAGGACCAATAGAAGACCGTCTGGCGATTCGGGAATTGCACGATGCCTATTGCGATGCGGTGCTGCGCAAGGATCCCGACGACTGGGGTGCACTGTGGACGGAAGACGCGATCTGGTCGCTGATGGGGACCGAAGTGGTTGGCCGGACCAATATCGTCAATCTATGGAACGGCGCCATGGGCCAATTTGATGCGGTCAGCTTCCTCGGCATACCGGGCAGCCTTGCCGTCACCGGCGACACCGCATCGGGTCGCTATCAGACCCATGAAATATTGGTCGAAAAAGGCGAGCCGCGCATTGCCGGCGGACGCTATGACGATGAATTTGTCAAAATCGACGGCCAATGGCTCTACAGCAAACGCATATTCAATGTTGTTGCCCAGATTGGCGGAAACAAGATTTAGGAGAATTGGAAGCATGGCAAAAATATTGATCGCAGCCCATATTGATGTGGATCCGGCGACACGCGAAGAATGTTTGAAAAAAGCACAGCCCTATATTGATGGCGCGCTGAGCCAGGAAGGCTGCCTCTGCTATAGCTGGGCCGCCGATATGCATAATCCGTCCCGCATCGAAGTGTTTGAAGAATGGACCGATGAAGAGGCCCTCGCCCAGCATTTCAAGGATGTCCATTATTCCAGCATGCTCGCCCATATCGGCAGCTTTGGCCTGATCAATGCCGTCAGCGCCAAATATCGAGTGGACGCCGAAGGGCCGGTTTATAATGCAGAAGGCAAACCGACACCGTCGTTTGACTAATTTGAACAGGAATTTGCCATGAATGAAGCAGTATCCAAATCTCTTTTCCAACCGGACATCCTGGCCGATCCGTTTGATTTCTATGAAGAGAAACGCGCCGAGAGCCCGGTCTTTTTTGATGAAGCCAGCGGCACCTATGTCGTTCTGGATTATGACCTGGTCTCGGAAGCTGTGGGTCGATTGGATGATTTTTCTAATAATTTCAATGCCTTGCTTTCCGGCGGAAAATCCGACGAAGAGCTTGCCAATGATGAGGAAGTCCAGGCCATTCAGGCCAAGGGCTTCCCGCAGGTCAACACTCTGCTGACTGCCGACCAGCCGGTGCACACGCGGTTCCGCAAATTGGTCAATCTCGCTTTTTCCATGCCCAAGGTGAACAAGCTGGAAGACAGTATGCGGGAGATGTCGAACGAGCTGATCGACAATTTTATCGACAAGGGCGAATGCGAATTTGTCAGTGAATATGCGATCCCGATGCCGGTCCGGACCATTGCCGTGCAACTGGGCCTCGATGTCGCCGACGCCAGCACGATCAAGCGCTGGACCAACGCCTTTGTCGACCGCTTGTCCGGCATGATGACCCGCGAACGGCAATTGGAAACCGAACGCGAGGTGGTGGAATATCAGCATGCGCTCAAAGCCAATATGGACGAGCGCCGCAAGGAAGCGAAAGACGATATCCTGTCCGACCTGGTCAACGCCCAGGTTGATGGCGAGCGACCGCTTGATGATGCGGAATCCCTGTCGATCGTGCAGCAGCTGATGGTCGCCGGCAATGAAACCACAACCGCGGCGCTGGCCGAGGGCATGCGGCTGTTCGCGACCAATCCGGATCAATATAAGAAGATTCAGGAGGATCCCTCGCTGATCCCCAATGCGGTCGAAGAAGTGCTGCGCATGTCGAGCGGCTCGTCCGGCATCTGGCGGGTGATGCACCGTGATGCCGAACTGGGTGGCGTGATGCTGCCCAAGGGGGCGATGGTGATGATGCGCTATCACGCTGCCAATCGCGATCCCAAGCAGTTTGAAAATCCGAATGAATTTCAGGTAGACCGCAAGAATGCGCGCACCCACCTGGCGTTCGGCAAGGGCATTCACATGTGCGTCGGCAATATGCTGTCGCGCAAGGAAATGACGGTATCGTTCCAGCAATTCGCCAAACGCATCGACAATATCCGGGTCCAGGAAGGCGCGAAACTAAATTATCCGCCCAACATGATGTTGCGGGGACTGGCCAATCTGCCGATCCTGTTCGACAAGAAATAGACCAGAAAACAGGAACATATGATGGGCATGATGGACGGAAAAGTCGCGCTGATTTCGGGCGGCGCAGAAGGTATTGGCGGAACCGCCGGACGGCGCGTTGTCGAAGAAGGCGGCTCGGTAATGCTGGCCGATATTCAGATCGACAAAGCACACGAGCATGCAGCAGCGCTCGGCGAACGCGCCGAAGCGGTCGAGCTGGATGTGCGCAATCTCGATCAGTGGCAAGCTGCGGTCGATGCCACCAAGAAACGCTTTGGCAAGATGACGACGCTTTTCAACGTCGCCGGCATTTCCGAACCGGGGTCGGTCGATGAGGTCGATCTGGAAAGCTGGAACCGGACGATTGATATCAATCTCCAGGGCACTTTTTATGGCTGCCGCGTCGGACTCCCGGCGATCATCGAAAGCGGCGAGGACGGGGCTATTGTCAATATCGGCTCGATGCTGGCGATGCGTCCCGGTGCGCAATTTGCAGCCTATTGCGCCAGCAAGGCAGCGGTGACAGCGCTCAGCAAATCACTCGCCCTCCACTGCGCCGCAGAAAAATATCCGGTGCGGGTCAACACCGTGCATCCGGGCGCAATCGATACGCCAATGTACCAGCGCTATCTCGCTGCCTATCCAGGACCGCATGACGAGGCCGTGGAGCTGTTCAACCGCAACCATCCGATCAACCGGGTCGGTCAGGCGGTTGAAGTCGCCAATGCGATGCTATGGCTGGCCAGCGACCTGAGCAGCTTCACGACTGCCAATGATATCACGGTTGATGGTGGCGGCAGCTACCGGGAATGAATGGGTAAAAAAAAGGTGGCCGGAGCGGGCCACCTTTAACCGCCGGACAGATTGAAATGCGATATCCGGCGATGGTTCTTCTAAACTAGCGCCCGGCGCTGGCGACAATATCGACAACCGTCCCGCCGCCCGCACGTTTGTTCAGGGTGATCACATAGGCATCGTCATCATTTGCTTTCGAGCCGCCCAGAACATGCTCACTGCCGCGCAACAGATATTCAGCGTCATATCCACCACGTTTTGCCTGGGTATAATAATAATCGACAATGCTCTTGATCGGCGTCGCGGTGGTGAAGCTGACCACGCGAAGGTCGCATTTGCCAGCGGCCTCCTGGACATTCGCTTTTGGATAGACCGGAAATTCCGGCGGCATTTTATTGGCCCAGCCCATGTCATATGTCAGTTTTTCCTTGCAGACGGGCTTTTTCTGGCGCGCCTCTTGCAGTTCGGCTTTGTCCCCCAGTGTCAATCCTTCATCGTCCGACGTCATCTGCCGGGGCTTTGGCGCGCTTAGCATTTTGCCGCCAAGCGCTGCCTTTGCAGCGGCTCTGCCGTCTTCACCAGTGCCCGGTGGTACCGATCCGTCCGCCGCCCCATTGGCCCCGCGAATAGCATTGCGGTTCGCCTGGTCCGTAAGATCAGGGTCAACGAGGATCGCATCTTCCAGCGCATCATTCATCGCCGGATCGGAGGTCAGATTGTCATCCAGCTTTGCCAGCTCTTCGTCGCTGGCTTCATTGCTGCCACAGGCTGCAAGCGTCAAAGGCAGCGCAAAAGCCGCAGCGGACAACCAAAGGGAACGGGAAAGATTAGACATGCAAATTGCTCCTGAATTTAGGGAAACACATGCATCAAAAAGCGTTAATATTCCGTTAGGGAAACTGGTTAATCCGGTGACTGTTTGTTAACCCTTTGTCTCATTTCGGGATTTTAGCCGAACGTGTCCGGTCCATCCATTTCACCGAATCGGATCAGGCGGGAGGTGAGAACAGCAGCCTGACGATTGATCACGGCTCTTTGATAGGCCGGGTCGGTGACCATTTCCATGAACGCGCCACTATTGGGATAGCGGGCGATGAAGGAGGAATCCCACTGCTTGTCATCGGGGCCGATCACCATGCATTCCATCTGCCCCCGCCAGAGGATCGTGCCGCCAACCCGCGCGAAAATCGGTCCGCTGGTCTTGCCATATTCTTCGTAAGCGCGCGCGCCGCTCCAGCCCTTGTCGGCATTGGCATGATCCGCAGGATATTGCGCCGCCTCATGAAAACGGAGCAGATTGAGCATATTGATCGGAACATCGCGCGGCAGCGCCTTGAATGCGTCGAAACTTTCCCGTGTGGGATCAAGATAGCGATCTTCGGCCATGGCGGCTCTCCTATTGGAACTGTTTTCTATTGTGCAGCCACTGATCGCGCGATTGCCCCCAGTCGTCAACCTGCGCATCCTGAAAGGGCTCGGGAAGCTTTGTCGGCCCGCGATTGGTTGAACCAAGCCGCTCCGCCAATCTGATCGAGGCGAGATTTTTCGGATCAATCGTATGGCAGATATCGCTCCAGCCGAGCGTATCGGCCGCATAGTTCATGCTGGCTACCGCTGCTTCCAGTGCATAGCCTTTGCCGGCAAATTCCGGTGCCAATGCCCAACCCACTTCGGTACCGGGCCAGCCTTCGGGATACCAGGGTCCGATCCGGCCAATCCACTGCCCGCTGTCCTTGAGAATGAGCGAGAACATCGCATAGCCGCGCACATGCCAGGCCCCCACCATAGCGCAGAGAACGCGCCAGGATTCTGCGCGACTTTTGACCCCGCCAATATAAGTCATTGTGGCTTCATCCGCCTGAAATGCGGCCCAGCCCTCAAAATCGTCGCCATTGGGCGGGCGCAAGATCAACCGCTCTGTTTCAATTCTGATATCATCAATAGCCATGGCCTGCCTCCGTCCCGCAAACATTCAGCCTACTATGACCATATTGATTTGCAAATGCTTGAAATGACGGTGCACTATGCATATAATACAGTTATGTTTAATCTGATCTCAATCTTCATCGGCGTCATTGCCCTCATCCTCTCCTTTATCGGCCTGGTGCCGCTGCTGGGCTGGACCAACTGGCTGATCCTGCCAATTGCCGGCATCGGTGCCCTGTTTGGCCTGATCTCGTCACGCACCAGCGGCATGTATTTCTGCATGATTGTAATGGGCATATGCGCCTTGCGGCTCTGGATCGGCGGCGGCATTATCTGACCCTGTTGCCGGTTTTTCCGGACAATAGGATTTCTTGATTGCCCGATGGCAGCGCGAAGCTTAAGCGCTGCCATATGTTCAACACCCTATCCCCAAGCCGAATGGGCCTGATTCAGGCGCTGACGGCTTGTGTCTGCTGGGGCTTGCTGCCAGTCTATTTCAAGCTGCTGCAAAGCGTCGACCCGCTGGAAATTGTCGCCCATCGGATCATCTGGTCCGTGCCGCTGCTACTCATCATCCTCTATTTCCGGAAAAGCCTCTCCAGTCTGGGATCCGCGCTGATGGATCGCAAAATGCGCTGGACGATGCTGGCCAGTGCCTGCCTGATCGCCACCAACTGGCTGATCTATGTCGGGGCCGTGCTCGAAAACCATATTCTGGCCGCCAGTCTTGGCTATTTTATCAGCCCGCTGCTCACCGTCCTGATGGGCAGGGTTTTTCTGGGTGAGCGGCTCTCCCGCAAAAAGTGGCTGGCCATTGCACTAGCGGCAACGGGGGTTTCGGTGCTGGCCGTGCAAGCGCTGGACACACTCTGGATCAGTCTCGCTCTGGCAGCCTCCTGGAGCAGCTATGCGCTGGTCCGCAAAATTGCCGATATCGGACCGATGGTAGGCCTGACGGCAGAAACCGGCATATTATTCCTGCCCTTCATTTTGCTTCTGGTCTGGCTGACATTCGTGATGCCTGCTTCTCCCTCGAGCACGCATCTCGGCGATGATCGTACGATTACCCTGTTGCTGATTGGTGGCTCCTTCGTCACCGCCATTCCCCTGCTTCTGTTCGCGGCGGCGGTCAAGAAAATGACCCTCGGCGCCATCGGTCTGCTGAACTATCTGGCGCCAACCATTCAGTTTCTGGTCGGCATATTCGTCTATAACGAGCCGCTGTCGCCATCCCACATCATTTGCTTCGGGTTCATCTGGATCAGTCTCGCGCTCTATTCGACCGATTCCTATCTGGCCGGCAAGGCGGCGCAGAAACCGCAGCCCACCTGAGCTCGCCGGTGGTTCAGGACGGAATAATCCGCCAATGCAAATCAGAGCCAGCATGAAATGGGACCAGTGTGGAGCCGGCAGACTCAATATCGTCCGGCACCTGAATATCGCGCCGTTCCAGGCTGATCATCGCTTCATTGACCGGCAAGCCGTAAAAATTGGCGCCATGTACCGATGCAAAACCCTCCAGCCGGTCGAGCGCGCCCTCTTCCTCAAACACCGCCGCATAGCTTTCCAGCGCATAGGGCGCGTTGAAAATTCCGGCACAGCCGCAGGCCGATTGCTTGGCGTGAATTTCGTGCGGTGCGCTGTCGGTGCCGAGAAAATATTTGGCTGAACCGGACGTGGCCGCCTTGCGCAGCGCCAGCCGGTGTATTTCCCGCTTCGCCACCGGCAGGCAATAGGCATGCGGACGAATCCCGCCAGCAAACATGGCATTGCGATTGATATGCAGATGGTGCGGCGTGATCGTTGCCGCGACATTGGCACCGGCGCCATCAACAAACTGCACCGCCTGCGCGGTGGTGATATGTTCGAACACGACTTTCAGGCCGGGCAGTTCCCGGATCAGCTTTTCCAATATCCGTTCGATAAACTCCGCTTCGCGATCAAATATATCGATATCGCCGTCGGTCACTTCGCCATGCACCAGCAGCGGCATGCCGATATCCTGCATCCGCTCGAGTACCGGCATGATATGCGCCACATCGGTCACGCCATGGGCGCTGTTGGTCGTGGCATTGGCCGGGTAGAGTTTCGCGGCGGTAAAAATGCCGGCACCATGGCCGGAAGCGATGTCGTCCGCATCGGCATCATCGGTCAGATAACAGGTCATCAGCGGAGTAAAGTCGGTCCCGGCCGGCAAAGCCGCCATGATCCGGTCGCGATAGGCCGCTGCGCTGGCCGCGCTGGTCACCGGCGGCGACAGATTGGGCATGATGATGGCGCGGGCAAATTGCCGCGCGGTGAAGGGTGCGACCGCCTCGAGCATCGCGCCATCGCGCAAATGGACATGCCAGTCATCGGGACGTCGGATGGTTATGCGGTCTCTTGTCTCGGTCATTTTCTGTTCCGTTAATCCGGCGCCCGGTGAAAAATGCCTCATTTGGACAAGCCGGGTGCTGGCGGGTTGGTTTTCTGTTCCGAAACCCCTACCTAAATGCCATGACCGAAACCAGACTTAATGATCGCGCCATCATCCGGCTTTCCGCAACCGACGAGTCCGAAGACACAAGGCAGTTTCTGCAGGGACTGGTGACGCAGGATATGGCGGCGGTCATCCAGGGGGCGCCGCAATGGTCGGCACTGCTGACAGCGCAGGGAAAGGTGCTGTTCGATTTCTTGCTGTGGTCAGATGGTGAAGACATATTGATCGACTGCGAAACGGATCTGGCCGACGCCCTGGTCAAGCGCCTGAAACTCTATCGGTTGCGCCGCAAGATCGAGATCGGCCGGGACGATATGGTCGGCGTGCACTGGGCCCTGACCGCCGAAGACCGGCCGGTCGATCCGCGATTGCCGCTATTGGGGCACCGCTGGCTGGGTGATGCGGGCGATGGCGAAGGCACCGAAGAAGCCTATCGAAAGCATCGCCTGTCGCTCGGCGTGACCGAGGGTGCAGCAGAACTCGGCAGCGACAAGACATTATGGCTCGAATGCAATGCAGCGGAGCTCAATGGCGTCAGCTTTACCAAGGGCTGCTATGTCGGACAGGAAAATACCGCGCGGATGAATTACCGGCAAAAGGTCAACCGGCGACTGGTCGTCGTGCCGATCGCGCAAGCCGATGAAAAGCGCCAGCGCATCGCCTATCCCGCCTATGGCCTGTCGGTTGAGCATCGGCGCGTGGACGATATCAAGGGGTTTGACCTGCCCGAATGGCTGGCCATAGCGATCGGGGACCAATAGCAGCCTGATATTCGCCTTGCCCCGATCCGGGCTGGCGCTGGATAGCAATGTGCAAGCGTCAACAGCTTCGCGACGGGCAGCAGCCTTCGCTGCGATGCCCGTCAATATCTTGATTCAGCCAGACAGCGCCTAGACAGCGTCGCTTTCTTTGGGTGCCCGCGGCTTGACCACCCGCTTTTTGCGAGCCGGTTTCTTTTCAACCTCAACCTCGGTCGACTGCATAATCGCAGGCGGCAGCGCGCTGGCATCCAGGCTATTGCTTTCGCCATTTTTGTCTGCGGTTTCGCTGTGGGCGGTTTCAATCTTGCGTGGACGCCGGCTGCGGACCGGTTTTTTCTCTTCCGGCGCATCATTCGCGGCCATATCGTCGCGATCATTGCGATCATCGCGTTGTGCATCGCGTTGTGGGCGATTTTGCTGCGACGGCTGGGGACGACTGCGCTGATTGTCACCATCATTGTCGCTGTTATCATCCGGGCCATTGCCGCGATTGTCGCTGCGATTATCGCCACGATTGTCCGGACGATTGTCTCCGCGCGGTTCTTCGCGGGCGATCCGCTGTTCTTCACGACGGGCAATCGTATCGGCGTTCACCCGGAAATAATGATCGGCAAATTGATGATAATATTCGGCCTGGACGCGGTCGCCATTGACCTGCGCGTCCTGCGCCATTTTCTTGAATTTATCGAGCATCTGCACGGCATTGCCGCGCGCGCGATTGTCTATCCGGTTATCGCGGTCCGATCCGCCACTGCGGTTGCCCTGGGGACGATTATTGGTGTTCCGGCTGCGCCCACGGCGGCCGGGCTGACGATTGTTCATCAAATTTCAGGTATCCTTATACCGCTAATAAACTTGGTCTTTCTCAAGTCATAGCCACACTCTGGTGGCGATTGCGCCGCAGACAACCCGTCCACAGCGGCCCATACAAGACAAATGCACGCCGAAAACCAGCAACATTATCAAGTTGGGGGCAGGCCAGTGATTTAGGGAAAAAGCCAGAAATCCTCTGGGCCTGCACAAGTCTTAGCGACTCGCTTCGGCAAAACCAAGTCCTTTTTACCGGCGGAGGATCAACAAACGGTCGTTGCCGCCTAAATCTTGCTTTAATTCAACATGATAGCCGCTTTTCATCGCTATTTCCGAAACCGGATTTGCCTGATCAAAGCCAATTTCGAGCAAGGCTGTTCCAGTTGGGGTCAGCAGCTTTTCCAGCACAGGGATGATGATCTTATAGTCATCCAACCCATCTTCTCCGGCAAACAGAGCCTGCCCGGGTTCGAAATCGGCCACGTCCGCTGACAGTTCAGCAAGACTTGAGACATAGGGCGGGTTGGCAAGGATCAGGTCAAAGCCGGACCCGAGCGAATTTGTCCAATCGGGCTGCGTCCAATCCAGCAGCAGGAAATTGGCCCGATCAGCCAATCCGAGCGCATCGGCATTATTATGGGCAATCTGCAAGGCAGCGGCGCTGGCATCCATCCCCAGACCCCTGGCTTCGGGAAATTCGCTAAGTGCCGCGAGCACCAGCGCACCACTGCCCGTGCCCAGGTCCAATATCCTTTGTGGGTGGTTCGACGCCAATGAACGGACCGCCTCCTCGATCAGCAATTCGCTGTCGGGCCGCGGAATCAGGACATCGGGCGTGACCTGAAAGTCGAGACCCCAGAATTCCTTCTTGCCGATGATATGGGCAATCGGTTCGGATTGCCGGCGCCGTTCGACCAGTGCGGGAAAATCGGCTGGCGCGTTCAGCTCGGGCAGTTTCAGCAGCAGCGCGGATCGCTCCATCTGCAAACCATGCGCCATAAGCAATTCCGAGTCGAGCCGGGCACTGTCGGAAATTTCGGTCAATAGCAGCGCCGCTTCGCGCAGGGCGCCGGCCGCATCACCCATCCAGATTGGCGAGCCGGCTGGCTTCATCCTCCGCGATCAGCGCGTCGACCATTTCCCCGAGCGCCGTGCCTTCGATGATTTCGGGCAGCTTGTGCAGGGTCAGATTGATCCGGTGGTCGGTCACCCGGCCTTGCGGATAATTATAGGTGCGGATGCGCTCCGAGCGATCGCCGGAACCAACCATCGACTTGCGCGCTTCGGCTTCCTCGCTCTGCACCGCATCGCGTTCCTGCTCGTAGAGCCGCGCTGCCAGCACCTTCATCGCCTGCGCCTTGTTCTTGTGCTGCGACTTGCCGTCCTGGCACTGCACAACCAGCCCGGTCGGCAAGTGAGTGATGCGGATCGCGCTGTCGGTCTTGTTGACATGCTGACCGCCAGCGCCGCTCGCCCGATAGGTGTCGATGCGCAGGTCTTCGGTGCGAATCTTGATATCGACTTCTTCCGGCTCCGGCAGGATCGCCACCGTTGCCGCCGAGGTATGGATACGCCCGCCGCTTTCGGTTTCCGGCACCCGCTGGACCCGGTGCACGCCCGATTCGAACTTGAGCTTGGCGAACACGCCCTTGCCCTGGATATTGGCGACAACTTCCTTGAAGCCGCCGACTTCCGAGGCATTGGCGGAGATCATTTCGACCTTCCAGCCCTGATCCTCGGCATAGCGCGTGTACATGCGGTACAGATCACCGGCAAAAAGCGCCGCCTCGTCGCCGCCGGTACCGGCGCGAATTTCGAGCATTGCGGGACGGTCATCGGCGCTGTCCTTGGGCAGCAATTGCAGAGCCAGTGCATGTTCGGCCTTTTCGAGCGCCTTCTTGACCCCGTCCACTTCATCAGAAGCCATCGCCTTCATCTCGGCATCATCTCCGGCGAGCATTTCGGCGAGACCCTGCCGCTCGTCGCGCAGGGCTTTGACGTGCGCAGCGGCTTCGGCAACCGGCTCGATCTCGGCATATTCCTTGGAGACGGCGACAAATTTTTCGCTGTCGAGATCGCCCGAAGCCATCATCGCCTGCAGTTCGGCAAAGCGCGCCTCAATCTGCGCCAATCTCTGGGGGGTGATGCTGGTCATGCAGTCAAAGCCTCGACCAGCCCGCTCAACACGATTTCGCGCTGATCGCCGGTTGCCAGATTTTTGACCGCCGCCACGCCGTTGGCCAATTCACTTTCGCCGATAATCACCACATAAGCCGCCCCTGCGGCATTGGCCTTTTGCATCCGCTTTTTCATATTGCCCTTATAGGCCATTTCACAGCCGATGCCGGATCTGCGCAATTCACCCATGAGTTTCATCGCTGCCGCTTCGCAACCATCACCTAAAGGAATAAAAATGGCCTCAGGGCCTCGCTTTTCGGACTCCTCCAGCAACATCCCCAACCGCTCTATCCCGGCCGCCCAGCCGACAGCCGGCGTATGCGGCCCGCCAAGCGATTCCATCAGGCCATCATAACGCCCGCCAGCCAGCACCGTGCCTTGCGCGCCAAGCCGGTCGGTGACAAATTCAAACGCCGTATGCCGGTAATAGTCGAGCCCGCGCACCAGTCGGCTGTTGCGCGTCCATGCCACGCCGCAGGCATCCAGACCTTCGGTGACCTGGGCGAAAAACTCTTTCGCCTCGGTCGACAGATAGGCGTCGATATCCGGCGCCGCATCGGCGATCGGGCGGTCCTGCCGTTCCTTGCTGTCAAGAATCCGCAGCGGATTGCGTTCCAGCCGGTCCTGACTGTCCTCGGACAGTTCGGTCCGATGCGCCTGAAAATGTTCGACCAAAGCATCGCGCCAGGCATCGCGGCTTTCCGCATCGCCCAAGGTGTTGAGCTGCAGGGTCACGCCATCATCGATGCCCAGCTCCTTCAGCAGCTGATCGGCAAAGCAGAGCAGTTCGACATCCGCCGCCGCTTCGCCCGCACCGATAATCTCCGCATCGAGCTGGTGAAACTGACGATAGCGCCCCTTTTGCGGACGCTCGTAACGAAACAGCGGTCCATGCGCCGAAAGCTTCAAGGGTACATGCTGCTGCCAGCCATTGCTCAGAAACGCCCGGCAAATCCCGGCGGTAAATTCGGGCCGCAGGGTCAGGCTGTCGCCGCCCCGATCCTCGAACGAGTACATTTCCTTCGACACGACATCGGTGGTCTCACCGAGCGAGCGGGCAAAGACCGCGGTCGGTTCAAATACCGGCATTTCGACGCCCTTGAAACCGTAGAGCCGCCGCACGCGCTCGAACGTCTCCACTACATGCTGGAACCGCTCCTGATCTTCGCCAAATATATCCTGCGTGCCGCGCACCGGCTGGGGTGTCTGTATCTTTGCCATGGGCAGCCTTTAGCCAGAGAAGCGGCAAAGCGGAAGTGGCTTATTTCCACCAAGCCTCTGGACGAATGTTCCAAAATCCCTCATTCACGCGCGCTGATCACTATAGGGGTTTTCTTCACATGCGTCTGGTTGGCATATTGGGTCTGGTCTTGACCCTCTCTATTTCTGCAGCGGCGGCCGCGATGCCGGACAGCCTCAGCAAACCAACCTATGTCGCACCGCAGGAGACGATCCCCGCGCCGCAGGACATTGCCTATCCCGGCACCATGACTTTGGAGGTCGATGCCCGCGATCATGAGCAGGGCATATTCCGCGTCACCCAGACGATTCCGGTAGCCCAAAGTGTAGCGGGCCGCCTCACCCTGCTCTACCCCGAATGGCTGCCCGGCAATCATGCGCCGCGCGGCGAGATCGAGAAAATTACCGGCCTCGACTTTACCGCTGCCGGGCGAAAGCTCACCTGGGTCCGCGACAATGTCGATGTCTTTGCCTTTCATGTCACCGTGCCCGATGGCGTGTCGCAGATTACAGCAAAATTTCAGTTTGTTTCCGCTACCGTGGCGAATCAGGGCCGGATTGTCATGGCGCCATCGATGCTCAACCTGCGCTGGCATCAGGTTTCGCTCTACCCCGCCGGCTATTATGTCCGCCAGATTCCGGTCGAGGCGACGGCCATCTATCCCGATGGCTGGCAGGCAGCGAGCGCCCTGCGTCCGAAATCACAGGTGGGCAGCACTATTGTCTACAAGAAGACCGACTATGACACTTTGGTCGACAGCCCGGTTTTTGCTGGACAATATTTTCAGAGCCTTCAGCTGACCAGTCGCGCCCATCTCAATATTGTTGCCGATGATGCAAAGTTCCTGAAGCCCGAAAAAGAGCAGATCGCTTTGCACAGCAAGCTGGTCAAGGAGGCGGAAGCGCTGTTCGGTAGCCATCCCTATGATCGCTATGATTTCCTGCTGGCGCTGACCGATGATATGGGCGGCATTGGTCTGGAACATCACCGTTCATCCGAAAATGGCGTGAACCGCGAATATTTTACCGGTTGGGACGATGGACCCGGTCGCCGCAACCTGCTGCCGCACGAAATTACCCACGCCTGGAACGGCAAATATCGTCGCCCCGCCGGCATGTGGACGCCCGATTTCCGGCAACCGATGCGCGACAATCTGCTGTGGGTCTATGAAGGGCAGACGCAATTCTGGGGCTATGTGCTGGGCGCGCGGTCCGGGCTCTATGCGAAACAGGATACGCTCGATGCGCTTGCGGCAATCGCCGCAGCCATGGACCAAAGAGTCGGTCGAAGCTGGCGCCCGTTGATCGACACCAGCCATGATCCGATCATCGCCGCCCGGCGGCCCAAGCCCTGGGACAGCTGGCAGCGTTCCGAAGATTATTATAATGAAGGCCTGCTGATCTGGCTCGAAGCCGACCAGATCATTCGCCGCGAATCGGGTGGCAGAAAATCACTGGAAGATTTTGCCCGGAGCTTTTTTGGCGGCAAAAATGGTGACTGGGGCGTGGTTACCTACGAGCGGGAAGATGTTGTCGAAGCGCTTGGCAAGGTCCAGCCTTATGACTGGAATGGGTTTATTGACGAACGGGTTTACCAAACCGGCACCGAAGCCCCCAAAAACGGTCTGATACTCGGCGGCTACCGGCTGATCTACGTCGATGCGCCGAGCGCCTATATATTGGCCAATGACAAGCGCCGTAAACAGGTCGACCTCAGCCACAGCATTGGGCTGATCATGGGTGGCAAGGGGACGATAAAGTCGGTAATCTGGGACAGTCCGGCGTTCAACGCGGGTCTGAAATCCGGCCTCACCATCTCGGCGATCAATGGCAAGGCCTATAGCGACGAAGCGCTCAAGCAGGCGATTGAGGAAAATCGCGGCGGCGAAGGCAAGATCGAAATTTTTGCGAAAAATGGTGAGGCCTATCATAATTTTATGGTCGACCATTCCGGTGGCCTGCGCTATCCGGCGCTCGAGAAAATCACCGGAGAGGGTGTTGATCAAGAAGGCGGCATAGACCGGCTGTTGCAACCGAAAACCAGATAAGGACCCCCTTTCCATGGACATTAACAAAATTCCGATTGGCGATAACCCACCAGAAAGCCTGAACGTCGTTATTGAAGTTCCGGTTGGCGGCGAACCCGTCAAATATGAATTTGACAAGGCATCCGGCGCGCTGTTTGTCGACCGTATCCTGCACACGCCAATGCGCTATCCAGCCAATTACGGCTTCATTCCGCACACTTTGTCGCCCGATGGCGACCCGCTCGATGCGCTGGTCGTGGCGCGTTCGCCATTCATGCCCGGCTGCGTTGTGCGCTGCCGGCCGATTGCCGTGCTCAATCTCGAAGACGAGCATGGCGGCGATGAGAAGCTGCTTTGCGTCCCGATTGACGCGACATTCCCTTATTATCGCAAGATCGGTGAAGGCAATGATCTGCCCGAAATCGTCATGCAGCAGATCGAGCATTTCTTCACCCATTACAAAGATCTGGAGCCCGAAAAATGGGTCCGGGTCGGCAAATGGGGTGATGCCGAAGACGCCAAACGCGTCGTGCTCGAAGCGATCGAACTGGCGAAAAAAAACCCATCCTGATATAAATTGGTTGGTGCTGAGCCTGTCGGACACGCTTATGGTGGCAGACACGCCCGTCGTCAGGCTCAGGGCTAACGGAACAATATCATGAAAATATCTATGTTCGTTGTCGCGCTTTCAATGACCGCCGCTCTGGCGGGCTGCGCTACCCCCGAAACCCGGGTTCGCAACGGGCTGATGGGTGCGGGATTATCCGCTCCCATATCAGCCTGCATGGCCGACCGGATGGTGGATCGCCTGTCGCTGGGCCAACTCAACAAGCTCAATGGTCTTGGCAAGCTCGGGAAACGCAACGCCGGTGATGTGACCTTCAAGGAATTTGTCAAACAGACCCGATCACTTCAGGATCCCGAAATCGTCGGCGTTGTCACCTCTTCCGGCGTCATCTGTGCAGTGAAATAGCGGCTCTATCTATCGAACATATTGTGCAAGAAATTTCGCAACTACAGGGCTTTTGTCAATTTCGGCACGAATCAGAGAATTATCCCACCACAGTCGATCATTATTCGCCAGGACGATAAGAGACAGTTTCTGATCGGGAATTTTCAGATAGATCGCGGAATATCGGTCGGGGTCCCAACCGGAGTGCCAGTATAGCCGGTGCCCTTGCCAATCCTGGGTAAACCAGCCCCATCGATAATCACCACCATCGGGCAACTCCTGGTCATTAAACACGCGTCCCATCCAGTCCCGCGACAGCAGCTTGCCTGCATCCAGCGCGATATCAAATTGCGCCAGATGGCGAGCGCTGGCCTTGATCCCGGCCGCTGCGCGAAAATCATCATCCGAAAAACTGTTTTTTTCCAGTCGACCTTGCTCATTAATTGCAAATGGAGGTGCCAATAGGCGCAAAGCCGATCCGCCATCAGGATCGTGCCATCCCAGTGCGACATTTTCCATACTGGCAGGCTTCAGCACATTGTCCCGAACAATTGCGCGCAACGGCCTTTTGCCCGCCCCCTCAATGGCCCGGTCGATGCGGGCATAAGTCATGGGATTGTAAACGAACCGCGCACCAGGCTCTCCGTTGACCCGCATGTTCAATATGTCGGAGAGAGTCAGATTTCGGTTGCAGTCAACCGGCGCAATGCGGCTCCCGTCATCGGCCGCACCACCGCCGCCAAAGACAATTGCAGAACCGGAAAACCACTCACAAAACTCGGCCCAGCCCGGATCGCGGGACAGAGACAGGTCAAGCGACAGCCGTTTGGCGGATGCTTCCCGCAATATCGCGGTCGCGGCAATCGGCTTGGTCACGGATGCTATGCTGAATGTGGTGTCCATCGTTGTGGCAATTTCGCCTTCATCATCCGATGTTCCGAGCGCCAGTTGCCAAGCGATTTTTCCGTCATCGACGATCAACGCGGTGAGCGCCCTGATCTTGTTGTTTTTCCGGAAATTCTCGAGAAACTGGGCAAATTCGTCATGGTTTTGCGCGACTGGATTTTCTTTGGCCTCGGCTCGCTCGAGAGCAAAGCTGGCGAGAAACGCCAATAGCGCTAAAATCGCTGCTGCATTTTTCATCATCATGGCAGATTTCACCCCAATTAGCACAAGCGCCAGGCACCGGTAGTTTCGTTCGCAACCTATATCTACACGACGAACCGGACAACGGACAAATATCTTGAATCAGGGTGGAAATGACCCCCCATCTGTGCTTAAGCGACACGCAAGACTCGCACCTGCGACAAGAATATTTTCAAGCTCGATGAAAGGCTTCATATCTTTCCATGAATATCCATGAGTATCAGGGCAAAGAATTGCTCGCCAAACACGGCATTGCCGTTCCTGCTGGCTATGCCGCGCTCACCGTTGAAGAAGCGGTCGCCGCAGCCGAGAAACTCCCCGGACCGCTTTATGTGGTCAAGGCGCAGATCCACGCGGGTGGCCGCGGCAAGGGCAAATATAAGGAACTGGGTCCCGATGCCAAAGGCGGTGTCCGGCTGTCGAAATCGATCGACGAAGTGCGCGCCAATGCTGAGGAAATGCTGGGCAATACTCTGGTCACCATCCAGACCGGCGACGATGGCAAGCAGGTCAACCGGCTCTATGTCACCGACGGCGTCGATATCGAGAAGGAATTCTACCTCTCGATGCTGGTCGACCGGGCCAGTGGCCGGGTCGCGATTGTCGTGTCCACCGAAGGCGGGATGGATATCGAGGATGTTGCGCACAACACACCGGAAAAGATCAAGACGATCACGATTGATCCGGCCCAGGGCTTCATGCCGCATCATGGCCGGACCATCGCCTTCGCGCTCGGTCTGGCAGGCGACCTCAACAAGCAGGCGCAAAAGCTCGGCAAGAAACTCTACGACGCCTTCATGGCGATGGATTGCGAGATGGTCGAGATCAACCCGCTGGTGGTGACCGAGGATCAGCAACTGATCGTGCTCGATACCAAGATGAGCTTTGACGGCAATGCGCTGATGCGCCATCCCGATATCGCCGCGCTGCGCGACGAAACCGAGGAAGACCCGGCAGAAGTTGAAGCGAGCAAATCCGACCTCGCCTATATCAAGCTCGACGGCAATATCGGCTGCATGGTCAATGGTGCCGGCCTGGCAATGGCGACGATGGATATCATCAAGCTCAATGGCGCCTTCCCGGCCAATTTCCTCGATGTGGGCGGCGGCGCGACCAAGGAAAAGGTCACCGCAGCGTTCAAGATCATCCTCGCCGATCCGGCGGTTGAAGGCATTCTCGTCAACATCTTTGGCGGCATCATGAAATGCGACATCATCGCCGAGGGCATTGTTGCCGCGGCCAAGGAGGTCGACCTCGACGTGCCACTGGTGGTCCGCCTGGAAGGCACCAACGTCGCCGAGGGCAAGGCAATTCTTGCCAACAGCGGCTTGCCGATCGTGTCGGCCGATGATCTGGGCGATGCCGCAAGGAAGATCGTTGCACAGGTAAAAGCAGCGGCCTGAAGTTACTCAAGCCCCTCCCCTTCAGGGGAGGGGTTGGGGTGGGGCCTGTCCTCACTCGCTAATTCGGAGGCTGGCATCGAGCCAGCCTCCTCATAACCCACCCCTTTCCCCTCCCTTGAAAGGGAGGGGTTAAATGAAATGCTGCAGCGCAGCGCAAAACTTGACGTTTACGTGAACGTAAGCTAATCGGTTAGTGAAATTAGAAAAGGAAACAGCAATGAAAATCCTGGTACCCGTCAAGCGGGTGATTGATTATAACGTAAAACCGCGGGTCAAGTCCGACGGCAGCGGCGTCGATCTCGCCAATGTCAAAATGTCGATGAACCCGTTCGACGAGATTTCCATCGAAGAAGCGATTCGCCTGAAAGAAGCGGGCAAGGCTGAAGAAGTCATCGCCATTTCGGTTGGCCCGCAAAAGGCCCAGGAGACTCTCCGCACCGCACTCGCCATGGGCGCCGACCGCGCGATCCTGGTGATGACCGACGACGAAGTCGAGCCGCTCGCGGTTGCCAAGATCCTCGCCAAAATCGCCGAAGAAGAACAGCCCAAGCTGATCATCTGCGGCAAGCAGGCGATTGATGACGATGCGAACCAGACCGGCCAGATGCTCGCAGCCTTGCTCGGCTGGGGACAGGGTACGTTCGCCAATGAAGTCGATATTGACGGCGACAGCATCACCGTCAAACGCGAAGTCGATGGCGGCCTGCAGACGGTCAAGCTGAACCTGCCCGCCGTGGTCACCACCGACCTGCGCCTCAACGAACCGCGCTATGCGTCACTGCCGAATATCATGAAGGCGAAGAAAAAGCCGATGGATGAGAAAACACCCGCCGATTATGGCGTCGACATCACACCGCGCCTCACCACCATCACGGTCACCGAACCGCCGGTGCGCCAGGCTGGTGAGAAGGTTGAAGATGTTGATGCGCTGGTCGCGAAACTCAAAGCTGTGGGAGCCATTTAAGGCCCTGCCGTTCGTGTCGAGCGCAGTCGAGACACGCTTCTCGACGATGCTCGAAGCGAACGGATTGAAAGAAATTTAAGGAGTTAAAACATGAAAACTCTAGTTTTAGTCGAACATGACAACAAGAACATGAAAGACGCGACGCTGGCCGTTGTCACCGCCGCATCGCAGCTGGGTGAAGTCCACGCTCTGGTCATCGGCTCCGGCTGTGCCAGTGTCGGCGAACAGGTCGCCAAGGTCGCTGGCGTCGCTACCGTCCATGTTGCGGACGATCCGGCTCTGGCCAACCAGCTCGCGGAAAATGCCGCGCCGCTGATCGCCAGCCTGATGGATACCCATGACGCGTTTCTCGCGCCCGCGACCACCACCGGCAAGAATATCGCCCCGCGCGTCGCCGCTCTGCTCGACGTCATGCAGATCAGCGACATTCTCTCGGTCGAAAGCGAAGACACGTTCACCCGGCCAATCTACGCCGGCAACGCGATTGCCACGGTCAAATCTTCCGATGCCAAGAAAGTCATCACCGTGCGCGGTACGGCTTTTGACAAGGCAGCAACCGAAGGCGGCTCTGGCACCATCGAAGCCATTGGCGGCGCCAGCGAATCTGGCCTGTCGAGCTTCGTCAGCGACGAAATCGCCAAGTCCGAACGGCCCGAACTGACCAGCGCCAAGATCATCGTTTCCGGTGGTCGGGCTCTAGGTTCGAGCGAGAAGTTCGAAGAGGTGATCACGCCCCTGGCGGACAAGCTCGGCGCCGGCATCGGTGCTTCGCGCGCTGCGGTCGATGCGGGCTATGTCCCGAACGACTATCAGGTCGGCCAGACCGGCAAGATCGTCGCTCCGGAAGTCTATATCGCCATCGGCATCTCCGGCGCGATCCAGCATCTCGCCGGCATGAAGGACAGCAAGATCATCGTCGCGATCAACAAGGACGAAGACGCACCGATTTTCCAGGTTGCGGATATCGGACTGGTCGCGGATTTGTTCAATGCGGTGCCGGAACTGACCAGCAAGCTGTAAACGACTTCTCCCTTGAGGGATAAATGACGATCACAAAAAAGGGGCGCGGAGAAAAATCTCCGTGCCCTTCTTGCAGTTGCACTCATAGAATGAAGAATCGCCTATCATCTTATTCCGTTCGCACCAAAACCATCTCAGACGGCTCTTCGCCAGCGCTGCTCAAATAGGTTTCAGCTCGTTTGACGCGACCGGGTTCTGACAAATCGAACGACAAGCTATGTTGATGATTGTCTGTTGGCTTTACCAAATTGGTCGCGTCCCAGAAATCAAAAACTATTTTCGCCGCTCCATCGGGCGTGCTCATTTTCATACGTGGTTGATTGCCTTGCGGGCAATAATGGGTTGCAACCACGTCGGCCTTGTCGCGATGGTAGAGCGTAAGCGAATGGGTTTTGCCGCGGCTGACCCAGCGTTCGACCAGCACGCTGTTGTTGGCGGTCAGTTCAAACTCGATATGGAATTTTGAACCATCCTGCCCTTCCCGTTTCCAGTTTCCGACAAGCGTGGACATTTCTTCAAAGGAGGAAGGAGCCGGTGCCACGTCCTCCGCAAGCACAGGGCTGGCAAGTGTGATTGCGGCAGTCAGCGCAAGAGCCGCGGTTCTCGTGACCATGTTAGTCTCCTAAACCGTAAAACTCTCCCCGCACCCGCAAGCGCCCTTGGCGTTCGGATTCTCAAACACAAAACCAGCGGTGAAATCGTCCTCGACCCAGTCCATCGTGCTGCCGATCAGGTAGAGCACAGAACCGCCGTCGACGTAAAACAGGCCGCCGGGGGTGACAATCTTCTCGTCAAACGGGACTTCCTCGCTGATATAATCAACCGAATAGGCAAGGCCCGAGCAGCCGCGGCGCGGGGTCGAGAGTTTCACGCCAATCGCATCGTCGGGCGCTTTCGACATCAGGTCGGCAATGCGCTGCTCGGCGCCGGGCGTCAGGATGATCGCCGCCGGGATTGCGCGGGTTTTGGTTTTTGTCTCGGTCATATTCTTGCTCCAAAACCGTTAGTCCTGAGCTTGTCGAAGGACGCTTCTCGTCCGAGAGGCGTGGTTCGACAGGCTCACCACTAACGGATTAAATCTTCTCCCTCCCCTTCAGGGGAGGGATTAAGGGAGGGGGAAACATGGTGACTGGTCCCCTCTCCCAACCCTCTCCCCTGAAGGAGAGAGGGCTTTATCTTACAACATCCCCAGTTCAAGCTTCGCCTCGTCGCTCATCTTCTGCGGGTCCCATGGCGGGTCCCAGACGAGATTGACCTCGGCGTGGCCGACGCCGGGCACGCTGCCGACTTGCAGTTCGATCTCGCCAGGCATCGATTCGGCGACCGGGCAATGCGGCGTGGTCAGGGTCATTGTGACAATGGCGTGATTGTCCGGGGTAATCTCGACGCCGTAGATCAGGCCAAGATCATAGATATTCACCGGAATTTCCGGATCAAAGATCGATTTCAGCGTATCAACCACCGCTTCATAGAGATCGCCGCCGGCTTCTCCGGCTGGCGTCTCTGTCGGTGCCTGCGCCAGAAAGCCTTCGAGATAATCCTTCTTGCGATTGAGCTTCGCTGAATCGCTTTCCGCTTCATAGGGCGATGGCGCCATCACCGGCGCCGGCTTGTCCTCGACCCGAGTGTCCACAGCGTCCTCGACCTTCGCCAGTCGCGGTTTTTCGACCGACTTGACTTCTTCGACCAATATTTTGCGTTCTTCGTTCATATCGTCACCTTACCCGAAAATCTTTCTGACCCGATTGATGCCATCCACCAGAGCGGCGACATCCTTGTCATCACTGTAAATCCCGAAACTCGCCCGCGCCGTTGCCGGCACGCCAAGATAGTCCATCAACGGCTGCGCGCAATGATGGCCGGCCCGGATCGCCACGCCGCCTTCATCCAATATAGTGGCGACATCATGCGGATGCACGTCACCGACCGCGAAACTCAAGATGCCCATGCTCTGGTCGGGGCCGAAGACCCGCACCGCGTTGATCCCGGACAGGGCTTCGCGCGCTTTGGCCAGCGTGGCATTTTCATGCGCCGAGATCACGTCCAGCCCGATGCCCTCGACATATTGGATCGCCGCATCAAGAGCAACCACACCGACGATATGCGGCGTCCCCGCTTCAAAGCGGCCGGGCGGCGGCGCATAAGTGGTGCCGTCAAAGGACACGCGGTCGATCATCGACCCGCCACCCTTCCACGGCGGCATGGCTTCGAGCGTTGCATAAGGCGCCCATAGCGCCCCAATGCCGGTGGGGCCGTAAATCTTGTGGCCCGAAAAGACGTAAAAATCGCAACCGAGATCCTGCACATCGACCGGCAGCCGCGGCGCGGCCTGACAGCCATCGAGCAACAGCTTCGCACCAACCTTGTGCGCGATCGCCGCCGCCCGTTTCGCGTCGAGCAAGGACCCGAGCACGTTAGAGACATGGGCCAGCGCGACCAGCTTGTGCTGCTGCGTCAAATTCGCTTCGATCCAGTCGAGATCGATCTGGCCATCGTCGGTCAGCGGCGCGACATCGATATGCGCGCCTACCCGCTCGGCGAGCATTTGCCACGGCACGATATTCGAATGATGCTCCAGCTGCGACAGCATGATCCGGTCGCCCTTGGCGATAAATTTATTGCCCCAGCTTTCGGCGACCAGATTGATGCTGTCGGTCGCGCCGCTGGTGAAGATTATTTCATTTTCGGACGCGGCATTCAGGAAACCCGCAACCCGTTTGCGCGCGGCTTCATAGGCGATCGTCATATTGGCCGACCGCGCATAGACGCCGCGGTGCACGGTGGCATAGTCCGGGCCATAAGCCCGGGCGATGGCGTCGAGCACGGCTTTGGGCTTCTGCGCGGTGGCGGCGCTATCGAGATAATGCCAGTCGGCCGCTATGCCGGGGAAGTCGGCGCGGTGACTGGTCCGTATGTTGGCCGGAGCGTTCATGACAAGGCCTCCAGCACCTCAAGCGCCTTGCCCTCGATCACTTCGCGCGCCGCATCATCATCCATGCTTACAAAGGCATCGGCAATAAACGCCTGCAGCATCAGCTTCTGCGCCGTCGCCGGATCGATCCCGCGCGAGGCCATGTAGAACAAAGCCTGCTTGTCGAGCTCGCCAACGGTCGCGCCATGGGCGCATTTCACATCATCGGCGAAAATTTCCAGCTCCGGCTTCGCGTTCGCGGTCGCGCCGCGATCGAGCAGCATTGCCTTGACCGACTGCGCGGCGTCGGTTTTCTGGGCATGGCGGGCAACATTGATCTTGCCGAGGAAGCTGCCCGTGGCTTTGCCTGCCAATACCGAGCGCACCACCTGGTTGGAGGTCGCATTGGGCTCGGCGTGGATGGTTTCGGTGACGATTTCCAGCGTCTGCGACCCATTGCCCAATATCGCGCCGCCCAGTTCAAAATGGGAGCCGTTGCCGAGCGTCGCCTTGACCTGAATCCGGCCATAATCGGCATTGTGTGCGAGCAGATGGATTTTGAACGTGGCATTGTCGCCAATGGTGACATCAAGATCGACCACGCCGACGCCATCGACAACCGGCAATTCGACGATCTGACGAGAGATGGTTTCGCCTGCAGGCACGTCGATTTTCTCAGGTCCGGCCAGTTTCGACCAGACAGGCTCAAGCGCTTTGAGATCAGCATAACGCCAGGCCTCATCGCGGCGCGTGGGGAGCGGAGCGTTCATATCATTATCTCCCGGCTTCCGCCGCGACAGCGGTCATTGCATAAAATTTTATCACGCGAAGGCGCGAAGACACGAAGGAGTAGCGGAAAGACGCTGTTTCTTTGCGCCTTCGCGGCTTCGCGTGAATCAACATTATATGTGCCGCTGACGCGGCAGTTAATTTGTTGAGCCAGCTTGCCTGAGAAAATCATGCCGCCTCCGCTATCGCTTCATAGCCTTCATTCTCAAGCTGCAGCGCCAGTTCCGGCCCGCCGGTCTTCACAATCCGGCCATCGGCCAGCACATGGACAAAATCGGGTTCGACAATCTCCAGAAGCCGCTGATAATGGGTGATCAGCAGCACCGCCTTGTCGGGTTTGCGCATGATCGAATTGATTCCGTTCCCGACGGTGCGCAGCGCGTCGATGTCGAGGCCGCTGTCGGTCTCGTCGAGAATCGCCAGCTTGGGATCGAGAATGCCCATCTGGACCATCTCGTTGCGCTTCTTCTCGCCGCCGGAGAAACCGACATTGACCGCGCGTTTGAGCATATCCATGTCCATCTTCAGCAGCGCCGCCTTTTCCTTGGCGAGCTTGATGAACTCCGCGCCATTGAGCGGCTCTTCGCCGCGCGCCAGCCGCTGCGCATTCAGGCTTTCGCGCAGAAATTGCAGATTGCTGACACCGGGAATTTCGACTGGATATTGGAAGCCGAGAAAGATGCCCGCTGCGGCCCGCTTATGCGGATCGAGCGCGAGCAGATCCTGCCCGTCAAATGTGGCACTGCCCTCGGTCACTTCATAACCGGGCCGTCCGCCGAGCGCATAAGCGAGCGTCGACTTGCCCGCGCCATTGGGGCCCATGATCGCATGGATTTCGCCCGCGTTTAGTTCGAGCGAAAGCCCCTTGAGGATTTCTGTGTCGCCGACATTGGCGTGGAGGTTATTGATTTTCAGCATTTTGTTTCTTTTCAATTACGAATTCTTTGATTGTATCTAGGACAGGCGCGCTGGCGATCTTTTCAATCAGGTCCCGATCCGTCACCCTGAACTTGTTTCAGGGTCCATTTCTCCAAGCGCACAGGCTGTGATTGACGAGCGATGGATGCTGAAACGAGTTCAGCATGACGATCTTGGGAAGTATAATCCATCACCCAACCGACCCTTCCAGCGAAATCGCCAGCAACTTCTGCGCTTCGACCGCAAATTCCATCGGCAGTTCCTTGAGCACTTCCTTGGCAAAGCCGTTGACGATCAGGCTCACCGCCGCTTCGGCGTCGAGGCCGCGTTGCTGGGCATAGAACATCTGGTCGTCGCTGATCTTGCTGGTCGTCGCTTCATGCTCGATCGTCGCGGTCGGATTCTTGACCTCGATATAGGGCACGGTATGCGCGCCTGACTGATCGCCGAGCAACAGGCTGTCGCACTGGGTGAAATTGCGGACATTTTCCGCATTCGGCCCAACGCGGACGAGACCGCGATAGGTATTGTCGCTGTGACCGGCGCTGATCCCCTTGGAGATGATCGTCGAACGGGTGTTCTTGCCGTTGTGGATCATCTTGGTGCCGGTATCGGCCTGCTGATAATTGTTGGTCAGCGCGACCGAGTAAAATTCGCCAACGCTGCCTTCGCCGTTGAGGACGCAGCTTGGATATTTCCAGGTCACCGCGCTGCCGGTCTCGACCTGGGTCCAGCTGATCTTGCTGTTCTTGCCCTGGCACAGGCCGCGCTTGGTGACGAAATTATAGATGCCGCCCTTGCCATTCTCGTCGCCGGGATACCAGTTTTGCACGGTCGAATATTTGATCTCCGCGTCATCCATCGCGACCAGTTCGACCACGGCAGCGTGCAGCTGATTTTCGTCGCGCATCGGCGCGGTGCAGCCTTCGAGATAGGAAACATAGCTGCCTTCTTCGGCGATGATCAACGTGCGCTCAAACTGTCCGGTATTTTCCGCATTGATCCGGAAATAGGTGCTTAGTTCCATCGGACATTTTACGCCCTTGGGGATATAGACAAAGGTCCCGTCGCTAAACACGGCGCAGTTGAGCGTGGCGAAATAATTGTCGTGCATCGGCACAACTTTGCCCAGATATTTCCGGACAAGGTCAGGATATTGCTTGATTGCTTCCGAAATCGACCGGAAAATCACGCCTGCATCTTCCAGTTCCTTGCGGAAGGTGGTGGCCACCGACACGCTGTCAAACACCGCGTCCACAGCAACCTTGCGCGCGCCTTCGACGCCGGCGAGAACCTTTTGCTCCTCGATCGGTATGCCCAATTTCTCATAGATACGCAGGATTTCGGGATCAACCTCGTCGAGCGAACCCAGCTTTTCCTTCGGCTTGGGCTCGGCGTAATAATAAGCGTCCTGATAATCGATCATCGGAATGTCGAGCTTGGCCCAGTCCGGCGATTCCATCTTTTGCCACTGGCGAAACGCCTTCAGACGCCAGTCGAGCATCCACTCGGGCTCGCCCTTTTTGTCGGAAATGAAGCGTACCGTGTCTTCATTGAGACCCTTGGGCGCGAAATCCTGTTCAATGTCCGACGACCAGCCGAATTCATAGCTGCTCGCCTTGTCGACCGCTTCCTGCGCCTCGGCATTCATTTCCGTGCGGTCTGCATCATAGTCTGAAGTTTTGACGTTATCGCTCATCATGCTTTTTCCATTATTCGAATTTTGGGGGCGACTGGCAAATCCGACAGGCTCGCCAGACTGACATCGTCCAGCGCCTTGCGGATCGTGCGATTGACCACGCCCCAATGGGGCTTCACGGTGCAGCCGCTTTCCAGCAGGCAGTCATGATTGCCGTCGATGGTGCAGCTGGTGATCGCCAGCGGCCCTTCGACTGCCTCGACAATATCGGCGAGGCTGATCAAGGAAGGAGGACGCGCCAACCGGATGCCGCCGCCAATGCCGCGGGTCGATTCGAACAGACCGGCGGCGGTCAAACGACTGACCAGCTTTTTCGCCGTCGGCAGCGGAACACCGGTTTCCTGCGCGAGCTTTGCCGCGTTGAGCCTTCCTTCTGCCAGCAGCGCAGCACCACAATGGCGCGCGGCGGCGGACATCAGGACAACGGCATAATCAGCAAGGTTGGAAAGACGCATATTTCTCGAATCGCTAGGGGTTAATCTCTAAACAAGACTGATTTAGTCTCATTTATCCAACATTGCAAGCATAGCGCGGCTTCCGGGGATGTGGGACGGACACAAACATGCTTCCAGTCCTTCCAGTCAGGTGTCGGAAATCAGCGGTGCAATCTTACCCTTGAGATCAGCGCGCTGATCGATCAGCCGGGCGGTTTCGCCTTCACCCACACGCAGCTGGGTCGGGGTTACGCCGGCAAAGAATTTTATTTCCCGGATCATGTGCGACTGGTCGTAAAAGGCATCGACCAGCTCGAGCAGCTCTTCCTCATTATGCTCGGCATAGGCGCGGGCCGCCCGCAATGCCCGATATTTGCGGGCGAGATATTTGGGCGGCATGCCGTAGAGTTTGTTGACCATGCGCAGCACCTGCCGCGAGCTTTGCGTCGATCGCTCCATCAGGCTGCTGACCGGTGGCGAAGGTTCCGACGATAGCCATTCGTCAACCATTTTGGCGAAGGCCGCTGTTTCCGGTTTCAACCGGACTTTCAAATCTCGATATATCTTGTCCGCCCAAGCCACCATTTCCTCCGGTGATTCGCACCTCCGCAGCACATCCAGATTCTTGTCGATCTCGTGCGTGAATACGTCACTTGCCGGAACCGCCATATCTGCAAAATCAGCCGCAGACTTCTTGGTTGAAATTGCCCATCCTCTTGGCAAAATTCCGACTCCAAACATGCGGAACGGTCCATTGACGTCAAATCGCATCGCACCGGTTGATGGCCCCACCAACATGGCGTCGGCGACCGGAAATGACGCCCCGTTAGCAAAGCCGAGCTGTCCATCACCCTCCAAAATGAACCGCAGCTGGGCAATTGCCGCACGCTCATTGTCAACAAATTTGGGCGAGTTCAATTCGAACAGATAATAGACCGAGACCAGGTCCCGGACATCTTCTGCAGGCGCAAAATATCTCAGACTTACCAAATCACGACCCCTCGATCTGCCCCTCCCCTAGGTTCAGACCGCTTGTGGATGCTCTTTTCTAACCAAAAAATATAGTCAAAAAAAAGGCCTAACCAAATTAATGGTCAGGCCGAAAAGGAAAAGAACTCAGTTACCATCAGATTAGGATGGTGAGAGCCCTTCGGGTCGCAACGTCCCTATCACTGGTATTAACCCATATTCATTGGACAGAAACGACAGATTACCCTCATTTGCTTGACATTTCAGGACAAGATTGAGCTTGTTACCGTATCTTACCCCTCGTCAGCAATCCAGGCGTCAACCCTCTCTTCCATGATGTCGAGCGGCACCGGACCACTTTTCAGCACCACGTCATGGAACTGGCCCATGATGAACTTGTCGCCCAGAGCGTCCTGCGCCCGTGTCCGCAGCTCGAGTATTTTCAGCTTGCCGATCATATAGGCCGTCGCTTGCCCGGGATAGACGATATAGCGTTCGATCGCCTTGCGAATATCGCCCTCCGGATTGGGCGTATTGTCGGTCAGATATTGAATCGCTTCCTCGCGGCTCCAGCGCTTGTCATGGATGCCGGTGTCGACAACCAGCCGGCAGGCCCGCCACAATTCCATCCCGAGCCGGCCAAAATCGCTATAGGGATCTTGATAGAAGCCCATATCCTTGCCGAGTTCTTCCGAATAGAGACCCCAGCCCTCGGTATAAGCGGTCCACCCGCCAAATCGCCGGAATGGCGGCAAGTCGCCGAGTTCGGTCTGGATCGTCCTTTGCAAATGGTGGCCGGGCAAGCCTTCATGATAGGCGAGCGCTTCCAGCTCCGTCTTGGACATGCTGCGCAAATTATAGAGGTTTACATAATAGGTCCCGGGACGCGAACCATCGGGCGCCGGGCCATTGTAAAAGGCCTTGCCCGCAGATTTTTCACGGAACGCCTCGACCGGCTTGATCACCAGCGGGGCTTTCGGCAACGTGTTGAAAAATTCTGGCAATTTCGCTTCCATCGCTGCCAGCTTGATGTCGACATCAGCCAGATAGGCCTCGCGCGTATCATAATAAAATTCGTCACTGCTGCGCAGATGCTCGAAGAAATCCTGCAAACTGCCTTCAAAGCCGACATCCGCCATGATCTTGCGCATCAGCCCGTGAATGCGCGCGACATTGTCCAGGCCAATCTGGTGAACTTCGTCCGCACTGAGGTCGGTGGTCGTATAATTCTGCAACCGCTCGGCATAATAGGCTGTGCCATCCTTGAACCGCCAGATGCCGTCACCATCGACAGCCGTCGCCTGCTGGCGCTCCATCTCGGCGATCAGTTTCTCATAGGCCGGTTTCAGGCTGTTGGTCATCGCCGCCTCGCCACGCGCGACCAGATCGGATTTTTCCGCTTCGGAAATATCAAGGTCCGCGACTTTCTTTTTCAGATCGGCATAGATGGGCGAGTCCGCGCCATCCTCGAACGGCGCACCGCTGATCACATTTTTTGCGTCCGCGATCACAAAAGGAAACACCCAGTCGGGCACGATGATCCCGTTGTCCGCCCGCTCTGCTGACTGCACCACCAGCGATTCGATCAATGGGCCGGCGGCATCAAGACGGCTGACATAGGCTTCGGCATCCGCCTTGCTCGCTACCCGGTGAATGTTGATCAAGAAGGCTGGAATCTGGCTTTGCGCACCATTCATCTGATCAAAAATATAGGCATTGTGGCGGAACGGAAAAGCATTGCTCGATCGTTCGGCCCGCGCCTGAAACAGACGATAGCTCAGCTGGCTGGCTTCGCTTAGCTGATCTTTGTCAAACTCTGCTTCCATCTGCGCAAGCGCGGCCTGACCGCGCTCATATTGCGCGACCTCAGCGGCGTCGCTCGCATCATCCCATTTGCCATAATCGGCATCGCGAATACCGCGATAGGCTTTTGAGAGCGGGGAATGTGCGAGTTCCTGATCGTCATAATCTTTGAAAAAGGCGGACAGCTGTGCATTGATATCCTGGCTCGTCTGGGTTGCCACTTCGCTGGCCTGCGCATGGCTTGCGGGCGCGATGGCGACGGCGGTCAATGCCAATGCAGAGGCGGCGGTCAGCAAAAAATATCTCATCCAAAATCTTCCTTATCTGATGTCAATTTCTCGGCCCTATCATCTCATTTGGATTTGCACAAATTTGCTATTGCGCCTGCTGGGGTCCGAACGAGTGCGATCCAGACGAGCCAGGCCCTGCCTTCCCGGGCAATGCGCAATCAATCCGGCAATTGGTGGTTGCTGCCGCGATTATACGCGGTTAGGCCCAATCACCATGCACGCACATTCACTGGACGCATTGATTATCGGCGGTGGCCATAATGGCCTGGTCTGCGCTTATTATCTCGCCCGCGCCGGGATGAAGGTCCGCATATTGGAAGCGCGCGATATCATCGGCGGCGCCGCCGTGACCGAAGAATTTCATCCCGGTTTCCGCAACAGCACGGCCAGCTATACGGTCTCGCTGCTCCAGCCGAAAATCATCGCCGATATGGGCCTGGTTGAACGCGGCTATCGAGTCATCGAACGCCCCAAAAGCAACTTCCTGCCGCTGGGTAATGGCAAATATATGCTCGTCGGCGGCTCTCTCGAAGCGACGCAGGAAGAGATTGCTCGATTTTCGCGGGCCGATGCGGCGCGCCTGCCGGAATATTATGCAATGCTGGAATCCGCCGCAGCCATATTGCGCGATCTGGCACTGGAAATCCCGCCCAATGCCGGCGACGGTTCTCGGGCCATGCTCGCGGGAATCAAGACCGCCCGCCGGTTCGCCCGGCTGTCGGCGCTCGAACAGCATCATATCATCAAGCTGTTCACGTTGAGCGCACGCGAACTGCTCGACCAATGGTTTGAAAGCGCGCCAATCAAGGCGATCTTCGGTTTTGACGCCATTGTCGGCAATTATGCGAGCCCCGACACGCCGGGCAGCGCCTATGTCTTGCTCCATCATGTGTTTGGCGAGGTCAATGGCAAGCACGGTCAGTGGGGTCATGTGATCGGTGGCATGGGCCGGATCACGCAGCTTATGGCCGATGCCTGCAAAGCGGCAGGGGTGAAAATCAGCCTCGAAACACCGGTCGCAAAACTGCTGGTCGAGAAGGGAGCGGCGGTCGGCATATGCACCGTGGACGGGGAGCAAATCCATGCTCGCAAGATCATCGCCAATGTCGGCCCGAAGCTGCTCTATGATCGCCTGATCGATCCGGCCGACCTGCCCGCCGATTTCCGCAGCATGATGGCCGGCTATCAATGCGGTTCTGGCAGCTTGCGGATGAATCTGGCGCTGGGCAGCCTGCCCGACTTCAAAGACCTGCCGGGGACCGGTGATCATCTGAAATCCGGGATCATCATGGCGCCGTCGCTGGATTATATGGACCGCGCCTATCAGGATGCCCGGCAATATGGCTGGTCGCGCAAGCCGGTTGTCGAAATGCTGATCCCCAGTCTTGTCGATGACAGCCTGGCCCCCGCTGGCCAGCATGTCGCCAGTCTGTTCTGCCAGCAATTCGCGCCGCAACTACCGGACGGTCGAAGCTGGGAGGATGAACGCGAGGCAGCGGTCGAAGCGATATTGGCGGTCGTCGAAGATCACGCCCCGGGCTTCCGCAAATTGATCCTGGGACAGATGGCGCTGTCACCATTTGATCTGGAACGCAAATTCGGCCTGGTCGGCGGTGATATATTCCATGGCCGCATGTCTCTCGACCAGCTCTGGGCGGCGCGTCCGGTGATTGGCGCGGCCAATTACAAGGGGCCGTTTAAGGGTCTGTATATGTGCGGCTCGGGAACCCATCCTGGCGGCGGTGTCACCGGCGCACCGGGCCATAATGCCGCCAAAGCGATCCTGCGGGAACGCAGTCTGTTGGGTCGCTGGTTTGGTTGACGCTACGACAGGCTGGCCGAATCAGCTACCTATTGCGCCCAAGCCGCGGGAGAGATAGTTTCCAGCAATTGGGATGGGAGATTCAATATGCGCAAGTCACTGATGTTGGCAGTCTGCACGGCTGCTCTGGCTTTATCGGGCTGTTCGAAAATCGAGGGCGATGGCGGCGATAGCGCGAAAGTCACCAACACCACCTATCCCGAACAGGTATTCTGGGGCGACACCCATCTCCACACCGACAACAGTATCGATGCCTTTGGTTTCGGCAACCGGCTGGACGCCGAAGCGGCGCTGAGATTCGCTCGCGGCGAAGAAGTCACGGCGACCAAAGGGGCCAAGGCGAAGCTGTCCCGCCCACTCGATTTTCTGGTGATTGCCGATCACAGCGATGCGATGGGTGCAACCAAGGCGATCATGGAAGCGCCCCGCATCGCCTTGCTGACCAATAAATTCCTGCTCCGCTGGCACGATATGATGAACGAGAGCGATGAAGGCTCGTTGCGGGTGACGGCAGAGCTGATCGATGGCGCCGCCAAGGGAACATTGCCCGATTCCCTGACCGATCCGGAACAAACCAGAGAACGCACGGCCGATCTCTGGGAAAAACATGGCAAGACCGTCGATCAATATAATGAGCCGGGAAAATTCACCGCCTTCATGGGCTTTGAATATACACCGATGCCGGATGGCGACAATCTCCACCGGGTTGTGATGTTCCGCGACGGCCCGAAAAAAATGGGTGATACAGTTCCCTATGCTGCGCTCGGCGCGCAGGATCCGGAAAAGCTCTGGGGCTATATGGCCGCCTATGAGAAAAAAACCGGCGGCAAGGTCCTCGCCATTCCGCACAACAGCAATGTCTCGAATGGCCGGATGTTCGCGATGAACAAATATGACGGCAGTCCAATCGACGCCGCCTATGTGAAGACCCGGGCGCTACGCGAACCGATTGTCGAGGTCACCCAGATCAAGGGCGACAGCGAAGCCCATCCGTTTCTGTCGCCCAATGATGAATTTGCTGATTTTGGCGTTGCCGGCTGGGACAAGTGCAATTTGAGCTGCACCAAGGATATGCCGCCCGAAAGCTATGCCGGCAGCTATGTTCGCGAAGCGCTGAAGCGCGGTCTGGAACTGACGCTTGCCGTCGGGGCCAACCCTTTCAAATTTGGCATGATCGGTTCGACCGACAGCCATACGTCGCTGGCAACCGCGGACGAGAATAATTTCTTCGGCAAGCACAGCGGCAACGAGGCCAACAACAAGGACCGCGCGATGGCCCCGCAAAATCTCGGTACCCGCAAAGGCCGCTTTGGCTGGCATTATCTGTCGAGTGGCTATGCCGCAGTCTGGGCGACCAGCAACACCCGCGAGGCCATTTTCGATGCGATGATGCGCCGCGAAGTCTATGCGACAACCGGCCCGCGGATGCAGGTTCGTTTCTTTGGCGGCTTTGATTTCACCGCCGACGATACCGCCAATCTCGTCAAAACCGGCTATGCCAAGGGCGTTCCGATGGGCGGCGATCTGAATGCTGGCGGCGGCGAAGCGCCGAAATTCCTGATCAGCGCGCTGATGGACCCGGAAAGCGCCAGTCTGGACCGGATCCAGGTGATCAAGGGCTGGGTCGATGCCACCGGCAAGAGCCAGGAAAAAATCTACAATGTCAGCTGGAGTGACGCCGATAGGCGCAAGCTTGCGGCCAATGGCAAGCTGACTCCGGTCCCCAATACGGTGGACCTGACCAAAGGCACATGGGACAATGCAACCGGCGCGCCGGAGCTGGTCACTTTCTGGCAGGACCCCGATTTCAACGCCGCGCAGAATGCATTTTATTATGTGCGCGTGCTGGAAATTCCGACGCCGACCTGGCCGGTCTATGATGCGCTCAAATTTCGTCTGACTTTGCCCGATGCGGTAATCAAGATTCAGCAGGAACGCGCCTATAGCTCGCCGATCTGGTATTCGCCCAAGGCTTAGACTATCACCACCGCTCACCTGGAAACTGACACCGGATGGTTTCGGGGTCTTTCGGCAGGCTGCGGCTGAACATAATGGGTTGCACGAAATATGTTGCGCAAGTTTATTAGAGAGCCGCTGATCCATTTTCTCGGCGGGGCGCTGCTTGTTTTTGCTTTTTTCTGGGCCACCGGCACCGGTCGTGACCCGGCGGACTATGCAATCAGCATCGATGAAACCGACATTGACCGGCTCACGACCGACTGGATCCAGAATTTCCGCCGGGCACCGACAAAGGCAGAACTGGATGGCCTGATTGATCAGGAAATTGCCGAAGAAATTTACTATCGCGAAGCCTTGCGGCTGGGCCTGGACAAAAATGATCCGGTCGTCCGTCGCCGACTCTTCACCAAAATGCGATTCATCGATAGTGAAGACGCAGACAATGTCGCGCCGACCGACGCCATCCTGCAACAATGGATCGACAAGCATCCCGGCAAATATGCGCTGTCACCGCTCTATGATTTCGAACAAATCTATCTCGGTCAGATCAGCGCGGCCCAGGCCGGCGACTGGATTGCTCAACTGAACGACGGCGGCAATCCGGTCGCCAATGCAAAATCCATTTCCCTGCCTGCCAATCTTGAACGGGCCAGCATCGCAGAAATTGCGCGCCAGTTTGGCGATCGCTTTGCCGGACAATTGGAGGGGCTCGAACCCGGCAAGTGGGGTGGCCCAATCACTTCGGGTTTTGGCGTTCATGCGGTCAAGATCACAGCGCAAGCCCCGGGCAAAAAGGCGGCTCTGGACGATGTCCGGCAGCGGGTAGTCAACGACTGGCGTGCAGCCCAGCAGGCCGAGCAGAAAGAAAAAGCGCTTGCCCGATATCGGGCGCAATATGAAATCACTATAGTCGGCCGGCCATGAACCGCTGGTACGCCGTCCTGTGGCTCTGCTTCGGGCTTGCGCTATGGCCGACCAGCGCCCGCGCCGATGAACTGCGCCCGGCCTATATCGAAATGACGGAACAATCGCCGGGCCAATGGGCGCTGCTGTGGAAGGCATCGACCAATTCGCGCCTTGGGCAGACCGGTGAAGTCACAATACCGGAGAATTGCGAGGTACAAGGAGAACCCCAGCGCGAATATTCCGGCAGCAATATTCTCACCCGCCTTTCGCTGCGCTGCGCTGGACCGCTACAGGGGCAGACAATCGGCCTGAACGGCCTGGAACTGTCAACGACCGATGCGCTGGTGCGCATTGCCCCGATCGACAGCGCCATGCAGACCGTGCGCCTGACTCCGGACCAGCCCGCCGCGACCCTGGCGTCGGCCGCAGCAGGTGCGATCTCCAATGTCGCGTGGACTTATACGATTCTGGGTTTCGAACATATATTGCTGGGATTCGATCATCTGTTTTTCGTGCTAGCCTTGGTCTTGCTGCTCAAGGGCGGCTGGCTCGTCGCCAAGACTGTCACCGCATTTACCATCGCGCATAGCCTCACATTGGTCGGGACGACCCTCGGCTTGCTGTCGCTGCCATCGCAGCCGGTTGAAGCCGTGATTGCACTGTCGATCATCTTTCTGGCCGTCGAGGTCGTGAAAGCAAAGCCCGATGACCTCCGGCTTTCGGAACGGTTTCCATGGATCGTGGCTTTTCTGTTCGGCTTGCTCCACGGCTTTGGCTTTGCTGGCGCGCTTGCTGAAATCGGCTTGCCGGAAGGCGATGTTCCGCTGGCCTTGCTGACCTTCAACCTTGGCGTCGAAATCGGACAGCTGGCGATCGTCGCAGCGGCTTTGGCAGCGCTATACGGCATCGGGAAAGTGCGGGGCCATTGGTTGCAGCCGACGAAGACCGCCATGGCCTATGGCATCGGAATCATTGCCACTTACTGGTTCGTCGAACGGATGATCGCCTGAAACATCAGCGATTGTGGCTTGCGAACATAGATTTTGGCCTTCGCTCCGAGAGTCGGAGCAAAGGCCAAAAAATTCGTTTCATCGATGAAGTCCTGGACGAAAACTATCCCGCCGGAGGTCTGTGCGCCTCGTCCGACCAATCCTGCCGTGCGGCCCATTCTTCCAGTGTTTCAAACTCCACTTCCGGCAGGCGCTCCTGCATGAAGTCGGTATTGACCTCGAAAGGCCTGGTCTCCGCACGGTTATTATATTCGTAGAAAGCGGTTATCCCTGCAGCCATGGTTTCGCGATTTTCCGCCGGTACATCATCACCAAAGGCTTTGACCAGATAGTCCCCGAATTCTTTCGGTGTGCAGGGGTCATATTTGATTTCATGCCCGAATACCCGGGACAGAATCGCTGCTACTTCCGGTGGCTTGACGCGCTGTGGTCCCCCAATATTGAGCCAGGAGCCTTCAAAGTCCGGGCGGTCCATCGCGGCGACCATGCATTTGCCAACATCATCAAGACTGATCCAGTTGGCTTCGAGATGCGCGGCGTGCGGATAGACATAGCGTTTTTCGTCGACGATGAATGGCCGCGCCCAATTGGTCAGCAGATTGTCCATGAACAGCACCGAACCGAATACGGTGGCCGGCATGCCGGAACGGAAGATTTGATTCACCGCGATCGTATTATTGCCATAAGTGAACGGATCACCGGGACGCTCCGGAATCCAGCTTGAAGTGTTCCAGACAAAGCGCTCGGTGCCGGCTTCCTTGGCGGCTGCCGCGACCTTGCCAACCATCGAAGCGCGATCTTCGCGCGCCTGCAGCGGATGGGTATAGAAAACGGCGTCCGATCCCTCAAAAGCGGGAACCCAGGTCGATTCATCGGTGAGATCGATCTGGCGGCACTCGTCTGCTGTGTTGGCGCCACCCAGATCGGGATTCTCGCTACGTGACAAGGCGCGAACCTTGTGACCCGCTGCTGCCAATTGCCGTATTTGTGCGAGGCCTTGCCGGCCTGTTGCACCCACGACTGATACCAATGCCATGATTCGCTCTCCTGTTATATTTGCAGCAACGCTAGAGGCGAATATGCGCGGCCCCAATGCTCCATTTTGTCAGGACATTTTTGTTAGGGCCGGCTTTGCGAAAGATCGCTCAGGACGTCTGCCCGGTCAGCATCGCCTGCCAGCGCTGCATGCCGGAAATCCAGCGTTCGGGGTCGGCACCCTTCTGCTTGATATAGTCGCCCACTTTGGGGTGGGGGAGAATCAGGAACCGCTCGTCGCCAATCGCCTCGACGCAGATATCCGCGACATGCTCCGCCGACACTATTCCGTCCTTGGCGACAGTGGATGTGTCGACGCCGGCGATCATCGGCGTGTCGACCCCTTGCGGACAGAGGACCGAGACCTTCAATCCTGCTGCGCCATGGGTTATCGCCAGCCATTCAGCCAAACTGACCGCTGCGTGCTTGGTCACCGAATAAGGTGCGGACCCGATTTGTGCCAACAGCCCGGCCGCCGAGGCGGTGTTGAGCAGATAGCCGCCACCTCGCGCCAGCATCTTCGGCACCAATATCCGCGCGGCCCGGATATGGGCCAGAACATTGATGTCCCAGATATTCTGCCAGACTTCATCATCCACTTCGACGCCGCCGCTGGTGATGATGCCGGCATTGGAAACGAACAGATCGATCGGGCCGATATCGGATTCGACGGTTTCGATGAGGTTGCTGATATCCGCTGCCAGAGACACGTCGGTCTTGATCGCCACGCCGCCAATTTCATCGGCGACTGCCTGCGCGCCGGCCAGATCACGGTCCGCACAGACGATCGTCTTTGCTCCTTCCGCTGCAAACCGGCGAGCCATTGCTGCCCCGATACCGCTGGCGCCACCGGTGATGACGATAATCTTGTCTCTGAGTTCCATTTTGGTCTTGTCCCGCTTGAATAAATTAATCACTCGCTTAAAGATGCTAACCGACTAGAACAAGAGCAAGATTGCCTTCGGGCCGATGCTCACCCAAAAATCTAGCCCGGAACAAAGGAGAGTAAAATGTACAGTCACATGATGGTCGGATCGAACGATATTGACCGCTCGAAAAAATTCTATGATGCGTTGTTTAGCAGCGTCGGTGGCCCGGAAGCCATGGTCGATCCGAAGGGTAGGCTAATGTATATCCACAATGGCAGCATATTCATGGTCACGCCGCCGATCAACGGCGAAGAAGCCACATGCGGCAATGGCATGACGGTTGGCTTTGCCATGGCAGATCCTGCGCAGGCCGATGCATGGCACAAGGCCGGATTGGCAGCTGGCGGAACAGCCATTGAAGACCCTCCTGGAGTCCGGGAAAATCCGGGCATGAACCTCTATCTCGCCTATCTGCGTGATCCGGATGGCAACAAACTCTGCGCCCTCCACCAGATGGGTTAAGCCTATGCCGAACAAAAGCACCCGCATCGGCGGCGCCAGTGGCTATTGGGGCGAGAGCGCCATGGCCACGCCGCAGCTGCTCGATGCGGGTGTGGATTATCTGGTCTATGATTATCTCGCCGAGATCACCATGTCGATCATGGCCCGTGCTCATGCCAGGGATCCGGCGGCAGGCTATGCCGGCGATTTCATCAGCGCGGTTCTGAAACCCCATGCACGGGCGATTGCCGCGCAAGGGGTGAAGGTCATTGCCAACGCCGGCGGTGTCAATCCGGCGGCCTGCGGTGAAGCGGCGCGGGCCCTGATCAGGGAGCAGGGACTGGACCTCAAGGTTGCGGTCATCACCGGCGACAATCTGCTGGCCGAGCTGGAAGCGATCGCCGCCGAAGCGCCGACCGAAATGTTCGCCGGTGCGGCCTTTCCGGACAAGCAGAAAATCGCCAGCATCAACGCCTATCTCGGTGCCTTCCCGATCGCCCGGGCACTGGCCGAAGGCGCGGATATCGTGATCACTGGCCGCTGCGTCGACAGCGCCGTGACACTCGGCGCCTGCATCCACGAATTTGGCTGGTCGGCAAGCGACTATGACTTGCTCGCCAGCGGCAGTCTGGCGGGTCACCTGCTCGAATGCGGGCCGCAGGCGACCGGCGGCAATTATACCGACTGGGAAGACGCCGGCGATATCGCCAATATCGGCTATCCGATAGGCACGGTCTCATCCGACGGATCGTTCACCGTCACCAAGCCCGAAGGCACCGGCGGCTGTGTGACGGTCGGCACGGTATCGGAACAGATGCTCTACGAAATCGGCGATCCGCAAGCCTATATGCTGCCCGATGTGGTCTGCGATTTTTCGCAGGTCGAGATTGTCCAATTGGCTCCGGATATGGTGCAGGTTTCTCCCGCACAGGGCTATGCCGCGCCGGAACAGTATAAGACCTGCCTGACCTATGGCGAAGGCTTTCGCGGTGGGACCTATGTCAGCTTTTACGGATTTGACGCCGCCCGAAAGGCGCAGAAATTCTGCGACAATGTCTTTGCCCGCGCCAATAAGATCCTGCGCGGCCACAATCTCGGCGACTATAGCGAAACAAGCGTCGAGCTGATCGGTGCGGAAAGCCAGTTTGGCGATTATGCATCCGACCATGAACCCCGCGAAATCGTCGCAAAAATCGCCGCCAAGCACAGCGAAGCGGCGGCGATCGGCATATTGCTCCGCGAACTGACCGGGCTGGGTCTGGCGACACCGCCAGGGCTGAGCGGCTTTTCCGGTGCCCGCGCAAAACCGTCCCCCGTGGTGCGGCTATTCTCCTATCTCACACCGAAAGCTGCGCTGACCATCGAGATCGATGTCGACGGCAAACAAATCGGATTCTCTGATAGTGCAGGTCAGACTTTTGATCCTGCTACGATCACCCGGCCGAATGATCCGGAGTTTATCGAAATATCGGACGACATGGTCACCTTGCCGCTGATCCGGCTGGCCTGGGCCCGCTCCGGCGACAAGGGCAACAAGGCCAATATCGGGGTGATCGCGCGCGATCCGGACTTTCTTCCCTATATCTGGGCGGCGCTAAGCCCGGATTCCGTGGCCAGGCGCTTTGGCCATTTTATCGAAGGCGGCGCCGATGCCGCAAAGATCGACAAATTTTATCTGCCGGGCTCCCATGCGATCAATTTCCTGATCGACGCGGTGCTCGGCGGCGGCGGCGTAGCGAGCATAAGAAATGATGCCCAGGGCAAGGGTTATGGCCAGATATTGCTCGCCCATCCGGTAGCGATCCCGGCTGCACTCGCCAAAAAACTGGACTAGAAAAGGAAGCAATTGATGATGCAGGAAGCCCAGGATTTCAAGGACGAAAGCGACACGCTCGCCGCCGTGCTCGCCGATGCCGATGAGGCTGTTTTTGCCACCGTCACCCAGTTCAAGAGCTGGACAATCGAGGATGTCATCGGCCATCTGCATATCTGGAATGCCGCAGCACTGATGACGCTGCAGGATCCGGACGCGTTCAAGCAGTTCATCCGCGATATGATGGGCGCGTTCAAGACCGGCAAAAGCCATGTCGACGTGCAATATATATGGCTGGACGCAAATGCCGGCGGCATCCGCGGCAAGGCCCTGTTCGACGCCTATTGCGACTATTATCCCAAGCTGGCCGCCGCCTATGGCGAAGCCGATCCCGAACATCGCGTCGCCTGGGCCGGGCCCGACATGACCACCCGCTCGAAGATCATCGCTCGCCAGATGGAAACCTGGTCGCACGGGCAGGAGATATTCGACATATTGGGGCAAGAACGCAAGGATGGCGACCGCATCCGTAATATCGCCCATCTCGGCGTCACCACCTATGGCTGGACCTTCCGCAATCGCCGCGAAGAGCCGCCCGCTCCCAAGCCCTTTGTCCAGCTGACTGCGCCATCGGGTGCCGTCTGGGAATGGAATGATCCGCAGGAAGATAATCTGGTGCGCGGCAGCGCGGTCGAATTTGCCCAGGTCGTGACCCAGACCCGCAATATCGACGACACCGCTCTCGAGACGGTCGGCGCGACCGCTCGCCAATGGATGGAAATCGCCCAATGTTTCGCTGGCGGCCCGGAAACACCACCGGCGAAGGGAATGCGGAGTATAGTGGCGGACTGAATGGAAGAGATGATGACCTCCAGCGACCGTATCGCCGCCCTTGCCTCGTTTTTTTCCTGCTCGCAGGAAGAAGCCGCGAAGGTCGATGCAGCGACCCGGCTCGTACATTATCGCCACAAGGATATTCTCACCCATCAGGGCGACCTCGGGGCCAAATTATGGATCGTGCTCGAAGGCCAGGCGCAGTTGCAGATCATCGGCATCGATGGCCAGACCAAATTGCTCGCCGCGCACGGCCCCGGAGAATTATTCGGTGCTTTCCCGCACGAGCGGATCGTGATTTCCGATGTCGTGGCGCAAAACCGGCTGTCGGTGCTCGAGATCCCCACCGCAAAAATGACTACCCTGTTGCAGGAGGAAGCCCGGATCGGCAGCGGTCTGTCGAAAATATTGGGGCGGCAATATAATGCGGTGCTCGACCGGATGGCGGCACGCATCACCCTGACCGCCAATGGCCGCGTCTATGCCGAATTGCTGCACGAAGCGGGGGAGGAAGGCCGAATTTCCCCGCCGCCGGTAATCGCGGCGCTGGCTTTATCCGCGCAGACGACGCGCGAAACCGGGTCGCGGGCGATCAATGCGCTGGAACGGCGCGGCATCATCCGGCGCGACGACGATCGGCTGGAAATCCTGTCGCGCGGGCTGCTCGAAGAACTGGTGATCTGAACCGCGCCGCTCAGGCAAGCGACCATAGAGGCAGCGAGCCATAAGCGGTTTGCAATTCGCCTATTTCCTCGATCGCCTGCTCGCCCGATTGCAGCATCAGCACCATGGCGGATTTATGATCGGTCAGAACCGCTCCCCCGCTCGACGCGCGCGCCATATCGCTGGCCTGTTCCAGCAACGAGGCAACGGGCTTATGAAGGTCCATGATATCGATGAGCAGGCTGACCCGGCTGTCTGCATACTGCTGCAACAGCGCCCGGCTGGTCGCGATCAGCGCCGCCAGATTTGTTGACACTATATAGTGGGCATCGCCGGCAGGCTGAAAATCGCGACCGCCATCGGAAAGCTTCGACAGCGTGTCCCGGTCAAGATTGTCCACCCAGAGAATCGCGGCTATTTCCTTGACCTCCGAGCCGGAACGCGCGGCGATCGAATGGTGATCCGCCTTGCGCGCAACGGATATCGCATATTGATCATGGCCGGTATCGGCCCAGACCCGATGCTGGCGGCGCGGTTTGTCACCCCGCCCCGCGATTGTGAGCGCCTTTGGCCGGCTCTTCAGCGTCCCGGCATTGCGGACGCACTGGCCCATGGCGACCAGATCAGCCAGTTGCACGGCGACCGCGAGCGACCGCTCTTCCTCATCGGGCAATTCGGTCAACACATCCAGCCTCGCCGCCGCCTCGACCAGCGCATCAAAGCGGGGGAGCCAATGCTCGCCAAAAGGCGCGACCGACAATTCGCGAAAGCGGTCCACCGGATAAGGCAATATGATATGAAGCTCTGCGCCCGCCTTGTGCAGCGCCTCGGCGATCAAGATATCCGCTCCCGCCGCCAGCGCGCCAAAGCCGAACCCCGGTCTTTCCCGATCGATGATCGCGTCGATGTCCTTCAGGATTGTCACATCAGCCTCATCGAGCCCGATAATGCCGCTGAAATAGAGGCTGGGCGGCGGCCGATGCCGGTCAAGCCAGGCGGCGTCCCTGCCCTGTTCGGCAAGGATCAGTTCAAACTGGCCAATGGTCGCGGCATGATCTTCCCAGGCTTGCGGCAGTTTCGATATTCCCTCGGCGAGTACCGCGCGGGCACCGGTTTCATCGCCGAGCAACAAAAAGGCCTCCGCCCGGGTAGCGGCCCGCCAATAGGCATTTTCGCCTTGTGCGGGGTCGCTGTCGAGCAACGCCAGCGTCTCTGTCGCCAGCGCGCTAGCCCGTTCCGGCTTGCCGCCAAGCAACGCCAGCGCCGCGGCATTGATCAGCGGATAGCTATCCCGCTCCAGTTCCGCCGCCGCCGCCGCATAAGCCTCCGCCGCCAACCCATAAAGCCGGGCGCGGTCGGGCCCATCAGCGGCCTTCGCCTGATCCTTGAGTAAGCGCCCTTTGAGGGTTAACGCCTTCGGATCATCCCCCCGCGCATCCCAGCCCGAAGAATGAAACAAAGCCCAGGCCCGCGCGGCGTTGCCGGCGCGGGCGATGGATAGGATCTGGGTGAGGGTGCCCATCATCAACTGCACTATTCCAAATCTGGTGGCGGTTGGGGTGGCCCCTGATTATCGCCGCCAGGATCAAATATCAAAATTGCGTTAGGATAGTTGGGCCCAAAATCAAACTTTGTACGCAAATCATATTTGAATTCTTCTTCTCGGAGCCGCGAAGGCGGTTTGGGCCGTCTGCCCGCCGGACTACCTTGAGGAAGTTTCGTTCGCAGGTGATTCACACAGTAAAACAAGCTTCTGGAGTTACCGGTTCGTCCGATCGTATCAACTTTCCCATCAAAAATAGTATGATTTCCTCCAACTTTTCCCAGTCCATTTTTATGGTAAAAAATCGCAGGTAATAAACCATCTTCTTTTTCGGTACAAAATTTCCACTGACTATGGTCAATGACAAAAGCCAAATAGCTTAAACGATCCCAGTGCTTTGTACTTCGTTGGACATTACCGCTAGTATAATTGTTATTGGCAAAATTTTCTCCAAACTCTTCCAAGTGTGCATGAGCGGAGATGGAATTTCCCGAAAGACCCATTATGCTATCAATTCTGTCACCAACTTGATCGTGTGGAATTACCACGCGGTTCTCTGGTTCTCCGGATGGGTCTTCTTCGTAATATAACTGCTGTTTTACGGTGAGGCGGCCTTCGCTGAAACCTATTACGTATAGGTAAATGTAAGATGGGGTCTGACGAAAGAACATCGCTGGTGGGTTAGCTGTGAGTTTTTCGGTCATTACATTGTCACCGATAAGCGGCAAGAGTGCCTGTTTTGTATCTCGATCCAGATCGCCTTCATAAAGTATCGCTCTTGGGGAAACTATGTTCATTCTCATTCTCCTGTCTTTTCAATCTCTGCATCGATTTTTTCCGCTATCAAATTCCATTCCAAATTTGCTGCTTCCAATTTAAGCAATTGCTCCATTGTTGCTTGAGCTTGAACCAACAGTATTTCACGATAACCAGACTTTGATGGACTTTTTTCAACGGCTGCAATTGCATATTTTGCTTTGGCTACCGCGTATTTCGCGGCATTATTCTGCGGATCGCTTTTGAGCCATTTTTCTTTTGCCAGAAGTTCTTTGTGACGGGCCTTCAAATACGAAGGCTTATCCTTGGCCAAATAGTAGCTATCAGCCAACCAAGCATAGGCGTTTCCAATTTCCTTTCTGATGGCGATGTCGTCCGGTCGATGCTCAAGGGCCCTTTCCATCCATTCGATTGCTGACTCGAATTGTTCTCGACCAAAAAGCTTTTCAGTCCTCGGTTTAATTTCAACGATTCCGAGATTTAAATGGCTCCATCCCACCTCCATAAAATAATCAGGGTTATGTGGATCAATCGTGACCAGTTTTGTCGCGCTTTCAAAGTACGATTGATATCGGCTCTTCGCTGTTACCCAATCTAACTTCAATTCGGCTATACGCCCCACCCAATATTCACTCTGCGCATGCCCGAAAATGCGGTCCGGGTTATCCGGGTCCCTCGCCAGCAAAGCCTCCGTCACCCGGTGCGCCTCGGTGAATTTCGCCAGCGCCTTGTCCAGATCGCCGCGCTTCTCGTCATCCTCGCCCATCGCGTGCAATATCCGCGCACGCCGCTCCAGACTCTCGGCGGGCATCTTGCTCAAGTCGGCCTGATCGTCATAATAGTCCATCGCCCGCTCGTTGACCTTGGTCATCACGTCGAGCCGGCCGACGCCCTTCAGCTCGGTGCGCAAATCGGTCAGCATATATTCGACCAGCCCTTCGGCTTCGGCCTGCTGACGCTGCGCTTCGTTGCGCGACTGGATTGCATATGTTGTCATCCCGATCATCGCTAGCAGCGCGACCAAAGCGCCGCCCGTGACCGCCATCACGCGGCGGATGCGGCGGGTGGCGTCGCGCTGGACCAGCGCATCGAGCGGCACCCCGGCAATCCCGGCAACAATCTTCAGAAAGCCCAGCCGCCAGCCATCGCCATCCTTGCGCAGATCCGCCGCCAGCGGTTCCGTGCCGTCCATAAGCGCTGCGGGAAAAGCCTCCTCCGGCTCGCCGCGCACCAGTGCCGCCAACACCGGCCGGCCGGGATGCAGCGCCCGGAACAATTCGATTTCCCGCGCCACCCAGATCGAATCCCGGGCATCGGGCGAGCAGATCACCACCAGCACCTGCGATCCTGCCAGCGCCTGTTTCACCGATTCCGACAGATCCTCGGCCGCTGGCAGATCTTCGCGATCGCGGAAAATCCGCCCCAGACGACCGTTGTCCGGATCGGCAATCTGGCGATCGCGCAGGTGGTGCGGCAGCCGGTAAGTCTCGATTTTCCTGTGCAGCTTTTGCGCGATGGCGGCATCGGCATGGCTGTAGCTGACAAAGGCGCGAAAACGCACCGCCTGCGGCTCAGATTTCTCTGCTTCTGCCAATTTTGCCCCGCGATCGAATGTTCAGACGACATTTGCCCGATAGCTTCAGGAAAAATATTATCGGGATTCATGATCGCTGTCACGGAATAAAATTCGGTCAAACGCTGGCGGCATTGCTCGTGCAACGCCTTGAAACAATATGCCAGTGCTCACATCACATGATGATAATGATGATAATGATGATGATGATGATGATGAAAGATAATATGATAACCGGTGCGATATCCCATGACTGATATCCTCAGACTAAGTGAGACTTCGAACGCTACTGACGGTCCTGTTTTTTCAGGATAACGGCCATTGTCCGAGCCACCGAACGAAGCCGGGGGCACGCCCAAAAGGGGCTTTCCAAGGATATCGGAACCTGATACCGCTCAAATTTGAACAATGTTGATAGCTAGCTCCCAATTTGATCGTCCCAGGCGCCATGAACCCAGGTGCCGCGCGCTATCGTGCGCGAAAGCCTTTTCCTGATGGCGGATTCGCGCGACCGGATGCGGGATGACGTGCGGTTCCGCGTCCTTCGTCTGCTTCAGGACAACCCGGAAATGTCCCAGCGCGAACTTGCGAAGGCGACAGGGATTAGCGTTGGCGGCGCGCATTATATTCTCAACGCCCTGATCGAAAGGGGTTTTGTGAAATTGGGTAATTTTACGTCGGCGAATGACAAAAGGCGTTATGCGTATATTCTGACGCGAAAGGGAATTGCAGAGAAAGCGGCGACGACCAAAAGGTTTCTCGCCCGGAAAATCAAGGAATATGAGGCGCTGAGGGTCGAGCTTGATGCTTTGCGGGAGGAACTCGGCGATACGCCCAATTTGGACGCCCGGAGTGATCACTAGCTGCTTTTGGAAATTAGGAAGTTTTGATAAATGAATATTACGCAAGCCGGACCAGGCAATATCGATCCGAGATTTGAGATGTGTTTTTCAGATTATGAGCAGCTTGACTTTGGCAATGACAGGGCCGCCGGCTTCACGAACTATATGGGAAACAGCGAATGAGAATTGCCTTCATCACTGGCGCAGCCGGTTTCATCGGATATCATCTGTCGCAACTCCTGTTGCAGGAAGGCTGGGTTGTTGCTGGCTATGACGGGATGACCGATTATTATGATGTGACTCTGAAAGAGCGGCGTGTCGAGATGCTGCAGCAACATGCAAACTTCTCGTTCACCCGTGCAATGCTGGAAGACAATGCAGCGGTCTCGGCTGCGGTCGAGGAAGCAAAGCCTGACATTATCGTTCATCTCGCTGCACAGGCAGGTGTCCGCTATAGTTTGGAAAATCCGCGTGCCTATATCGACGCGAATATCGTCGGCACTTTCAATGTGATGGAGGCCGCCCGCGCAGCTGAGGTAAAGCATTTGATGATGGCTTCCACATCCTCGGTTTATGGGGCCAATGAAGAGATGCCGTTTACCGAAACACAAAAAGCAGACACGCCACTGACAATCTATGCCGCAACGAAAAAGGCAACGGAGGCGATGGGCCATTCCTATGCTTCCATCTATGGCATGCCTACCACGATGTTCCGTTTCTTTACCGTCTATGGTCCGTGGGGCCGGCCGGATATGGCATTGTTCAAATTCGCCAAGGGTATCCTGGAAGACACACCGATCGACATTTATAACAACGGCGACATGTGGCGGGATTTCACCTATGTCTCCGACCTTGTGCGGGGCATAAGGGAATTGATTGACGCTGTGCCTGGCGGCATCGAAACGGCGGTCGAGGGCGATAGCCTGTCGCCAGTAGCGCCATTCCGGGTGGTCAATATTGGCAATTCGGACAAGGTTAGGCTGATGGATTTCATCGAAGCGATTGAGGAAGAGATCGGCCGCAAGGCGATCCGCAATTACATGCCGATGCAGACCGGCGATGTCCCTGCGACCTGGGCAGATACTTCGGTGTTGCAACAATTGACCGGATATAAGCCGCATACGCCTTTCCGAGAAGGCGTGGCCAACTTCGTGCGCTGGTACCGCGAATATTATGATGCCTGACCGCGTCTTTTCCTATCGGCCCGAGGTGGATGGCCTCTCTTCTGCCGTTTACGTCAGACCAAATAAAGCTTTGCCCGTCGCCAATGGTTTTTTCGCCATGTCGCCCAACATTCAAATCCTCGTCGCAATCTGAGCGCGACTTGCGAGAATTGGAACCAGCCGGATCATGAGGGCAGCAGTTCGGGATCGCTATATCAACAGCCAGTCAGCATGTTATTGTGATGGTTCAACATGGCCCTTACTCTCACCAGAGGGCGTGTTGATCCCATATGATGGCAAGCACCACACGCCTAGAACAAGGACTATACTATGAAAATCATCATGAAGCCGGCTTTCCTGGCTCTTGCGCGTCTATCCAAGCGGTTCTCCCGCGCAAACCTCTACGAATGGCTAACCGAGGATCTGGCAACCTTGCCGCCAAACGCCCGGATATTGTGTATAGGAGCTGGCGGCATATTGGATGCTATGATCAAGCAAACGCCGGGAACCGAAACGGTGACGATCGACATAGACGAGGCGCGGAAACCTGACATCGTGATGGACACAACCGCGATGACTTTCGAAGATAAGCAGTTCGATGCGGTTTACATGATGGAAGTGCTGGAACATGTCACGTCGCCGCGTGCGGCATTGAGCGAAGTGCAGCGCGTACTCAAGGATGGCGGGCGCTTCGTGATGAGCACGCCCTTTATCTTTGGAATTCATGAAGAGCCGTGGGACTATTGGCGTTTTTCGCGACATGGTTTGGAACATCTACTGGTGGATTTTGCCGAGCAGAAAATCCGCCCGCGGAACGGATATTATACGTCTATCGTGGTATTGTTCATGCGGACGATCTTCTCGCCGGGCCGCAAGCGTCAGCTCATTGGTGGATTGGCGATAATATTGGGGCTACCGTTCTTCGCGCTGCTCATCTTGCTCGATCGCATTTCACCCGATGACCGCTGTACTACTGGTTATTTCGTTACGTGTCACAAGCCATTGGCACAAAGAGAAGCAGTATGAATTATCAGGACTCCATCATCGGAATCATCGGTCTGGGCTATGTTGGCCTGCCGTTAGCCGTCGAGTTCGGGCGCAAACGGCCGGTTGTCGGTTTCGACGTCAATCAGGTACGGATCGACGCCCTGACAAGAGGGCAAGACTCGACGCTAGAAGTCACAGCCGACGAAATGAGCACCAGCAAGCATCTGCGTTTCACCGCCGATCCCGAAGAGCTGGCATCCTGTTCTATCTACATCGTCACTGTGCCGACGCCGATCGATGCGCACAAGCGTCCTGACCTGACTCCGCTGCTGCGCGCTTCCGAAACCATCGGGCGGGTATTGAAAAAGGGTGACATCGTTATTTACGAATCGACAGTCTATCCTGGGGCAACCGAGGAGGATTGCGTTCCGGTGCTCGAACGGACCTCCCAGTTGAAATTCAATGTTGATTTCTTTGTCGGCTACAGCCCCGAGCGGATCAATCCCGGCGATGAAACACGCCGGCTGCCAAGCATCCTCAAAGTAACATCGGGCTCTACCCCGGAAGTCGCGGAAATTGTTGACGACCTATATGCCTCTATCATCACCGCTGGCACCTACCGGGCGGAATCGATCCGAGTGGCCGAAGCGGCCAAAGTGATCGAAAACACGCAACGTGACCTGAATATCGCTCTTGTCAATGAACTCGCAATCATCTTCAACCGAATGGGCATAGATACCGAAGCCGTGCTCCGGGCCGCTGGAACCAAGTGGAACTTCCTACCCTTTCGTCCCGGGCTGGTGGGCGGTCACTGCATCGGCGTGGACCCCTATTATCTAACACACAAGGCGATGGAGATTGGCTATCATCCGGAGGTGATCCTCGCCGGACGGCGCGTGAATGACGGCATGGGCAGCCATGCGGTTGCCCAGATGATCAAGGCAATGCTGAATCGCGCGATCCAGATCAAGGCCGCTAGGGTTCTGGTGATGGGGCTGACTTTCAAGGAAAACTGTCCGGACCTGCGCAACACTCGCGTGATCGACATCATTCGTGAGTTCGAAAGCTATGGCGTCATTGTCGATGTGGTTGACCCTTGGGCAAATCCCGACGAGGCGAGAAAGGAATATGACATATCGCTTTGCGCGGCTCCCGAGTCAGGCTGCTACGATGGTGTGCTTTTGGCCGTCCCACATACGAAATTTGCTGACCTCGGGGCAGAATCTATCAGGGCATTTGGTCGTGATCCATCGATATTTTTTGACCTGAAAAGTGTGTTTGACCGCACCGAAAGTGATCTCAGGCTGTGACCCAGCCAATTGCGCCGCCGCGAACGATTCGAGAACGGCAGTGAAAGCGCTGTTGCTCGGTCAGTTCGCGAGCCTCACCGGCAAGGGCCTGAAAGGGCAGTTGGTGCGGGCTGGCGCGGGCGGGCTCGGCGTCCGCATCCTGGCGCTGGTTCTCACGCTGCTTTCCTCTGTCGTATTGACGCGCACGCTTGGCGTTGACAATTATGGACTTTATGTGTTCGTCCTGTCGATAACCTCGCTGCTGGCCTTCCCCGTCCAAATGGGGATTCCCATATTGCTTACCCGCGAAACTGCCCGCGCCGAAGTGAAGCGCGACTGGGTTGCTTTCCACAGCATTCGAGTCTGGGCATTGCGAATGAATATCGTCCTGGGCGGTATAATCGTTGCTGGCATTCTCGCTTATGTCTGGATCAAAGGTGATGATTTCAGTCCCGAAACCCGCCTTATCTATTGGCTCGCAGCAGCGCTGATTATACCGGTAGGACTGGCAGGTACTCTGGGAGCCGTGCTGCGGGGACTTCGCCGGATCGTGCTGGGGCAATTGCCAACGGAAGTGTTGCGCCCGCTGTTTATCATCACCCTGATCGCATCTGCCTGGTATTTCGCCCCGTCAACGCTGACCGCCTCGTCGGCATTGGTTCTGAACCTCGTCGCGACAATGGGTGTCCTGATGATTGCAGCTGCGTTCCTGTGGCGCGCAACGCCGTCTGAAAGCAAGGGCGTACGGGAGCGAGTCTTTGACAACATGACGTGGCTGCGCGCAATTCTGCCGCTGGCGATGATGTCAGGGCTGCAGTTGATCAACCAGAATGTTGATCTGGTCATGGTCGGCATATTCCGTAGCCATGCTGAAGTGGGGCAATATAAGATTGCCGTTTCGACGGCGGCCCTGGTCATCTTCGGTTTGTCCGCCATTCAAGTCGTCGCAATGCCCTATATAAGCGGCTTTTTTGCTGAAAAAGACATGATCAGATTACAGAGACTCGCTGGCACTTGCGCCGCTGCCTCGGTCGTGCTTGCGCTGCCGGTCGTGCTGATTCTTGGATTCTGGGGCAAGGATCTGCTGGCGATCATATATGGGCAATCCTTCGTTCCCGCCTGGGAGCCAATGATGATTTTATCAATTGCTCAGCTGGTCAACGGGTTCTTCGGTATCGTCTGGCCACTGCTGGTCATGACAGGCCATGAGCGAAACGGCGTCTACGGCCTTCTGGCCGCGTCCTTGTTGAACGTCCCCCTCAATGCCCTGCTGATCCCGCCCTATGGTGTCGCGGGCGCGGCAATCGCAACCGGGATTTCCATCATCGTATGGAATCTTTTGTTCTGGCTTGCGGTGCATCGCAAACTGGGCATCGATGGATCGATGCTCGGGTTGCTGCGGTCGGTAAACAAGGAACATTCGGCATGATCATCAACCACAGCAAGACGTCAGACGACAGGTGAACGGCATGTCGCAAAACAATCCCACATCTACGCCAATGGTCTCAGTGACCATGGCGGCTTTCAATGTCGCTTCCTACGTTGAGGCCAGCCTCGACAGCGTACTTGCGCAATCTTTTACGGACTTCGAACTGATCATCGTTGATGATGGGTCAAGCGACGAAACTCCAGCGATTTTGCAGGGTTATGCTCGCCGCGACTCTCGCATTCACCTTGTCCTCAAGGATCGTAATGAGGGGTTGGCCGTGGCGCGCAATCAGGGAATCAGCGCAGCACGCGGCCAATGGGTGACATTTCTGGATGCTGATGATCTATATCATCCCGAAATGTTGCAACTCGCATTGAACGCAGCGCGTGCCGGTGATGCTGAAATGGTCATATGGGATTATGTGGTCTTTTCCGAGGAGAAACAAATCCCGGCCAGGGCCGCTGCTCTTTCGGACTTGCGGGGCATGGACCCGACCGACAGAAACGCGTTGCTGGTTCGACCGGCGTTTGCCTGGACCAGGCTAGTGCGGCGCGATGTTCTTCAGCGGCTGAAAATCACCTTTCCAAAAGGCCTAACCTATCAAGATTTCCCGGTACATTGGCGGCTGGTCACACAGCTCGACCGCATCGCGCTGCTGCCGCGACGCCTTGCCTATTACCGTCAACAGCCTGAAGCAACGACCGCTGGCAAGGGGCTCAAGCGCGCGGATTATTTTATTGTTCTGGATCAAGTTGAGGAATTCCTGCTCGAAAGCGGTCAATTCGATAGTTATGCCGATTTGCTAACCGGGCATCAGCTTAATGCTTGGCATGGAGTGTACGATATCATTGACCCACGTCATGAGGCTACAGTCGGCCAGATGATCGCGGACCGATTCACCGACCGACACCTCGCTTATCTGGCAGCAGGGAAGCCTTTACGCTGGCAGGCGCGTGCTTTTTTTCGAGCGCGGGAAGGCAGTCACCTAGACGCACTTGCGTTGCACATTCGCAATACTGTACGCACCCTCTACCGCGCGATAAAATCAAGGCTTTAACGTGAAAAATCTCAGTCCATCGCCCCTCACACGCCTGGAGCGGACACTCGTCCGCTGGAAAAATTCCAACTCGACGCTATTCCTTATTTGGCTTGAAGGTTTGCGCCTGCGCGGAGCCTGGAGCCTGTGGCGGCATGACGACCGTGCAGCTATCATCAAGCTTTATCGTGACTATAGCGGCCGGGTCCCGGATCTGGACAATCCCGTCAGGTTTAGCGAAAAGATGCAATGGCTGAAGCTACATCACCGTGATCCATTGCAAACCATCCTTGCCGACAAATGTGCTGTACGCACCTATCTGCAGGAACGTGGTTACGAGGCATTATTGTGTCGGCAGATAAGCTCTGTTTCCAGGGTAGAGGATATCGACTTCGACGCCTTGCCCGACCGGTTCGTGATCAAGGCTGCTCATGGCAGCGGCTGGAACCTGATCTGCCGAGACAAGGCGCAGTTGAACCGCGGCTATATGCATCGCTTGCTGGCATCATGGTTGCGGCAGGGTATTTTTTGGAATGGACGCGAATGGCCCTATCGAGACATACCCAGACGCTTGGTTATCGACGAATATCTCGAAGATTCCAGCGGTGGGTTGCGAGATTACAAGATTCATTGTTTCAACGGCGAACCTCGCTTCGTGCAGGCCAATTCCGGTCGACTGTCGCGCGAGCACGTGCAAAATTTCTACAGCCTTGACTGGCAAGTGCTTCCCTTTGGCAAGGATGTGGAACCTATTCCCGAAATATCTATCCCGCGCCCAGGATCGCTTGAACGCATGATTGAGATCGCGCGCGACCTTGCCAGCGGGCATCCCTATATCCGGGTGGATTTCTATGATGTTGATGATCGTTTGGTCTTTGGCGAGCTGACATTCTATCCCGCCAGTGGGTTACCCGATTTCATTCCAGACGAGCAGGACTTCGTGTGCGGCGAGATGCTCTCACTTCCCCAATCCCAAGGACACTGATATGACGCAACCCTTGCAAAACGAACAGCAGGTTCAGGAGAGCTGGTACAGTTTTCCTTATCACTACATAGCGTCATTGCAGCCCCGATTTGGAGTTGCGAAAGTCTATGACTGGGTTTTGAACTATACTTCAGCGATTACGTTCCTGTTGGACCGGATCGAACAAGAAACCGCGCGCGGCTCCATCATTGACATCGGCTGCGGCGATGGGCGCCTGACGCACGAACTAGCCAAGCGTTTCCCTGAGGCGCAGCTCACCGGAGTAGATTATTCCGAACAGGCCATTCGTCTTGCGCAAGCGCTCAACGGGCAGAAGAATGTGCATTTCGAAGCACGCGATCTGATCGTGCAGCCAATCGAGGCCGACAATGATGTCGCCGTGCTGATGGAAGTCTATGAACATATAGAACCCGCCAACGCCAGCGCCTTCCTGCGCGGTATTCGCGATACATTGCGGCCAGGCGGAGTTCTGCATCTAACCGTGCCTCATAGCAACCAGCCCATAGCACCGCACCACTTCCGCCACTTTGACTCGGAGTTGCTAAGCCGTGAAGTTTCGGAATATTTTGATATCGATGTCATCAAGCCTTTTGAACGGATCAGCCGAAGACGCAAATGGCTCAACCGGCTGCTGATCAATCGACTGTTCATCCTGAATCATCAGGGTCTGTTAAACGCGGTTTTCAACCATTATATGGCGCATATGTTTCATTGCGAACGCGAAGACCAATGCCAGCGCCTTTACTTGCGCGCAATCCGGCGATGACCGTCAGCAGCCCTATCAAGAATATATCCCACAAAGTGTGGCATGTTGTCGGACCTATGAATCAGGGCGGCGCTGAAGTCATGGTGATGGAATTACTGCGCCACAAATCCCCTGATACGCAGATGGATTTTCTCGTCCATCATCGTGATGGATATAAGGCTGGATCGGCGGCCTTCGACTCCGAAATTCTGGCCCGCGGGGCGCAACTACTGACAATAAAAACGCCGGTGCAAAGCGGTCTGGCCAGCTATTTTCGTGCCTTTAAGCAGCGGATCCGTCAATATGGCAGGCCGGATGTCATCCATATCCATCTGAATGCGCGTAGCGGCCTTGTCGTTTTGGCAGCCCGGTTAAACGGTATCAAGCGGATCATCGTCCATTCCCATGCCGCGCTGACTTTTCGCGGCTCCCTCGGCTATCGTATTTTGGCACAGGCGGAACTGCAGCTAAGCAAGCTGATTTTCGCGGCTTTGGCGACCGATTTCTGGGGATGCTCGCATGAAGCCATCGACAGTCTCTTCCTGCGCTGGCCGTCGCGTGGACAACCCCGCGTTGTAATCAACAACGCCATTGACGTGGACAGTTATAAGGCAATCACTCCAGCAATTGTTGCGGCAATACGCCCCGTTCTCGCAGGCAACCGTCCAGGATTGCTGATCGGCACCGTCGGACGGATCGTGCGCCACAAGAACGCGGGATTTTTGGTTGATGTGCTCGATGCGTTGCGCCGGCGGGATGTCTTGGCCACTGCCATAATCGTCGGACGCGAACAAGATGCGGTTTATTGCAGCGAATTGCGCGCAGCGGCCGATTCTGCGGGCCTGAACGATGCTTTGCGATTTGTCGGCGAACGCGACGATATTCCGGCGGTGATGGCCGCCCTTGATGTCTTTGTAAGTCCTGCGTTGCGAGAGGGTTTTGGCTTGGTCGGTGCCGAGGCTCAAGCTGCCGGCACGCCCTGCGTGCTTTCGACCGGTTTTCCAACGCCAATTGACATGGGATTAGGTCTTGTGCAGTTCCTCGACGGGTTTGATGCAGATATTTGGGCAGAGGCAATTTTATCTGCCTGCAACATCAGCCGTCCGACCTTCGAAACGATTGCCCATTCATTTCAGCAAAAAGGTTTTTCCGCGCGTGAGAATACAGCCCGTATTGAGCGGGCCTGGCGCAATCCCGGGACCTTGCCGACAGCAGGAGAAGCCGCATGACCGATCCACTGGATATCTTGATCTGCGGCGATATCTGCCCCACGCAAGACACGCGGCCGCTCTTCGAAACCGGCGACCCTGCTGTTTTGCTGGGAGGACTAGCATCCCGGATACAAGATGCCGACGTTGCGATTGCCAATCTTGAATGCGTGCTTTCTGATAATGCCCGCGCTGCCGATAAAATCGGTCCTGTGCTGGTTGGACGCCCTGCTGATGCACAGCTTCTGGCCGCGGCAGGCTTTGACCTGCTGGGGGCTGCAAACAACCATATTGGCGATTGCGGCGCTCAGGGCGTTATGGACACTTTGGCAGCCTGCAAAAACGCCGGTCTATTGACAACAGGGGCCGGATCAAATGCGCAATCAGCAGCCCAGCCAGCCATCATCCAGCACCAAGGCTGGCATATTGGAGTCATGGCTATAGCCGAACATGAGTTTAACGCCGCTGGCCCGAGCCAACCGGGTGCCCATATTTTCGATCCACTTCAGGATCTCGAGCGCTTGGCCGAACTCAAGGCTGAATGCGATTATGTGATTGTTCTGTACCACGGGGGTATCGAATATTATTCTTACCCCAGCCCGATGCTGGCACGCACCTGTCGGGCGTTAGTCCGCAACGGGGCCGATCTGGTGCTGTGTCAGCACAGCCATGTCATCGGCACGTTCGAAGAATATCAGGGCGGGCATATCGTCTACGGACAAGGCAATGCGGTATACGGATATCGCGACAAGGAAAGCTGGAACAAAGGCCTCGCGGTGACCGTCCAGCTTGTCAAAGCGGACGCATCTAGCAAGCCCGAAGCCCGGATCGAGCTTTTACCGATCGGTTGTGACCAATCGGGTCGCGTTGATCTGCTGCCCCCCGAGATCGCAGAGCCGTGCCTCAAGGCCCTTCAGGAACGTTCGCAACAAGCACTGGACTCCAAGTGGCTGGAAGATTCCTGGGCACGCTTCTGTGACAGGCTTGGCCGCAACCAACTACCACATTTATTTGGACTGGGACTGTGGATGACTCGAGCGAACAGACTGTTTCGCGGGGCAATTGTGCGTCTATTATTCTCGCGTCGCCAACGCATGATCGCCATGAATGTTTTGCGCTGTGATTCGCACAGAGAGGTTGTTTTGACCGCTTTTGCAGGGTCACTGGCTTCAGTGAAGAAGGACGAGAACCGGTCATGATACCCCATTTCGCCCTGTTGCTGACTGTATGGCTGCTGGCGCTGGTAGCGCAAACACGCCGCATGCCTAATGCCACCCGAATTCTCCTGTGGATCGGTATTTTTACGGCGCTGACGCTGTTCGGAGGATTGCGGGGCAATTATGTCGGGGCGGATACCATCGTCTATGTCAGGTGGTTTGAGGATCTAAGCGCCTCCAATATGATATGGGATTCATTTAGTGGCGCAGAATTGGGAATCAAATCCCTCTATGCCGTTTCGCTTTGGATCGGGCAAGATCCGACGATAATTCTACTCTTGGCATCAGCATTGGTGTCATTTTTGTATATTCTGGGCATATCGCGCATATCCAAAAACCCCGCACTGTCGTTGTTCGTGCTCATTGGCTTCGGTTTCTATGCGTTTCATTTGAATGGCATGCGGCAGGGACTGGCATTGGCAGTCTACATGCTGGCGATCCCCCATCTACTCTCCGGACGCTTCATTCGATACGCCGCTTGGGTGGGATTAGCGACGCTGTTTCACTCCACAGCCATTTTCACTCTACCGATGTATTTTTTGTTCCGGCAGAAATTTTCTGTTTGGATATTGGCTGCGCTGTTTGTGCTGGCCGTTTTGTTCGTGGTCTTTCTGGATACAGCGGTTCAAATTGCCGGTTTCGTAAACGAGCGTTACGCCACTTATGGTGATCGTACCGAAACCGGAGCAACACTGCTGACATTATTTCATGTCATGCTTTCCGTTATATTCGTCCTGGGCCGGCCCATCGTGCGCCGCGACTGGCGAGACAGTTATGACAAACTTCTGATGATGATGCTGTTTGGCAGCATGATCTATGTGGTTATCAGCATTACCGGCAGCTATGTCGAAATGACTCGCATGGCAATTTACTTTACAATGGCAATGGTTTTTCTGTGGCCGCTGCTGCTGCTATCTGTTCAAGACACGAAACTTCGGACGGCGATGACGGCTGGCCTTCTGCTAGCGGCAACCGTCTTCCTGGCGATATTCCTGAATCAGATCGGCGGATATATACCCTATGTCTTGCGATGATGTAGACATTGGACAAAGGCATCTCAGCACTCCTCTGCAAGACACTTAATTTCTGGAAAAATGATGAAAGTGACCATCGGACTACCCTTTTTCAATGCAGCAGCTGACCTGCCTCGGGCGATCCGTTCAGTGTTTGCCCAGACCCATCAGGATTGGGAACTTATCCTTGTCGATGATGGGTCGACGGACGGGTCACTGGAAATCGCTCGCGCAGTCAATGATCCCCGCGTGCGGGTCGTTTCGGACGGGAGCAACCGGAAGTTGGCTGCACGACTTAACGAGATTGTCGATCTGGCAAATTGTGACATTATCGTTCGGATGGATGCTGATGACCTGATGCCTCCGGAACGTATTGCCCGTCAGCTCGAGGTTTTGATCAATGAGCCGGACATTGATCTTGTTTCATCCGGCCTGATTTCTGTCGACGGGCAGGACGACCCCATAGGCGCGCGCTGGCATTTTTCAGACACGGTCGAGCGCTCTCACTTATTGGGCAAATCGGGCGCGGGGATCGTGCACGCGGCTGTAATGGGTCGGCGCGCCTGGTTCCTGAGGAACCGATATGATCCGTCTGTACCCATCGCCCAGGATTATGACCTTTGGCTGCGTTCCAGCGCGAAGGATGATCTGTCCGTGCGCATCATTCAAGAACCGCTCTATTATGTTCGTGAAATGGGCAGCGCAACTGCGGCCAAGATGTTTCGTTCCTACAAGATGGATCGCCGTGCACTCTGGCGGCATCGCCGAAATCTCTGGGAAGCCCGTTATTTATTGAAATCCCTTGCCAAAACGGCAGTCCTTCATGTGATCATCGCCAGCGGCCGCCTCGATTGGCTGGTTCGCCGCCGTTCTACTATCATGCAGGATACAGCACTGATCGCAAAATTCCGATCCGACTTGCAAGCCATCCGAGCCACCCATGTCCCGGGCCTTTTGCTCGATTCCGATGATGAGGTGAGTACCATTGTTTAGTTGCAAACGCGGAACTTTTTTATGAAGCAAGAAAAGCAAACAACTTCTCACCCGAAGCCCCGCATAGTTGTGATCATGCATTCTGCATTAAATCTCAAATTTTTTTGGGTTCCTATAATTGATGTTTTGAGCAAGGAATTTGAGGTAATATTATATATTGGCAATGATAGTCTAGAAATATTGGAAGGACTTTCTTTGCCATGTCGGATTGTCAAAGTTCCTCTGACGCGAAAAATCAGTCTCTTCGATGATGTGAAAGCTGTTTGGTTCATTTATCGCTGCCTTAGGCAGGATAAGCCCGATTTGTTGCAGACGATTACTCCAAAAGCCGGGCTTGTCGGGATGATAGCGGGAGTCATGGCGCGGACGCCGCGCCGCATTCACACGTTTCAGGGACAGGTTTGGGCAACAACTTCGGGCCTGAAACGTCACTTTTTTCGATTGATTGACAAATTTGTCGGAACTCTCTGCACGGCGGTCCTGGCGGTGAGCCAAACGGAATTGAATTTTCTCCGGAACGAGCGCGTATTGGCCCCAGATCAAGGGTACGTAATTGGAAAGGGTTCGATTGCAGGCGTGGATATCGAGAAATTCTCTCCAACTCGACCCTGCAATTCTGACTTGATCGAGGACTTGGGTATCACCGGGCAAGAATTTATCGTGCTGTTTCTGGGACGCCTGCAACGGGACAAAGGACTTCATGTTCTTGCAGAAGCAATGGACATTGCGCGATCCAAAAGTAAACAGCTGCTGAAGCTTGTCGTGGTCGGACCGGACGAAGATAACCTGGGCTCGATGTTGACGATGCGCCTGGGCGATGATGTCGCCATACGCCCCTATACCGACACACCCGAGGATTATATTCGTCTTGCACATTTGGTCGTATTGCCCAGCTTCCGGGAAGGCTTTGGCTGTGTGCTGATCGAAGCAGCGTCAACCGCCCGGCCAACTATCGCTTCGCGAATCTACGGAATTGATTGTGCTGTGCGCGATGGCGAGACTGGAATACTTTTCGAGGCAGGGAATGCCGCAGAAATGGCCGATGCCATTGAACGGCTGTCGAATGATGAGCAATTATATCAAAACATGTCTCGCGCGGGACGCCTGATGGCGGAAAAGGACTTTGAACAAATGAAGGTAATAGACGGCTTGGCGAGCTATTATCGGCAGCAACTGAATAAGGCCGGTGTCTGAAATGAACCCTCTGAAACGTTTGTTCGATCTAGCCATGGCCTTGATGCTGACCATGTTGCTGCTGCCGGTGATAATCATCATCTCAGCCATCATCCTGATTGGTGATGGTCGTCCGGTCTTTTACGTCTCCGAGCGCATGAAGACACTAAGGCAGGGCTTTTCTGTGGTCAAATTCAGGACGATGCGGCCCGATAGCAATGATTTTGGCGCTACCGGTGCCCATAAGAACGGCCGCATTACACCCAGCGGAGCGGTGCTGCGAAAATACCGGTTGGACGAGATCCCCCAGCTGTGGAACATCCTGAAAGGTGATATGAGTTTCGTAGGCCCGCGCCCCCCGTTACGCCGTTATGTCGAGAAATATCCCAAACTTTATGGTCAGGTTCTACACAGTCGTCCAGGGCTGACGGGTCTGGCTTCGGTCTACTATCACGAGCACGAGGAATGGTTGCTGCGAACCGCGACAAATTCGGACGAAACCGAGGCCATTTACTGCCGCGCCTGTATTCCGCAAAAGGCGAGACTAGACTTGATATATCAACAGCATTGGAATCTGTGTTTCGATATTCTGCTGCTGCTGCAGACGGTGTTCAAGCGTCTGCGCTGAAATTGCATTATCCGGGAAGCCTTGAATATACCCCTTCCAGCCAGGGCCGGGGTAAATCCAAATATATATCCCTCCATGCTCCAACAGAACGGTGCAGGCCCGCCATGACAACGACCTCAATAGCCAGAACACCAACATTGAGAGATTGGTGGCCGGATCAAGGGTTTGAAAGGTGCAACAACGAGATACCAGCAAGGTTCTCACGCCTTGTTCCCCGCGATCTGCATCGCCGAAGCTATTGGCTCTGATCAACCAGTCCTGAACCGGGCTCGCTCTTTCTAATCAAGCTGGAGAGAAACCGAGTCAAAAATAATATCAAACCCGGATACGCCTTCGGCTGCGCGCGCGTTTATATCAAGCCAGTAAAAGCTGCAGCCAGATTGCACATTACTGATTTTTTGACTTGTCGATTTGCTGCGCAAAGGAATGCTAATCGGTCGCGGCGGGCGATCAACGGCCTCTGCGCAAGTCAGGCTGATATCAACCTTCGCATTGTCGGGAATGCCCGGTGATTTCGCTTCAATACCGATAGTCCTGGCCGGGATAAGCACCAGTTGCCTGGCAAATAAGCCGCCTGAATTTGGCGTCGCGCTTAGCCGCAAACTACCATCGGCAATTATCGCGCTATATTGTCCTGTCGAAAATAGCATCCAGTCAAACGGCGGGTATCTTGGCTCATGTTCGAAAGAGCCATTTTCCGATCCCGGACCAGATTGTGCCCGATCATTCAATATTTGGTATAATTCCCTAGCGGCGACGAATTGTTTGTTGCGGACGAGGGAGCTGATCAGAATCGCGTCAGTGGAACTTTGATCGACCTCTTCAGGCGAATAAAGTAACCCCCGCAGACGGGCAGCATTTTCAAGCGCCTCTGGCGTTCCAACAACGGCCGTCCAAAATTGTACTGCCCATCGCGGATTTTGCGACAGAAGTTCAGCGAAAGGTTCTACGAAATCCTCATTCTCAAGCGCTCGGGCCATAAGGGGAATGATAGCCGAACTGGAAGCAGAGCCTGATCGCAACATCGTATCATAATGATTGAGAACTGCAGGAATATCTTTCCGGGCTGCACTATCGGCAATCATCCATCCGCTTACCAGTTGTTGCCGGCGTGAGAGCAGCAGCGCCTGATTCATCAATTTGCTTTTTGCCGATTCGTCACTGCCAAATGCGAGTACAGCCAATGCATCGGGAGTGATTGGTTCCGCCAGAAAAGCTTGCTTGGCCAAGTTCGCCAGGTCTGGAGTGATACTCTCGGGAAACTGGCCCTGATTTACGACAATCATTGTTTTAAGGGCAGCAGATGCCAGATTTTCGGATGCAAATCCATTCAGCGGTAGCAATAGAACAGCAAGTTCAGGCGCCCTCGCCTTTGTAATGGCTCCCATTGTCGTCAATGCTGATGCCAGCATGATCGCAAGACTGGCAATCACTATGATGATATTCTTCATCATATGACAAGCAACGACATTAAATGATCAAGCTTCGTTAGCCAACTTGTTGCCATAATTATACTGGTATGCATAAGCATAGCCTGAATGTTGAGGTTGAACTTTGGTAACGATCCCGCCAAATACATGAGCGTGCGAACTACGGACACGTCCTATGGCCGATTGGATAGCTCGCGTCTTGGCGCCGCCCGCTTCAATTGTTAGGATAACCCCTTCGACCGCATCTGCAAGCAGCAGAACATCCGCAAGACCCAATACCGGTGGCGCATCTATTATGACGGTATCGTAGATTTCACAGAGCTTGGTGACGAGCTCATGCATCCGGCGACCGCTGAGAAGCTCGGCTGCATTTGGCGGTATCGGTCCAGCTGTCATCACGTCAAAATTATATGATGTATTTTGCTTGATAAGCTCAGCAAAATTGTCGGAACCAGATAAATAGTTACTCATACCCATTGAGTTGTCGATGCCAAGCATCTGATGAAGAGAGGGATTTCGCATATCCCCGTCAATAAGCAAAATGCGTTTTCCGGTACCCGCTAACACCACTCCCAGCGCCAGCGACGAAGTACTCTTCCCTTCATTAGGCCGAGTGCTAGTCAGCAAAATTGAGCGGGGTACGCCATGGTCCGTGAGAAATGACAGGCTGGTCCTGATCGAAAAATATGCTTCCCATGCCACCGATTTTTTGTCGGAGAGACTCAACAATATGCCATCTTTTTCAATATTCGGAACCGATCCAAGCAGTGCAATTCCCAGCTTAGCTTTGAGATCACCGGGCTCTTTTATCGTTTGATCAATCTGTTCCATCACGAGGACGAAAACCGCAGATAATCCCAGACCTGCGAGCAGTGCCAAAATTACATTAAAGAACAGATTCGGGCTTGAGCGGCCCCTTGAGGGCTGAGCGCGATCCACGATCAGGATATTATTGGTACCTGCACCGGCCACACCAATTTCTTTATATCGCTGCAGCAAGCCATCATAAAGCTGCCTATTTGTGTCTACTTCGCGCTGGAGAATATTATATTGAATAGAATCACGCCGTTCACTGCCAAGCTGACGCTTCAAAAGATTCACCTCGCCAAGCAATTTCCGCTCTCTCTCCAGAGCTTCCCGGTAGCGGGCCGTTGTGCCTGCGCGAGAGCGAGTCTCTTCGCCCGCGATACTTTTATTGAGCGCAGAAATCTTGGTTTCGACGGCCTTGGCAGCCGGATATTCTGGCTCGAACTGGACCAACAGCTTGGCATATTCCGCCTGCGCCATGGCGCGCTCTTGCCGGAGGCTGTTAAGCGCGGCATTTTCCAGTGCATTTTTGTCGCCGGCGTCTTGTCCTGCTTCACTTTCAGCCAGAATCCGGTCTGCTGTCGCTTGCGCGAGTACGGAATTGAGCGCTTCAAGATTCGCAGAGGCCAAAGTCCTTTGCGAAACTGTTTTTCCGTCTGCTGTTTGCGAGGTCGATAAGGTAATGATTTCCTTATTATCCGCATAGCTTGATAGATTCCGTTCAGAATCCTCCAGGCGTTGCTTCAGTGTAGACAATTGTTCCTCGAGAAAGGTTCGCGCGGCGACGGTTGAATTGAACCGCCGCTCTAGATCGGCAGCGATAAACTCATCGACCCACGCATTGGCCATCTGCGCCGAAAGCACGGGACTAGGGCTTTCAAATCTCAAATCGACCAAGCTCGAACCGCGAACCGGCGAAACGGTGATATGCGATTTAAGCAAACCTGCGGCCAATTTGAGACGCGCATCATCCTGCCCGGAAGCCTTGTCGGAGAAAATTTCGGATTGGCTGGTGTCGATTCCGAAGGTTTCGAAAAAGTCACTATTGCTTGCCAGATTTTTTGCTCGCGCAACGCGCTCTGCAATCGAACGGGATTCCAGCATTGAATACTGCGTTTGATAAAATTCGAGACTATTATATGATCTCTCGAATCCCATAACGCCTTCCACATTGGTGACATTATCCTGCTTGCGGCTGATTTCGATCCGGGACGACGAAATAAAATAAGGCGTCATCAACAGCGTTATTATAATGCCAAGTGCGACACAGACGGCAAGAATGGTTGCAATCGGAATCTTGTGACGCAGCACCGCCTGCCAATATTGCAACAATACCGGGGTTTCATGCGCCATATCGGCATATGGGTCGTCGCCCGCTGCCGCTTCCTCGTTGGTGCTGATCATACTATTCATCTAGATTAAAAATCCCTGTAGCGTCGAAACGTCATCATATTATCTAAGCAGGACTACCAGAGGCGCCGTCAAGAGTGGGGCAACCGTGATCAAATCCTTGAATAAACGCCGGGCTTGAGAATCGCCAACGACGATTACATCATTGGCAAAAACTTCTGGATCGCTGTAATATCCGCGCCTGATGGCTTTAAGATTATACAGGCCCGCAAGCTGCTGCCCGTTCACGTTCCGGAAAATCACGACATCGTTCAGCTTGGCGAATTCCCCGGTACCGCCCGCAGTAGCGACCGCGCGTATCAGGGTCAAACGGCCAATAACCGGATAAAGACCAGGGCTTTTAACCTGACCGTCTACCGTAATAACCTGACTAACGGTCTCATCCAAATTGACCGTTACTTCCGGGTTACGGACATAGCGGCCTTGTAATTTCTTCACTATCTCCTCGGCAAGCTCTGCCGGCGTCAGACCGGAAGCTTCGACAACACCAATAAGAGGGAAAGAAAGACGTCCGCTAGCATCAATTTGAACTTCCTTGCTCAAATCCTCAATCCCGAAAACATCTATGGTCAGCTTGTCAAAAGGGCCGATCAGATAAGGCCGATTGGAACTCAGCAAATCGAAACGCGTTGGCTCAGGCAAGCCCTGGTCGGATACAAAAGTAACTGCGGAGCCCTGCCCCGAACCCATCGGGCCCGCGCAAGAAGCCAGAAAAACGGCCATTAAAATAATCGAGAATCGCTTTATCATCGTAAAATATGTTCCGCTGTTACTGCGTTGCATTAGACCAAGCGGTTTCACAGGTAAACCGTTCATAACCCTATAATTCCGTTTTTGACGGCAAATTGATTGCTCTGTTTACTGCTGTTTGATGTCACGTCGCTGAACAGAACGAACGCCATCGTTGAAGACGCAAATTATAACTGCAAATATCGCAATAATCGAAGGAACACGCAGCGGATAGTCACCGACAGAGGCCGCCAGCAGAAACAATATGGCGGCAACACACATCAGAACCCGGTATTTGGTATAGCTGGACCTGGTCCAATTTTTCACCAGCGTTCCAAATTTCACTATAAACCAGAAGAAAGCAGCCATCGCGACCAATATGGCCGGAGCGCCTCCCTCAATCGGATATTGGAGCCAGTCATTGTGAGCCTGGTTCAAATAACTGGGCATTAGCAATTCTCGTGGTTCGTATATCTTGTAGACATGTTCGAAAGATCCGAACCCGCTCCCCCACGGCAGATAATCTTTCAACATGGTGAATAATGTGGGCAATAGCTGCACACGAAGTTCTGCGACCTCATCGCCATTGAGCAGCCGGTCAAACGCCAATGAGCGCGAGAGCAGGATCGACGAAACCGCCATTCCCGTGATTGCGGCGACGCCAAGCACCAGAATCATCCGCCGATCGGAAAATAATTTGGTGCTTGAGAGTCTGTTGCCGCCCTTTTTTGAAGACTGGCCCGCATGATAGTTGCCAAAATATACGAAAAACAAAGCCAGAATTAGCGCTGGCATCATCAGCACCAGTCCTGCCCGCGATCCGGTGACGAAAAGGAGCGGGATAAAAACAAAAATCGTCGCAAGACAGCTGTAAAATTTCAATACTGCCCTTTCGGCATTGGGTTGCATTGAAGCCGCATACCAACCGAGCATCACTATCGAAGTTGCAAGCATCACCGCTTGATGATTGCGGTTGGCAAACAGACCCACTCCGGTCCCAAAATTGGTGATCCGATATAGATATAACGGCCCTTGCTCAGGGCCCATGATTTGGAAGATCGCCCATAAGGCACTGATGGTGCAGAGAATGATGATAACCAAAATGACCCGCTCTCGATAGCTTCGGTCAAGATTGAGATAGAGCATCATCGCGGCCATTGGCACCGCGAGTGAAAACAAGCTGTTGAGCGTTCTCGACGGCGACAGAGTGAGCGGCCGCCACGGCTGCTCAATGCCCGCAATATTGGCTATGTCAGCAAATATCTGGCGGCCGGGCAATTCAATCCAGATAGAGGGTGGCAATGGTATCAGCTGGCCCGCCATCACCGCCGCCAATGCGCCGGCAATATAGATTGGAAAGGTCCGCCCGCTCCATTGCTCGGGTGCTTTTGCAATCAGCGCATAAGCACAAAACAGAATCGCAAGCGGCCGCAACACCAGCAATGATTGAATGTCATCCCGTGAACCGCCGCCGGTGAAAAACATGATCACAAAAAAGGCCACAAACGCATAGAAACGCGCTTCTGGTGTAAACAGATTCTTTGTGATTCTACTCAATTTTCTTTTGGATCGGTGCATGCCTTGACCACTTGCGCTTCATTTTTGATGAAAAACTGAACCCTTAACCTCTATGCGAACCAAATGCTGATAGCTATCAATATGTGGCTCCGCGATCGCATGACACCCTGCGATGCGGCCAAACAGGAGAGGCTTCAATATCCGCCCCATTATATTCCGCAAAGGGATGATGGTTCGCATCATCGAACACGACGGGCAATAATCACCAACCCGTTTGCATGCGCACGCAATGCCGCGCGTCGTCGCACTTTCAGGCCTCCGGCAGCCATCTGAAAAACGGCGAATGGGAACAGAGCAACTACGCTTCGCTTTTGATACTGGAGAACCTGCTTTTCATCAAAATGAAGCGCTTCTCGTAAAAGCGATAGGATAAGTATGACAATCCTATTGTGGCGGCCATTACCGCAGCATAGACGAACAGGTAATTGGCAAAGGTGCTTTTATCGAACGCAACAAGGTTTTGCGCGAGAAGAAATATCACCAGCGGGTGGATCACGTATATCCCGTAGGAAATTTTTCCCAGAAAATCCATCAAGCCGCGATCCAGGTCGATGATCATATTGGTCCGGGTAATTTGCGCCAGAATGATAGCCACGGTTACAACTGCGATGATTTCATTATCAACCAGTGAGGATATGTTAAACTTGTTGACCGCCAGCAGGCCCATCAAGATCCAGCAAGCCGCTTGGGTATAGATGTTGGTTGCATATTTCAGATAACTGCTTTTCTTATAATATAGCAATGCACCAGCGGCGCCGATCAACATGATATGGAAGCGAGTGACATTTATCGCCGTATAGGCGATCTCCATGTCAAACTTCCTGAACAGCACGTAAAATATCAGTTTCAGGATGTACAGACCGGCAATCATTACGAGCGTTAGTTTTAAGAGTTTTTCCGTTGTTACCCGTGCAAGCCAAGGCCAGAACAGATAAAATTGTTCCTCCACTCCGATAGACCAAAGATGAGTCATGAAGGGCATTGTATGGCCAATGATGAGAGGAACATTTGCCAATAGAAATATATAGAAAGGTAGGGGGCCTGCGTCATATTGAACGTTGAAAACAACGTAGCAGAGCAAACAGGACGCTATGAAAAGATAATAGAGTGGCCAGATCCGAAAAATGCGGCGGAGATAGAAATTCCGGATATTTATATCATGGTTCTTCGCCTTCTCCAAAGACAGCAAATAGGTTATGAGAAAGCCGCTCAGGGCAAAGAACATACTGACTCCGCCCGACGCCATGAGAAGACCTTTTGGGCCGCCTTGCCCATCACTACCGAAGATGGTCGCCACCAGCCCGAATGAACCAAGTGCGAGCGTGGTGTGTGAAATGACAACGGCAATTGCTGCTATCGCCCGTATGCCGTTTAAGCCAGGAAGGTGAATTGCTTTGTCCATAATGCTCTTTAGCCAAGTTGGCACACTATTCAACTGGCACTGCCGCCCAACCTAGGGGGACCGGATACTAAGTGCTCATGCTTGGCTATATCATTCGCAGTATAGCTGCTGAATCATTCAATCATCGGCGCATATCCAACCCATTCGTCTGTCGCCTTCAAGCATTCCGATCCCGCATCGCCATCGGCCCAGCAGGGAATACGCGCTACAGCCAGTTTCACTGAAGGCAGCCGAACCTTTGCCGCAACTCTCAGAGTTGGCAATGATCAGAGATGCTGAGAAAAAAATGGAGGACACGGAGGGATTCGAACCCTCGAAGGACCGTGAGGCCCTTGCCTCCTTAGCAGGGAGGTGGTTTCAGCCGCTCACCCACGTGTCCACGCAGCTTGGCTAGAGGAGGCGCTATAACCATGGATAGCGCTTGCTGCAACGGGTAAAGTGGCCCGCATGGAAACACGCCGAAAAAGCGGGAAAACGCCGGCTTTTGATCAACGGACTCAGACCGCCGCAGAATCGACTCAGCTCGTCGTCCGTTCATTGCGTGGTCATGTCCAACAGCCGAGAGCCGAGGTTGGTTGGTAATGGTAAGGAGTTAACCCATGTTACCGTTATACATGAAGAAATTTTTGGGCACGTTTGCGGTTCTGGCCCTTGCCACCGCTCCAGCCCTGACTCCCGCATTTGCTCAGGTTGAAAATGTCGATCCGAATGACGTGATCGATGCCGACCTGGCTGCGCCCGACTATGACAGGAATTTTGATTCCGGCGGCGCGAGTTCGACGACGGTCGAGGACACTGCGATCGACAGCGATATTAATGCGGATATAATTGCTCCTTCTGGCTCAGCGACGAGCGCTGCCCAGACCGGCAATGGCGCGAACGGCGCTGCCGCCGCTGCAATTGATGACGGCAACACGTTTCAGGACGACGATCTGATCGGCGCAGCGGAAGGCGTATTTGGCAAAGGCGCGAAAGGCCTGGCCGAAGTTATCGAGGATATTCTCAAGAAACAGGGTCGGCCCAATGCCTATATTGCCGGACGCGAAGCCAGCGGTGCTTTCATTGTCGGGCTGCGCTATGGTTCGGGCAAGCTTTTCCACAAGATCGAAGGCGAACGCCCGGTCTACTGGACCGGGCCGTCAATCGGCTTTGATTTTGGTGGCAATGCCGCCAATACCTTCGTGCTGGTCTACAATCTCTATGACAGCGAAGACCTGTATCAGCGCTTCCCGGCTGGCGAAGGCGCGGCCTATTTCATCGGCGGCTTCCACGTCAGCTATTTGCGCAGCGGCGACAAGGTGCTGATCCCGGTACGGCTGGGAGCGGGCCTGCGGCTCGGTGCCAATGTCGGCTATATGAAATTCAGCAAGAAGCAGCAGTGGCTGCCATTCTGATCCGCTGATCGAGCGGTTACCGGTCCGCTTGCTTGGTATCTCATTCGATGAGGGCGACCCCATCGATCCGCGTTTTTTCCGTTAGCCCTGAGCTCGTCGAAGGGCGCCTATCGACGAGAGGCGTGGTTCGACAAGCTCACCACTAACGGCATTGCTACCCTTGCACGAAACCCAAGCGATGCGGCCATCCAGCGCGGCATCCTGGCGAGCAGCCCTTCATCCCGCTGCGGCCGGTTCATCATGATTCGGCTCAGACGAGCAACCGGGCCTGCTCCATCCGCGCCAGATAGCGCGCCAAAATGTCAATCTCGAGATTGACGACCCGACCCGATTGCAATTCCCCGAGTGTGGTCACCTGCGCGGTATGGGGAATGATATTGAGAGTGAAATGAGTCACCGCATCTTCGTCGGACACTCCGTTCACGGTCAACGACACGCCGTCGACGGTGATTGATCCCTTGGCCGCGATAAACGGTGCCAATTCTCTCGACACCCGGATGACGACCGCCCAGGAACCACCGGTAGTGATGCTGGACACCACTTCGCCAACGCCGTCGACATGACCGGTGACAATATGCCCGCCCAGTTCATCGCCGACCTTCAGCGCCCGTTCCAGATTGATCCGCCGTCCGGCGGTAAACTGGCCCTCGGCGGTGCACGATAGGGTCTCACCCGACACGTCAACCGCAAACCAGTCATCGCCTTTGTCGACCACCGTCAGGCAAACACCCGAACAGGCAATGGACGCGCCCATATCAACGCTGGCCATATCATAGCCGCATTTGATTTTCACGCGCAGGTCGCCCCGCTGATCGAGCGACTCAATCGTGCCGATATCTGAAACAATGCCTGTGAACATGGGCGATCCTATTTGCTGTGGCTATTTGCTGTAAACCGAGCGGAACCTAGGCTGCGCGGTCATATATCTCAAGCATATCCTGCCCGAGTTGGCGCTGATCGGTGCGCCGCCAGTGGCCATGCGCCTCACCAAGCTTTTCCAGCCCGATATCGGCAATGGCGGGCAGGCCGCCGCCGATGATGATCGGCGCGCGATAGAGCAAAAGCCGGTCAACCAGATCGGCTGCCAGGAAAGAGGCGGCGGTTTTGGCACCGCCTTCCACCAGCAGCCAGTTGATATCGGCCAGACCGGCAATCGCGGCGGGCTCGTCAATCTGCAGCCAATGGTCCGGCATGTCCTTGTCGGTGCCCAGCACCACCGGTTGCGGCGACCGGTCGGTCAGCCCATCGAGCCGCACATCCAGCCCTGGCCGGTCCATCCTGGCGGTGCCGGCTCCGACCAGTATCGCATCGCTGCGCGCGCGTTCCAGATGGGCATGCGCCCGTGCGCCTTCGCCGGTGATCCACTGGCTAGACCCGTCGGCCATGGCAATGCAGCCATCCAGCGACATCGCCAGCTTCAGCGTGACAAAGGGCCGTCCGTTTTCGACGCGGCACAGGAAACCGGCCATCGCACGGCGCGCTTCCAGTTCGCGGATGCCGACCGAGACCGGAATGCCGGCATCGCCGAGCCGGTCAATGCCTCTGCGCCTGGTGCGTTCGTCAGCATCCAGAGTCGCGACAATCACTCTTTTCGGTTTGGCATCAATGATCGAATTGCTGCAGGTCGGGCCCCGGCTGCTTTCATGGGCACAAGGCTCCATGGTCACGTAAATGTCGGCGCCCTTGGCAGACGCGCCAGCCTGCGCCAGCGCCATTTCCTCGGCATGCGGACGACCGCCCGGCTGGGTCCAGCCGCGGCCGACGATGACGCCTTGCTTGACGATGACGCAGCCGACATTGGGATTGGCACCGGTCCGGCCGCGGCCGCGCTGCGATAGCGCCAGTGCAGCCGCCATATATTGTGCATCGCTGGCGATATTCAGCATTGCAGTCCGGCCGGCCGTTCCACCTCTACCTCGCCGCGGGCCTTGCGGGCCGCTTCGGCTTCGCGTTCAATCTGGTCAACATCCATGCCGGACATCCGGCCCAGCGATTTGACCGCTTCGCGCCGCTTCACTTCCAGCTGATCCTTCAGGCACTGGATTTGCCAGCGATCCTTGAGGATTTCCTCATCGGTCCGGTCGGTCGTCCAGTTTTCGACATAAATGACCTCTTGCGGTACATAAGTGTACGTATTTACCTTCGGATCGAGCCAGAAAAGTAGCAAAATGAACGACGTGCAGGCTATGGCCAAGGCCGCCGGCAGCAGGCGCTCCCCCGGTTCGCTCTGGCGAAAGACGGCGACGAGGTCGCCAAAACCGCCGCCTACCGATGCATCTTTTAACATTCCCATGCCGTCCAAATAGTGCGGACACGCCCGGATGACCAGCCCTTCCCGCAAAATTGGCGCGGGAAAAGCCGGGCCGGCCATCCGGCGGCGCGATCAGCTGTTGATTTCAAAGCGGACTTTCAGCGTCATCCAGCTTTCAAACGGCTTGCCGTCTTTGGTCGCCGGCGTGAAGCGCCATTTTTTCAGCGCCTGTTTGCGGGTTGCGGTCCAGAAATCGACATGCGGCGAATCGATCAGTTCGATTTGCTTGACCCGGCCATTGGTGCCGACCAGCACCCGGACGCTGACCTCGGCCTCGCGCTCGAGCCGCAATTGGCCCGGCGGATAAGCGGGCTGGAACTGCTCCGCATAGCGCGTGTTGAGACGTGCATCGACAATCACCGGGTCCGGCGTGATTTTGATCGCTTCAAAGGGGATTTCTAGGCCTGCTCCTCCCGATCCCGTTCCCTTGCCAAAATCGGAAAAACCATGAAGCGGCGCCACCGGAGGCAAAGGCAAATCGGTGATCGGCTGATCCGGAGCCTTTTGCCGTGTTTGCGGCGCAATTTTGATTTCGGGTTTCTGTTCTTCCACCACCGGTGTCGGAGGTTCATCGACTGGCACCGGAATGGCGATGATAGTCCCGCGAAATTTTTCCGGGATCTCGATCCCGGGCATCGCAATCACGCCAGCGATAATCGCTGCGTGAACGGCGCCGGTCAATATCAAGCCTTTCGAACGTGGCGTCTTGTTCTCGTAAACGGAAACATAGCTCATGATCATATCCTCTCAACCATCCTCAGAAGTGGCGGAGCGGCTCCGTGCCTGTTTGACTATCTCACCCCAGCGCCATTTGTGATGATATACTATATCATACTAAATTGCAAACAAGGGGCTCCGCTGTCGGGATGTCTATTTTCCAACAATGGTTAAGCGGTTGCTTTTGCTAATCTTTCCAGCGCAACGTCGCGGCCGATCAACGGCAGCAATGCGTTCATATCCGGACCATGATCCAGCCCGGTCAGCGCCTGGCGCAACGGCATGAACAAGGGCTTGCCCTTGCGTCCCGTCGCCTCCTTGAGCGCTCCGGTCAGATCTTTCCAGAGATCAGAAGATGCTTCCAATTCTTCCAGCTTATCATGAGCGATCGCCAGAAACTCCCGGTCCTCTGTCGGCATTTCAGGCGAAGAAATCGGGCCTGTCACCACTTGCCACCATTGGTCGACGTCGCCCATGTCATGCAGATTCGGCCGGATCACTGCCCAGGCCCCGGCATCCATGGCTTCCGGCAGACGGTCTTGCACATCCGCATAGTCCAGCAGATGGACGATCTTCTGGTTGAGCTGGGCCAGTTCTTCGTCGTCAAACCGCGCCGGTGCGCGGCCAAAACGGGCAAAGTCGAAACTGGCGATCAGCGGCTCGACATCAACAATCGGCTCGACCGGGTCGCTGGTCCCGATCCGCGCCAGCAAGGCGACAATTGCCTGCGGTTCGATATTTTTTTCGCGAAAACTGCTGACGCCCAGCGAACCAAGCCGCTTGGACAATTTGCCTTCGGTGCCGACCAGCAGCGCTTCATGGGCAAATTCCGGCGGCTCTGCGCCAAGGGCCTGGAACATCTGAATCTGCACCGCAGTATTGGCAACATGATCCTCGCCGCGCACGACATGAGTGATGCCCATATCTATATCGTCAATCACCGACGGCAGCATATAGAGCCAGCTGCCATCTTCGCGCCGGATGACGGGATCGGATAGCAGCGCCGGATCGAAATGCTGGTCTCCCCGAATCCGGTCGGTCCATGTGATCGGCGTATCGTGATCAAGCTGGAAGCGCCAGTGCGGTTTGCGCCCCTCTGCTTCAAAAGCAGAAATTTGCTCCGGTGTCAGTTCAAGCGCCGCGCGATCATAGATCGGCGGCTTGCCCCGACCCAGTTGAATCTTGCGCTTCAGGTCCAGATCCTGCGCCGTTTCATAGGCAGGATAGACCCGGCCGGTTGCCTTCAGCTTTTCCAGCTGCTCCTCATAGCGATCAAAGCGCGCCGACTGGCGCTGCTCTTCGTCGGCGGTCAGGCCCAGCCACGCCAGATCGGCCCGGATCGCCTCGACATATTCCTCCTTCGAGCGCTCGGCATCGGTATCATCGAGCCGCAGCAGGAATGTACCACCCTCTTTCTGCGCGAACATCCAGTTGTGCAGCGCGGTCCGGATATTGCCGACATGTAGATGGCCCGTGGGTGACGGGGCGAAGCGGGTTTTTATGGTCATACGGTCCTGAATGCGTTGGTTATAGGGTAGCGCCGGTCACGGCCGAAATTTCTGGTGCCAAGCTTGACGCCCGGCGGAGCCTGCCGTCGTTTATATTCGGCGATATAGAGCAGCCGCTCGATCCGCACCACAGTTTCCCGGTCGAAGCCCCGCGCCACCAGATCATTGACCGACAATTCCTCCTCGATCAGCCCATGCAGCAGCGGATCGAGAATCTCATAATCGGGCAGACTGTCACTATCTTTCTGATCCTCGCGCAATTCGGCGCTCGGCGGTTTGGTAATCACCGTCTCCGGCATCACCGGTCCATCGGGGCCAAGGCCAAGGCTCGGCTTGTTGCGGTTGCGCCATGCGGACAATTTGAAAACGGTCAGCTTATAGGCATCTTTCAGCACCGAATAGCCGCCCGCCATGTCGCCATATATGGTCGCATAGCCGACGCTCATCTCGCTCTTGTTGCCGGTGGTGAGCAGCATGTGACCAAATTTGTTCGACAGCGCCATCAAGGTGACGCCGCGAATCCGCGACTGGATATTCTCTTCGGTAATATCGGCATTGCTGTCGGCGAAACTGTCCTCGAGCATCGCATCAAAGCCCTCGATCGCCGGGCCAATCGGGATCGTGTCCAGCCGGGTGCCGAGCAATTGGGCGCAGCCCTCGGCATCATCCAGGCTTTCCTGCGACGTGAAGCGCGATGGCATCATCACATTCCAGACCCGGTCGGCACCCAATGCGTCGACGGCCACTGCTGCCGACAAGGCGCTGTCAATGCCCCCGGAGAGACCCAGCAAAACCCCGGGGAAACGGTTACGATTCACATAGTCGCGCAGGCCGACGATCATCGCATTATAGATATCGGCAGGATGATCGTCGAGCTGATGGATTTCTCCCGGCGCACATGCCCATTGACCGTCTTCGCGCGACCAATGCGTGTCGACTATCGCCTCGTCCCAGTCGGGCAGCTGGTGCATCACGCTGGCATCACCGTTGAGCACAAAACTGGCGCCATCGAACACAATCTCGTCCTGTCCGCCGACCCGGTTCAGGAACAATAGCGGAATTCCGGTTTCGCGAACCCGCTGGGTAGCGACCTGTCCCAGCCGCATATCGTCTTTCTCGATTTCATAGGGGCTGCCGTGCACGGCGATGAATAGTTCCGCGCCCTGCGATTTCAGATGTTCGCAGACGGTCGGGAACCAGACATCTTCGCAAATCGGCAGGCCAATTTTGCAGCCCTTGAAGATGATCGGCTCCGGCAAGGGGCCAGATGTGAACAGCCGCTTTTCATCAAACGTGCCATAATTGGGCAATTCGACCTTGTAGCGGATTTCTTTTATATGTCCGTCCGCCAGCAGCGCGATGCCATTGTAAAGCTTGCCGTCTTCACGGAACACCGACCCGACCAGCATTGCCGGCCCCGGGCCTGCGGTCGCCGCCGCCAGCCGATTGAGTTCAGCTTCCGCGCGCTCCCAGACCGCTGGTTTCAAAACCAGATCCTCCGGCGGATAGCCGATCAGCTGCAGTTCGGGAAACACGATCAGATCGCTCTCGGGCCGCGCCCCGTGCGCCGCGATCATCGCATCGGCATTGCCACGCAAATCGCCAACGCTCTGGGTCAATTGCGCCATGGTGATGGTAAGCTTTTCCGTCATTGCGCCCTGATAGAAAGGGCCAGACTCCGGAGCAATCGAAATTAACGCAATTACGGACTTTAGATTTGACGGCCATCTGTCTAACAGGGTCACGAAATTGTCATGGGGTGCCGCTGGCGATTCTTGCGGGCCGCTGGATCGGGGAGCCAACTATGAAACTCATGTCGGGTAACAGCAATCTGCCGCTTGCTACAGAAATTGCCAAATATCTGAATATTCCGCTCACCGACGCAAGTGTTAAGCGCTTTGCCGATGACGAGATTTTCATCGAAATCCACGAAAATGTCCGCGGCGAGGATGTATTTGTCGTTCAGTCGACCAGCCATCCGGCCAATGACAATCTGATGGAATTGCTGATCAGCATCGATGCGCTGCGTCGGGCCTCGGCCAAGCGCATCACAGCGGTCATCCCCTATTTCGGCTATGCCCGGCAGGACCGGAAACCGGGGCCACGCACACCAATATCGGCTAAGCTGGTCGCCAATCTGATCACCGAAGCCGGAGCCGACCGGGTGCTGACAGTCGATCTCCATGCCGGACAGATTCAGGGCTTTTTCGATATCCCGACCGACAATCTCTATGGCGCACCGGTGATCAGCGAAGATATTAAATCGCGCCATGGTGACAAGGATATCATGATCGTCTCTCCCGATGTCGGCGGCGTGGTTCGCGCCCGGGCACTGGCCAAGCGCCTCGACAATGCGCCGCTTGCCATCGTCGACAAACGCCGCGAACGGGCGGGTGTGTCCGAGGTGATGAATATCATCGGCGATGTAGAAGGCCGCTTTTGTGTCATGATCGACGATATTGCCGACAGCGCCGGCACGCTCTGCAACGCAGCCGATGCCTTGATCGCGGCAGGCGCGACCGATGTTGCAGCCTATATCACCCATGGCGTTCTCTCCGGCAAGGCGGTCGAGCGGGTCAACGCCTCTTCGCTGCGCAAGCTGATCATCACCGACACTATTCAGGCACCGCAATCAGCGCTCGACTCCAGCAAAATCCGGATTCTTCCGATCGCGCCGCTGCTCGCCGAAGCGATCAAGCGGATAGCGGATGAAAGTTCGGTTAGCAGCCTGTTTGACTAGTCACGACCACAATTTCTGATATCGGGAGACGGCAATGCCCAGTTTCGAACTTCTGCTGAAATATCGCATTCATATCGCAATCTTGGCGATTTTCATCTCGCTATTTGCTTGGGCCACCGAATGGGCGGACTGGGTGTATGTCTGTCCTTATTGTCGTGTCCAGAGAACGGTCATCGGACTGCTCGGCTTGCTGCTGCTCGCAAACCCTTTGCACTGGCTGAACCGATGGATAGCATCGACTCTTGCCGTGCTCGGCCTGATCGTCGCCGGGATGCAGCATTTCAACGGCTGGAAAAAGATCATGTCTGGCGAATTTACCTGGGGCGACTATTGGTATGCCAATGCCTGGGTGCTGTCCGGCTGCGCCCTGTTCATCATCTCCGGCCTGATCCTGTACCTGTGGGCCTGGCGACCAGCCCCATCAGCGATTGACGAGCAATGACCTCCGAAGACATTCAGTTCGCAGAACAGCTGGCCGACGAAAGTTCTGTGAGCAGCCTGTTTTATTGACTCCGATACGCAATTCCCGACCTCATTCTTCTGAAATTTTTCTGAGAATGTCGTCGGCAATTTCTCGCTGACCGGGATCAACAGCCCCTTCACCTTCGATGGCCAAAGCGTTGATAAGGTGGGCTTTGGCCAATTCATGTTCGCCCGCGAAATAGAAGCTTGACCCGGCCATATAGCTGAAATCAGCCTTGTCCGGGGCGGTTTTGGCTGCTTTCTCGAACAGTTTGGCAGCTTTCGCAAAATCTTGCTTCTTCAGTTTTGCCAGGCCACGATTGTAATTTCGGGTGGCTTTGTAGAGATTTTCCGTTTCCGCATTCAGATCGCGGGTTCCCCCATCACAACCGCGCTGACAGCCCGCAAAATTCTCGGGATGGGGTTGGGCATGGGAGGCTGACGTAAACATCAGCAACGATGCTGCAGTCGATAATAACATCATTGATTTTCTAAACATTGATCTGCCCTTTTTGCTAATATGGGTTAAGCTTAACCTCTTACCGCTGCCAAATGAAAGTTGTTTTTCTGTACTCATCATCGGACAATAAAGCCCGATTGGCGATTGATTCTACTGGCAGCTTAAAATCAAACATAATAAGGCGTGTCGCATGACCCCAAAAGATATCGATCTCGCGCAAAAACTCGCCGAAGCCGCAGGCGAGGCTATTCGCCCGTTTTTCCGGGCGAAATTTGATCAGGAAACTAAAGATGATTCCTCACCGGTAACCGAGGCGGATCGCGCAGCGGAAGCGGCGATGCGGGCCATCATAGAAGTCGAACGGCCTGATGATGGCATCATCGGCGAGGAATATGGCCCCCGCAACGAAGGCGCATCGCGCCAATGGGTGCTCGACCCGATTGACGGCACCACCAGCTTCATTGCTGGCCGGCCGATTTTCGGCACCCTGATCGCGCTGATGCAGGAAGGTTTTCCGCTGATCGGAATCATTGACCAGCCGATTGCCAGAGAACGCTGGATCGGGGTTATCGGTCGCCCGACTACATTCAATGGCAAGCCGGCAAAATCCGTGCGCTGCCGGGAACTCAAGGACGCCGTCCTCGCCACCACCTCACCGCATCTGTTTGACGAACATGATGCCGAGCATTTCATGGGACTGGCCAGCAAGGTCGCGCCGCGGAAGATCATCTATGGCGGCGATTGCTATAATTACGGCCTGGTCGCCAGCGGCCATGTCGATGTGGTCTGCGAAGCGGGTCTGAAGCTGCACGACTTTGCCGCCCTCGCCCCGATCATCGAGGGTGCCGGTGGCATGATGTGCGACTGGAACGGCGAACCGCTGCACGCCGAATCAGACGGCCATGTGCTGGCGATCGGCGATCAGGCGCGGGTGGATGATGTGCTGGAGGCGCTTGCTTGCCATCATTGATATCCAGTTTTGGCCTTGTTATTTCCTGCGGGCTTTTAATATCTTGCAGCGATCAAAGTTCAGAACGATCGCAAATCTGCGATTTGGATAGAATTGGGTGGCATAAACCAGACCCTGTTGGATTCCACTCGACCCCCTTGATATTCGTAACCGTGTCTGATCACGATATCGGTTGGCGGTGGGAAGCTTCCGAAGCTGGAGAATCTCTATCTTTTAGCGATCTGCGAAAAAACTTGAGAGCAGTTCGGGAGCTGGCTCCGTTACCTGGAATCATCCTATCCAACGATTCCACCAAAGACTGCTCAAAAACCAAGGAAGTCCAGAGCATCATTGATCAGGAACTAAACTGTTCGGGTAGACATCCATGCGGTGTGGGTTCGGAAAAAGAATGGTATGGGGCACTGCACTAATATCCTTGCTTTCCCGCCGAATCCTGTTAATGCGCCTCTTCCGATGTGACGCTCTGGCCAGTGTTGGGCTGCCACAAGTGTCCGTAACGGTAACTTCTAAAGGAGACCAAAATGCCCAAGTTGAAGACCAAAAGTGGTGTGAAGAAACGCTTCAAGATCACCGCAACCGGCAAGGTAACGCACGGCGTAGCCGGCAAACGCCACCGTTTGATGAGCCATAACAGCAAATATATCCGTCAAAACCGCGGCACCAAGAAATGTTGCGATGCCGATGCAAAAACAATCAAGAAATGGGCGCCATACGGGCTTTAACAGCTCGCGCTTCCTAGTTCACAGATTTACAGGATATAGAATATGGCACGTGTCAAACGGGGTACGACCACTCGTACAAAACATAAAAGATTATTGGTACAGGCGAAGGGCTATTATGGCCGTCGCAAGAATACCATCCGCATCGCGCGGCAGGCTGTCGAAAAAGCCGGTCAATATGCGTATCGCGATCGTAAGGTTAAGAAGCGGGCTTTCCGTGCGCTCTGGATTCAGCGGATCAACGCTGCGGTTCGCGCAGAAGGCCTGACCTACGGCGTGTTCATCCATGGCACCAAGCTGGCCGGTATTGAACTGGACCGTAAAGTCATGGCTGATCTGGCGATGAATGAACCGGCAGTTTTTGGCGGTATCATCAAACAGGCGCAGGATGCTCTAGCGAAAGCTTGAAGCATAATCAGAAATTCAAAAAAGCGCCGGAGAGCAATCTCGCGGCGCTTTTTTATTGGGTTTTGAGCAAGGCTTGCTAGACGGGCAGCGATTAAAAACGGGACAGAGTGATGAGCGACATCGAGGCGATCAGGGACAAATATCTCGAGCAGATTGGCGCTGCGGCCGACGGTGACGCGCTGGAGGCTATCCGTCTGGCTGCGCTTGGCAAGAAGGGCGAGATTTCCCTGCTGCTGAAAACCCTGGGGCAAATGACGCCGGAAGAGCGGCAGGAACAGGGCCCGAAGATCAACGGCGCGCGGCAAAATGTCGCTGATGCGCTGGCGGCCCGCAAGCATGCGATGGAAACCGCGGCTCTGGATGCGAAACTGGCCACCGAAAAGCTTGATCTGACCTTGCCTGCGCCCGCCGCGCCGAAAGGCAGCATCCATCCGGTTAGCCAGGTGATGGACGAACTGGCCGAAATATTCGCCGACCTTGGTTTCTCGGTCGCCACCGGTCCGGAAATCGAGGATGACTGGCATAATTTCACCGCGCTCAACATCCCCGAGACTCACCCGGCCCGCGCGATGCACGACACATTCTATTTCCCGCAGACGGATGACAGCGGCATGCCGAAATTGCTGCGCACCCACACGTCACCGGTGCAGATCCGTACGATGATGGATGTTGCCAAACAGACCGACGGCGCTGGCGAGCCAATTTACCTCATTGCCCCCGGCCGCACCTATCGCAGCGACAGCGATGCCACCCATACGCCGATGTTCCATCAGGTCGAAGGCCTGGTAATCGACAAAGGCATCCATATGGGCCATCTGAAATGGACGCTGGAGACCTTCATCCGCGCTTTCTTCGAGCGCGACGATATCGAATTGCGCCTGCGCCCGAGCTATTTTCCGTTCACCGAACCCAGCGCCGAAGTCGATGTCGGCTTTTCGGTTGAAAAAGGCCGCCGGATCATCGGCGGAGACCCGCGCGGAGACAATGGTGGCTGGATGGAGATCCTCGGTTCCGGCATGGTTCACCCCAATGTCATCCGCAATTGCGGGCTTGATCCCGATGTCTGGCAGGGCTTTGCCTTTGGCTGCGGCATCGACCGGCTGGCGATGCTGAAATATGGCATGGACGATCTGCGCGCTTTCTTCGACGGCGATTTGCGCTGGGCCGATCATTATGGTTTTGATGCGCTCGATGTGCCCACATTGAGCGGAGGAGTCGGCGCATGAAATTTTCCCTAAGCTGGCTCAAGGCCCATCTCGATACCGATGCAAGCCTGACCGAGATTACCGACAAGCTGACCGATATCGGTCTGGAACTCGAAGGGGTGGAAAACCCTGCCGATGCGCTGAAACCCTTTCGTGTCGCCAAAGTCATCGAAGCCAGGCCGCATCCTAATGCCGACAAGTTGCAATTGCTTAAAGTTGACGATGGTGCGGCGGAGCCGTGGCAGGTGGTTTGTGGTGCGCCCAATGCGAAAGCCGGGATGATTGGTGTATTCGGGCCTCCGGGCACCTATATTCCGGGCAGTGATTTCACTCTGAAACCCGCGAAAATCCGCGATATAGAGAGTTTCGGCATGATGTGCAGCGTGCGCGAGTTGGAACTGGGTGATGACCATGACGGCATCATCGAACTACCGGCAAGCGCGGCCAGTGAAGTTGGCACCAGCTACGCCGATTATGCCAAGCTGGATGATCCGGTCATCGACGTCGCCATTACCCCCAATCGTCAGGATTGCATGGGCGTCCGCGGCATAGCGCGCGATCTCGCTGCGGCTGGCCTCGGCACGCTGAAGCCGCTCGACATCGCCACCATCACCCGCGGCGGTGCCGGACCCGATATCGCGATTGACGATCCGGAAGGCTGCCCTGCTTTTTACGGCTGCACCGTAAGCGGCGTGACCAATGGCGCGTCTCCGGACTGGATGCAGGCCCGGCTGAAATCCGCTGGTCAGAAACCGATCTCGGCGCTGGTCGATATCACCAATTATGTCACGCTCGATCAGGGCCGCCCGCTGCACGTCTATGATGTAGCGAAGCTGAAGGGCGGACTGGTCGCGCGCAAAGCCCATCAGGGTGAAAAGTTGATGGCGCTCAACGACAAGGAATATACGCTCGACGCCAGCATGACCGTGATCGCCGATCAGGCAGGCGCGCATGGCATTGGCGGGATCATGGGCGGCGCAGCCAATGGCACCGACGCAGATACAACCGATGTATTGATCGAATGCGCCTATTTCGACCCGGCCCATATTGCCCGCACCGGTCAGAAGCTGATGCTGACCAGCGATGCGCGACAACGTTTCGAGCGTGGCGTTGATCCGGCTTTCCTCGAAGAAGGCGTAGAGATCGCGACAGCGCTGGTGCAGGCGCTTTGCGGCGGCAATGCCAGCGAGATCACCCGCGTCGGAGATGCGCCGACGGAGCAGCGCGTAATCGCTTATCACCCCCGCCAATGCGCCGCTCTCGGCGGGCTGGATGTCGACCCAGACCGACAGCAAGGTATTTTGAAAGCGCTGGGCTTCGTCGTCGGTGATGATTGGCAGATCACAGTGCCGACATGGCGCCGTGACATCGCCGGCTGGCAGGATCTGGTCGAAGAAGTCATCCGCATGGAGGGACTGGATAATGTCCCCTCGACCCCGCTGCCACGCAAGCCGGGTGTCGCCAAGCCGACCGCCTCTCCGGAACAGCTGGCCGAACGCAAGGCACGGCGGGCAGCAGCAGCACGCGGGCTGAACGAAGTGGTCAACTGGTCCTTCATTTCCGCAAAAGAAGCCGCGCCTTTCGGTGGCGGCAGCTGGTCGCTGGCCAACCCGATCAGCGAAGACATGAAGGTCATGCGGCCTTCGATGCTGCCCGGCCTGATCGCAGCAGCCCAGCGCAACGCGGCCCGCGGCGCTTCCTCAATCCGTCTGTTCGAAGTGGGACGACGCTATCTGGAAAGCAGCGAACATCCGACCATCGGTCTGCTACTGGCCGGTGAAAATCGCGCCCGGAGCTGGCAGGCTGGCGCGGCAAGCAAATTCGATGCCTATGACGCCAAGGCCGAAGTGCTCGCGATATTGGACGCCGCTGGCGCGCCGACCGACAAGCTGATGGATTTCGCAGAAGCAGGCGATCATTATCACCCCGGTCAGTCTGGCACGTTGCGGCTGGGACCGAAGAAGATATTGGCAGCCTATGGCGTGCTCCACCCATCAGCGGCGAAGGCGATGGGTTTCAAAGGCTCTGCCGTTGCCGCCGAAATTTTCCTCGATGCGATCCCGCTGAAGAAGAAATCCGGCCATATGCGCGACGCCTTTGCGCCACCGGCGCTGCAGTCGGTGACCCGCGATTTCGCCTTCATCGTCGATGCGGATTTGCCAGCGGGTGATCTGGTGCGAACGGTCAAGGGCGCGGACAAGAAGCTGATCACCGCCGCGCAGATTTTCGATCTGTTCGAGGGACCGAGCGTGGGCGAAGGCAAGAAGTCGCTGGCGGTGGAAGTGACGTTGCAACCGATAGAGGCGACATTGACAGAGGAAGATCTGAAGGCGCTTTCAGACAAGGTTGTCGCGAGTGCTGCCAAGTTGGGGGCGGAGTTGAGGGGCTAGATGCGTTATTTTTTTGCGTCAGCCCTGTTTCTGATCGGTGGTTGTTCTCAGCCTACTGAAAATTCACTGAATGCGGATTTCTGTGAGATCGCTAGTGGCACAGTCGAGCTTCCCAAAGAGGAAGTTTTATTGTCCGGAGCGATCTTAGGAGATGGCCTACATGGGTTCACTTTGGTCCAGAAAAATTGCGCCCCTATCGATCTTGATCTGCTGCACGAATTTGAAACTCACGCCAGAGTTGTTAACGAACCTGATGCAGGTCCTGGCAAGGTAAAGGTCTTCACTTTTAAAGGTAAGCTTCGAAAGTATCATAAATCCGATACTGATCCGGAAGTAATCATTCTAGATGTTTTTGGACCTGATGATATTGTTTCGATAGATACGGCGTCGGAAATCGATATGATTCCCGACTGGGCTTATCCGCCAGAAGATCTCTTAAATAGTCTGGCAAAGGACCGCCAAAAATGACCAAACCCCGCCGTACATTCGCGATTATCTCTCACCCCGATGCGGGTAAGACGACGCTGACCGAGAAGCTGCTGCTGAAAGGCGGCGCTATTCACCTGGCCGGCGAGGTCAAGGCGCGGGGCGACAACCGGCGGGCGCGGTCCGACTGGATGAAGATCGAGCAGCAGCGGGGGATTTCGGTGACCTCCAGCGTCATGACCTTCGAACGCAACGGCATTGTCTTCAACCTGCTCGACACGCCGGGCCATGAGGATTTTTCCGAGGATACCTATCGCACGCTGACCGCCGTCGACAGCGCGATCATGGTGATCGATGCCGCGAGCGGGATCGAGGCGCAGACGCTGAAGCTGTTTGAAGTCTGCCGGATGCGCAGCGTGCCGATCATCACCTTCATCAACAAGGTCGACCGCGAAGGGCGCGATCCGTTTGACCTGCTCGACGAGGTCGCCGACAAGCTGGCGCTCGACGTCTGTCCGATGAGCTGGCCGACCGGCATGGGCGGGCAGTTTGAGGGCGTCTATGATCTGATCAACAACCAGCTGCACCAGCCGACCGGCAACAGCAAACAATATGACGGCGTGACCCAGCAGTTTTCCGGACTGGATGATCCGAAGCTGGCCGACGTGCTCAGCGAAGGCGCGCTCGAGCGGCTGACCAGCGAGGGCGAACTGGCCAAGGGCGGCTATAGCAGCTTTGATCTGGAGGCTTATCAGAATGGTGATCTGACGCCGGTCTATTTCGGCTCTGCGCTCAAGCAATTTGGTGTCGAGGAGCTGATCGAGGCGATTGCCGACTATGCGCCATCGCCGCGCCCGCAACCCGCCGAACCGGCGCCAATCGATCCGGCGAGCGACGATGTCACCGGGTTCATTTTCAAGATTCAGGCCAATATGGACCCGCAGCACCGCGACCGGATCGCCTTCATGCGGCTATGCTCGGGCGAGTTCAAACGCGGCATGAAACTGATCCCTTCGGGTCTGGGCAAGCCGATTGCGATCCACTCGCCGATCCTGTTTTTCGCCCAGGACCGGGAAATTGCCGATACGGCCGAACCGGGTGATATCATCGGCATCCCCAATCACGGCACCTTGCGGGTCGGCGATACCTTGTCGGAAAAGAACCAGGTACGGATCACCGGCCTGCCCAATTTCGCTCCGGAAATCCTCCGCCGCGTAATTCTGCGCGATCCAACCAAGACCAAGCAATTGCGCAAGGCGCTGGATGATCTGTCGGAAGAAGGCGTCGTCCAGGTCTTCTATCCCGAAATCGGCGCCAACTGGATCATCGGCGTGGTCGGGCAGTTGCAGCTCGAGGTATTGGTGTCGCGGCTGGAGGCCGAATATAAGGTCGATGCCTATCTCGAAATGGCGCCGTTCGAAACCGCCCGCTGGATCAGCGGCGACGAGGCGACCGTCGAAGCCTTTGCCAATATCAACCAGAGTTCGCTGGCCAAGGACCGCGACAACAATATGGTATTTCTGGCCAAATCGGCATGGGATGTAAATTATCAGCAAGAGCGCAATCCCGAGATAAAGTTCAGCGCGACACGCGAACGCTAATCCGGTAAATCCCGGTCATGGCCAGCAGATCAACGACCGAAAAAGCATTTCAGGCGATCGTCATTGATGACGAAGGCCGCGCCTGCAAAGATATTCCGGAAAGCGCGTGCAAGCAGGAACCGGGCAATTTCTTCAAACATGTCGCCTCGCTGGCGCTGACCAAAAGTGCCGACGGGCTGATTGACCCGAAGCTGGTGCTCAGCTGGCTGATGACATCGCTGGGCGCGCCGGTGGCGCTGATCGGGCTGCTGGTGCCGGTCCGGGAGGCCGGGGCGTTGCTGCCGCAGCTGTTGACGGCGGGCTATCTCCGGCGGCTGCAGCGCCGCAAATGGGCCTGGGCGGCGGGTTCCACGGTGCAGGGCCTGGCCGCCGCCGCTATCGGGCTTATCGCGATCAATATGACCGGTGTCGCCGCCGGCTGGGCGATTGTCCTGGCGCTGGCGATACTGGCACTGGCGCGCAGCGTCTGCTCGGTCTGCTACAAGGATGTGCTCGGCAAGACCATCGACAAGTCGCGGCGCGGCACCGCAACCGGGCTGGCCGGTTCGATCGCGTCGGTGACCGTGATCGCTTATGCGCTGACCCTGTCCTTCCATCTGGTCGACCGGATGCTGCTGGTCACCGGCGGCCTGTTTCTGGCCGGCGGCGCGTGGATAGCGAGCGCACTGCTGTTCGCGACCCTGAACGAACGGGCCGGCGCCACCGCCGGCGGGCAATCGGCGCTGAAGGAGGCGTTGAACAATTTCAGCCATCTGCGCGACGACCCGCAGCTGCGCCGCTTCATCCTGACCCGCGGCCTGCTGACCGCCACGGCGCTGGCACCGCCGTTCATGATTGCGGTCGGGAGCAGCGCCGGCGAAGGCTATGACAAGCTCGGCTTTCTGGTGCTCGCCTCGGCGCTCGCCAGCCTGTGCAGCAGCTTTGTCTGGGGCCGGCTGTCGGACCGTTCCAGCCGCAAGGTGTTGATTTTTTCCGCGCTGGTCGCTGCGATCATATTGGCCGCAACCAGCTGGCTCGCCTTCGCCGGAACACTGGGCGGCGGCTATATTTTGCCGGTGCTGCTATTCGGACTGATGATCGCCTATCAGGGCGTGCGCCTCGGCCGCTCCACCCATCTGGTCGACATGGCCGACGAAGACACGCGCGCCGCCTATACCGCGCTGTCGAATACGGTGATCGGTTTGCTGTTGCTGGCCGGCGGGGTTTTCAGTCTGGTCGCGAGCTGGTTTGGCGGGGAGGTTGTGCTGGCAGTGATGGCGGGAATGAGTGGGCTGGCGATACTGGCGGCTTGGGGGCTGGACGAGGTGCAGCGGGAGTGAGGTGAACTGTTGGCGGTAGCCAATATCGATCTACTCGTCACCCCAGCGAAGGCTGGGGCCTAAACCAAGCACTGGCATCTCACTACCATTGGGTTGGATCCCAGCCTTCGCTGGGATGACGACCGTCGAGAAGAGCGCAATCCGGAGATCAGGTTTAGTGCTACGAGGGATCGGTGAACTTATTATGAAAAGTACAACAGGCTTAACTATCAATTTTTTTGTATAAAAAGCAGGCATTTTAAGTAGTATCGCGCAGATAAATAGCTATCGGGGGAACGCCGCTTGTTCGAGAACATTCTCCAATCATTTGTACGCAATATCGTACCTGGATTTGTATTTTCTGTTTTTTGCTTTGTTATACCCGCAAAAATTATCGAATATGAACCGTTGGACCAATTTCTGCAGTTTGAAATTTTAGTGATTACAGGCGTAGTTGCGGGCTTTGTGCTGGATGGGTTCGGTGCGTACAGGTACACGCCAAAATTTTTGACGTACCGGGCTTTAAAGGTGGCTCTCATCGAGAAATTGAATTCAGTTGGCGGGAATTTTTCTTCTTCGATGAACCCCGACATGTACCTCGCTGATGTTTGGGCTAGCAACAAGGACTTGTATGATAGATTATTTGAAGAACGGGCGGAGTGGGTATCAATTTTGAGTTCATCATTTAGTTTTCTTTGTGCGTCATTCGTGGGTTTAGCTATTTTCCTAAAATTTGTTTTTTTGGCTAGTTATCCAGAAATCCCGATAGCTGCAGCATACACATTGATGTGTTTACTTGTTTCTACGCAGATGGCGGCTACAGGAATAGGACGGATGAAAGCTCACAACGATAAGTTTGTAAAAGCTGTGGAAATTACGCAAAAATAGCAATTGAGGATCAAATGAGTGAACCCGCTCAATATATTGGTCGAGATTGGAATCAGAAAGCAACTCGCAGCTTTACCTTGGCCAGAGATCTCTCACCCCCGCAACAGGAACACCGCATGCTCCGCCAGCAGGTTCGCCATGCCGTGCCCGGTCTGCTTGTCGCCGCTCAGGAACCATTGCCCTTCCTGCGCATATTTGCCGTCCTGCACCAGCGCGCGGAAATCGTCGATCGTGACATGGTGGATATTGGGCGTGTCATACCAGCTTTGCGGGAGCAGCCGGGTGACCGGCATCCGGCCGCCAAAGAACAGCGACATGCGCCCGCGCCAATGGGCGAAATTGGGGAAGCTGACGAAGGCCTGCTGGCCGATCCGCAGCAGTTCGGAGAGAATCACGTCCGGGCGGCGGGTGGTCTGCAGCGTCTGGCTGAGCACGGCATAGTCGAAACTGCCGTCGGGATAGGTGCTGAGATCGGTGTCGGCGTCGCCCTGCACCACCGACAGGCCCTTGGCGACGGCGCTGGCGACATTGGCCGGATCAATCTCCAGCCCGCGCGCGTCGCAGCCTTTCTGATCGCGCAACGCCGCCATCAGCGCGCCATCGCCGCAGCCGATATCCAGCACGCGGCTGCCCGGCGCAATATTGTCGGCGATGATCTGCAGATCGGGGCGGAGTTTGGTCATTGGTCTGGCCCAATGCCGTCAGGGCTGAGCCTGTCGAAGCCCGGTTCTGGTCGAGAGGTGTCCTTCGACAGGCTCAGGACTAACGGACAAGACACGGTCATTTTCCTTCTCCCGCTTTCAGGAACCCGTCGACAATCCGGTTCATCTCGGGATTCTTGAGCAGGAAACTGTCATGGCCGAACGGGCTCGACAATTCCATGAAGCTGACCTCGGCGCCCGCCGCGTTGAGCGCGTGGACGATCGTGCGCGATTCGCTGGTCGGGTAGAGCCAGTCGCTGTCGAAGCTGATCAGGCAGAAGCGGGTTTTCGATCCCTTGAAGGCATTGGCGAGCACCCCGCCATGCGCTTCGGCGAGATCGAAATAGTCCATTGCCCGGGTGATATAGAGATAGCTGTTGGCATCGAACCGGTCGACAAAACTGATCCCCTGATGGCGGAGATAGGATTCGACCTGGAAATCCGCGTCAAAGCCGAAGGTCTTGGCCTCCCGGTCCTGCAGCCGCCGGCCGAATTTCTCGGTCAGGCCGGCTTCCGACAAATAGGTGATATGGGCTGCCATCCGGGCGACGGCGAGGCCGCTGCTCGGCGGGTCGTCATCGGCATAATAAGCACCGCCACGCCAGCGCGGGTCGGCCATGATCGCCTGCCGTCCGACTTCGTGAAAGGCGATATTCTGGGCGCTGTGCCGCGCGGCGGAGGCGATGATCACCGCCGAACCGACACGCTCGGGGTAAAGCGCGGCCCAGCTGACCGCCTGCATCCCGCCCATCGACCCGCCGATGACGGCGTGCAATCGTTCTATGCCCAGATGATCGAGCAACAGCGCCTGCGCGCGCACCATGTCAGCGATGGTCAGCACCGGAAAATCCATCGCCCAGGGCTGGTCGGTGGCGGGATTGACCGTCGCCGGACCGGAACTGCCGAGGCAACTGCCGATGACATTGGCGCAGATGACAAAATGGCGATCGGTATCGACCGGCTTGCCGGGGCCCACCATCCGCACCCACCAGCCGTCCTTGCCGGTCAGCGGATGTTTCGAGGCGACATATTGATCGCCGGTCAGCGCATGGCAGATCAGGATGGCGTTGCTCGCGTCCGCATTGAGCGTGCCGTAGGTTTCATAGGCGAGATCGACCGGCGCCAGCTCGGCCCCGCTGTCGAGCGACAACGGCCCGAGCAGACGAACCGATTTATCCAGACCGAAACGCGCATCTTCATTCATGGAAACGGGGGCTAAGCTGCGAAAACCGGAGCGTCAATTGATAATGCTGTTGACTGACAGGCCGCAAAGGTTAGTCCGGCGACACAGAATATCTCAAGACAAGCGGACCAAGGCCATGACTGCACCGAAACCAAAAGACTGGATCATGGGGATTGCGCCCTATGTACCGGGCAAATCGACTGGCGCCGATGGTCGCAAGATCGTCAAGCTGTCGGCCAATGAAAATCCGCTGGGCTGCAGCCCGGCGGCGGCAGAATCGCTGAACGCAGCCTCGGCCTCGGTCGATCGCTATCCCGATCCCGGCTCGACCAGATTGCGCGAGGCGATTGCCGCCAAACATGGTCTCGATCCGGCGCGGATCATCTGCGGCACCGGTTCCGACGACGTGCTGCATCTGGCCGCCAATGCCTTCAGCGGGCCGGGCGACGAGATCATCTATGTCAAATATGGCTTTGCCGTCTATGATATCGCGGCGCGGCGCTATGGCGGCACCCCGGTGATCGCCGATGACAAGGATTATGGCACCGATGTCGATGCGATCCTCGCCAAGCTGACCGACAGGACCCGGGTCATTTTCATCGCCAATCCCAATAATCCGACCGGCACCTTCGCCAGCCGCGAGGAAATCGCGCGTCTGCACGCCGCTTTGCCCGGCCATGTGCTGCTGGTACTCGACGCCGCTTATGCCGAATATATGGACGAAGGGCAGGATGATGGCGCGCTGGAACTGGCCAGCAGCCAGAACAATGTGCTGGTCACCCGCACCTTTTCCAAAATCCATGGGCTGGCGGCGGAACGGATCGGCTGGGGCTATGCGCATGCCGAAATTATCGGCGCGATGAACCGAATCCGGCTGCCGTTCAATGTCACCACCGCCGGTCAGGAAGCCGCCGTCGCTGCGCTGGCGTCGGAAGATTTTGTCACCAGAAGCCGCGAGCATAATGCCAAATGGCGGCAATGGCTGAGCGACGAGATGAGCGCGCTCGGCAATCACGGCCTCACAATCGTGCCGAGCCACACCAATTTCCTGCTGGTGCTGTTCGAGGGCAAGGTCAGCGCCGAACAGGCCAATGCAGCGCTGATGGACAAGGGCTATGCGGTGCGCTGGCTGCCCGGACAGGGGCTGGTCAACGGCCTGCGCATGACCATCGGCACCGAAGCGGAAACCCGCGGCCTGGCCCGGGCCCTGCGCGAAATATTGGCAGACGCCGACTGATGCTGCCCTTTGCCAATATCGCGATAATCGGCATCGGGCTGATCGGCTCGTCCATTGCCCATGCGGTGCGCGAGACCATGCCGACAGCCCGAATCACCGGCTATGACGCCGATCCGGCGGTGCGGGCGCGGGTCATCGAACTGGGCTTTTGCGACGATGTCAGCGACAGCGCCGGCGCGGCGGTCACCGACGCCGATCTGGTGATCCTGTGCGTACCGGTCGGCGTGATGGCGGATGTCGCCGCCGAGATCGCCGACGATCTGCCAGGTGATGCCGTGATCAGCGATGTCGGGTCGTCCAAGGAAAGCGTGCTGGCCGCTCTGTCCAAAGCGCTTCCCGGTGCCCGGATCATTCCAGCCCACCCCGTCGCCGGCACCGAAAACAGCGGCCCGGACGCCGGTTTTGCGACCCTGTTTCATGACCGCTGGTGCATCCTGACACCACCCGAAGATGCCGCCGAAGGCGATGTCGAGCGGGTCAAGGCTTTCTGGCAAAAACTGGGCGCCAATATCGAGATCATGGACGCCAAACATCATGATCTGGTGCTCGCGGTGACCAGCCATTTGCCGCATCTGATTGCCTATACCATTGTCGGCACCGCGTCCGACCTGGAAGATGTGACGCGCGGCGAAGTGATCAAATATTCCGCCGGTGGTTTCCGCGATTTCACCCGGATTGCCGCCTCCGATCCGACGATGTGGCGCGATGTCTTCCTGTCCAACAAGGAAGCGGTGCTGGAAATGCTGCAGCGCTTTTCCGAAGATCTCTCGGCGTTGCAGCGCGCGATCCGCTGGGACAAGGGCGACGAATTGTTCGACCTGTTCACCAAGACCCGCGCCATTCGTCGCCGGATCATCGAAGAGGGCCAGGACGACGCGGCGCCCGATTTTGGCCGAACGCACGACTGAGGATCAGCACTCTCCCATTTTTATAGGCACGGCGCGCAACGGCCAAGCCGCAAGCTGCCAAGCCTGTACATCCCCTTTGGTTCAGCTTCAGGTGGAAATAGGGCCAGGATCGCCGCCGTCTGTCCATCGACTCGCACAAAGCCACGAAGACGCGAAGCGATTACCCGCTATTTCCCAGCCTTTGCGTCTTTGTGTCTTCGTGCGAGCCCAACCATTCCCGCGCCGCGCCGAAAACTTGACAGCAAAGCCCGCGTTTATTTTCCGTGACCTTTGCCCCCAGGCCGCAGAATTCCTGCATTTGCAGGGCGCCAGCCGGCCGTCGAGTGTGACCTTCCAGATGGCCTCCCGAAGCGGTCCGGATAAAACATGCGCGTAGCCGCCAGCACCGCGATCATATCCAATTTGTCAAAGAACCTATCCCGCGCATGGCGCGGAGCCGTTGCGGTAATAGGGGATTGGATTGGTTGTAGGACAGCGGTTTTTACCCCTTCTCCCTCAAGGGAGAGGCAATTGGTGTATTTAGCAAACTGTCACCAAAATCCTTTCACCATGACCCGCTCTGGTCCCCAAATCCCGAAAACGAACTTTTACAATGGCATATACAATGTCGTAAAATTCGGTACCATGCAGAAATACCCAACGGTAACAATCGGTTGGGAAAGATTACGGGAGTCTGAATTTGGCCGAAGCTACAGCGATCAGCGCCTCGCATAACGCGCATGGCGGAAGCCCGGAAACGGGTTATGGCGGCAAAAATTACCGCAAATATATTCTCGGCATCCTGCTCACCGTCTATATTTTCAATTTCATCGATCGCACGATCATCAACATATTGACCGAGCCGATCAAGGAAAGCTTCGGGGTCGAAGACTGGCAAATGGGGCTGCTTGGCGGCCCGGCTTTTGCGATTCTTTATACTTTTGTCGGCATCCCGATTGCGCGCTTTTCGGAGAAACATCACCGGGTCTGGATCATCGCCGGATCGGTGGCTTTATGGAGCCTGATGACGGTATTATGCGGCTTTGCCACCAGCTTTATCGCCCTGTTCATTTTCCGCATCGGTGTCAGCATTGGCGAAGCAGGCTGCTCGCCGCCGGCCAATTCGATCATCGCCGATTATTTTATTCCCAAGGAACGCTCGACCGCCGTCTCGGTCTACGCGATGGGAATCCCGCTCGGCGGCATGGTCGCCTATGTTTTTGGTGGTTTCATTGTCGGAAACCTTGATGGCGCCACATTGGCTGCGATGTTCAACAGCTGGAACTGGACCTGGGCGGCCAATGCCCTGGATTGGCAAAATATCGAGGGATGGCGCGTTGCGTTCGTGATTGTCGGCGTACCGGGAATCATTGTCGCGATGATTGTGAAGATGACGGTCAAAGAACCGCCGCGCGGCTATACTGACCCAGTGGAAATGCAGAATAAGGAGCAAGTCGGTTTTCGCGAAGTATTGAAGATCCTGTCCGAAAAACCGGCCTATTGGCACGTCACCATGGGCGTCACCATTGCCTCGTTCGTCAACTACGGCGTTGGCCAGTTTTTCGTGTCATTCCTGATCCGTACCCATGAACTGTCGATATTTGACGCATCGGTAAAATTCGCATTGGCATTGGCGGTCATGGCAGCGATCGGAACCTATATGTCGGGCTTTCTGGCGGACAAATATGCGGAACGGTTTCCCAAGGCATTGGCCTTGATACCGATGTTTGCACTGCTTGGCGTGATACCGATGCATGTGGTCGGCTATCTGGCGGATTCCCTGTGGCTCGCGATCCCGCTGATGATGGTCGGCCAGATGCTGCTCTATACCTATCTCTGCCCGCTCTACGCCGTGCCCAGCGGCGTGGTCGACAGCCGGATGAGAGCCACGGCGGTCGCCGTCACCTTGTTCATCGTTAACCTGCTCGGCTATGGCCTTGGGCCGCCGCTGATCGGCGGGCTATCGACGATCCTGAATGCGACATTCCTGTCGGGAATCGATCCGGCTCTCACCCTGGAAGCGTGCAAGGCCAGCAACCTCGGCGTGGCTGCGCAAGCCGCCTGCAGTTCGGCCAATGCGGACGGGCTGCAATGGTCGATGGTCCTGTTCAAATGTCTCTATATATGGGCTGTTTTCCACTTCTATATGGCCAGCCGAACCATTCAGCGCGACATGGGACGCTAATGTCGGGATCAATGGATGCAAGGTGACGGTTTGCCGAGTGCCGGAAATAGCTGACCACCCGATCCTGACGCCGATCGATAGCCACAACGACACTCTGTGCTAACCCGCCAATGCTGCACGATAAGGGAAAGTTCCCTGATCGTGCAGCATGCGCGGCTATTCGGTTGTCTTGCCGTCAAAATGCTCATGGTCGCCTTGCGCATCGGCCGCGGTGGCATGAACGGTGCCATCGAGATGTTCGGGCGGACCATAGATGGTGTAAAGCCGGAGCGGTGTCTTGCCCGTGTTGACGACATTATGGCTGGCACCCTGCGGCACGATGATACCGTCATCGGCCTTCACCCTGTTGCATTTGCCGTCAATCCACACTTCGCCGATTCCCTCTTCGATGCGAAAAAACTGGTCGCGGTCATCATGAACTTCCTCGCCAATCTCGTCGCCGGGCTGCAGCGTCATCAGCACGAGCTGTAAATTATGACCCGTGTAGAGCACGCGGCGGAAATCATCATTTTCTTCGGTCAAAGCTTCGATATTGTCGACAAATCCTTGCATTTGCTTTTCCTCTTGTTGGTACACCGGTTCGCCTGTTCAGGCCGTTATTGATCTTCCCCGCGTTCATGCATTTCTTTTTCGCAGATTTCCTTTGCCGCAACTTGCGCAGCTTTGCCAGCATTTGCAGTCGCGGCAGCAGCCCATCCGCGTGCGGTAGAATGAATCGGAAAAAGCGCGCGTTCATTGCTCACACTTTAAGCCTGCATTCAGATAAACCGAAGGCGGCCCGCAGCTTTATGCGATTTTACAAGTATCGTTTGCCTGATAGCGCCCGCAACAGCTGCCGAGTTCATCATCCCGATGATTTGGCGGGCCCTCCCTGATACTGATTCCAGTTTCTATCTACGGGTAGGTGAAAGGCATAAGCTGTGGTAAACGACAATATGGACGTCGTAACCTGTAAAACCTTCCTGGCGGCCGCCAATCTTGGCAGTTTTGCGTCAGCAGCCGTGCGTGTGAATGCCAGCCCGTCAAGCGTCACCGAACGGATCAAACAGCTTGAAGCCGAATTGGGGACCGAGCTGTTTTTCCGGACGTCCAAAGGATGCACCTTGACCGCAGCCGGAAAAAAACTGGTCGATCCGGCCTATCGTATGGTCAAGGCTTGGGAACTGGCAAAAATCGAGACTTCTGCTGCGGGAGATGCCTCGACGGCGTTATCCTTCGGCAGCACGCCGATGCTTTGGCCGGAATTTGCCATGCCATTTTTTGAACATATGCAGCAGGACAATCCCGGAATAGCGTTCACTCTGGCCAACGCTTCTCCGGCAAGTCTTAAAGTCGCGATCATTGAAAATCGCCTCGACGCCGCCATTGTCTGCCACGAAGTTACCGAAAAAGGCCTGGTCTACGAAGAGTTTCTGCCAGACCGGTTGGTCATGGTCACCGCTACACCAGGCATATATTGGGAGGATAATTACGTCCGCATATTATGGGGCGCAGATTTGAGCGTAAGAATTGCCCATGAGCTGGGCGGGCGCTTTGGCGGCAGCCTGACGGTCGATATAGGAATCGAGGCGAAACAGCTTTTGTTGCGGCAAGGCAAATGCGGCTATTTGCCCGAACGGCTTATCAAAGCTGAACTGGATTCCGGAGCCTTGACGATTGTTCCGAATGTGCCGTCGTTTGAATTTCCACTCTATCTCTGCTGGAAAGCCGGGCATGATCTTGCCATGATCGAATTGCTGCTCAATTGCGCGCAAAAATATTTTAACAAGAATATCGCAATGAGAGCGGTGGACGGGCCATGATGTCCTTCTGACGGTATCCGCGTCAGGACCCTGGCCGACAGCAGCATTTGGGAATTTCGAAGGAGCGTTCGGTAAACCCGAACGCGGGGTATAGATATTCCCGTTTCAAATAAACACCCAACTCCCATATACAATCCGCTCGCCATTACTTAAATCCATAAAGGGATCGTGGTCATGGAAGAGTTAGATTATATGAACCTACCGCTTCGGTTTGCGATGGAAGAAGTGGGCCGTTTGCCAGAATTTTTTAATCCGGCCGAAACCGATTCGCTGAGCAATAGCGAAACGGATGGCATAATTATGGCTGATCCGAAATTGTGCCTTGCCCTTGCCAAGTCATTGATCGAGCAGCGCCGGCACCGCAACCGCTTGTTCGGGAGCTTTGGTCGATTTGGTGAGCCCGAGTGGGATACACTGCTTGACCTATATGTTGCGCGGGCAGGCTCCGTCGATGTCAGCCTGTCGAGCGCCTGTATTGGCACAATGATCCCTGCCGTAAAAACTGCACTGCGTTATTTGTCGTTAATGGTCGAACAGGGTCTGCTGGAGTCCTATCAGTTGCCGGCAAATAGCCCAGTGACCTGTGTCAGGCTGAGCGAAAGATCGGCAGCGCTTATGAACCGCCATCTCTCCTATCTGGTTGCGCGGTCGGCATAGCCCCCTCGAGCAGATCGATGGCCATGGCAACATGCACGCCAGCATGGCTGAGCCGAAGGTCATCAAGAATCAGCAAAGCCTGATTCAATAATTTCCCGGCGTCGGCTTTGCTTGCAATTGCATCTTTGCTGGTCAAAACGTCTACTCCGTTGTCGGAGGATATATAGGTCGAGCTACGACCGAAATGTGCAGCTACCACAAAGGAACAGACCTGCCAAGTTACGTTCATAACTGCGCCTGCTCCCGGCCACCTTATACTTGATCCCGGTCCGGCCGGCATGGGTTGCTGGCGAAGCTGGAAAAACAATTTTTTACAGGCGGGGCGGTGGCTTTCCCAGGTCGGAGAGAGTGGCGCAGCGACTAATCGTTGAGCATATTGATCGCCGCATGGACCCGGTCGCGGATATCATCGCGGCCGAGGCCCGGTTCGATCTCCGGCTGCACCTCATAGGTGATCACGCCGCTTTTCTGCACGAATGTATCGCGGGGGGACAATATCCCGCTGTTCAGGGCTACCGGCACCAGCGGGATGCCCATCAGCTTGTAGATGCCGGCAAATCCGGTCTGCAGTTCCGGGCGTTCGCCATGACGGGCACGGCTGCCTTCGGCAAAGATCACGATTGGGCGGCCTTCGGCAACCGCCTTTTTGGCCTGCTTTATGATCTGCCGCATCGCCGCCCCGCCGCCGTCGCGGTCAATGCCCAGCAGGCCATGTTTGGTCGCCGCCCATCCCCACAACGGGATAACCAGCAGCTCTTTCTTGGCGATCACCACCGGCTTGTCGAACAGCCGCAGCAGGTCGATCGTTTCGAACATGCTTTCATGCTTGAAGACGTAGAGCAGAGGCTCGTTGCGGATCTCGCCCTTGACCTCGACCCTTATGCCGAGAATCAGGCGGGCACACAGATAGTGATAGCGGCTCCAATATTGGGCCATATAATAGATCGTCTTCGGCCAGAAAAAAGCGCCGAGGAACGTGGCAATGATGATCGGCACCGAGCCGATATAGAAGACCGCCATGAAGATCAGCGAACGGATGAACGCCAGCATCTCAGACACCCGCCAAAGCGGCCAGACGGCGCATCAGATATTTATTATATTCGGTGAACAATGTGCCCAGCGACGGTTGCGTCTGCACCGCGTCGGACAAGATGCGGACATCCGGCGGCATCGCCCGTTCCAGTTCCAGCCGGGCCCGCCGCATATGCCAGTCAGAGGTCACCAGACGCACCGACTTGTCGCCGCGTCTTGCCGCCCAGCGGGCTATTTCCAGGGCGTTGGAGCGCGTGTCCACCGCCTGAAAGCCAAGATCAATACAGCAATCGAACAAGGCGTCTGGCCGGTCATATTCGGCAGCGAGCTCGGCTGGCTTGACATCCCGGTCAACACCCGAGATCAGCAGCCGCCCTGCGGTTTTTGCCGCAACAATATCGAGCGCCCGGTCGATCCGGCCGGCCCCTCCGGTCAGCACGACGACAGAACCGGTATGGGCGTCATCGACCGCCGGACGCGGCAGGTCGATGGCAAACCAGGCAAAGCCGATGATCCAGAGCAGGATCAGAAAAGAGAAGAAACGCAAAATCATTCAATATGGCTATAATATCTTTTTCAGGGCGCCGATAACCGTCAATCTGGCGGTCACCATGGCAAGGAACATTCCCAATATCGGAATTGCGGCAATTATCAACCAGCTCCACCAGTCAAGCCCGACCGATTGCACCAAACCGGAGCCAAGGGCGGTCAATTGCATGCTGATCAGCCAGATGATCGCGGTCCCGCCGACCAGTCCGATCAAGCCGCCGAGCAAAGCGTCCAGCGCAATGCGGCGCTGGAACAACCGGCTGATCTGCTGGTCGGTGCCGCCGAGCAGATGCACGACCGCGATGGTTTCGGTGTGGGTGTTGAGCGCCGATCGCGCCGAAATGATGACCGCGGCACCGGTCGCCAGGGCCAGCAGGCCGACCAGGCCAAAGGCAATCCACTGAAAGGACCGCACCAAGGATATGACCGGGGCTATATAGCCGCTGCTCGGCTCGACGCGGGACCCCGGTGCGATGGTCTGCAGCGCATCCCGTAGCGTTTGATATTCTTCCGGCGTGGCCACGCGCGCCAGTTTCAGGTCGATCAGCGCCGGCAGCGGAATATCGTCAGCCAGATTCTGCGTGCCCAGCCAGGGCTCGATCAGCGCCTGTATCTCCTCGGGCGGCAATAGCCGGACCTCCTCGATCAGCGGCATGGCGCGCAACCGCTCGGCCGCGGCGGCCGCCTGACGGCCCCGGATTTCCGGATTGGCTTCGATAATCTGCACCGTCGCCCGGCTCGACAATTCGTCCGACACATCGCCGATCGCCCGGGTCATCGCCAGTCCGGCCGCAGCCGCCAGCACGGTAAGGAAAATCATGATCGCTATCACCCAGGGCATCGGGCCGGACAAGCGGCCCTCGGGTATCAGGCGCCGGTCATGAGCAGGAATGGCAAAAAATTTGAACATGCTGCCTGCGGCCTACTGCAACTGGTCTTTGGGCAGCGGCGGAAAGCGCAGCGATCCGGTCGGATCGGCGAGCATGCCTTTTTCCAGCCGCATCATCTGGGCGCCGGGAATCTTGCTGAGCAAGTGGATGTCATGGGTCGCCACGACGATGGTGGTGCCGAGCGTGTTGAGCGCCTCGAACAATTGCAGCAGCCTGATCGCCATTTCCGGATCGACATTGCCGGTCGGTTCGTCGGCGACCAATATTTCCGGCCGGCCAATCACCGCCCGGGCAATCGCCACGCGCTGCTGTTCGCCGCCAGAAAGCGTCGCTGGCCGGGCAGAAGCGCGGTCGCCGAGGCCAACCCATTCGAGCATTTCCGTAACCGGCATCTCCAGATCTTTTTCGCGGACCCCGGCAACCCGCAGCGGCAGGGCTATATTGTCGAACGCCGACAGATGCGGGACGAGACGGAAATCCTGAAAGACCACCCCGATCCGGCGACGAAAACCGGGCAGGCGCTCGCGCGGCATGGTCACGGCATCTTCGCCGAACAGCCGGATGACCCCGCGACTGGGCCGCTGCGACAGATAGAGCAATTTGAGCAGCGAGGTTTTCCCGGCACCCGAGGCCCCGGTGAGAAAATAGAAGCTGCCGGGAAACAGGGTGAAATTGAGATCGGCCAGCGTTTCCGCGCCCGCGCCGTAGCGCAGACCGACATTTTCAAAGCGAACAATTTCGTCCATTATGCTCTACATTCCAATAACGCGGCGAAATATTGCCCGGTCCCGCAACCAATAGGCCGGGAAGACCCTCCAAATCAACTCCGCTGTCGGGCAGCGACGACCGATTGGGCAGGAAAAGACGAAAAAACCGATTTGGGTCTCAAATCGGGCAAGCAGCCACTTGCAGTTTTTCGCCATGGCGTGTTTAGAGGGGCGTCATGATTTTGAATTGTCCAGCTTGCCAAACCCGTTATCTGGTGCCCGACAGCGCCATTGGGCCCAATGGCCGTTCGGTGCGCTGCGCCTCCTGTCGCCATAGCTGGTTTCAGGACGCGGCCCTTCCGGAAAGAGAACTGGCCGAAGCAGGGGCTTCCGCACATGCATCGGCGGGCAGCGACGCTGAACCCGTTCTTGATCGGGACTGGGTGCCAACATCCCCTGCCTCTCCGATCACCCGTTCGGCACCTCCGCCGCCGATTTCGGTCACCCCGGACTATGCCTCAAGCGAAAGCAGTTTCGCGCACGAGCCGCCGTTCAAGCCGCGCCGCAATCCGGCGAAACTCTGGACCATGGCCGCGGTTATCTTTGCCGCGCTGGTGCTGGCCGCCGGCGCCGCCCTCTATTATTTCGGCCCGCCGCAATGGATTTCCGACTATGAATTTGCCTCGGTCGAGGAAACCCCGCTGCTGATCGAACTGAGTCAGAAACAGGACCGCCGGACCCTGCCCGACGGCACCGAATATTTTGCCGCCAGCGGCACGATCATCAATCCGACGACGAACGACGAAGCGATCCCGCCGATGCTGGTGAGCCTGCGCGATGCCGGTGGCCGGATTGTCTACAGCTGGAAAATGAAGGCGCCGGCGCAATCGCTCGCCCCCGGCGCCAAGATAAATTTCAACGAGGCCAAGCTCGATGTCCCGCGCGGCGCCAGCCAGCTGGAAGTCGGATGGGCTGATCAAAGCCGGGAATGACCGCGCCGTGCGAACGGATCAGTGAAATTCCTGCAGCTGGATAGTCCGGCCCTCAGCGCTTTCAATCTCGGCCATCGAATGGATCGGCACCATCTGGAATATGATGCGGCCGTCCCGGGCGGCTTGCGCGCCGCGCCGATTGACCGGCGCTCCGAAATCTATCGCTGCTCCGCGCAATATTCTGGCACTGGCCATTGCCTGCACGCGCGACTGGCCGCCAGGCGCTTCGATCGCAGGCCGGTCTGGCGTGCCGCCGAGTAAAAGCAAGAAGAGAAGCAGGCTGTCCATCTGGCAGGGTAAAGCCGACCCCGGTCAGCCCCGACAAGGTAAATAGAGAGTTAACGGCCTCGTTTACCAAGACATTTATCGGAGCAACGGGTGCGTTGGCCGGTCCTGTGCATTTTCGGGACAAAATCGCCGCGCCGGTTAACCGGCAAGCCGAACGAAGACGAATATCTGTTGCGGCTTAGATACCCCTTTGCTAAGGGCACGCGCCTACCCGGGACATAGTTGTCCCAAGCTAGAGACAGTGCGGTCGTGGCGGAATTGGTAGACGCGCAGCGTTGAGGTCGCTGTGGGATTAATATCCCGTGGAAGTTCGAGTCTTCTCGACCGCACCAAATAGTTCAGATTGAACCTCAAAACATTACCGGATCCGCTACTGCAGCTCAAAAGGGCGCCGTTTCAAAGCGCTCGGGATGCAGGGCGCTTGTCGTTACAGTCAGAACATGCCCTGCAATGGGGAGAACATGGCCCATCCGGCGCGAGAAGGCTCGCTCGGCCATGCGACCTTGGTCCATGGTCGCGCCTGGAGAGGAAAGGATCGCGCTGCGGTCGCCACCGCTGACTGATTGTTCGCTGCAAGCAAATAAACATCTCAACCGAATGACTATAACAGCAGTTCAAGCTCCTTTAAGCGGTTCAAATTGTCAGAGTTCGAATTTTCTGGCAAGCCTCGGACATAATGACTATCCGGATAATCTGGAATATTTCCATCCACATCTTATTACATCGTGCAAGGCAGATCGCCAGGGGCAGGGCTGTTTGACCGATTTGACCTAATCATGCAGAATAACGAGAATATTTGAGCTTTTTGGCATATGTCTGAGACCGTTTCGCACAGCTATTGGAATGGCCTCAATCAGGGCAGCAGGATATGAGCTTTCATACTCTCGATTATCTTCTGTTCTTGCCGATGGTCGTTTTGATATATTTTCTGATACCGCACAGGTCACGTTGGGTAGTGTTGCTCGTGGCAAGCAATCTGTTTTATGCAAGCTGGCGTGTTGAATTTCTCGCATTGATCTGGTTTTCACTCATCACCGACTATGCAGTGGCACGCGCAATGCCCGGTGCGCGCCCGCGTAATCGCAAAATATTGCTTGCGATCAGCCTGACAACCAATCTGGGCTTGCTTGGCTTTTTCAAGTTCGCCTCACCCTTTGTCGACGAGTTTATCAACCAGTCCAACGCCGTCAGCGGTTCGGTGGCATACCAATTTCTGCTGCCGCTTGGCATTTCCTTCTATACATTCCAGACTTTGGGATATGTTCTGGATGTCTATCACGGCAAGCGGGCACCAGAGCGCCACCTCGGCTATTTCGCCAATTTCGTGATGTATTTCCCACAATTAATCGCGGGACCTGTGGAAAAAGCGGGGAAACTTCTGCCCCAGTTCCATCGTGATCAAAGCTTCGATATTGCGCGCGCTACTGCCGGCGGGGCGCTGATATTGATCGGCTATTACAAGAAGCTGGTCGTTGCCGATGGACTTTCCGTCGCGATCAATCCGATTATGGCGGGCGATCCTGTCGCGCAAGCGCCCTTGACCTTGTTGATTGGCTCTTTGGGTACAGTCTATACCTATTATGCAGACCTTTCGGGCTATGTTGACATCGCCATAGGGTCGAGCCTCATCCTCGGCATCCAGTTATCGCAAAACTTCCGCCGTCCCTTTGCCGCAAAATCTGTTACTGATTTCTGGCAACGCTGGCACATTACGGTGTCGCATTGGTTTCGCGACCATGTGTATCTGCCGCTTGTCTATCTACGGCCGACCAACATGCTGTTTCGGTTTTTCGCGGTCATGCTGACAATGGTGATAATCGCGATATGGCATGGCGCGCAATCGACGTGGCTGCTGGTGGGCATAATTTCCGGATTGATTATCGGGTTCAGGGTGCTTGCCCGCAAATGGCTTGCCAAAAGGGGGGCGGGGGCACCCATAACCATTGGGTCCCGGATTATGAAAGTTTTGCTCACCGCGCCGGCAGAGCGTGCCGTATTCTGGTTATTCCTTGTCGTGATCGGTGCGCTAGTCGGAACCGGTAGCGTGGAAAGTGCGTGGCAAATGGGGAGAACGATTGCACAATTGCCCTATCAGGTCGCAGCACTCGACCGAACGGGCATAAACGCCGTCCCCCTTTATATTGTGCTGGCGATTATCGCGCTTGAAGTCTTTCAATGGTTGGACGAGAAAAAACCTGTCATGGAACGATTGCAAAATATCGGGCCTATCTGCACTTCGGGATTTTATCTGGCTCTGATCAGCATAATCGTCATATTCGGTACCTATAATTCTCCTGATTTCTTGTATTTTCGGATATAGGCAGCGCAATGCGAAGCATCATCCTCTTTGCTTTTTCAGCCGCTGTCATTCTGGTGACACTGAAGCTGATTGGCATGGCCACCGAGCCGCCCGGCGATCTCGAACAGCGGATGGTGAAATTTGACCAGATTAGCGGTCGTGAAGCAGTCAGTCTGGGATCATCAGTGGGCCACGCAATCCGGTTTGGCCCGATGTGCATAGACGGGACGGAATATACGGCGAGCGAGCAGGACATTTTTGAAATCGGTGCTTTCGCCGATGCCATGCTGTCTCTTCCAGAACCGCCGCGGCTTTGGCTCGTCGGTGTTGCACCACCGTCGCAATCTCAGGATAATGGATCGCGCGCAGAATATCGCACCGATTGGCGACGAAAGCAGGCCTACCGCATACTTTGGGCACGCGATCACCGCGCTCTCATCGACAATGATTGGCGCGGCCTGGTATCAGCATTTGTCGCCCCGCCGCTCGGCTGGAACCAATGGCGGCCCCGGATTGACCAGATGATAGATGGCGCCGTTGGGCGCAAAACCCGGCCAATGGCGCAATTTCAGCCTTGGGCTGACGAGCGTATCATTGATGACGAAGAAGACCGAGCCACAGCAATCGCTTTTGCAGAAAACCAGGCAAGCCGCCTGATTGCTGCGCGATATTATGATTCCGCCATCGCCGAACGCAGCCAGTCGATATTGTCAGACATGAACAAAAAAATACGCGCGCAGGGCGGATCGATGGTTATTGTCGTTCCGCCAATGACGAAACGGGTAAACGAGCAGGCAAAACGCCTTTTCGCAAGCGACATCAAGCAGTTCCGTCAAATGCTTGCCGGGCTGGAACGTGAAGGTGTCGCGATCTTTTGGCATTGGGATGATCCAGAATATTATCGCAATCTCACCCTGTTTCGCGACAATGTCCATCTCAACAAACCCGGGGTAATACGATTCTCTCGGGATATTGGTGAGCAATTGCGCGCTGCCGGGCTCGTCACGTCGCCAGATTGCGTGACCGATTAATCTCTCGCTTGGCAATGTTCTGCCTTGATCCATTGATCCAAATTGCGGTCTTGCGGAATGTCCGGATCAACCCGGTCTCTGTCTGATCATTGAAAATTCGATCACAGCGCTCAACCGACCCGGTTTTGGCTAAAATCCAGAGCAATTTTTTCACGCCATGCCGCATAGCCAGTGCCATCTGCCAGCGCGGATGGCGGGACAGACTGGCGCATTGTTTCGACCCGCTCGGCCAGCGCTTCGGGCGTCATGTTCCATAATGCGCTGATCGCCTCGCGGACCTCGGGCAACAGCGACTGATCCTTCACCCGCGCGTCACAGGCGATCGCAACCCCCATTGCCATATCGGCGGCATATTCGCCGGCCAGCGCCTTTGCGTCGAGAAATTCCTGGGTGCCAGCCGGGCCCGCATAGCATAAGGCCAGGCCAACCCCGGCCCACAGATCGGGGCGGCGGTCGCTGGCCATGCTGTCGATTGTCGCAGCGGCCTTGCCGACATCCGCGCCGCTGATGAACCAGATGCCGCGCCCGGCCCCCTGATCATAAGCGCGCGACGCATAGCCTGCGAGGATCCGCTTCGGCCCGGCCAGGATTTTGTCCGGTTCGAAATACATATTATGATAGCCGAGGCCATCATAGGCGAGCCAGCGGTACAACGGGTCCAGCTCGGCCAATATGCCCTTCTCGCGCCACGACAATTTCGAGATCGTCAAGCCGACACCGGCATGCACCAATATCGGATATTGCGTCCCGAACATGGCAATATAGCGGGGCAGCATCGCCGTGCGGAACGGCAGACTGTCGACAAGAGCGCTGCCCATCGCGCCACCTTCGACAAAAAAACCGCGCAGCAAGTCGGTTTCCTGCGCCAATGCCTGCTCGAACTCGGTGAACGAGCGCGCCGACAGCGTCAGATTATAGCCGCGCAGAAACGCCTTGCCGATCGATTCCAGCCTTTGCTCATGGCTTTTCTCAGCGAGATCAAATCCCCGAACCCGAAATTCCACGCGCTTGGGATCGAGCGCCAGAAATTTCCGGATGAAAGCGGGCGGCGGCTGCAACCGATTGGCCTCGCCCTCGGGCAGGGTGATCCGGTCCATCCCGGTCATTGTTCTTTGTTCCACATATTTTCCGCCTCGTTCATATCATCATAACCCAATCAGCGTCTTGCCGCAAAAAATTTGGCGGAAGCAAGCATAGCCGGCCACCAGCTTTCAAGACGACTGTTTGTCTTTACCGGCCAACTGACCTGCTCGCGGATGAGTTTCTTAACCAGCTTCGCACGATATGGATTTAAATTTTGGCAGCAACCGGAAAGCGGGATAATGAAATCAATATTGGTGGTCGGCGCCCGCGGCATCCCGGATGTCGAGGGCAGCGCGGAAAAAAATGTCGAACGCCTGTTCCCGCTGATCGCCAGCCGGGGCTGGGAAGTATGCGTTGCCGGCATGAAGCCATATATGCAAGGCGGCCACTATCGGGGCATTTCCCTCTGGCACGCGCCGTCGCTGGGTGTCCGGAAAATCGACCGATTGCTTTACGCTGTCGCGACTTTGATCCAGGCGTTGCGGATGCGACCGGATATTGTCCATTTTACCAGTCTGGAATCGGCGGTTCTGCTGGGCGCCTACAAACTGATCGGCTGCAAGATCGTCGTCCGCTACGGGGCAAATTGTCATGCGCGCCCAAGATATTGGCCACGGAACTGGGCCATGCGATGGGCGCAATATCAGTTGCGCTGGGCGGATAATATCATCGCCGTGACCCCGGCGCTGGTCAAAAAATTGCATCGCTCCGGCAATAGGAAAAATATCCAGGTGATCGGCAACGGACTCGACCGGGCAGAACATGACCCGGAGGGCCTGCGCGCGCCGGTCAGCGGGGATTATATATTGTTCGTCGGCCAGATATCGCAAAAGAAGAATATCCACAGCCTGATTTCTGCCTTCCGCGTCTTCGCCAAAAGCCATCCGCAGATGCAACTGGTGATCGTCGGCGACTGGCGTAAAAGCTCCGATCGCAAACAAATAGCAGCCCTGGGTGATGACCGGATCGTGATGCTTGGCAGTCTGCCGCGATCGGCATTGGCGCCGCTCTATCGCGGCGCGCGATTTTTCGTGAACCCGTCAATCCGCGAGGGCCATTCCAACAGCCTGCTCGAAGCGATCAGCTTTGGCTGTCCGGTTCTGTTGAGCGATCTCCCGGAAAATCGGGACCTGCGGCTCAATGCCAAACATTATTTCAACCCCGGCAATATTCGCAGCATGATCAGCGCACTTTGCCGCGCAAACGCCAATCCGGATATATTCCGGGTCATCAAGCATCGATTCCCGCAATGGGAAGAAATCGCGGAACAGACCATCCCGGTATATGAGAAACTGTTCGCCGATGAATCTGACCTGCAGAGTTCGCAAGGCGAGCCTGCGCCTATATATAAGAATGGTGGCTGACAGCGGTCGGCCACACCCGTTCACTGCACCTGAACCGGCGCAGCACCTGTTCGCGCAGCCGCCGATTTCCGGCAAAAAGACCGGCCCTGCTGACGGCGAAACCCGGCCCCTGATGCACCAGCGCGCTCATATTCGCACTATTGCCGTTCATCGAAAGCCGGTCGGATTTGGTCGAAAGCGGCTCATCAGGTTACTTTTGTTACCTTAGGCCTGCTCCCACACAGCGATGTTACCGGTATTGGGACGGGAGAAGCTTGGATGAGGGATAGGCAGCAGCAACATAATTCCGGCCTGTTGGTCGCGGAGTCGAGGCGATGACTTTAACCAATATCGCCCTGCGCTATCCCGCTGCCATCGCCGCCGGACTGGCCCTGATCGCGCTGATCGGAATCGTCTCCGCCTTCACCACCCCGATCCAGCTGTTCCCCAATATCGAACGGCCGCAGCTTTCGATGCAGGCCAACTGGCGCGCCGCCAGTCCCAAGGAGATGGAATCGGAAATCACCATTCCGATCGAAGAGCAGCTGCGCGGGATTCCCGGACTGGAAACGATCAACAGCTGGTCCAACAATGGCAATGTCTGGTTCAATCTGGAATTTGCCCTCGGCACCAATATGGACAAGGCCTTTGCCGAAGTGTCGAGCCGTGCGCAACTGGCCGCTCGATGCCGACCGGCCGGTCGTCGGCGGTGCCTTTGGCCAGCAGGGCGAATCCTTGATCTATCTGTTTCTGCAGGCGCTGCCGGACAGCAATATGGACAGCGAGGCGCTCGCCCGATTCGCCCGCGACACGATCATTCCCAAGCTCGAAACCATCGAAGGCGTGCAGGGCGTCGATCTGGAGGCGCCAACCGGAGAACGGATATTGCGCATCCGCTTCGATCCCTGGCGGCTCGCCCAGCTCAATCTGACGATTGAAGAATTGTCCCGCGCGGTTGGCCGTTTTCAGGATGTCGGCGGCGGCACCGTCGATGTCGGCCGCCGCGGCTATGCCTTGCGCTTCGAAGGCAATTTCACCGCCGAACAGATTGGCGACCTCACCGTCGCCCAGCGCGGCACCACGGTCATCCGGATGCGCGATGTCGCCGATATCAATGTCGGCCCGGACAAGGCCTTTGGCGCGACTTACCAGAATGGCAATCCGGCGATCGGCATGCGGGTCCTGCGCGAGCCGGGCAGCAACACGCTGGACGCGATCGACGCGGTGCTCACCGAAGTCGAGACATTCAACCAGAACGAGTTGAAAAATATCGGGGCGAGGATCGAAAAAAGCTTTGATCCATCGGTCTTCATCAAACGCGCCTTGTCGTTCCTCGGCGGCAATTTGCTGCTCGGCACCTTGCTCGCCGTCGGCCTGCTCTGGCTCTTCGTCCGCCGCGCCAGAGCAACGATGATCATCGCCGCCACGGTGCCGATCTGCCTGCTCTCGACTCTGGCCGTTTTGGGCATGGCCGGGCGATCGATCAACGTCATTTCCCTGGCCGGTCTCGCCTTTGCTACCGGTATGGTGCTCGACGCCGCGATCGTGGTGATGGAGAATTTTGTCCGGATCAGGAAACAGGGGACGGCCCCCGGACCGGCAGCCCTGCAAGCCGTCTCGCAGGTCTGGCCGGCGCTGTTCGCATCCACCGCCACGACCGTCGCCATCTTCATCCCGATCATGTTCATCAAGGATGTCGAGGGACAATTATTTGCTGATCTGGCATTGACCATCGCAATTTCGGTGATCGCCAGTCTGATCGTCGCCGTGACCGTATTGCCGGCCGCCGCGCGCCATTTTGCCGGCGATCTCGACATGGATGACAATGAACGCCGCTGGGATGGCTATGCAGACAAGCTTTTCAGCCTGATCGACAGCGATCGCAAGCGCAAGATCTGGATCCCGTCGCTGATTCTGGCGCCGATGGTGATTTCCTATTTTCTCTGGCCACAGACCGACTATTTGCCGGACGTGAAACGCGATGCCGTCGATGCCTGGGTCGGCCTGCCATCCGGCCAGACGCTGGAAGCGGCGCGATCGGAAATCGCCGAAGAGGTCGTCCAGCGGCTGGATCCCTATCTCAGGGGCGAGAAGCAGCCCGAGCTGCTCAACTATTATCTGTTCGTCAATCCCTGGGGTCTGAGCACCGGCATAAGGATCAAGGACCAGTCGCGGATCGAAGAGATGACCGGCATCGTCAATAACGAAATTCTTGCCGGCTTCCCCGACGTCCAGGCCTTTGCCCAGCAGGGCAGCCTGTTCGGCAATTTTGGCGGCAACGGCAGTATCGAACTCTATCTCCAGGCCGAAGATGACGAAGCGCTGCGGCAGGCTGCGCTGGTGGCGACGGACTCGATCAACGCCGCCATCCCCGGCGCCATGGTCCGGCCCAATCCCGATCCCAATGTCGTCGTCCCCGAACTGCGGCTCACCCCGAATGACCGGCGGATCGCTGAACTGGGCATGACCCGTGAGCAAGTCGGGCGCGCGGTGCGAGCGATGGGCGACGGGCTCTATCTCGGCGAATATGTGTCGGACGGCGAACGGATGCGGGTGATCATGCGCGGTCTGGAAGCCGCCGATCCGGAAGCGATTGAAAGCGCACCGATCGTCACGCCCAATGGCGGCGCTGTACCACTGGGCGAAGTCGCGACGCTGTTGCGCGGGGTTGGCCCGACCCAGATTGCCCATGTCGATGGCCGGAAAACGCTGACCATCAATGTAGCGCCGCCGCCGGGCATGGCGCTGGGCGATGCGCTGGAGAAGATCGAGGCGTCGGCCGAAGGACCGATTCGCAATGCCCTGCCCGCTGGCGGCACGTTGCGCTATGGCGGCGATGCCGATGCTCTGCTGCAGGCGATTTCCTCGCTGAGCAGCAATTTCATTCTCGCTGCGGCCTTGCTGTTTGTCATCATGGCCTCGGTGTTCCGGTCCGCCTGGGACTCCGCTCTGGTGATCATCGCCCTGCCGCTGGCCACCGTGGGCGGCGTGATCGGCATCCAGATTCTCAACCTGTTCAAGCCGACGCCGCTCGACCTGCTTGGCATGATCGGTTTCGTGATCCTGCTCGGGATCGTGGTCAACAACGCAATCCTGCTGATGGCCCAGGCCCGCGACAGCGAAGCCGAGGGCATGACTCGCTCGGAAGCAGCCCGGGCGGCGCTCAGGCTCCGGCTGCGGCCGATCCTGATGACCACCGGAACATCGGTCATGGGCATGTTGCCGCTGGCGCTGGTGCCCGGTCCGGGCAGCGCCATTTATCGCGGCCTTGCCGTCATCATCGTCGGTGGGGTGCTTGTTTCCACCATCTTCACCTTGGTCCTGCTGCCAGCGCTGATCCAGCTGGGCGGGGCCAAAAACGCCCGTCCGACTGACCAGGGATCGCCGCCGCGATTCACCGGTGGACCTGTATTGGAGCCTGCCGAATGACTCTTGCCCTCCCCGATTTTGTCAAAGGAAATGCCCGCTGGTTTGCGATTGTCGGCGTCTTGCTGCTTGCCGCATTGGCCTATTTTCTCTTCTTTGCCTCCAGTCCGGCGGGCGGGCAGCAGGATGGTCCCGGTCAGGCTGGGCCGCCGCCAGCGATTGTGACGCTGGCCAAGATCGAGAAGACTGCGCTTACCCCCAATTTCACCGCCCCCGGTGATATCGTTGCCGATCGCGATTCCATCGTCGCGTCGGAGGTTGCCGGGCGCATTCAATCCACCCTCAACATCGGTGCGCGTGTCCGCAAGGGCGCGGTCATCGCGGTGATCGACAGCCGTAGCGCCAGACTCGCCCGCGACCAGGCGGCTGCAGAAGTCCGGCGGCTAAAGGCCGACCTGACCTATCAGAACCGGCTGGTCGGTCGGGTGCAACAATTGCTCAAGGAGGAAGCGGAGTCCGAAGCGTCACTGGATGAAGCCGTTTCTTCCCGTGACCAGACCCGCGCTCGATTGGCGGCGGCACAGGTGGCACTGGAGACGGCCAATTTCGATCTGTCCCGCACCCGTATTCTCAGTCCGTTCGACGGTCAGCTGGTCGAGCGCCGGATCGAGGTCGGCGAATATGCGACGCCGGGCCGCGAAATTGCCCGGATCATCGGCCGGGCCGGATCGGAAGCAAGAGTACGCATTCCAATCACCGCCGCCGGATCGCTGGCCGAAGGTCAGGAGATCACGATCCTGGTCAATGGTGAAAGGCGGACCTCACGGATCCGCTCGGTCATCGAAACCGGCGACGAGGTCAGCCGGACCCTGGAAGTGCGCGCGCCGATGGGCACCCACAATCTGAAAATGGGCAGCGCAATATCGATCACCGTACCGACCGGAATCGAACGTCAGGTGCTCACCGCGCCGCGCGATGCGCTGGTGCTGCGCGACAGCGGCATATTTGTCTATGTCATCAATCCCAAGGACAAGACCGCCAAACGGATCGACGTGCAGGTCGGCGAGCCGGACGGCGACCGTGTTGCCATTTCCGGAAAAATTGCCGCCGGCGATCTGATCGTGGTCCGCGGCGGCGAGCGGCTGCGCGACGGCCAGCCGGTGACCTGGGATGACAAGGATAAAGAAAACGCCGCCGCCATCTCCGAAAAATCGGCAGGATAGGGTCGCATGAACCGGCATTTTTCGTCATTCGCCCTGCTGCTGTTGCTGTCGGCCTGCGCCATTCGCGGTGGCCCGGAACTGGATCGGACGGTCGTTCCCGACGCGCCAGACAATTGGTCATCGCGGCCCGACATGGCGACGGTCAACGCAAACGACGAGGACATGGCACCAATGTATCCGGACGGCTGGATCCGCTCCTTCGCGGACGGGACGCTCGAACAGGCGGTGCGCGAATCCTTTGCGCTTAACCGCAACCTGCAGTCGGTACTGGCGCAGTTGCGCGCCGCCCGGGCGGCGATGCGGGTGTCGCGCGCCGGTCTGTTTCCGCAGGTCGACCTTTCCGCCTCAATCACCGATGCCGAGAATGCTGCAACCGTCTATGATGGCGCGCTGGCAGCTAGCTGGGAAGTGGATATCTGGGGCCGCAATCTGGCGCTGGCCGGGGCGGGCAGTGCTGATGCGCGCGCCGCCGCAGCGGATTTTGCCGCAGCCAGACAGGCGCTCGCTGCTGACGTTGCGCGGGCCTGGTATGATCGCAGCGCCGCGTCGCTGACCTTCGATCTCGCCACGCGCGATCTGGAACGGCGCCGGGATACGCTGCGCATCACCAATGCACGATTCCGCGCCGGGCTCGCCTCCCGGCTTGATGTCCGGCTGGCGCAGGTTGCCGTATCGAACAGCCAGGACCGGCTGGAAGCGGCAATCCGCGCGTCAGCCAATAGCGCGCGGGCGCTGGAGGTGCTGACCGGCCGCTATCCGGCAGGAGAAGCCGAGGGCGCATCCGACCTGATTACACCCGCCTCGCTACCCGCCATCACTGCGCCGCTATCGGTACTCGCCAACCGCCCGGATCTGATGGCCGCCGAAGCGCGGGTGGCGGCAGCCGGCCTCCGGGCAACCGATGCCCGCCACGCCATGTTCCCGCGATTGAATCTGCGCTTTGATGCCAATAGCGCATCCGGCAATTTCGGTGATATTTTTGATCCGGGCACTTATATCAATGCGATCACCGGCGGGCTGTTACAGCCCCTGTTCCGGGGCGGCGCCCTGCTCGCCGAAGCCGACCGGCAAGGCGAGCAAGCGCGTTCCGCCTTGTTCGATTATGCGCAGGCGACCCTGACCGCCTATCAGGAAGTCGAGAACCGGCTCGATGCCGAAGCGACGCTTGCCCGGCAAGTCGATGCCACGGCGACCGCCGCCGAAGAAGCGCGCGCAGCGGTGATCCTGACCCGCAGCCGCTATATCAACGGCCGTTCCACCATATTCGACCTGATCAACTCGCAGACCACGGCGATTGCGGCCGAAACGCGCGCAATCGAGACACGGCGTGCGCGTATCGAAAACCGTATCAACCTGCACCTGGCGCTGGGCAACGAACCGCTCAGCGCCTAGGCACAGTCTTTAGAATTTATATCCGACCTCGACACCGAAGCGGCGCAGGCCACCGGGCGAAATGAACGATCCACCAAATTCAACCGCGGTAATCACTTCGTTGAGATAGCGCTTGTCGAGCAGATTGTCGGCAAAGGCGGTGATGTTCCAGTTTTCGCCCTCCAGTCCGAGGCGCAGGTCCAGAACGCCATAGGCATCGCGCTGGGTAACCGACGTGTCGTTATCCCCGACAAACCCCGGCAGCATCAAGGCTGAAATGGGTAGCAGGCCGCTGAACAGGGTCGGGCCGGTGTCTTCCTGGACGGTGTGGAACCAGGTCGGGCCGGTTATGCGATAATCGGCGCGCATCACCAGATCGAAACTCGTCGCAATCGGAGCAACAATCTGTGTTCCGAGGTTGATCGTATAATCTGCGGTATGGGGCGACTTGTTGCCGACCGTGTACGGACGAGAGGCATTGGCCTTGATCTCGCTTTCGGTGACATTGACCGAACCAAAGATATCCCAGCCCTCGACAATCTCTGCATTGGCGTTGAACTCGATCCCGTAAATATCGACCTTGTCGATATTCGAAACCACCCGGAGCAGACCAAAGGCGCCGACGAAAAATTCGAAGAACTGCATGTCGTCGACTTTGGTATAATAGCCCGCCAGATCGAAAGTGATCGCGTTATTGGCCGCAGACCCCTTGAAACCTGCCTCAAAAGCGCTCGATGTTTCCTTGCGATAAACATCGTTGATCAGGACGTTGGTCCCCAGAAACTGGTTGAAATTCTGGTCAACAATGGCGGCTGATCCCTGGTTGTTGAACCCGCCCGATTTGAAGCCGATGCCCCAGTTGGCGTAGAAGTTCAGATTGTCGGTCAGGCCATAGCGCAGTGAGAGTTTTGGCTGCAGCTCCTTGAACGTCTGCTTCTGATCCGGGATCGCACCAAAGGCTTGCCCCGGGTTGATCGGACCGCCGGTGATCGGATCGATCGCCACAGGCACCCGGCTCGAAACTTCCCGCTGTTCGATATCATAACGCAGCGCCAGACCGACGTCGAAATTGTCGCCGATTTCATAATCAATCGAACCAAAGGCGGCGTAGACATTGGTGTTGAAATTATCGGCAAATAATTGCGATGTCGGGTTACTGCTATTGGCGTCGTTAAACAATTGCTTTGTGACCCCCTGCCCGAGATCCGCTCCGAGGCTGACCCCGACATCGCGGTCGATGTTCAGATAATAGGCACCAATTTGCCAGGCCAGCGGCCCGTCGCCATTGGAGGCCAGCCGGATTTCCGCGCTGATATCGGTTTGTTCGCGAATTTGATATTGGGTGCCGTCGCAAGTCGTCGGACTATAGGCACCGAGGGTTGAACCATTGACCGGGTCAAAAATGAACGGGATCGGATTATTGCCGATGAAGGTCGGTGCATTGAGCGGAAAGCCGGTCAGTTGCGCCGTGGTAGCGAAGCAGCTGTTCGACGCTGCTACCGACGCGGGCGTTGCACCAGGGAAAGTGTAGCGCGCGAAATCCGCCGACGTACCGTCTGCGGTCAATGCCTGGTCAACATCGCTGTACAGCGCCCAGGCGGACAGCGTCATGGTGTCAAATTCATGGGTCAGCTTGACCGACGTTTCGAACGTGGTTTGCTCGTTGGTCGGACGGATGTTCGAATAATAGCCGAATTTGTGCGTGTTCACGTCTTCAAAAAAGGCCGGATCGACGCCGGCGAAATTGGGCAGATGGAAGGCGGTGTTGAAATTGATCGAGGCGCCAGAAAGGTCTGCATAGCGCGCCTTTACGTCGACTTCGGTCGCATCGCCCAGTTCGGCGACAAACCGGCCGTCGACCGACCAGGTTTCCTGATCATCGACGACTTTTCGATTGTTCAGAAAGCTGTTGCGATAAAAGCCGTCGGTGGTGTTGTAGGAACCGGAAAGAACCAGGCCTGCGCTTTCGCCAACCGGCACGGAAATATAGCCTGACGCCTTATAGGTATTATCCTCGGCGGCGCTGACCTTGATGCCACCTTCCATGATGTCGCTCGGCTTGAGCGTCTGGATGACAATCGCACCAGCAGCGGCATTGCGGCCATAGAGCGCGCCTTGCGGGCCTTTCAGGATTTCGATCTGGCGCAGCGTGCCCTGATCCTGGTTGAGCTGGGCGGTGTTGGTCTTGAGAATGCCGTCGACCACCAGTGCAACCGAGCTTTCGGCGTCGCGCGCGCCGTTGATGCCGCGGATGTTGATCTGGGTATCGCCCGCTTCTGCGGTGCCGCTGACAATCGTCACACCAGCGGTCAGCTGGACAAATTCATCCGCCTGCTGGACGCCAGTGCGGTCGAGCATTTCTTCGGTAAACACGGTGACCGACGCCGGAACGTCAGCGAGCAATTCATTCTGCCGACGCGCGGTGACGATGATGACATTGCTGTCCTCGCCTTCGCTCGCTGACTGGTCACCACCGGCCTGGGCGAAGGCCGGGTTGAAACCAACCAGCGCGGCGAAACCGGCTGAAAGTGAAAGAACTGTTTTGATGCGACGCATTTTTCTTCCTTCCCTGAATGGAATGATTTGCGGGCCTCTTGACCCGTCAAACAGATTTAAACGAGCACATTGGCTCCGCTCATATAGACATAGACTTCCTGAAATTTTCCGTCCCGGACCCGCCAGAAATTGGTGTTGTTGAGCAAGGTGACGCTGCCATCGGCATCGGTGAGTTCCGCAGTGAAGCTGGCGGCGATACGGCCATTGGCTTCATCGACGGTGCAGGTGAAATCACGGTGGACGATGGTCTCGTATGCGCCGAAGAAATCTTCGAACATCCGCCGGATTTCATCCTTGCCACTATGCCGGGTGAAGGCGGTCTGGACACAGAACAGCGCACCGTCATGGAAACAGTCGAGCGCTGCGTCCATATTCTTCGCGTCGACATTGCCGAAATAGCTTTTGGTCGCCAGTTCGATCAGCTCAGCGCGGGAGAGGCCGGGTTCATATTGCATCAGGCATCTCCTTCTTTGAGCAGATTGTCGCCGCTCATATAAACCGTGACATGCTGGAACAGGCGGTCCTTGCAATAGAAGCGGTTGCAATTTTCATAGCGCAATTGCTCGCCACCATTGGGGGTAATCAGCACCGTGAACTGCGAACAGATCGCGTTGGTTTCGGGATCGGCGCTATGGACAAAATTGCCGTGCCAGATCTGCTCGAAATCCGCGAACAGCTTTTCAAACATTGCCCGGATCGCATCGCGACCGTTGTGGGTCGTGTCGGACGTGGCCTCGTGCAGGATCGCATCGGGCGCGAAACAGTTGAGCACCTGCGTCATATTCTTGTTATCGACGCCGTCGAAATAGCGCTTGGTCACGATATCGATATAGAAGGGATAGGGCAGCGGCACTTGTCCCGCCATGCCGGGAGTCCAGTCAGCCATTAATACCACCCCTTTCTGATATCATCGTCCTTCGGAACTTCCGGCGCCGGAAACGCCTTCTTGCTGTGAGTCAGCCCCAGTTCGATCAGGGTTTCGAGAAATTTATAGGCAACCTGGCCAGGATTAAGCACTGGAATCGGCAGGTTGTCGGCGAGATATTTGGCCGACTGGTGCATGGTTGTCGAGCCGAGCACGATGACATCCGCGCCATCTTCTTCCATCGCCAGCATCGCTTCGGCCCTGAGCTTGTCGAAAATCACTTCTTCCTTGCCGGCCAGCAATTCGGTGACGTCGGGCCTTGTGTCGATCGAGCGCAGCGAGGCGACTCGTTCCCACCAGCCATATTCGGTGAGCGTTTTTTCGTAGAGCGGGAACCATTCCGGCCACATCGTCAGCACGGTGAATTTCTTGCCGAGCATCATCGCGGCGGCAAAGGCCGCTTCGCCGGGTCCGACCACCGGAATATTGAGCCGGGAACGGAGCGCGCGCAAGCCGCTGTCGCTGACCGTGTCGATCAGAACCCCGGCATAGCCTTCTTCTTCGGCTGTGATCCCGGCCTGAAAAACCGTCCAGTCCATCAGCAAAGTGTCATGATAGCTGTCGCCGAGAGCAGCGCCCCAGGGGACGGCGACAAATTCGGGCTGGAAACCGGCTCGGACAAAATCTGCGGGCAATTGTTCTGCACGGGCGGCCACGCCTGCGTCATCCATCGGGATGGGGACAATGACCTTTATCCGTTTCATAGCAATTTCGGTTCAGGCATAGTGATGCAAAAACTCCCTGATGCCGTTCTATTATATACAATTGCCCTCCGTCAAGCGGAAACTGCTCCTTTGTTCAAGACTTGCCCAACCCTGTTTATTCCGCCAATAGCCGGTTCATGAGCCGCGCTTCCGACACCGCCTATGAAAAAATCCGTAGCTTCATTCTGTATGGAGAGGCCCATCCGGGTATGCAATTGACCGAGGAGCGGCTGTCGGAGATTTCCGGCGTATCGCGAACCCCGGTGCGCGATGCGGTCCAGCGGCTGGAAAATGAAATGTTGCTGGTACGCAGCGCTTCCAAGCGGCTTTCGGTCGCGGATTGGTCGGATGATGAAATAGACGAAATGTTTACGCTGCGGGCGATGCTGGAATCCCACGCCGCCGAACGGGCCGCGCGGCGGATGGATGGTGACAGGCTGAACCGCTTGCGGGCTATCAATGATCGGCTGACAAAGGCGGTTCATCGGCCGGAGCCCGACATCGCGACCTTCCTCGATGCCAACCGACAGTTTCACGACCTGATACTCGAATGCGCGCAATCACCAAGATTGAGCAAATTGCTCCCGGCGCTGGTCGAACAGCCGGTGGTTCGCCGCACGGCCAATCAATATTCGCAGGATGACCTGATCCAATCGGGCACCGACCATGATGAGCTGATTGCCGCTTTCGCTGCCCAGGATCGCCAATGGGCCGGCGCAGTGATGACCAGCCATATCCGCCGCGCCTTCCATAGCTTCAGCGGTGCCACGAGGCGGCCCTCCGAAGATTGATCTTCAGATATTGACCTTCAGATGATGCCGCGCTCCTGCAGATCAGCCATGGTCGCGCTGTCCATGCCGAGCAATTCGCCATAAATCATCTCATTATGCGCCCCGAGTTCCGGACCGACACTGTCGATATGACCCGGGGTTTTCGAAAGTTTGGGCGCGACATTCTGCATCACGAAATTTTCATGCTGCGGGTGATCCACCTTGACCAGCGCTTCCCGCGCCTTGAAATGGGGGTCGGCGAGCATTTCCGGTGCGCGATAGACATTGCCGGCGGGCACGCCATGTTCCTCGCACATGTCCAGCAAGTCCTGGCTGGCGATGGTCCTGGTCCAGTCCATGATAAGATCGTCGAGTTCGGCCTGATGTTCACCGCGCGCGATATGGGTTGCATAGCGCGGATCTTCGCCCAGTTCCGGGCGCCCCATCATCGCCGACATCCGTTTCCACACACTGTCCTGATTGCCGCCGATCAGGACGCTGCCGTCGCTGGTCGGATAGACGTTGGAGGGCGCGATTTTCGGCAGGATCGAGCCGGTGCGTTCGCGGATATGTCCGGCCACCGTATATTCCGCCACGGTCGATTCCATATTGGCCAGCACCGCTTCATAAATCGCCGAATCGACCACCTGGCCCTCGCCGGTTTTATGGCGATGCTGCAGCGCCATCAGCGCGCCGAGACAGGCATAGGTTGCGGCCAGCGAATCGCCGATGGAAAGACCGGCGCGGCTGGGCGGACGGTCGGGTTCGCCCATGATATAGCGCATCCCGCCCATTGCCTCACCAATGCCGCCATAGCCGGCGCGGTGTGAATAGGGGCCGGTCTGGCCATAGCCGGACACGCGAATCATGATCAGGCCCTTGTTGATGGCGCTAAGCGTTTCGTAACTCAGATCCCATTTTTCCAGCGTCCCGGCGCGGAAATTTTCGAGCAGGAAGTCGGATTTTTCAACCAGCTTCTTGACGATCGCCTGGCCCTCTTTTTCGCGCAAATTCAGGGTTATCGACTTTTTATTGCGGCCGACAACGGAGAACCAGAGCGGGATGCCCTGCCCCCAGCTGCGCATCGCATCGCCCACTTTGGGCGGCTCGATCTTGATCACTTCGGCACCGTGGTCGCCCATCAGCTGACCGCAGAACGGCCCCGCGATCAGCTGACCCATTTCGATCAGCCGTAATCCTGTCAACGCCCCTTGCGTCATGAAAAATACTCCCGCATCATGCTTTCTCCTATACAAAGCACTATCAAGATTGTATACAATTTATATGAGCACAGCCAGTCGCACAGCGGTCACAATTTTGGAAGTCGGTCCAAGGGACGGGCTGCAGAATGAAGCCGAGATCATTTCAACGGCGGATAAGCTGGGGTTGATCAATCGCATGCTGGATGCCGGGGTGAAGCGGATCGAAGTGGCCAGCTTTGTCCATCCGGGGCGCGTGCCGCAAATGGCCGATGCCGAGGGGGTTATCGCCGGACTGCCCGACCGCGACGATATTTCCTATATTGGACTATGCCTGAACAAGCGCGGCGTGCTGCGCGGGCTGGCGACGCGGGAAGGCAACAAGCGCGGGATCGACGAAGCGGGCTGCGTGGTTGTGGCTAGCGACACGTTCGGCCAGAAAAATCAGGGCCAGACGATAAAACAGGGCATCAAGGAAAATCGCGAGATGATCCGCTTTGCCAAGGCCGAAGGGCTGAAAGCCCAGGTCACGATATCGGCGGCCTTTGGCTGCCCGTTCGAGGGCGCGGTCAAGCCGGAAACGATTTTCCAGATCGCCGAGGAAATGGCCGCCGAAGACCCGATGGAAATTGCCCTGGCCGATACCATTGGTGTCGGCGTACCGGCGCAGGTCACCGACCTGTTCGGACGGCTGCGGGAATTGCTTCCGGATCATATCGGCATGCGTGCCCATTTTCACGACACCCGCAACACCGGCATCGCCAATGCCTGGGCCGCCATCCAGGCCGGCGTGGAAACGCTGGATTCCAGCCTTGGCGGACTTGGCGGCTGCCCGTTTGCGCCCAACGCCACCGGCAATATCGCGACCGAAGATCTGGTGAATCTGCTCGACCGCTCCGGCGTCGGCCATGATCTCGATCTGCGCAAGGCGATCGCCACCAACCAATGGTTTGAAAGTATAATTGGCCGTCCGCTGCCATCGCTGGTCGCAAGAGCCGAAGCCTGAATGACAGTGTTACAACAGAAAGATTGAAATATGGGATATCGATTGGGTGTCGACGTCGGCGGAACTTTTACCGATCTGCTGCTGATTGACGAAGCCACCGGGAAGACCTTCCGGGACAAGGTACCATCGACCCCGAGCGATCCGTCACAGGCGGTAATCAATGGTGCAAGAGCGCTTTGCGAGCGCCAGAATATTGCCCCGGGCGACATCGACCTGTTCCTGCACGGCACCACGGTCGCGACCAATGCGATGCTGGAAAAGAAAATCGCCAAGGTCGGTCTGATTGTCACCGAAGGCCATCGCCATCTGATGCAGATTGCCCGCAGTCTGGTCCCCGGTGGCCTTGCTGCCTGGATCATCTGGCCCAAGCCCGAACCGATGGCCGCGCTGCAACGAACGATAGAAGCGCCCGAGCGGATGGATGCCAAGGGGCATACCATTCGCCAGCTCGATGTACCGGAAATGCGGGCGCGGCTCGAGAAGCTGAAGGCATCCGAAGAAGTGGAAGCGCTGACCATCTGCCTGATGAACAGCTATGTCGATGGCCGGCACGAAAAGGCTGTCGCTGCGATTTGCGCAGAAGTCTTTCCGGACATTCCGATTTCGATATCGTCGGACATATTACCCGAGATGCAGGAATATGAACGCGCCCTCACCACCGTTGCCAATAGCGCCGTCCGCCCGGCAGTGGCGCGCTATGTCGGCAATCTGGAAAAGGAACTGAAGGCCTGGGGCACCAAGGCGAAGCTCAACCTGCTGCGTTCCGATGGCGGCTTGATGTCGGCCGAGAAAAGCGCAGAGGCGCCGGTCAACCTGCTGATGTCGGGACCGGCTGGCGGTGTCGCCGGTGCGGTATGGGTGGCCAAAAGTGCCAATGTGAAAAATATACTGACCCTCGACATGGGCGGCACATCGACCGATGTCGCGCTGATCGAAAATGGCGCGGCGCGGCTGCAGCGGGAAACCTCGGTCGGTGACCTCAATGTCCGCGCCTCGTCGATCGACGTCAAGACCGTCGGTGCCGGCGGCGGATCGATCGCCTTTGTACCCGAACTGACCAAGGCTTTGCGGGTCGGACCGGAAAGCGCCGGCGCCGTGCCCGGGCCGGTCGCTTATGGCAAGGGCGGGGAACTGCCGACGGTGACCGATGCCAATGTCGTGCTCGGCTATCTGCCCGAATCCCTGCTCGGCGGCAGTTTCACGCTCGACCGCGAGGGCGCGCAAAAAGCCGTTCAGACGATCGCGGATGCGCTCAATATCGACCTGATGGACGCAGCCGCCGGCATTATCGATATTGTGAACGAGAATATGTTCGGCGCGCTGCGGCTGGTCTCGGTCCAGCAGGGCTATGACCCGCGCGAATTTGCCCTGATGGGCTTTGGCGGCGCCGGACCGTTGCACGCCAACGCGATGGGCAAGCTGATGAACAGCTGGCCGGTGATCATCCCGCCGTCGCCCGGCGTGCTCTGCGCCTATGGCGACGCGACGACGCGGCAACGAGTCGAAACCCAGCGCAGCTTCAACGAGATGGCGCAAAACACAACCGATGACGAACTCACCGTCTATCTCGACAGTCTCGGCGCGCAGGTCCGCCAGGAGCTGGAAGCGGAAGATGTCGCGCCCGGGGATATCGAGCTGCTCTACGAAATCGATATTCGCTATGCCGGGCAAGCCTTCGAAATTCCCCTGTCGGTGGAACCCGACGGCCTTTCGATCGAAAGCCTGATTACCCGCTTTGATACCGAGCACGAGCGATTGTTCACCTTCAATCTCGACGAGACGCCGCATGAGATCGTCAATGTCCGCGCGGTTGCGCTGGGCAAGTCCGCCGATGTCGCGCCGCCGGTCATCGAAAAGGGAAATGCCGATCCATCCGCCGCCAAAACCCGCGATCACCAGCTCTACATGGACGGCAAGATGCAGGATGCGGTGATTTATGACCGCGCCCTGCTCAAGGCCGGCAATCGCATTCCGGGGCCAGCAATCGTCACCGAAATGGATAGTACGACACTGGTGCACAGCGGCTGCGAAGCGCTGGTCGACGCGCATGGCAATCTGATCATCAACCTGTTGGAAGGAGCGTAACATGCCCGCACAGATTATCGAAACCAACAGCGCTCCGTTCAACCAGGTCGCGGTCGATCCGGTCACCCTCGACATCATGGAAAATGCCCTGCGCAACGCCCGGATCGAGATGGACGCCACTTTGGTGCGCACAGCCATGTCGCCCGGCATTCGCGAACAGGGCGATGCCTTTCCGCTGATCGCCGACCGGCAGGGCAAGATGGTGGTCGGCCAGTTTGGCAGCTTCATCGACGGCTTTTTGCGCGCCTATCCCGGCACCATTGAAGAAGGCGACATGATCTTTCTCAGCGATCCGTACAGCTGCGAAGGCGCGGTCAGCCACAATAACGACTGGCTGGTCCTGTTGCCGGTCTATCGCGGCGGCAGGCTGGTGGCCTGGACCGCGATGTTCGGCCATCAATCCGACATTGGCGGCAAGGTTGCCGGTTCGATCCCGATCGACAGCAAGAGCGTGTTCGAGGAAGGCGTCCGGATCCCGCCGGTAAAAATCTACCAGAAGGGCGTTTACAACGAAGAGATGGTCAAGGTCGTCCTGCACCAGAGCCGCAAGCCCGACTGGTGCGCCGCCGATCTCAACGCCCTGATTGCCTCCTGCCGGGTCGCCGCCCGCCGGGTCGACGAAATGTGCGGACGCTTTGGCGAAGATGAATTTGCCAGCGCCACCGATCTGCTGCTGGCGCGCAACCACCGGGCAATGAAACATCTCATCGAAACCAGCATTGGCGAGGAACCGGTCAGCTTCTCCGACTATATCTGCGACGATGGCGTTGGCTTTGGCCCCTATAAGATCAGCTGCAAGATGTGGCGCGAGGGCGGCAAGGTCATTCTCGATTTCGAGGGCACCGATCCGCAGGCACCCAGCTCGATCAATTTCTTTCTCAACGAGAATATGTTCAAGATGTTCTTCGGCATCTACATGATCATGGTGTTCGATCCGCAGATATTGTTCAACGACGGTTTCTACGATCTGGTCGATGTCCGGATTCCGGAAGGCTCGCTGCTCAAGCCGAAATATCCGGCCGCGCTCGCCGGACGGACCCATGCGCTGGGCCGGATTTTCGATATATTGGGCGGGCTGCTTGGCCAGCGCCAGCCGGAATTCCTCAATGGTGCCGGCTTCTCTTCCAGCCCGCATCTCATGTATTCCGGTTTCGACAAGAGCGGCGAATGGTTCCAGCTGTTCCAGATCGGTTTTGGCGGCATTCCCGGACGGCCCTTTGGTGACGGCCCCGATGGTCATTCATTGTGGCCGGGATTCACCAATGTCCCGAACGAGTTTCTCGAGAAATATTTCCCGCTTCGCATCGAGCGCTATGAAGCCAAGCCCGACAGCGGCGGCGCCGGTCTGTTCCGCGGCGGCAATGGCATCCATATGACTTATTGCTTCCTTGAACCCGGTACCGTCGCGATTCATGACGACCGCTGGTTCACCTATCCCTGGGGCGTCAATGGCGGCCAGCCGGGCGAACGGGCAACCAAGATACTGGAGCGTGCGGACGGCTCGAAAGAAGTGGTCGGCAACAAGCAGGATGGCATCGAGGTGCGCGAAGGCGATTTGCTTCACTTCATCACCTGGGGTGGTGGCGGCTGGGGCAACCCGCTGGAGCGCGATCCCGAACTGGTCGCGCTGGAAATCCGCCAGGGGCTGGTGACCGTGAACGGCGCGCGCGACTATGGCGTGGTCATTGCCGCAGACGGCAGCGTTGACGGCCCGGCAACCGAAAGCCTGCGCAAGGAAATGGCAGAGAATATCGTAGAGACCGACGGGCCGTTCAACTTTGGCCCCGATATCGAAACGTTGCGGGCCAATTGTCTGGCCGAAACCGGCCTGCCCGCGCCGATCCAACCGGGGACCGTCGCCGCATAAACATCTCCCCGCTATTCAAAGTGCGGTTTGTGGCAACTTCCGCAAGGCCTTAGACCCTGTCGAATGACGGGGAGAGGTACAATAGTCGACAGCAACACAGATGTTCTGATCATTGGCGCCGGTGCAGCGGGCCTCACCGCGGCGCTGGCGGCGCACGAAGCCGGTGCGTCGGTCCGGCTGATCGAAAAGCAGGACCGGCTGGGCGGAACCGCTGCGATCTCCGGCGGTGTGGTCTGGCTGCCCGATCATGACCAGATGGCAGCGCAGGGCAAGGACGATAGTGCCGCCGACGCGCTGGCCTATTTTCTGTCACTCGACCATGGCGAAATGGATGAGGCTGTGCTCGGCGCTTTTGTCACCGAGGCCCGGCAGATGCTGTCTTTCCTGACCGGGATCGATGCGATCAGACTGACGATGATGCCGGATTATCCGGATTATTACGAGGATCGTCCCGGAGCGAAAGCCGATGGCGGACGATCGCTCGACAATGACCTGTTTGATTTTACCTCGCTCGGCGAATGGAAAGACCGGGTCTTTCAAAATGGCCCCTCTCCGAGAATGATGCTCCGCGAGACGCCGCTTGGCGGCGGCAGCGGCGTGGTCGATCCGGCAGAATTGCAGCAGCGGGCCGACCGGGATCAGCGCGGTTGGGGCCAGGCGCTGGTCGGGCGGCTGCTCAAGGCCTGCCTGGAACGTGGCATCGAACCTGATCTGGGTTGTGGCGGTTACCGGCTCTGTATCGAAAATGGCCGGGTCACCGGCGCGATTGTCGAACGCGGAGACCAGCAGGAAACAATCAGCGCGCGACAGGCGGTGATATTGGCGACCGGCGGATTTGAATGGAATGACGCGCTGAAACATGCCTTTTTGCGCGGGCCGCTCGACGCGCCAGCCTCGCCGCCGACCAATAAGGGCGACGGCCTGAAAATGGCAATGGCAGCGGGCGCGAGCCTCGGCAATATGACCAGCGCCTGGTGGGTGCCGACCCTCGCCGTGCCGGAGTCCGAGTGGCAGAGCGGCGAGGTCCGCAACATGCCGGTGCTGATCGAACGAACCCTGCCGCATGGCCTGTTGGTCAACCGCGACGGCCAAAGATTCTGCAACGAAGCGGCCAATTATTCGGCGCTGGCCGGGGCCTTTCACCGGTTCGAACCGGCGACTTATGATTATCCCAACCTGCCCGCCTATCTGGTGTTCGATTCGCACTATCGGGAGCGCTATCCGCTGGCCTCATTCATGCCCGGCACGCCGCTGCCGGACTGGGTGGCACAGGCGGATACGCTGGCAGCGCTGGCCGACAAAATCGGCGTCGATGCAGGCAACTTCCCGGCCACGGTCAACCGGTTCAACGATCTGGCCGAGCAGCTGGATGATCAGGATTTTGGCCGCGGCAAGACCGACTATGACCGTTTCTATGGCGACCGCTCTCGCGAGGGTGCGGCTGCGACTCTGGGTGCGCTGACCAAGGCACCCTTTTACGCGGTGGAAATCAAAATGGGCGCGCTCGGCACCAATGGCGGCCCGAAAACCAATGCGCAGGCACAGATTCTCGATGTCGATGGCGAGCCGATTGCCGGACTATTCGGGGCCGGCAATGTGATCAGCGCACCAACCGGCAGCGTCTATGCCGGCGCCGGCGGCACATTGGGACCAGCACTGACATTTGGCTATATCGCAGGTCGCGCGGCGGCCAAGCGGATCAATCAATGACCGAACCGATCAAGGGGATGAAATAATGGCTATTCTGGATCAATTCAAACTGGACGGCACCGTTGCCGTCGTCACCGGCGCCGGCAAGGGAATCGGGCGGGCAATTGCGCTCGGACTGGCCGAGGCGGGCGCGGATGTTGCGGTGGCGGCGCGCTCCGCCGATGATCTGGAAAAGGTTGCCGCAGAAATTCGCGCATTGGGTCGCCGGGCGATCGCGGTACCGACCGATGTGACCAGCCGTACCGCGCTGGAAAATCTCGCCAACCGCGCGGTCGAGGAACTCGGTCGCCTCAGCATCTGGGTCAGCAATGCCGGCGGTCTGCCCGATGGCACGCCCCGCTATCTGACCCGCACGCCGGAAGAAAGCTGGGACGCCCAGATTGAACTCAATCTGAAAAGCGTATGGATGGGCGCCGTCGCAGCAGCCAAGCATATGGCCGATGATGGCGGCGCGATTATCAATATATCCTCACGCGCAGCGATGGGCGGGCAGGTCAAGAACGGCCCCTATGGCGCGTCCAAGGCGGCGGTGAACAGCCTGACCGCAAGCCTGTCGCTCGAACTGGCGCCGAAAATCCGGGTCAATGCGGTAGCGCCGGGCCCGATCCCGACCGAAAATTTTGACGAATCCATGGGCATCGATTCCGACGAGAAGCGCGAGGCCTTGCTCAAGCAGTTTCAGATCCCGCTGGCCCGTTTTGGCCGGGAAGAGGATATCGCCGCGGCGGTGGTCTATATGGCTTCACCGGCGTCGAGCTGGGTGACCGGACAATGTCTCTATGTCACAGGAGGCAAGTGAACCGCCAGGGTCAGGCCCTAGGCCTGCTGGCGCTTCATCCACACCCAGACCCGCCAATAGTGAAAGCCCGCCCATAGATTGAACAAAGCGAGCACCATCAGCGCCCGCTGGAGCGCGCTCGCTTCGAGAGCAATATTGCCGCCAGCAAAATAGTCTGACAGGCCGCCGACGAAAACCGGGCCGATGCCCAGTCCGATCAGGCCGGCTAGCATCAAATATATCGCCACCGCCATCGCCCGGGTTCGGTCGCTGGCCAATGTCTGGACGGCGGCGAAGCTGGGACCAAAATAGAAGGTCGCGGCAAAGGTCGGAAAGCCGAGCAGGGCAATCGCAACATTGGCATTGTCGGCGTAGATGGCGGCAATCATGCCGGGGCCCGCGAGAACCAGAACCAGTCCGCTGACCAGCAACGGCAAGGCCGGATCGCGCTTGCCGATAATATCGCCGACCTTGCCGCCAAACCAGGCCCCGAAACCGCCGGTTATACCGACCATCACGCCCAGTTTCCAGCCAAGCTCGCCATAATTCATGCCGTGCACCCGGACGAACAGGCCACCATAGAAACTGGCCAAACCATAAGAAACAAATTGCACCAGCACTCCGGCTGCCACCAGATGCCAATAAGCGGGTTTGCGCGACAGTTCGAACAAGGCTGTGCGCAAGGTCATCTCGCCGGCCGCAGGTTGAAAGGCCTTGGCCAGGCTGACCTTGCCGCGCGGATCGGGCACGGTGAACCAGATCACCACAGCAATGATTATTCCTGGCAAACCGGCCAGCAGAAACGCCGCCCGCCAGCTGAACAATTCCGTGATATAGCCGCCTCCGGCATAAGCCAGAAACGCGCCGACCGGCACCGCCGCGCCCATGATCCCGAGCGCACCGGCCCGGCGTTCGGGCGGAAACAGGTCGGCGATCAGGCTATGCGATGCAGGTGCTGATCCCGCTTCGCCAATGCCAACCCCAACACGCGCCAGGAACAGTTGGACAAAATTGCCCGCCAGCCCGCACAGCACGGTCATCAAGGACCAGACGGCAATCGCAATGGCGATAATCCGGCTGCGGTTCCAGCGATCCGCCAGGGCCGCCAGCGGGATCGCCAGCGTTGTATAGAAAATCGCAAAGGACAGACCGGTCATCAGGCCAAGCTGCGTGTCAGAAAGCCCCAGATCGCGTTTGATCGGCTCGGCGACAATCGAGATCACCTGTCGGTCGAGAAAATTGAGCATGGTGACGACGAACAGCACGGCAAGCGCATAATTGGCGCGGCGCCGCGAGGCAGATGCAGAATCTGCCGAAATCTCGATGCCCTCGTTGGGGCGAATATCCTCTACCATGCCCAAGCTATGACAGGATTATTTTACTCCCGGCACCCTTTGTTTAGCTAGGGCCGGTTATCCGCTTGGTCAGAGCGACTGGCCGTCGTCGACGATGATATCCGATCCCGTCACCATGCGCGACGCGTCGGAAGCAAAATAGAGCATCATCGGATCGAGCGATTCAATATCCTGCAACCGGCGGCGATGGAAACTGGCAATCTGCGCTTCGCCGCCTGCGGTTTCATACCAGTCGCCCTGAATTTCGGTCGGAATATAGCCGGGATGGATGGTGTTCACATTGACTCCCATCCGCACCCATTCGCGCGCCAGATTGCGGCCGAGATGAGTGACCCCTGCCTTGCTGGCGGCATAAGCGCTGTCGCCTTCGCCGGTCAGCCGCGAGGTTATCGAACCGATGATCACGATCCGGCCATTTTCCCTGTCCCGGCTGCCGCTGGCAATCAGGCGTTTCGCGCCTTCGCGGGCGACCAGATAGACGCCCTTGAAATTGGTATCGAGCAGGGTCTGCAACCGGTCTACCGGCACCTCGGTCGCGCGGCCGGTCGCGGCAACACCGGCATTGGCAACGATCGTGTCGACCGTCCCGAACTTTGCCTCCGCCGCATCATAGGCGGCGATGATCGAATCCTCCTCGGTGACATCCAGCGGAACAGCGAGCGCTTTGCCCCCGGCATCAATAATTTCGTTTGCCAAAGCATCTGTCCGGTCGGTTCGCCGGGCCCCCAGCACGACATTGGCGCCCGCCGCTGCGAACAGCTTGGCGAAACGCGCACCAAAACCCGATGAGGCACCGGCGATCAGCGCGGTGCGGCCTGCGAGGGAAAAGGGAATATCCATAATGTCTCTGCTCCGGGGTAGATTGTGCAACAAGCTCTAGACGATCTCGAAATGCTCGGCCAATAGTCAATTGCATAGGAGAAGATCATGATCGACACGTCCCTCGACTTTACCGGCAAAACCGTCTGCATCATCGGCGGCTCAAGCGGGATCGGCAATGCCACCGCGCAGGCCTTTCGTGGCTGCGGCGCCGAGGTCCATGTCACCGGCACCCGGGCCAGCGAAGCAGATTATGCGGCTGACACCGGCTCTGATCTGACAGGCCTGAGCTTTCATCAACTCGACGCCGCCGATGACGCTGCGATCATCGCGTTGCGGCAGAAATTTTCGAAGCTGGATGTGCTGATCTGCTCGCAGGGCATGGTGCTGTACAAGCGGGCCGAATTTGAACCGGAAAATTTCGCCAAGGTGGTTCAGGTCAATCTCAACAGCCTGATGACCTGCGCCGGACAATTTTACGATTTGCTGAAAGAGGCAAAGGGCTCGCTGATCATCATCAGTTCCACCGCCGCTTTCCATGCCACGGTCGGCAATCCCGGCTACAATGCCTCCAAGGCGGGCGCGGCGGGACTGACGCGGACCCTGGGCAAGGCCTGGGCCCCCGATGGCATCCGGGTCAACGGCATTGCGCCGGGCCTGATCGCGACCAAGATGACCAAGGTGACGACCGACAATCCCAAACGCCGCGAAGCCACCATCCAGTCGATACCGCTGGGCAGAATAGGTGATCCCGATGACATGGCAGGGCTTTCGCTGTTTCTGGCGTCGCCGCTTTCCAACTATATTGTTGGCCAGACCATCATCGCCGATGGTGGCTTGCTGCTGTAGTTCAGGCGAGGGCCAGGGCGGGGCCGAGCTCCGCGTTCACCGCTTTGCCGGTCCACCAGAACAGGAAGCTTGCCATGGTCAGGCTCACCACCACGGTCGCAATCACCGCATAGTTGAGCGACAGGCTGCCATAAGCGTCGGCCCAATTGTCGCTCATCAGGCCGATCAAGGCCGGTCCGATGCCGTAACCGAGCAGGTTGATCGACAGGCTGCTGATCGAGGAGGCTGTGCCGCGTTCGGTTGGCATGACCGCCGATTGGACCATGGAGATGGCCGCGCCCTGCGTGGACACCAGCAAGACATAGCCGCAGATGTAGAGCGCGAGGGTCATTTCGAGGCTGGCCGACAACAGGCAGAAGGTCCAGAATGGCAAGACCATCAGCACCGCCAGCGCACAATAATATGGCCGCCATCGGGGATTTTTCTGGGCAAGAAAATCTGCCAGATAGCCACCCAATATCATTCCGGGAACACCACCCGCAAACAACACCGCACCAAGATAAACGCCAACCTCCCCGGTGGTAACATCAAAATTGCGAATCAGCGTCGGGGCCAGCCATATCGCGAAGGCAAAGGAGGGAATATTGGTGAAGCTATTGGCGAGGACCACACGAACAAAGACGCTGTTGGTCCACAGCGACCGCATCGTGATCATGAACGGTTGCTGCTTATCCGCGCCGGTTTTCTGCGCATCTTGCGTATAGAAGCGGCCGCGTTTTGGCTCGCGGACGGTGAGATAGAGGATGATTCCCAGCAATACCCCCGGAAGGCCCAGAATCACAAAGGTCCACCGCCAGCCATAAGCCTCTGCCACCAATCCCCCGGCGGCATAGCCAAGCACGGGACCGAGCACCGCACCGACGGCAAATATGCCCATGGCCCGCGACAATTCATGCGGCGCAAAATAATCGGTGATGATCGAAACCGACGGCGGACCGCCGCCAGCTTCCCCCACGCCAACGCCAAGACGGGCGAGCAGCAATGTCCAGAAACCCAAAGCCGCACCGCACAGCGCCGACATCAGACTCCACAGAGACAGGGAAATGGCCACCATCGTCTTGCGGTTGGCGCGATCTGCCAGACGTCCGGCCGGAACCCCCAATATCAGATAGAAGACGGTGAATGCCGTGCCGGCGAGCAGGCCGATCTGCGTGTCGCTCAGGACAAATTCGGCCTTGATGTCCTCGATCACGATCGACATCACCAGCCGGTCGGCGATGTTGAACATGAAGGTCAGCATCAGCATGACCAGCACATAATAACGATAGACGCCACCAGAGGACGGGCCGGATTTTATCTTCATCTGCATCCTCTCCAAAGGATGACGATGGCCTAGCGTGAAAAAGGGGGCAGAGCCAGACAGGCTCCATCCCCTTAAATGATAGGGTCATATTCGTCATGCTGAACTCGATTCAGCATCCAGAACCAAGATCGCGACCCTTGCGCGCTATCGCTCTGGATCCCGGATCAAGTCCGGGATGACGAGTTTTGTCTAACCAGCAGCCAGCGCAATATGCCGCCGCATATGATGATCGACGCTGCCGAACTCGCCTTCGATGATCGACAGACGCTTGAAATAGCTGCCCACCGCCAGCTCGTCGGTCATGCCCATGCCGCCATGGGTCTGGATCGCCGACTGACCGATGAACCGCGCCGCCTGGCCGATGCGGACCTTGGCTGCGGAGACGTTTTTCTTGCGCGTCGCGTCATCTTCATCGAGCTTGATCGTCGCGAGATAGCACATCGACACCGACTGCTCATATTCCATCAGCATGTCCGCCATGCGGTGCTGCAGCACCTGGAAAGAGCCGATCGGCACACCAAATTGCTTGCGCTGGCGCGAATAGTCGAGCGTGGTATCGTTGGTCACCTTCATCGCGCCAACCGCTTCGGCGCAGGTCGCGGCGGTGGCTTCGTCGACCACTTTCTCGATCAATGGCAGCGCACTGTCGGCTTCGCCGATCAGGGCATCGCCCGCGACTTTCACATTTTCGAAATAGACTTCCGAAGCGCGGCGGCCGTCGACTGTGCCATAGTCGCGCGTGCTCACACCCTGGGCATCCTTGGAAACGATAAAGACGGAAACACCATCCTTGTCGCTCTGCCCGCCCGAAGTGCGTGCGGTGACGACAAAATGCGTCGCCCAGGGCGCACCAATGACGACAGCCTTGTGACCATTGAGAATATAGTCGCTGCCATCGGCCTTGGCCGCGGTTTCCAGATTGGCCAGATCATAGCGACCGCGTGGTTCGGCATAGGCAAAGGCAAAGACCATCTCGCCGGAAATAATCCCGCCGATATATTCTTCGCGCTGCGCTGTGCTGCCGCCATGTTTCAGAAAACCGCCAGCGCAGACCACACTCGGAATGAACGGTTCGACCGCAAGGCCCTTGCCGAATTCTTCCATGATGATCATTGCTTCGGTGGCGCCGCCAAATCCGCCATCTGCTTCCGAAAATGGCGCGGCCAGCATGCCAAGCTCGGCGAGCTGTGCCCAAAGCTCCGGCCGCCAGCCGGATTCGCTTGCGATCACGCTGCGCCGCGTATCCCAGTCATATTGTTCACGGATCAGGCGCGAAATTCCGTCGCGCACCATATTTTGTTCGTCGGTAAAATCGAAATCCATTTTGGTTCCCCTGTATCGGTCCGGTTAAAGGCCGAGGATCATTTTGGTGATGATATTGCGCTGGATCTCGTTGGACCCGCCGTAGATCGACGTCTTGCGCATGTTGAAATAGGTCGGCGCCGCATGATGGGCATAGTCCGGACCAATCGGGAAGTCGTTCGACCCGTCATCCGGAAAGCTGCGGAAATCGGGTGTGCCATAATGGCCGACCGCTTCCAGAGTCAGCTCGGTCAGACGCTGCTGAACTTCCGTGCCCTTGACCTTCAGCAAAGAGCTCTCCGGTCCCGGTCCCTTGCCGGCCTGTTCGCCTGCCAGAGTTCTGAGTTCGGTGATTTCCAGAGCCGAAAGGTCGATCTCCAGCTGGCTGATCTTCTGGGCAAAACCCATGTCTTCGATCAGCGGCTTGCCATCGAGCAATTCGGAAGCTGCAATTTCCTTGAGCTGCTCGATACCGCGCTTGGAACGCGCCACACCGGCAATGCCGGAGCGTTCGTGGGCAAGCAGGAACTTGGCATAGGTCCAGCCCTTATTCTCTTCGCCAATCAAATTGGTCGCGGGAACGCGGACATCGGTCAGCCACACTTCATTGACTTCATGGCCACCGTCGATCAGCTTGATCGGACGGACTTCGATCCCCGGTGTCTTCATGTCGACGAGAATGAAGCTGATGCCCATTTGCGGCTTGGGCGCGTCCGGGTCGGTGCGGCAGAGGAAAAATCCCCAATCGGCATGCTGGGCCAGCGTCGTCCAGGTTTTCTGGCCGTTGAGGATATAATCATCACCGTCCCGCACCGCTGTGGTTTTCAGCGAGGCCAGATCGGAGCCGGCACCCGGTTCCGAATAGCCCTGACACCACCACACTTCACCCGAACGGATGCCGGGCAGATGCTGTGCTTTCTGTTCTTCATTGCCGAATGTGTAGATTACCGGCGCGACCATCGCGACGCCAAAGGGCAAAGGCATCACGGTGTTTTTCCGGGCATTTTCTTCCGACCAGATATAGCGCTGCGTCGGCGTCCAGTCGGTGCCGCCATATTCGGTTGGCCAGGCCGGAACCGACCAGCCCTTTTTGCCGAGAATCTTGTGCCAGGCGACCATGTCCTGCGGACTCAGTTCATCCTGCACGCCGCGAGTCCCGATATTTTGCGGATAATTATTTTCAATAAATTCACGCACTTCGGCGCGAAAGGCTTTTTCTTCTTCGGTGAATTCCAGATTCATTAGGAGCGCTCCTTGGTCACAATTTGGCCAGACTATAGGCTGAAAACCGCCGGAAACAAGCAATTAACCGAGCAATTAAGCTGACGCTACGGCAAGCACGGATCGGCGCGATCCGCTATCCTGCATCCACCCGCTCATTCGTGAGGAGAATGCTTGTCCTTGCGCCGCTTGCCGAATCTCATGCTGCGCTCCAGCCGCGCCCGCAGCGCGGTATAATAAGCTTCCAGAAAAGCCCGCTCATCGCCGCTGCCCGGTTCCCAGCCGATTTTCTGGCAGATGGACGCGGCCACCTTTTGCAGCGCGTCATCCTGATCGATGCGCAGGACATTTTCCAATGTCTGCAATTCATATTCGCCATAGACCGACAGGTCGGCATCGGAAAATTGATAGCGCGCGACCGGTGCGGCCCCGTCCGGCGCTATCGCCGAAGGCGCAACAATATCGCCGAGATTCTTTTTCACATTCTGGATCACCCAGGTACCGGCGATCACGTCACCGCCGCGCAGCCGGTCCTTGTTGAACAAGGGAAAGAGCAGAAACATCAGCACCCAGAGAAAGCCCGCCCAGGCGGTCAGACCGGCCATCGTCCCGCTGGCTTCAGCAGAGCCCAAAAACGTCAGCGGCAGGAACAGCTCAACGGTGCGAACAATGTTGCGCGCGATCACCGCTTCGGCGGTCAGACGACTCCCGTCCCTACTGGCCACCCGAATACCGACCGCCCTTTTCCCCCAGGTTGCCGACCTGTGGCCCAGTTCGAAAAATATGAAATAGCCGTTCAGCAACAGAAAATTTGATATGAGATAGAAAATTGCCACCAGTCCGATTGGCCCGTTCAGATCCAGAAAGTCGGTGCCACTGCCCAGAAAAAGAAACGCCACGGCCAGACATAAAAGCGTGATGAGAGTTGAGCTGAGCTGTATGATTATCAAATCCAGCAGCAGGGCTCCCGCCCTTGCTCCCGCGGCCGCGACCGTCACATGGAGCGGCACGCCTTCCGGCGTGACCAGGATCCGGTCAAATTTCGGATTGGCGGATTGCCGGATCCAAGGCTCGACGGCGCTGCTATCGCTCATGCGCCGGGCCTCCGCCTTGTCCGGCCAAAGCCGATGAAATAGAGCAGCCACAAGAGCAACATGCCGCCGCCCACTGCAAAGCGACCCGCCGTATTGTCGACCAGTTGCCGGGCAAAGCCTTCGAGCAAGCCGGCGCACATCAGCATCACGATCACGCCGACCATGACCAGAGCGGCCCGCTTGCCGGCATCGCTGGCCGCCTTGAGATGCGAGCGGGTGCCGGGGAAGGCGATCGACCGACCAACATGGATCCCCGCTGCACCGGCGAGCAGGATCGCGAACAGCTCGGTGGTGCCGTGAATCGAGAGCCAGCCGACAAATTCGGTTGTCAGGCCCCGTTGCGCAAACACCCAGAGCATCGCGCCGAGCAGCGCCATATTGTGGATCAGCAGCAAGATGCTGGGGATGGCAAAGGCAAAGCCGAGCGCAAAGGCGAGAATCGCAACCTGCGCATTATTGCTGAACAGAAAGGCGGCGAACACCCCCAGGCCGTCGCCATCCTGCCCGCCGAAAAGCGTGCCGCGCAACGCTGCTTCGCTCGCGCCCGGTACCCGGACATCGGAAAAATTGCCCGGCACCAGCGCGTAGAACCAGTCACTGTCGCCCGCGACCAATATATAGCCAATCAGGGCTCCCGCGATCATCACCGACAGGGCAATCCAGATATCATATCGGATCGCCCGGACCGCCCGGCTCCAGCCACCGCCAAAAAAGCTGCCGAGCCAGCGACCGAAGCTGGTCTGGGTGCCATAGACCAGAAAATAAGCGCGCAACGCCAGCCCCTCGAGATAGTCGATCAGACCGGCGTCGAGCGAATTTTCCCGGGCAATCGACAGGCTGGACAGCAACGTCCGGTACAAGGTGGGCAGGGCCAGCACATCGTCATCCGACAGCCGCCGGGCCTTGCCCTTCTCCATTTTGGTGACCATCGCTTCCAGCCGGATCCAGTCCGCTTCCCGTTCCAGCCGGAAACGGTCGCTGCGCAGCACTGCAGCGCTCAATGCTTGTTCCGTGCTCACAGACTGCCCCGCCTTTTGATATTAAGATAGGCGTTGATCAGGCGCGTGCCGATATCCTGATGCGCGCCTTCGATCACATCAATGCCCATATGCCGGAGCCTGGTCACCACCAGTTTTTTCTGGGCGAGCAGATTCTGGGCGGTCACCGCGCGCGCGACATCTTCGGCGCTTTCGGGAGATGTATCGATGATCGAGGTCAGTTCCCGGTCCTCGAGAACCACGAACAGCACCAGATGCTTGTCGATCAGCCGTCCCGCCGCCTCGAGCATCAGATCGGCTGCGGTCGGATCGGTGAAATCGGTGAAAATGATGATCAGCGAGCGCCGCTGGAGCCGGCTTTGCAAGGTCGACAGCGCCAATGTGTAATTGCTCTCCTGATGCCGATAATCGATGGTCGCGGCTTCCTGCTGCAACCGGAAAAAATTGCGGCTGCCCGAGAGAAAGGGCGTCGACAATTCCGGTTTGGCGGCAAAGCTGAACAGGCTGGTCCTGTCACCCGCCTTGAGCGTGATATAGGCGGTCAGCAGCGCCGCCGACACCGCCCGGTCGATCCGCGGCTGGCCGTCGATCGGCTCGCACATCGCCGAACCGCAATCCAGCGCGAAGATGATCTGGTTGTTCCGCTCTGCGTCATATTCCTTGGCCAGCAATTTACTGTGCCGCGCCGATCCCTTCCAGTCGATGCTGCGCCGGTCCATGCCCGGCTGATATTCGGCCAAAGCTTCAAATTCGCTGCCTTCCCCCCTGATTTTCCGGGCAAGCAGGCCGAAGACGGAATCGCGCAGGAACATTTGCACCGTCGGACTGCGCACCGCCGAAATATTCGGCATCACCGCCACGCTCTGCCCGCTCTGTTTCTGAATCTGTCGCCACGCCAGACCCAGCGGCCCTTTCCATCGCAGCCACAATCTGCCGATCTCGCCGATCCCGCGCCGGACCGGAATGAAGGTGGCCTGCCCTGAAAATGCGTCCTTGGCGGCCGTGCTGCGTTCGAGCGAGAAGGCAACCGTCCCCTGTTCCGCCAGCCGATCGTCCAGCCCGAGATTGCCAGAGACGCTGCGCGGGGCGATCCTGCCGGAGAATATCGCCTCCAGCCCCAATATCACCGGTGCGCCGATTTCAGCGCTATTGGCAACCGACAGCTGCACCGCATTCGCCCTGGCAGCAACCAGACCGTCGAGCAGCAGGAGGAGCATGAGCATCAACGCCCAGGCCGCACCGATCGCCCATAGCGACGGGATGATCGCCGCCAGGATCGCGGCAATCGGCGCGCCCAGCGCAATCAGCCAGATGGCCCGTGCAGTGGGGTAAAAATTCAACGGGGTGCTTCCGTCCGTTCAACCAGTTCGGTGATGATGCTGTCGACCTGCCGGCCTTCGATCTCGGCGGCCGGAGACAATATCGTCCGGTGGCGCAGCACCGACGGCGCAAGCGTCTTCACATCATCGGGAAGCACATAATCACGCCCGGAAATCGCTGCCCGCGCCCGCGCGGCATTGGCCAGCATGATCGCGGCGCGCGGGCTGGCACCATTTTCCAGATCGGCGGTTTCGCGGGTCGCCCGGATCAGCCGGACGACATAGTCGACGACATCCTCGACCAGCTTGACCGACTGCACCGCCTCGGTCGCAGCGGTCAGCGTCGCGCTATCGACCTGTTTTTCGATACCGAAGTCCTTTGGCACCGGTGCGCCGATGCGCTCACCATATTGGCTGACAATCCGTTTTTCTTCTTCGGCATCGGGATATTCGACCAGCAGCTTGAACAGGAACCGGTCGAGCTGCGCCTCGGGCAAAGGATAGACGCCCTGCTGCTCGATCGGATTCTGGGTGGCGACGACCATGAAGCGCGCGTTCAGTGCGTGAGTCTCGCCATCGATGGTCACCGATCGTTCCTGCATCGCCTCCAGCATCGCCGCCTGGGTTTTCGGCGGGGTGCGGTTGATTTCATCAGCGAGCAACAGGTCGCAGAAAATCGGGCCCCGGGTCAGGGTGAAATTGCTGGTCTGGAAGTTGAACAGATTGGATCCGATAATGTCACCGGGCATCAGGTCGGGGGTGAACTGGATGCGGCCGAAATCAAGACCCAGAGTGGCGGAGAAACATTGCGCCAGAAAGGTCTTGGCCGTCCCCGGAGGTCCTTCGAGCAGCACATGGCCGGAAGAAAATAGCGCGATCAGCAGATGGTCGACAATCTCTTCCTGGCCGATAATTGCCTTGGCCACCTGACCGCGGATATTGTCCGCCAGCGTCTTCAGTTCGTCGATGTTCATCCGATAAATTCCTTTTTCCAGGCGTGGAGGGCTGCGGCCCCGTTGGCGATGTCTTGCGGTCTGCGGGCGCGAACCAGCTGATCATACAAGGCAGAGAAACGGTTGCCGCCACTCTCCCCCAGCGCATCCAGTTTCTGATGGATTTCCTGTTCATTGGCCAGCGGGTTGATGCCGATTGCCGCAGCCGCATGGGCGCGGATCATGTCGGCATAAGGGTCGGTGACCAGATAGGCGCGCTGCATCCGGCTGATAAAAGCGGCGCTGTTGTTGACCAGGGCGGCTTTGCCAAAATCCATGCCGCGTTTGTCGACCACCGGCGGTCCGAAGCGGTTGAAGGCCATCCACGCCGCCGCCAGCGCCGCCGTGATCAGACAGATGGTGGCGGAAAGAAACGGGGGCGCAAAGGCCAGGGTCAGCAGGTTTTCCGCGCTGCCCAGGCCGTTGAAGGTCAGATCGAATGTCACGCCGCCATCACTGGCGGTGGCCGCCGCCTTGATCAGCGCAAGCGCATGGCGCGCGGTCGGCTTGTCGGCCATGCCGGTATTGTTGAGCAGGTCGGCATCGGCGACAATAACCACCGGATAGTAGGATTCATCTATTTCATCTGCATCGGTGATTTGCGATTCATCGAGGCGGTCCAGCTGCGCATAGACGCCGCCATCATCAAGATAGGCGACCAGCGCCCCCTTAGACGAAGGCCCGCGCACGATGGTGCGGATGAAATCGCCCTTGATCGTGACCGGCCTTTCGGGTGTTTTCACCCGCGCGCCAACCGCCGAAGCCATGGGTCTGCCCGGACGGGCCTGGTCATCGACAGTGATGCTGACGTCCGCCATATCCTTTAGCATTTTCACGCCGGGTTCCGCGCCCCACGGGTCGCCGCGCATCATCCAGCCTTTTTGCAGCTTCTGGTCTTTGAAGACTTGCCATTTCGGCAATATGATCATCGTCGGTCCGGCATAGGCGCGCTGCTGGACCACGGCGTTTATATCTTCGGTCGGGGTAAACGGACCGGGCGTCAGAATAAGCAGACCCGCATTGTCCATGCCCGCCGGGGAGCGCGAATATTGCACCGGCACGCCGGTTTTTTCGAGCAGATTGGCGAGCGCCTTGTAGCCAACGATGCTGTTGGACGCGCCGTGCGCCTCGCCATTCTTGCCCGAAGCCAGCGGATCGCCCATGCCGAGCCCATAAAGCAAAGCCACGAACGCCGCGAAGCTGACCGCGAACATGATCATGATTGTGGTTCGCTGGAACGGATTGGCCTGCATGCTCATATATTGGTCGCGCCTCGCCAGCTTTCCCTGAGCGCAAAGCCGGCATAGGCATCCCGCGATACCCGCCATCCGCTCTCGTCAATCGGCAAAGCCGCAAACAGGCCGCGCTCGACCTGACCGGCAATCACCGCAAACATGGCGCGCGGGGCTTCCGGCAAATCGGCAAACCGCTCTATTTCGCGCGCTGTGCTGGATGGTCGCAGCAAGTGCGGGCGGCGTTGTTCGATATCGGCGATGCTGCGATGCAGCAGCAGCCGGACCGCCTGGTCAAATTGTCCGGTAGCGGCGAGCGCCTCCGCCTCCGCCAGCAACGCGCGGGCTGCATCCGGTTGCGGTTGCCAGACTTCCTCGGCTGGACGTTTTCGGCCGCGCCATTGTTCGACATAAGGCGCCAATATCACCCACAGCAAAGTCAGCACGCCAGCGGCCAGCAAAACCAGCAGCAGGATTCGCAATATCGGCCAGGCCGCCGCAAGCGCTTCCATCACCGGCGTGAGCAATTTACCCAGCCATGCAAGGAAATCCAGCCACCATTGCGGGGTTTCCGGCGGCTTGGGTTGCGGGCTCGGGGTGAACTGAATATCCTGGTCGGCGCGCACATCGTTCCACGACGCATCGAAGGAAGCGCTTCCCTTGCCACTATTGTCTTGCGCTCCAGCCACACTCGGGATGTCGCAGAAACCGGTATCCGGAGCAAGGGTGAAGATTGCCCTTGTTCGAAGCTTTGCCATGATGGATCACGAGACAAATCCGGAGCAGCGGACCGACAGAGCCCGTCATCGCCTTGATCAGCGGTACACCCCTGTCCCAAAGGCCGCTTGGCTTGAAACAATCATTTCGCTATTAGTTGCAAATTGCCATTCAATCATCCGGGTGAAACTTCCATGATAAAGCTCAACGTCAACGGCCAGGCCAAAGAGGTCGATGTCGACCCGGCGACACCGATATTGTGGGTCGTGCGCGAAAATCTGAATATGCCCGGCACCAAATTCGGTTGCGGCATTGCCCAGTGCGGGGCGTGCACCGTGCATCTGGATGGTCAGCCGATCCGCAGCTGTTCGACGCCGATTTCCGCCGCCGAGGGCAAGGCAATTACAACGATCGAAGGCATCGCCAGCGAAGACGGCACGTTGCACAAGGTCCAGCAGGCCTGGATCGCAGCCCAGGTGCCGCAGTGCGGCTATTGCCAGTCGGGCCAGATCATGGCGGCGACCGCGCTGCTGGAGAAAAACCCCCAGCCGACCGATGCGCAAATTGATGCGGCCATGGCCGGCAATGTCTGCCGCTGCGGCATGTACAACCGGATTCGCGCAGCGATCAAGGCAGCAGCCGGGCAATCGGCCACGCAGGAGACGGCGGCATGAGCAAGACAGCGACCGACAGCCCCGCGAAAAAGGGCAAATGGACTCGCCGGGCCTTCATCAGTGCCGGCGTGGTTGCCGGCAGCGCGCTGGTGGTTGGCGTCGCCGTGCGTCAGGGCAATCCGATCGACCGGCTGAGTCCGCTGCTGACCAATGGCGAGGATGAGCAATTGCTCAATGCCTGGGTCAAGGTTGATGCCGACAATATCGTCACCGCCGTCATCCCGCATGTCGAAATGGGCCAGGGTGTCTATACCGCGCTGGCCCAGATGCTGGCGGACGAGATGGATGCCGACTGGAACAAGGTGCAGATTCTCGAAGCGCCCGCCGACATGCAATATGTCTCTGATTCGATCGCCCGCGATTTTCTGGCTCCCAATCTCGAAGTTCCGGCAATATTCGAACCGACGGTCGCCGGCGGCATATTGGAACTGGCGCAGGCCATGGGTCTGCAATTTACCGGCGGCAGCTATTCGGTGCGCGCCACCGGCCAGCGGGCGATGCGCACCGCCGGTGCCGCCGCCCGCGAAATGCTGGTCGCTGCAGCGGCGAGCGAATGGCAGGTTCCGGCTAGCGAGATCACCACTGCGGACAGCATGATTTTGCATGCCAAGAGCGGCAAGTCCGAAACATTCGCGAAATTTGCCCTGGCCGCAGCGGAGCAAAGCCTGCCCGCCAAGCCAAAGCTCAAATCGCCGGAAAATTACAAGATCATGGGCCAGCCGAAGGCACGCCATGATATTCCGGAGAAGGTCGATGGCAGTGCGGTGTTCGGCATTGATGCCGATGTGCCGGGGATGAAATATGCGGCGGTCAAAGCCGCTCCGGTCACAGGCGCAACGGTCACATCAATGGATGCAACCGCCGCCAAGAGCATGCCGGGCGTGCTGCAGATTCTCAACATGGGCGATTTTGTCGCCGTGGTTGCCGATGGCTATTGGCAGGCCCAGCAGGCGCTGAACAGCATCACCGCCCAATATAGCAAAACCGAAGGTGACGACCTTGATCGGGACGCGATCTTCGCCCGCTACACCAGCGCTCTCGACGAAGCCGGTGAGGACGGCGGCGATATGGAAACCGAGGAAGGCGATGTCGCCAAAGCTTTTGCCGGTGCGACGACCAGGGTCGAAGCGGAATATAAAGTGCCATTCCTCGCCCATGCGACGATGGAACCGATGAACTGTACCGCCTGGGTGCGCGATGGCAAATGCGACGTGTGGTCGGGCCATCAGGCCCCGGTCAATGCGCGCCAGGCGGCCGCCGATGCCGCCGGGCTCGATTTTGACGACGTGACCTATCACAATGCCTATCTCGGCGGCGGTTTTGGACGCCGGTCGGAAAGCGACGCTATCATCATGGCAACCCGCATCGCCAAGGCGACCGGCTATCCGGTCAAAATGATCTGGTCGCGGGAAGAGGATACAGCGCAGGATCATTACCGTCCGTCGGCGACCAGTCGCTTCCGCGGCGGCCTCGACAAGGATGGCAAGGCGATCAGCTGGGACAATATCCACACCCACCTGTTCGATCCCGCAGACGCGCCAACCATACCCTATTACAACATCGCCAGTCACAAGATTCGCAAGGTCGATGTGCCGATGCATCTGCGCTTTGGCCCCTGGCGTTCGGTCGATCACAGCCAGCACGGCTTCTTCATCGAATCCTTTGTCGATGAAATGGCCCATGCTGCGGGCAAGGATGGCTATGCTTTCCGCCGCGAACTGCTGGCCGGATCGCCGCGTCATTTGAAAGTGCTCGACACCGCCGCAAAAATGTCCGGCTGGGGCAGTGCGCTGCCTGAAAAACATGGCCGGGGGATCGCCTTTGTGCCGTCCTTCGGGTCGATTGTCGCACAGGTTGCCGAAGTCGACATGAGCGGGCCCAAGCCGAAGGTTACCAAAGTCTATGTCGCTGCGGATCCCGGCTTTGTCATCAATCCCGACGGCTTTACCGCGCAAATGGAAAGCGCGATTGTCTATGGCCTGACCGCAGCGCTCTATGGCGAGATCACGCTCAAGAATGGCGCTGTCGAACAAAGCAATTTCCACGACTATCAGATGCTGCGGATCAACGAGATGCCCGCAGTCGAAGTGGCGCTGATCAATGGCGATCACAAGCATCTCGGCGGTGGTGGTGAACCCGGATTGCCGCCGATTGCCCCTGCCGTCACCAACGCGATTTTTGCTGCCACCGGTACGCGAATTCGCGAACTGCCCATATCCAAGCATGATTTTGCCTGACCGGAGACCTGAAATGCTGAAATTGATACGTGTGATCACCCTGTCTCCGCTGCTCGTACTGACCGCTTGCGGTGCCGATCCGGCACCCGGGCCGGTAGAGCAGATCATCGTCCGCGAACCGGGAGCCGCGCCCGTAAAAATTGCCGCTGCCGCTGTCGCCAGCGATCCGGCAAGCGCGCTGATCACGGACGGGAAAGCGGCTTTCGCCAATTGCTCTGCTTGCCATGCCGTCGAGCAGGGCGCGCCCAATGGCGCCGGTCCCAATCTGTTCGGGATCGTCGGCAAGGCGGCCGGCCAGGTCGCGGGCTTTGCCTATTCGGATGCCCTGAAATCTTCGGGCATCACCTGGACGGCGGCGGAACTCGATAGCTATATCGCCAATCCAGCCGCGAAAATTCCGGGCACGACGATGGTCGCCGGGGCGATCGCGGATCCGGCAAAAAGACAGGCGGTCATCGCCTATCTCGAGAGCACTGCCGCCAATTGAGCGCCAATTGAACAGGGACTCCGGCATCATGCTGGCGCTGCTGGCTGCCGGACAATCGCGCAGATTTGGCGATTCCGACAAGCTGAGCGCATGGCTCGGCGACAAGATGCTCGGCCTGCACGCGGCCGAAACCGGCGTGACCATGGCCTTCTCGCACAAGCTGGTAATCGCTTCGCCACAGCATGATTGTGCCGAGCAATGGAGCGATCTGGGGTACCGGGTGATCGCCAATGAACAGGCCGCGCTGGGCCAGGCAACTTCTGTCCGGCTCGCCGCTGCTCACGCCATCGAAGCCGGGGCCCGCGCGCTGTGCATAATGCTGGCCGACATGCCTTTTGTGACCCGCGATCATATCACCAAGCTGCTTACGGCGTTCGAACAGTCAGGCGGCACGGTCGCCTCCGCCCGCGACGGGCAAGCCATGCCGCCGGCCATTTTTTCGGTCGATGCACTGGAAAGCCTGTTGGCGCTGGAAGGCGATTCCGGCGCCAGAACATTGCTGGCAGAGGCCCGGCTAGTGTCGAGCGAAGATCCTCTTCTGATGGATATTGATACTATGGAAGACCTGGCTCAGGCCAATATTCTATACAATCAGTTCAGATAATCATTGGTCGAACAGCGGAGCCGCCTCGATCAGGAAAACATCCTGCCGCGCCGCCAATGCTTCCACTAGCTTGTACTTGTGCCACGCACCGAACAGGATCAAAATGCGTTTCTCCTGCCCCGTCACCGCATCCAGCGCGGCATTGATATTCGCCAGATGCGCAGCATTGATCGCGCGCCAGCCGCCGGTACCAAGATCATCCCCGAACAGCCGCTCGTAGCTTTCCTGACGGGCCTTGACCGCTTCATCATAAGCTTGCGAATGAATGAAATGCGGATCATCCGAGCGACCGGAAACCGCCTTGCCATAAAGCTGGATGGCCGCCTGATAGTCCGACCAGTCTTTCGCGCGGGCCGGATTTTTTTCGAGCTGCTTTTCCGTCGCTCGCCGATTGGCAGCATTTGCGGGCGTCCAGGCGGCCACCGGGATCATCGTGAAACCCAATTTTTCGCGCAGCGGAAACACAACATCGGTCAATTCCGGAAAATCATCGGCGCGGCTTTCGCGCACTTCGCCAAATTTATCGAAATTCGCAGAGGCTATGGCAAAGCGTTCGGGCGGCAGCTCCACCAGGACGATATCCGGATCAAATTTGACAATCGCCCGGCGCAGCACATCCAGCGAATAACGCTCGCTGCTGCGATGCTGGCCATGAATGGCGCCGACGACGGTTACGATGTTCGCGCCTGCGGGAGGAGAATCGGTCGAAGGCGGCGCGCATCCCGTCAGGCCAAGCAAAAATGCGACCAGACAGGCGGCAAAAGCCTTCATTCACGGTCCAGTCTGCGGCCCAGTTTCACGAAAAACAGGATCAGGAAGGGCACCAGCAGAAAGGACAGGACGACCTTGGCCGAGCCCTGGCCAAGCAGCAATTGCCCGATCGGGCGCTCGCCATAAAAGGCGATGGTGATAAAAATCAGCGTATCGACAATTTGCGACAAGGCGCTGGCAATGGCGGCGCGCAAGGCCAGCATCGCGCCCTTCATATTGGCCAGACGGGAGAAGATGTAGACGTTGAGAAACTGCGACACGCCATAAGCGATGATCCCGGCGAACATCAGCCGGGCCCCCTGGGACAATATGATCGGAAAGGCTTCTTTCGCCGGTTCATACATCCCCGGATCGGTCGGCAATGCCAGCACGATCTGGATCAGGACGATCGCGGTGATCAGCGGAATGAAGCCGAAACGGACCAGCCGGTTGGCAACTTCCCGGCCATGCAATTCGGCGACAGAACTGGATAATACGACCAGCAGAAGGAAGGGGAAAATCCCCGACTCCACGGCCAGGGGCCCGATCGCAACCTGCTTGGCACCCAATATGCCGGCGATACAGGTCATGCCGCCATACAGCACGGCAAATACAAACAGGGATCGCGGGATGAGATTGGTTTTTGATGTTTCCGTCATCGCGATGGCCTAGCGTGGTCTGCCCGGAAAAAAAAGAAATAGTCACGCGGCGCATTTTTTCTATAGGGAAAAAGAAACGGACGGCAACAGATCGCGGCCCGTTGTGTCGTGCGATCGGGGGTAATTTTGCAGAGACTAGCAGTTTATTGTGGTGCCAATGCGGGGCAAGACCCGACCTATGCCGAAGCGACGATATTGCTCGGCAAGGCCATGGCAGGGCGCCATATTGATCTGGTCTACGGCGGCGGCCGGCTCGGCCTGATGGGGATTATCGCCGATACCGTGCTCGCCGAAGGTGGCCGGGTCCACGGCGTTATTCCGGAAATGCTGAAAGATCTGGAAGTCGCCCACCAGGGTGTCACAGAACTCCACATCGTCCAGAATATGCACGAGCGCAAAGCCAAGATGACCGACCTGACCGATGCCTTTGTCGCCTTGCCGGGCGGCGTCGGCACGATGGACGAATTGTTCGAAGCCTGGAGCTGGAACGCGCTCGGCTATCACAACAAGCCGTTCGCCATATTGAATATTGGCGGTTACTGGGATTCGCTGATCCTTTTTCTCGACAAAATGTCGGAACAGGGTTTCGTGTCCGCCGAACGGCGCAAGCATCTGATCGTGTCCGATAATATCGACGACTGTCTCGACCGCCTCGCCGCCGCCTGCAACACTGAAACGGGCAGTTTTACCTGGTGAGCCCGATCCGACCTGAAATTTTGAACGGAAGAGTCCGATGATACCGATCCTGACCAGCATCGCCGGCATGGCCTTGATCCTGCTGCTCGCCCTTGGCCTGTCGACCGGTCGGCGCAATATCCGGTTCCGCGTGGTCGGGGCCGCTTTCGCCCTGCAGGCCGGGATTGCGGTCATCGTGCTTTATGTGCCCGCCGGGAAACGGATCATAGAAGCGATGGCATTCGGCGTTTCCAATCTGCTCGGCTATGCATCGGCCGGCACCAAATTTATATTCGGCCCCCTAGCGACCCCGGAAATGGGTGGCACGAGCTTTGCGATTTCCGCGCTCCCCGTCATCATCTTCTTCTCGGCGCTGATTTCGATCCTCTATTATCTCGGCATCATGCAGTTCATCATCAAATGGGTTGGCGGTGCTATTCAAAAAGTGACGGGTATATCAAAAGTCGAATCGCTCTGCGCAGCCGCCAATATTTTCGTCGGCCAGTCCGAATCGCCATTGGTCATCCGCCCCTATCTCGCCAGCCTGACCCAGTCGCAGCTGTTCACCGTGATGAGCGTCGGCATGGCCGGCGTCGCCGGCACGATCCTCGCCGCTTATGCCGCGATGGGCATTCGCATCGACTATCTGCTCGCCGCCGCCTTCATGTCGGCACCCGGCGGCATCTTGATGGCCAAGATCATCATGCCGGACAATCCCGATGATCCGGCTCCCGAAGAACTGGCTATTGCGGTCGAATATGAAGACGAGAAGCCCGCCAATATCATCATGGCCGCAGCGATGGGCGCGCAAACCGGAGTCAAACTGGCGGTCGCGGTTGGCGCGATGGTGCTGGCCTTTGTCGCCCTGGTCGCGCTGGCCAACGGGCTGCTCGGCGGCATCGGCGGCTGGTTCGGCATGCCGGATCTCAGCTTCCAGCAGATCATCGGCTATATTTTCGCGCCGATCATGTTTCTGCTCGGCGTGCCCTGGAACGAAGCCCTCGGCGCGGGCGGCCTGTTCGGCACCAAGGTGGTGCTCAATGAATTTGTCGCGTTCATCGAACTGGGCAAGATGCAGGACGGCATTTCGCCGCTGACCAACGCCATTGTCATCTTCGCGCTGTGCGGCTTTGCCAATTTCAGCAGCATTGCCATCCAGTTGGCCGTAACCGGCGGTCTCGCGCCCAATCAGCGTCCGGTGATTGCCCGGCTCGGCCTCCGCGCCCTGGCCGCAGGATCGCTGGCCAATCTGATGAGCGCGGCGCTGGCCGGCATATTGCTGTCGCTGGGCTGATTCATCCCGATTGACAAAGCAACACGAGAGCGCATTTTAGGACCATGACCCAGACCCAAGATACATTGGCCGCCGTATCGCTCGCGATGGCGGACGAAGACCCCGACGCCTTCGCCGAACGGATCGGCCGCAGTTTTTCCGACTGGGGTTTTGCCGTGGTTGCCGACCATGGCATATCCGCAAAATTGATCGAACGCGCCGAAGCGATGTCGCGCGCCTTTTTTGCCCTGCCGGAAGCAGTAAAGCGGTCCTATCATATCGCCGGCGGTGGCGGTGCCCGCGGCTACACGCCATTCGGCACCGAAAGCGCCAAGGATTCCGATATCAGCGATCTCAAGGAATTCTGGCATATCGGTCGCGAACTGCCAGCCGGGCACAAGTTCGAATCCTTCATGCCGCCCAATGTCTGGCCACAGGAACTCGATGGCTTCCGCGAAACCTATAGCGAAATGTTTGCCGCCTTCGACAAGGCCGGCGCGCGGATTCTCGAGGCGATCGCCCGCTTTCTCGACCTCTCGCCGGATTTCTTCATCGACACGGTGCGCGATGGCAATTCGGTGATGCGGCTGATCCACTACCCGCCAGTGCCGGAGGATTCACCCGCAGTCCGCGCCGGAGCGCATGAGGATATCAACACCATCACCCTGCTGATCGGGGCCGAGGAAGCGGGCCTGGAATTGCTCGACCGCCAGGGCAACTGGCGCGCCGTGACCCCGAAAGCGGGCGAACTGGCGGTGAATATCGGCGACATGCTGCAGCGGCTGACCAATGATCGCTTGCCCTCGACCACCCACCGCGTGGTCAACCCGGCACCGGAGCGGCGCGGCATCTCGCGCTATTCCATGCCCTTCTTCCTCCACTTCCGGCCCGATTTTTTGATCGAGACATTGCCGAGCTGCATCGATGACGCCCACCCGGACCGTTATCCGGAACCGATTACCGCGCATGATTATCTACTGCAGCGCCTGCGCGAAATAGGCCTCATATGACGCCAAAAATAGTCGGCATCAGTGGTGGCAGCTGTTCCGGCAAATCGACGCTGACCCACAGGATATTTGAAAAGCTGGGGCCCGAACAATGCGTGATCCTGCCGCAGGATGACTATTTTTTCGGGCTCGGTGACGCACCAGTGGGCAAGGGCGGCCCCAATTTTGATCATCCCGATGCAGTCGATTTTGACCAGCTATGCGCGCAGCTGGCCCAGTTGAGAAAAGGCGAAGCGATCAACCGGCCGCTTTATGATTTTCCCACCCATATGCCGAAATTGGAAACCCGGCGGACCGAACCGCGGCCCATCATATTGATCGATGGCATATTGATCCTGCAGCACCAGCCATTGCGCGCACTGCTCGATCTCAGCATCTTCGTCGAATGCGATTCCGAAACGCGTTTTGCCCGCAGACTCGAGCGGGATGTCCGTGAACGGGGGCGAACCGCACAGTCGGTGCACGAGCAATTTGCCAATCAGGTCGGCCCAATGCACGATCTGCACGTCGAGCCGTCGAAAATTCATGCTGATATCGTGGTAAATTCGCAACAGTCGGAATCGGCCTTTGACGACCTGTTTCAAACCGTCCTCTGCTTAATTTAGCCAAGTAAAACAATATTTTAATCGCCTTCATTAAAGCCTGAAAGCGATTGATCTGGTGATATATGGTCGTGCAAATTGCGACCGGAAAAAAATATAATGCTGCAGTGCAGTATATCTCGTTTCAATTGAGACATAACTGACATTATTGGCCCCTAGAGACGACCTGCGTTGGTCTGGCTGCCCACATTCTGTGCCGGCGATCATCTTGCGACAGTTTTAATTTAATGCGGTGCATAAACGGGGAATTCATATCATGAAAATCAAATATCTTTTGGCTGCCAGCGTTGTCAGCCTTTCCACAGCGGGCCTGATGGCCGTGCCTGCTGCAGCGCAGCAGATTACTTCGGGTGTAGAAGGCCAGATCACCGACGAAACCGGCGCTCCACTGCAAAATGCGTCTGTCACCATCACCGATACGCGGACAGGTTCAGATCGCACCGTTACCACGGACAGCGACGGTTTCTTTCGCGCCGGCAACCTGATTACCGGCGGACCATATACTGTTACCGCTTCGGCTCCCGGTTTCGAGGGACAAACGGTAGAAGGCCTGCAGATCAATCTGTCCGGCAATACCGAACTGACCTTCAACCTCACTTCGGGATCGGACCAGAACGTCATTGTTGTGACAGCGGCCCGCGCCAACATATCACAGCTTGCAATCGGCCCCGGACAATCCTTCAATCAGGAAGTTCTGGAGACATTCCCGACAATCTCGCGCGATATTCGCGATTTCATTCGGCTTGACCCTCGCGTGAGCCTGGAGCGGGAAGGCGGCAGCACCGTTGACCGTATTTCCTGTCTGGGTGGCAATGACCGGACCAATACTTTCACCGTGGACGGCATTGTCCAGGCGGATAATTTCGGTTTGAACGGCACGCCGTTTGCAGCGCGCAACTCGCTGCCGCTGCCGTTTGATTCCATTCGGGAAACATCGGTGGAATTCGCACCTTTTGATGTCGAATATGGTCAGTTCACAGGTTGCGCCGTCAACGTCGTCACCAAATCAGGCCAGAATGATTTCCACGGATCTGCCTTTTTCAGCTTCCAGAATTCGGATCTGACCGGCAACAACATCGCCGGAACACCGGCCGGTGTTCCCGACTTCCAGAACAAGCGTTGGGGTGCGACCCTCTCCGGTCCGATCATTCCCGATCATATATTCTTCCATGCCGGTTATGAAGAAGGTGATTTCGGCGGCGGCATTCAGGACTTGGGCCCAACGGGCGCAGGTTTCGTCAACGAGCAGGAATTTATCGATCTTGCAACATTCAACGATATCGCCAGTGTCATCGAAGGCACTTACGGGATCGAAGTCGGTGAACTCGGTCGGGCTTTGCCAGAAACCAACACCCGCTATTTCGGTCGTCTCGACTGGTACATCAACGACCAGCACCGGCTTGAAGTAACCTATCAAAAACTGGATGAATCCAAGACGCTGTCCGACGATTTCGGTAGCGAACAGGTCACCGGACTTGGCAGCTATCGGGCGGAAGGTACCAGCTCCGATTATTATGCCGCTCGTATTTTCTCCGAATGGACTGACAATCTTTCCACCGAAATTCGTGTTTCTCGCGCCGACGTGATGGATATTCAGGATCCGCTCAATGGTGGTGAAGCGCAAAATGGCAACCCGATCCCACGGATCATTGTCGGTGTGGAAAATCCATTAAACGGTGAGCGCGGCACATTCCAGGCCGGTCCTGGACAGTTCCGCTCGGCCAATGCGCTGCAAACCCAGATCGATCAGTTCAAATTCAAGGTCAATCTGCTGGCTGGTGATCATGATCTGACCTTCGGAACCGAGGTCAACGAACTGGATGTGTTCAACCTGTTCGCGCCCAATGCGACCGGCACATTCTACTTCCAGAATATCGACGATCTTCGCGCCGGTCTGTTGAGCCCGGGTTCAAACTATTCAACCTTTGCAACGTCCGATCAGGTCGTTACCGGCAATGCCGGCGGCTTCCTGATCAATGCCACCCCGACCGGTGACATTAACGAGGCCGCAGCATCGTTCACCCGCACGATCTTCACCTTCTACGCCCAGGACAAATGGCGCGTGAGTGACCAGTTGAGCCTGCTCGGCGGTGTCCGTGTTGATTTCTTCGATGGCGATGCCCCACGGGCAAACCCGAACTTTCTGGCGCGTTACGGCTTTACCAACCAGAACCCGTTCAGCAAGCTGGACCCGGTTTATCAACCGCGTCTGGGTCTGACCTATGACCTCGACAATGATGGTCTGTTCTCTCGCACCCAGATCAAGGGTGGCCTTGGCATCTTCTCCGGCGGCGATCCGACGGTCTGGTTCTCCAATGCGTTTTCGAACAACGGATTTTCGACGGCTCAGGGTGATATTGGCGCCGCCGGTTGTGCCGGATTGCCGACGGTGGCGGGACAAGTGGATGTCACACCCAATGGCGGTGCCTTCACCGGTGTCCCTGCCTGTGCGATCGCCAATGGTTCTGCTGGTGCTGCAGCCGGCACCGCCGATACGCAGTCGACCAATCCCAACCTGAAAATTCCGACCGTGCTGCGCGCCAATCTCGGCGTCTCAACCGGCCTGAATTTCTCGGGCAATGACGGATTTTTCGATAACTGGCGTCTGAATGCCGACTATATCTACAGCCGGTTCCAGAACCCTTTCAACTTCGTCGACTTGGCACAGACGGTCAATCCGGCGCTCGGCTTGAACGGATTTACCGCTGATGGCCGCCCGATCTATCGAGCAATCGATCCAACGGCGACTGGCTGTAATGCAGTACTCCAGAACCAGGGCGGAACTTCTCCGACCTATACTGGCGTAACCGCTGCATGCTTCAGCACCCGGCGCGATGACGAGATCCAGCTGACCAATGCAAACTCGGGCTATAGCAGCCATGTTGTTTCGCTGGCGCTGACCAAGCAGTTCCAGGGCGGTATCTTCACGGATGGCGGCAAAACCAGCTTCTCGCTCGGTTATGCCTATACCAACTCGAAAGATCGTCGCAGCCTGAGCAGTTCGACCTCGACGTCCAACTATGATGTGGTAGCAACCTTTGACCGTCAGCAGCCGGCTCTGGCAACGGCGGCAACGGAAACCGCGCACAACATTACCTGGGCGATGAACTTCAAGGAAACATTCATCGACGATTATGAAACCAATCTTGGTTTTGTATTCATCGCCCGATCCGGCCGGCCTTACAGCCTGACCTTTGATGGCGGCGGTGTTTTCAATGACAGCAGTTCCGGTTCGGACAATGCCCTGCTCTATGTCCCCGCAGGACTGAACGATGCCAACGTCTCGCCGCTATCGGACCCTGGCGCGGTGCAATCGGTGATCGATTATGTCAATGGTTCGGGCTGTGACTTCACTCCCGGTCAGTCGATCAAGCGCAACACATGCCGCAACGACTGGTATTTCGATCTCGATCTGCGGCTCAGCCAGGAAATTCCGGGCCCGGCTCGCCTGTTCGGTGTCGAAGACAAGATCGAACTGTTCATGGATTTCGACAATTTCCTGAACTTCGTTGATCCAAGCTGGAACGTCCTGCGCCGTCGCAGTGACTTTGTCGATCTGGCTGACGTGGATGTTGATCCGCAAGGCCGTTACATCATTTCCGGTTTCAACCCCGACGATGACAATGATGCGATACCGTCTGCATCTCGCTGGGCAATTCAGGTTGGTGTTCGTTACGAATTCTAATCAATTCGAAACTGACAAGAAAACGGCGGTGCTGAAAAGCGCCGCCGTTTTTCATTGCAGGTACTGCGCCGACAGCGGCCTGATGGCGATGCCGGGCACCGACGCGGCGAAGGCGAGCCGATGACCCGATGGAAATTATGGCGAAGGTGGGATGGCGCTGGACGCTTGCGGCGATGAGCCGCCGGGTTGATTCAGCGCGTTTCGGCGCGCTGCATGACTTGCTGTGCCACCAGTTTCAGCTGATCGTTCACGCCTTCATCTCCACAGACACCGTCGCGGAACATGCCGCCTGAGGCATTGATGCCGACACCAAGCGGGGTTGGCCAGCCGCGCAGCGAATGGACGATCGAGCGCAGCGCCGCCAGCGTGCTGCCAACCGCTTGCCAGCCATAAGCGGTCACGATCAATCCGATCGGCAGGCCATCCAGATAGATGCGATCATCGCCCGCTGTCTCTTCGATATAGTCAATCGCGTTCTTGACCAGACCGGAGACGGTGCCGTGATAGCCGGGGCTCGACAATATCAGACCATCGGCGCGGCGCACCAGCGCCACCAGGTCCTTGCCCGTCTGATTGATGCCAGCAGGATCCGAGCGATAATGCGGCAGTGCCATCAGCCGATCCGATCCGAATAATTCGGTTTCCGCGCCCGCAGCGGCAGCGGCTTCCAAGGCAATTGCCAAGGCAACTTCGGTCGAGGATGTCGGATTGGTTGTGCCGCCGAGGCCGAGGATGAAAGGTTTTTTTGTCTGTTCCACCATGGAGCCATAACGATGATTGCCGGGCAATTGCAACGGGCTTGTTTCTTAATTGACCGATTAAATCCGGCACATTATGACCGGCACCAAATCGGCGGGCTTATGGCGCGCCTCTATCCCCTCAGACCGAAGGATATTCAGATGCGCAAATTTACCGAAGAACAGCATATGTTTCGTGACGCCTATCGCCGCTTTCTGGCCGACGAAGTCGCGCCGCGCATGGATGAATTTCGCGAAGCCGGGATTGTCGACCGGGAAATATTCAAGAAGGCTGGCGACCAGGGTTTCCTGATGGTCTGGCCGGATGAAAAATATGGCGGCATGGCCGACAATGATTTCCGCTATGAGCAGATCATCATCGAGGAAACCGCGCGCGCAGGCTGCGCCGAATGGTATAATACCCTGCACAGCCGTCTGGTTGGACCCTATTTGAAGAATATCGGCAATGAGGAACAGCGCGAACGGTTCCTGCCGAAATGCGTCAGCGGCGAAACCATTCTCGCGGTTGCGATGACCGAGTCTGGTGCCGGCAGCGATCTTTCGGGCATGAAAAGCATGGCAAAGGACATGGGTGACCATTGGCTGCTCAACGGATCGAAAACCTATATCTCCAACGGCATCAACGCCGACGTCGTGATCGTCGCTGCCAAGATAGACGGCGTCGATGACAAGCATGCGATGGTCCTGCTGATCCTCGAACGCGGCATGGAGGGTTTTGAGCGCGGCAAGAATCTCGAGAAAATTGGCCTTCATGCGCAGGATACAGCCGAGCTGTTCTTCAATGACGTCAAGATACCAAAGGAAAATACGCTGGGCACGCCCGGCAAGGGCTTCGTCCACTTGATGGAGGGGCTGGCCGAGGAACGGCTGATCGCGATGGTCGGCTATGCCGCATCGGCGCGGCGGGCCTTTGATGTCACCCGCGCATTTGTCATGGATAGGGATGTTTTCGGCAAGAAATTGTCAGATATGCAGAATACCCAGTTCAAAATGGCCGAAATGGACGCAAAAATCGACATGTTGCAGGTCTATGTCGATCATTGTGTCGACATCCACAACCAGGGCGGGCTCAACGCCAATATCGCGGCCAAGGGCAAGATGCTGGGCAGCGAAATCGAATGGGAAATGGCCGATCTCGGGCTGCAGCTGCATGGCGGTGCCGGCTATATGAAAGAATATGAAATCAGCCGGATCTTCACCGATGCCCGGATGAGCCGGATCTATGCCGGATCGAGCGAGATCATGCGCTATATCGTCGGCCGCGACATATTCAGCCAGAAATACCAATCGATCCTCGATTAGTTTATGGTGAAAGCGGAAATAGGAGAGGGCGAGTCGCCTTCTCCTATGATTGACGTTTACGTAAACTGCTTGACTATGCTGCACTGCAACATTAGCATCGACCGATATCCTTCCCAGTCTTCCAGTGAGAGGAACCCCGAATGACCGAAGCTTTTATCTATGACGCAGTGCGATCGCCGCGCGGCAAGGGCCGCAACGATGGCGCCCTGCATGAAATCACCGCTCTGGACCTCGCCGCGCAGGTGCTGGCATCGATCAATGATCGCAATGAGCTAGAGGGCCATGAAGTCGAAGATATTGCCTTCGGCTGTGTCTCCCCGGTAGGCGAGCAAGGCGCGGTGATCAGCCGCATGGCCGCGCTCAAGGCCGGCTATGCCGACACCACCTCGGCGATCCAGGTCAACCGCTTCTGCGGTTCCGGGCTGGAAGCGGTGAATATCGCGGCGGGCAAGGTCTGTTCCGGCGAAACCGATCTGGCTATTGGCGGCGGTATCGAATCCATGTCCCGCATCCCGATGGGCAGCGACGGCCTCGGCGGCATGGCCGATCCGACTCTCGTGTTTCAGGAATATTTTGTTCCGCAGGGCATTTCCGCCGACCTGATCGCCACCAAATATGGCTATAGCCGCGATGACGTCGACGCCTATGCAGTCGAAAGCCAGAGGCGCGCCGCCGCTGCCTGGGCAGACAATAGATTCGCCAAATCGATTCTGCCGATCCGCGATGTAATCGGCGAAATCGTTCTCGATCGTGACGAATTGATGCGCCCCGAAACCAATATGCAGTCGCTCGGCGCACTCGGCCCCGCTTTCAAGATGATGGGCGAGCAGATGCCCGGCTTCAACGATGTCGCGATCCTCAAACATCCCGAGATCGAAAAGATCAACCATGTCCACCATGCCGGCAACAGCTCCGGCATCGTCGATGGTTCGGCAGCGGTGCTGGTCGGCAACGCGGGTGCTGCCGAAAAATTCGGCTTGAAACCAAGGGCGCGGATCGTGTCGATGGCCGCGATCGGTTCGGAGCCGACGATCATGCTGACCGGCCCCGAATTTGCCGCCAAGAAGGCGCTGGATCGCGCCGGCATGACCGCCAGTGATATCGATCTGTGGGAATTGAACGAGGCCTTTGCCGCGGTCGTCCTGCGCTTCATGGATGCGATGAACGTCGACCATAGCGTGATGAATGTGAATGGCGGCGCGATTGCCATGGGCCATCCGCTCGGCGCGACCGGAGCGATGATCCTCGGCACCGTGCTCGACGAACTCGAGCGTTCGGGCAAGTCGACCGCCCTGGCGACTTTGTGCATCGGCGGCGGCATGGGTATCGCCACGATTATCGAGCGGGTGAACTAGTTGACTGTTCCCCGGCGAACGCCGGGGTCCAGACTCCCTTTTGAACTGGATACCGGCCTGCGCCGGAAAACGAATACAGGACAGAACATATGACCTACGAAACACTCACAGTCGATCTGGACAGCGACGGCATTGCCCTGGTCACCATCGATCTGCCAGGCCAGTCGATGAACGTCTGGAACCAGGCGCTGATCACCGATTTCAAAGCCTTTATCGAAGAGCTGATCAGCAAGGACGAGATCAAGGGCGCGGTGATCACATCGGGCAAGCCATCCGGCTTTCTGGCGGGTGCTGATCTCAATATGCTCGGCGCGTCGAAAGCCGACAGCATGGCCGAGGCGTTTGCAAGCGCATGGGAATTGAACGCAATGCTGCGCCGCATGGAAACCGGTGGTAACAGCGCCAAGGACCTGCTCAAGGGCACGGCCCACGCCAAACCGGTAGCCTGCGCCTTGAACGGCCTTGCACTCGGCGGTGGTCTCGAACTGGCGCTGGCTTGCCATTACCGCGTTTGCGCTGACAATCCGAAGATCCAGCTTGGCCTGCCCGAAGTGCAGGTTGGCTTGCTGGCTGGCGGCGGCGGCACCCAGCGCCTGCCACGCCTTGCCGGTCTGCAGGCCGCAGGCATGATGATCATGATGGGCGGCCCTGCCAATCCACAGTCGGCCAAGGCCCAGGGCTTTATCGATGAAGTCGTTCCCGCTGACGAGGTGGTCGCCCAGGCGAAAGAGTGGGTCAAGGCCAATCCCAAGGCGTCCGCGCCATGGGACAAGAAGGGCTATAAATTCCCCGGCGGCGCCGGATCGATGGATGCCCGCGCCGTGCCGCTTTATCTCGGTTCCTCGGCAATCGCGCTGAAACAGAGCAAGGGCAATTATGAAGCGGTCAAGGCGATCCTGTCCTGTCTCTATGAAGGCTCGATGCTGCCGATCGACACCGCATTGCGCGTCGAGAGCAAATATTTCACCAAGCTGCTCTCCGGCCCGCAAGCCAAGAATATGATCCGCACCCTGTTCATCAACAAACAGGCCGCGGAAAAGGGCGCGGCTCGTCCGAAAGGCGTGCCGCCAACCGAGCTTAAAACCGTTGGCGTGCTCGGTGCCGGCCTGATGGGTTCCGGCATCACCCATGTCACCGCCAAGGGCGGCATGAATGTGATCGTGCTCGATCGCAGCATGGAAGAAGCGCAAAAGGCGATTGCCTACAGCCAGAAGATCGTCGACAAAAATGTGTCGCGCGGCAAGATGACCAAGGAAAAGGCCGAAGCCTTCATGGCGCGGATCAAACCGACCGATAATTATGATGATCTGAAAGATGTCGACCTGATCATCGAAGCGGTGTTTGAGCGCCCGGACATCAAGGCGGATGTGATCAAGAAAACCGAAGCGGTTATTGGCAAGGATGTGGTCTTTGCCTCCAATACCTCGACCCTGCCGATCACCGGTCTGGCAAAAAACAGCGAGCGGCCTGACCAGTTTATCGGCATGCATTTCTTCTCGCCGGTCGAGAAAATGCCCTTGCTGGAAATCATCCCCGGTGCCGAAACCGGCGACAAGGCGCTGGCGGCAGCGCTCGATTATAATGCCAGAATCCGCAAGGTCCCGATTGTCGTCAAGGACGTCCGCGGCTTCTACACCAACCGCGTGTTTCCGCCTTATGCCAATGAAGCGATGCTGATGGTGGCCGAAGGCGTGAAACCGGCGTTGATCGAAAATGCCGCGATTGCCATGGGCATGCCAATTGGCCCGCTCGCCGTGGTTGATGAAACAACCCTGCAACTCGGCTATGATATCATGACGTCAACCAAGGAAGAAATGGGCGATGCCTATGTCCCGAGCGGCACCGAAGAGCTGATGGACATCATGGTCAAGCAGATCGACCGGCGCGGCCGGCGCTTTGGCGGCGGATTCTACGAATATGCCGATGACGGTTCGAAAAAGCTGTGGCCCGGCCTTGCCGACCATTTCCCGTTGGCCGCAGAACAGCCGGATGTCGAAGAGGTCAAGCAGCGACTGATGTACATCCAGCTGATCGCCACCGCGCAATGTTTCGACGAGGGCGTGGTCTCCGATCCGCAATCCGCCGATCTTGGCGCGATTTTCGGTTGGGGCTTTGCGCCCTGGACCGGCGGTCCGATGAGCCATATCGACACGATCGGTGTCGACAATTTTGTCCGCATCGCGGATAATCTGGCACAGAAATTTGGCGAGCGGTTCAAACCGCCGATGTCGTTCCGCGCCAAAGCCGATGCCGGTGAAAGTTTTTACAAAGCGGCTTAAGCTGGATCAGAATATATGGAAAAGAGCTCCTGCGGGGGTTCTTTTTTTGTCTGCTAGGATAGACGCTTGGCGAGCGCGTCGAATTTTTCGGAAAGCTGGTCGAGCTTTGAAGACAGTAGCTCCACAGTAGCATTATCGCTGGCCTCAATCCCTTGAACCGCTCCATAATGCGAGCGAAACAGCGCTACCATGTCTTCCACAACCGGCCCTTGTTCGCGCGCGCTGCGCTCGGCATCCATGGTCATTTCGATCGATCGGGCGCTATATTCGAGGCTGCCGTAAAACACGTCCCGGGCCTGCCAGAGTATCGCATCCGCCCGTAATTCCCCGCGATCCTGTCCGCGCAGAAACAACCGGTCGAACACGGCAACATAATGGCGCAGATGATCGCGCGAGACGCTGACCTCGCTGTTGTTGCGGCGCAGGGCAAAGGTAAGATTGATGAAGTCCGAGTTCACTATTACCGTGTTCAGATGATATTGGGCCAGCGCCCGCAGTCGGCCAAAGAAATCCGTGGCTTGCACTGACGCCATCACGCCTTCGGCCTCCAGCGTCAGCCCGTCCCAGAATTGCTGCAGCACCGCCAGCATCAGTTCGGCCTTGGATTCATAATAGCTGTAGATGGTGCCTTCGCCGATACTGGCCCGGCGCGCGATCTCGGACATGCGCGCGCCGTCAAAGCCATGCTCGACGAAAACGGCGCGCGCCGCATCCAGAATCGCACGTTCCTTGCGCTCCAGCTTGATGCGTTGGGTTTCCGGATTGACCGTCTTGATCGCCAAAATCCATCCTTTATTGAGCTTGACTCGAAAATACCGAGTGCTATTCAAATAGCCTTTGTGGACTCGCCGTGTCAAATAGCGAATAGTCCATTCGATAAAATCGGAAAGAGGCGCTGCACCAATGCCCCAATTTAAATCCAAGATCGCCACCGGTTCGGAGAGCTTTGCTCAGAATCGCAAGAATATGCTGGCGCTGATCGATCATCTGCGCAGCCTCGAAAACCGCGCCGTGGCGGCGTCGGAAAAACGGCGACCCACATTTGAAAAGCGCGGCCAGCTGACCCCGCACGAACGGCTGAAACGCCTGCTCGATCCTGGCATGCCCTGGCTGCAACTATATAATATGGCCAATTATATGGTCGAGGATAGCGACCCCGACACCAGCATTCCCGGCGGCAGCGTGATCCTCGGCATCGGTTTCGTCAAAGGCGTGCGCTGCATGATCTGGGTCGATGACAGCGGCATCCGGGCGGGCGCCGCGACGAGCGGTGGCTGGGACGCCAGCAAGGGCGCCCAGAAAATCGCGCAGGATCTGAAATTGCCATTCATCCATCTGGTCGAAAGCGCCGGCGCGAACCTGATGGAATATAAGGTCGAGCTCTGGGCCCATGGCGGGATGCTGTTCCGCAATCTCGCCTGGCTGAGCGCGGCGGGCGTTCCGACCATGGTCGTGCTGCACGGACCATCGACCGCTGGCGGCGCCTATATGCCGGGCATGTCGGACTATGTCATCGGCATCCGCAACAATGGCATGGCGGCGCTCGGCGGCGCAGCGCTTGTCCATGCAGCAACCGGCGAAGTGGCAGACGATCGCGAACTGGGCGGCACCGAAATGCATGCCTCGACCACAGGCACCGTCGAATATCTGGCCGATGACGATGCCCATGGCATTGCCATTGCCCGCGAGACCATTGGGCGTCTCGACTGGAACAAGAACACCACACCGATCCGCCGCAATGATTATGAAGAGCCGATATATGATATCGACGAGATCGCCGGGGTTGTGCCGACCGACTATACCATCCCTTATGATGTCCGCGAAGTCGCGGCGCGGATTGTCGATGGCTCTGATTTTGAGGAATTCAAGGCGCGCTATGGTCCCGGCACCGTCTGCATGCAGGCGAGCATCATGGGCCATGCGGTCGGGCTGATCGGCAACAACGGTCCGTTCGATCCCGAAGCGGCGGCCAAGGCCACCCATTTCTTCCAGCTGTGCGACCAGTCGCAGCTGCCGATCATCTTCCTCAACAACACCACCGGCTATATTGTTGGTACCGAGTCCGAGCATAAGGGCATGATCAAGCTGGGCAGCAAGATGATCCAGGCAGTGTCCAATGTCCGGGTCCCGAAACTCTCCCTCTATATCGGCGCAAGCTTTGGCGCCGGCAATTACGGGATGAGCGGCGTCGCCTTCGAACCCGATTTCCTGTTCAGCTGGCCCAATGCCAAGACCGGCGTGATGGCAGGCGCTTCGGCAGCCAACACGATGAGCCATGTCGCCCGGGTGCAGGCCAAGCGCAAAGGCGTCGAACCCGATGAGGAAGCCATTGCCAAACAGGAACAGCGGATCAAGGATATTTTTGAAGCGCAGGAAAGCGCCTTCTTCACCTCCGGCCGGGTGCTCGACAATGGCGTGATTGATCCGCGCGACAGCCGCAAGGTTCTCGGTTTCGCGCTGGAGACCATCTTCGAGGCGCAGAACCGGACGCTCCATCCCAATGCCTTCGGGGTGGCGCGGATATGACCGATCTGCCAAAAACCGAAACGCTCGAACTCGAACTCAAGCAAGGCTGGCTCAGCATCTGGTTCAACCAGCCGGACAATCGCAATGCCCTGAGCGACGCCCTGGTGGCCGAGCTCGGTGATGTCCTGAAAAGCGTGCGCGATGATCGCACGGTGCGGGGCATCACTCTGCGGGGTCGCGGCGGCGTGTTCTGCGCTGGAGCGGATCTCAAGAATTTCAAGGAGAATTTCCAGCAAAGCGGCGACCGCGCAGCGATCATCAAGATGTCGAGCGGCGCGGCGGAGATTTTCGACCTGGTCAACACCGCGCCACAGGTGGTGATCGTGCTGATCGAGGGCGCGGCCATGGCAGGCGGATTTGGCCTGGCCTGCTGCGCTGATGTCGTGATCTGCGAAAGCGGCGCGCGCTTCGCGATGACCGAAACCGCTATCGGCGTTTCACCGGCGCAGATTTCCCCCTTTGTGATCCAGAAGCTCGGCTATGCCACCGGCCGCCGGCTGATGCTGACCGCCGCCCGCTTTGATGGCACGCAAGCCCATGAACTCGGCTTTGCCGATTTTATCGCTGACGATGTAGTGGGCCTCGAAGCGATCGAAATGCAGTTGCGCAAACAGGTGCTCGGCGCTGCGCCGGGTGCCGTGGCTGCGACCAAGCAACTGCTCGGACAGATCGCCGGCCAACCGCGCGAGGAAGTGATCCGTCTGGCTGCCGAGAATTTTGCCGACCGGATGGTCAGCGACGAGGCCAAGGAAGGCGTCGCCAGCTTCTTTGAAAAGCGAAAACCCAATTGGGTGGTGAAACCGGAATGAGAAATCAGGCCGGTTCCATAATCGTCATCCTGAACTTGTTTCAGGATCATTCCAGTTCATCATCTCACGAGATGCTGAAACAAGCTCAGCATGACGAGGTTTATACATGACCAGAATCAACACACTCCTTGTTGCCAATCGCGGCGAAATTGCCTGCCGGATAATGCGCACGGCCAAGGCACAGGGCATCCGCACGGTAGCGGTCTATTCCGATGCCGATGCCAACGCCCCGCATGTCAAAATGGCCGATGATTCGGTGCATATCGGGCCGGCTCCGGTCAATGAATCCTATTTGCTGGTCGACAAGATCATCCAGGCGGCAAAGGATACGGGCGCCGACGCGATTCACCCCGGCTATGGTTTTCTCTCGGAGAATGCGGCCTTTTCCAAGGCCTGCGCCGACGCCGATATCATCTTTGTCGGCCCGCCGGAAAAAGCGATCGACGTGATGGGCGACAAGGCGCGCTCCAAGCGCGCGATGATCGCCGCCGGTGTGCCCTGCGTGCCCGGCTATCAGGGCGATGATCAGGCCGACGATGTGCTGATCGCCGAAGCGGGCAAGATCGGCGTGCCGCTGATGGTCAAGGCGGCAGCTGGCGGTGGCGGTCGCGGCATGCGGCTGGTCCATGATCTCGGCGGCGTCGCCAATGCGATCAAGCTGGCGCGGTCCGAAGCGGAAAATGCCTTTGGCAATGGCGAGCTGATCCTCGAAAAGGCGATCATCAAGCCGCGCCATGTCGAAATTCAGGTGTTTGCCGACAGCCACGGCAACACCATCCATTTCGGCGAACGCGACTGTTCGGTCCAGCGGCGGCACCAGAAGGTGATCGAGGAAGCGCCATGTCCCGTCATGACGCCAGAACTGCGCGAGCAAATGGGCGCTGCTGCGGTAGAGGCAGCCAAGGCGGTTGATTATGTCGGTGCCGGTACGGTTGAATTTCTGCTCGACCAGTCGGGCGGCTTTTATTTTCTGGAAATGAACACGCGGCTGCAGGTCGAACATCCGGTGACCGAGGAAGTCACCGGTCTTGATCTGGTCGCGCTGCAGCTGAAAGTTGCGTCAGGCGACTTATTGGGTCTCGAGCGATCGGACATCAGGCTGAACGGCCATGCGATGGAAGTGCGGCTCTATGCCGAAGATCCGGCGGATGATTTTCTGCCCAGCACCGGGCCGGTCCATTTGTGGCAGCCATCCGGCCTGTCGCGGGTCGACAGCGGCATTGAAAGCGGCGGCGAAGTTTCGCCCTTTTACGATTCGATGGTCGCCAAGATCATCACCCATGGCGCTACCCGCGACGAAGCCCGGCGGCGGATGATCAAGGCGCTGTCGGAAACCGCCCTGTTCGGTCCGAAGACCAACCGCGATTTCCTGATCGATGCGCTCGACCGGCCGGATTTTGTGAACGGTGAGGCGACCACCGCCTTCATCGCCGAAAATTACGGAGAAGACGGCGTCGATCTCGGGCCGCATGATTTTGCCTCTTATGCCATCGCCGCCGTGATTCATCACAAGCTGCGGCAGCAGGCGGCGCACCGGCTGGCGCTCAACGTCAATCCGGAAATGCTCGACTGGTCAAACACCGGCGCGCTGGAGACAGTGGCGCAATATGCCGATGGCGAGGATGCCCAGACCATCCATGTCCATGTCGACGGGCCCGGCCATTATCGGGTCAGCGCCGGGGAAGACAGGGTCGCGGTGGACCTGATCAGCCTGACCGCCGACCGCGCGAAATTACGGGTCGACGGACGCACGATCGAAGCCATTTATTATGATGACCATCGCACCTTATATCTGGCGCTGCCCAAACGTTCGCTGACCGTCACCGACCTGACCGGGCTCAGCGCGATGGAAGATGCCGGTGGCGGCGGTACCGTGGTCGCGCCGATGCACGGGCTGTTGCTCGAGATATTGGTCGAAACCGGAACGCGGGTCGCCAGGGGCGACAAGCTGGCCGTGCTCGAGGCGATGAAGATGCAGCATGAGATACTCGCGGAAATTGACGGGACGGTAGAAACTATCGCGGCGACAGCGGGCAAGCAGATTGCGGCCGATGATCTGATCCTGGAGATTGTCGCGGATGCGGAAGAAGAAACCGACGGTTAATAACTGCCGTTCGTGCTGAGCCTGTCGAAGCACGGTTGGTCGCGAGGCACCCTTCGACAGGCTCAGGGCGAACGGCAAGAGGGGACACACCAATGAACAATAAAATCTGCGATATGCTCGGCATCGAATTTCCGCTGGTCGCTTTCTCGCATTGCCGCGATGTCGTGGCCGCCGTCTCCAGAGCCGGCGGCATGGGTGTGTTCGGCGGGGTCAATTGCTCGCCGGAAATGCTCGAAGAAGAGCTCAGCTGGATCGATGCCCATGTCGACGGCAAACCTTATGGGCTGGATATTATCGTCCCGAACAAGGTCGAAGGAAAGGGTGAGCAACTCGATCACGAGACCGTGCTCGCCTCGATTCCCGATGAAATGAAGCAATTTACCAATGAGATAATGCGGCGCCATGGCGTCGATGCCGGACGGATTGCCGAAGACATTGAAGCCGTCCGCCGGGAACAGGTCGCGTTCACCGACAATTTGCGTGGCGGCACGGCAGCAGCGGTTCTAGAAGTCGCTTTCCGCCATCCGATCAAACTCATTGCCAATGCCCTGGGCATCCCGCCGCAGGTGATGCTGGAAATGGGGCAAAAGCACGATGTTCCGGTCGCGGCTCTGGTCGGGACCAGAGAGCATGCGATGAGTCAGGTCGCAGCCGGTGTCGACATCATCATTGCCGTCGGCGGCGAAGCGGGCGGCCACACCGGCGAGATATCCACCATGGTGCTGATCCCCGAAGTCTGCAACGCGCTCGCCGAGATTGGCGATGATACGCCAGTGCTCGCAGCTGGCGGCATCGCCACCGGCGCGCAGATGGCTGCAGCCATGGCAATGGGCGCGAGCGGCGCCTGGTGCGGTTCGGTCTGGCTGACCACGGTCGAAGCGGAAACCAATCCGGTGGTGAAAGCAAAAATGCTCGCCGCCACCTCGCGCGATACGGTGCGAGCACGGTCACGCACCGGCAAGCCTTCGCGGCAATTGCGCTCGCCCTGGACCGATGCATGGGAAAGGGAAGACGCACCGACACCGCTGCCGATGCCGTTGCAGTCGCTGGTCTCAGAGCCGCCGTTGCGGGTGATCGACAAGCTCAGCCAGGGCGACAATCAGGGGGCCAAGGATTTGGCGACATATTGGGTCGGTCAGGGTGTCGGCCTGATGAACGAACAGATGACCGCGGGTCAGGTGGTGCAGGGCTTCAAGGAAGATTTCATCACCGCTTATGAAAGACTGGCTGCCAATCTGGACGAATGATGACTCCCTATCCATCCTGAGCTTGTCGAAGCTTCGGTTGCGCCATATGCTTGAGCGGGCTCTGCTGGAACGGAGCCGGGATTGAGGATCAGATGACAGACACCACGCAACCTTTGGCCGGGATCAAGGTCGTCGAATTTTCCACCATGATCACCGCTTCGCTGGCGACGATGATGTTTGCCCAGCAGGGCGCAGATGTGATCAAGGTAGAACCGCCCGGCATCGGTGATCCGATGCGCTGGCTCGGCAGTCAGAAAGCCGGCATCTCCGGCCTGTTCCACAATTGCAATCAGGCCAAACGGTCGATCACCCTCGATCTCAAATCCGCCGAAGACCTGGCCCATGCCCGGCAACTCTGTCTGCAGGCGGATGTGGTGATCCACAATTACCGGCCGGGCGTGATGGACCGACTGGGACTGGGCAGCGAAGCACTGCGCCAGGAAAAGCCGGAGCTGATCTACTGCGCCATCACCGGCTTTGGTCATGAAGGGCCGTTATCGGACCGCCCGGCCTATGACCATGTGATGCAGGCGATGGCCGGGTTCATGACCCTGCAGGGACATCCCGAAGGCTTTGCCTATGTCAAAACCCTGATCTGCGACAAGCTCACCGCCTATACCGCGGCACAGGCGATCACCGCGGCGCTGTTTGCCCGCGAACGCACCGGCTGCGGCCAGCATATCGATCTGTCGATGCTCGAAAGCTGCATCGCCTTTCTCTGGCCCGACGGCGGCATGCACCTGACGCTGCACGGTGAAGATGTCGCGCATGGCGCGCCGTTCGCGGATTATTACCAGCTGCCGCTGCGAACAACCGATGGCGCTATCGCCTATGCCGCGATGACCGATGCCCATTGGAATGCGATATTCGACATTGTCGGTCGCGCCGACCTGAAGACCGAAGAGAAATATAAGGGCATGGCCAATCGCAGCGTCCATATGGCGGAACTGGCTGCGATCATCGCCAGCGAGAAGCCAGAGATGACCAGCGCCGAGATGGTCGCCACTCTCGCCAGACAGGATGTCCCGGCAGCGGCCTGTTTGTCGCTTGAGGATTTGCCCGCCAATCAACAGGTGCTCGCCATGGGCATATTCGAACAGATCGAACATCCGCTGCTCGGCCCGGTGCAACATGTCACGCCGCCGGCCCGCTTTGGCGGCAGCAAGCTGGCGCCCTGCGGTCCCAGTCCGGTGCTGGGTCAACATAATGCGGAGATTCTCGCCGAACTCGCAGCGCACCCGCAACCATAGATCGCGTCAATCGATTTGGCGCGTCGCCATCTGGTTGCGTAGTTCTGCAATCCGGCTATTCTCTGGAAAAAAATAAGGAGAGAATCGCATGACATGGCAGATGGCCGATATCTGGGAAAATATTGCCCAGGCAATACCCGACAAGCCCGCGATCGTTGACGGCGGCAAGCACTATAGCTGGGCCGAATATGAAAATCGCGCCGCCCGCGTCGCCCAGATACTGACCGACCATGGCCTCAAGGCCGGCGCGAAACTTTCGATCTATTCCTATAATGCAGCCGAATATATGGAGACCCAGTTCGGGGCCTTCAAAGCGCGCATCTGCCCGGTCAATGTCAATTATCGCTATCTTGAGGCAGAACTGACTCATGTGATCAACAATAGCGACAGCGAGGCGCTGGTCTTCCAGGCCCAATTCGCCCCGCGCGTCGCCGCGATCCGCGACCAGCTCGACCAGGTCAAACTCTTCCTCGAAATCGATGATGGATCGGGTGAGCATCTCGACGGCGCGGTATCTTATGAACAGGCGCTGCAAAGCACGCAGCCGATGCCGGTGATCGAACGGTCGGATGACGATCTGTACATGCTCTATACCGGCGGCACCACCGGCATGCCCAAGGGCGTGATGTATGATCACAAGACTTTTGCCAGCCGATTGCTCGCCAAGGGATTCGAAATGCGGATGCTGGAACCGCCAGCCGATGCATCCGAATTTGGCCCGCTGGTCCAGCAACTGCATGCCGCTGGTGCGACCCCGCGCGCCATTCCCGCCTGCCCGCTGATGCACGGCACCGGCATGTGGATCGGCGCGATGATCCCGCATAGTCTGGGCGGCTGCGTGATATTGTTCAACAACAGCCATTTCGACCCCGCTGCGCTCTGGCAGCTGGCAGAGGACGAAAAAGCCACCGACATCACCATCGTCGGCGATGTCTTTGCCAAGCCGATGCTCGCGGCCCTGGATGACGCCAAGGCCGCAGGGAAAGTCTATGATCTGTCATCGCTTTTGATGATCGGCTCCTCTGGCGTGATGTGGTCGACCGAAGTGAAACGCGGCCTGCTCGCGCATTTGCCGCACATGGCGATCGTCGACAGCATGGGCTCGACCGAGGGCAGCATGGGCACGGCGATCACGACGGTGGAAAATATCGGAGACGACCAGACCGCGAAATTCGAACTGAACCCGACGACCGTGGTGCTGACCGAGGACGGCAAGCCGGTGGTCCCCGGCTCCGGCGAAATGGGCCTGATCTGCAACGGCGGGATGGTGCCGCTCGGCTATTATAAGGACGAAGCCAAAAGCGCGGCAACCTTCAAGACCTTCGACGGCGTGCGCTATTCGATCCCCGGCGACTTTGCCACCGTCGAAGCGGATGGCTCGATCACTCTGCTCGGGCGCGGCTCCGCCTGCATCAACAGCGGCGGCGAGAAAATCTTCCCCGAAGAAGTCGAAGAAGCACTCAAGACGCATGAGTCGGTCTACGACTGTCTCGTCGTCGGCCTGCCCGACGACCGCTTTGGCCAAAAGGTGACGGCGGTCCTGTCGATGGCGGACGGTGCCCGGTTCGACGAAGCGGCGCTGGCCGAACATGTCCGCACGAAACTGGCAGCCTATAAGGCACCCCGCGCATTCATATTGGTCGACGAGGTGCCGCGCGCCGCCAATGGCAAAGCCGGGTATAAGGCGGCCAGGGAAATCGCGCTGGAGCGTCTGCAGGTGCCGGCATAGGGCGCGAGAGCGGGCCGCATTCTCCAGACCAACCGTCTGAACAACCATTGACGGACGGTCCGCAACGGCTCCATGGACGGTCGATGCTTGTCGAGCTCATTCACAACCCTGCCTCCGGCACCCATGATGAATTCCGTTTGGATGTCCTCTCTCATGCGTTTCAGGCGTGCGGGGCGGAGGTGCGACTGGGCCAGACCGAGCAAGACGGGCGGTTCGAGATTCATCCCGAATGCGATCTGGTCTGCCTGTCCGGCGGCGACGGGGCCTTGCGGCTGGTGGTCACAGCAATGGCCCGGTCCGGATTGACCAAGCCGCTCTGCATATTCCCCGCCGGCACGGTCAATCTGGTGGCCAAGGAACTCGGCTATTCTTCCGATCCGGAAATATTTGCCCGCGAGATCATGGCGGGCTTTCTCGCCAAGAATGAAGCGCGGCTGGCAGCGCCGCTGGTCACCAGCGACGCTCAGCCCTTTGTCGCCTGCATCAGTGCCGGTCCGGATGGTCAGGCGGTGGCCCGGCACAGCCCGGCGCTAAAGCAACGGGTCGGGGGAGCAGCCTATGCCTGGTCGCTTATCCAGCTGCTCGCCAATTGGCCGCAGCTCAGCTTTTCCCTGGCGGTGGAAGCACCCGGCGGAGTGACAAGACAGCTGAGCAGCGCCGCCTTTTACGTGATCAAGGCCCATCATTATGCCGGCAATTGGACGCTGGCACCAGCGGCGGACATGGCATCGGACATATTCCACGTGATATCGCTGAGCCGGGCGCGTCGTCGGGATTTTTTCCGGTTCCTGGCAGCAACAGCCCTTGGCCGGGATCCGGCGCGGCTGGATTTCGTCCAGTCTTTGCCTGCTTGCCGCCTGACGATAACGGCAGATGACGAACAGTCTGGACTGGCCGCTTTTCAGGTGGATGGCGACATGCTGGCGGCGCAACCGCGCGAGATCAGGATGACCAGCCAGACGATCACCTATTGCCTGCCGCTGCCGGATTGAACGCCGGTTGCTAGGCCGCCCGGCAATGGGCCGCGATCAGATCGACCATCTCGGGCAATTTGCTCGGCGGCAGATCATGGCCCATGCCTTCAACCAGCTCGAAACGTGCGCCTTTGACATTGGCCGCGATATCCCGGCCACAAGCGAACGGAATCAGCGGATCGTCAGCCCCGTGAATGACCATGGTCGGCGCGCTGATCCGATTGGCAACCGGCCGCAAATTCCCGGTATCGATGATGGCCGCCATCTGGCGCTTCGGGCCGGGCGGGTAAAAGCCGCGTTCCTGCGCCAATTTCATCATCGCCCGGCGTTCTTCCGGACGGCTGCGACCTTCTTCCGATGCGATCAGCGATGAGAAGGCCAGTCCCAGTTCCAGGGCCTCGTCCGGAGTCCGCGCCTTGGCTCGCGCCGTCTGCATCAGCACCTTGCGCACATCGGCATTGGCGCCAGGCAGACCCGGACCATTGGTTGAGGACATGACCGGTGTGAAAGAAAGCACCCGATCGGCGTGATCCGCTGCTATCAGCTGACCGATCATGCCGCCCATCGACGCGCCAACAATATGCGCCCGGTCAATCTTGAGCGCGTCGAGCACGCCGACCGCATCTCTGGCCATATCGCTCAAATTATAGGGGGCCATTTGCCGGCGCGGGAAAAAGCGTTTGGCGACCATCTGGCGGATCGGATGCGGCGCCCGAACGCCATCAAATTTGTAGGAAAGACCGACATCACGATTGTCAAAAGTGATGACCCGAAATCCTTTTTCGACCAGACCGTTGACGAAGTCCATCGGCCAGTAAATCAGCTGCGCCGTATAGCCCATGACCAGCAATATGGCGGGGTCCTCGGGCTTGCCGTGATCTTCGGCTTCAATATTGATACCATTGGCGGTGACTTGCATGGACTGTTCCTGATCGATACCAAAACAGGATCAGTAACAGAAAGCACAGACGTTACAAGAACCGCGGCTCGCTCGGTCAGGGCGTATTTTTCCGGTCTGGCCGGCCAATAATATTATCCGCCATATTGGCGTTGCTACCGACCGTCACCGTGCCCAGTCGGGCAACCTGATTGTCCTCATCCACCACTGCGCGCGCCGCCAGGATCATCGGCACCTGGATCGCCTGCGCCGACAATTTGCCGATGCGGATGGTGTAATTGCCGTAAGGCACGCCGTCGAACAGGAAGAAGCCGTCAAATTCGCTCTGGGTCTCACGGACAACGCGGCCTTCGCGATCAACCAGTTCCAGCCCGACACCGGCAATCGTAACGCCGCCACTGCGGATCAATGTACCCTCGACTTCGCCGGCACTGACCAGCGGCAATTCGATCGTCATCGCGACTCCCGGCCGCGGCGTGATCACCACACCAGGCAAGGCAGGCTGTACATAGGGGTTGGGCAAGCTGCTGCTATCAATCCCGATCAGCACCGGCCGGAATGGTTGCAGATTGTCGATGACCGCACGGCCATTGGCATCGGTGGCAGCAAGGGCCACCGTCTGCCCGGCGGTCAGTTCGACATTTTCGGCCAATCTTTCTCCCGCCTGGCGAATGCCGTCTCCGTTTGCATCATGGAACACGATCGCCAGCGCTTGCCCATTATTGGCCAGCTTGCTGCTCGAGAAACGAAATTTTCCATTGCGCGGGTCGGGGCCAAGGCTGAACGCAAGATTGAGCCCGGCCGCGATCGACCCGTCGGTCGCGGCTTCGGCGCTGGCGGTGAGCGAAAAGCGTTCGAACCGGCGAATGATCCCGATTCCCGCGCGCCCACGGTCCAGCCCGGCATCATAGCCAAACTCCGCGCGCCAGTCAGACCGTTCGCCAGCGCGCCATTCGCCGGTAAAACTGACCCTTTCGAAGCGTTTTTCCGGGGCCAGACGATAGACCGCTTCACCGCGCAACCTGACCTTGCCGATCCGGCCATTGGCGAGCAGCCGGGCGCCGAGACGGTCTGGCGGATCCGGCCCGACATCGCTGAATCTCTCCTCCCAATTGAGTTCGCCGGTCAGCGACAGGCGATTGAGATTGAGCGACAGGCGGCCGGTTATGTCGAGACTATCGCGTCCGTCGGAACGGGTTTCATATTGGGCGTCAATATGGATGGGCACCGCTTTGCTGCCGATCTTGAAACTGTGGTCGACCGCCAGACTGTGCCGGGAATCGACATATTTTTCAATCTGGTCGGAGATAAAACCGCCCCGCGCCCAGACCGATTCGGCGGTAATATAGCTATTGCCAAGCTGACCGAGCAATTGGCCGCGAAACGCCGTCCCGCGACCCATGTCCGACGCAGCCGACAGTTCTACCAGTGTCGGCCCCATCGCCCGGCGGACCGATCCCTCCAGATAATCATAGCGATGACCCTCAAGCTGCAGACTGAACAGCGATGCCGCAACCGAGGTTTTGGCGTTAAGTCCGCGTTCCAGTCCGACTCCGCCGCGCCAGCCCGCCTGGCGGATCGGTGAAAATGCCCCGAGCCGGATCAGATCCTCGCCAGCTTCGTGGATGCCGGCCCAATAATAGGTTTGTCTGGGCGGAATCGAGTCCAGCCCCACCGGAATGACTTTGATATCGCGCCGAATCTGCCCCTGCGGTCCATAGAGCACGACTTCAAAGCGATTCTGGCCATAGAGCAACGGCACATCAATAAATTCATAGCGGCCATCGGTCCGGTTTTCGGCAAAGGCGAGCAGCTGGCCGTTGCGATAAAGCTCGGCATCCCAGCCATTGGGGAGTTCTCCCCGAAAACTGGTGCGATCGAAATTGTCCGGCCGCTCGATCGGGCGGTTGGTGACCAACGCCCCGCGGCCAGCGACAGACTGGGAAACCAGCGGCGTGGAGAAGGTCGATACATCACCCAAGGCAAAATGGGTCGCCAGCAGCGGCCCGAGCAGCTCACCCCTGGGGTCGGTGCGATAGGCTCGCACCCGCAGGTTTTCCGGCATACCGCTGCTATCGGAGGAAAGTCTCGCATCGAAGCTGGCTTTGCCGACTTCGCCGGACGCATAAAGCTCGTAACGCAGGTCAAATTGCTGTCCCGACCGCTTGTCTCTCAGGCCGCCGGCAGAAACCACCGCATCCACCGATGGCGTCCGCCAGAACTTATAGGGTTCCGACGATTGCGGCAGACCGGACAGATCGAAACTCTTGCGCGGGCGGATTTTGGCGGCCTGTTCCTTGCGCGCCAGCGCGCGTTCAAAGGGCAACTGGGTCTCGGACTTGATGGTCAGCAGCGCATTGGACAGGTCGGGCGTGAAATCGACATCGAACCAGTCCGACAGGCTCTGCACAGCGACACACCAACCCTCTGGCACATCATATATTTGCCCGGGCAGCAGCTTTTTGCCACCGCTCCCCTTTTGTACCATATTGCTGTCGCGATCGATGGTCAGCGTCTGGCTTTCCTCGAAGATCCAGCCAGTTGCGCGGCGCGACTTTTTGTCGAGACGGAGCGGAATATCCATGGCGATGATCATATCGGCGAGATCGACGCACACACCAGAGTCGGTTTGATAGCCTCTGACGCCATCGCCAAGACGGTAATTGCCCGAGCGTAGATCAAACAGCAAAGCGTCATCATCGCTGGCGGACCAGGTGCTCGCCGCATGAGCCGGCGATGCCAGAGACAGCGAAGCCGCCGAGATCGCAACGATCCCCGCGGCCTTGACCAGCGCAGCAACGCCCCGGCCGAATATATTATGTCGCTGTCCCATGTTTTGCATCATGACTATTTGGCGGCGTGGTGTCGCTTCAAGTCACTGATAGGTAACGTTTATCTAAGAACCATGTCGGTTTTGGCGATGAGCGCTCCACCATCATTTGCCGATTCATAATAGGCAACCGAGATTGGGCCGGTGAGCTGCGCTGCAATTTCCGGTGGCACCGGCAATGAGACGGTTCGTTTGGTCACTTCGGGATAGACGGCGATGCCGCGCGCAATCATGACCGGCTCGTCGACGCCTGGCTTGGTGATACGAATTTCACCATAAGTGGAACGATCGCCCGACCGGCTGAGGTCAAAGGCAAAGGACTGCCCGTCAGGATCCGTTTCCATCCGGCCATTGGCAATGGCGGCGGTTGCCTGCAAATTTCCGTAGCGGACGATGATCGGAATGGTAACGCCGTAAATCGGCGTGAGCGCGATCGTAAATCCGCCATCCGGCGCCGCTTGCTCGGTCACCGAACGCGCTTCGGGAATGGCACGAAACAGAAGATGGACGCGATATTCTCCGTCGGCGAGACCTTCGGGTGCTCGTACGCCCAACCTTATCGCCTGCGGCTGATTGGGCGGCAGGGTAACGCGGCGCGGCGCATAACGGATCATTGCCGTTGCCGCCCGTTCGATATCATTGGCCTGTTCTTCGGTCACCTCTTCGAGACGGCCGTCGGCGGTCATCCGACGCAACTCCAGAGAGATTCTATAGGTTGCTGTTTCCGAACCGATATTGTTCAAAATCACTTCGGTTCCGCGCTGGCCATCGAGCACGACTCGAGTCGGCGCGACCAGAAGGTCGCCGGCGGCCCGGGCCGGCATGATGGCCAATGTCATTGCTGATGCGAGGGTGGCCAGCCCAATGCAACAGGTCTTTAAAATCCTGAAACCCTTGATGGTCATGATATTCTCCGTCTTTACTGGTCATAGTTACGGATAGGCAGGCCTTCTGCGCCTGGTCCCACATCGTCCTTATGCGCAAAGATGGTTACCAAAGCGCTAACCATGGGAAATATGGGACGCGGCAATTCTTATGTTCGAATCGGGTGTCCCAAACAGCAAAAACCCGCCTGCGACCGGGGTTACAGACGGGCCATTGGGTGAAGATTACGAGGGGCGCTGGGCCCTCCCGGTCAGATCTTATTGATAGACAACGGCGACGTTGAATGAACCAACATAAGCACCGTCAGCCTGATTGGCACCAACACTCAAAACGCCGCCAACGGAAAATGCGTCGGATCCGTCAAGAACGATGGTTTCGTCACTTGCGGAAAGCGCTGCGGTCATGGTGCCGTTGGGGCCGGTCAATGTTACCGATGAATCAACCGAAACATCAACGGTTTCACCGGTCGTGCCCGAGACGTCAAAGCCGGCAGCCGTCGTCGTACCGGAGCAGACAAGTCCGGTACCACAAGTTGCCGAGCCCGCAGCATTGACTGCGATCGTCGAAGCGTCAGTGCCGGTTACAATCGTGCCGAAGTCCAGATTGGAGCCGTCAGAATCGACGGAAACCTGAGCAAGGATATTCGCACGGGCATCTGCCGTAGCAGTATCAGCGCGTGCGGCAGTTGCACTTATGGCGAATGCCACAAGCGCGGAAGAAGCCAAAGCGGCCTTTATAAAATTTGACATAGTTACTGGTCCCTATTTGTCGTTACATTACTGAAAGGACACATGCGGTGTAGTCAGACCAAACCCATTGGCCGAACCATCGCCTGTATCAACATTCAGGGGCTCCTATCCAAGGGAAAGAATAAGCCTTTGCTGCAAGTCATGGTTAATTTGAGCTTAATTGGCTAATAGGTTGAAATACATAGATTATATAACTGATAATCCGCACGTTCCAACCACCGGACCAGAGCGTGTCACGACCGGTTCAAGCGTAGAAGTCGACAGAAGTCTAAATATGTTCGCCGGTGAGACGCTGACAAATCAGGTCGAGTTGATCCAGATTGGCATATTCAATCGCCATCACACCGCCCTGCCCGTTCGACTGGATTTTTACTTTCAAGCCGAGCAGATCCCCGAGATGCGCTTCCAGCGCCTGGATATCTGCATCCGCCTCCGACATGGCTGCCAGTTTTTTTGCCGACGGTGGCTTTTTGCCCGCCAGTGATTTGCGGACCAGCCGCTCGACATCCCGAACCGACAATCCCTGTTTGGCAATTTGTGGCGCCAATTCTTCCGCATTGGGTGCGTTGATCAGCGCCCGGGCATGGCCCATGGTCAGTTTTTCATCGACAACCAGCGCCTTCACGCTGGCTGGCAATTCGAGCAAGCGCATCAGATTGGCGATATGACTGCGCGACTTCCCGACAATCTCGGCCAGCCTGGTCTGGCTGTGCCCGTAATCAATGCTCAGCCGCGCATAGGCTTCTGCCTCTTCGATGACATTCAGATCCTTGCGCTGGACATTCTCGACGATTGCGATCTCAAAGGTTTCTTCATCGTTGAGATTGCGAACCACGGCGGGAATCTGGTGCAGGCGGGCGCGCTGCGCCGCTCTCCACCGGCGTTCGCCGGCGACGATCTGAAAATGCTTGCCATGCGGGCGCACGACGATCGGCTGAATCACGCCGCGTTGCCGCATGCTGTCCGCCAGTTCGTCCAGCGCATCGGTGTCAAAACTCTGCCGCGGCTGATCAGGGTTCGGCCGGATATCCGAAATGGCGATGGAGCGCAGACCATCAGTACCGCTGGCCAGGGCGGTCCGATCACTATCGGATGCTTCATCGGTCACGATCGGCTCTTCCCGCTGGATTTCTCCGAACAGGCTGTTCAGCCCCCGACCCAGCCCGGTTACGCGCTTTGGTGCTTTCTTGTTCTTGTCGTCCAGAGCCTGATCATCAGCCATCAAGCAGCCACCTTTCTATCCGGCAAGCGTCCAATCAGCTCGCGAGCAAGGTCGATATAGGCAACGGAACCGCTGCAGCGATAATCATAGATCAGGGCCGGAAGGCCATGACTGGGCGCTTCGGACAGACGGACATTGCGCGGGATCACGGTTTCAAACACCACATCACCCAAACAGGCCCGGACATCGTCGGACACCTGTTCGGTCAGCTTGTTGCGGCGATCATACATGGTCAGGACCACGCCCATCACCGAAAGCTGGCGGTTGAACCGGGCGCGGATGCGCTCCACGGTTTGCAGCAACTGGCTGAGACCCTCGAGCGCGAAAAACTCGCATTGCAACGGCACCAGCAGGGATTCCACTGCAACCATGGCGTTGAGGGTGAGCAGGCCCAGCGACGGTGGGCAGTCGATCAATATGATGTCCCAACGGCCATTGTCGGCTGCATCCAGAGCTTTTTTCAGACGGTGCGTCCGCTCTTCAAATTCCACCAGCTCCACTTCGGCCCCGGACAGATCGACGGTGGCGGGAACAATCTCCAGTCCTGGAACCTTGGTTTGGTTGATACAGTCGGACAGCGGCACATCATTGATCAGCAGATCATAGCTGCTGTTGATGCGGTCGCCCTGCGATAATCCGAGACCGGTCGACGCATTGCCTTGCGGATCGAGGTCTATCAGCAGGACTTTCCAGCCGCTGGCGGCCAGCGCGGTGGCCATATTAATTGCTGTGGTGGTCTTGCCCACGCCGCCTTTTTGATTGGCTATTGCGATACGAACCATATCACGTTCTACCCTAAAATTAGGTTTCTAGCCCTTTCCCACCAATATACCGGCGTTCGGATCGGTCAAACTATGTTCCACGTGAAACATTTTTTGCCGTTTTGGCGACAGGCCCTTCAACTCCCTTACCGCATTTTTGCCCTTAGGTAAGAGCCAAACCGTATTTTCTGTGGAAAAGCGGTGTGAAAGTGCGATGAGTCGATCCAAAGGGGCAAAAGCGCGGGCGCTGATAACGTCTGCCGGGAAGCTTTCCATATTCTCCAGCCGGTCAGCAATCACAGTCGCGTGATCCCCGATCCCGATCCGTTCGACTACCTGATTGAGAAATTCAGCCCGGCGCTTGCGGGACTCCACCATCTGCACCCGATAGGGCGTCAATATCGCAATCACTATCCCGGGGAAACCGGCCCCGGTTCCCAGATCAAGCCAGACCTTGTCGGCAGCGGGCGCCGGTGCATAGCGCAACAATTGCGCGCTATCGACAAAATGACGGGCCCACAGTTGGTCGGCACTCGCCTTGGAAATCAGATTCTGGTGCTGCATTTCCTCGCGCAGCAAGGCGCTGAACGTCTCGAGCTGCTGCCATGTTTCACGTGGAACATCAAATTCCGCACGCAGCCAGGCTTGCGCTTCTTCTTCGGTCATGCGGCGATATTCCTATTGGCCCGGCGACGGGCGTGGACCAGAATCGCGGCAAGCGCGGCGGGGGTTATGCCCCTGATTCGGGACGCGGCCGCCAATGTATCCGGCCGGGCGGTGGTCAGGCGCTCAACCATTTCGTTGGAGAGTCCGGCGATATTGGCATAGTCCATGTCATCGCCGAGACCAATTTGCTCATTGGCCCGCAGGTCGCGCAGCTCTGATTCCTGGCGATCGAGATAGGGTGCATAGCGTGCATCTTCTTCAATCTCCGCCACCAGATCCGGATCGCAATTTGTCAAACATGCTTCCATTTCTTCCAGTGATGCGATCGAGATATTGGGGAAGCGGAGCCATTGGAACAGGCTTTGCCTTGTGCCATCGCGGCGCACATTGATGCCCAGTTTCACCAGTGCTTCGCTGCTATGAACGCTATCCAGAGCGTTCAATATGGCGCTACGGGACGCCAGGCGCTCGCTGAACCAGTCCGCCCGCTCTGGCGATACACAACCCACGGCCATCGCAATGGGGGTCAAGCGGGTGGAGGCATTGTCGGCGCGCAACCGCAGCCGATATTCGGCGCGGGCGGTCAGCATGCGATAGGGCTCGGTAACCCCCTGCAGCACCAGATCGTCGATCATCACCGCCATATAGCTGGTGCCGCGGTCAAGGGTTGGCGCGTCCTTGCCCTGCACCGCGCAAGCGGCTCCGATACCGGCGATCAGGCCCTGGGCCGCAGCCTCCTCGTAGCCGGTGGTGCCATTGATCTGGCCGGCGCAATAAAGCCCCTCCAGATCCCGGACCTTGAGCGACCGGTCCAATGCCCGGGGATCGATATGATCATATTCGACGGAATAGCCGGGAACCAATATTTCCGCCTTCTCCAGCCCTTCCATCGAGCGGACAAAGGCAAGCTGGACATCGGCGGGCAATGAAGTGCTGATGCCGTTGGGATAGACCAGATTGCTATCAAGGCCCTCCGGTTCGAGAAACACCTGATGCGAATCGCGATCGGCGAAGCGATGAATCTTGTCCTCGATCGACGGGCAATAGCGCGGTCCCTGCGCATCGATCGCACCACTGAACAATGGTGACCGGTCCAGCGAACCGCGAACAATCTCGTGCGTCCTGGCATTGGTGCGACTGACGGCGCAGAATGTCTGCGGCACGGTGCGCCCTTTCGATAGCGGCGACATGGTCCATACATCATCATCCGATGGCTGCTCGGGCAAGACCGCCCAATTGATCGTCCGGCCATCGATCCGTGGCGGCGTTCCGGTTTTCAGCCGGGCGATCGGCAGCCCGGCATCGCGAATCTGCTGTCCCAGCGAAACCGAGGCGGCCTCCCCTGTTCGTCCGCCTTCGACTGTTTCTTCGCCGCGAAACAATTTGCCGTTGAGAAAAGTTCCGGTCGCCAGGATGATCGCCTGCGCCTTGATCGTCGATCCGTCGGCCATGGCGATACCGGAGACGCGAGAATCGGTCAGGATCAGGCTGGCCACTTCCCCCTCGACGATCGTCAGATGATCCTGGGCGTCGAGCATGCGATGAATCGCTGCCTTGTAGAGCTTGCGGTCCGCCTGGATACGGGGCCCCTGCACCGCCGTGCCCTTGGAAAGATTGAGCATGCGATAGTGAATCGCGGCGGCATCGGCTGCTCGTCCGATCAGCCCGTCAAAGGCGTCAACTTCGCGCACCAGATGGCCCTTGCCGAGACCGCCGATCGCCGGATTGCAGGACATCGCCCCGATGCTTTCCTTGGTGAAGCTGACCAATGCGGTCGACACTCCCATGCGCGCGGCAACGGCAGCTGCCTCGCAACCGGCATGGCCTCCGCCAACCACAATGATGTCAAATGTCCGCGTCATGCCGCGCCCATAGCCCAAGCGCATTTGCAGGTCAAAATCTACCGGTGGTGGCGCGCTGTTTCACGTGGAACAATCATTTGCCGATACAGAATTTTCCGAACAATCCGTCGAGCATATCTTCGGTACTCGCCCTGCCGGTGATTTCGTCGAGCGCCTTGCGGGCCATGCGCAGATGCTCGGCGACGATCAGATAATCCGGCTCATCGATCATCGCCGCCAGGCTTTCGCTAGCGGCGGTCAGACGATCGGCCTGACGCGCATTGACGCTGACCTGATCGCCGTCGGGCAATATGTCTTTGGCACGGGTGACCAGATAGTCGACCAGCGCATCCATGCCTTGGCCGCTGACCGGTGACAGCGTGAATGAGCCCAAGGCTTTTGGGCTGTGGTCCGGATGATCGCTGCGGGAACTGACCTCGACCAGACCATCCACGCCTGGCCCCTGCCCTTCGTCGCCCAACCACAAGATGATATCGGCGGCGGCAAATTGTTGATGCGCCCGGTCGATGCCGATCTGCTCGATCGTCTCAGCTCCGCTCTCCCGCACACCAGCCGTATCGATGAAAAGAAAGGGTATCCCGCCCAGGGCAATCGGCACCTCGATCACGTCGCGCGTGGTTCCGGCAATATCCGAAACGATCGCCGCTTCGCGCTCGACCAGAGCATTGAGCAATGTCGACTTGCCGCTATTCGGCGGACCGCCAAGCACTACCCTTATGCCATCGCGCAATTTTTCCGCCCGCGGGCGCGCCAGCAGATTGCGCATTTCCTCGACCAGCGGACGAGCGGCATTCTGAACCATGGCCGCCTGCTCCGGCGCAACATCATCCTCGTCGGAAAAATCCAGTTCCGCTTCAACCTGTGCCGACAATTGCAATATCTGCTGCTGCCAGTCATCAACCTTGCGCGACAGCGCGCCGCCGGCATTGCGGACAGCGGCTTTGCGCTGCAGCTCGGTTTCGGCAAAGAGCAGATCGGACAGGCCTTCGGCTTCCGCCAGATCCATCTTGCCATGGGCGAAGGCCCGGCGGGTAAATTCGCCCGGTTCCGCACGGCGCAGACCATCAATCTGCTCCAGCGCCGCTTCAATCGCCCGGATCACCGCACGGCCGCCATGGCAGTGGATCTCGGCCAGATCTTCGCCGGTCGCGCTATTCGGCGCGGGGAACCACAGGCACAGGGCCGAATCCAGCAGCTCACCACTAACCATATCGGTTATTTTTGACAGCGATGCAACGCGCGGTTCCGGTAAACCGCCGGTTAGCGATTTTAGCGCCTGCCCTGCCCCGGGGCCGCTGATCCGCAGGATTCCTATCGCCGCCGGCGGCTGTCCGCTGGACAGGGCGAAAATGGTGTCATCGGCGGTCATAACGGCAGAAAGCGGCGGTTAATCCGACTTTTTCTTCGCGGAGGATGACTTTGAACCTCCCGATGCGGCGCCCATTGCTCCGGTCAGGAAGGATGAAAACATCTTCAGGCCCGCCTCGCCCATCGGCGCGATGATCTTGGTGAAATTCTGCAATTGCTCGACCGAATTGGCACCCTGCAGGAATTTCGACATTTCCTGGACGTAGCTTTCGTTAAGTTTCGCGACATCGGGCAGACCGATCAATCGGCGGGCCTCTTCCGGCGTACAGTCCAGTTCAACGCTGACTTTCATTATGTCTTCCTCTGTTTGACCGTTGCAGCGAAGTTCCCCCCTCACGCAACAGGTTGATGTTCGACCTTGCCTGCATCTGATATGGGGATATTGTGAGCAAAGAATCAAGTGATGATGCAAAGGAGTTTTACGATGGGCGCGATGGAACAGGTGAAAACACTGGGCGGAGACTCCGAATTTCCCTGCTATGTTGCAAGGCCGGACGGAAAAGCCAGCGCCGCCATCATCGTCATTCAGGAAATCTTCGGCGTCAACAACGGCATAAGAGCCAAATGCGATCATTGGGCCAGCCTGGGTTATCTCGCCATTGCGCCGGACCTGTTCTGGCGGATCAGCGCGGGCGTCGATCTGGATGCCGATGTGCCCGAAGAATTTCAGACCGCGATCGACCTGATGGGCAAGTTCGATCAGGATCAGGGCATCCGCGATATCGAAGCAGCGATCCATTTCGCCCAAGCCGCGATCGGCAGCCACAAGGTCGGCTGTGTCGGCTATTGCCTCGGCGGCCGGCTCGCCTTCATGACCGCCTGCCGCACCGATATAAGGGCGTCGGTCGGCTATTATGGCGTCGGTATTGACGGTCTGCTCGGTGAAAAGCAGGCGATTGCCCATGAAGTGATGCTGCATATCCCAACCGCCGACGGCTTCGTACCCGCCGACACCCAGGCAGCGATGCACGCCGGACTGGACGATCACCCGAAGGTGACGCTGCACGATTATGATGGGCTCGACCACGGCTTTGCCGCCCAATTTGGAGCAAGGCGTAATGAGACGGCAGCCAGTTTGGCCGACCGCCGCACCGAAACCTTTTTTGAAGAGCATCTGGCATGAGTACAGCGGCAAATCTGAAAATCTGGCATGATCATATGGAGCATAAAAGCGACACCGGTCTCAGCGACCAGCTTGCCGATGATGCGGTGTTCCACTCACCCGTTGTCCACACGCCGCAGGCCGGCAAGCCGATCGTCATGGCCTATCTCAGCGCCGCCGACGTGGTGCTCGGCAATGACAGTTTCCGCTATGTCCGCGAAATTGTCGATGAGTCTGCCAATATGGCGATGCTGGAGTTCGAACTCGAACTCGACGGTATTCACGTCAACGGCGTCGATATCATCAGCTGGAATGATGAGGGCAAGATTCAGGATTTCAAGGTGATGGTCCGGCCGCTCAAAGCGATCAACAAGGTCTGGGAAGAAATGGGCAAGATGCTGGAGACAATGAAGGGTTAGGCAAGCCGCTTCTTTACGAACAATACACGCTCTTCGACGCTGGCCTTCGGCAGTTCGACCAAGTCATAGCCATATTTTTTCCACGCGGCCGTTACCGCAACATAAGTGGCTTTGGCTGCCAGCCAATCCTGAATGCGATCATCATCGTCATGATAGATTTCCCGCCACGGCGGAGCGACAAATATTGGGCCAGCATATCGGTAGTTGCGACATGCTTGCTCAAGTTCCTTTGGTCTCGGCAAACCCGTCAGATCAAGAAATCCTGCATTGTCGGCAAAGCCTCGATCAAACAGCCAGGTCTCTGAACCGGCATTGGCCCTTTTGAAATTTTCAACATCCAGCTGCAAAATTTCCAGTGCATAGGCAAGCGGGCTTTGCTCGCGCAAATCATGACCATCGGTTCTTGCCAGAATAGCGCGGCCAGACTCGCGACCAACCGCGATTCCTTCACGGGATAGTTGCTCACAAAGCGTTGTTTTTCCAGATCCCGGACCACCGGTTATGACCGCTATGTTCGTCGAATTCAGATTCACCCGAATAGCGTCAGCACACCAATTGTCTGCTCGTCACCCATCAGGCCGGAATAGATCATCTTGCCGGCGACATAGACGATGACTGCCAGTCCCAGATAGGCAATCCACTTGTAGCGTTCGATATATTTGGCGACCACATTGGCAGCCAGGCCCATCAGGGCAACCGACAGCACCAGACCGATTACCAAGATGCCGGGATGTTCCCGCGCCGCACCGGCTACGCCCAGGACATTGTCGAGGCTCATCGACACATCGGCAGCGGTCACGGCCCAGACCGCAACCCAGAAGCTTCTCTGAGCCTTGACGCCGCTATGTTCGTCGCCTTTGATCTCGTCCGATCCCGGAGATTCACCCTCGTGAAAGATTTCGCGGTAAAAATTCCAGCCGACCCAGAGCAAAAGCAGACCGCCCGCCAGCACCAGACCAACAATCTGCAACAATTGCACGACGATCAGCGCGAAAATGATCCGCAACACCAATGCGGCGGCAATACCGATCAGAATGACCTTGCGCCGCTGGTCAGCCGGCAATCCGCCGGCCAACGCGCCAACCACGATCGCGTTATCAGCAGCAAATACGAGATCAATCAGCACCACTTGCCCGAAAGCCGCCAGCGCCGCCGGTGATCCGATATTGGAAAAATCATGGACGACAGCGGCCCAGATATCCGCGATCGATCCCAGGCCGGTTGCGGCAACAGATAAAATGGCAAGCAGTTCAATCATGATAAAATCGATCGTCCGTAATAGTTCACAACCGGCATAGAGTCATAGAAATGGTGAAGCAAGGCGCGCCATTGCTGATATTCCGGCGACTGCCGAAAACCGTCGCGGTGCGATTCAATTCGGTCCCATTTTATCAGCAGCAAATAACGATCCGGATCATCGGACGACGGCCGCAGTTCGATCGACTGGAAACCCGGCTGGACCGCAACCAGTGGCCTGGCTTTTGCCATCGCCGCTATAAAGGCCGCCGACTGCCCCGGTCGGACCTGCAATATCGCATGTTCGACAATCATCGCGGCAGTCCGGCAAGTCTATTGATTCATGCTGTCGAAGAAATCGTCGTTGGATTTTGAATCCTTCATCTTGTCGAGCAGGAATTCCATCGCGTCGATCGTGCCCATCTGCATGAGGATACGGCGAAGCACCCACATTTTCTTGAGCTTCTCGTCCTCGACCAGCAATTCTTCCTTGCGGGTACCGGACTTGCCGACATCGAGTGCCGGGAAGATCCGTTTGTCGGAAACCTTGCGATCGAGCACGATTTCCGAGTTGCCGGTGCCCTTGAATTCTTCAAAGATCACTTCGTCCATCCGGCTGCCGGTATCGATCAGCGCGGTCGCAATGATCGACAGCGATCCACCTTCCTCGATATTGCGGGCAGCACCGAAAAAGCGTTTTGGCCGTTGCAATGCATTGGCATCAACACCACCGGTCAGCACCTTGCCGGAGCTTGGTACGACGGTATTATAGGCACGGCCGAGACGGGTAATCGAGTCGAGCAGGATGACAACATCATGTTTATGCTCGACCAGTCTTTTGGCTTTTTCGATCACCATTTCGGCAACCTGGACGTGGCGGGTGGCGGGCTCGTCAAAGGTCGAGCTGATCACTTCACCCTTCACCGAACGCTGCATGTCGGTCACTTCTTCCGGCCGCTCGTCGATCAGCAACACCATCAGATAGACTTCCGGATGATTGTCGGTGATCGCCTTGGCAATATTCTGCAGCAGCACGGTTTTACCGGTCCGCGGCGGCGCCACGATCAGCGCGCGCTGGCCCTTGCCCTGCGGCGAAATAATATCGATCACCCGAGCGGACTTGTCCTTCTCGGTCGGATCGAGACTGTCGAGCTTGAGCTTTTCATCCGGATAAAGCGGGGTCAGATTGTCAAAATTGACCCGGTGGCGGACCGCATCGGGATCATCGAAATTGATCGAGATCAGCTTGGTCAGCGCGAAATAACGCTCGCCATCTCGCGGTGCCCGGATCTCGCCTTCGACGGTATCGCCGGTGCGCAGGCCGAATTTCCGTACCTGGTTGGGAGAGACGTAAATATCGTCGGGACCGGCAAGATAATTGGCATCTGCCGAACGCAGGAAACCAAAGCCATCGGTCAGCACTTCGATCGTGCCGACGCCCATGATCTGTTCGTCATTATCCGCCAGTTCCTTGAGGATGGCGAACATCAAATCCTGTTTGCGCAGGGTGGAGGCACCCTCGACGCCAAGCTCTTCGGCCATCGAGACCAGATCAGCGGGCGATTTTTGTTTCAATTCTTTTAAATGCATGGAGTTTTATCCAAATATGTCAGGAGGTTGTTTCTTCATTTCGCATGTGCGCAGCATGTTGCTGTCAAATTTTCACATGAAATCTCGCCCGGACGGGCTTTGGCGGTTAATTACGCCTTTGTTATTTCACTGTCAACCAGGCCCGATCAAAATGGCTTGACGATCACCAATATGACAATGATCGCAGCCGTGATTCCAGGCACTTCATTGACCAGTCGCAAGGCCTTGTCGGTCATTGTCCGCTCGCCTCTGGCCAGCTTTTTCAGATAGCTGATCATCCAGCCATGATAGCCGGTCAGCAACAGCACCACGAGCAATTTGGCGTGGAACCAGCCCTCGCTGAATGCGCCAATATTATAGGCCAGCAACAGGCCCAAAACCCATGTGATGATCAGCGATGGATTGAGAATGATCTTGCGCAGCTTGCCCTCGCGCTCGATCCATTTGCCATCCTCTTCGGAACCGACGGCGCATTCCTGATGATAGACGAAGAAACGCGGCATCATGAACAGCCCCGCCATCCAGAAGATCACAAAGATGATATGGGCTGATTTTAACCAGAGATAGAGCATCGACAGAATTTCATTCATTGCCTCACAAGTGTAAGCAGCTTTTCAACATGTTCAATGGGCGTATCCGGCAAAATACCGTGACCCAGGTTGAAAATATGCGGGCGATCTTCAAAAACTTGCAAAATATGGCGCACCGATGTTTCCAGCGCTTCGCCGCCGGCAATAAGCGCCAGCGGATCGAGATTGCCCTGAAGCGGAAGATCTGCGGGCAGATTTTCATGGGCCCAGACCGGATCAACGGTTTCATCCAGACCGATCGCGCTGGCTCCAGTTTCTCTGGCATAAGCGATCAATTTTGCACCGGCGCCCTTGGGAAATCCGATGATCGGCAGATCGGGATGAACCGCCTTCAACCGCGCTATGATTTCCGCATTGGGCGCAATTACCCATTTTTCAAATTGCGCCGGAGACAGCGATCCGGCCCAGCTGTCGAACAGCTGCACCGCATCAACGCCAGCCTCTATCTGGCCGAGCAGATAGGTAACGGTGTTATCGACAATAGCAGCGATGAGTTCGCCGAAAGCCTCTTCATCCCGATAGGCAAAACGGCGTGTCGCAGCCTGGTCCTTGCTGCCCTGCCCGTTGACCATGTAGGTCGCGATCGTCCACGGACTTCCGGCAAAGCCCATGAAGGTTGTTTTATCATCGAGCCGTGCGGCGACCGCACGAACCGTTGCATATATGGCCTCAAAATGCTCAGGGGCACCCTCCAGAGAGGCCAAAGACGCGTCCAGCAACCTTGGTGCCAGTCGCGGTCCTTCACCCGCCTCAAACCAGAGCTTCTGGCCCATTGCATGCGGGACGATCAAAATGTCGGAAAACAGGATCGCGCCATCAAAGCCAAAACGCTTGATCGGTTGCAAAGTGACTTCTGCCGCAGACTCTGGATCATAGCAAAGTTCCAGGAACCCGCCTTTCTGGGCGCGCAACTCCCGATATTCCGGCAAATAGCGGCCTGCCTGACGCATCAGCCAGACCGGCGTTTGATCGGTCTTTTTGCCGAGCAATGTCTGCAGCAAAATTTTTTGTGAATCGATTCCATTCGGCATAGAGAGATGGTCATCCATTATTATATTATAGATATATTATAAATTGTTGTTGATGATAGAGCGTGGATAAGGCGGTAACCTGCCAGCACCGCAAATACAAACAGATTGACAGATGGGTGTTAAGGCAATTTTAACCGATTCCATAATTTGCTGCCCGCTATCCACAGCCTGTGGATAGAAACAATCAATGTTGGTTGGCTGTGGATGGATTTGCGGGAATCGGGGAAGAATATTGCCGGACCACTTATCCACACTTTCATCCCTTGCTTTATCCCCTGTGAAATCACAAAGCTTAGCGCATGAATCGGCTCCACCTCCATCTGCTCTCGGATTCAACCGGCGAGACCCTGGAAAACATCGCCAAAGCGGCGCTCGCCCAGTTTGACGGTGTCGAGATTATCAAGCATTTCTGGCCTATGGTCCGCTCGGAGAAGCATCTCAACCGAATCCTGACCGAAGTGGCGGATAATCCCGGCCTGGTCATATTCACCATCGTTAACCGTGATATCAGGGCGAAACTGGAACGCGAATGCCGGCATTTGGGTCTGCCGTCGGTCCCGGCGCTTGATACGGTGACCGATGCTTTGTCCAATATGCTCGGGCAGGAAGCCAAGGCCAGACCGGGCCGCCAGCATATATTGGATGCCGCCTATTTCGCTCGGGTCGAGGCAATTCAATTCACCATTGCCCATGATGACGGGATCGGATGGGAAAATTGGGAAGAGGCCGATATTGTGCTCGCCGGCGTGTCGCGAACCTCCAAAACACCAACGTCCATCTATCTGGCCAATCGCGGCTACAAGACCGCCAATATTCCGATTGTCCCGGAATCGCCTCCGCCAGATTCGCTCTATCATCTGAAAAACCCGCTGGTGGTCGGCCTGATCACTGGCGCCTCGCGGCTGGTGCAGGTCCGCCGCAACCGGTTATTGTCGCTGAACCAGGCTCCGGAAACCGACTATGTCAATGAGGAGAAGGTCAAGGAAGAGACCCAATATGCCCGCCGGATGTTCGCCGATAATGGCTGGCCGATGATCGATGTGACCCGGCGCTCGATCGAGGAATCGGCGGCGGCAATCATCAATCTCTATAATGAGCGTCATGTCGGTGCAGATGATAATCAGCAGGATAGTGGCGATGCGTGAAGCACGCCTGATACTGGCCTCAAAAAGCAAGGCGCGGCTCGCCATGCTGACCGCCGCCGGTGTTGTCGTCGAGGCGATCGCGCCCAATGTTGACGAAGAATCCCTCAAAGACGGGTTGAAAAGCGAGGGCGTGACCGCTCGCAATCTTGCGGATGCGCTGGCAGAAGCCAAGGCGGTTCGGTTGTCGGGGCGGATCGGACCCGGAATGATATTGGGTGCCGACCAGATGCTGGCGCTCGAAGATGGCACGATGCTCGACAAGCCAAGCGACCCGGCCGAGGCGATAGCGCAGCTGAAATTGCTGTCCGGCCGCAAGCACAAGCTGTTCAGTGCCGCCGTCATTGCCGAACAGGGGATTCCGGTGTGGCGGCATATCGATATTGCGACCCTTTCGGTGCGGGTGCTGAGCGACTCCTTCATCGAACAATATGTCGAAGCGGAATGGGACAATATCCGCCATTGCGTCGGCTGCTACGAAATTGAGGGCAGGGGCGTTCAGCTATTCTCTGCCATAACCGGTAGTCAGTTCACGATCATGGGCCTGCCGCTTTTGCATTTGCTGGACTATCTTCGCATCCGGGGTATTTTACCATCATGACCACAGACATTCCTTATGCCGAAGTAATCGGTGACCCGATCGCCCACAGCAAATCTCCGCTGATTCACAAATTCTGGCTCGAACGGCTGGCTATCAAGGCGGATTATCGCGCTTGCCATGTCACGCCTGCCGAATTGCCCGACTATGTCGAACGGCGTCAGGCGGATCCGGCCTGGCGCGGCTGCAATGTTACGATACCGCATAAAATAGCCATGCTCGATCTGGTCGCCGATCCCGGCGGTGTGCGCGAAAAGATCGGTGCGATGAACACGATCGTCCGGCAAGAAGATGGCAGCCTGATGGGTACAAACACCGATGCCGCCGGTTTTCTGGCGCCGATTGCCGACACCGACTGGTCGGGCAAACATGCCGTGGTGATCGGGGCAGGGGGTGCGGCGCGGGCGGTATTATTCGCTTTGAAACAGGCCGGCATTGGCGAAATAACCATCGTTGCGCGCAGCGGATTGAAGGCAACGGGCTTGCTCATGCAAGCGTCGGCCAAGGGCAGCGTATTGCCGATGGATGCGCAATTGCCCAAGGCAGATCTGCTGATCAACGCGAGTCCGCTCGGGATGACGGGCAAGCCGCCGCTTGAGGTGGATCTCGATGCCTTGCCGGCCGATGCACTGGTGTATGATCTGGTCTATGCGCCGCTGGAGACGGGTCTGTTGCGGGCTGCCAAACAACGGGATTTGGCGGTCGTCGATGGTCTCGACATGTTGATCGGGCAGGCGGCGCTGGCCTTCGAGCTGTTCTTTGGCGCGACGCCGCCGATGGAAGATGATGCCGAACTCAGAAAACTACTGGTCGCCTGATGGAACGGGAGCGGCCCTATATCGTCGGTCTGACCGGTTCCATCGGCATGGGAAAATCCACGGTCGGACAAATGTTCGTCGACGAAGGCGTTCCGCTGTTCGATGCCGATGCCGCGGTCCATTTATTGCAGGGACCGGGCGGCGCACTGGTGGATGCGATTGAAGCTCTGTTTCCGGGGAGTACGACCAGCGACGGGGTAGACCGGCAGAAGCTGGGGGCGGCGGTGCTCGGCGATCCGGCTGCCCTGCAACGGCTCGAACAGCTGATTCATCCGGCGGTGGCAGAAATGCGTCAGGCCTTTCTCGACAAACATCGAGACCAGCCGTTGATCCTGTTCGACATTCCGCTGCTTTTTGAAAAAGGTGGCGCCGAGAGCGTCGACCATATCATTGTGGTATCCGCCGGTGCGGACAACCAGCGGGCCCGGGTTCTCGCCCGGCCCGGCATGAGTGAGGAGCGGTTCGAACAGATAAAGGCGTTACAAATGCCGGACGTGGAAAAGCGGCATAAGGCCGATTCGGTGATAGACACATCCCTGCCATTGCCGGAAACGCGTAAACAGGTGCAAAAACTTGTTCAAAAACTGAAAGCTTCCCTTGCGTAACCCAATGTTCAGTCCGATATCATCCTTATGCGGGAAATAATTTTCGATACCGAAACCACCGGCTTTGATCCCCAAAATGGTGACCGGATGGTAGAAATCGGCTGTATTGAAATGATCGACCGGATCGAAACCGGCCAGACCTTTCATTGCTATTATAATCCCGAACGGTCGATGCCAAAGGCGGCCGAGAATGTGCATGGGCTCTCTGACGTGTTCCTGTCTGACAAAAAACTTTTCGCGACCGGTGCGGAAGAGCTGCTGGCTTTTCTGGGAGACGCGAATCTCGTCGCCCACAATGCCCAGTTTGATTTCAAATTTCTCAATGCCGAGCTGCTATTATGTGGCTACAAGCCGATTTCCCAATTTCGCATGATCGACACATTGGCAATTGCCAAATCCAAACATCCTGGCGCAAAATTGTCGCTTGATGCATTATGTTCCCGCTATGGTATCGATCGCAGCCATCGGGTGAAACATGGTGCGCTGCTCGATGCGGAATTGCTGACTCAGCTCTATATCGAGTTGACGGGCGGGCGCCAGATCGGTCTAGGCTTGGCGGAAGAAACGAAGCGGCGCGATTCTATTGCTGGCACGCGACCAACATTAGAGCGGGCGCAGCGCAAACAATTCATGGCGCCACGGGAACATCATGCGGATGCCGATGAACTGGCTAGGCACAAGATTTTTATCGAGGGTATTGAAAACTCTCTCTGGGCAGAGGTCTAACTGTACCGCCATTTGCGTAACGGTACAGAATCAAAAGGAGAATTATTATGGAAGTTCGTGTTTCGGGACATCAGGTCGATACTGGCGATGCGTTGCAAACCCATGCTGAGGATCGGATGAAGGCGATCGCCAGCAAATATTTTGCCAAGGCCATATCCGCCAATGTCACCCTGAGCAAAGCGCCACACGCCCATTTCAAATGCGATATTGTGACTCATGTGATGCAGGGCTTGATGCTGAAAGCCGACGCGGTAGCGGGCGATGCTCATCAGGCTTTCGAGCAGGCCGCCGACAAGATTGAAAAACAGCTGCGCCGCTACATGCGACGGCTGAATGATCATCATGTGCAGGCACAATATGCCGCGAAACAGGAAGAAGCGGCCTATCGCGTGTTTGAATCGTTCGAAGAGGAAGAAGAAAACGAACTGAATGGCGAATCTCCTCCGATCATTGCCGAAACCAGCACCGATATTCCCGAAGCCAGCGTGTCCAATGCCGTGATGATGATGGATCTCCGCAATACCAGCGCGCTTTTGTTCAAAAACTCTGGCACTGGCGCCCATAATATGGTTTATCGCCGCTCCGATGGCACAATTGGTTGGGTCGAGCCACATAGCTGATAGGGCCGAATCGCTTTAAACAGTCGGATAACCGGTGGTTATGCCGGCTGGCCCAACGCGAACCGACGTCCAGATTCTGGCATAGTATTGGAATTGGCTGCGTTTTGCCGGGACAAAAGGAAAGATTCATGACTGATTTGTCCGTAAGACTGGAACTCGCTGCCGTTCGGGATTGTGCGGACGTCGGCGACAAAGGCGATATTTTACGGACCATCGCTCACATAGGGCACGAATGCTATCGGCTCGACGCCGATGCGATCCGGGCGGGTTTGACGGCCCGTGAAGCCCTTGGATCAACCGGTTTCGGCCGGGCGATTGCCATACCGCATACGAAATTGGCAAACCTCGACCATTGTGTCGGTATTTTTCTGCGTCTTGCCGAGCCAGCTTCCTTTGATGCGCATGATGGCAAACCGGTTGATCTGGTCTTTGCCCTGCTTTCTCCGGAAAAAGGCGGTGTCGAGCATTTGAAGGCCCTGGCCGCTGTTTCCCGCTTCTTGCGGGATGACCATATGGTGTCGAAGCTGCGGGGCGCATCCGGTCAGGATGCGCTTTACGCGCTGTTGAACAGGCAGCGCGAGCAGCGGGCCGCCTGATCCTTGGCCATGATAGATGAACCGGCAGATGATGGGCAGAGCGGCGGCGCGCAAGAGCATTTCCGGGCGCTGGAGCGTCTCTATGCGGAAGCTCCGATAAACCGGCTGTTCAATTCCCGTCTGGAAATTGCAGAAGCGGGCATGGCGCGCATATTTTTTACCGTCGATGACCGATATTATCACGCGGCTGGCGCGGTGCACGGCACGGCCTATTTCAAGATGCTCGACGATGCTGCCTTTTACGCTGCCAATAGCCTGGTTTCCGACCGGTTCATCCTGACCACCGCCTTCAATCTGCTCTTTACCAAGCCGCTCAAGTCCGGTCCGGTCACTGCCGAAGGCCGATGGGTTAGTGGTAAACGTCGGGTCTTTGTCGCGGATTCGCGGCTGATCGATAGCGATGGCGATGAAATCGCGCGCGGCACTGGTACTTTCATGCGTTCGCATATCCCGCTGGCATCCTTGCCCGGGTATAAAAAGGATGATTGAACCGCGGCTTTCCGCGGAAATGAAGGTCAAGACCCTTCTCAGACTGGTGAGCCAGAATGGTGGCTTCGGTGCGGTTCTCAAAAAAGGCGACCGGATATCCGGAGCGATCCTTATCCAATGTGTAGAAAAGGGCGAAAACCCTAGGCTCCTGGAGAATATGCCGTCGTTGGATGGTCAACCCAATTGGCAGCAAATATGGCCACAAGATACTGATAACAATAAAGAATTATCGGAATATGTCGCTCAAAGATTCCGTTTTGACCCCGATATGTGGTTAATTGAACTGGACATCCCGGATGCGGAACGGCTCATCGCCGAAATGGGTCAGTAAACTTGACTTTATTCTCCAAAACCATAATTGGCGCTCAACTTTGATGCGCAGGTTGCCGCTGGGGTGTCAGAAATGACAGGCGGTAAACACGCAGACGGGGAGAACAGGAATAGACCTTCGTTTTGATTTTTTGGTCTATTTTTGGCGGTTTTGACGATAATGTCAGGATTTGCTCTGGTCTCACCGCATAATGTTATAGGTTTATGAGCAAAATTTTTCGTGTAACAAGCGCCTTGTCGCTTGCTCTTACTACGGTCGCGGCTTTGTCCGTCACCGATGTGTCCTTCGCGTTGGAAGCAAGCGATGAGACACCTGAAACAGAGATTTTCATCGATCCGGCCCTGCTGGAAGATGACCAATCCAATCAAGCCATTATTTTTGGTGATCAACAGGAAGTTGTCGCTGAAATTCCCCAGGATGTTGTGCAATCAGACAAGATTGCCAATGGCGAGGCCGATCAGAATTCTGACGAAATTTCCGGTTTCATCAATGACGGCGCACTGTCCTTGCGGCAGCTGGTCCGCCAACAATCGGTAGATGGTTCGCTCGATGCTGAAATGCAGTGTCTGGCCGGGACCGTCTATTTTGAATCCAAGGGTGAATCGCTACAGGGTCAGCTGGCTGTGGCCCGCGTCGTTCTGGCGCGCGTTGAATCCTCCCGCTTTCCCGACAGCATCTGCGACGTGGTTTTCCAGCGCAGTCAGTTTTCCTTTGTTCGCGGCGGCAAAATGCCCCCGATCAAAACCGGGAACCGGCATTGGCGAAATGCCGTGGCGATTGCCAAAATAGCGATGAACGATGGCTGGGAAAGCTCGGTCGAAGGCGCGCTATTCTTTCATGCACGTTATGTTTCTCCGGGCTGGCGCCTCAAGCGCCTGGCAACGATCGACAACCATATTTTCTATCAATAGACGCCCGGAAAATACCGAATTTATAGAGGCTCCCTCATGGGGGCCTTTATTTTGTTCTTTTTATGTTCTAGCCATGTCCGATGACGATAATCAATGATTCGCTTGGCTTGTTGACGACTCCTGCTGAGTTGACCGGCGCGCAGGCAGTCGCCCGCGGCGTCGCCAGGATGTTTCTGCGCCATGATATCATGGTGTTGCCCGAGGTCAGTTTGCGGAACAGGCGCCGGGCGGATCTGATGGGGATTGATGCCAAGGGGCAAATTGTCATCGTCGAGATCAAGGTTGCGCGGAGCGATTTGCTGGGCGATGCCAAATGGACCGAATATCTGGATTATTGTGACCGCTTCTACTGGGCCTTGCCAATCGGATTTGATGCTTCGCCGGTCGATGGCGCGGATTTCCTGCCCGAACGCACCGGGCTGATCATTGCCGATGCCTATGATGCCGAAATGGTACGCTCGGCCGCTACCAACGCGCTTGCGCCGGCGCGACGCAAGACAGAGACCATGCGGCTAGCCCGCCGTGCCATGCAGCGTATCGCGATCTCCGATGGCTGGATCAGTCCCGCCTCCGGCCTGCACGAACCCGGCGGCTGATATCCGACGACTAACCTTCCGGCCCGAAAAACCGCCCTTCGGGTTTCGGTTTTTTGTCGGAGTCCGCTTTTTCAATCTCTGCCAATATGGGGCCAGCTCGGCGATCCTCCTTTGCGTAATCGCGGGCTGACTTGCCAGCGAGCGTGTCGGCCCGGTCCGGGTCGGCACCATTTGCTAGAAGCAGGCGGACCAGTTCCGTATCACGGATGTGGACCGCCAGAATGAGTGCGGTTTCGCCTTGTTTATTGGTATCATTCACCTTCGCCTGTTTGGCCAACAGGGTTCTGACGCCATCCACAAACCGAAGCTGGGTTGCGAGCATCAGCGGCGTAACACCCTCTTTGTCCGAGAGATTGGGATTGGCACCTTTTTGCAGCAGAAAACCCAGCCAGGTATTGTCGCGCCGTTCCACCACAATATGCAAGGCAGTCTCGCCAGTGGTGTAATCGCGCGTATTGACGATTACGGTTCCGGGCTCGCTGAGAAATTTTGTTGCTTGGTCGCCATCGCGGTCCTTGACCGCTTTCAGAAAATTATAGCTGTCCGAAAATTGGGCAGCGGCAGGAACAGAAAAGGAAATCGCCACGGCAGCAAGCCACGCAAGTCGCAGGAAAATGAGGAACTGGCTGGACGAGCGTGTGACTGAAGGATTTTTCTTGAACATTTTTAGCCCCGTTTTATTGACCGGTGTCTATCCGCACCGACCCACTGCAATTGCTGCCTATCAATTATCTGTTGAAATTGATCAACTAGCAGACCATGTCTGGCCCCGTAATGAACAATATCACAAATGTCGCAAAAATGATCCTCGCCACAGGGTTACTGACACTCATGGCTGCCTGTAACGCTGCGTCTGACGGAGGCGCGGCGCCGGAGCCGCCGCTTGCGGGGGCGAATATCGGCGGCAGCTTTACGCTGACCAACCAGGATGGCGGCAAAACCTCGGAACAACAGTTCAAGGGCCAATATCGCATCATCTATTTCGGCTACAGCTATTGCCCTGACGTTTGTCCGGTCGATCTTGCCAATATCATGCTGGGCTTGAAGCAGGCCGAACAAGCCAACCCGGCGCTGATCAAGAAAATTCAGCCAATTTTCATATCGGTCGATCCAGAGCGCGATACACCCGCCGTGTTGAAACAATATGTGTCGGCCTTCCACCCGCGGCTTATTGGACTTACCGGAAGCGCCGAGGAAATCGCCGCCGTCGCCAAAAAATATCTGATCATCTATGATATCCGCAATGATGAAGGGTCGAGCGAATATCTGGTGGATCATAGCCGACAGGCCTATTTGTTCGGACCGGAGGGAGAGCCTCTGGCACTTCTGTCCTTCGATGGCACGCCGCAGCAAGTCGCGGACGAAATTGCCCGATGGGTGCGCTAGGCGCCGATCAGCCGTTCTGGGAAGGACCGCTCGAATCGCTGGATCGCGGCCAGTGGGAAGCCTTGTGTGACGGTTGCGGCAAATGCTGTTTGCTGAAAGCCGAAGACGAGGATGATGGTCAGATCTACATGACCAATATCGCCTGCAAATTGCTCGATCTGCAAAGCGCGCAGTGCAGCGATTATCGCCACCGCAAATTCCACGTACCCGATTGCGTCCGGCTGACCCGTAACAAGCTGGAAGAATTTGAATGGCTGCCCGACAGCTGCGCCTATAAAATGCGTGCTCGGGGCCTTCCGTTGCCGGCATGGCATTATCTGGTCTCCGGCGACCGTGAATCGATCCATGCGGCTGGAAAGTCGATCCGGGGCAAGGTCATACCCGAAAGCAAGGCCGGACCGCTTGAACAGCATATTCTCGATGCGCCTCTTTAGCTCTGCGCGTTCTGAAGCGCTCGCTATCAGCCTCAACGGGGTCAGCTATCCGCTCCATTTGCGACGATCCAAACAGGCTCGGTCGATCATTGTTTCGGCGGATACGGTCAAGGGCGTCGTCCGGCTGACGGTGCCCACTTACGCCTCGGAACAACAGGCGCTGCGCTTTGCCCAGTCCAAATCCGATTGGCTCAACGCCCGCTTTGCCGAAGCCGTGCCTCCCGTTACCGTAGCGGATGGCAGCCAGATCGCCTTTTTGGGGGAGCCGTATATCATCAGATGGTCGCCGGAATTCGCGCGTGCTCCGCTGCTGGTGGACGACGAAATCCGGCTGGGCGGGCCCGTTGAACATGTCGAGCCCCGCATCTTTCGCTGGCTCAGGGCCCAGGCCCGCGAGATTTTTGCCGAAGATCTGCAATTTTACTGCACGCGGGCCGGAACAGATTTGCCGCGACTGGCAGTTGGCGATGCGCGGCGACGCTGGGGCAGCTGTTCCGGTCGCCAGTCGATCCGGTTGAGTTGGCGGCTGGTCATGGCCCCACCCCATGTCCGCCGGTCGGTGGTGGCGCATGAAGTGGCCCATCTTACGCATATGGACCATAGTCGGCGCTTTTATGCTTTGCTCGACCAGATATATGAATCGGATCGCCATGTGGCTGATCGCTGGCTCAAGGATCATGGCCGTGGTCTGCATATGGTGGGCGCGGAACGGCAATCCCAACTGGTTGACTGAACCGGGTTGTTATTGCGGTTCTATGCGGGCCGCTTCGGGGAGCAGGGATTCCGGCTGGTTCTGCGGAGGCTGCGGTTTGGGTTTCTTGGCCGGTACTGGTTCCGGTTTGCGGGGGCCAGGATCTTCACCGCGACCCAGTACCGAATCGATCCAATCCTGGTCCAGCCGGGGACCATCAGCGGCTTCGCCGCCTTCGAGATCATATTCGACCCCGCGGCCTGTTTCGATCGGCATACCATTTTCGTCCACGTAAATACCGTCTTCCGGCGCTCCGAACAGTTCGTCTGCATCCGGTTCCAGTTGCCATTCCGGCAAGACCAGCTCGGTATCGAATTTCTCCACCTTGCGATTGGCCACCGCCGCCTTCATGAACTGCGCGAAGGCAGCGGCCGGAGCCCGGCCTCCCTGCAATCCGCCAACCGGCTTCGCATCATCACGGCCCATCCAGACACCCGTGGTCAGCCCGCTGGAGAAGCCGAGAAACCAGCCATCCTTGTTGCTGCTCGTGGTCCCGGTCTTGCCCGCAACCGGCCTGCCAATTTGTGCTGCCCGCCCGGTGCCGGTGGCTACGGCGGTCTGCATCAGATCGGTGATGCCGGCAGCGACCCAGGGGTCCACGAGCACACGGCTGCCGTCAAATTTGCTCTGATAAAGAATATCCCCCTTCATCGTTTGCACCTTGGTGATTCCGAACGGAGTGATCGCGATGCCTTTGGCGCTGATCGATGCAAAAGCGCGAGTCATGTCGAGCAGCCGCACATCCGAGGTGCCCAGCACCATCGAGGGGTTGGTGTTGATCGGGGTGGTGATCCCGAAACGGCGCGCCATATTGGCAATGGACGAAGTGCCGATATCATTGCCGATCGCCGCTGCGACGGTATTTTTGGAAAAGGCGAAGGCCGTGCGGACATTAATCTCTCCGGCATAGCGATCACCGCTGTTGCGGGGCGTCCAGTTGCCAATGGTGATCGGCTCATCGGTCACCGTGTCATCGGGCGTATAGCCGGCTTCCAGCGCCGCCATGTAGACAAAGACTTTCCAGGCCGACCCGGGTTGACGGACAGCCTGGGTTGCGCGGTTATAGTTGGATGTCACATAATCCGTCCCACCGACCATCGCGCGAACCGCACCATCGCGGTCAATCGCCACCAGCGCACCTTGAGCGCCAGCCGGAACCCGCGACTGGATTGCCGCCGTAGCGATGCGCTGCATGTCGAGATCCAGCGTTGTCCAGACTTCAAGCGGTTCCACGCTCTCATCAATCAGCATATCCAGTTGCGGCAGAGCCCAGTCGGTAAAATAGCGCACACTATTCTGTCGTGGTTCGGGTGCCAGCTTGACCGAAGAGGGTGAGGCCTTCGCCGCTTCTGCTGCGGTGATCGCACCAGCATCCTGCATCACCTCAAGGACCACGCCGGCCCGTCCGATCGCCGCTTTGGCATCGGCTGTGGGCGAATAGCGAGATGGGGCCTTGACCAGACCGGCGATGATCGCTGCCTCGGCCAGGTTGAGCTCTCTGGCGCCATGCGCAAAAAACCGGCGAGAAGCGGCATCAATGCCATAGGCACCACCGCCATAATAAACCTTGTTCAGATATAGTTCGAGAATCTGTTCCTTGGAAAATTTCCGTTCCATTGCCAGCGCCAGCAAGATCTCCCGACCCTTCCTGCCAAAGGTCCGATCGTTATTCAGAAACACATTCCGGGCGAGCTGCTGGGTGATGGTCGATCCGCCCTGGGCCCAATGGCCGCGCTGCACTCTTACCTGGAGCGAGCGCGCGATACCGATCGCGTCAACGCCCGGATGACTCTCGTAGCGCCGGTCTTCGACCGCGACCATTGCAGATTTCATGACGTCCGGAATATCGGCATATTGCAGCCACTCGCCGTAGCTTGGTCCCATGGAAAACAGCTCCTTGCCGTTCACATCCAGCACCCGGATCATCTGGCCATTGGGAGAAGATTTCAGATCCTCGAAGCCGGGAAGAGACGACCGGACCACCAGGATGGCAACCACCAACGCAATCGCGGCGAGAAACCCAACCACCAGGCCGGTCTTGAACAGCCGCCACAGCCATTTGCGCACTGGTCCCTGCTGTTTGCTGTGCTTTTTGCCCCGTGCCATATTGATCCGTCCATTATCCGCTATATTCTAGATTTTCTAGCGTGCTGGCGCCTTACTGCACGCTGAACGGGGAAGCACAGAAAAAATCATTCCGGCTTGGGTTCGAAGGCCATCGCGGCGCTATTCATGCAATAGCGGAGACCGGTTTCGACCGGTCCGTCGGGAAAAACATGACCAAGATGACCGTCGCAGGTGGAACAGCGTATCTCGACCCGGCGCATGCCGAGGCTATTGTCTTCGATCTCGGTGACCGCTTCTGGATCGGCGGGTGCGGAGAAGCTTGGCCAGCCGCAACCGCTGTCAAACTTGCTTTGCGATTCAAACAATTTGCTGCCGCAACCGGCACAGAAAAATTCGCCGTCGCGATATTCGGCGTTCAGCGCTCCGGTAAAAGCCCGCTCGGTACCCGCTTCGCGCAGCACATGATATTGTTCCGGCGACAGCTGTTGCCGCCATTGTTCGTCGCTCAAGATTGTTTTTTCCATTTCTGTCAAATGGGCGTTCGATCGCGGGCGGTCAAGCTATCTGGCGAAGAGAATCGTCCCGGATAGATGCAATGCTTAACGGGATATTAGGTATATTCCGGTATACCGGACGATTATGAAGATGGTCATAAAATCCATGCTGATCGGGGCAATCATGACCGTGTCTCTGGCATTTCTGCCTGGGGAATCTTATGCCCAATGCCGCCTGTGTGCCGCCAGCTCCGAACCGCACGGTCTCTCCAAAGTCGCGTCCGGAAAGCCGGAAATTCCGTTGCAGATTGAAATTACCGCCGATCTGGATTTCTCGCGGCTGGCCTTGCTCAGCAGCAGCGGCGGAATAGTCAGCATCGATCCGATGTCCGGCGGCCGGCAGATTCGTGGCAGTATCGCCAATCTGGGCGGGATGGCGCTGCATGGAGAAGGGCGTTTGACTGGCGAACCGGGCCGGAGCGTCCGGATATTCCTGCCGGAGCGGATACAGCTGAGCGCACCCAATGGTTCGACGGCGGAGCTGGAAGGGCTGGAAACCAATTTGCCGGAACTGGCCAGACTGGATCAGAGCGGACGACTGACCTTTGCTTTTGGCGGCCAATTGCGGGTTCGGGGTGACGCCAGCGGGCAGTTTCGCGGCCGGATTGCGATTACCGCCGACTATGAATAAATGAACTAACGACTGCTGGCCGCCTTCCGGGCAATCAGCAGCAATTCTTCCTCCAGCAGCACCTGGTCCGGCTGACCGCTGCTTTTCATCGTGATCTCCAGCTGCAAGATTCGCTCGATCAGCCGCGCGATATGGGCCGATGACCAGATTCGCAGCTGCCGCTTGAACTGTTTCTGTTCCTTGAAAAAGACGCTCGGGTGGCTGGCGACGGAATCAACATTGCCCCCCTTGTCGACCTTGCTGCGCAGTTCTGCGAGTTTGGTCAGATGACGCAGCATGATCCGGATCAGGCCAATCTCGCTGATGCCCTGCGCGCGCGCAGCGGCGATCTCCTGCGCCAGGCGCGCCGCATCACCATTGAGCGCTGCGTGGATCAGCAGGTTGATATCTTCTTCGTCATTTTCGGCGCCGAGCAACAGCAGGATATTGGCTTCCGGCGCCAGCGGATTTTCGGGCGTCGCATCCAGATAGAGCGCGATTTTTTCCACTTCCATCCGCGCCAGCACCAGATCATTGCTGGTCAAGGCGGCGATTTCCTGGGCCATTTCCCGGCTCAGCCGCAGGCCTTCGACCTTGGCCATGGACAGGATGGCTGCCGTCGCCTGTTCCGGCGACGTTTCATAGCAGGTCGCGATCAATGCATAAGGCGCGCTGATGATGGTCTTCGCCAGCGCGGTTTTGTCGCCCATGCCGGGTGCAATGACAAACACCGGATCACCAACGGTGTCGCTCGCCAACAGATTCTCGATCGCCGCAGTCGCCCTGACCGCTTCGCCGCTATTCAGGCGCAACACGATGAAGCGCTTGTCTCCGAACAAAGAGGCGGAATTGGCTTCGTCATTCAGTCGCGCTGCGCTGTCGCTGATATCGCTTATGGTCAGATCGACCCGCTCTGCCGACTGGACCAGCGGTTTGACCAGTTCCTCGACCAGCGCCTGGCAGCGGGTGACATTGGGTCCGCATAAAAGGATCAGGCGAAATTGATCGGAACCGGCATGAAAGCGCCTGACAATGTCTTCCGGCTTTGCCTTCATGGCTGCGGCGACGCGCTGGCCTCGGTCCGGGCGAAGAGGGAAAGCCGGGTTACAATCTGATTGGCAACGCGGGTCGCCAGGTTTTCCAGCGCGGTATCTTCCGCGGCCAGAGTCGCATATTCTGAGGATACCACGTCGATACCGGCATCCGAACCCGCCGTTGCATCGAGCACGACGACCGAGTCGGACAGGCGAACCAGCTGGTAGCGGGCGCGCAAGGTTCTGCGCTCGCGCGTGATCCGGTCATCGCTGCGCACGCCAAATCCGGCAATCTTGTCTTCCAGTGCAACCGTCAGGCGATATTTTGCCTGTTGCCCCTCAAATGCTTCGAGCTGATCCTTGAGCGCATTGCGCGTCAACCACCCGGCCTTGCCGGCGATCGGTTCAATCTCGACATTGCCGAGTTGTTGCGCGACCACGCCAGTGGTGCCGCCGGCATAGAGCGGCCGCAAATTGCAGCCAGCCAGCAGGGCGGACAAGACCGCAATTGCGGCGATCCGGGCCAGCATGCGCGTCATATAACGATATTGACCAGTCGGTCGGGCACGACAATCACCTTCTTTATTTCAGCCCCGTCGAGACTACGCTGCACCTTCTCGGATGTCAGGGCAAGCTCTTCGAGATGCTCTTTGCTGCTGCCCTTGGCAACGGTAATTGTGTCGCGCAGCTTGCCGCGCACCTGTATTGCGATGGTCACTTCATCCTCGACCAGCAGGCTTTCGTCCACGTCCGGCCATGGTGCGTTGGCGATCAGATCGCTTTCGCCAAACAGCGCCCAGGCTTCCTCGGCGATATGCGGCACCATCGGGGCGACGATCCGGGCCAGCGCCTTGATCGCTGTTGTCCGGTCCGCCGACGGTTGGGATTTTTCGATCAGATTGACCAGTTCGAATATCTTCGCCACCGCCTTGTTGAACGACAGGGCTTCGACGTCTCCGGCGACGCCAGCGACCGTCTGGTGGAGTTTGCGGCGCAGCGCCTTGTCCTCGCCAGCAGGTGCATCGGCATCGTCCGCCACAGTAATGAACATGCGCCAAAGCCGATTCATGAAGCGCCAGCTGCCTTCAATGCCCGCCTCGGACCAGGGCAAGTCGCGCTCGGGCGGGCTGTCGGAGAGCATGAAGAAGCGCACCGCGTCGGCGCCATATTGTTCGATGATCGGATCGGGGTCGACGACATTTTTCTTCGACTTCGACATTTTTTCGACTCGGCCGGTGGTTGCCGCCGATCCGTCGGCAATTACCATCCAGTCGGCGCCGTTTTTCTCAACCTCGTCCGGGGAGAGCCAGCTACCATCACCATGCTTGTAGGTTTCGTGTGTCACCATGCCCTGGGTGAACAGGCTTTCAAACGGCTCGGCAAAATCCAGCTTGCCGATACTCGCTAGCGCCCGCGTCCAGAAGCGCGCATAGAGCAGATGCAGAATCGCATGTTCGACGCCGCCGATATATTGCGTCACCGGCAGCCATTTTTTTACCACATCGGGGTCAAAGGGCCGGTCATCGGGCTGGCTGGCAAAGCGCAGGAAATACCAGCTGCTGTCGACAAATGTATCCAGCGTATCGGTTTCGCGCCGCGCTGCCGCACCGCATTGGGGGCAGTCGATCTGTTTCCAGCTGGCGTGCCGCTCCAGCGGATTGCCCGGTGTTTCAAAATCGATATCTTCGGGCAGCACGACGGGGAGCTGGTCTTTCGGCACCGGCACCGGACCGCAATCATCGCAATGGATGATCGGAATCGGGGTGCCCCAATAGCGCTGGCGCGAAACGCCCCAGTCGCGCAGCCGCCAGGTGGTCTGGGCCTTGCCCCAGCCTTCGGAGTCGGCGCGATCAATGATCGTCTGCTGGGCCGCTTCGATGGTCATGCCGTCGAGAAAGGCGCTGTTCACGATTTTGCCGGGTCCGGTATAGGCTTCGTCGCCGGTAAACAGGGCGTCTGTTTCCTCGCCATCGGCAACCACGCGCTTGACCGGCAGGTCATATTTGCGGGCAAAGTCGAGATCGCGCTGGTCATGGGCAGGCACGCCAAAGACCGCGCCAGTGCCATAATCCATCAGCACGAAATTGGCGACATAGACCGGCAATTGCCAGTCTGGATCAAGCGGATGAGTGACGGTCAGGCCGGTATCAAAGCCCTTTTTCTCCATCGTTTCCAGCTCGGCCGCCGTGGTGCCGCCAGCCTTGCAGTCTTCGGCAAAGGACGCGAGCGCTATGTTCGTTTCTGCCAGTTGCCGGGTCAGCGGATGGTCGGCCGCCAGCGCGATGAAACTCGCGCCGAAGATCGTGTCCGGCCGTGTTGAAAAGACCTCGACCGTCGCGATATCAGCTTGCGCTTCCGCCAAAGCGAAATGGAATTGCAAGCCTTGCGATTTTCCGATCCAGTTTTCCTGCATCAGCCGGACTTTTTCGGGCCAGCCTTTCAGGTCGCCCAGTCCGGCCAGCAAATCCTCGGCAAAATCGGTAATCTTCAGAAACCACTGGCTGAGCTTGCGTTTTTCGACCTGAGCGCCGGAACGCCAGCCCTTGCCGTCGATCACCTGCTCGTTGGCGAGCACGGTCATGTCGACCGGATCCCAGTTGACCGCCGATTCCTTGCGATAGACCAGACCGCCTTCGAACAGATCGATAAACAGCGCCTGTTCGTGGCCATAATAATCCGGGTCGCAGGTCGCCAGTTCGCGGCTCCAGTCAAAGGCAAAGCCGAGCGTCTTCAGCTGGCTGCGCATGGATGCGATATTGGCTCTGGTCCATTCACCGGGATGGACTTTCTTTTCCATCGCGGCATTTTCCGCCGGCATGCCAAAAGCATCCCAACCCATCGGGTGCAGCACTTCATAGCCCTGCATCCGCCGGAACCGAGCGAGCACGTCGCCCATGGTGTAGTTGCGGACATGGCCCATGTGAATGCGGCCCGATGGATAGGGAAACATTTCGAGGACATAGCTGCGCGGCTTGCTGCTCGCGTCGTCCGCCTCGAACACCCGCGATTCGGCCCAGCGCGTTTGCCAGCGTTTGTCCGCCGCCAGTGGATTGAATCGCTGATCGGTCATTGCGGCCCCATATTATGGCAGATAAAATTAGTTGGTGATCGCACCGCGCCGCAAGTCGCGGGCCTTGGTGAGGATGATCTGTTCCAGTTTTTGCGTGGTCGCTGCCTTGACCGGGGCATCCACCCAGGTACCATTGGTGGCAACTTGGCGAGAGGCCGCGACGCGCAAGGCATCGGCGCGCAAATCCTGATCGAGGATCGAGACATTGATTTTCATCCGCTCGCCAGGATTTTGCGGGTTCACATACCAGTCGGTCAGGATCACGCCGCCATTGCTGTCGGTCTGGGTTAGCGGCATGAATGACAGCGCATCAAGCGAGGCACGCCACAAATAGCTGTTCACGCCTATGGTCGTAACCTGCGAGGCGGCAATGTCGGCTTGCGGCCGCTCCTTGCCTCCACAGGCAGACAACAGGGACAAAGCCAGCAGGCTAGCGGTTGCAGATCGCAGGAAGAGAGATGGTTTGAGGCGGGACATGAAGCGCTCCTGGTTGTATTTTGCGCCGATACGAAATCTTTTTTGCAGGATTTGTTCCGGACATGATATCATTTCAGCGCTCTCTATAAATGCTTTGCCGCAAGGGGCAAGCACAAGCGCATGTTTCGCTCTTGTGCAGCATCGAGTGAACCCCAGTTGAATGGCCGCAAAATCATGTTGGGTTCATCTTTTTCATGCTAGGGCGGGCCATCATGTCCGGGCAAAAGCGTAACCGAACTGCAACAGAAAGGCGCTGGTTTGGGAAAATCGGACAAAAACAATATGTTGACTCGTGCAGATTGGCAGATTTTGTTATATCGACAGTCATATAAAGGGGAAGCAGCTTCATCATGACGAAAAAGGTCAGTCATTTCGGTTGGTTAGCGACGGGACTCGCGATCTCTGGCCTTGCTATGACTCCTGCTCTGGCGAAAGTGCTTTCCAGCGATGACGGCATGGTATCCCTGAAAACATTGGGATCGATCGGTTCCTTTACCGTGGCCGGTGCCGACCCTGATCTTGTAGCCAAATATAATCTCAGCACCTTGCGCGGCAACGCCAGCTTCAAATTCACGCCATCTGGCGGCACCCGGGACGGAGAACGTTCGGTCACCGTAGTGGTTCGCCAGAAGGCGGACGCCGTTTCCATTCGTGAAAATATCCTCGCTGCCGCACCCGGATCGGGCGTGACCACCGCAGCGAAAATTGCCCCCGTCTCATATAGCCTCGGCTCTGCGAAAGGCCTGAAGAGCTTTGCGATTCCGGTCAAGAAACTGGGCGGCAATCTGCCCGACCTTTCGGAAATTGGTGCTGGAAGACTGCTGGGCGAGGAAGATTCGGGCAAGAAAAGCCGTTTCAACCCGCGCATGTCTATTGATGCCAGCGCGCCGATCAACGCTGCGCCGCGCGCACTGGATGCCAGCCAGAAAGATTATACGCTTGATGTTGGCGGCAGCTATTCGCTGACCCGCAACTTGGACGTGACCGCCGGTGTCCGGATCAACAATGAGCGTGACCGGATGGCGCCACTGACCGACAATCGTCAGGACAGCCAGGCGGTCTATGTCGGAACCCAGTTCCGCTTCTAGTAAATATAATCAGCAGAAAGCATCGATCGCCGCCCAGCCTTGGGTGAGGCGGCTTTTGCGAGCCCGATAGCGCTGCTGGTTCATGCCACCCAGATAGATAACCGCGCCGTTGCACAATGCGGCCAGACGCCGGGTCTGCGCATGATTCAGCGGACGCTGACCGGGGTGCGACCGGGTCGCAAAAATTGGCGACAGAAAGAAAATGTCAGCGCCAGAGCGATTGGCTCGCTGGACCTCCCCGGCATCATGGACCGGCGCGCTGTGCAGCAGCCCAGCCATTGCGGACCGCCGCTGCAAACGACCATGGACGCCGTCGGCGCGCCAGCGCCTGGCCAGTGCCGCTGATCCGGCCAGAAACAATATATGCCCGCGCCGCCTGGCAAGCTTTTGGACCGTTGCAAACCGCGCCCGGCGCGATGGTTCCTGTAAATGATAATGGCGAAAGACTATCCCGCTACCGCGCGGCAGGCGCTGGATGGCCTGCTCGAGAAGCGCTTCATTTCGCTCGTCGGTGAACAACCATATCCGGGGCAGCGCTGACCTTCTCGAGTTCGACAAAATCGGGCAGGGCTGGTCTCGCAACATAAGCAGGCCTATAGACGCAAGCTTGGCGAAAGAGAATGATTGAGAGAGATTTACACTTGGCAAACCCACCACTCGAGGACATCCGCCGCAAGATCGAAAAGGCGGCCCGCATTGCGGACCGCAAGCCATCCGATATCGCGCTTATCGCCGTATCCAAAACCCGCAGCAGCGATGAAATTCGGCCACTGCTAGAGGCTGGCCATCGTGTCTTCGGAGAAAATCGGGTGCAGGAGGCGATGGAGAAATGGCCCGGCTTGAAAGCGGACTATCCTGACATCGAGCTGCATATGATCGGCCAGTTGCAATCGAACAAGGCCGCAGAAGCGGTGGCTCTGTTTGACTATATCCATTCGCTCGACCGACTTTCCTTGGTCAAGGCGCTGGCGAAGGAAATGGACCGGCAGGACCGCCGCATAGCCTGTTTTCTGCAGGTCAATATCGGCGAAGAATCCCAAAAAGGCGGTTGCGACATCAAGGCCGTTCCCCAACTGCTCGAACAAGCCCGGGAATTTGGCATAGCGGTCGCCGGCCTGATGGCGGTCCCCCCGGAAAATGTTAACCCGGTTCCTTATTTCGCGCTGCTTGCCAAGCTCGCCCGAGACCAGGGTCTCGACGGACTCAGCATGGGCATGTCGGGTGATTTTGAAAGCGCGATCAAGCTCGGCGCCACCCATGTCCGGGTCGGCACAGCCCTGTTCGGTCCGCGCGCGACACAGGCCACATAGTCAGCTCTCGCCGTTCTTTTCGCCGTTCTTTTCAATCTCTTTGGCCGCTCGGTCGGCTTTGCGTTCTTCCGGTGTGTCGGCCGCGACATAGCTGATCACGACATCGCCGTCTTCGATCACCGGCCGGGCATCGGTGGCAAAAAACAATAGCCGCCGATCCGGCTTGAAAACGGCCAGCGGTTCTTCACCCTCTTCCAGATTCTTGCGATAATCTTCGGCGGTGAATTTCTCGGTGATATTGGTTTTGCTGAATCGCCAGCCAGCCAGATCGCGGTCCAGCAAAGTGCCAAAATCCGCGCCGGATTCGAACAATAATCGGCCATGGCCAACCCGGCTTTTGCTCTGTCCGTCATTGGCCAGCCGACTGATCTGTTCATAGCCCATTTCCGGGCCGAGATCGGCGGTGATCAGCTGGTTCTGACTGTCATTGTCGGTGGCGGCAATAAGATGCTGAAACTCACCCATGTCGATATTGTCATCATGGGCCTCTGCGAGCACGTCGCCATGGCGGATCGCAAGGCCTTCGCGGCGCGCCCGGCGCAAGGCAAATTTGCTATTGTCCGTGATCAGCACGTCAATATCGAGAGATTTGAGCATTTTGCCCAGAGCAATCGACCAGCGATTGGCACCGGCGATCAAAACGCCTTCGCCTTTCCCTTCCGAAATTCCCAGCCGCTCGGCGACCCATGAGGCGGAAAAGCCATGCGCAAAAATCGTCGCGATAACGACGGCGAAGCTCAGCGGAACCAACGCTTCGGCTCCCGGAAAGCCGTGATCGACGAGGCGAATCGCAAACAGACCGGTGATCGCGACCGCGACGATACCGCGCGGCGCGATCCAGGCGATAAACAGGCGTTCGCGCCACGGCACCGAACTGAACAGCAGCGCGACCAGCACCGAAACCGGTCGAACCACGAACAGCAGCAATATCAGGAAAATGACAAATTGCGGCCGGAATTGCTGCACCGTTTCCCAGTCCAGCGTCGCGGAAAGAATGATGAAGACGCCGGAAATCAGCAGCACCGCCAGATCTTCCTTGAACCGGTAGAGCGCCTGACTGGAATAGATTTGCCGGTTGGCCATGACGATGCCCATCACCGTAACCGTGATCAAGCCGGTTTCATGCTTGATCAGATCGGCGATGACGAAGCCGGCGATCACCGTCACCAGCAGAAAGGGCGCCTTCAGATATTCCGGAACCAGCCCTCGGGGAAACAGCCAGGTGACCGCGAAGCCAAGCCCTGCACCGATCAAACCGGCTACGAAGCTCGCGGCAAGCACGTCCATGCTGATCACGGCGATATTGGCATTGGCGCCTTCATAGGTGATATAGGCATAGATGCCGACGGCGAGCAGCGCGCCAATCGGATCGTTGACAATGCCTTCCCATTTCAGGATGTTGCGAACCCGCGACGGCACGCGCAATGTGCGCAGCATCGGACCAACCACGGTAGGACCGGTGACGATCATGATGCCGCCGAGCAAGGCCGATATTTCCCAGGACAGGCCAGCCCCATAATGTGCCGCTCCGGTGCCCAGCGCCCAGGCAATCGGCCCGGCAATAAACACCATCGCTGATACCGCGCCGCCCGCCTGTCTCAGTTCGCGAAAGTTCAGACTGAGTCCGCCTTCAAACAGAATCACCGCGACCGCCAGTTTGATGATCGGTTCCTGCAGCGCGCCAAAATCGCGTGCGGGATCAATGATGCCGAGCACCGGTCCGGCGATAATGCCAACAATCAGCATCAGCGCAATGGCGGGCCGACCGGTCCGCCAGGCAATCCATTGTGCGCCGATGCCGAGCAGGCCGATCAGCGCAATTTTCACCATTAGAGAGTCAACTATTTCCATGATCTTTCCTTGGCGGCTTTTCCGGGCTTATGCAAAAAAACTTTCTCAAGCTTGTGGTTCAGCAATTGCCGAAATGGTCGATCGCTTCTTCAATAATACTATAAATGGAGGCAAGTTCCTCCAGAGTGATGCAATAAGGCGGCATTATGTAGATCGTATTGCCCAGTGGTCGAAGCAATATATTGCGATCCCGGAAAAAGCCCAGAAGTTGCGGGCCGAGATCAGACATATAGTCGCCGGCATCATCGTCGATTTCCAACGCCAATATCGTCCCGCACTGGCGCAATCCGCTGATGTTCGACTTTTGCTTCAGCCTGTCTGCAAAGGCGTGATGCGAGGCGATGATGCCGTCGATCCGCTGCTGAACCGGCTCGTCGCGCCAGATAGCGAGATTGGCATTGGCCGCCGCGCAGGCAATCGGATTGGCGGTAAAGCTGCTCGAGTGGAAAAACATCTGCGCGCGATCCGTCGAAAAATGCGCCTGATATATCGCATTTGTGGCAGCGGTCACCGCCAGCGGGATGACGCCGCCGGTCAGGCCCTTGGCCATGCACAATATATCCGGCTCGACGTCCGCCTGTTCGCAGGCAAAGACGGTGCCGGTGCGACCCCAGCCGGTCATCACTTCGTCGGCGATGAACAGCACATCATGTTCGCGGCAGATCGTTGCCATTTGTGCCAATATTGCCGGACGGTAGGTTTTCATGCCGCCCGCGCCGAGAATCAGCGGTTCGACGATCAGCGCGGCCGGCGGGTTCTGACGGTCTTTGCAAAAGGCCGCCAGCTGGTCGAGCGTTTGCTGTTCCGCGCCGGCTTCCGGGAAGGCTATGGTGCCGACGTCAAACAGCAGCGGGGCATAAGCCTGATTGAACACACCGCGGGCACCGACCGACATCGCGCCGATCGTATCGCCGTGATAGCTATGTTCCATGACCAGAATCTTCTGGCGCGCTTCGCCGCGATTATGCCAATAGCCAAGCGCCATTTTCAGCGCGACTTCGACCGCTGTCGAACCGCTGTCGGAAAAGAAAATATGCTCGAGTGATTCGGGCAGAAAATCCGACAGTCCCTCGGCCAGTTCGCGCGCCGGTTCGTGCGTCCATCCGGCAAAGATCATCTGGTCCAGCCGGGCGCTTTGATCCTGAATCGCGCTGACGATCCTGGGATGGCAATGGCCATGGGTCTGCACCCACCAGCTCGATATCGCGTCGATGATTCTGGTGCCGTCCGCTTGATAGAGGGACGCGCCCTCGGCCCGTGCGATTTCCGGGATCGGTTCGCCGAGCCCGTGCTGCGTGAACGGGTGCCAGATATTGATGCTCATGATGAAAAATCCGCAATGTTGAAATGCGACTCAAAGGCCGCTGCCAGCGATTCTGGCGAAAGCTGGTCGATCCACGGCAGTCGCCCGAGATGGCGCACACTGCCGATCCGGCAGATGGTCTGCTCGCTATCGACATTTTCTGCGCCGATGAACGCGATGCCGTGAATGATCACGCCGCGGCTGCGCAGAGCCTCGATCGTCAACAGGCTGTGGTTGATCGTTCCAAGCCTGGTCGAGGCGACGATGATCACCGGCAGCGCCCAATCGGCAAAGAGATCGGCAAACAGCAATTGCGGATTGACCGGGACCAGCGCGCCGCCCGCGCCCTCGATGATCAGCGGGCCGTCGACCTGTGGGATGACAAAATCGTGCAGCTCAATGGCAATGCCTTCCTGCGCCGCCGAAAAATGCGGAGAAGCGGGGATCTGCAGCCGGTAGCGTTCGGGTAATATCCGGGCAGGATCGACGCCGCCGATCCGCGCCACCGTCTCGCTGTCGGTGCCGTCCGCCAGTCCGGCCTGGACCGGTTTCCAGTAGCTGGCACCCAGCGCCGCAGTCAGCGCCGCCGCAAATACGCTCTTGCCGATATCGGTATCGGTGCCGGTGATGACAAATGTCCCGCTCATGCCGCCTCGGCCAGAGTCAGCGCTTCGCGCAATGCGGTCGAGAGATCCCGGATATCGTCCTGTGTCACGTTCAGGGTCAGCGAAATGCGCAGACGGGCGGTTCCCGCCGGCACCGTCGGCGGACGAATCGCCCGGACATCAAACCCCTGGCCCTGCAGCCTTTGCGCCACGGTCACGGCCAGCCGGTCTTCGCCGAGAATCACGGGGAATATCTGGCTATCCTGTCCAGCGCTGAGACGCAGGTCGGCAAAACAGCGGCGGGCAAGCGCGATATGGTCTGCCATCTCGGTCTGCAGCGACGGGTTATTGGCGACATGGGCAATTGCCTGATGGGCCAGATGCGCGGTTAGCGGGCTGGGCGCGGTGGAAAAGATCAAGGGCCGGGCGCGATTGATGAAAAATTCGCGCAAGATTTTCGCCATGGTCAGCAGCCCGCCTTCGCCGCCCAGCGCCTTGCCAAAGGTGCGCAAGATGACGACATTTTCCTGTCTGCCAATATCGCCGGACAGGCCGATGCCGCCTTTGCCGAAGATTCCCACCGCATGGGCCTCGTCGATCACCAGCATCGCATCATGCGCATCGGCAATTTGCGCAAGATCGGCCAGCGGAGCCCGGTCGCCATCCATGCTGTACAGACTTTCGACCGCGATCCAGACGGTGCCGGTGCCGCCGGACGCGCGCCAGGTCTGAATTTCCTGTTCGAGCGCGTTGCAATCATTGTGCGGGAAGGCTCTGAACCCGGCGCGCCCCAGCTTCATGCCGTCATGAACGCTGGCATGGATCAACTGGTCATAGAGCAGCAGATCGCCGGTTTGCGGCAGGGTGGCGAACAGCGCCGTGTTGGCGGCGAATCCGGAGCCGAAGAACAGGCTCGCTTCTGCGCCATAATGGGCGGCGGCAAAATCCTCGAGCGCTTCATGTTCCGGATGATTGCCGCCGAGCAGCCGCGATCCGCCCGATCCGTGGGCGATGCCATTGGCGATGGCGGTTTGCGCGAGCTGTTTCAGAAACGGACTGCGCGCCAGCCCAAGATAGTCATTGGACGAAAAATCCTTGCCCGCTGGCACCGACAGCTGTCGCTTGCGTCCTGCCTTTTCCAGCGCAGCAAGCTGGTCGCGATAGGGTTTGAATCGATCCATCACCTGGCCGTTAGCAGTCACTGGCCGGTGCTGGCCAGAGGCAATGCAAGCTGCTGGGCATCGACCGTTTCTGTTATCCGGTCGGCGAACGGCAGCGGGAAGCGCACCGGCTTGTCCTTGAGACCGATGATCGCCTCGGCCGGTCCGCCGACGCAGGCCTCGATCGCCGGATCATGCGCCGCCATGCCGCCGGTCAGCGACCCGAAAGCGGGCAGGATCAGATGATGGCGGCCGCGGACGAAGCAGCGCCGCGAAACATGGCGGCCGCGCACGGCAATGCGGATCTTCGGATGATAATGGCCCGATATTTCCGGCAAATGGCTGCTTGCTGTGGCCTCATGACGCAGCGCCAGACCCTCGCCGGTCCACTCGTCGACCACCGATCCGCCCCACAGGCCAGCGACATCGCGGTCATGATTGCCGGTGATCCAGATCCACTCCAGCGCGGCGGTCATCGCCGTGAGCTGCTTTGCCGCTTCCGCTTCCAGCCGCGCTTCACCGCCGCCATCATGATAATTGTCGCCGAGGCAGAAGACCGTCGTCGCATCGGTAGCGCGGACCAGATCGGCCAGTTCAGATAGCGTCGCCTGACTGTCATAAGGCGGCAGCATCTGGCCCTGCCGGGCATAGAAGCTCGCTTTCTCCAGATGCAGATCCGCGACCAGCAGGGCATTTTTCGCCGGCCAGAAAAGCGCCGCCGGAGCCACGATATCAAAGCGATGTTGGGCGAACAGAAGGGGAACCATGGCGCCGCTATGCGATGAACAATCCGGCGATGCAAGCCGCTCTATTGGAATTTCCGGAACAACCACCCTATATGCGCTGCCATGACCGAATCTCTATCTCCCGTAAAAGTCGCCGCGCTCTATCATTTTGCCGTCGTCGATGATCCCGCCGCCCTGCGTCTGCAAGTGCTTGCGCTATGCGAAGAGCATGGCCTCAAGGGCACGATCCTGCTCGCTCACGAAGGAATCAACGGCACCATCGCCGGTGCGCCGGACGCGATTGATGCGGTGATTGTCGGGCTGCGGTCGCTGCCGCGATTCGCCGATCTCGAGGTCAAATATTCCGAGGCCAGCGCGATGCCCTTCCTGCGGATGAAGGTCCGGCTGAAGAAGGAGATCGTCTCTATGGGCGTCGAGGGTGTCGATGCTGCGACCGAAAAGGGCACCTATGTCGACCCGGCCGACTGGAACGCGCTGATCGCCGACCCCGACACGATCGTGATCGACACGCGCAACGCCTATGAAGTGGCGATCGGCAGCTTTTCCGGGGCGATCAATCCCAATACCGAATCCTTCCGCGACTTCCCCGCGTGGTTCGACGACTTTTCCGAACAATTGCGGCAGGATCCGGAGAAGGCACCGAAAATCGCCATGTTCTGCACCGGCGGCATCCGCTGCGAGAAAGCGACCGCCTATGTCAAGGCGCAGGGCTTTGACGATGTCCAGCATCTCAAGGGCGGCATATTGAAATATCTCGAACATGTGCCCGAAGCCGACAGCCTCTGGCAGGGCGACTGCTTCCTGTTCGATCAAAGAGTCGCCGTCGGCCACGGGCTGGTCGAAGCCGATTATGGCCAATGCTATGCCTGCCGGATGCCGCTGAACGCTGCCGACCGCGCCTCGCCCGATTATGTGGCCGGCGAAGCCTGCCCGCATTGCATCGACCAGCGGACCGACGAACAGCGCACCCGCTATCGCGAACGCCAGCGCCAGGTCGACAAAGCCGCCGCCGAGGGCAGGCAGCATCTCGGCACCGAATGACCGAAATGACCGAAATGCCGGTCCTCTACAGTTTCCGGCGCTGCCCCTATGCGATGCGCGCAAGAATGGCGCTGCTGGTCAGCGAGACCCCGGTCCGCCTGCGCGAGGTCGTGCTGCGCGCCAAGCCCGAAGAAATGATCGCCGCATCGCCCAAGGCCACGGTTCCGGTGCTCGTGTTGCCCGACGGACAGGTGATTGATGAAAGTCTGGCGATCATGCACTGGACGCTGGGTCGCAACGACCCGCAAAACTGGCGGCAGGGAAGCGCTGCCGAAACGGAATTGATCGCCGAAGCCGATGGTCCGTTCAAAGATAATCTCGACCGTTATAAATATCCTGTCCGCTACGACGATGTCGACCCGCTCGACCACCGCGCCGGAGGACTGGTCTTTCTCGAAAAACTCGATGGTCTGATTCAGGAATCGGGGCAACTGATGGGAGCGAAGCCCAGCTTAGCCGACCACGCCATATTCCCCTTCGTTCGCCAGTTCGCCAATAATGACCGTAGCTGGTTCGACCAATTGCCCCTGCCAGCGCTGCAGAAATGGCTCGGCGATCATCTTGCGTCTGCGTTGTTCACCACGACGATGGTGAAATATCCGCAGTGGGTGAGTGGAGACGCGGAACCGGTTTTTGCTTTGGAAGTGGCGGCGTAGCGCGGGCGAAGCCATCGTTGTTCCGGGATTGTTACACCGGTCAGCGCTATCTGGACTCGCACAAAGCCACGAAGACGCAAAGCGCCACGAGATTGAAGCGGGATTGCGCTGTATCTTATCGCCTTCGTGGCTTTGTGCCTTCGTGCGAACCTGACCCGCGCTTGTCGCGGGAGCAGTGGCGACAATAAGCGATCGGGGAGGGTGTAGGAAAGCGCTTTTGCATTGATGAATTTGGGATTGGGGGACCTTCTCCCGTGAGGGAGAAGGATACGAAATCTTGCCACCGGAGCGCCAGCGCAGGCGGCTAGATGCAGTTGGATGAGGGTGTACGGCTGGTTGGTTGCGATGCCACACAGGTGCGGTAAACCCTCACCCAGCTCCGACTAGGCAGCAAGCTGCCAAGTCTGCACAACCAGTTTGCTTCGGCTACAGGTCGAAACGATCCCCCAGATCGTTTCTAAAACATGCTGGGAGCATGTTTTACCTGCAGCAGCACCAAACTCCCTTGAGGGAGAGGGAGAAAGGGGTGTTCCGGATGTCGGCTCCACAATTGGTGCACTCTCACAGCAATTCCTTCGGACATTTTATTGAGAGCCAATCCATAATCAAATCCCAACCCGAAGCTTCAGCCCGACCTTCGTATCCGGCGCAGCATCCGACAGGCCGACGGCGCCATCAACGCCGATCCGGACCGAGCGGGTCAGATTGGTCCCGAACCCCATATTGATGCTCTGGCGGTCACCAATGCTCGACGAAGCGGACTGTTCATAGGAATAAGCGGCGGTCAATGAACTGCTCTTGCCAAACAGGACATGGCTACCGGCGGTCCCCGACAGGATGTTGCGGGTTGCGAAATTGTCCGGCTCGCCGATGATCGTATAGCCGGCGCCGACAAATGGTACGATCGGCCCCAGTTTCTTCGAGAGCTGGCCGTTAACCCCATAATCGACCTTGCCGGTTCCCAGCCCCTTTTGCCGCGAGGCGCTGGGCAGTTTGACTGAAGCCCCGATGCTGGCATCCACGCCGGAGACGGGCAGCTGATAGGCGGCATTGAGCGAGAGGTCACCGATGCCTTCGCGCTTCACCTGACCGGTCTGCGAGCCGCTTGAGCCCAGCAAGGGCGTGCCGAACAGCCCGCCCTGATTGATGATCACCTCCTGCGGCGCGGTGGAGGAGATATAGGGCAGCGAAGCCGACGCGCTGAACCGGCCTTTGGTCATGGCCACGCCGGTGGTGGCGAAGCTGGTCCTGTAGTCCAGGCCCTCGCCGACATCCCCTTCAACATGCTCAACGCCGGCAAGCAGACGGAATCGGGTTTCGTCCTTGACGATGCTTTGCTCTTCAACGCTGCTATCCTGTGCGAGCGAAGGACTGGCGACGGCGAGAAATATCGGCAGGGTCAGAAAAATGCGCATGATTGGTTCGCTCCTTGAAGATATGGCAAGCGGCTGGGTGCTTGCTCTGTCTGAAGGGAACGAACGGGACCGGCGGTTTAATCCATTTTATTTTGGGAAGGCCGTTATTGGATAGTCTGATCAATCGGCGATCATAGGAAACCTGCGTCTGCCGAGTGGCTGGGCGACATTGGGGCGAAGAAGTACATCCCGGCGGCGTCACTTTCCGAATTTACTGCGGATGATCGGGTCTATCTGCCAACCTCTCGCAAAACCTTTGATCGATCACCCTCCTGATCAGCGGACTGTCACCGAAATTCCCGAGCGGGCCGACATTGCAGCAGCGATCAACTCACTTTTTAAAAGTTGCGAATATGGGGTTTGACCACTCATGTCTCATTTTCAGTTCGATTTTCGATGAACTCTAATTTTCCTCGCAGAAATGAGATAACCGTGTTTTCTATCGCCCGCCAATCCGATAGCCGTTTGGCGTCAAAGCTAAGGCCAATCAGGAACACGTCGTTATGGGATCCATGTCCCTCTGGAGAAAATATCATCTCCATTTCACAAGTATCAGGCTCCCAAATCCGGCCCGGAGCAATGGGTGGTATGCACCGGATTAAAAAATCATGCTTTTTGACACCTGGTTTGACATAAATTCGTTTCCACAACTTCTCGGGTCTCAATTGAGTGATCTGCGGTCGATGGGACAATCCATATTTCAGTTGACCAGAATCTGGAAACGCCTCTTCATTATATAGCGCGTATGTGCTGCCCTTCTTTTGCACGATTTGGTCATCAATGAAATTGGGATCGGACAATTGAAAGTCGATGATAATGTTATCGTCAAGCCGATATCCATCATTTTCCGAAGATAAAAGTCTATCGTAATCTATTTCAACAGGATGGAGCGTCTTATAGTTCATCACAATGAAGTTATCGTATTCAGACCTATTATAATTCCATGAAATAAAACGTTCTTCGATTTTCATTTTATATTTATAGTCTTTGCCGTTTAGTGCATTTTTTGATGAGTAATATGCGATTATGGTTTCTCTACTCTTTGAAGCCCGCTCAACCTCCCATTCGCGATACTCACTTAAACCGAGCCAACCGCCTAACCCAATGAAAACTGTCAAAACCAAGATTACATATTTCCTCACTCCAATCCCTCCAACCGCCGCTTCGCCTCAGCCAACCCGCTGCGCTTCGGCCCCGTATTCACCGGAATTGTCCGCCCGCTGGTGCCATTGCCCACGGGCGGCGAATAGACCCAGATCGTCCCGCCGCTATCGCTCGCCGCCGATCCATAGAGTTTTCGCGCCTTGCCCAAATCCCGCTCGACGCCGCGGCCCTCTTCAAAGCGGATGCCCAGCTCCATTTGGGCCTGCTTGCTTCCCCCTTGCGCTTCGCTCGCCAGCGCGGTGAGCGGCATAGCGGCATAGCTGCGCTCGAAGGCCAGGGCAGGGCGGCGCAATTCCAGTGTGACAAGCTGCAGGGCAATTGTACGGCAGGCCGCTCGCTGGCCCGCGTCCGGCCCGCCAACCCCCTCGCCAACCGGCGCATCCGCCTTGTCCTCCGGCTCGCTTGCGATACACCCCGCAGCCTGCGCTTTGGCATACAGAAAATTCCGTGCCTGGAAAAAGGCTGCCTGTTCCGGGGAAAGCGTAAAAGCAGGAGCGGGATTGCGGATATCGATTCCCATATAGCTGGTCGGCGCCGCACAGCCGGCCAGCATCCCGATCGCGACCAAGGTGCATAGAGAAACGGCCAAGCGCCTGTCATGCCTCCAATCCCTCCAATGTTCACTCATCAACCGCACAACATTCCTTCATCCCGCTGCCGGGAATATGGTCAAAATCTGTGACTCGCCGTTTGGGCTTTTGTGAGTCTGCAACCTGATGAAGCGACGGTACCCCAAAAGATTTCGATTTCAAGGGGGGCGGGGCGGGAGATTGCAGGATTGTGGTGGCAAAATTCCCGCCGTTCCGGTGCCGGTCGCGTCGCTAACCGGTCAGGATTTGATCCGGCTGTTGCGCGGCTCGTCGATGTGCAGCCGGGCATTTCTGGGGGTCAGGAAATGGATTTTCCGTTTGGGAAAATCGATCGCGACCTGATCGAATTTGCGCAGCACGTCCATGCCCATCAGCAAGGTCGGCTGGTCGGCCAGGCCGAAGCGCTCGAACGGCGGCGCATCCGCGAAGGCCACCGACAGGCTGGCAAAACGGGCGCGGCCGATCCGAAAATCGCGCAAGCGGCCAAATTCGACGCCCAGCGTATCGCCGGTGACAGCGATCAACAGCTTGTCATCGCCCAATTCTTTCGCGCGTCTCAGCAATCGCTTCTGCAACACCGCATTGCCGATGGAAATCTGCGCCCCGGTATCGACGATGACATTGACCTTGACCCCGGAAATCGTGGCGTCGGTGAAAATCAGCTGGCCGGACCGCCGTTTGGCGGTCACCACGATTTCCCGAGACTTTGGCCGGCTGCGTTCTTCGTCGGCATCTTCAATGAATATCTGGTTCAGAACGAAATCAAACAGGATGCGCTGGTTCTGCAAGCCATCAAGGCCCAATATGCCGTCGGCACCGATGTGCCGGGCGGCCAATACCGGCGAAATCAGGCCTTCATAGCTTTTCTGACCCAGAGTCAGGCTGGGCACATAGACCATGTCGACCATGCTGGTGCCGGCAATGCTCATCAATGCCGCCGGATCTTCGCCTTCCAGTGCCAGCCGGTCGGCGATTTTGCGCGAAATCACGGTCCGTTCCGCGCCGGTGTCGATAACGAAAGAAAACGGTCCCTTGCCTTCGATGCTGACCGGCACGGTCATCCGTTCGGCGCGGTCTTCGTCGAGATCGACAATTTCGCTTTCGGGATTGATCAGGCTGCCCGGCTCAACCGGCTGGCCGAAGGGCACCGGATAAGCCAGCGCCAGAACCGACGCCAGAACAGCGGGCAGGCTAGTCAAAAATGCGGACATGGTCTCTCCTGTGCGATTGCGCTGGACGCGTCAGCATAGTTTCGCGCCCGGCAATTGCCAGACCGATATCATGGACCGACGCCCTGCCTCGACCAACAACCATATTATGCACCCTTGGGAATCAGAAAATAGATTTTGCGATTGGCAAAATCGATCGCCACTCGGTCAAATTTGCGCAACGCATCCATGCCCAGAAACAGCGCCGGTTTCTTGTCCAGTTTCAACGCCTTGAACGGCGCAATATCAGCAAAAGCGATCGGGATGATGCCAAAGCGGGCGCGGCCGATCAGCAATTCCTCGGCAATGCCATAATCGGCCTGCACCGAGCGGCCGGTGACATCGACCAGACTGGTCTGCACCATTGCCGAAGATTTCAGGCGCAAGCGTCTTTGCAGCGCCTTGTTGCCGATTGACAGTTCACCGCCGGTGTCGATGATCACGCTGGTCTGGACCCCGGCAATGGTGGCGTTGGTGAAGATCAATTGTCCGGAACGGCGTCTTGCCGTCACCACGATTTCCCGGCGCGACCGGCTTTTCAGCGGCTTGCTGGTGTCCTCGACGGAAATATGGCGGGCGAGAAAATCGAACAGGATCCGCTGCCCCTGCAGGCTGTCGAGACCGAGCACCCCGTCGGCACCGATATTGGCGGAGCGGAATATCGGCGAAATCAGGCTGCTATAGCTGCGCTTGCCAAGGGTCAGGCTGGGGACAAAGACGGTCTGCACGACGGTGCTGCCGGCCAGCGCCACGATCGTGACTTCATCCTCGATATCCAGCGCCAGCGCGCCGGCAATCTCCTCGGACAATATCGTTCGCTGCGATGCCGTATCGATGATGAATTCATAGGGCCCGCCCTTGTCGATCCGGACCGAGACGGTCATCCGTTTGAGCCGATCCTGCGCAATCGCAATCTGTTCGGCATCGGGCTGGAGAAACTGGTCGGGCAAGCTGTCGGCAATATGGGCTTCGGTCTCCGGTTCCACCGGAATGGACGCCGCAATCTGGGTCGCGAACAGCGACATACAGGTAGAAAACAGCAGGATCGGACAGGCCATTTTGCCATCCTACGCCAAAAAGCGCCCCCCGCCAAATCCCGGGCGGTGATGCGCTTGGTTCTAGTCCATTTTCATCGCTTCGTTGATCAGCGATTCCGCCTCGATCAGCAGCGCATCATCGGTCGCGCCCTGGGCGACATGTTCGCGCCCGATCATCACCAACAACGGCACTGCAAGCGGGCTGACCCGGTCCAGATCGACATGGATCATCGAACCGGCGGCGCGGTCGAGCAGGTCGCCCAGCCGTTCGACATCGGTCATCCGCGACCTGGCATCGGCCCAGGCGGCCTGCATCAGCACATGGTCGGGTTCATATTTGCGCAATACGTCGAATATCAGATCGGTCGAGAAAGTGACCTGCTTGCCGGTCTTGCGCTTGCCCGGATGCTGCCGCTCGACCAGACCGCTGATCACCGCCACTTCGCGAAAGGCGCGTTTGAGCAGATGCGATCCCTCGACCCAGTCGAAAAACTCGTCCTCCAATATGTCGGCGCTGAACAAGGCGCCGGGATCGGTGACCGGCTCGACGCTATAGCAGGCCAGCGCATAGTCATTGGCGACAAAACCGATCGGCTTGAGACCGCGATCTTCCATCCGCCGGGTCAGCAACATGCCGAGCGACTGATGCGCGTTCCAGCCTTCAAAGCTGTAGGCGACCATATAATGCAGTTGCTTGTGCGGAAAGGTCTCGACCAGCAACTGCCCCGGTTCGGGCATTACCGAGCGATGGTCCTGCATTTCCAGCCACTCCCGCACATCATCGGGAAAGCGCGCCCATCCCGCCCGGTCGGTCAGAAAACCGCGCACCCGGTCCGACAAATGGGTGGTCAATGGCAGTCTGGCACCAGAATAGCTCGGGATCATCGCGGCTTTCTTCGACGCCCGGACGATGACGTCGCTGCTGTCCATCTTGATCAGCTCGAGGCTCAGCCCGGCAAAGAAGAATGTGTCGCCGACCGACAGCATGGCGGCAAAACCCTCCTCGACCTTGCCGAGGCTGCGGCCGTTCTTGAACCGCACATTCATCATCGCCGCGTCGACGATGATGCCGGCGTTGAGCCGGTGCTGGGCGGCAAATTTCGGGTGGGTCAGGCTCCAGACGCCCGTCGCATCCCGGCGCAGACGCTTGAACTTGTCATAGGCCTTGAGCGCATAGCCGCCATCGCGGGTGAAATGCAGCATCCGCTCGAACTGCTCTCTGGTCAGGGCGCTATAGGGCAGGGCCGATTGCACCTCGTCGAGCAGATCATCCTCCTGAAACGGTCCTGCGCAGGCGCAGCTTATGATATGTTGGGCCAGCACATCCAGCCCGCCGGGTCGAAAGGGCTCGCCGTCGCGGCGACCCTCGTTGACCGCATCCATCGCCGCCTGCGCCTCAAGATATTCAAAGCGGTTGCCGGGAACCAGCAGCGCTTTCGACGACACGTCCAGCCGGTGGTTGGCGCGGCCGATGCGTTGCAGCAGGCGCGAGGATCCCTTCGGCGCGCCCATCTGGATGACGCAGTCAATATCGCCCCAGTCGACCCCGAGATCGAGCGAGGCGGTGCAGACCAGCGCCCGCATCACCCCTGACGCCATGGCGTTTTCGACCTTGCGCCGCGCTTGCTTTGACAGGCTGCCATGGTGGATGCCGATCGCAAGAGTCTCGTCGTTGATATCCCACAGCTTCTGGAAGGTCAGTTCGGCGAGAAAGCGGGTGTTGCAGAAGATCAAGGTCATCCGGTTGTCGCGGATCTGTTCCATCACCTGCGGGATTGCATAGGCCCCGGCATGGCCGGACCAGGGCACGCGCACCGGATCGCCGTCAGGTGTTTCCGGCAGCATGATCGACAGATCGGCAGGCGCGCCCTCCGCGCCGCGGACATGGCTGACCGTATCGATATCGCCATAAGGCGCCAGCCAGGCGCGAAAATCATCCGGTTCGGCAACCGTCGCCGACAAAGCGACCCGCTGCATCTCCGGGGCAATTTTCTGCAGCCGCGCCAGCGACAAAGCGAGCAGGTCGCCGCGCTTGCCGGTGGCAAAGGCGTGGACCTCGTCGATCACCACCCGCCGGAGACCCGCAAACAGGGTGAAACTTTCCTTCTGGCTGAGCAGCAGGTTGAGCGATTCCGGCGTGGTCAGCAATATCTGCGGCGGCTTCACCCGCTGGCGCGCCTTGCGATTGGCCGGCGTATCGCCGCTGCGGGTCTCGACCGTGATCGGCAGACCCATTTCCTCAATCGGCGTCAGCAGGTTGCGCTGCACGTCCACCGCGAGCGCCTTGAGCGGCGAGATATAGAGCGTGTGGAGATTGTTCCGTTCGTGCTGAGCCTGTCGAAGCACCGGGCCTGACGCAACCGACCCTTCGACCGGCTCAGGGCGAGCGGATGCCGCATCTTCAACCAGCTCAACCAGCGTCGGCAAAAACCCGGCCAGTGTCTTGCCTGCACCCGTCGGTGCCGTCAGCAAGGCATGACGTCCTGCCCGCGCCGCCGCGAGCATCTCCCGCTGATGCTCCCGCACCGCCCAGCCGCGCGACGCGAACCAGTCGGTCAGAATCGGCGGAATTTTGTCATCGGTCATTGCGCTCGAATGGCGCTTTATTGTTATTGTTTCAACTCCGCCATCAGCCCGAATAGCTGAACCACATCCGGCGCAGCGCTATCGCCGCTATATTCCCGGTAGAGCGTCGAAACATTGACCGCGATCCGCTCGGCGTCGCCCCAGCTGGAAAAATCACCGAGTCTGATGTCATGCGCGGCATCGCGCACCGACAGCCCCGCGTCATAGCGTTTGCGCGCTTCCTGATCGATATAGCGCAGATAGTCCTGCACCCTTCGGACGCCATGCACATCAGTGATCGGGCCGTGGCCGGGGACGATGGTTTCGGCCTTGAAGCCGATGATCGTATCGCAAGCGGCAATCCAGTTGGCGACCGGCCCCGCCCACATGATCGGTGTGCCTTCGATGAACAATATGTCCCCGGTAAAGACGGTCTTGTCGGCTGGAACATGCACCAATATGTCGCCCGCCGTATGCGCGGGACCGACTTCGATCAGATCGACCTTTATGTCGCCGACCGTCAGGCTATATTCGCCGCTGAAGGTCTGGGTTGGCAGTTTCTCCTCGACATCGGTAAAGTCAAAGCTGCCAAAAATATCCACCAGATATTGCCCGGCTGGCCCCATCGCCCGTGCCTGCGCCATGATCGCAGCGAGCTGGCTGGCCGGCAGCTCGGACATTTCCCGCGCGCTGGCTTCCGATGCAATCACTTCGGCCTTGTGACAGCAGCCATTGCCATGGGTATGATCGCCATTGGCATGGGTGTTGACGATGATGCCAATATCATCCGCGCCGACCCCGGCTGCATCCGCCATGACGCCAAGCATCTCGCGGGTCAGGCTGGCATCGAAGAGCGTATCGATCAGCAAGGATTGGCCGCTATCGGTGATCAGGCCGGCATTGGACCAGCCCCAGCCACCATCCGGCTGGAGATAGGCGTAAAGACCGGCACCGGTTTCAACCAGTCCTTTTTCAAAGGGAAATGTCGTCATCTTTTCTCCGCCCTCCTGTGCCGCTTGTGATTCATTGTTGCAGCTTTGCAAAGATTTGAACAGAGCAGCTGTGCAAGATGATCGATAATCTGGCGACACCTGCGGCTTGGGAAGCCTTGGGCATCAACAGGGGGCAGATGTTTGTTGAGGAACTGGTCAGGCGATTGCGCCTGATCCTTGCCCGGCCGGGAATATTCCCGTATCTGCCGCTCAGAGAGATTTCAACGCGACAGACCCAATAAGAGCGACAGAAAATGGACAATCGAGCAACATCAAGAAAACGCGTCGAATGGGGCTTTCTGATCGCGCTTCTGTTGATTGTCACGCTGGCATTCGCGGTCCTGATCGAACCGTTTTTTGGTGCCATCGTCTGGGGCGTTGTCGTCGCTGTGCTTTTCCGCCCGGTCTATGAACGGCTGCTGGCCTATCTCCCCGGAAGGACCAATCTGGTCGCAGGGATCACGCTGATCCTGATATTGCTGCTGGTCGTGGTACCGGCGATCCTGCTCGGCATGGCGCTGGCCCAGGAGGCAGCGAGCCTTTACCTGCGGATTGAGCAGGGTGACATCGATTTCGGCGCGGTGTTTGAGGCGTTTGAAAATTCCCTGCCCCACTGGATGCAGGCCCAGCTGGCCGCATATGGCTATGACGATTTTGCGATCATCAGGGCAGAGATTGAACAATCCATTGCCGCGATTCTCGAATTTCTGGTCACCCAGTTGCTGAGCGTCGGTCAGGGTGCGTTCCAGTTCATGCTGGGCCTTGGCGTGATGCTGTATCTGACCTTTTTCCTGCTGCGCGATGGCCGCGCGCTGACCGAGCGGATCGGCGAGATGATTCCGCTGGAGGAGAAAAAACGCCAAATCCTGATGGAAAAATTTCTCGTTGTGATCCGGGCGACGATCAAGGGCAGCCTGATCATCGCGATCATCCAGGGCAGTCTCGGCGGCCTGATATTCTGGGCCCTGGATATCCGCGGCGCTTTGCTATGGGCGGTTTTGATGGGCATGTTTTCCCTGATTCCCGCAATCGGCACCGGATTCGTCTGGGTCCCGGTGGCGCTCTTTCTGCTGGTCACCGGCGATGTCTTGCAGGGTATCGTGCTGATCCTCAGTGGTGTGTTCGTGATCAGCATGGTCGACAATCTTGTGCGGCCGATTCTGGTCGGGCGAGACACGCGGATGCCCGACTATGTTGTGCTCATCTCCACCCTCGGCGGGCTGCAACTGTTCGGCATCAATGGCATCGTGATTGGCCCGCTGGTGGCAGCCCTGTTCATCGCGATCTGGAGCATTTTTTCGGATATGCACCAGGACTCCGGGCCACTCGCCGAGATTAGCGAATAGCCTCGCCGCGGCCCGCTTCATCCGCCATCGCGATCATCGAGCGGGCATGGCGCAAGGCCACAGCGTGATGGTCGTGGCCATATCCGCCGCCCAGGGCGCTGGCGACCGGGATGCCCCGGTCACGGGCCCGGCAGATCACCATCCGGTCGCGCCGTTCCATACCGGCATCGCTCAGGGACAGTCGCCCCAGCCGGTCGTCCGCATGCGGATCGACGCCGGCCTGATAGAGCAGCATGTCCGGCCGGAAACCGTCCAGAATTTCATCCAATGCTGTGTCCAATATTGTCAGATAGGCCTCATCACCAACCGCATCGGCCAGGCCAATATCGCGACTGGAGCGCGCCTTGCGGGTCGGGAAATTACGCTCGCCATGGATCGACAGGGTAAAAATATCCTGCCGCCCGGCTAGCAGCACTGCGGTTCCGTCGCCCTGATGCACGTCGAGGTCGACGATCAGGATCTTGCGGGCATCACCTTCCGCCAATAGCCGGTTGGCGGTGATCGCCAAATCGTTGAACACGCAATAGCCAGCACCGGTGTCGGCCATGGCATGGTGGCTGCCGCCGGCGCTGTTCGCGGCATAGCCATGTTCCAGGGCAAGCTGCGCCGCCAGCCAGGTGCCGCCCGACGTATATTGAACCCGGCTGGCAATTTCCGCCGACACCGGAAAACCGATCCGGCGCTCCTTTTCACGCGGCACGGCGGCGGTCAGCACCTGCTCGACATAGTCCGGATCGTGCACAGCCTCGATCCACGCGCGCGCCATTGGCGCAGGCTGATAGACCAGATGCTGGGGCGCATGGGCACGGATTGCCTCCATCACCAATTGATATTTGTCGAAGACAAAGCTGCCGCTTGTCGGGCGCGGGGCAACATAATCGGCGTGGTGGACGATATGGAGCATGGCCATTTCTAGCGCGGCTTCCGCAGATGATAGGTCAGGGCCATCGCGATGCAATGGCTGACCGCATCAACGGGCAGTTCGTCTTTGACGTCAAACACCACCGCGCGGCTGCCATCAAAATTCAATCTGTCATCATATAGCTGCCTGTAGCGCTCGACCAGATCGGTCTGGCAATGGATATAAAATGCATATTGGTCGGCCGACTTGTTGTGACGATTGATCCGCACCGTTGTGCCGGACCCGGATGCCGAAGTCAGAAACGCCGGCTCTCCCCATTTGAGCGTCTCCTCGAGTGGGCCGATGGCAGGATTATCGCTGGCGACATCCAGAATCAGCCGACGAAGCTGTATCAGCTTCTCAGCCAGCTCTTCCGGAAGACCTTCCCATGCGGCGCGCGTTGATTCGGGAATTTCGTCTCTCATCCCGACTCATTATCAGCCGTTGCACGATCTTGTCACGCCCCGCGAATCAATTGCCCGGGCCGTGCGCCGGTCGACTGGTCGAACCGCCGGATAATTTCCCCCGACACGATGGTCGCGTCATAGCCGGTCGCGCGCTGGTGCAGTCTTTGCCCGCCCGCTGGCAGATCCCGGACAATTTCCGGCAGATGCAATTCCAGGCGATCCATGTCGATGACATTGAGATCGGCTTTGGCACCAGGTTTCAACAGGCCGCGTTGATTGAGGCCGACGGCGCACGCCGCCTTGTGCGACAGCATATGCACCGCTTCGGACAAGTCAAACCGGAAGCCATTGGCTTTTTGCACATATTGTTTGAGCAAATAGGTCGAGTAGCTGGCGTCGCAAATCGCGCCATAATGGGCACCGCCATCGCCGAGACCGGGGATGCAATGCGGATGGCTGAGCATTTCATGGGCGCTGGCCAGCGTGCCATTCTCGTAATTGCCAAGCGCGGCAAGAAACAGGCCCTTGCCATTCGTGTCCAGCAACCGGTCATAGGCAATTTCCTGCGGCGTACAGCCTTTGGCTGCGGCCTGACCGGCCATGCTCATTTCTTTCGGCGGTGCATAATCCGGCGGATTGTCGAGTGGGAACAGCCAGTTCCAGTTGCGGGCCAGCGCGTTGAACGGATGGCCAGGTTCAAAATCCTCGCTCAGCAACGCTTCGCGCAGTCCGGGATCGCGCATTGCTGCAACCTGCTGTTCTATGGACAGGTCGGCAATCTTGGCCCAGCTCGGGCAGAGAATGAACGGGTGGACGGTGAGTTCCAGCCCGGCGATCAGTCCGATCGGACGCGGCATGATCTGGGCGGTCGCTTTGCCGCCAGAGGCGTTGGTGCGGTCGAGCATTTCCAGCACCCGGCGCCAGCGCGGCGGGCCGTCATTGCCGGATGCCAGCGTGAAGGTAGCTGGGCGCCCAGACGATTCGATCACCCGCTCGATCACCTTATATTCCTTGTCCCAGCCGACAAAGGCATCGAGTACGACCTGAAACGTGCCGGTTCCGGCATCCGCCATGCCGCCACAAATCGCTTCCAGTTCGGCGATGTCGGCTTCGAATGTCGGTATACTGCCGCCATCCGCGGTCTTGTGAATCGATAGCCGCGAGGTGGCAAAGCCCAGCGCGCCGGCTTCCATCGCTTCGCGGCACAGCTTGCGCATCATCGCCAGATCATCGTCATTGGCCGGCTCGCGCGAGGCGCCGCGCGCACCCATGGCATAAACCCTCAGCGGCGAGTGCGGCAGATAGGCGGCGACATCGATATCGCGTTTTCCCCTGGCCACGACGTCGAGATATTCCGGAAATGTCTCCCAGTTCCAGGGCAGGCCATCGGCCATCACTACGCCGGGAATATCCTCGACGCCTTCCATCACGTTGATCAGCATATCGTGATCTGCCTTGCGGCAAGGCGCAAAGCCGACGCCGCAATTGCCCATGATTGCCGTGGTCACGCCGTGTGAAGAGGAGGGGCTGAGCTCTTCCGCCCAGATGCACTGGCCGTCATAATGGGTGTGGACATCGACAAAGCCGGGGGTGACGATCCTCCCGGTGGCGTCGATTTCTTCGCGGCCTTCGCCGGAAAAATGGCCGATCGCCGATATTTTGCCGCCACTGATTGCGATGTCGCCATCGATCAGATCACCACCGCTGCCGTCGGCGATGGTCCCGCCGCGGATTACCAGATCATATTCGCTCATTCTGCCTTACCTCTCATGCCTTGATCCATATCATGACGCCGCCGATCAACGAGCCCAGCACGAAAATATAGATGGGCGGCATGCTCGCATAGAGCCAGCGCAGTCTTTTTTCCGGGGCCTTGTGATATCCCAGCGCATAGCCGACCCGCATGAACGGCCAGATCAGACCGATAGCCGCTGCCCAATAGGGGCTGACGACATAAGCGAACAGCCACAGGCCGGGCAGGAACAGCACCAGATGTTCCAGCGTGTTCTGATGCGCCCGGACATAGCGTTCATATTCGGGAGGACCGCTGTGCGACGGCACCGCGATTTTAAACCGTCCGCGCGCCAGGCCTGCCATCAGCAACGTAAAATAATAAGCCAGCAAAGCCAGTGCGCTGACGATTGCCACATAAATATACGGGTCCATGATCGCTATTCCCCATCCTTCAATCACTCTGTCCTGAACCAATGATAGCGGCCTGACCATAGTGCATTATGATAAGAAATGGATGCCGTGCTGAATCCATCAGGCGAGGGTTGGCTGCTTTTGCCTGTCGGCTCCGGGCAGCTATCGGCCTTATTGCGCATCATGCCAAGGGGCCAGGCCAAATATTGGGAATATTTCCTACTAGTCGGCATCGTGCGATCAGGACTCTTGGCCGACATAGAGCTAAGCTGTTGAAATACTTTGATATATCAAAACTGGCACGGCCCATGCAATGCTGTTGTTATCTTCGCTAACAGCAACTGCGAAGCAGAAATTTAAACCAAAGGAAATATGAAATGACCAACGTAAACATCCAGAACCATGTAGCCGCCGCTTTTGCCGCTCTTTTTTCAGCCGCCGTTCTGGTCGCTGCAAGTGTCGGCCCAGCTGTTCAACATTCCGCTGCCTTGATCGCATAACGCCAACCCGTAGGAAGGAAAAATCATGCCCCGCTTCTCGCTACGTCAGGAAATCGCCGCCGGTTTCGCCGCCATGTTCTGCTCGGCAATTTTCATAATCTCCGCGGTCGGCCCGGGAACCAACGGCGCGACCTTCATTTGATGTCAATCGACCGAATAATATCGGTCAATCGATGCCCAGGACTAATGCCCCGCCTGCTCGCCGCGCTCCAGTCCCGATAGTGCCAGCTGCTCGTCAATCTGCGCCATCAACCGGTCGAGACCGTCCTGCGATTTCGCTTCGGCGCGGGCGACCAGCACATCCTGGGTATTGCTTGCCCGCAGCAGCCACCAGCCGTCTTCGGTATTGACCCGCGCGCCGTCGGTGTCGTTGACTTGCGCGCCACTGGCCGCCAAGCGTTCCAGCACTTCGTCGATCACTGCGAACTTGCGGCTTTCATCAACCTGAAAACGCATTTCCGGCGTGTTGATCATCTCGATCATATCGCTGCGCAACTGGGTGACGCTCTTGCCGATATTGGTCGCTGCCTGAATCAGACGGATCGCGGCATAAGGCGCGTCGTCAAAGCCATAATAATCATGTTTGAAAAACACATGGCCGCTCATCTCGCCAGCGAGCGGCGAGCCGGTTTCCTTCATCTTCGACTTGATCAGACTATGGCCGGTCTTCCACATCAGCGGCTTGCCGCCCAGCTCCGCGATCCGGTCGTACAAAGCCTGTGACGCCTTGACGTCGGCGATGATCGTCGCGCCGGGCTCGCTTTTCAGCACATCCTCGGCATAGATTTGCAGCAACTGGTCGCCCCAGATCACCCGTCCTTCGCCGTCAATCGCACCGATCCGGTCGCCATCGCCGTCAAACGCCACGCCGAAATCGAGACCTTTCTCCGCCACCAGCGCTTTCAGATCCGCAAGGTTCTTTTCCTCGGTGGGATCGGGGTGATGATTGGGGAAGCTGCCATCGACATCGGTGTAAAGCAGATGATGCTCGCCGGCGCCGCGATCGGTCAGCAGCCTGGTCAATTTCTCGATCACCGGTCCGGCTGCGCCGTTGCCGCAATCCCAGCCGACTTTGAATGCGCCGCCGGTGAAGTTTTTCAGCAAGCGCTCGACATATTCATCTTCGATATCGATCCGTTCGAGCGTTCCGCTGCCCTGGTCCCAGTCACCGTTGGTCGCCATGGTGCCAAGTCCCAATATGTCGGCGCCGAAAAAGGGCCGACCCTGAAACACCATCTTGAAGCCGTTATAATTGGCAGGATTGTGGCTGCCGGTAATCATTATGCCGCCCTGGACCGTTTTTAGTACAGATTCGGCATAATAAAGCATCGGAGTGGGGCCCATTCCGACAGAACTTGCATTGATTCCGGCATCATTGAGACCCCGGACAAGCGCGTCTTCCAGTAGCGGAGAACTGGTGCGCCCATCAAACCCGGTGGCAACTGCACTGCCGCCATCGCGTGCGATCAGAGTCCCGAAACCCCGGCCGATGGCATAGGCATCATCCTCACCCAGCGTTTCGCCGATTATGCCGCGAATGTCATATTCGCGCAGGGAAGTGGAGTGGAATTCGTGAGCTTTCGGGGCGTTCATGGGCATGGCCTTGGCTGGTTGGATTTGCCATTGTTCCTAGGGGGCAGGTTCCTGAAAATCCAGCATTACTGTCAAAATATGACGGGAGCGCTACCGACGGCGGGATGCTTCCAATTCTTCCAATAACAGGTCGCGCGCCCGGTTGATCATCTTCGCCAGCTGCTCGTCGCCGCCATTGTCGGGATGATGTTCAGCCAGCCGTTCTTTCCAGGCGGCGTTGATCTCGATGAACCCGGCACCATCGCTGACACCAAGCAGCGAGCGCGCCCGATCCAGTTCAAAATTGCGCGGTTTGCGCTTCGCTTCGACGCTGTCGCGCGCCGGTATCAAGATCCGCCAGCCACTGAGAAAGGCTGCACCCGCCAGCATCGCTCCGCCCATAATCCAGCCGCCGCTGCGCAGGAAATTCGCGCCGACCAGGGCAATCACCAGCGCCAGCCACTGGTTGGGGGTCATCCGCTTCGCCTTGCCCGACAATATCAGCCAGGTCAGAATCGCACCGCCAAAGATGAGCAATGGCATCATCGGTCAGGCCACCAGCTTGGGCTTTAAAGGGGCAGGCGCATCGGCGTCGGTTGCCTGTTGGCCGGTTTGCGGCAGCGCGAGATGCTTGATCAGTTCCCGCAATTCCTGCCGCGCCGCCAAATGGCTGGTCGCGAGCCGGCCGAGATGTTTCTTGTCGAGCATCGTCAGGCCTGAAGGGAAAAGCTCGCGGTAAATGACCCGCTCGCTAAGTCCGGGAATCAAGCGGAATCCGACGCGCTGCGACAATTCGGCCAGCGCTGCGACAATCCGTTTCATATTATGCGCTTCGACATATTGGGTCCGGTTTCGCAGCAACACCCAGTCGATCGTTGCGCCATCCGCCTTGGCCCGCTCTTTGCGCGCTTCCCAGATCAGTTCCGCGTAAAAACTCAGTTTGCGAACCTTGTAGGTCTCCGGATCCACCTGCCCGATCAGATCGAAATCGACGAAACTGTCATTGATTGGCGTTACCAGCGTATTCGCTCTTGTCGCGACAAAGCGGGCGAATTGGTCATCGCGGCCCGGCGTGTCAAAAAGCAGAAAATCGGACGTCTGTGACATCCGTTCAATCATTTGCTCGAGCCCCGCTAGACTGTCCTGTTCGAACACTTCATAATGCGGCTGCGGAATATCGATATTCAGCCGTTTCATCGTCGCGTCGCGGTTTTCCAGATAGCGATAGGATGTGCGCTGGCGCGGATCGAGATCGATGATCCCGACCTTGTGACCCTGATAGGCAAGGGCCACCGCAACATGAACCGCAGTGGTCGATTTGCCGGTTCCGCCTTTTTCATTGGCGAAGACGATATGATGCGCATTACTGGTCACGTTTTGATCGATATCCCTGTTCTTGGCCCTTGCGAAGGCGGGTCCACCGTCCCATAGCTTACACGAGCTTTACAGAAAAATCTAAACGCAAAGAGTGATGCATGCAAATTGTTCGACAGCTTGACCCGCTGCGGGACGCTTTGGCGGGGTTTCGCAAAGCCGGTGCCAAAATCGGGCTGGTTCCGACGATGGGCGCGCTGCACGCGGGGCATATACGGCTGGTGGAAGTGGCGATGGAACAATGCGATGCGGTTGTGGCGTCGATTTTTGTCAATCCAGCCCAGTTCGGTGAGGGAGAGGATCTTGATGCCTACCCGCGTCAGGAAGCCGCCGATGCCGCATTGCTGGAGGCGGCGGGCGTGGCCGTGCTGTGGGCACCAACGGCGGATCAGATCTATCCATCCGGCTATGCCACCAATGTCAGCGTGAGGGGAATCAGCGACGGACTGTGCGGCGCGGCGCGTCCGGGCCATTTTGATGGTGTCGCCACGGTGGTGGCGAAATTGTTCAACCAGATCCGCCCTGATGCCGCGTTTTTCGGAGAAAAAGACTATCAGCAGCTTGCTGTCATCCGGCGGATGGCCCGCGACCTTGATTTCACCCATGACATTATCGGTGTCCCGACGGTCCGTGATCCCGATGGCCTCGCCTTATCGTCGCGCAACGCCTATTTGACCGCAGAGCAAAGGGCTGATGCCGTGGCGCTCCCCGAAGCGATGCGGGAAGCGGCTAAAGCGATTGCGGCCGGCGGCAGGGTTACGGAGATATTGGCGGAGGCCAGGGCACATATGCTTGCTTCCGGCTTTCACAAAATTGACTATCTCGAGCTACGCGATGCCAATATGCTGGCGCTACTCGATGTTTTTACAAAGCCAGCCCGTCTTTTTGCCGCGGCCCATATCGGTCGGACCCGGTTGATTGACAATATCCCTGTTTCCTAAGGCTGCAACGCCATTTTGTTAACCAAGGATATTTGCAAAATCGCCCGGTTTCGGGGATTTTGATATCGATGAACAAGACTTTCTGCCTTTTGCGTTAACCATTTCTTTAGAACATTGCGTCGAAAGTCGGCCTGTCGCCAAAAAACTGCGGCAACAGGAACAGGGACTGACAATATGGGCAACAGCATGAAAAGCGCCGCCTTTCTAATCGAAAGCCGCCTCGCCGAGGCATCGCACGGCAGCAGCAATGCATATTTTGATCTGGGTGTGATCTATTCTACCGGATCGGATGGCGTCGACGTCGATTTGATCGAAGCGCATAAATGGTTCAATCTGGCGGCTTTGTCCGGCCATGACGAGAGCAAGGCCTGCCGCGCGGAAATCTCGCTGGACATGACGGCTCGCGAAATTGCCGAAGCGCAGCGGGAAGCGCGTGCTTGGCTACAGGAAAATACCCGCCGCGCAGCATAAGCCTAAATTGATTTTTTAAACGGCCCCATATCGGCCAGAAATTCGATATCGGCAGCAACCGCCTGCCGTTCGCGATCAAGATAATCAGCGATTGCCCGGCGGAAGCCCGGATCGACAATATAATGGGCTGACCAGGTCGGCACCGGCTGATAGCCCCGCGCCAGTTTGTGGCTGCCTTGGGCGCCAGCCTCTACCGTCTTCAATCCGCGCGCTATGGCGGCGTCAATCGCCTGATAATAGCAAATCTCGAAATGCAGGAACGGGATATTGCGTGTGCATCCCCAATAGCGGCCGTACAGCGTCTCCGTGCCCATGATATTGAGCGCGCCCGCCACCGGGACGCCGTCCTGCATCGCAAATATCAGCAGCAGCTTGTTCGCCATTTTCTGCTGCAACAGATCAAAGGCGCTGCGGGTCAGATAGGGCTGTCCCCATTTGCGCATCCCGGTATCCTGATAAAATTCCCAGAAATAGTCCCAATGATACGGTTCAATCTCATCTCCCGACACGTGAACAATATCCACTGCTTCCTGAGCCTTGGCCCGTTCCCGGCGGATCGCCTTGCGTTTCCGCGAAGACAGGGCCGCGAGAAAATCATCGAAGCTTTCATAGCCGTCATTGCGCCAGTGGAACTGGCTGTCGGTACGAATCATCCAGCCAGCTTCGCGAAAATGGTCGAGTTGGCCGTCGCTGACAAATGTCGCATGGACCGATGAAATTCCGTTATTTTCCGCCAGTTGCTCCGCTGCTCGCAGCAACGGCACCGCCAGGGATGCGTCGCGCATCAGCAGGCGGGGACCCGGCACGGGGGAAAAAGGCGCGGCGATCTGGATCTTGGGATAATATTGGCCGCCGGCATTTTCATAGGCATGCGCCCATTGCTGATCGAAAATATATTCGCCCTGGCTGTGCGATTTGAGATAGCTGGGCAGGCAGGCGGCGATTTCCCCGGCCTTGTCCTCGATGATGATCGGCAGGGATTTCCAACCGGTACCAGGGCCAACACTGCCAGATTCCTCCATCGCCGAAAGAAATCCATGCGAGACAAACGGATTGGCCGGACCAGCACAAGCATCCCACTGGTCTGCGGGCAGGCTGGCGATATCATCGGCAACGCGGGCGAGAATCTCGGTTGGGGCTGCGGAAGAAACGGACATAGCGATCAGCTCTCCGGTATCTCGTAAACCGGTTCGTCGGCATATCGGAAGGCGGTTTGTTCCTGTTCGGCGGAACGGACGGTCCAGGTGACGATGGGCAGGCCGCGCGCCCGCTGGGCAGCGGCGAAGCGGGACGGCAGATCGCGGATATCATAGGCCAGAAAATCGGGCTGCGCCGTCCACAGATTGCGGTGGCGGGCGATCCGTCCGCGCCAGTTCTTGCTATTCTCTTCTGTCACCACCAGTCCGCGGACTATATGTTTGGCATTCTTGCGAAACCAGACACCGACCAGCGGGTTGAAGGACATGACCGCAGCTTGGCCGCCATAGCCTTCCAGTGCCCTGCGCACCGACAGGCACAGCGGGCCAATCCGCATGTTGCGCGACTTTATTTCGATCAGGACCGGCACCCGACCGGCCACCTGAGCCAGAGTTTCGCGCAAGCGCGGAATCTTGCCATGGCCGCCGTTAAGCTGGACCTGGTCAATATCCTTTGCCCGCATTTTTCCTATCAGGCCCGTTCGATCCGTCAACCGGTCCAGCTCATAATCATGAAAGACAAAGGCACGGCCATCTTCTGCCGCCTGGACATCGCACTCAATCCCGTGACCCAGCTTGATCGCTGCCTCGAAGGCGGCGGGACTGTTTTCCAGCACGCCATTGCCATGCAGCCCGCGATGCGCATAGGGCTGGCCTTTCAGAAATGCCACACGACCGGGCGCCGGAGCCGGCGCCAGAGCATTGTCGAGCAGCGTCCCGATCACTCGGGTTTCAGGGCAATGATGGCGTCGACCTCGACCGCAACGCCGAGCGGCAGCGATGCTACCCCGACGGCGCTTCGGGCGTGCAGTCCGGCAGCGCCGAAAATCACCTCCATCATGTCGGAACAGCCATTGGCGACCTTGGGATGGTCGGTATAGTCGGCGGTGCTGTTGACGAAGACGCCCAGTTTGACGATGCGGTCGACCCGGTCGAGCGATCCAGCCGCCTTCTTGATCTGCGCCGCGATCATCAGCGCACAGGCCTTGGCCGCCTGTTGCCCCTCTGCCAGCGACATATTGTCCCCCAGCCGTCCGGTGATCAACTGGCCATCTTGCATCGACACCTGGCCGCTGATGTGGAGCAATCCATTCACTTCAACGGCAGGGACATAAGAGGCAACGGGAGCAGCGGCTGCAGGCAAGTCAATGCCCTTGGCTGCCAGGGCTTTTTCGATATTGTCAGTCATAGGGCAAACTCTCACGCATGGTTGGCAGGGTCAAGCTCTTGCGAAGGCAAGTCCATCGCCGGAGCCGGTTCGGCATTGTCAAACTTGTCCGATATCCAGGCCATCGCGTCGCCCCACATGTCGATGCGGGCGTGGGCAGCAAGATTCGTCTGGATATGTTTCGCCATGATCGGCTCGCCGACCATCTGCAGCCGCCAGACATCGGGGGCGTGTTTGGCGACACTGCCATGCTGGTGACCCAGATCATCGACAAAGACGGTAACGGCCGGCTGGAATTCCGCGATGATGCTGTTCAGCAGCTCGCCCTTGCCGCCCTGATTGGTATAGACGGGGAAGTTGATGCCGACGGCCTTGAGCTGTTCCGCCCGCGCTTCGCGGCGATCATCCAGCAGATTGGTCAATATCACGACATCGGCAATCTCGCCGAGCTTGTTGATCGACTCGACTGCGCCCTCAATAGCGCCCTGCCGGTGCATTTCGGTATCAAAAAATTCCTTCAGCATCGGCCAGATTTGTTCGGGGAGAACCTGGGTGCCGTCATGTTTGTGGCGCAGTGCATTGGCAAAATCGCTACCATTTTCGAGATCGAAATGGATGTGCTTGTCGCTATCCAGCCATTGCTGGAAGGGCACCACCATATGCAGCAAGACTTCGTCGCAGTCGCTAATCAGAAGCGGCTTTTTATTCATGAAAATCTCCGGGAGCGTTAAGATGCTGCGCTGCGGCAGCGAGTTTGGCGGGCGCGACCCCGATGGCCTCTGCACAGGCGACAAGATCGGGTTCGTGATTGGCGAGAAAACCGAGCAGGGATGCCAGCATCGTCGGATCTTCGAGGCCGGACCTCAGTTCGCGAGGATCCAGCCCGGTCAGCGCGAGCAGACGCTCCGCCCGGTCCTGATCCTGCAGCACCCAGCCTAGCGCCTGCAAGGCGATGATTTCGCTATCCGGCCCGAGATTGGGATTTGTTTCCATTGCCGCTTTCGCCTAATGGGTCGGCAGCAAGTTTGAAAGGGCAAAACCGATCGTGGCAAAAAGAGTGTTGGTGGTCGAGCCGGTCAGCGACGGCCGGGAAGTGCTCGAAAAGGCGCGCAGCTTCGTGCCGAATCTGATCGTGATGGATATCCAGCTGCCCCATGTCAGCGGTCTGGAACTGATCGAGCAGATCAAGAAAGATGGTCAGCTCAAGATCATTCCGATCATGGCCGTGACCGCTTATGCCGGCAAGGGTGACGAAGACCGGATATTGAGTGCCGGGGCAGAGGCTTATGTTTCAAAGCCGATATCGGTCGCGAAATTCATCGAATCGGTGCAGAAAGTTCTGCACCGCTAAAGCATAGCCAAAAGCTGCTTATTTGATTTTGGCTTCTTTGAACTCGACATGCTTGCGGACAACCGGATCATATTTGCGCTGCACCATTTTTTCGGTGAGATTGCGCGGGTTTTTGCGGGTTACATAGAAAAAGCCGGTATCCGCCGTGCTGACGAGTTTGATCTTTACATTGGCTGGTTTCGCCATGGTGCATTCCTTAAGGCAGAAGCTGAAATAAAAAGAGCGACGCAATCCGGCGCCGCATTCGTTCTCGGCGCTAATGGTGAAAATACCACCCGATGTCAAGAAAAAGCCTCTATCATATCCCTGCCGGCAAACTGCGTTCCCTTTACGACTTCTTAACCATGTTTTTGCATGGTCGTGTCGAAGCAGGGAGCAATTGCGATGAATCATGATAAAAATCTGTTTGTGCAGGCCGAAATGATGAACTTGCTCGATGATTTGCCGGCGGAATTGGCCGGTCAGCATCCCCTGCAATTTCTGATGCATCTGGACCATGTTCGGCAAAAAGCAACGCAGCACCGCCTGTCCGCGCTGCGCGATCTAAGCTGCGCATTGGAAAGTGCCTTGCAACCGGCCATGGAGAATGGCGGCGCCACGACTATTGCGCGCTCTTATCTCGAAGCGATGCACGCGGCTCTTGATTGCGGCGAGATGAACCCGGCCATGACCGAAGCGCTCATGGCCAATGTCGCGCTCCGCCTTGGCGGGCAGACCTAGCCGCACTGGCAGTGGATGCATTTCTAACTTCGCTTTTTGCTTTGGCGCTCGCAGAATTTGGTGATCGGCCACAGATTCTTTGCGCCGCTTTGGCCATCAGATATGGTCGGCTGTCGCCGATTATCTGGGGCCTGGGTTTGGCCACGCTTTGCAATTGCCTGATTTCCGTCATCGCCGGCTCTGCGGTCCATCAGTGGATCAGCGAAGACGCCTTGCAACTTTTCTATGCCCTGTCCCTGATTTCTGCCGGCTTTGGCATGGTGGCGTGGCGCCGCCCGGTCGACTTGCTGCAAAAATGGCGGCTCGGGCCGTTCTGGACATCGTTTCTGGGTCTCTTCATTCTGCAATTTGGCGACAAGGGGCAGTTTGTTCTGATGGCCACAGCTGCGCGAACGGACATGTGGGCTTTTGCCGCCGCCGGAGGATGGATCGGGGTGATGATCGCTTGCCTCCCCGCTGTCCTGTTCCACCGGCAACTGGCCGAGCATATCCCGATGGCGCCGATTCGCTATGCAGGCGGCGCGGCCTTCCTTCTGGTCGGTGCCATATTGGCGCTTGGCGCTTGGGGAATATTTTGACGCGGGTCTGGCAACTATGGGCCGGCCGCGAGATCGATATTCTCAATCTGAGAGAGCAAAACTTCCCGTTATATTGAGCGGCCGATAAACTGTAGCCCCATGGTCATAGGAAAAAATCCGAAAAGGAGAATGACAATGACCACAGGCGACAATGCAAAAAAGGCTGTAGCTGAAGCACTGAATGGAATATTGGCGGACAGTTTTGCACTTTATCTCAAGACCAAAAATTTTCACTGGCATGTTTCCGGACCCCATTTTCGTGACTATCATCTCATGTTTGACGAGCATGCGGCACAGGTTATCGCCACCACCGACGTGATCGCCGAGCGGGTCCGCAAAAACGGCCATCGTACACTCACCTCCATTGGCGATATCGCCAAACGACAGAGCATCGCCGACAATGACGATGCCAAGGTCGCGGCGTCGGATATGCTGGCCGAATTGCGTGCCGACAATTTGAAGCTCGTGGACAAGCTCCGTGAAGCCAAGGAATTGGCGGGAGAGGCCGGTGACAATGCTACCGATGGCTTGCTCGATGACTGGACCGACCAGGCAGAAGAACGCGCATGGTTCCTGCTGGAGATTGCGCAGAAAGACTGAGCAAAGGCCAAGCAATGATCATCGAGTTGATCACAAGTCTCCAGTCGAATCAAATTCCCGCCGCTTGCCTGCATATGGAAACAGGCCAGGGCGGGTTTTTTGGCTGAAATGGTCAAAATCTGTTGCCTAATCATCACAGATGCAACCAAAATTGAGCTTTCTATGTTCAGGAAAGCCTCAATAAACCGTCTTTTTTCGTCGAATATTCCTGTTCAGGAGAAATTTCACTTTGATTTGGTCAGCAAAATCAAGCATTGCAGTGGCTTGAGTCTATTCTGGCTGAATATTACAGGGGACATTCTTCCATGATTAAGAATTTCGGACAATCCACACGATCTGTACTTCTGCATAGCGCAGCGGCTGGCGCAATTGCTACGCTCGCTCTGGCAACGCCTGCTCAGGCGATTGTGCCCAACGACAATTTCACACCGGAGCAAATTGTTGACAATGACGGTGGCGTAAATGGCGTTGGCATGTTCTTCCGTAATGATGGCTTTGTCTGCTCCGGTACCTTGATCAACCCGCGTGCTGTCCTGTTTGCGGCGCACTGTGTGAACGATCGTCCCGAAAGCGATTATGCCACCGATGGTACGATTCAATCTGCCTTTTCCTTCGACGTGAACGCACTTCCCGGTTTCCAGAACTGGATTGCGAATGGCTTTGCGTCCAACCCCGATCTGTTTGTCTACAACATCAGTCAGATTGCCTATAATCCGGATTCCTTGGCACGGCCTGACGGATTCGGCTTTCTCGAAGGCGATATTGCGATTGCGACGCTTTCTGATCCGGCTGCCAACATCCCGACCTGGGCTCTCCTGTTTTCCCCGCTCCCCGATCCAGGTGCGATTGATGATACGGACGGCACGGGCTATCATGTCAATATCACCGGCTATGGCCGGTCTGGCAGCGGCACCACCGGTGCTTCGCAGGGCATCGACTGGCGTCGTCGCGCTGCCGAGAATATGCTGGGTGCGCTGACTACATTTGATGACCGCAATACATTCCTTTTTGGCGACGCCTTTGGTGATTTGCCACAAGTGCTTTATCGGCTTGATTTTGATGATCCGAACAAAACCAATCCGTTTGATTTTAATCTCTACAAAGATGAGCCCCGTGTCCGTGAAGCGACGACAGCCGGCGGCGATTCCGGTGGCCCGCTGATCCTCGATGCGGCGAACAACAGCCTGTCGACCGAGGACCTTCAGATTGGTGTCTTGTCCGGCGGCTCCCGCTTCTTTGGTCCACAGCAGTTTAGTTCTTACGGCACGGAAAGCTTTTATCAGCCTCTTTTCCTTTTCGCTGATTATATCGCGGCGGCCAATCCCTATCGCTACGTCAGTGCAAAAGCGGGTGACGGCGCATGGGAAGATGCAACCCACTGGCAGACCGACCTCGATCCAGCCTATCGCATCATTGATGCCAGCGGTAATGTCGTAAACGGTTTCCCGGACGCCCAGTCTGGTGGAATCACTCAGTCCACCCCACAATTTGGCGAGGTCTGCTTTGATCCCGAAGGTGATAATCCAGGTGATGGTTGTTTTGATTTGGCAACCGGAACAGATACGCCGCCAGCGCGTCCTGCACCGATAACAATGTCGGAGCCAACATCATCTATAGGGGTTGCGCAGGTTCCAAACGCGCAAGCCGCTTCAGGACTGACCTTGGGTGGCGAAGCGCAGGTCGATGCAGCTCCGGCACAAGCGGCTGGACGGCCTCAACTATTGGCCAATGCCGCAATTCGCGGTGAAGGCATGATCGTAGAAAATGTTGCGATCAGTGGCGGTGCAACTCTGGTCGAGAATATTGCGATTAGCGGCGGCGCGTCACCAATTGGCAATATCGCAATCAGTGGCGGCGCAACACCGGTTGGTGATCTTGTCGCAGAAGCCAATGGCGGGCCGGAAGGTGCTGAAGAAGCGCCTCAGGCCGAAGGCGATCCATTCCCGGCTCCGACGCTGGACAATGGTCTTGTCGGCGCAACCGATTTCGTTCCTGACAATATCGATGCTGATGTTGCAGGCGGCATCAAGGCTCGCTATTTCGAAGTCACGTTGAAACAGGCAGGCACGACGACGCTGAGCAGCGATGTGACGATCGACCGCCTCAATGTTGGCGGTGCGGCAGGATTGATGATCAATTCTGGATCAAGTCTTTCGGCCTTGATTGATGTCAACCAGACTGCTGGCCGGATTGCTGTTGATGGCACGTTAAGCAGCGTTGGCGACTATTCCTTGTTTTCCGGATTGCTCTCGGGTTCCGGGACGGTCAACGCGCCGTTCGTGACCAGCATCGCTGGTGGCATCGCGCCGGGAACCATGGGAACGATTGGCACCCTGACAATTGACGGAAATCTGATTCTGTCATCGGGGACGACATTGTTTGTCGATGTAGGCGGATCGAATAATTCCGACCGCGTCGTCGTAACTGGCGAAGCCAATGTCGGTGGCAATGTAGCAATTGCCAGAACTCAGATCTTCCAGACGGCTACGCCAAGCGTCTATCGGATTCTGACCGCTGACGGTGGCGTGACCGATGAGTTTTCTGGTGTTTCGAACTTGTCGGCGATCCTGTTGTCGAAACTGAGATACAGCGCCAATGCCGTAGATCTTGTGGTTCATGCGCAAAGCTATCAGAATGTGATAGACAGCAATAATGCAGTTCAGGTCAGCTATGCCGGCCTGATGAATCTCAATCGCGGGAATGCGAGCCTCGCTGGCCTATTCTCTTTTCTGGACTTTACCGACGCTGCAACCATTCAAGCCACATTTGACAGCTGGGCTCCGACAACGGAATCGACTGTGCAAGCCATGGGCCGCAGTTTCCTCGGCAATGTTTCCGATTTCCATCAGAACAGAATAAGCTTGGGCGACCGTTCTTCCAACGGCGGCACGATCACTATGATCGGTCGTCCGATGCAACTGGCGGCGGCGTCCCTGGGCGGCTTTGCCATGAACGGCGCCGGTGTCCTGAGCGACGCAGCGTCGAGTGCGGCGGAAACCGAAGTCCGTTCCGGTGGTGTGAATGAGGACATGGCAATCTATCTTGCCGGTGGTTTTGTGAACGGTGACGGCGAGTCTATGCCACTTCGTAATCCAGCCGCCGGTGCCGATGGAGAAGATGAATTCGACGGCTTCTTCATTGCTGCTGGCCTTGAATATTATCTTGATGAATCATCCTTCATCGGGTTCTCGGGCTATTATTCGGATGTTGATGCGACGGTTGCATTGAACAATACGGCGCAATCAAAAGCCATCTTGGGTTCGATTTACGGGCGGAGCAAAACCTTTGCCGATCTGGTATTGGATGCTCGGGTCACGCTGGGTACCTATAATGTCAAGACGTCGCGCAACGTTGCTCTTCGTTCGATACCCTTCACCCTGACGACAGACGATGACAGTTTGATATTTGCATCTGAAATTGGCCTGTCGAAAGAATTGAATCTTCTGGATGCAATCATCGCTCCGGGAATCCGGGGCCGGGCTGCAAAGATCAATTTCAGCAATGTCAATGAACAGGGCGGCGGACCAGCCTTGGCGATCATTCGTCCGGACTATGGCAGCGTTCAGGGGCTGGCGGGTATCGAGTTCAAGTCGAAGCCGGGCAATAAATTGCAACTGCGCGCCTCGATGAACTATGTTCATGAATTCATGGACAATCCGAATGCCTTTGCTGCGGATTTTGTCGGCGGCAGTGGCAATTTGGTCCCATTCGCTCTGGCCAACCCGGACAAGAACTGGGGCGAAGTCGGCGTCGGTTTGCGTTACAATATGGGCAATGTCTCGTTTGACCTTTCCGCCGATTCGACGGTTGGCCGGTCGGATGTTTCTAGCCAGGTCTATTCGGGCGCGATTAGCTTCCGCTTCTAGGAACAGAGAAATTTAAATGGCAAAAGCCCGCCGAGTTTGTTCGGCGGGCTTTTCTATGTCCGGTTGATCGGACAGTGGCGAATGCACCTGAAGCTGCAAAAAAAATGGCGGGCCAAAGCCCGCCATTTTTTGATATATTTAATTGGCTCTAACGCACTATTTGGCGACCAGATTTACCGCCGCAGTCTTGCCGCGTTGATCGACTTCCAGTTCAAACTCCAGCTTGTCGCCTTCTTCCAGCCCGCGCATACCGGCGCGCTCTACGGCTGAAATATGGACAAATGCATCGGGCTGTCCATCATCACGTTGAATGAAGCCAAAGCCTTTGCTGCCGTTGAAAAATTTCACCGTACCCGTGGCCTTTTCGCCGGTAAGTTCCCGGCGAGGGGCACCACCACCGCTACGCTCTTCGCGAGGGGGGCCTCCGCTATCCGGGACTTCGATAAGATCGCCTTCGATCTGAATGTCCGAAGCGGAGACTTTGCCGCCGCGGTCAACCAGTGAAAAGCGCAATGTCTGGCCTTCAGCGAGACCTTTCAGGCCTGCGCGTTCGACTTGACTAATATGGACAAAAACATCTTCGCCGCCACCATCTTGCACGATGAAGCCAAAACCCTTTTGCGCATTGAAAAATTTAACCGTCCCGGTGCTTTCGCCGACGACCTGATCCGGCATACCGCCGCCTCGTCTGGCACCGCCCGAATCACTGTCTGGCCGCGTGTATCTTTCTACCGGCGGACCGTTATCACCTTGATATCCATCGAAGTTTTCGTCACCGAAGCCGTCGCGCTTGTCCCGGCCTCTACCTCGCCGGTTTCTGTCAAAACCCATTCTAAAATCGTCACTTTCAATTCGCCCTACCTAGTAATATCAATGTCACAGCGGACGAACTCCGAAACATTATTTTGCGCGAATCCCATTACCGCGCCCCCCATCCATATAGAAAAATAGCGGAATAAGCGAATGAATTCGGTGTTTTGGTGGCAGTTTGACTGAAACTGATGTCCAAATGGCCCTGTTCAGAAAAGCCAGGTTTTCGGATCAGCAATAGGTTCATGTTTCTGCGCTTTCAGCAATGCCAGCACCGAACGAACCAATATCCAGACCGCCAGCGCCAGCAATATGGGAATCCCGATCAATATCAAAGACAGAATTACGCCGATAATACCGACCACCAATCCGATGACAAATGTCATCACATGAAATTGCAAATGGCTTTCTTCCCACGTTCCTGCGACCTCATCCTTCCAGACCAATGCAAGAATGAACCCCGCCAAGCCGGTGATACCGACGACAAATCCGGCGATATATAGGAGCGAGACTATGGTTGCCTTGTTGAGATCGAAACCGGGAGCCACTGGTTCAGGTATTTTCTCTGCCATATTGTCAAACCCCTATGTTGTTCACGCATTTCCTGTGCCAAATGAGGCTCAAACTAAACTTGCTGTTTGAACCGGCCTGCGGCACATAGCATATTCGATGATGCGCTGCTGTCAATTTTCGCAGCCGGAGATCTGGCCATGGTTTAAAACCAGAAGCCAGAAAGGCGTCATGCCGACGCCACGGTTGAGAAAATGAAGTTGGCCCAGAGATAAAATAGACAGGCAAATATTGATGGCAGTTTTTTTTCATGAAGAAGATATTCCAGCAGGCGTTCTGGGCGATGGCGCCGTTGCGGTGGACACGGAAACCATGGGACTCCAAACTCACCGGGACCGTCTGTGCCTGCTCCAGATATCCGATGGCCAGGGCGACGAGCATCTTGTGCGCTTTGGTCCCGACAGTGACTATGGCGCTCCCAATCTCCGGGCCATATTGTCCGATCAAAACCGCCTGAAGCTTTATCATTTTGCCCGTTTCGACCTTGCCGCAATCGAATGTTATCTTGGCGTGATGGCGGCCCCGGTCTTTTGCACGAAGATCGCCTCTCGGCTCATCCGGACCTATACGGATCGCCATGGACTGAAGGAACTGGTCCGCGAGCTTCTTGGTCAGGACATCTCGAAGCAGCAGCAGTCCAGCGATTGGGGCAATCCCGAACTCAGCGAGGCCCAGCGGGACTATGCCGCGTCGGATGTTCGCTTTCTGCACAGATTGAAGGATGAACTGGAAATCCGGCTCGAGCGGGAGGGTAGAGCCGAGCTTGCCCAGGCTTGCTTTGAATTTCTGCCGGACCGTGCACGACTGGACCTGGCTGGCTGGCCGGAAATCGACATTTTTGCGCATGCCTGAACCGTCGAAATATTTGTTCAGTCGTCGCGACAATGATCATCGGATCATGGTGTAGCCATGTCGATCGCCGCCAACCCTGTCCGGACGAAGCGTCAGCAATTCGCTGCTCCGAACGGCAAGCATGATCGAAACGTAAAATGGCTGCGCTTCATTCTGCCTGTGGGAGTTGGGCTATTGGGCTCGATGCTGGCTCTGGCCCCGTTCACCATGGGCGGCGAACTGAGTTTCGTTCTGGACAAGAATAGCGTTGATGTCGCCAAGGAACGCATGCGCGTTACCGAGGCGCTCTATCGGGGCGAGGATAGCGAAGGCCGCCCGTTTTCTCTGAAAGCGGGTTCTGCCGTGCAGAAAAGCTCGAGCGAAGCGATCGTCGAGTTGAAGGATCTTTCCGCCCGCATATTGCTCAAGGAAGGTCCGGCCCAGATACGCGCCAGCGCAGGCCGCTATGATATGGACCAAGAAAATGTCCGGGTGCCTGGACCGGTGCAGGTCGAGGCCGCCAGTGGATATCGTCTTTCGACCAACAATGTAACCGTTGATCTCAAGCAGCGGACATTGCGAAGCGACGGCGCGGTGGAGGGGCGGACCAATATCGGAACTTTCAGGGCGGATCAGCTCGAAGCCGATTTGGCTGAGCGCACCGTGAGCCTGAATGGCAATGCGCGTTTGCGGATCGAACAAAATGGACTAAGAAGACCCTAGATGAAATTGAATCTTTTTCTTTCCCTTTCCACCGGCTCGGCTTTTCTGGCTGCGTCATTCTTGCTGCTTGCAGGCCCGGCCCCGGCACAGGTTTTCGGAAGCCATGACAGCAACGCACCGGTAAATTTCAATGCCGGACGGATTGAAGTTCAGGATCGCGCTGACCGCGTCGTCCTGTCCGGCGCGGTTCGCGTCGAGCAGGCCGGACTGGTGCTCAATGCAGCGCGCATGACCGTGGCCTATCGGAACTCCGGGGGGATTGAGATTGACCGGATTGATGCATCCGGCGGCGTCACCATTCGCAAGGCGGGCGACACCGCTTCAGGGAATGTCGCCATATATGACCTCAATCGCCGTCTGATCACCCTGATCGGCAATGTTACGCTCACACAGGGCGCAAATCGTCTCTCCGGTGGTCGGGTCATCATCGATCTCAACTCGGGCAGGTCGACCATTGACGGGCGCTCGACCGGTGGTTCTTCAGTCGGTTCACAGGACTCCAGTGGACGGGTATCCGGAACATTCACGGTGCCGCAACGCAAAGACTGAAATCCTGAATAGGGACGACAAACAAGCGTGCCGCTTTGGAATCAGAAAAACGATGCTCCTCCTGGCTGCAACGGTGCTTGATTTTCTTCGGGAAAAGACCATCTTCGATCTTCCATGCACAAAGCTTGCCAATTCGGATCAGATTGGGGCATGCTGTTAACCAATAGACAAGACAGCCCATGCAAATGAGGATGAATGATGAACGACACAGCCGCGACTGAAATTCCGACTATGGCCGATCCCGGTGCCGCCATGGCCAGCGATGCCATGGAACATGGCCTGGCGGTGGTTTCGATTGCCAAAAGCTATGACAAGCGCTCGGTCCTGTCCGATGTGTCGCTGTCGGTAGGACGCGGCGAAGTTGTCGGCCTGCTGGGCCCGAATGGTGCAGGGAAAACGACCTGCTTTTACTCGGTCATGGGTCTGGTTCGACCGGATGCGGGACGAATCATGCTCGACGGAGAGGATATTACGTCACTGCCCATGTATCGCCGGGCGATCCTCGGCATCGGCTATCTTCCTCAGGAAACGTCAATTTTTCGCGGAATGACCGTCGAACAGAATATCATGGCAGTCCTCGAGATGGTGGAACCCGATGCCCACGTCCGACATGAAACGCTCGACCGCCTGCTTGATGAATTCGGTCTGACCAAGTTGCGCAGTTCGCCAGCCATGGCACTGTCCGGCGGCGAGCGGCGGCGATGCGAAATTGCCCGCGCCCTGGCAGCAAGCCCTTCCATCGTGCTTCTGGATGAACCCTTTGCCGGTATTGACCCCTTGTCAATCGCGGACATTCGCGATCTGGTTTGTCAGCTGCGCGAGCGCGGCATCGGCGTGCTGATCACCGACCATAATGTTCGCGAGACGCTCGATATCGTCGACCGGGCCTGTATCATCTATGATGGCCAGGTCTTGTTCGCCGGCAGTCCGGAAGCTCTGGTCGCCGATGCCAATGTCCGACGGCTCTATCTGGGCGAAGGTTTCGCACTATAGCAATGGCACTCGCGCCTCGTCTCGATTTGCGGCAGAGTCAGTCGCTGGTGATGACGCCGCAATTGCAGCAGGCGATCAAGCTGCTGACATTGTCCAATCTCGAGCTTGAAACCTTCATTTCCGACGAGATTGAGAAAAATCCGCTTCTGGATACGGGAGAGCTTTCGACCGAGGGTGGCGAAGCAAATGATGGCGAGGAAAGGCCGAGCGAGGCCGCAGCGCAGGGCAGCGACGAAATATTGTCTTCTGGCCCCTCCGAGTCCGAAGCGTCCCTCGATATGGAGGGACATACGGATAGTTTTACCAATAACAGCCTTTCGGAAAGTGATGGCGCGCTCGACGGTCAGCTGGGGCTGAACGGCGCAAGCTCTGGCGCCAGCGCGACCGGCGATGCGCCGGATTTCGAGAATATGCTGGTCGCTGAAATAACCCTGACCGACCATTTGATGGACCAGGCCGGAGTGGTTCTTTCCGGCATGGACCTGTTCGTTGCGCAGCATATTATCGATCAGATTGACGAGTGTGGCTATTTGCAGGCAGATTTGCTGGAACTGGCCCAGCGCCTGAACGTCGGGCTGGTCGATGTCGAACGCATATTGGCTGTCGTGCAGACGCTTGATCCGGTCGGTGTCGGCGCAAGGAATCTCGCAGAATGTCTGGCGCTGCAAGCCACGGATGCGGATCGCTATGATCCGGCAATGGAACGGCTGATCGACAATCTCGATCTGCTTGCCAAAGGGGCGCTGCCGCAGCTCAAGCGGATATGCAATGTCGACGATGAAGACCTGATGGATATGATCAGCGAATTGCGCAATTATGATCCAAAGCCGGGTTGCAAGATCGGCGGTGGCGCGGTGCAGTCGGTTGTGCCCGATGTCTTTATCGCTGAGCGCGCGGACCGGTGGATCATCGAAGTGAACAGCGCCACCCTGCCAAAGGTGCTGGTGAACCGCAGCTATTATTCGGAATTGAAAGACGGGGCGCAGGACAAGCAATCCAAGGACTGGCTGAACGAATGCCTCGCCGACGCCAACTGGCTGGTCAAGGCGCTGGACCAGCGGCAGCGCACGATCGTCAAGGTCGCGACGGAAATCGTCAAGCAGCAGGAAGAGTTTTTCCGCAAGGGTGTGGCGCATCTCCGTCCGCTGACGCTGAAGAATATCGCCGAAAAAATCGAGATGCACGAGTCGACCGTGAGCCGGGTGACGTCGAACAAATATCTCTCCTGTTCGCGCGGGACATTCGAGCTCAAATATTTCTTCACCAGCGGCATTCAGTCTTCCACCGGTGGCGAGGCAGCCTCGGCGGAAGCGGTGAAGAGCCATATCAAGACGCTGATCGACGACGAGGATCCCAAGAAGATCCTGTCCGACGACAAGCTGGTCACCCTGCTCAACGCCAAGGGCTTCGACATCGCCCGGCGGACGGTGGCCAAATATCGCGAAGCGCTCGGCATGGGCAGTTCGGTGCAGCGTCGCCGGCAAAAGGCGCTCGAAGGCAAGACCGGCTAGATTTTCTTGCGCAACACCGCGAATTCCAGTTCCTTGGATTTTGGCAGGCCAAAGCGCGGATCATGATGCGGAAAGGGTCGATGTTCGCCGGTCCGGACATAGCCGCGCCGTTCATAATAAGCGATCAGGTCGGCGCGCTGGCGGATGACGGTCATCTCGATCGCTGTGGACTGCCAGTTTTCCCGAACAAATTGCTCCGACTGGATCAGCAATTCCTTGCCCAGTCCGGCCGCCTGCAAAGCGGGATCGACGGTCAGCAGGCCGAGATAGGCGACTCCGTCCTCGACATGGGAGAGCTGGACGCATCCGGCTATGCCTTTGTCGCCTCTGGCGAGCAGGATGACCTGCCTGTCCGCCGCGATAATCGCGCGCAACGCCTTGGCATCGGTCCGCTGGCCGCCAAGCAGGTCCGCTTCGTGGGTCCAGCCGCGTTTGGCGCTTTCGCCGCGATAGGCGCTTTCGATCAGCGCATGCAGCGCATCGATATCCTTTGCCTGCGCATGGTCCAATTTCATGCCAGCCTGATCCCGTCTGCTTCCAGAACCGCCTTGTCCAAAACCCGGCCCGTCACAACCACCCGCTTTTCGACTTCGTCGATCGGCGTGCGCAATGTTTCGAGCCGATAGCGCGTGCCATCATCGCATCGCAACAGGAACCCGGCCGCATCGCGCTGCAGCAGACCGGCATATTCCGTGTCATTTTGATCTTTCATCATCATCAGGCAGCGGCGAGCAGTTGTTCGCTGATCTCCCAGAGCCGCTCGGCATCCGCGTCGACAGTGATATGCGGGGCGCAATGCTGATAAGGCAGCGACTTCTCCCCGGCCAGCAGCGCGACATCGCAATCTTCGCAATAGACGCCCGACATGTCATCGAGCAGCGCTGATGTGGCCGCCCACAAGCTTGTCGTGCAGCCTTGCGTCGTAGTCTTGAACATCGGTTTGGCGGCTTCGCTGACCTCGCCATCGGCACCGAGCCAACCGAGCGCGATCTGCTCTGCTTGCGGCAAATGGCGTTGCAACGGCGTGAAAATCCCGCCCGGATGGACCGAGAAAGAACGGCCACCGAAACTCTGCATCCGGCGGCTCAACGCATTGGCGAACAGGGCATTGGCGCTCTTCGCCTGGGCATAGGCGACCCATTTGTCATATTCGCTATGTTCGAACTGAATATCATCCCACAATATGCCGTTGCGTTTATGGGCGACGGACGACAGCGCGACGACGCGCGGCGCACCGGCTTTTTCAAGCAGCGGCAACAGCGCCTTGGTCAGCGCGAAATGACCCATATGATTGATGCCGAACTGGCTTTCCCAGCCGGGTCCGACCCGGTCCAGCGGGCAGGCCATGGTTCCGGCATTGTTGATCAGCAGATCGAGCGTCTCGATAGAGTCATAGACCGAGGAGGCAAAGCTGCGCACCGAATCGAGATCGGCGAGATCCATTTTTGCCGAAGACACGTCACCCTCGATGGTCGACAGATTTTCCTCCGCCTTGGCCGGATCGCGTACCGGCACGATCACCGTGGCGCCTGCGCCGACCAGCGCGCGAGTGGTTTCCAGACCAATGCCGGAATAGCCGCCGGTGACAATCGCGGTCTTGCCGGTCAGATCGATGCCGGCGAGTATCTCATGCGGCTCGCTCTTGGCGTGAAATCCCGAGCCGAGCGGTTTCTGGTCTGCTGCTGCCATGCTGTTTTCCTTCTTTTAGTACCCCGGCGAAGGCCGGGGGCCATCTCCCACCATTGCGTCTAGCCGCGCTATCTGGAGATGGGCACCTGCCTACGCAGGTGCACTATACAACAACCGTCTCCAATCAAACTCAGGCCTTCAATCCGACAATTTCCGACACCGGCATATAGTCATAGCCCAGATCCTCGGCGACCGCCTTGTAGGTGACGTGACCATTCCACACGTTCAGCCCTTCGGCGAGATGGTGATCCTCGCGCAGCGCCACTTCCCAGCCCTTGTTGGCGATGGCCAGCGTATGCGGCAGGGTCACATTGTTGAGCGCATAGGTCGAGGTACGCGAAACCGCGCCCGGCATATTGGCGACGCAATAATGGACGATATCATCGACCACATAGGTCGGATCTTCATGGGTTGTCGCCCGGGAGGTTTCGAAACAGCCGCCCTGATCGATCGCGACATCGCACAATACCGAGCCGGGGCGCATGGTTTTGAGCATATCCCGCGTCACCAGCTTGGGCGCTTCGGCGCCGGGGATCAGCACCGCACCGATCACCAGATCGGCCTCGGCGACACATTCGGCGATATTGGCCTTGTTCGAGAAGCGGGTCTTGGCGCGGGTCTCGAAATGGGTGCCGACCGATTCCAGCACATCCGGATTGCGATCCAATATCGTCACGTCGGCGCCCAGCCCGGAGGCCATTTGCGCCGCGTTGAAGCCGACTACGCCGCCGCCGATGATCGTCACCTTGCCGGGGGCAACACCGGGGACGCCGCCAAGCAAGATGCCGCGGCCGCCATGGGCTTTTTCCAGCGCGGTGGCGCCGGCCTGGATCGACATCCGGCCGGCGACCTGGCTCATCGGTTTGAGCAAGGGTAATCCGCCTGTGCCGGTGACGGTTTCATAAGCAATGCAGATCGCTTTGGATTTGACCAGATCGATGGTTTGTTGGCGATCGGGGGCAAGGTGGAGATAGGTGAACAATATCTGGCCTTCGCGCAGCATCGCCCGCTCGACCGGCTGTGGTTCCTTGACCTTGACCACCATTTCGCATTTTTCGAATATTTCGGCGGCGGTCGCCGCGATCGTGGCCCCGGCGTCGATATATTCGGAATCTTCCGCGCCGATGCCAAGTCCGGCGCCGGTTTCGACCAGCACGTCATGACCGTGGGCAATCAGTTCGCGGACCGATTCGGGGGTCAGGCCGACCCGATATTCATGATTCTTGATTTCTCTGGGGGTTCCAACGCGCATCGGGAGGCTCCTGTTCGATTGAGTCTATAGGATTTGCATTACCAGCAAATGACGGTCTGCGCGAGATTTTGTGTAATATAATTACACTAGTTTGAAACTTTCCGTACAGGCACCGCGACGGTACAAATATTGCCATAACCGCCATGGGCGGCGATATATTGCAACAGCGCCGGGCTGTAGCTGGCGAGATATTCGTAATGCGGCTGCTGTGCGAGCGGCAGTTCGCTGGCCAGCCGGATGGACGTGATCGGGATATGCTGCGCCTTGTCGGCATAAAAGCCGCCCGGGTCAGTACCCAGCGGCAGATTCTGCAAATGCTCGAGCCCGTCGATCACCCGCCCGACCATGCCGAATGTCGTGTCGAGGCTGCGCGCGGCTTCGCTGGTGATCACCGACATTTCTGCGCCGCTGCCTGTGTCCGGCGGATCATAATGGGCGGGGGACAGCGACCCGCGGCAGGTCAGCGGATAGGCTTTGCCCTCCTTGTCGCTGCCAATCGGCCAGCCGCCGCCAAAGCCAACCTTTGCGCCATAGCTTTCATAGATGATCTTCATCAGCGGCCGGATTTCGGTGCCCCGATATTGATTGCTGTAATCGACCGCCGCCTTGAGCGCCGCCATATCGGCGTCGCGCCTGGCCCCCAGCGCGGCGTTAAAATATTCGCTCTCCGGCACGGTTTCGAGCCCCTTGGGCAGCGCCTTGCCATCGGGATTGCCGCCGAATTGGGTGACGAAATCCTGGGCGACGCGGTAAATCTTGGTGCCGTCCCACCAGCGGGTACCGGCCAGCTTGCGGACATTGCGGACATGGCCGCCGGACAGCTCGGCCGGGAGCAGCTGGATGATGGCCTGTCGTTTGCTGCCGTCGGTGGCATCGGGCAGGGTCAGCACCAGCAGGTCGCTGACCGAGATTGGCAGCCAGTGGTCGGCGGGGGCGGTGGCGAGGATTTCGGCGGGGGTGTTTCCGGGTGTTTCCGGGATTTCATCCTGAGCAAGAACCGGAGAGGTCAGGAACAGCATCAGTGTCCCCGCGAAGGCGGGGACCCATCTCCTGAATTTTCGTTTAGACGAGATGGCACGAGATGGACTCCCGCCTACGCAGGAGAACAAGTGGCGCATAAGCTTCTTCATTTCATGCATCTTTCGAACTTTGGGTCACACAGGGTCACCCCCCCCCTATCGCGAAGAAAAATTGGCGCCCGGAAATTGCCGAAAACCGCCGATTGGCGGCTGCTGGGGCAGGAAAGGCGAGGGAGTGGAACATCCGCCTAGATTAATCGAAATTGCCAAGTGTAGGAAAGGGAAATTTCCTCATTGTGTCCCCGCGAAGGCGGGGATCCATCTCCCGGGCGAGCGTCTCGACGCTATGGCAGGAGATGGACACCTGCCTGTGCAGGTGCACTGCCCTCTTCACTCCCCGCTCACCCGCCGCACCGGCACCGGAATATTGCAGATATCCGCCCCGCCAGCCGGCACGATGAAAAACGGATCGCGGCGATTGGCTCTGGCATCGGCATATTGGGCGAACGTCTGGCCCTCGGTATCAAGATATTCGAAACGCGGCTGCTCCGCTGTCGGTAATGCATCACCCAGGCGGATTGACGTGATCGGCACACGCTTGCTCGCGTCCTCGTAAAAACCCAGCTGCCCCTTGCCGCGCGGCAGGCTGGAGAGATATTCCATGCCTTCGATGATCCGCCCGACCACCGCAATATTGCGATCGAGATGGCGCGGCGCATGGCCGATTACGGTGTAGAGCTCTGCGCCGCTGCCGGTATCGGGAGAATAGTTGCGGCCGACGCCGACCGCGCCGTAGCAATGGACGGGCCAGAATATCGCTTGGTCGTCGATGCCTTGGTTTGCCAATGGCCAGCCTTCATTAAATTGCACCCACTCAGAATATGAATCTTTCTCTTCCCACCTTCTATAGTTCGGGTCTTCGGTTTTTCGCTGCTCCTCCTTCATTGCATCCGACATAGCCTCAGCAGCGTTCCCAGCGGCCATCATGGCATCGTTAGCTGCATCTTCGGCAGAAGCGTTCGCGTGAACTGCGAGGAATGCATTCATCGATGCAACATACTCACTCTCCGGCACCGTCTCCAACCCTTCCGGCAAGGCCTTCTGCTCCGTCTCGCCCGATTCCGGATTATCGTAACCGGCATCGCCCCATTGCACGACATAATTGTCCTGCACCCGGTTGATGCTGGTGCCATCCCACCAGCGCGCGGCGGCGAGCTTGCGGATATTGCGGATCCAGCCTTGCGAGAATGGTGCCGGCATCAGCTGGATCACCACACGGCGGGCATTGCCGTCTGCGTCGGCGGCGAGGTCCATCACCAGCAGGTCGCTCGGCGCAATTTTCACCCAGTCGCTGGCCGGGGCCGCATCGACGATGGCATTGGGGCTGGGAAATTCCTGTTTTTCGGTGTCCTGGGCGATCACGGGAGCCGCAATGGCGAGCGCCGCGAGCGATGCGATGGAGAATAATCTGTTCATGTAAAGAGCCCCGCTGTTTGCCGTTAGTGGTGAGCCTGTCGACCCGAAGGGCGAACGAAGTTCAACGACGCCTTACGCCTTGCGGCGTGGTTCGACAGGCTCACCACTAACGGATCATATGTCCAACATTCTGTCAGTCTCCACCCTAACCCGACAGTATCACTTGCGAAAGCGCGAATCCCGCACTAGGGAAGCGGCGCTGTCTGATATTCGACCAGATTCACGGGTCAGACGGTTTTTGCGGAGACGTGGCAGAGTGGTCGATCGCGCACGCTTGGAAAGCGTGTATAGGGCAACCTATCGAGGGTTCGAATCCCTCCGTCTCCGCCAGCTACCTGTTTTCCAATATTCCTGATAATCGCTAACCCCAAGGTTATACCAAGGGTTGAAGCCAATCTCCAGTAACTGCTTGGCCCTTGCTGTAACTGACTATCCCCGCTATAAAGTGGGAAATAGTGTGGGAAAAGATAAAATGGGCAATCTGACAGCAACCGCCGTAAAGGCCGCAAAGCAGGCCGGACGCTATGGCGATGGTGATGGGCTTTATTTGGTCGTCGGCAAGTCTGGTTCGCGTTCGTGGGTGGTTAGATGCCAAAAGGATGGGAGGAGGCGCGATATTGGGCTGGGTAGCGCCAAGAAGGTTCCCTTGGCATTGGCACGCGAAAGAGCAATCCAAACCCGTTGCCAGATGGAAGCCGGAATCGACCCTGTTATTCAAAAGCGCAAAGCGGCTGGCATTCCCTTGTTTCGGGAAGCGGCTGCTTTGGTTTATGCAGAACAGCGCAAGGCATGGCGCAACGGCAAACATAAAAACCAATGGATGCAATCGCTAGAAGCTTATGCTTTCCCCTTCATTGGTGACAGGCCGGTGAGCGAAATAGATGGTCCAGCCGTTCGAGACATATTGGCGGCAATTTGGCTAACCAAGAACGAAACAGCATCGCGGGTCCGGCAGCGGATTAACACGATCTTGGATTGGGCAGTCGCCAAAGGCTATCGCGACGCTCCCTTGGCAATGTCGATAATCAACAAATCCCTGCCCAAGCTGCCCAAGGGTAGCAAGAAGCATCACAAGGCCCTGCCCTTTGTTGACGTTCCCGAATTTTTGATAGCCTTAAGGGAAAAGACCAGCATCGGCGCATTGGCTTTGCAGGGTGCGATATTGAACGCGACGCGCTCCAGTGAAATCCGGCTGGCAACATGGGATGAAATCGACTTTGACAAGGCGATCTGGACTATCCCAGCCGAGCGAATGGGCAAACGGGGTGTAGAGCATGTCATCCCGCTCTCAAGGGCCGCACTGGGCGTATTTGAAGCCGCCAAGGCGCATCGCAGGGGTGGAAGCAATCTGGTCTTTCAGGGCATGAAAAAGGGCAAGCCGCTATCCGATATGACGCTGACCAAGGTTTTACGTGATATGGATGTGGATGCCACCGTCCATGGATTCCGCTCCAGCTTCAAAGACTGGGCGTCGGAAACGACAAGCTTTGCCAATGAAGTGTCCGAAGCGGCCCTGCATCATGCAATCAAGAATAAGTCGGAGGCGGCTTATCGGCGCGGCAACCTGCTCGAAAAGCGACGGGATTTGATGGAGGCTTGGGGTGGGTATTGTGAGAAAGCGGAATCCAATGTGGTTACATTGGTTTCATGACCGAAACATTCGATGACGATTTTTTGAGTGCATTGGGCCGAATTGATATTGGGAAATCCCATGATCTCGATAAGCTATCTTGGTATAACTACATCACGCCCGAAGCGGTCGAACAATCGCTGTCCGGGTTCGATTTTCCAGTTCAGAAAAATAGCAGATGGTTGTCTCTCGCATTCAAAGAACTCATGTTTATGTACGTTGGCGACGCTCAGTATTTTTTGTTTGAGCAAACCGAGAGCAGTTATCCGGGCAAAACAAAGATAAGGCGCGAACTTAATTTGTTTTCAGAAAAATTGGCTCAAACCAGCCAATCAATATCTACCTTGTCCCCATTTTCCGACTCGGTTTTGAAGCGTTACAGTTCAATTACTAATGATTGCGTGGATCTTGAGAAAGTTTCTGAGGAACGAGAAATTCAGGCACGCAAAGCGGGTATTGAAGCAACCTATGGTTTTACCGTTGCCGACATCTCGCAAAAAGCGATTGAACTAAAACGAATGCTGAAAGAATTTGAAAACTTTACGCTAGACGCGATGGAGCGACTCTGTGCTGAAAATGAAAAGCCACGCTGGAGGAATACTGAACGCCGGTCCACAACTGTTACTATGGCCGTCCATTTGGCGGTCATCTTTGAATTCGTTACTGGCAAAAAGGCAACGGTGAACAATTGGCAAAGTGGGGATGGACAAGAGAATTACGGCCATTGGCATGACTTTTTTATCCGGATAGCTTGCTTGCTATTAAAGCAAAACAAGATACCCGACCCGGTTGGAATCCTGAAAGATGCACGCAAAATTCGCTTAGGGAAAAACTCCAAAATTTAAGGCATTTCTTTGCTTTTACCCTTGGCGACCAGCGGGGTAAAATTCGCCATTCACAAAAAGACAGAGTAACCCCCTTGGATGTGAGTTACCGAAAACTGCTTTAAGGTGCTCACCGGGTAACGCTGGTGCGCCTCGGAAATCCCCTTGGCGGAAAAATTGCCAAGAAAGGAATTCCCAATGGCAGAACTTTTGACAATCAACGACTTCATGAACCGCTATTCGGTCAGCCGAACGCAGGTTTATCGGCTGGTGAATCGGCAGGAACTCAAGCTGATAAAGCTAGGAACGGCCAGCCGAATCCGGCGCGAGGATGCCGAGGCATGGGCGGCTAGCCTGCCCGAATATCGGGGAGAAGCAGCATGAACCATCAACCAACAGAAACGCCCAAGGCTGCGCGAACAGCCAAGGGCGTATATCCCGCAAGCCTAGAAGCAATTGGAATGAACGGTCAATACAACGGCAACCGACTTGGGCGCAAGCGGATTTTGGCGTGCGGTCCGGCCGGTGAGTTTTCCGTAGCCGGAAAAGACGCCATGACGTTGCACGCTTTAATAAGCGCCGGAAAAGCGGGAATCACCGCTCTCGAGCAAAGCAATACATGGGCGTTACGGCTGGGAGCCTATATCCATAGATTGCGAGAGCATGGGCTGGAAATTGAAACCATCCGGGAATCCCATGATGATTTTGGCGGCTGGCATGGGCGCTACGTTCTCCATTCCCAAGTTACGATCTTGGGGGAGTTGTCATGAACGGCAATGAAAGCAGCCAAATCATTTTCGAGCATGGCTATTGCGGCAACCAATGGCGGGTCCAGATTGCCAACTTCAATGGACGGCTCCAGGCGAACGTCAAGCCGTGGTGGTTCAACAAAGAGGGTGAACTGTGTCCGGCATCGCGTCACAGAAGCCTTCATATGCCCCTAGAGCGGCTCTGGGCGCTTGGCGACGCCATAACCGCCGCAAAGGCTGATATGGACTCAGAAACGGCTTAGAATCCGTTTTATAACGGATGTTTAGCAGGTCATACTCCTCCCTGTTAATACAGGGCAATAACAGGGACGGCTCATACTCCCTTCGCTGTTAATACAGTGAAATAACAGCGGCGGCTGGCAACGGTCGCCGCTTCTTGGAAACTCCAATCTTGAAACTTGGGAAAGGTTCCCGCGATGGCTCCAATCGCTATCCCTCGCGCATGCGCCATATTCTCTATTTTAGAGGCAAGTGGCACAGACATTGCAATTATACGCGCGTGTTTAGAGTGCAGGCCGTTGCCCATGACTAAGCTCAATTGGGGCGGTGCGCGCAACAACAAAGACAGGGTGTCGCATGCCCTAACGCAGGCGCAATGCGAAGACTTTCTTGACGCCATAAAAAGGATGGTCGCCAACGGGATGCCACCTAACCGTTTCCTTACCGTTCATTGGGAGCGGCTTGGCATTGCTCCAGCCGATTGCATGCCTGCTATTACAGGCTTTAACAGGCTGGCAAGAGACTGGGCGCGCAAGCAGGGTTTTGAACTAGCCGTTGTCTGGGTGCGCGAGAATGACGATGGCGACCGCTCCAAGGGAAACCACTGGCACGCCCTCTATCACGTCCCTGAACCTATTTTAGGTGTATTTACGGGCAAGATGACAAGGCGATGGCTCAAACAGATAGCGGCTGGCAAATATGTGAAGGGCGGGATTGTGACGCGCGTTATCGGTAGGCGGTCCAGCGACTATCGAAACGCGCTGGAACTATACCGAGTGAATCTGGAAGCCCTTGCCACTGGCTATTTTTTGAAAGGGGCCAGCCGGGAAGCGGCATTTTCTTTGGACTTGCCACGCTGGGAGGAAGGCGGCAAGGTTAGGGGGAAGCGATGGGGGCGGTCGCAGAACTTGCGTTAATCTGCTTTCTTCTAATTCGCTTAAATGATCATGCCTGTACGATCTGAGATTACAAATGATATCATTTAAGTCAAACTGCTATGGATTCCGTGGTCCGATTGGAATTATTTGGTTGATTGTTTTTGATATTTTTCTGATTAGGGCGGTCAATCACTAGCTAGGGAAATTACAGTCATGCGCTTAAGGCATAGGATAGTATGACGCTCACACTTCACAATCAGGCTCCCGTTGTTGTTTTGGTGGCAGATATAAATCCGGCAATATTTAGCTTTGAATGGACGCTGCAACACCTGTTTGAGCGGACGCCTACGGACGAGATCTCTGTTACCGATATAGTTGTGCAAAGCGACCAAATGACGTTGCAACTCCGGTTTGTGGATGGTGTTGCTTTAAACGTAGATGATGGGCGCATTGAATTTTTTATGCTTAATAGCGACCCTGCTACGATGGCAAACGTCGAGAATGTGATATTGAAAATATTGACAGTTCTCCCTCACACACCCTTCAAAGCGATAGGTTGCAACTTATCTTTCATTGATGACAACCCATCTGATAAAATAGCAGGTTTTTTCGACACACCAGAAGATTTGGAATCTCATGGAGTGCTGAATATGCGCAGCTTGGGCGTGCAATTGCAGCTAGATAAAATTGCAGATGTTTTAAATTTTTCTAGATATCTTACAGATGATAACGTTCGTTATTCGTTCAATTTTCATCGTAGTGAAGCCGATGTGAATAATTATCCAGACGCCGTTAATGGGTTTATTGGTAGTTCTATAACATACAGTATGGAACTGTTAAAATCGCATTATGGCTATGAAGAATTTAGTGCAGTTGACTTTATTCCAAGTCAAAATGATGGGGAAGCCGACGATGTCGCTCAAACAGCAAATTAGAATTCGTTCAGTTAAGAACAAAACATATACCTTGACGCAAACAAAGGCCGGAAAAGTTTACACAGCAGACTTTGCGAGATTACCATTAGCTTTTAAGGCGCTTAACAATGCTGCCAAAGGCCTGACTCTGAAGATTGACGGGGCGGATATTCGAAAAATAAATGATGCCCTTAGAGAGCCTCGAGAACCCATTCCGATGCAGACTATCACGAAATCTAAGTTAACCACTGAATAACGTGGCCGACACGTTCTAAATGTCGAGTACAGACCCTTTCGGCTTCATTTTTGAGAGCGACGAAAACACTGACAAGGAACAGTTGAGACAAGGCGACTTGTTGCTCCGGACGCCAGAGCTGGCTTCGGCCATTGGCGAAGCTCACTCATATTATGCAGAGGCATCCGATTACTCGCACTTTCTAGTGCTAACGCAGTCTTGCGATCTTGTACGACGAGGTGACAAAAATTGTAAAAGCCGCTATATAACGGTTTGTGCCGTAAGGCCACTGACTGTGACGGTGTCGCGAGAATTTGAGAGCTTTGTAAGTCCTCTTGCAGGCTGTCCTTTACCTTTGGGCAAAAAAGAAAACAGCGTTCTTGCAAGGCAATTTTTGGAACGCATGTTAAACAATACAGTCGACGGCTTCTTTTTCATACCGCGAGGGACTGCAGATACTGTCGACGAGCATTTATGCGCTTTTCTTCCGTTATCCATTGCTTTGCGATCTGATCACTACGACACATGTCTTGAGGCAAAGGTGGCTCAAGCTCAAGAAATTTTCGCAGCCAAGGTGGGGTCACTTGCGAGCAATCTCTATTCTCGAATTGCGACACCTGACATTCATGAAAAGAACGATAAAAGCGTAGTGAGGGATTACACTCAAGCTTTCTTTGAAGACCTAGGGTATTCGAGTGTCATTTGGCTCACAACATTTCAGCGCGAACAACTGGAAAGCGCTATAGCATCAAGGCTCGCCCAGACTGGAGCTGATAAAATCGATCAAAAGGAAGCCCAAGAGTTATTTGCAAATCTACCGCAAGAGGCTGATGCTATAGCTGCTCGCGTTGTTCACCTATTGGGAGAGAAGGGCTTAATAGAAAATGATTCAGATGTTAAGCGAAGGGCGAGCAATATCTTAAAAAATGATCGACAATACCGAAAGCTCACAAAACGCTAGTTGTGAATCCATGCAGGCGTAATTAGGGAGAGGGGCGGGCTAAAAGTCTGCGCGATTGGCCGGGGAAACCGGATGCAATCCAAAATTCCCGCATTCACAGTTGAAACTTCAGGGGGGCGTTTCAATCTCTGGAGCCATTAAACCGGACACCGGCTGGATAGTGCAACGATAGCGTTAACACAGTTTCTCGCCCGCGCGCGCGAGGCAGAATAGGAGCAGCGCGGCAGACCGATGAATCTTGCGGACCTATAAAAAGGAAAATGCAACGGGGGTTGCCATCCAAGAAGATTATCTCTTCACTGGTTGTGCGTCGGGGGACGTTTTGATTCGTGGAGTGTCCCTTGCGTCCGATACAGCTTCAATTGCAGGTCATGGCCTTGGAGGCTCTGGAAGAGGTCGTGCTCGAGGCTCGCAACCAGCCGATAGAAAAGACCAAGGCAATCGCTACATGCCTCGCTTATCTCTATTCGCTCCAGCCATGTGACCGGTGGCCGTTTTATGAATTCTGGAAGTGGCTCGGCAATCCTGAAAAGATTATGCGCTCTGCAAACCTGAGCCGGAGCCTAAATGGGATTTGTGAGCAGCTTGGGATTGACCGGCAGACAAAGCGGAAAAGAGAGCCGAAACGATAGTGACGCCGAGCTAAAGTGGTAAAAAGTGTGGTATTAAATTGATTGAGTTTGATTTTTTTTCAATTAATCAGATACTTGTTTAGCTTGTTATACAGACTCCGTCTCCGCCAATACTCCCTCCTACACGAACCGCCCCGAACTGGCATGAACTAGACAAACTGCAGGTTATATGGGGCTTTTGGGATATTTTACTTTCGCCCTCGTTCGTATCAGGCCGTATCGTTTCGGCACTGATTTTATGACTATTTTTATGACTTGAAAGGTATTCATGACCCTGCCAAGATTGCTCCATGCACTTGAGAAACAAACTAAACGTCAAAAAAATCGGTAATTTGACCGAGGCGGGCGTTTATTCCGATGGTGGCGGCTTGTATTTGCGAGTGCGCAAGACAGGTACCCGTTCTTGGCTCTATATCTGTATGGTTGGGGGCAGAAGGCGAGAAATTGGTCTCGGTTCGGTTTATGATGTGTCATTGGGCGAAGCGAGAGCAAAGGCCAGCGACCTTCGCAGAATCTTTCTCGCAGGCCTTGACCCATTTGAAGAGCGTAAGAAGGCAGCAATCGCAGCAAAGCCCAAAATGACATTCGGTGAGATGGCTGAATCTTTGATGGACGATATTGAAGATGGATTCAGAAATGAAAAGCATCGCAATCAATGGCGTTCGTCCATTAGAACTTATGCTGAGCCCATTCTGGCCAAACCGGTCGACGCAGTAACTACCGATGATATTTTGGAGTTGCTCAAGCCGATATGGCTGACAAAGAGAGAAACGGCATCAAGAGTTAGGCAGCGCATCGAGCGGGTGTTGGACGCAGCAGGCGTAAAGGGGCTGCGCACTGGCGATAATCCGGCTCGGTGGCGGGGAAACTTGGAATTCCTGTTGCCGCGCCAGAACAAAATAGCGATCAAACACCATAAAGCACTTCCTTTCGATCAGTTATCACACTTTATGCTCAAACTACGGGGAAGGTCTGCCACAACAGCTAGGGCCTTGGAATTTACGATCCTAACAGCAGCGCGGACGGGCGAAATATTGGGAATGACTTGGGGCGAAATCGATTTTGGAAAGAAGCTCTGGACCATTCCTGGAGAGCGCATGAAGGCGGGCGTCACGCATGAAGTTCCGCTTTGTGAAGCTGCTCTTTTACTCTTGGGGACGGTTAACCCCAAAAATGTCGGATTTGATGAGATCGTATTTAAAGGTCCAAAAGGCGGACCAATGTCCAATATGGCTATGGCGCAGCTGCTTAAGCGGATGGACTGCGATGCGACGGTCCATGGTTTTCGTTCAACATTCCGCGATTGGGCAGGTGAGAAAACCAGCTTTGTCCGTGAGGACATCGAGATGGCTCTTGCACACACGATACAGTCCCATACCGAACGGGCTTATCGCAGAGGCAATGCACTTGAAAAGCGGCGAGACGTAATGGAGTCATGGTCTGGATTTTGTAATAATCCAGAGCAATGAAAATGGAGTTGTTTTAAAAATTCACCCATACACGATCTGATATTACTCCAGATGTTTCTGGAGAAAAAAATGGATCAAAATCCGCAAACGTTGATTGATTTGGGGTTTCGAGCAAATTGGACGAGTAACCCTCCTACCTTATCCCGTAATATTAGTAGGGGTAAGAGCCCGATCCGAAAGTAGTTGAGCAATACCAGCATGTTATGATTCAGTCCGTCTTTGCGAAGAGATGGAGTGAACAATGGCATGGACTGGTATTGCCCGGCGTGAGCATAGCCGGGAAGGGTTACGATATCCAAGTGACATGACGGACCGGGAATGGCTGCTGACAGCACCGTTTATCCCGTCCGCCAAGAGTGGGGGGCGCCCTCGCACGACCGATATGCGCGAAGTTGTGAATGCGTTGCTCTATATTGCGGCGAGCGGTTGTTCGTGGCGGATGCTGCCCAAATGCTTTGCGCCGGTGTCGACGGTTCGCCGCTATTTCTATGCCTGGCGCGACACGGGATTGTTCGATGCGATCAACATGGTGCTGGTTATGAACCTGCGCGAGATCGAGGGGCGCGAGGCCTCGCCCAGCGCCGGAGTGATCGACAGCCAATCGGTCAAAACCACGGAAAGTGGCGGAGTTTGCGGTTATGATGCGGGCAAGAAAGTAAAAGGGCGCAAGCGGCACATCGTCACCGACACTTGTGGCTATCTGATCTTCATCCTCGTCCACACTGCCGACATTCAGGATCGCGATGGGGCCGTCGATGTCCTCAAAGCCATCCGTTATCGCTTCCCGTGGCTGCGCCATGTGTTCGCCGACGGCGGTTATGCGGGGGACAAGCTCAGGAGCGCGCTCAAGGGTCATGGAAGCTGGACGCTGGAAATCATCAAGCGCTCCGATACCGCCAAAGGCTTCGAACTCTTGCCGCGCCGCTGGGTCGTCGAGCGGACGTTCGCATGGCTGGGCCGCTGCCGCCGCCTCGCCAAAGACTGGGAAAGGTCCATCGCCTCATCAACAGCCTGGGCGTTGATCGCCTCCATCCGCATGCTCACACGCAGAACTGCAAGATATTGATACGCTTGAAAAACTTTCGAATCGGGCTCTAAGAGAATTTGCTGTATCCACGTCAAACCCATGCCCAGCTTAGGAGTAACATCCCCGAGGTGGAATAGATATCTACTGAAATATGGCAGGAAACGGGTAAATGTGATTTTTGAGGATACGGGGTAATGCGAACTGACGGTCCACTCTCGAACAGCCCACACTGATCGCGAACAATCGAACTATCGGCCTAGTTCCTGACGTAGGAGATGGTGTCGTTTAGCGTCGGCTTTTAGGCTCGCGCTATTCCCTTGCGAATGGCTGAAACTGGGGTGGGAAGCGGACGTTCGATAGTTGGGATTCAAACGGCGGCTTGTGGGCCGAAAGCGGACATTAGAGTCAGTATCGTTCTATGTTGCAGGCAGGACATCGTCGTGGTTGATCAACAAAAGTTGGCTTGTCCTTTCCAAAAAGGCTATCAAAACCACCAAACACTCGGGCCTTGCAGTTCTCACATCTGATCAAGTGAATATATATTCCCGAGACAGCCAATGCGCAAAAAACGTAACCATATGCATATTCAGGAATACCCGAAAAAACCGAGACTGCAGCCACTACTGCGCTTAACGCAGCAATTGTCCAGATTTTCACTCTCGCCAATGACTTTTTCATGCAATAATATTAACCGACCTTCCAAAATATTCAAAGTCTTTCATTGATTTCTAATGTCCGCTTTTGCGCCCAAAGCAGACGTTCGAGCCGCTTAGACTAAACGACCGCAATTGGGTCGTTTGCCGACTGGCCGCTTTTATCTCACTTGCCCGAATAGCTGCCGGTCTGGTTTCGGGCTTTGGCGTTGGATCGCTCCATGTCCGATATTGGGTGGCTTGCCGACTGTCTGCTTTTATCTGGGAACTCGTGAAAACGGACGCAGACTTGTTATCTTGTCCTATGCCCTTAAGATATTGCCATGGCCGTGACGCTGACCCATAAACTTGCCCGAGAGGATGTTCTGGAGGCCGCCTTTGCGTGGCTTTGCAAACGTCGCCGGGACTATCCGCCCAATGCAGATATCTGGAGCTTTCGCTTTGGGTGGCAAAAAGAAAAGCAGGATATTCAGGCATCTTTGCGGGCAGGTATTTTTCGCTTTCAACCTCTGCAACGTATCACGCTGTCTTGCGGTGAACGGATTGACCTATGGTCGGCACGCGATGCGCTTGTCTTGAAAGCGATGACGCTGGTGTTGGCGTACATATTGCCGGTGTCGCAGCTATGCACTCATGTCAAAGGCAATGGCGGCGCTAAACAGGCCGTGCGGCAAGTCCATGACCAGCTTGGCGATAACCGCTTTATATTGCGCAGTGATGTTAAATCCTATTATGCCTCGATTGACCATATGATCTTGTTGGACCAGTTGGCGGTCCATATTCAAGATCGCGGCATGCTAAACCTTCTGGCGCAATATCTTCAACGTACAACCGAATTTGGAGGTACGTTTGTGACATGCAAGCGGGGGATATCCCTAGGCTGCCCGTTAAGCACTCTGATAGGGGCGTTTTTTCTGACATCGGTGGATGATATCTTTGAACGAAGCGGTCTGTTTTACGTTCGGTTCATGGATGATTTTCTCATCATGGCGCGTTGCCGTGCGGCTAGTTGGCGCGTTAACTCGGGCCGTAGGTGGTGTTAAATTCGTTTATATAGTAACTTTTCCCGCGTGATTCTTGTGGTGAGATAACGATGAGGACCGGTTTTTCGTAGGGCTTCCTTGTTAAAGCTAATTGGAGTTTTTTTCCCTTGTCCTTCATTTTGTGTTCCCTCTGTGATGTGTTAAACGGTGTATGTTGGATGTCAGAGTACCTCGATAGGTCCAAGACATCCCCCCCCCCCCGATAAGCTTATGAAAATAAATGTCAATTTTTTGAACGCAAAGATAGCGAGCATGCCGTGCGCAAAGACGGCTTTCGGGCATTTGTGGTCAGCGTGGGATGACCTATATTGGGTCGCTAGCGGAATGTCTGCTTTGAGACAGATCACGCCCATTTGGTGACTAAAGTCGACCCTGACCGATGGTATAACATTGTCAATCAGCATAACGATGCACTATCCAACATGGCGATGGCTCAGCTTCTAAAGCGAACGGAAGTTGATGTTACCGTACACGGCTTCCGGTCAACTTTTCGCGATTGGGCAGGGGAGACGACCGACTTTGCTCGCGAAGACATTGAGATGGCTTTGGCACATACAATCCAATCCAAAACCGAGCGTGCTTATCGGCGGGGCAATGCCCTGGAAAAACGGAGAGGACTGATGAAAGCTTGGGAAAGGTTTGCTGATAGCTTTCTATAGGTCCAATTTACGGTGCGCCATCAAGTTTTCAGCTTGCTAAAATAAGAGGAGGCATTGCTGTTTGTAAACGATTTCGTGTCCCTGTTTTCACAATGGATTAAAGTCGTTTTACCTGCAATGATGGGTCCGGTATTCGACCTTTGACGAGACTATATATGTCACGAGTGCATCCGGATTGATTAATGAACCCGATGAGCTGGTCCGCCTTTATTTTGTTCTGTTGGGCGTACAACATTTCATTCGAATAACGTGAGATCTGTCTTATCGCCTTGTCTATTTCCTTTTTCCCAGCGACACCATTAACAGCATAAATTGCGATTAACCCCCAATAAAAAAAGTTATCTCCAAATGGCGGTATTTTTCTGCAGGGTGCAAATCTTTCAACAAATCGCTTGATGAAGCGCCGGTCTTCGCGGCCAAGTTGATATTGGTAGAGAAGCGCGAAACTTTGGCGTTTCAGAAACGCCTCGGGTTTGTCGAAAGGTAGACGATTCTCTTTGTCTCTTTTCCTTTCGTCATACCCTTCCCAAATCGACGATACTGAATTGGTGAAACATTCAAACTGCTGGTTGTTCTTTTTACCTTTTCGAGGTTTTGGATAATCCACCGTCCAGCTTTCTCGGACATATTTCTTTTTCTTTTTTGATTTCTTGGCCCTGCTCGGAAATCGACTCGACTTAGCCGCCATAAACTTACCTCCTCCCGACTCGAGTTAAAAGCTCCTGAGCACAGGTCTTATAGCGAAAAATATCGCAGTACAATGCGGACGATTATCGTCAAAAGAGTGTCTGTGGAGAACCAAAGAGATATCGATGTAGGTCCTCGAAGCATCCGTATTTTTAACAAATGGCACCTTGTGCCAAGCGTGGGCAGAGCGTGTTATAAACATAGGCTGCAAGCAGCTAACAGCGACCGATGCCGGTCATAACGGAGGCCTCTTTCTTGCAATAACCTAGCAACGTTCAATGCGAAAATCACACGATTTCCGCATCAGGAGAGCCTTGCCCAAAAATAGGACGGAAACATGAAACTAGAAATAAACTCCACTCTGGCGGATCAATCTGAACAAGCGAAACTGAAATCTGAATGTGCCATTCCGCCTTTAAATGGTTGTGGCAAACAAGGCTGCTGCAAACAGCCTCTTGCAATAACAATCCCACACTTTCTTCAGTCTGTTGGGATTGGAAAAACCCTCTGTTATCGCTTGATAAAATCCGGGAAACTCAAGTCCATACGTATCGGCACACGGCGCCTTATTCTGATGACAAGTGTCGAGGCACTGCTCTCCGGAGACGATCTATGACCCGGTCAATTTCAGGCAGCCGCAGCAGCAAGTGTTCTGCAGACGAGTTTAGGGCCTGGAAAAAGATAGTGAGCTTTTCCAGATATCCCGGTGCCTGGGAGAAAATGTCCGGTTTCATCCGCTATCGCTGCGAAAACGGCGCAATTCTGAATTATTGGCGTTCAACAGGAACAATGAATTTCCAGGGACCCAAGAAAGAAGTTGATGATTTCGCCCGGACATTGAACCTCTTCAAGGATCGCAGTTAATGGCAGGCCTGCGAATTGATCAGTTGCCGATGCCCTGTGACCGATTCCGCATTGATAAACACTCGGCGGACTTTGAGACCGACCAGTCATCTGTAAAGGAGGATGCAAAGCGCGCCAAGATGCTCCGAAAATTGGCGAAAAGCCGAAAGCCGAGGCGCGCTGCGAGGATGTTGAAACTGGCAGACACGCTCGACCCTAGCTGTACCCCGCAAACCCCAAAAACTCTGGCATCAAGCCGCTATATGCGGGTCTTACGAATTCCCGTGATTGGAGCTGTTTTGCAATTGGTAGCCGAGCACCCCGCTTTGGACATATGCCGCTTCGATATTGCTAAACCAAGTTGGGCTCTGTCACCGCGTGACTTCCGTCGTGAACGCCCCAATAACCTGAAGGCAAAACTGCGGGCGGACCTTCTACGGTCAGCAAATAAGCTCGGGTTCGATGGGGTGCCTGATATTGAAGGCTTCGTGTTGGCATTCCTCCACGGCGAACACACACAGTTTGATGATGGAACGGAGCATATTCATCCACATTTTCATTGCCTAGCGACCGGTGACTGGATCGCAGTGATCGAGGAACTGCGAAAGCAACGTGGGTATACCGCTACTGAAAGTTCAAAGAAGCCCATTAGAGCAAGGCGCAAGCTTGAAGATCTACCATATGCATTTTCCTACTTGTTGAAGAGTTATTGGCCCAGGAAGTGGATGGGCTTGGTATCAGGCGTAAATTGTAATCGCCGCACCCGTGGTCACAGACGCATACCTGAACCCCATCACAGCGAAGTCCTACTTTGGCTTCACAAATTTGAGCCGTCAGACCTTATTCTAAAAATGGGCGTCAATCAAACTCGAGGGGGATTTAGCATGTCGAATTTATAGCAGTTTAAGTACATGTATCACTGTCACCCACGCTACCGAATCTACCCGCAAACCCTCATAACCATGAGGCTATAGGTGCATACAGCACAACGCATACTATCTGGAATCGACCATTCTGTACAACACAGCTGGGCAATAAACCGGCGCGTTTTGTCATTGCATGCAGCGGTTGGTGGATACCGGGGAAAGCGGGGAATCCGGGGTAGTCCCAATTCAGAATTTTAAGGAAACTAAGATGAAAAAGAAGAGAGCGCTCCGCCATTGTGGCGGTGTAACAGGCAAACGTTTGCGGTCAGAAGTCGCTAATGAAACTAGCCCGCCCACCAAGGTAAAGTCCAAACCGAAATCGCCATTTAGCAAATTGGGTGACCATCAAAATCCGCTTGCAGACGTATCCGCCAATAGATTTATAAAGGCGACGCGCGTGGATGTGCAAGGCGGGACCGCACCGGATGGCATGCCATGGGTGAATATGTCCGCCGCCGACGGAAATGCCAATGTCTGGGTGCCGTTAGACGAGCTCTTGGATGATGCAGCACCTGCGAAGAGGCGAATGCGCGCTGCGCGTCTATTCCTGTTCAAGGATAATCTGACCAATGCATTGGATTTGGCACGCAACGTCAACGCCTTCCCACCTCTACCATTGATTGATGCGCCCGGCTGGTCTGGCCCCCATTTTGCTCTGCGATCGGGTGAAGTATTCTCGCCAGATGATCATACAGACACGATTGTGCTATTTGAGCCAGATCCTGTGACGTGCGCGGCAAGGGGGGGCAAGGCGTGGAGCAAGGGCGCGAAGCGGTTGGGAAAGGGTCAGCCCATTGTCACATTCGCTCTTATGATCCCGTTCGCAGGCCCGCTGCTACAGTTAAGCAGGGTCAGAGAGAACATCGGCTTTGAACTGTCGGGCCCCAAGGGTGTGGGCAAGTCTTCCCTCCAGCATCTGTCTACTTCGACTATTGGCCCCGCACTTGAGCCGGCTGGAAAAAATTACTGGATCACCGCAAACACCACAATGAATGCGCTCGAAGCGGAAATGCCCCGCCATACGGATACTATAATGGTCATCGAAGAGCTCAGCGTGATGCATGCGGGTGACTCCGAAAAGATTCGCGCTAACCACATGCGTGAATTCGTCTTCCGTATGGCCCAAGGCACGGCAAAGAGCCGCTATCAGGAAGAGAAGAAGACGCCAGTCCGGTTCGTCTGGCTAACGTCCACCAACGATCCGCTGGCGACTTTGCTAGGTAAATATGGTGGAGATGCTGGAGAGGCTGCCGGAGACCGCCTGCTTGCTCTGCCCATCGGCCCGAACCGCAAACACGGCATATTCAAGGCCCCCCTGCCCAAAGGATGCGCAACAGGCGAAGATGCCGCGAGAGCAATTGCCGACCTGGTCGCTGGCAATTACGGCAGGCCAATGCGGCGTTTCCTACGCCGCCTCGTGAAGGGCCGTGCGAAGGATGAGGCTGGCCTGAGGGCTGTGATCGAAGCTTTTATCTTGGAGTTTCGTGACGCGGTTGGAGTGGATGGCAATACTGGTTCAGAAGCCCGGGTGGCTGATGCATTTGGACTGGTGTATGCAGCCGGAAGATTGGCGCAGCGTTATGGGGCGCTGCCAAAAAAACTGGATTGTCTTGCTGCAGCCTGCAAATGCTACCGGATAAACCGCAAAAGCATGGATGCCGAAGTCAGTAACGTTGAGCGGTTGCAGCGGTTGGCAAGGCATAAGGGTGTGGTGTGTATCGACCTTGAGGATCACTCTAAGGCATACCTCAAACGATTGGCAGCGGCACCGGCACTGATCCGTATCGGTAAAGGCGGCAAGCGAGAGCTGTTGCTGTCTAAGGAGCAATTTGAAAGGGCGTTTCCCATGAGCAACGGGCTGCTAGCGGATACTGCGGTCAAGAAACTAATGCGTCATGACAAGGGCAGAAACACAATAAAGATCCAAGTGAGCCATAGCGAGGAACCCAAGCGCTACAGGTGCTTCAGCCTAACCGCGACCAAAGCCTAAGCACAATGCTGGAGCGAGCGTTGTTGGAGACGTTTGAGCGTGAAACAGACTGGTGATCAATCAACGCTTAAGTCATGAGTGGTCAGCTTGTAGACCCGAATTTGGCACTGGCTGATCGTCTGGGCGATGTCCGCTTCGCGCCCAAATGTCGTCATTCCAAAAGCCTTCGCTCGTTCCTGAAAGCTGACATTCAAACTTCAGCGTCAGTTGGAAACCAGGTAATAGTGTACCGGTTTCCGGACCTTGGTAATGACCCGGATGAGAAACCGGTCGGTGAAGAGCGGCAACCATTCACAGCTGTCCGGCTTTTCGAAAACAGTCCTGTAACAAAGGCGCTCACCCGCGCCATTTTCTATGCTGATTGACAGGGTATTTTTGGAAACCGGCACAAGAGCCACGGAAGCCTTTTTACCGGCCAGAAAAATCTGCTGCATCGTCACATCAGATCCCGCCGACACCGTGCCCTTGCGATAGGCCGGGCCGAGCGCCCGACCGCGATATACGGGTACGGAAATATTCGGGTCCTGAGCGACTGCGAGGTCGATCCACTTTCGCGCGATGTCTTCCTCCTCGGACTTTCCGGTCGGCCTTGCCCCCAGCGCATCCAATATTCCGGCGGCGCGCGCCAGTGCCGCTGGATCATTTGAACGCTCACCCGCTTCACCCAGTGCAATCGCATCGGCTGTTCGCATCACTGTGCTGCTGTTGGCGGTGGAAGCACCTTGATTGGCCGGGCTATTGGCTTCAATTTCCGCGAGCGGTGCAACGGTCGCGCAACCCGCGCACAACAAACACACCAGCGACATCATCAATTTGATTTCTGTGCGAATCGTCATCTCAGCTTGCTCCTGCCGGTTTGACTTCGAATAGAGCACCGGGCGAAGCGTCGCGGCAGACAATGGTCAGGCCATTGCGTTTCGCCAAGGCTTGCGACAGGGCAAGCCCGAGACCATGACCGGGTGTGTCGCCGCTGTCGACTCTCGCAAAGCGCTCAAAAATTTTCTCATGCAATGCGGATGGTATACCGGGTCCATTATCCTGTACCACAATCACCGGGCCGGGCCGGAGGGACAGGCGAACCGTGCCGCCATGTGGGACATATTTGAACGCATTATCAAGCAGGTTCGAAAGAATTCGCTGGATATGCGCTGGATCGGCCAGCATTTTGACGTCGGCGGTAAAATCTCTTTTGAATTCGATCCCCAATTCGTCTGCGCTCTCGGCGAACAGATCTGCCATGTTCGTCGCAATTTCCGTCAGGTCAATCTCCGACAGGCCCGTCAGGTCGCCCGTTCTTGCCTGGCTGGAGGCGATGTCGAGAAGCGAATCCAGCATCGTGATAATATCGCGAATATCCTGTCGCGCCCGATTCAAAATTTCGATCTGATCGGGTTCTTTAACCTCGTTTAGCGCTTGCACCAGCCGGGTGTCGAGATGCGTCAGCGGGGTACGCAATTCGTGCGCGGTATTGTCGGAAATATCCCGGTGAGCACCGATCAATGCCGACAGCCGTTCGGTCATGTGGTTGGTGTGGCGAGACAGTTCGTCAAGCTCGTCACCGCGGTCGTCGACCGGTACCTGCCGGGCCAGTTCGCCGCCACTGATGTCGCGAAAAGCAGCGTTGATCGCGCCGATACGGCGATTGAGCCGAAGCGTTGCGCCATAGCCAATCAGTATGATGACCAGCACCAGCAAAGCCCCGGCAATTGCAAATGCCGCGCCGATCCGGCTGAGCAGCACCGTCATCCCGCTCAAATCCTGCCCAACCACCAGCTTGAGGTCAGGATCGAGTTGGGTCGCCCGGGCGAATATCGCCCGGTTGCCTGAAAGGACAATCACGGCGGCTTCCGAATTTTCCGAAGACAGTTCAGGCCAGCGCGGGATATTGCCCGCAATTGTTTTTCCGCTGGCAGATGCCAGCAAATAATAGCGCTCTCCAGCCGACGGCATGAGATCGAGCCGGTCTTCGAGCCTCTTGGTCAATTCGGTTTCTCCGCCCGAAATATATATGTCGGCAAGCCCCGCGATATCGGTATCGACCGCACGGGCAATTTGCTGCTGGGTCTCGGTGCGCACTATCCAGTAGGTCATCGCGTAAAGGGCGATGACCGAGACTATGGTGACAACTGTGACCCACAGGCTCAGACGCCCAAATAAAGTCGAAAAAATACGGCTGATGAGTCGCATGATCAGGCCGCCAGCAGACGGTATCCCGCCCCCCAGATTGTCTCCAGAACCGGGCTGTCAAAACCCTCTTCCAGCTTGCGGCGCAGCCGGCCGACATTGACATCTATGACATTGGTTTGCGGATCAAAGTTCAGATTCCAGACATCACGTAACAGCATTTCGCGGGTAACCACTTCTCCGGAATTTTGCATGAAATATTTGAACAGTTCGAACTCTTTGGGACTAAGCGCGATATGCCTGCCCTGGCGGTGCGCTGTCCGCGCCTTGATATGACATTCCATATCGCCGAAAATGATCACCGCGCTGTGCGAATGCCCTGTCGCTCGCCGGTGCAGTGCGCGAACGCGGGCAATCAGCTCTTCCCGCTCGAACGGCTTGGCGAGATAATCATCGACGCCAGCATCCAGCCCCTCGATGCGGTTTTCGGTCCTACCGAGCGCCGACAGCATCAAAACCGGGATTGAAATGCCGGCTGCACGCAATTTGGTGACGATATCAATGCCGGTCATATCCGGCAGCATCCGGTCAAGAATGACCAGATCAAACTGCTCTTCCGATGCCAGGCGAAGTCCATCTTTACCATTTGCCGCATTTGCAACGGTGTCGCCAACCCGCGACAGGATGTCGGCCACCATTGTCGCCGCTTGCGAATCGTCTTCTACGTGCAAAATGCGCAAGCTGGTCATTTCGGGACTAGATCCACTGTTATTGGCGACAACTGGAAACGTTTATAGCCGCTGTCGACCGCGAAGATACAGTTACAAATGCTGTTAGGTTCGCGGTGCCCGCTTTAGAGGCTTTGGACTGCGATCTTGCTTTGCATATTCGCGAGGCTGGATTACTATGATTTCAGGGTCGCACCAGAGATTGTTATTTCAGGGGTTTTTTGTAATGCGTGTTTGGTCCTTGCTGGTTGCTGTCGTGGCGGCTTTCACATTCAGCCCTGCTTCGACTTCGACCGGCAATACGACTATGCCAAACGCAAATACGCCAGCCAATTCCATAGAAAAGGAATTCCGGCAGCTGCTGTTGCGGGACCGTTTCGACAACCCCAAAATCGAGCGGGATATCTGGCTGGATTTTACCCGCAAAATCGAGGCTGATCCTTCGGTTGCTCCAACAATCCTAGCCCAGGCCTACAAAAATCTGGCTGTTGCCTATTTCTACACCGAAGAATTTGATCAGGGATGGCAGAATATCGAGGCAGCCTATGCCATTATCGATGCGAACGGGCTCGAAGATGCGGACTATATTTACGATCTGGAGAGTTACGCCTCATTGATTTCAACCGATCTGAAGAATGTGGAGCGTGCAAAACTCTATGCGAACAAGGCAATCACCCGGGTCACCCGTGTTTTTGGCGAGGAAAGCGGCGAAATGGCTCTGGCGCTCAACGCGCTGGCTTATGCGGGTTTCAAGCTGGGAGACCGGGCGGAGGCGATGGCGACCATGTGCCGTGCAGCCGAACTGGGCCGCCGGACCTTGCCCAATGCGGATCGCCTCCGGCATATTAATTCGATCAACTGCGGTGTGCACATGCATTACATGGATGATCCCCGCGCGGGCGATGTGCTTGATGAAGCCGCGGTCGCCGCGCTGCAGGCTTTGCCGCCTGATCACGCACTAGTCGGCTATGCCTTGAACGCTTCGGGAGCCGTGTTGTACCGCAATGGTCGCTTTGCTGATGCTGAACGTATTTTTCGCCGTCAGATGGAAATCGAAGCAGGATTGCACGGACGCAACAGCTCTTCGGTTTATGAACCCATGTCGATGCTTGCTGCGGCGCTCACGTTGCAGGGAAAATTTGATGAAGCCTACACATTACAGCGCGAAGTTGTAAATATTGCCGATACCATGTCCGGTGTGGCCGACTTTCGGGCGAAAGGTCAATCCCGGGTCTTTCTCGCGACATTGATGGATCGAACCGGTCATTCAGAAAACAGTCTCCCGGTTTATGATCGTGCGGTTGAGGAATTCAAAACTGCCATGGAACCGGGTGAACCGTCTATTGCCCGTGCCGAAATAGCCCGTGCCTGGCATATCTATCAATTCGGAGATCCCGCCGAAGCGGTCACGGCGGCAGAAGCGCCGATGGTCAGTTTGATCAAAGCCCTGCCCGACAGCCATCAGGACCGGTTGAAAGATGAATTGCGCTACGCCGCGATGTTGTCAGCAGCAGGACGAAAGAGCGAAGCATTGCAATGGGCCAAAAGCGCTTCCGTGCGGCTCGAAAAGCAGATGTTCAATCTCACGGCAGGACGCCCGGAGATGGTATCGCTTTCAGAAGTGATGAAAGTCGGTTTTGGTCTGTTTGCGAAAATTGCTGTTGAATCCGGTGCCAAGGAGGATACGGTTCACGCAGCTCAACTCGCATTGATTTCGGAGCTTGCGCAGGCAAATGCCGACTTGGCAGTCCGTGCGGCCGCCCAGAATGACGAGGTTTCAGCGCTGTTGGTCAAACTGAAAGCGAAGCGGCAGGATGCCAATGCGCTCAGAGCCAAGATTATTACCGCCGTCACCAAAAATGACGGAGAGGCAAATAGTCTGACCGCTGCATTGACCAGTCTTCAGCGCGAGATAGATGATATCGACGACGAAATCTCGGGCCGCTTTCCCGACTATGTTTCGCTCAGCCGGCCATCACCGCTCCCATTGGCCGAATTGCAAGCCCAGTTGACCGATCAGCAAACCGTCATTTTCCCGTTGGAATTATCGACCGAGATATTGACCATTGCGGTCTCCAGGGACGACGTCATCTGGGGCAGTGCCAAAAGTACGCCAAGGGAAACCGCCGCGCTGATCAAGCGGATCAGGACGAGCATTGATGACGCACGCGCGAGTCTGTCTGCGCAACCTGCCCGATTTGATCGCGAAGCCGCCCAACAACTGTTCACCCTTGTTCTTCCCGAGACTCTATATCAGGGTCTGGCGGACAAAAAGGAATTGCTGTTCCCGGCCAGCGGCCTGCTGGCGTCCATCTCTCCGGCGCTGCTCGTCACCGGCGGCGGGCAAAAGGATGAGACCCCCTGGCTTATCCGGGACAAGTCGATCGCGATATTTTCCGGCTTTAATAGCCAGCCTGCCCAAAAATCAGGTCCACCATCGCTCCGCTTTGCCGGATTCGGGAACCCTTCACTTTCCCAAAAGAATCAGGGTATCTTGCAGATCGCCAGACTGTTCAGGGGCGGAGAGGTGAATATCGAATCGCTCGCAAATTTGCCGAGCCTGCCATCAAGCAAGGAAGAACTGAACAGGTTGAGTGCGGTCTTCGGCAATGACAATTCCACCCTCATTACCGGTTCTGACCTGACGGAAACAGCGGCTAAATCATTCGACTTTTCCAACTTTTCGGTGGTTGCGTTTGCAACCCACGGATTGACAAGCGGCGAGATCGACGGGCTGTCGGAGCCCGCGCTGGTCCTCACGCCTCCCGCCACGGCCAATAGCCTTGATGATGGTTTGCTGACCGCCAGCGAAATTTCACGCCTTTCGATCCCGGTCGACTGGGTCATCCTGTCGGCATGCAATAGCAGCAGCGGCCTCGATGCCAGTGCTCCGACTTATTCCGGCCTTGCGAAAGCATTCCGGTTGGCCGGAACGCGATCGCTGCTGCTTTCGCACTGGCCCGTTCGCGACGATGCGGCAGCGGTCCTTTCGGTGGAGACGGTCAAAAATGCTAAAAATGGCATGACTCGGGCCGAGGCGTTGCGGCAGGCGCAATTGAAATTGATGGCGGATCCATCCGTTCCCGGTGCCGATCATCCTGCGGTCTGGGCCCCGTTTATATTGATTGGTGATTAAGCGTTTTCCGGAAGTACGTGAAAATTGAAAGGACGCCCTCTGGAATAGAGGACGCCCTTCCTTATCAGCGACGATGCTGCGCTCGGGTCGCAATTAGCGCAGGTCTTCGACTGAAACCCATCCTTTTGTGCCGTAATTGTCGGTTACTTCGACAAACAGGCCTTCCTTGTTGCCTGTTGGGATTAGCTTTGTGTCGGCGCGCAGATACCGGACTTCGGAAGCTGTCTTGCCAGGTCCATTGACCATCTTGGTGTCTACCGCGACGGTATAGCTGGCGGTTGGCGTAGAAGCTGGCGTTGCAGCTTGTTGGACAGCACTTAAAGCGCCGGCCTGTGATGCCAAGCCGTTAAAGGCTTCGATGAATGCGCTTGCTACCATCTTGCCGTCCTTTGACGAACTATACTGTCCGAATTGGCCCTGACTTGCGGCCACCCAGTCAGCGCCGCTCAGAACGTTGATGGTCGATTTCTGGCTTTGGCCACTGCCCGAAATCAGGGTTTGTCCATTGGCCGGATTCATCAGCCGCAAGCCTGCGGTAATGGTTTTCTTTTTGCCGCCAAGGCCGCCAAACATTCCAATCAGCGCGCCACCCATCGGAACTTTGCTGAGTACCGTTCCGGCTGCTCCTGACCGGACAAGTCCTTCGGTCAAAGCGCTTTTTGCCATATTCATGGTCTGGTCGATTTCTTCCTGCGAACCGGCAATCGCGGACAGTAGATAATTGGCAGGTTGTCCGTCAGCGCCGGTGTGCAGCGTGAAGCAGCCTGATTCCTGGACAATCGCGCCAAGCATACCGCGCGGGCTCGACAGGCCGAATTTGGTCCAGCCCTGAGTATCCCCGTCGGTGATCGCGATTGTGCCGTGGGAGGTGTCACATTTCATCACCTCGACTTCGGCTTTTCCCTTAGCCGCGAGCGCGGGAGAACCGGCCATTGTTGAGACAGCGATTACAGCGGCCGCCGATGCGATAAATTTTTTGCTGTTCATGATATCCATACCCCTTGTTTGATGTGCTAGATATTGCAGGATCAAATTGGCGGTGCTGGCGGTGTTTCACCAGTTACACCTCCTGTTAGATAGATGACAAAGTCTGTTAGGCGTACATCGCGAAGTTCCGGCCCGTCCTCTGCACGCTATTTCAGGGACGGGTTGGAGCTATCGGTCGAAGAGGATTATTTGAACGAGAAATTTGGACCCAGTTTGTCTCTGAAGTTTCTGGCCTTGTCGCTGGACAGGATTCCCAGTCCATTGTCGGCACGTATGTGAGACAGTGGGCTGAATCCTGCATTGGAACCCAGATTTTGGGAGCCCGCTGTCCAGCTGGACCAGCCGTCAAGAGAGCTGTTGGCTGCAGTTGCAGAGAAGCCCGGCATCCCGAAAGCCGCCACACCGTCCACGCGCTGGTCGAAACTGCCGTTCCCGAACGTATAGCTGACACCGACATGGCTGGCTGCGTCGCCGGCGAGGAAACCTCGCATACTTGCGTTACAAGCGCCTGAACCGCCGCAGATCGAGCCAGCACCGGTGACCGGCAGATCGTTGCCGAAAAAGGTAAAGGCAAAATCTCCGGTGGTTTCAATCGGCCGGCCGCCATTCCCCGGGTCGGACGAGCCCCCAGCGGTGCCAAAGCTGTAGCTTGAGCCGCCGATATCGACTGCGAAATCGAAACCAACCATGGGCGTCGCACCAAAAGCGACCGCAAGATTGCCGCTGAAACTTCCGGGTGTCAGCGAGCCATCACGGATCGTCGGTGCGGTTGCGCCGACCAGTTCATAGGTAACCGAACCCGAGGTTGGGATATTGGTTACGGGCGATCCCGAGAGAATGTGCCAGCCCTGATTTGCGGTGAACGTTTTTTCCGGATCGCCGTAAAAAGCACCGCCGGTGGTGCCATCTGCCCAGCGCGTCCAGCCAATGATCTCGCCGACCGAGCCCGATTCAAATTCCTGGGCGGTACCGATGGTCGGTGATTCCGATGGGCTCCATTCATAGGCAATCGGAGCACCGCTGGCTGAATAGGTCACATTGAGCGGGAAAGGCGGATTTTGGTTGGGTGCCGGAGTCCGCGAATCAATGCCGATATTGTTGCCGGCCGCATATACGACATATTGGTTTTCGCGGACGGTTCCGCTCGGTGGAGGAGGCGGAGGATCACCACCACCATCACCGGCTTTGCGGAATGCGGCGCTGCCGTCGATCCATTTGGTGACATTATTGCTGCGATCATCACGGATCGTATAGGCTAGTCCTGCATGGCTCGCGCCATCGCCGGCAAGAAAGCCTTCGAATACAAAGCGGCAGTCACCCTGGTTGCAAGCAATGCCCACGCCGTCCGGCAGATCGGCTTCACCGCCAAACCGACCGTCGGGGTAAACACGGATGCTCGGTGCGGTTAGACCCCCGGATGTCAAGATATCATAGACATCACTCGAAAACAGGACCGTCGCATCCAGGCCCATGAAGATGTCGGCAGGGCCAAACGAGACGGCCATGGACCCGTCAAAGCTGCCAGGAGCGAGGCTATCATCGCGGATGGTCGGACTAGTTATGCCGATCAGTTCATAGGTCAATATCCCCGATGCCGGCCGATTGGTTAGCGGCACACCATAGACAAAATGATCACCGCTGTTCGGCCCGCGCGGAGCACCCAGAACCTTGGTCCCACCCGCCAGCCGCGACCAGCCGATAATGCCCTGATCGCCGCCTTTTTCGACCTCATCCCGGCCATCAAATTTTATTTCAAAACCGCCAGCCATCCGATATCCGACAAATTCGCCATTTTCGAATATCAGCGTTACATCCTGATCGAGACCGGTCTCGGTGATTTTTGCGAAGGCGATGATGCTATCGTCGCGGCTGCCATCGGGCCGCACCCCGTCCGATGCCGCTAGCACGGGAGGTGGCGTGGGCGTAGGGGTAGGCGTTGGAGTAGGGGTCGGTGTGGGTGTAGGCGTGCCACCAGTACCGCCGCCGAACTGGGGCGGCACGGTATAGCCGGCCAGCCGGAACAGGTTGGCAATCTCGTCGATATCGAGACCAGCAGGAAAGGCGTTGGCAAACAGCAGGTCGACCAGCGCCTGTACGGTCGGATCGCCAGGCGGGATGGTGCCGCCAGCGGCGACCAGCGCCAGCAGGTCGGCGATCGAGCCAAAGCTTGCGCCCTGTCCGGTAATGCCGGTGATGGTGAAGCCGGCATTGCCGAGCGCGCGCAGAAACTGCTCGAGCTGGAACTGGGAGATGCCGGACGGCGCGCCATAGGTCTGCAGATTGAACAGCAGCGCCTGTATTTGGGCGGGTGTCAGGCCGGAATAGGAACCCAGGCCTCCGGTCGTTTGCAGGGCCGCAAGAATCTCGGTGATGAACTGCAGCGCAAGTGCCGGATCAAGCTGTCCGGTTTGCGCCTGCACCAAGGCCTGAAACTGGGCCGGGGTTGTCGCGGCCTGCAAGGTGCCGGGCACGAATGTCTGGGTCTGCGACACGCCGGCAAAGCCCAAGGATGTGGGCGTGGTCTGGCTGGCATTGGCGAGGAATTGGGTCGCATTGCGCTGTGCCTGTTGAATCTGCTGCAACGGCGTGGTTCCGCCGCTGCGATTGGGTTGCGCGCCTGCGGTTACTATGGCCGACGGGCCCGATCCATTGCCGGATTTGAACGCCTTGCCGGCTGAGAAACTGCGGCTGGAGCCATTGCTGGCAACCTGCATCGAGCCGGTCAGGGCAAAGCCGGAGAAGCTGCCGTCGGCGGCAATCTTACCGTTGGCGCTGCTGCCGGGTCTCAGAATGATCTGGCTGCCATTGCCGGCCAGGATTGGTTTGGGAGAAGCGCCCGCCGGTGCGGATGCGGTAAAGCTGCCGCTTGGCACGGACAGTTGTCCGTCTGCCGACAGCGAATAGCGGGCTGGTCCCATTATGCTGACCATCGTGCCGTCATCCAGCTTGAGCTGGACAATGCCCGATGCGATTTGCTGTTCACCGGCGCCGTTCTCGCCGGAAGGGTTTTCGTTTCCGGCAGACGTGAACACCATTTCCGCTGCCCACAAAGGCGAGCCAGGCACAAAAATTGCGAACAGGGTGGTCGCGAGCGCGCTGGCACTGGCCAGTTTGACGTCGGTCAGCAAGCTTGTGTTTCTTTGGATCTGGGTCATGGTTTGTCTCCCAAGGATAATATTGTTGAATCTAGAAGCTGAGGCGGGCGCCGACCGAGGCGGTCCAGCGGTCATAATCATAGAGCCCGATATTGCTGTCATTGCGGGTATAGGTGACGCGCGGACGAAGGCTGATCGTATCGGTGAACCGGTAACGCAGCCCCAGCGACGCATCATATTGCGTGTCTTTGCGGCCTTTCAGGAACAAGGGGTCACGGCTGTCATAGTTGCGATGTTCAATGCTGGCACCGGCGATAACCGAAGCCTTTTCACTCAGATTCCATTCGCCGCCCAATTGTGCATTGGCAAAGGCGTAGCTCAGCTGATCGGCGCCAGGGCGGCGGGTTTCTTCCTTGCCGCCACCGATGCCGCCATAGATGCTCTTGTCAGCGTAGGTGATGCTGCCGGAAAAGCGTTCGGCATCCTGCAACGGGCTGCCGTCATAGTTGAGCCGGAAATATTGTCCGCTGACCGACAGGGCGCGGTCGCTAGACAAGCGCTTGGTATAGCGGATATCGCCGCCGACACTGGTCCGGTAGCCATTATGACCAAGCCAGAACCGCTGCCCCTGTCCGGATAGCGAAATGACGTCGCCACTGGCCAGACTGTGGGCTATGCCGACTGTGCCGACCGCCGAAGCCTGATCGACAAAGCTTGTATCGATATTATCGCGCCAGTTGCCCAGCACCGAGCCAAACAGGCGGGTCTGGCGGCTGAGCGGGGTCGAACCCGAAAGGCCGCCCTGGATCTGATAGAAACCGGCATCCTGTTCGCGCGCTGCGCCGTTCAGCGTGGCCGGGCCCAGAAAGGCGAACAGCGGCAGCGTGATCGAAATGGCGTCGGTCGCGGTGTTGATGTTGCTGTCATATCCGCCTTCGACATCGAAATAGCCGGTGATCTCCGACGCACCGCCGGTAATCGCCGTGTCCAGCTGCCGGACCACGCCATCGATCCGGTTGCGCACCGGATCGGGAATGGAAGGATCGCCGCGCACCGTCTCAAACTCGGCCCGCGCGGTATCAACGTCCCCGGCCATCGCATAGGCCCGGGCCAATTCGGCCTGGGCCCGCGCATTACCCGGCTGCACCGCCAAAACCCGCTGGAACGCGATGATCGCCTCGCCGTTGCGGCCGGTATCAAGCGCGGCCAGGCCAAGAGCCATATCATAATCGGGCTCCCCGGCACGTTCGCCTTCACGAGCCTTGAGTGTGGAATAGGCTGCCTTGGCCTGGCCCGCATTCAATTGGTCCATGGCGTTTTTGACATCTGGATCGCTCTGGGCTGCAGCCGGCGCAGATGAGAGCGCTAACAAGCAGGTGTTAAAAGCAATTGTCGATATTGCGACGGCTTTGGAAAAGCGCATTCAGGCCCCCTGTAACTCTATTGAATATGAAAATTTGATAAGGCAGCGCGCCGCAATAGGCTTGTTACAAGCACCGATAGAAAGATGACAAACGTGGTTAGAATATCATGTGTCGAGATTGAATCGTCAGCCACGCGGGCTTAATCAAGTCACATGATTTCCTTAAACCAAGGGTGGATTTCAGGTTCACCGGATGCGATGATGGGGCCGTTGCCAAATCATGCATCTAAAGGTTGGAAGTGAATCTTTGCTCAAGTTGATCAAAAGCGGCAAGCATCCGGGCGTGCCCTGTTATTGCAAGCTATATTGATCGGAACAAACGGTGTTGAATGAGAAGTGGCGATCCGGATCGGCCGTCAGACAACCGCCAAGCGATCCCCTTACAGCCTCTGATCTGTCCGATTGATTGGCAGCTTTCAGGCAGCAGTTAATCCGCGCTGATCGTCTGCATTTGGGGCGATTGTGTTGAAAAAGTCGGTGTATACGACACAACGGCGTCTTTTCGGCAATAATGATTCAGCGGCGAAGTCTTTGGACAATCATCGTTGCGTCAGTCAGCGCATCTCGATTCGATTGTTGCCGACAAAAACAGGCCGGAGAGTTTTTCAACAGAATATGCTGCCGGCCGTACCTTTCAGTGCGTGCAAATATTTGAAAAGCGGATACCGATCATCATCAGTTTCCAAGTCAGAAAGTATCTTTGGTAGAAACCCAAGTTCGGCTTCAAGAAGACCAAGCAAGATCAAGACATTGCCCGGCCCGATTGCTGCTTGCATCTCAGATAATATATCCAGATCAAGAATGCGATGTTTCCTGGTCTCTGGATCATGTAAATTAAAGTCTTTTTCCAAAATTTTTGCGCCCCACTGTTTTTTCGCTTTCCCAACCATCTCAATCAAGTACCAGGACGAAATTCCTAGCGCCGCTCGGCCAGACATATCTGAATTCAGGCCGGACCTGGGCATCGATGATCCCAGTCATTTGATCAGGATGTTGGTCTGAAGGTCAGATGCAGGACCGCAATCTATGAAATCAGAAGAAATTAATTATCATGCATCTACAAATATACAGAATTAACTGAAAATATATGTGAACGAGAAAGGATATTTGTTAAATTATTGAAATTAAACCTGCCAACTCTATTTCGTTCACGGAAATATATATTTAGAATCTCACCTCTTGATTCAGAATAATAGCTTGCGTACGATTGTGTACTCCGAGTTTTCTCAGTATTTCTTTTATGTGTGCCTTGATCGTTATTTCCGACAAGCTCAGGTCATGGGCCAGTTGCTTGTTAAGGCGGCCATCGCTCATTGCTTCGAGAACCCGGCGCTGTGCAGGAGTCAGATCCGCCAATCGATCGAGCGCGTCTTTGCCCTTGTCGGTATCATCGAAGGCCATGTCGGGAAACCAGCCCTTGCCCGACAACACGGCTCTGAACGCTGCCATATGTATCGCTATTGGCTCGGATTTCGAGACAAAACCTGCCGCTCCGCTGAGTTCTACTCGCGCGATGATCGAAGGACGATCATGGCCTGAAACGACGATGACCGGTGCGTCTTTTGCTATTGTTCGTAGCTTTAGTAACCCAGCGAATCCAATGCAGTCGGGAAGGGAAAGGTCGAGCGTTATCATTCGGGGAGTGCCAGTCTGGAGTGCCGTGAATGCATCGGTCAGGCAAGCCGCAACTTTTACTTGTATATCCGGATCAACGGCCTGGATCGCCATGCGCGCGGCCTCTCGGCACATTGGATGGTCATCAACTACCAGCGCCCATGATGGGTTTGCTCTGTCGCTGGCCGCGGGCAATGCCGTGATGATGTTAACCGGAGATCTCCTTGACAGTGTGTCTGCGCACAGCGAGCGCGAGTAAAATAGTCACTGATTGGACAAGAAAATTCAATGCTAACGAATTTATCCGCAGCCGACGAGAAGAGTTGCATCCAAAATGGTTGTAAACCGGTTTCGCAGTCGCTTCGCTGCTTTTGGTGTTCTGGTCCAGCTTGGCTAGCCAGACTTCACATCCCGGAACGGCATGTTGCGATCGACCTCGATCTCTCTTGGCAGACCAAGGATTCGTTCGGAAATTATATTGCGCTGGATTTGGTCGCTGCCACCGCCGATCGAGTTCATATAGGCTTTGGCAGAATCAAAATTCATGTCTGCCGAATCCTTGAAATCGGGTCCGTCGAACAGACTTTCAGGGCCGAGAATTTCTGCTGCAACCCGCGCTTCCCCGTGCTGGATACGGGACATGGCCAGCTTGCCGAGTGACATCAGAGAAGAAGAACCGTTGTTTACAATCTCGTCTTTCGCCCGTTTCATATTGAGAGTGTTGAGTTGCCGGTAAGCGATCGCCTGGGCAATTTTCTGGCGAATGACCGGATCATCGATTTTACCGTGTCTTTTTGCCAGCTCCAGCAAAGGCGGCAGGCTTGATTGCTGCTTGCCGCGCCTTTCGGTTGCCCCTTCTCCCATGATCAATCGTTCGTAGGCGAGCGCGGTCTGCAAAACTTTCCAGCCGCCGTTCAGTTCACCCACAATATTCCGCGCAGGGACCCGGGCGTCCTCGATAAAAATCTCGTTAAACTCGGACTCGCCGGTAATCTGGTTGATCGGCCGAATATCGACGCCGTCCTGTTTCATCGGGAAAATGAAAAAGGAAATGCCGCCATGTTTAGGCACATCCCAGTCGGTGCGCGCAAGCAACATGCCATAGGTCGCGTCCTTGGCATTGGACGTCCATACTTTCTGGCCATTGATCAGATATTCGCCGCCGTCCGCTCCCGCGATCCACTCCGCTTTTGTCCGAACCCCGGCAAGATCAGAACCGGCATTGGGCTCCGAATAAAGCAGGCAACTATGCGCACCGGTCAGCATCTCGCGCAAAAGTTCGGATTTGAGTTGCTCGCTGCCGAGCCGATATGTTGTGACCGCTCCAAGATTATAGCGATCCTGCGAACGCCCGATGACGTGTCGAGACTGCAATATCTCATCAATCACGCGGGCCTGTTTGCTGCTATATCCCCGGCCAAACCAATCCGGCGACCAGGTCGGCACCGAATAGCCGGCATCGACCAATTTTCCGAGCCAGGATTTCACATCCAGACGATCGGTACCCTTTTCCCGCCGGTTCTGTTCATCCCAATGCTCGTCCAGCCAGGCTTTGACTTCTGCTGCGAGATCGTCGTTGGAAATTGCTGCTGTGTTGCCAACCATCATGCTGCCTCCAGACAGGTGAGATATTCTTCACGGTGCTGATCCGAAGATCCGAACAGCCACAATCCGGTCCGCGCGCGCCGCCAGTACAGATGCGCCGGATGTTCCCATGTATAGGCGATGCCGCCGTGCAGCTGAATGGCCTGCGCAGAAACGTCGCGATAGGCATCGGCGCAGGCGAAGGCAGCGAGACTGACAAATGTCTTCGCTTCGGGTGATCCGCTTGCCACCATCTTGGCCGCGTGGCGCGCCGCGGAAGCCGCCGATTCGACTTCGATCAGCATGTCCGCCGCGATATGTTTGAGCGATTGATAGCTGCCTATCTGGCGACCAAATTGATAGCGGGTTTTCAGATATTCCACGGTTAGGTCGAAAATTTTCTTCACCCCGCCGGCTTGTTCACCCGCCAGCGCCACTTTGGCCAGGTTTAGCGCGGTTTCGATTGCGGTTTCATCGACGCCTGCAAGGGGCTGCGCATGGGCCATTGAAAAGTTGATCTTGGACAATCGTAAGGTCGGATCGTTGGCTTTCAGATTCTGAAACTCGACGGCGCTGGTTTCGGGATCAATCAGAAACACCCGAATGTTGCCATCCGCGCGGGCAAAAACTAGCAGCCGGTCAGCCTTTTCCGCATGCAGGACGAATGAGGCTGACCCGTCCAAAAGCCATTCTCCATTCTGTTGGTGAGCTTCGATTGAAATGTCGGCATTGGACCACAGACCTTTGTCGCCCGTTGCGGCAACAGCGAAGATTTTTGTCCCGTCACAGATCGCGGCGAGCAATTCGGACTTCACACGTTCATCCGATGAAGCCGATATCAGGCTGGCTGCGATCACTGCGGTGGACAGGAACGGGCTGCACAAGAGATGCGCGCCCGCTTCCTCCATCAAATCTTCCAATATTTGCGCGTCGCCGCCGATGCCGCCATATTCGGGGTCGACGATCAACCCGAGCAGGCCGATTTCTGCCATGGATTGCCATAAATTCTCGTCAAAACCGTGCGGGCTTGCCATTGCCTCGCGCAGCGCCTTTTCTCCGGCCCGCTCGGCCAGGAGCCGGGCAAAACTGTCGCGCATGGCATTGCGGTCTTCGATCGATATCTCGGTCATCGGATTGCTTTCGTCATTGGGAAGGCCGGTCCCGGTTGTTTGAGAGCCCGTCTGGCCGCATTTTCGCTGTCAATTCGACGACGGGGCAATTGTCGACAACGGGACGCAGTTCCGGGCCGACGAGAGGGCGCCTATCCATCGGCGGTCCTTTATATTTGGTTCTTGTGCTGGCGGAACATGGGGTGACCATCTTTGCCACATATATTCCGCCAGCTGACGAACCGGTCTTCTCCTAGATTCTTTCGATGACAATAGCCGGTGCCATGCCGCCAGCCGCGCACATCGTCACCAGGCCATAGCGGCCGCCCGAGCGTTCGAGCTCGTCGAGCGCGGTGCCAATCAGCATCGATCCGGTCGCACCAATCGGGTGGCCAAGCGCGCAGGCGCCGCCATTGATATTGACCTTGGCCCGGTCAAGCTCGAGGTCGCGGATGAATTTTTCGGCAACCACGGCAAAGGCCTCGTTGATTTCCCAGACGTCGATATCGTCCTTGGTCAGGCCGGCTTTCTCGAGCACCTTCTTTGCCGCCGGGACCGGCGCATTGAGCATCAGTGTCGGGCAATCGCCGACATTGGCATAGGCGACGATCCGCGCCCGGGGTTTCAGGCCGTGCTTGTCGGCATAGTCTTTCGAGGTGATCAGCAAGGCCGCCGCACCATCGACAACACCGGAACTGTTGCCGGCATGATGCACGCCTTCCCACTCGAGATCCGGATAGACGCGCTGGATCTGCTTGGCGAAGGTCACGCCATTGCCGAGATCGAAATCCTTCAGCGCACCAAAGCTCGCCTTCAGTCCGGCCAGCCCTTCGGCGGTCGTCTGCGGGCGCGGGAATTCTTCGTGATCGAGCGCGACGCTGCCGTCCTCGTTGTAGACCGTGATCAAGGATTTGGCGAAACGGTTTTCTGCGATGGCATGGGCTGCCCGCTTCTGGCTTTCCAGCGCCAGTGCGTCGACCGCCTCGCGGCTGATGCCTTCCTGCGCCGCGATCGCATCGCCGCAGACGCCCTGATGCGATTGCGGATGAATGGCGTCGAGCGCGGGATTGCCCGAGCCCATGCCGAGTGGTTTGATTCCGGCATCCGCTTCCTCGGCACCGACCTGGGCCGTGTAGCTCATCATCTCGGTGCCGCCGGCGATGACGCAATCTTCCATGCCCGACATTACCGTCGCGGTGGCAAAATTCACTGAGGTGATGCCGCCGCCGCAGAAGCGGTCGAGCGTGGTTCCCGATGCCTTGGTGTCATAGCCGGCAGCCAGCGCGGCCATCCGGCCCATGTCGCCGCCCTGCTTGCCCTTCTGGGTCGAGGTCGACCAGATGATATCGTCCACACTGGCGGTGTCGAGATTGTTGCGCTCCTTGAGCGCTTTCAAAACCGTGGCGGCAAGATGCTGCGGATGGAGATGCGACAGCGCGCCCTTGCCAGGCTTGCCAATACCCCGAGGGGTGCGGACGGCGTCGATGATATAGGCTTCGGTCATGATATAATTCCTTTTTTTCAAGCTGGAATCTGGTTGCAGGCGACACGCTTGTCCGGACGATGGTGCTGGGGCAGGCCAAGAATTTTTTCGGCAATCCTGTTGAGCAGCATCTCGTCGGCGCTACTTCTCTAGATATCGTCGATCATCTCGGCCAGCGTGGCCAGACATTCGCGGGCGAGCGAATTGCAGCGCTCGGGGGACCAGCCTTGCTCTGCGTCGGGCAAATCGCGATTATCCTTGAACGGCATTTCCAGCGTCATCGCGACCGCGCCGAAGCGTTCGGCTAGCTGGTTGGTCGACATCGACAGATTGGCCTTGCCCTTGGCGGCGGTGGGATAGCCGAGTGTGGTCTGGAAATCCGGCGTGCGCTGGGCAAGGCGGTTGCGGTAGCCGTGATAGGTCTCCAGCTGCGTGTCGGTGATCGAGGGAATGCCTTCGAAACCGGCGATGAAAACCGCGGGAATTGCTTCGTCCCCATGGACATCCATGGCAAAGCTGACGCCGCTTTTGTCCATCGCATTGCGGACGCATAGCACTTCGGGAGATTTTTCGGCGCTCGGCTCATGCCATTCGCGGTTGAGATTGGTTCCGGCAAAATTGGTTCGTAAATGCCCTCTACATGAACCATCTGGGTTCATATTGGGCACGATATGGAAACGGCAATGCTGCAACAGCAGCCGCGCGTTGGGATCAGCGGGGTCGGTCAGCATCTCCAGCGCGCCTTCCATCCACCATTCGGCCATGCTTTCGCCCGGATGCTGACGGGCGTATAGCCAGACCTGCTTGTCGCCGCTGCCGATTTCCACGCAGTCTATCGGCTGACCTTCCAGGCTATAGCCAAGCGTCTGCACCGTGACGCCTTCAAAGCCTGCGGTTTCGGCGATCAGATCATGGTGGCGTTCGATGCTGTAGGGCGCGAAATAGGCAAACCAGATGATATTGCTGCTCGCGGTATAGCGGATCGACAAGGTGCCGCTTTCCTCGTCATAGCTGCTCGCGGCGCGACCCCAATATTCGCGGTCCTCGCTGACGCAGGCATTATAATCGGGCCAGCCTTGCGGATAGGCAGATTCTTTCAGACCGCCAATGTTCAGTTCCAGTTCGTCGCCAATCTGGCAGGCCACCCGGAAATGGAACCATTGGAAAAACTCGCTGTCCTTGTCCTTGCGGATCGACAGTTTTGCGATGGTGCCTTCGATGGCATGGACTTCGATATTGCCGCTATCGAACGCGCTGGTGATTTTTATGCTCATGGCACCCTGATAGTGGTTCCGGACTCTCCGGGGAAGTCCCTGAATAAGGCTTCGGCCAATTTCGCGGCTGCCAGGCCGGGCTGGGACGCCGGTGACCCCTGCTTGGCCTCGACCGATGCGCGGCCTTCCCAGACGACATTGCCGTCATCGCGCCTGGCAATGCGGACCGACAATTCGGTGACGATCCTGTCTTTCGGCTGGCCGCCGAGATTGATGCCAATGCCCAGACCGACGCCGGAGCCATAGCTGCCGGTACTGCCGCCGACACCGACCGAAATCGGTGATCGTGATCCACCAGCGCTCAACACCGCTCTATCGATCGTGTAGCGGGCGACATATTCGCTATTTTCGGCGTCATCGCGGGCTTCGGTGAAGCCGACTCGCTGCAATTCATGCAAGATGGCGGCGGAATAGGTCGTATATTCGATGCTGCGGCTATGGCCTTCGTCGGTGACATTGGCCTTGATGATGACACTGCCCGGCACAATCGGAGCGACTTGCGCGTTGTGAAACCGGGTGACCTCCACCGGCGGGGTCATCGCCGTGCATCCCGACACGAGCAATGCTGCCAATGCTACTGTCGCAAATGATTGAAAACCGGCCATAATAGTCACTCCTAAACTCGCCCCGCAGCATATTAGCGCATAATCACTGTGACTGCGGCAAAAAAAATTGTATCCATCGGCGACCGCGTTTAACCGGTTGGAGACACCAGAGCATTATACAGCCGATGACGAACATTATGGGGATTTAGAAAACATGGCGAAACCCTTCACCATATTGGTAACCGGCGGGGCCGGTTATATCGGCAGCCACGCGGTGCTGGCCTTGCGGGATGCCGGCTGGCCGGTTGCGGTGATCGACAATCTGACCACCGGCTTTCGCTGGGCGGTGCCGGAGGATGTTGCCTTTCATGAAGGCGATATCGAGGATTCCGCCTTGCTCGCCCGGATCATCGAGGCCGAAAATATCGGTGCGATCATGCATTTTGCCGGTTCGATCATCGTGCCCGAATCGGTCGAGAACCCTCTCAAATATTATCATAACAACAGCGCCAAGAGCCGCAGCCTGATCGAATCGGCAGTGACTGGCGGCGTGCATCACTTCATTTTCTCGTCGACCGCCGCGACTTATGGCATCCCCGAAGAAAGCCCGGTCAGCGAAACCACGCCGCAACTGCCGATCAATCCCTATGGCATGTCGAAACTGATGACCGAGCATATGCTGCGCGATGTTGCGGCGGCGCATGACCTGAATTTCTGTGCCTTGCGCTATTTCAACGTGGCCGGAGCCGATCCGCAAGCGCGGACCGGGCAGTCCACAGCGGGAGCCACCCATTTGATCAAGGTGGCGGTGGAGGCAGCGCTGGGCAAGCGCGACAGCGTTGCTGTCTTTGGCACGGATTATGATACGCCCGACGGCACCGGCGTGCGCGATTATATCCATGTCTCCGATCTGGCCAATGCACATGTGCTCGCGCTGGAGGCGCTGATTGCGGACCCGAATCGCAATCATCTGCTCAATTGCGGCTATGGTCGCGGTTTTTCGGTGCTCGAGGTTCTCGATGCCGTCGACCGGGTCACCAACATGCGAATCGAGCGGAAAATGGAAGGCCGGCGCGCGGGTGATCCCGATTCGCTGATTTCCGACAATCGGGCGATCATGGAACGCTTTCCGTGGCAGCCGAAACATGCCGATCTCGACGAAATTGTCGCCCATGCACTGGCGTGGGAACGCAAACTGATCGAAATTCGCGGAGAATAGCGCTGGTCGCTTGACTTTGGCGGCTGCCGACCTTAATTGCCCTGCTCAACGCAGCAAGGCTGCTTTCAAGAAATTCAGATAATCAAGGCGTGGTACCACAATGAAAGTCCGCAACTCTTTGAAGTCGCTTAAAAACCGTCACCGGGATTGTCGCGTAATCCGTCGCCGTGGTCGCACCTATGTGATCAACAAGACGAATCGCCGGTTCAAGGCACGTCAGGGCTAACTGCCTGTTTGTGGCAGAATCTTCTGCCATTTCGAAAATAGACACCGTCATCTTTGATATAGGCAATGTTCTGTATCGCTGGGATTTGCGCTGTCTTTTCGCAAAGCTGATTGACGATCCGGAAGAACTGAACTGGTTTCTTGCCCATGTCGTAACGCCCGAATGGCATTTTCAGCATGATGCCGGGCGGCCCTTTGCCGAGATGGTTGCGGAACGAAGCCGCGAGTTTCCGGAATATACCGATCATATCATCGCCTATTCCAGACGGTTCCCGGAATCCATACCGGGACCGGTCGAGGGCATGTTTGATCTTGTCCATGCGCTGGCGGACCGCTGCGTCCCAATCTATGCAATCAGCAATTTCGGTGCCGAATCATGGGCCCAATTTCGGCCATTGGCGCCGATATTCGAGCTATTTTCGGATATTGTCATTTCCGGCGAAGAAAAACTGATGAAACCGGACGCAGCCATTTACGAACTGGCCCTGAAGCGCTTTGCCCGTCACGCCGATCAATGTCTTTTCATTGACGACCGGCTCGATAATATTGCCGCTGGTCAGGCCATGGGGCTCGCCGGTCATCATTTCAGGGATGCCACACAACTCGAAAGCGAACTGAAGGTGTTGCGCTTGCTCTAGCGGCGCTTGAGCTCGTCTCCGTTCAGCCGCACGATATGCAGCAAATTGGTCGATCCCGGGGTACCAAAGGGCACGCCGGCACAGACAATCAGTCGCGACCCTGCTTCGGCCATCTTGTGGCGCAGGGCCATGCGTTTGGCTTTGCCGATCATTTCCTCGAAATTGGTGACGTCGCGGGTGACCACGGCATAGGCACCCCATAATAGTCCCACGCGCCGCGCGGTATGCCGGTTGGGGGTGAGCACCATGAGCGGCACCGAGGGACGTTCGCGCGCCATGCGGCGGGCGGTCGAACCGGAAGAGGTATAGCAGACAATCGCCGACGTCTCGATCGTCCGGGCAATATTATAGCTCGCCGCCGCCAGCGCATCAGCGGTTGTTTCATCCGGCACGGTTTCGGTGAAATGCACCCGGTCAGCATATGACGGATCATTTTCCACCTGCGCAGCAATCCTGTCCATCATCGTTGCCGCTTCGATCGGCCAGTCACCGACGGCGGATTCCGCTGACAGCATGATGGCATCGGCGCCGTCATAAATGGCGGTCGCGACATCGGACACTTCCGCCCGGGTCGGGGTCGGCGATTTGATCATCGACTCGAGCATCTGGGTGGCGACCACCACCGGGCGACCCAGTTTGCGCGCGGCGGCAACGATTTTCTTCTGCAACGGCGGCACCTGTTCCGGCAATAGTTCCACGCCCAGATCTCCGCGCGCCACCATCACCGCATCGGACAGTTCGAGTATCTCGTCGAGCCGGTCGATTGCGGCGGGCTTCTCGATCTTGGCGAGCAGTGCCGCCTTGCCGCCGATCAGCCGTCGCGCCTCGGCTACATCTTCGGGGCGCTGAACGAAGCTGAGCGCGATCCAGTCGACGTCCTGGTCCAGTGCGAAGGTCAGATCCTTGCGATCCTTGTCGGTAAGCGAACTCACCGGCAGCACCACTTCTGGAACATTGACTCCCTTGCGGTCGGAAATTTCGCCGCCGACGATCACTTTCGTCTCGACGCTCTTACCATCGGCCCTGGTGACCTCCAGCCGGATTTTGCCGTCGTCCAGCAACAGTGTATGTCCTGGCTGCAGCGTGCCCAATATTTCCTTGTGGGGCAGGCTGACGCGCGTCGCGTCACCCTTTTTCTTGATCATGTCGAGCGTGAAGCGTGCACCGTCTTTCAGCATCACCGGCGGATTGGCAAATGTGCCAATACGCAGTTTTGGCCCCTGCAGATCGGCGAGGATGGTGATCGGCCGGCCAATTTTCTTTTCCAGCGCCCGGATCGACTTCACATTGGCGGCATGCGCCGCATGTTCGCCGTGGCTCATGTTCATCCGGAACGCGTCGACGCCGGCGCGGTACATTTTTTCGATCATTTCCGGGCTGCCGCTGGACGGCCCGAGCGTGGCCAGTACCTTGACTTTGCGATTACGGGAGAAGATCGGCGATACCATTTACAAATTCCTTAGTGGCGCTTTACCTGCGCGTTGCCTAACCCTAATTCATGACAGGTTAAAAACAAAAAACAACGGAAACGAACATGACCGACCAAATATCTGATGCCGCCGCTGCCGCTGCCTTTCGCCGTCTGGTGAACCATCTTCAGCACCGCCATGATGCGGAAAATATCGATTTGATGGGGCTGGCCGGTTTCTGCCGCAACTGTCTGGCCGACTGGGTGATGGAGGCCACCAACGATGCTGGTGGCGCGATGACCAAGGACGAGGCCCGTGAGGCAATCCACGGCATGCCGGTCAACGAATGGAAGAAAAAATATCAGACCGAGGCGACTCAGGAGCGGCTCAAAAAGATGAAGGAAAGCGTGGCCAAAAATGCCGACGCATCTTAAAGACAGGCTTCGAATCCGAACAAAATATTTCAAAGGAATATCAGAATGAGCGAAGGCAATGTTGCCGCAGACCAGCTGCGTCTGTTTATTGAACGTATCGAGCGGCTGGAAGAAGAGAAAAAGGGCATGGCGGACGATATCCGCGATGTATATTCCGAAGCCAAATCACAAGGCTATGACGCCAAGATCATGCGTCAGATCGTGCGCTTGCGGAAAATGGAAGCCCACGACCGGCAGGAAATGGAAGCCATTCTCGACACCTATAAAGCGGCGCTTGGCCTGGCCTGATGATCGCGATTCGGTCCGCGACGGTCGCCGATGCGACGCGCTGTGCCGAAATTTACGCGCCGTTCGTCAACAACAGTTGGGTCAGCTTTGAGCTGAACGCTCCCGACAATGCAGAAATGGGCACCCGCATCACCAAAGCACTTGATTCGCACGACTGGCTGGTTGCTGAAGCGGATGAAGAGGTGATCGGCTATGCTTATGGCTCCGAGCATCGCGCGCGGGGCGCCTATCAAACCAGTTGTGATGTAGCTGTTTATGTCGATTCCGACCGCAAGCGCCTGGGTGTCGGACGGAGCTTGTATGAAGCGCTGTTGCCGCGGCTGAAAGCCAGAAAGATGCACGCCGCTTTCGCGGGAATAGCCTTGCCAAACAAAGCCAGTATCGCGTTGCATCAGGCAATGGGTTTTGAACGTGTCGGCACCTATCAGGAAGTGGGCTGGAAAATGGGCGGCTGGCGCGATGTTGCTTGGTTTCAGCGGTTGCTCTAACGGCCGCAGGCGATTAACAGCAGTGGGTTAATGGTTCGGAATTTGAAGAATATGACAAATAATATGATCGTCACCACCACACCATCTATCGAGGGTCACGCGATTCGCGACTATCGCGGGATCGTTATCGGCGAGGTGATTGTCGGGGCGAACCTGTTCCGCGATCTGTTTGCCAGCATCACCGACATTGTCGGCGGGCGATCGGGCAAATATGAAAATGTCTTGAAACGCGCGCGCGATGAAGCTTTGGCGGAGATGGAAGCAGAGGCAGCGAAGGTCGGCGCCAATGCGCTTGTCGGCGTCGATCTTGACTATGAGGTTGTCGGCGACAAGGGTTCGATGCTGATGGTATCAGCATCGGGAACCGCGGTAATCGTAGAATGAGCAAATTGGGAATTTGAGGTAAAATGGCAGGCCATAGTAAATTTAACAATATCAAGCATCGCAAGGGCGCTCAGGACAAGAAGCGTGCGGCGCAATTTTCGAAGCTGTCGCGCGAGATAACCGTGGCGGCAAAGTCCGGCATGCCGGATCCGGATTTCAATCCGCGCCTGCGGCTTGCGGTCAACAGCGCGAAAGCGGTGTCGATGCCGAAAGACAATATCACGCGCGCGATCGAAAAAGCGACGGCAAACGAAGGCGATGACTATAGCGAGATTCGCTATGAGGGCTTTGGCCCGGGCGGCGTGTCGCTGATCATCGAGACGCTGACCGACAATAATAACCGTACTTTTACCAATGTTCGTACAATTATGTCGCGAAATGGTGGTAATTTGGGCGAAAGTGGTTCGGTTTCGCACGGTTTTGACCGGGTCGGCTATATCCAATATCCGGCCAGCGCCGGCGACGAGGAAAAGGTTCTCGAAGCGGCGATGGAAGCAGGCGCCGAAGATATTTCTTCCGATGACGACGGCCATGAAATCTGGACGGCGATGGAAGACCTCCATGAAGTTTCCACTGCCCTGGAAAAGGCGCTTGGCGAAGCGGCCAGCGTGAAGCTCGCCTGGCGGCCTTCGGTGCAGGTCGAAGTGGATCAGGAGCAGGCTGAGACCTTGCTCAACCTGATCGACATGCTCGAGGATGATGATGACGTCCAGACTATCTGGGGCAATTATGACGTGTCCGACGAGATCATGGAAAAACTGAACGCCGAGTGATGTGGGAATTTGCCGCCAAAGCCGCGCTTGCAGGAGTGATCGTGGCGATGGTTGCAACCATTGCGCAACGTCAGCCGAGTTTCGGGGCGCTGGTCGCCTCGCTGCCCTTGATCTCGATATTGGGTATGATCTTTCTCTGGTATGCGCGGCCTGACGCGGAAAATATGGCGCTGCACGCCGAAGCGACCTTCTGGTATGTGCTTCCATCTCTTCCGATGTTCTTGTTGATTCCGATGATGCTGCGCCATGGTACCAGCTTCTGGCTGTCGCTGGCGGCTGGGTGCCTGCTGACGATCAGCCTCTATATGATCATGGCCTTTGTCGGTCGCCGGATCGGTCTGCCGATCTGAGATGATCATTCTCGGCCTCGATCCCGGACTTGGCACCACTGGCTGGGGCGTGATCGTGGCGGACGGCAACCGCCTGTCCCATATCGCCAATGGCCAAATCAAGACCGATCCGAAAATGGCTCTGGCCAGCCGCTTGCTCAAGCTTGACCTCGAACTCACCGACCTGCTGCTGGAATATCGGCCGGATGGCGCGGCGGTTGAGGAAGTGTTCGTCAACAGCAATCCGCAAAGCACGTTGAAGCTGGGCCAGGCGCGCGGCGTGGTGCTGCTCGGCGCTTCGCGGACCGGGATTGAAGTCGGTGAATATTCGGCGCGGACGGTAAAGAAATCCGTGGTCGGTGTTGGCAATGCGGGCAAGGACCAGGTGCAGGCGATGTTAAAGATCCTGCTGCCCGGCGTGAAGCTGGCCGGCGCCGATGCCGCCGATGCCCTCGCCGTGGCGATCACCCATGCGCATCACCGGAAACGGTGAGAGATAAGCCCCTCCCTTTCAAGGGAGGGGTTGAGGTGGGATTTGGCGGAGCCAATTTTTCGCTACGCGAGCGATGTTGTCACATCGCCACCACCCCAACCCAGTTTCAGGTAAACAGTTCCCCGAACTGTTTAGATCATGCCGGGGGCATGAGCGACCTGATACTTCTGAAGAGGAGGGGCTAAGTTCATCCTCATGCACCTCAGTTCTTTGACTTGCTCTGTTTGGCGCTCAGGGCTACCCATTGCCTATGATCGCAAAACTCACCGGGACCATCGACGAAATCGGCACCGACAATATCGTGCTCGATGTGCAGGGCGTCGGCTATCTGGTTTTCTGCTCGTCCCGGACCATCGGCGCGATTGGCGGCAAGGGCGATGGCGCGACCATCTATACCGAAATGCAGGTCAGCGAGACCGATATGCGCCTGATGGGCTTTGCCAGCGGCTCGGAACGCGACTGGTTTCGCTTGCTGATTTCGGTGCAGGGCGTCGGCGGCAAGGTTGCGCTGGCGATATTGTCGGCGCTGGAGCCGGGCGAGATTTCGCGAGCCATTGCGATGGGCGACAAGGCGATGGTCACGCGGGCCAATGGTGTCGGACCAAAGCTGGCGCTGCGGATTGTCAATGAATTGAAGGACAAGGTCGGCGGGATCGCGGTAGACCCGGTTGTCGGCGCGGGCGGCGCAATCCACGCGCCTTCGAGCAACAGCGCCGACGCGGTCAGCGCGCTCCAAAATCTCGGCTTCAAACCGGCGGATGCCAGTGCCGCGGTGGCGGCGGCTGATGCCGAGGCCGGGGATGGCGCGACGCTGGATGCGCTGGTGCGGCTGGCGTTGAAGAAGGCGGCGCGGTGATGGAGAGTTCAGAAATCGATCCTACTAGGTTTGCCGTTTTCTTTGGGCTTGGTTGCCTATTTCCCCCAATAGTCACTTGGTTAGCATTAACTTGGCGAGAGGATACCCTATTTGTCGGCCTGTTTGCTTACCTCTTAGGAGCTTTTCCTTTTATCCTAGCGTTTGATAAATTGAAGAGACGTCTATTGGCAGGCGTCCTATATTTAATATTCATGGCACCGGTACTCGCCTTCGTTGTTCTTGAGCGAATATGCACTCTTTACGGCGGGTGTCCCTAGTTCCGATGATCGGTGACCTCTTCTTTTTTCCCCGTCACCCTGAACTTGTTTCAGGGTCCATTTCTCCGCGTTCGCAGGCTGTGATTGAATCACGCGAAGACGCGAAGGCGCAAAGGGCTTGGGACTTGACGCTATATCTTTGCGCCTTCGCGTCTTCGCGTGAAATATTATCGGTTGGTGATCCAAAGAACTGGGTTCCTGCTTTCGCGGGAAGGACCGATGGTCTAGGTCGCCTTCATGACTGAAGACCGCCTCCAATCCCCCGAACGCAAGGTCGAAGACATCGACGCCGCGCTGCGCCCCAAAACGCTCGACGAATTTATCGGGCAGGAAGCGGCGCGCGGCAATTTGCGGGTGTTTATCGACGCTGCCAAGGGGCGCGGCGAGGCCCTGGATCATGTGCTGTTCTTTGGCCCGCCGGGACTCGGCAAGACCACGCTGGCGCAGATCATTGCGCGGGAGCTGGGCGTTGGTTTTCGGTCCACTTCCGGGCCGGTTATCGCCAAATCCGGCGATCTCGCGGCGCTGCTGACCAATCTCGAAGAAGGCGATGTGCTGTTTATCGACGAGATTCACCGGCTCAATCCGGTGGTCGAGGAGATACTCTATCCGGCGATGGAAGACCGCGCGCTTGATCTGATCATCGGCGAAGGCCCGTCGGCGCGCAGCGTACGGATTGATCTGCCGGCCTTCACCCTGATCGGCGCGACCACGCGTCAGGGATTGCTGACCACGCCGCTACGCGACCGTTTCGGCATTCCGGTGCGCCTCAACTTCTATTCGACCGAGGAACTGGAAAAAGTCGTCCACCGCGCCGCGCGGCTGCTCGACCTCGAAATTGCACCCGATGGTGCCACCGAAGTCGCTCGCCGCGCGCGGGGCACGCCGCGTATCGCCGGCCGCCTGCTCCGCCGGGTGCGGGATTTTGCCAATGTCGCGGGCACGAAACTTGTCGACCAGGAAATCGCCGATGCCTCGCTGACCCGGCTGGAGGTCGACAGCATCGGCCTCGATGCGATGGACCGGCGCTACCTCTACATGATTGCCGATATCTACAAAGGCGGGCCGGTCGGTGTGGAGACGCTGGCGGCAGGCCTTTCGGAACCGCGTGACACGGTGGAAGAGGTGATCGAGCCCTATCTGATCCAGCTCGGCCTGATCGCCCGGACCGCGCGTGGCCGGACGCTCAATGACCGGGGGTGGAAACATCTCGGACTGAACCCGCCTGCCGGGAAAGAAGTGGGCGGAGAATTGTTTGACTGATCTGTCGTCCCAGCGAAGGCTGGGGCCTAACCCGCCTTGGTTTGAGTCGGGATATTGGTTTGGATCCCAGCCTTCGCTGGGATGACGAGCTAACCCAATTGCTCCGCCGCTGCCCAAGTAGCATGGGTGCCGCTTGATATCCGGTGCGGCAATATGATTGTGCAGACCGGGCCTGCCGCAAGATCCTTCGCATCGATGATGATACATTCCGACCGGTCCTGCGCCATGTCGGTGATAAAGCTGATCAGATAGCCGTCATCTTCTGATTGCGCGTTCGCGCGGGGAATGAAGGGCGCTTCGGATCCGAAGCGCTGCTCGCCGAAACCAAAATGCTCCGCTTCTCCGGTCTCCAGATCATGTTTGGTCAGGCCGTTGAACAGGAACCACCCCGGCTCCCCGGTCACGCTATAGACATAGCAATAGGGCTGGCCCGCGATCTGCTGGTTGATCATCCCGAATTCGACCGGATAATCGTCGAACAGGGTTTCTTCCCGGGTTTCTCCAGTCTTCAGGTTGAAGCGCCATCGGTGCAATTCGGGTTTGAAGCTGTGCAGGTCGATGCTCGCGCCCATGCTTTCATAGCCGGCCGGGAAATCGGTCAGTGGCGGCGGCACCGGATCATTTTGGAAATAGCCGTCGAGCACGACTTCATCGCCATCCTCATAAGCATTGGACCAGTGCAGAACATAGGTCGGTTTGGCCTCGAACCATTTTATCTCGTTCGGTTGCCCCAGGCGCGGGATGATGCCGAAGCGGGTCGGCTGATCGGGATGCCAGGCGGGGATGCGCAGGCCCCGGTCGAGCAGATCTTCTTTCCAGTAGAGCGGGCAGTCGTTGAAAATCGCGAAATTCTCGGTGAACGCCATATCATGCGGCAGGCGCGGTCCCGGCAGTGCGATCGGAATGAAATGCTTGAGTCTGTTGTCGGGTCCGACCACGCCATAATGGAGATAGGGCGCTTTGGTCGAATAGTTGAAAAACAATAATTCGCCGGTGGCTTCATCGACTTTCGGATGGGCGGAAATGCCGTCCTCGGGTACCCAATCCGCCGTGCCCAGAGTTTCGAGTGTCTGCGGATCAAGCCGATAGCCTTCGCCGCATTGATAGAAGGTCGAGAGGATCGCACCGGCATGGACCACGACATCGGTCGAGCTGCTGTCCTTGACGCTGCCATGGGCGCCCCAGCCGGGTCTTTTGCTATCGGACGGCTTGCCCATGATGCCGACCCACAAAGGGCCGCCTGCTGCCTGCTCCGCCTCAAAACCTTCGGTGCGGACAAAGCGGTTGCGATAGGTCGCCTTGCCATCCTGCAAGCGGATCGTGTGGATCATCCCGTCGCCGTCAAAGGGATGATAGCGGCCAATGCTGTCATGCACCGGATTTTCGGTATTGCGGACATAGAGGCCATCGATATCGGCGGGAATCTCGCCGATTATCTCCAGCTCATCGCTGTCCAGCTCCTCGAAAACCGGGGTCCAGGAGCCATTGCGATAGGGGTGGTCATTCGGCTCCAGCGTTACCTTCACCTGATTGACCGGCGTGCCCATCAGTCGCGCAGCAATTCGTTGATACCAGTCTTGGACCGGGTCTGCGCATCGACAGTCTTGACGATCACGGCGCAATAAAGCGACGGTCCTGGCATACCATCAATATTAACTCTGGGCGGCAATGTGCCCGGCACCACGACCGAATAAGGCGGCACTTCGCCGATCCAGATCTTGCCGGTGACCCGGTCAACAATCTTGGTCGATGCGCCGAGATAGACGCCCATCGAGAGCACGGCACCTTCGCCAACGCGCACGCCTTCGGCAACTTCGGCGCGTGCGCCGATAAACGCGCCATCCTCGATGATCACCGGACCGGCCTGCAATGGTTCGAGCACGCCGCCGATGCCAGCGCCGCCGGAAATATGAACATTCTTGCCGATTTGCGCGCAGCTGCCGACCGTGGCCCAGCCGTCGATCATGCTGCCTTCATCGACAAAGGCGCCGATATTGACAAAGCTTGGCATCAGCACGACGCCGCGCCCGATGAACGCGCCCTGCCGGACGATCGAGCCGGGCACCGACCGGAATCCGGCTTCGCGGAAACGGTTCTCGCCCCAGCCAGTGAATTTGCTTGGCACCTTGTCCCAGTGATTGGCGCCACCGGGGCCTTCGATCAGATGGTTGTCGTTGAGCCGGAAGGAGAGCAGCACGGCTTTTTTTAGCCACTGGTTGACGACCCACTGGCCATCCTTTTTTTCCGCAACCCGGGCGGTGCCGTTGTCGAGCATCGCCAGCGCCTGATTGACCGCATCGCGCTCCGCTCCCTGTGTCGTAAGGCCCAGTGATTCGCGCTTGTCCCAGGCGGCGTCGATTATGGTCTGCAATGCTGCGGTCATGTTGGTTGTTCTTCCTTGGCGCTGTGGAGGCCGGTTACCCAGCTTTCCAGATCGGTGATTTCATGGTCAATATAGGCTGGATCATGCTCGCGGCCAGCCCATTCTGCACCGGTGTTGATCCACACGGTGGTCATGCCCAAATCTTTCGCCGGACGCAAATTGCGCGCCATATCTTCGACAAACAGGGCGCGGGTCGGGTTGATGCCCGTGGCAGCGATCATGCTGTGATAGGCGGCTGTCTGTGGCTTGGGGACAAGGCCAGTATCCCGGATATCGTGCATCTGGTGAAACAGGCCGCCCAGGCCGCGTCTTTCGAGCACCCGTTCGGCATAAGGCCGGTCGGCATTGGTGAACACAAGCTTTTCGCCGGGCAGTGCTTCAATCGCCGCCCGCACCAGCGGTGCAGGCGACAGGCGATCCATATCGATATCATGGACAAAATCGAGGAAATCAGCCGGATCGATGCCATGGTGATGCATAAGGCCGGCCAGCGTGGTGCCATGATCGTGAAAAAAGCCCTTTTGGATTTTTCGCGCTTCGACCAGGTCACATACAAGGGTCCGGGCGATATATTCGCCCATCTTGACATCGATCAGCGCAAACAGGTCGCACTCGGCCGGGTAGAGCACATTGTCGAGATCAAAAATCCAGTGATCGATATGGGAGAGTTCGGGGGGCATGGGGCAATCGCCTAAAGACCGTTTCCGGCAATCACAAGCTGGAATATTGACTAGGCCCGCGCTCCAGCACCCTTGATAGTTGTACTATTGTGACGGAGAGCCTTGAGGACGGTATCGACAATGCCATCCGCATCGAGGCCCGCTTTGGCATATTGCACATCCGGCTTGTCCTGATCCTGAAATATATCAGGCAGGCGCATGGTACGGATTTTGAGGCCGGCGTCTGTCAGGCCATTGTCAGACGCATAAGTCAGCACATGCGCGCCGAGGCCGCCAACAGAGGCTTCTTCGACCGTAACCGCGACTTCATGCGTCGTCAGCAATCTGCGGATCAGCTCTTGATCGAGCGGTTTGGCGAAGCGCAGGTCGGCGACGGTTGTGCTGAGTCCTTTGGCTTCGAGCCGTTCTGCGGCCTTCTTGGCTTCTTCGAGTCGGGCGCCGAGCGAGAGAATTGCGACCTTGGTGCCCTGCTTGATGATCCGGCCCTTGCCGATTTCCAGCTGTTCGAGCTTTTCCGGAATCGGCACGCCGGTGCCATTGCCGCGCGGATAGCGAAAGGCAATCGGACCGCTGTCGTGCAAGGACGCGGTATAGGTCATATGCGCCAACTCTGCCTCATCGGCAGCGGCCATCACAACGAAATTGGGCAGGGTTGCCAGATAGGTGACATCGAACGATCCGGCATGGGTGCTGCCGTCCGCTCCGACCAGCCCGGCCCGGTCGATGGCAAAGCGCACCGGCAGATTCTGGATCGCCACATCGTGGACCACCTGATCATAGGCGCGTTGCAGGAAGGTCGAGTAGATGGCGCAGAAAGGCCGCATGCCTTGTGCCGCGAGACCGGCGGCAAAGGTTACGCCATGCTGTTCGGCAATGCCGACATCAAAGGCCTTGTCGGGATGTGCCTTGGCAAATTTGTCGACACCGGTGCCCGAGGGCATGGCTGCGGTAATCGCACAGATACGCGGATCGCTATCGGCCAGCTTGGCCAGCGTTTCGCCAAAGACATTCTGATAGGCTGGCGGTCCGCCGCCCGGTCCCTTGTCCTGTTTGCCGGAGATCACATCAAATTTGGCCACGCCATGATATTTGTCGTCGGCTTCCTCGGCAAATTTATAGCCCTTCCCCTTTTCGGTGACGACATGAATCAGACAGGGCCCTTCCGCAGCATCACGAACATTTTCAAGAATGGGAATGAGATGCTCCAGATTATGGCCGTCAATCGGACCGACATAATAGAAGCCGAGTTCTTCGAACAGGGTCCCGCCCATCGTCATACCGCGAGCATATTCGTCGGTCTTGCGCGCCGCATCGTGAAGCACCTTGGGAAGCTTGCGGGCGATCCGCCGCGCCAGCTGGCGCACCCCGAGAAATTCGCGGGAGGATACGATTCGGGCGAGATAGGCCGAAAGCCCGCCAACTGGTGGCGCGATCGACATATCATTGTCATTGAGAATGACGACCAGCCGGTTGCCGGCCGCCTCGGCATTGTTCATCGCCTCATAGGCCATGCCCGCGCTCATCGCACCATCGCCAATGACGGCAATGCCGCGTCCGGGTTTATTGTTTAGTTTGTTCGCAATCGCAAAACCGAGAGCGGCGCTGATCGAGGTCGAGCTATGCGCCGCGCCAAACGGATCATATTCGCTTTCCGACCGCTTTGTGAAGCCGGAAAGTCCGCCGCCCTGCCGCAGGGTCCGGATCCGGTCGCGGCGACCGGTAATGATCTTGTGTGGATAGCATTGATGGCCGACATCCCAGATCAGTCGGTCTTCGGGTGTGTTGAAGACATAATGGATGGCGGTCGTGAGTTCGACAACGCCCAGGCCAGCGCCCAGATGGCCTCCGGTTGTGGAGACGGTGTCTATCACTTCGGCGCGCAGCTCATCGGCAAATTGGCGGAGCTGGGCGGGTTTTAATTTGCGCAAATCCGCTGGAAAGGAGACATTATCCAGCAAAGGTGTATTCGAAACCGGCATATTCACTCCCTGTTTGATTCCAGCTTTAACGGCATCACTATGCTCTGTCGAACTTTCAGCAGAGAGCCGGGTAACATTTGCTGACACGCAATATGGATCAATTGCATTTCTGGCAAATGCCGCGCACCTCTATCACCGGACGGATGGATTTAAATCCCTGACTTTTTGCGACTTTTCGGACTTGCTGCGACAAGGAGTCATCATCAATATGGGTTGCCTCGCCGCACGTGTCACAGACCAGAAAAATACAGTCATGCTCGCAGCCGGGGTGGCTGTTGGCGAGATAGGCATTGGCGCTTTCAATCCGCATCGCGAGATTGTTCGCCACGAATAGGTCGAGAATCCGGTAGACGCTGTTCGGTGCGACGCGTTTGCCGCGCGCGGCGGAAACCAGCTCGGCGATGTCATAGGCCGATGCCGGGCGAGAGAATCCGGCCAGCGTGTCAAAAATCGCCGCTCTCGTATCGGTCCATTTCTCGCCGGATTTTTCCAGATTGGCACGCGCGGCGTCGGCTAAAGATTCGCCGTGATGCTCATGATGATCATGTTTTCCCATAAGGGTAATTTAGGGACGTTTCGCCGCGAGGGCAATGGGGCGCAATCAATGGGTAGCGCGGTAGTTCAAATCATGGCCCAGCGCGAGCAATCCAACGCCCAGCATGGTGTAAAATACTTCAGCGCCGCCATGCCCGCTATCATGCCCGATCGATATTGCACCCATCATCATACCCAGCCCGAGGCTGCCGATGGCGACCGGCATGATATAACCATGATCCAGCACGCCGCGTCCCAGAGTGAAAAAGCCTAGGGCAATTGCGATCCCCAGACCAATTTCATGAAATAGCGGATCGAGGAACATGCCGCCTGCCGAGGATAGAATCGCGACAAAGGCGATGGTCGAGACACAATGGACGAGGCACAGGCCGGACAGGAGCACGGCCATGCGGTCCCACAGGCCGTCCCTGACCAAAAGGCCATCTTTGTCCCACAATTTTGCTGTCGTAAACACGACTCACTGCCTCACTTGTTGGTTGCGTAAGCCGGATATAGGAAAAAGCGTGTTAAGATACAACATATCATTCTTGAATTTTCCGGCTGGTGCCCGTGTTTCTGGTTGTCAGGCCATGGTTTTGATCCCAAATAGCGGCCAATGACCGATCCGATCGCCCTGAACCTGCCGTCCAACAAGGCAAATACCCGTCCCATAGCCATCGCAAATTGGCTCTATACCGTCGCTTTTCTGGTGTTCATCATGGTCGTCGTCGGCGGCATCACCCGGTTGACCGAATCGGGACTCTCGATAACCGAATGGAAGCCGGTGACCGGCGCGCTGCCGCCGCTGAGCGAAGCGGACTGGCTGTCGGAATTTGCGAAATACCAGCAGATCCCGGAATATCGGGAAATCAACGGTCCGGCGGGCATGACGCTGGCGGACTTCAAGTTCATCTATTTCTGGGAATGGGTCCATCGTCTGCTCGGACGGTTGATTGGTCTGGCCTTTGCGTTGCCGCTGCTCTGGTTTGCGGTGAAACGGGCGATCCCATCCGGCTATGGCTGGCGGCTGGTTGCGTTGCTCGCGCTTGGCGGCTTGCAGGGCACGATTGGCTGGTGGATGGTCAGTTCAGGCCTGAGCGAGCGGACGGACGTCAGCCATTTCCGGCTGGCGGTGCATTTATTAACCGCGCTGTTCATTCTGGGCGGTCTCGTCTGGACGGCGCTTGATCTGCGCCAGCTGGCGGCAGGGCATAAAAGGTCGGCGCGCATGACCGGCCTTGGTATCGCGGTGCTGGCGGTGCTTTTTGTCCAGCTTCTGTTCGGCGCCTATACCGCGGGTCTGGATGCTGGCTATGTGTCCAGCACATGGCCGTTGATGAACGAATATTTCATCCCTGGCGGGATCAATTGGGACGCCGGCACGTGGACCGCGCTCAACAATGACCCCTATCTAATCCATTTCATCCATCGCTGGTGGGCTTGGGTCGTCGTCGGCTTTCTCGTCATTCTGGCTCGCAAGGTGCGGCCTATTGACCGCCGCGCCTCAATCGCGATCCACATCGCTTTTGGCAGCCAGATATTGCTCGGAATCGCAACGGTGATGACCGGGATCGATATCCATCTTGCGGTATTGCATCAGGCAGTGGGAGCGCTGGTCGTCGCATCGACAATATGGGGCGTGCACCTGATTGGCCGTGCGCCTCGGTGAGCCATTCTCGATCGGACAGACGTTTTGGTTAAGCTGTACCAAGAAAAATGGTTGCGCAGCCAGGTTGCAAACCAGGCACGGTAATATTATACCCTCCAGCAAAGCCCCGCTTTCGCTTGACTTGCCGCAAAAACAACGCCAATAGCCCCGCAGTCGGCCGGATCATCGCGTCCGGCTTTTATCATTTTTGAATCAATCCATTCTCCCAGAAGGAGCAAAGCCCATGAAGGGTATCACCAAACAGACCCAGTCGGCCAAGCCTGCTGACGTCGAAAAGAAATGGCATATCATTGATGCCGAAGATCTGGTCGTTGGCCGGGTTTCCTCGATCATCGCCAACATCCTGCGCGGCAAGCACAAGCCAAGCTACACCCCGCATGTCGATTGCGGCGATCATGTCATCGTGATCAATGCTGAAAAGGTGAAGTTCACCGGTAACAAGACCAAGCAGAAAACCTATTACAAGCACTCCGGCTATCCCGGCGGCATCAGCGGCACGACCGCGGAAAAGATCCTCGAAGGTCGTTTCCCCGAGCGTATCATAGAAAAAGCCGTCGAGCGGATGATCCCCAAGGGTCCGCTTGGCTTTGCCCAGATGCGAGCATTGCACGTTTTCGCAGGCACCGAGCATCCGTATAACGGCCAGAGCCCAGTGGCGCTCGACGTCGCTTCGATGAACCGTAAGAATAAGGTGGGCGCATAATGTCTGACGTAAAAACCGATCTCGCTGATCTGAAAGATATCGCTGGCCCGGCTGTGGTCGATGCACCAGTTGCTGCCGAAGCAGACGCGGAAGTTGTAGCCGTTGAACCACCCGTATCCACCATGCCCTTGCGCGAGCAAGAGCTGGACAAATTTGGCCGCGCTTATGCGACCGGTCGCCGGAAAGACGCGGTTGCCCGCGTATGGCTGAAGCCTGGCAAGGGCAAGATCACGGTCAATGGCCGCGATCAGGAAACCTATTTTGCGCGCCCGACCCTGCGTCTGGTTCTCAACCAGGTTTTCGCGATTACCGAACGCGAAGGCCAATATGACGTTGACGTCACGGTCAAAGGCGGCGGTCTTTCGGGACAGGCTGGTGCGGTCAAGCACGGCATTTCGCAAGCTTTGACCAAATATGAACCAACGCTGCGTGCCGTTGTCAAGGCGGCAGGCTTCCTGACCCGTGACAGCCGCAAGGTCGAACGGAAGAAATATGGTAAAGCAAAAGCGCGTAAGAGCTTCCAGTTCTCCAAGCGTTAAGCGAACCCAAATCGGATTACGAAAAAGGCGGCCTGCGGGTCGCCTTTTTTATGACGGTCGGCTTTTATGGCTTCCGGAAATTGGCACGGGATGCTGGGGCTGCCTGATCGCGGACCGGCTTGAGACAAACAGCATGATGGTCGTCAGTATCGCGGAAATCAACATCACCCACGCTGCCCCGATTGTCCCGAAGCTTGGCAGAAATGCTGCCATGAGGAGTCCGAGTGCGACCAGTCCAACAAGCCGGGCGACGAGCGCATTTCGTGCGCGCCCGGCCGCCTGCAGCAAGGGCTCCAGGCCCAGGCCTGCCAGGCTGATGATGGTCGCAGCACCCAGCAGCAGCAATAGTGGGAAAGCTGCGAGATATTCGGGGCCGGAAATGAGGGCAATGATATATTTTCCGAGCAACAGCAGGCCAATGAAGAGAACGCCGCCGCTGATCGCTGAAGCCCTGAGGGATCGCCAGAACAAGGCCCGCAATTCCCGCGATTGGCCGATAGCGAATAATCGGGACAGTTCGGCAAATAGCGGGCGGGCAAATACCTCGGACAGCCGGTTGAGGCTATTGGCAAGCTGATCCGCCAGACGGAAGAGGCCAGCTGCCGCTGGGCCGACGAAAAAACCGACAATCACGACTACCAGCCGTTCGCGGATAACGCTGATCAGATAGGCGAGATTGGTGAACAGGAGAAACGCCAAAAATTCTTTGCGGCTTGGCGGCACAACTGCAAGAGCGGCTGCGTTGCGCAGCGGGTGATCGGTCTCGTCGCGCAGCCACACCATCAACCACATAACCACAAAGCTGATAAATTCGGACAGCCCCCAGACAATCAGAAATCCGGTCATTGAAGGAGTCGTCAGAAACAGGACCAAGGCCCCGGCAAAGCGAACGATGGGAATGATGGCATCGCCAAAAGCATTGCCGCCAAAGCGATCCTGGGCACGCAATATGCCGATCGGTGTCGACCGGACCGATAGAAACACGATCACGCCATAGCCCATGATGGCTTGGACGACCGGATCGCTCCAGCCAAATTGGGAGGCCCCATAAGGGAGCATCAGCCACAAAGCGCTGCAAGCCGCGAGCCCGCCGAGCAATTCAATCCAGAAATTTTGCGTCGACAATTTTCGAAATTCCCGATGCTGGCCAGCCAGCAAATAGGGCACGCCAAATTGAACGACCGCCTGCCATGTCTGGAGTTTCAATATTGCTGTCAGCACCTGAACCGCGCCGACGATGACCATGAATTCACCAAAGCCGGCGACGCCCAATGTCCGAGTCAATATCGCGAGATAGAAAATGCTCAGGACCGCACCCACGCCCTTGGCGGAAAACAGCCAGCTGCTGTTGCGAAACACCCGGACAAGCGAATCCTCGCTGCTGGACCATTTGGAGAGCATGTTTCGCGACACAGGTTTCAACTTTTCCAATATATGATCCAGCGGTTGAGCCCCTCTTTATCGCAAAATCCAGTTTTTCCTATCTCTCTATTGTCAGGGTGACGCTGGAAAAATCCAATGCAATTGCCAAACCGACCCGGCAATGCGGTTTTTGGGTGGCTTGCTGGGCTGCTGCTGCTAGCTAGGCGATATGACACAAGATAACCGCACCGCAGACATCGCCAATTTCGTCACCCATCTGGAATGCTCCAAAACCGGAGATATTTTGCCTGCGGGATCCATACAAAACCTCTCGCCGGCTGGCGCGCCCATATTGGTGCGCTATGATCTGGCTGCGGTTGCCGAAACGCTGACTAAAGAAAAGCTGGCCGCTCGGCCGACCGACCTCTGGCGCTATCGTGAGCTGTTGCCCGTCGTCAGCGCCGACAATATTGTCTCGCTGGGCGAGGACATGACGCCTTTGATCACGCTTGACAATTCGCTCGGATCCAATGTGATCGTCAAGGATGAAGGTCGTCTGCCAACCGGATCGTTCAAGGCGCGCGGGCTGGTTATGGCGGTGACGATGGCCAAGGAACTGGGGCTGAAACGACTCGCCATGCCGACCAATGGCAATGCTGGTGCCGCTATGGCCGCCTATGCCCGGCGCGCCGGGATGGAGGCTTTTGTTTTCTGCCCGGATGACACGCCGGAAGTGAATGTGCGGGAGATCGCCTTGCAGGGCGGGAAGATCTGGCGGGTAAACGGCCTGATCAACGATTGCGGCAAGATTGTTGCTGACGGTGAGGCCGAAATGGGCTGGTTCAATCTCTCGACGCTGAAAGAGCCTTACCGGATCGAAGGCAAGAAAACGATGGGCCTGGAACTGGCCGAGCAACTGGGCTGGGAAATGCCGGATGTTATTTTCTATCCGACCGGCGGTGGCACCGGTCTGATCGGCATGTGGAAAGCGTTTGATGAACTGGAGGCGATCGGTTTCATCGGCTCGGCGCGCCCCCGGATGGTCGCGGTGCAGGCCACCGGCTGCGCGCCGATTGTTGATGCCTGGGAAAAGGGGCTCGATCACGCGCCACTGTGGGAAAATGCCCATACCGTGGCTGCGGGTATCCGCGTGCCCGTGGCGATTGGCGACTTTCTGATTTTGCGGGCGGTCCGCGATTCGGGCGGCTTTGCGATTGCGGTCGAGGACGAGGCGATAATCGCGGCGCAACAACGAATCGGTCAGGAGGACGGGCTGCTGCTCTGTCCGGAAGGCGCCGCCACCGCTGCCGCTTATCTGAAAGCGCTGGAAGATGGTCTGATCAGCAAGAGTGACCGCGCGGTGCTGTTCAATTGCGGCAATGGCCTCAAATATCCCATGCCCGCCGCTGATGCCGCGCTTGATCGCCATCAGCCAATCGACTGGAGCGCCATTGCCAGCGCCTGAGCGGCTGGCTAGGGCTCTATCCATGAAATGGCTTATCATGATCGCTGTGTTGCTGCTGGCCGTCGGCGGCTTTGCCTGGTGGTTTTTCTCACAGCCAGGACCGAAGCAGCTGGATATGGCCAATGATGTCATCCCGGGCGACAGCAATGCCAGGCTGCTCTTGCAGGATCAGATTTACGACGAAGCGCTAGGCCTGGGGTTGAACATCTGGACGCCGAAAACCGCAGTGACCAACCCGCTTCCCGTCATCGTCTTCATCTATGGTGGCGGCTGGCACGACGGGGCCAAGGACCATTATGCATTCACTGGCCGGGCGCTGGCCAATCGCGGCTATATGGTGGTGCTGCCTGATTATCGCCTCTTCCCGGAAACCCGCTTTCCCGGCTTTCTGGAAGACAGTGCCAAGGCGCTGGCCTGGGTGCATGACAATATTGCTGAGCATGGCGGTGACGCGAGCCGCATATTCCTCTCCGGTCAATCTGCCGGTGCCTATAATGTGATGATGCTGGCGCTCGACCGGCAGTGGCTGGGCCGGGAGGGCAAGTCGCCGGACCTGATTCGGGGCGTCGCGGCGCTGGCCGGACCCTATGATTTCTATCCGTTTGATTCCAAATCCACCAAGCAGAGCTTTGGCGACTATCACACACCGGAGATGACCCAGCCGGTCAATTTTGTCCGGTCCGATGCGCCGCCGCTGTGGCTTTCCAGCGGCACCAATGACACCCAGGTCAGGCCCCGTAACAGCAAGATATTGCTCGACAAGATCCTTGAAGCGGGTGGTGATGCGGAATATGTCGAATATCCCGACATCGACCATCTCGAGATCATGATGGCGCTGGCCAAGCCGTTTCGTCACAAGGCCCCGGTGCTGGATGACATGGTCGCCTTTTTTGAGCGTTACAACTGATTGCATGATTTGAAAGCGCTACTGTCGTTTTTGCAGTGCAAAACGGTTGAGATAGCAGCATTTCTTGGTTATGCCGATCCTCAGAAAAAGGGAATCCGATAGACATGGCTACTTTCACGCTCCCCAAGAATAGCAAGATCCGCAAAACCGGTGAGTTGCATCAAGCACTGACCGGTGGGAAAAAGCGGCCGTTTAAAGTCTACCGCTATGATCCCGACAAGGGCGAGAATCCACGCTACGATACATTCGAAATTGATACGGATGAATGCGGGCCGATGGTGCTCGACGCATTGATCAAGATGAAGTCGGAGCAGGATGCGACGCTGACCTTCCGCCGGTCCTGCCGCGAAGGCATTTGCGGGTCCTGCGCGATGAATATCAACGGCAAAAATGGCCTGGCCTGTACCACTGCGATTGAAGATTGCGGGAACAAGGTCACGATTACCCCGCTACCGCATATGGAAGTCATCAAGGATCTGGTCCCGGACTTCACCCATTTTTACGCCCAATATGCCTCGATCCAGCCCTGGCTGAAAACGGTCACGCCGGCGCCATCGGGCAAGGAGCGGCTGCAGTCGCCGGCAGATCGTGGCAAACTGGATGGTCTGTATGAATGCATCCTGTGCGCCTGCTGCCAGACCAGCTGCCCGAGCTATTGGTGGAACAGTGACAAGTTTCTCGGTCCCGCGATCCTGTTGCAGGCCTATCGCTGGCTCGCCGACAGCCGGGATGAAATGACCGGGGAACGGCTCGATGAACTGGAGGATCCGTTCCGGCTCTATCGCTGCCACACGATCATGAACTGTGCCAACGCCTGTCCCAAGGGTCTGTCCCCGGCCAAGGCGATCGCCGAGATCAAGAAGATGACCGCATCCCGCGAAATCTGACGGCCGGCAAGCACTGATGGCCGAGACCGAGCCCAATTTTGTCATAAGCGATCCCGACCCGGAACATCCGGGTTGGAATAGCTGGGTGTTGACCGACCCGGATTGTTACAACAGCTTTCTCGGCCGGATGATTGTCCGGCGCGGTGGCGATGGGCTGGGTGACAATATCGCCCGGGTCCGCATGTTCCCCGAACGCAAGCACCGCAATCTCGGCGACGTCGTCCACGGCGGGACGATGATGGGTTTCATCGATTGTTCGCTGTTCGCCGCAATGCGGGTGCTGAACATCGGTCCGTCCGGATTTGCGGTGACGCTGGAGCTGCAGACTCATTTTATCGGCGGCGCCCGGCTGGATGAACCGCTCGAGGCACAGGTCGAGATCGCCCGCGAAACCGGCCGCTTCCTGTTCATGCGGGGACTGGTGGTGCAGGGCGATGCCGGACAGGATAATATGGCCTCATTTACCGCGATCGTGAAAAAGGCACCCAATCAGAAAACCGATTTGCAATGAGCTCATTCTATCAGCGCTATCAGGCGCTGATGGCGCAGGGGGAACTGAAGCCCGATGCCGATCAGGAGGCCTGCGCGCAACGCCTCGCCTCTCTGCAGGAAGAGCTGGAAGCAGTGCCGCCGCGCGGCAGCCTGTTGTGGCGTACATTCGGCAAAAAACCGGCAGCCCCCAAGGGCGTCTACATGTGGGGCGGAGTCGGGCGTGGCAAGTCGATGCTGATGGACCTGTTCTACGACAATCTCGCGATCAAGCGGAAGAAACGCGCCCATTTTCATGAGTTCATGCTCGATGTACACGCCAGAATCCGGGATGAGCGCAAGAAGGAACTCGGCGATCCGATTGTCCCGGTTGCTGCTGCCCTGGCCAGCGAAGCCCGATTCCTCGCCTTTGACGAAATGGTGGTGAACAACAGCGCCGATGCGATGATCATGTCGCGACTGTTTACCAGCCTGGTCGAGGCAGGGGTGACGATCATCACGACATCCAACCGGCCGCCCGATGATCTGTACAAGGACGGTCTCAACCGCGAACATTTCCTGCCGTTCATCGAATTGCTCAAGACGCGGCTGGATGTAATTTCGCTCAATGGTCCGACCGATTACCGGCGCGAGCGGCTGGGCGGCGTTGATCTCTGGCATGTGCCCAACGGGGAGGTCGCGACACAGGCTTTGAGCGAAGCTTTCTTCCGCCTGACCGACTATCCGCCCGAGGATCGCGAACATGTTCCGTCGGCAGAAATAGAGGTGCAGGGCGGTCGGATGCTGACCGTTCCGAAATCGCTAAAAGGCGTCGGGGTGTTTTCGTTCAAGCGGCTATGCGCGGAGGCCCGTGGCGCTCAGGATTATCTGGCGATTGCACGGCATTATCATAGCGTCATCATTGTCGGTATACCGGTGCTTTCCAAAGAGAATCGCAACGAGGCCGCGCGGTTTGTCACTTTGATTGACGCGCTCTACGAATATAAGGTGAAGCTGTTGGTCGCGGCTGACGCTGATCCGGATGCGCTTTACCCGGAAGGTGACGGCAGCTTTGAATTTGCGCGGACCGCATCACGGTTGATCGAGATGCAATCCGATGAATATCTGGCTTTAGGGCACGGATCTGAAAGTAAAATATAGGAGAGGCATAATGCGGACGAGGATTTTTTCGGGATTGGCGGTAGCGGCGATATTGGCTTCCAGTGCGCAAGCAACCGAGGTTGACGTGCCGGAAGTAGAGGCCCGCGACCTGTTCAAACAGGTCGTCGAAATTCCCACCGTTGAAGGTCGCGGCGAAGTGCCGCGCTTGGTCAAACTGCTCTCTGCCAAATTCAGCGCCGAGGGGCTGACCGACATCAGTGTCAAACCGCATGGCGAGACGGAAAGCATGATCTTGCGCTGGGCCGCAGATGGCACAGCGACCGCCAAACCGATCCTGCTGATGGCGCATATGGATGTGGTGGAAGCCAAGCGTGCCGACTGGGCCGATGATCCGTTTATTTTCCGCGAGAAAGACGGCTATTATTGGGGCCGTGGCTCGGTTGACAATAAGGCGGGCATGACCGCGATCGTGATGAGTCTGATCCGGCTGAAGCGCGCCGGATTCAAACCGAAGCGTGATATCATCGTGCTGTTCACCGGTGATGAGGAAACGGCGGGCGAAGGCTCGCGCCTGGCATCGACAGAATGGATTGATCTGGTGCGCGCCGAATATGCGCTTAACAGCGATGCCGGCGGTGGCGGCTTTACCGCTGACGGCAAGCCGCTGGGCTACGGGTTGCAGACCGCCGAGAAGACCTATCGGACCTATAGTTTTACCGTGACCAACAAAGGCGGCCACAGTTCCAAACCGCGCCCCGATAATGCGATTTACGAATTGGCAAGCGCGCTCACCCGACTCGAAAAGCACCGGTTCACGCCGATGCTGAATGAGACAACCCGCGGCTATTTTTCCGCACGGGCAGAACAGGAAAAAGGTCCGGTTGCGGATGCCATGCGGCGCTGGCTGGCAGATGAAAATGATGGCGAGGCCGCTGATATTATCGAGGCGGATCCCAAAGAAGTGGGCCTGACCCGCACCCGATGTGTCGCGACCAAATTAAACGGCGGTCATGCCGATAATGCGCTGCCGCAACTGGCGCAGGCGACAGTCAATTGCCGGATATTTCCGGGCGTTGAACCAGCTGATGTGATGGCAGAATTGCAGGGATTTGCAGGTGCCGGAGTAAAGGTAGAGCAGTCGGACAGTTTTGGCGCTTCGACCCCGGCAAGTCCGCTTCGCGCGGATGTGGTGGGCGCTTATACAAAAGCGATCCACAAGCGCTTTCCCGGTATGTCGATTGTACCATCCATGTCGACCGGTGCGACCGACGGCGTGTTTTTCCGCGGCATCGGTATTCCGGTCTATGGGGTCAGCGGCGTCTGGCTGAAGATTCCGGAAGACGCCAGAGCGCATGGACTGGACGAGCGTATTCCCGTCGAGAGCTTCCATATGAATATCGGCGTCTGGGAAGACATGATCCGCGAACTCGCGGGTTAGAGCAGGCTCAAACTATCGAGATCCAGCGCCATTTGTGCTGGGCGCTCGGCCATCGCGGCGAACATCCGGTCACCGCGTTCGGTCTGTTCGACATGGAGCGAGGCGTTGATCGCCATGATGAAGCCGGAAAAGGCATGGCGGCGATATTCGGTCCAGAAAGTCTGGAAGTCCGGCGCTGCTGACCGGGCGGCAAGATAGTCTTTGACCAGTCGTTGCTCGTGTTTGCGCCGGTCAGCGGGATCGGCGAAACTGGTGCCGATCATATAGGCAATGTCATTGGCCGGATTGCCGAGCGAACAGGTCTGCCAGTCGACCAGCGCTGCAACCCGCCCGTCGGCGTGAAAAAGAATATTGTCGAGCCGCATATCGCCGTGGGTAATCGTCAGTTCGGGTGGTTCGTGCGCGACATAGCGGGCGATCCGGTCGATCAGCTCCTGCCCGAGATCCAATATATCCGATGACAGAATTGCGCTGAATCTTTCCCGAAAAAGCGGATAGCCATTGGCCAGGGTATTTTCCAGAAAGGCGCTATTTCCGGCGCCATGGTGGAGCCATTGGTAGGATTCAAAACCTTTGTCCGGCTGGACATTGTGCAGCGCGGCGGCTGCAGCCAGCGTGGTTTCGACCTGCACCAGCGATGCTCCGGCCAGTTGATCGCCCTGTGAAGCTGGGGCCATGTCTTCCAGCAGCAGCACGAATTGCTGCTCGTCGTCGGTGATATCGGCATGATAGGATCTGGGGCAGCATACGCCGGACCCGGCCGCCACGTCCCGATACCAGCCCACTTCCATATCATAGAGATGGAAGATGGCGGCAGCGCCCCGGCTCACCGGATCGGCGCTCGGGCATTTGGCTATGAAAGTTGCCGGATGGTCGCCGTCGGCCCAGTCGCAGGTGAAGCGATAGCTGTCGCAGACCTGACCGGTGCCGACCGGTTCATGGGTCAGCGATTGCAGCGATCCCGGTGCAGCGTCAAAAACCCGCTCGATGAAGGCTGTTTCGAATTCTTCGGGGCATACCGGAAAGCGGACGCTCATGCTGCGGGATCCATGATGCCGGTCAAGCCGCTGGTGGCGTGCGGGCCGATGAACAATTGTTCTACAGTGCCGATGCCACGATGCGCTTTGCCGTCCACGGTCAGCACCGCGTCACTGAGTGCCTGGATATGGATGGTGGTCATCTCAATCGCGGGAACGGGGTCGAGCGTCATGACATCATAGCCGGTCTCGAGATCGCCATGATCCATGCCATGGCCCCAGACCGGATGGAGATAGCCGAGGCCGGACATATAGAAAGTCCGCGCTTGGTCTCCGGTGCGCGGCGTGATCGAGAGGGTTCCGTTGCCGGTTTCGAGTTGCACCTGTTTGATGCGGCGGGAGCCGCTGTGATAGCTCAGATCAATCGCTTTGGGTTCGAATTCCAGGGCTTTGCCGGTGATCGCATCGACCACGCCGCGCCGGTTCCAAGGCTCTCCTTCGCCATCATCATTGCTGTGGAAGAAACAGGCGTGCTGGTCGAAATTGAGCGGGGTCCAGAGCCACCAGAATTGCGGGAATTCGCCAGCGGGTGGCGGCTGCGATTCCGCTGCGCCGACTTGCCGGATGCCCCAGCTGCGGTCGCGGGTGCCGCGGCAATTGGCGATATCGATATCCTGACCATCGACGGTAATCGTGCCCGACCAGTCGCCATTCTGGGTCATTCTTGTATAGTCCATCAGCAAACGCGGGCCGTCACGGCGGATGAAGCGGGGTTCCTCGATCGGCTGATGGCGGGCGGTGAAGCTAATGTCGGCGGTGACCGGACTGTCGTTTCCGGCGACCGTCAGGCGCAGTTTCTGTAGCGGTTCGACGATGGTGACGGTGATTGGGCCGACGGTCAGGTCAAGACGTTCGCTACCCATCCGTTTCGAGGCGCGCAGATTATGCTGCTTGCCGTCAATCGTCACGCAAAAGGCGGCATCCATGATGTCGAGCTGCGGGTAGATGCCGAGCGCGGCGGCGAAGAAGATGCTGCCGTCTGCCGAATAGCCGTTGAAGAAATAGCGGTCGTAGAAATTGCGGTTGCCGCCGGACAGGGCCATCGGCTCTGGTGTCTGGTGCAGCGGATAATCGTCGCCTTTGGTCAGCATATTCGTCTCTCCCAAGACTCGTATCATGGCATTTCAATTTCACTTTGCAACGCAAAAGATTGGAAACATTGGAAGCATGTTTGGAGGGAGCGGAATGTCGATTTCCTGAACCCCTCCCTTTCAAGGGAGGGGCAAGGGGTGGGATAGCCGCGAACCGGCTCGATGCCGGTGAGTGGCTTTGTTGCACAAGCTCGGCAAAAGCCTCGCCACCACCCCAACCCCTCCTCTGAAGAGGAGGGGCTCAATATACCTTCCCATTATTGCTATTGCGAACTAATTGCAAAGATAGCTGGCGAAATGGTGCGATCTGCGGTTGAAATTGTCCTATTAGGGGCCTAATCCTTCCCATAATATCCTTTTTCGACTCTATTTCAGGAGAATTTCCCACATGGCCCGTAACAAGATTGCGCTGATCGGCGCAGGCATGATCGGCGGCACGCTCGCCCACCTCGCAGCTTCCAAGGAAATGGGCGATGTCGTCCTGTTTGATATTGCCGAGGGCATGCCAGCGGGCAAGGCGCTCGATCTGTCACAGGCCGCTCCGGTTGAAGGGTTTGACAGCAATCTCAAGGGCACCAATGATTATGCCGATATTGCTGGCGCCGATGTGATCATCGTCACCGCCGGTATCGCGCGCAAGCCGGGCATGAGCCGCGATGATCTGATCGGCATCAACCTGAAAGTGATGAAGGCGGTCGGCGAAGGCATTGCCGCCAACGCGCCGGATGCTTTTGTTATCTGCATTACCAACCCGCTCGACGCGATGGTCTGGGCCTTGCGCGAGTTTTCCGGCCTTCCGCACAACATGGTGGTCGGCATGGCCGGCGTTCTCGACAGCGCCCGCTTCCGTCACTTCCTTGCCGACGAATTCAACGTCTCGGTCGAAGATGTCACCGCCTTCGTTCTCGGCGGCCACGGCGATACGATGGTTCCGGTTCCGGCCTATTCGACGGTCGCCGGTATCCCGATCCCCGATCTGATCAAGATGGGCTGGACCACGCAGGAAAAGATCGATGCGATTGTTGACCGCACCCGTAAGGGCGGCGGCGAGATTGTCGGCCTGCTTGGCAATGGTTCGGCTTATTATGCGCCGGCAACCAGCGCGATCATGATGGCGGAAAGCTTCCTCAAGGACAAACGCCGCGTACTTCCTGCCGCGGCCCATCTGACCGGCCAATATGGCGTCGACAATCTCTATGTCGGCGTACCGGTCATCATCGGTAAAAACGGCGTCGAGAAGATCATCGAGATCGAACTGAGCGAAGAAGCCCAGGGCAATTTTGACGTGTCGGTCGATGCGGTGAAGGAATTGCTGGCGGCTTGTAAGGCGCTGGATCCGAGTCTCGCCTAATGCTCACTGCCGCTGTTCTTTTTTCTATGGCGACGGCCGACGTTGGAGTTGCTGATAAAAATTCAGCGGTTTCTGAATTGGTAACTCAGTTTGAAACTGTTTGTTCAAACTTGTTGGATTTCGAAACCATACGAAAATCAGCATTGGCTAATGGGTGGCAATATTTTAATGCCAAGCCAGAATCTACACACGCAAAAATGACAGCAGGAATGAAGCAGCTCGATGGAGTCGAGAGCCTAAAACTGCTCGATTTTTCAAAATCGATTTCGGGATCAATGATTATACTGTCCATTTCGACCGTAGATATTGAAAATGGAAATGCGTTGACGTGTAGGATGCATAATTATTCAGCGACCCGACCATTTAGTGAAGCTGCTGTGTCGAAAATTGTTGGTGCAAAGCCGGTTGAAACACAAAATGATTCCAATTTGACGGCGCGACTTTGGCTACCCGGTCTGGCTGCCGATCATACATCTCTTCAAACCTTGTATGTTCCACCGAACAGTCCATTGGTTGAAAAATTATTCTTCAAAGGCGCAATGCTAATTGCCAGAAAAAAGAAGGGCTTAAACTAAAAATGAGCATTTTAATCGATAAAAATACCAAGGTCATCACCCAGGGCATGACCGGCAACACCGGCACGTTCCACACCGAACAGGCGCTCGCCTATGGCACGCAGATGGTTGCGGGCGTTACGCCGGGCAAGGGTGGCACGACCCATATCGGGCTGCCGAACTACAACACTGTGGCCGAAGCCAAGGAAGCCACCGGCGCGACTGCTTCGGTTGTTTATGTTCCACCGCCATTTGCAGCGGACTCGATCCTCGAAGCGATTGATGCGGAGATCGAGCTGATCGTTGCGATTACCGAGGGCGTTCCCGTGCTCGACATGGTTCGCGTCAAGCGCGCGCTGCAAGGCAGCAAGTCGCGCCTGATCGGGCCTAACTGCCCCGGCGTATTGACCCCCGGTGAATGCAAGATCGGCATCATGCCCGGCAGTATCTTCATGAAGGGCTCGGTCGGCGTGGTTTCGCGTTCCGGTACGCTTACCTATGAAGCGGTGCACCAGACGACGGCGGTTGGCCTCGGCCAGACCACGGCGGTTGGCATTGGCGGCGATCCGGTCAACGGCACCAACTTTATCGACGTGCTCGAGCTGTTCCTGGCCGATGACGAAACCAAGTCGATCATCATGATCGGTGAAATCGGCGGCAGCGCGGAAGAAGAAGCGGCGCAATTCATCGCCGACGAAGCCAGGAAGGGCCGTTCGAAACCGATGGTTGGTTTTATCGCGGGTCTGACGGCGCCTCCGGGACGTCGCATGGGCCATGCCGGCGCGATTGTCTCCGGCGGCCAGGGCGGCGCGGAAGACAAGATCGCGGCGATGGAAGCGGCGGGTATCCGCGTTTCGCCTTCGCCGAGTGAGCTGGGTACGACGCTGGATGCGATGTTGAAGGAGCTGGTTTAGTCGCGCCGACGAAGAATATTGTGCCCCTGCGCAGGCAGGGGTCCATCTCCCGATTGTGCCAAGCGGAGCCAATGGGAGATGGGTACCTGCCTTCGCAGGTACACGGATAGAAGGGACTGAAAATGAACAAACCCGGCTTTGTCTATTTCATGGCAAACCGGAAACATGGAGCGATTTATACCGGTTCAACCAGTAACTTGATCAGCCGGACCTATCAGCATCGGAACGGGCTGATCGACGGGTTTAGCAAGGAACATGATTGCAAGCTGCTGGTCTGGTTTGAAGCCTATGACGATCTGGATGAAGCGCGGTTGCGGGAGTTGCAGGTCAAGAAGTGGAAGCGGGACTGGAAGGTCAGGCGGATTGAAGAAGGAAATCCTGATTGGCGGGATTTGTGGTTTGAGATTGTGAAGTGAATTGGCCGTTGTCGTGTGGTTCCCCTGCGAAGGCAGGGGCCCATCACGGAAGCGGGAGGCAAAACCGAGTGGTGGAGTTTCCGATCTGCCGAGCCTGAGCGCAACAACGGGGGGTTGTGATCGGGCGATAGATTTGGAGATGGGCCCCTGCCTTCGCAGGGGCACAGGGATGCGCAAGGGCACATTGGAGTGCAACTTATTATGGGTTTTGAAAATCAGGATTTTATCGGCTCTGAGCCGGAGCAGGGCCCGAGCTGGCAGCGCAAGCACTGGCCGGTTGATGATGCTGACGAGCTGAACAGCGCGCTCGATCCGACGCAAATGGGCATCGAGATTGCCGCTGCGGCGGAGAAATCCGGCAAGTCATTGTCCGATGCCGAGGTTGGCCAGGCGGCCGAGAAATCGATCCGGGCGATGATGCTGATCCGCACCTATCGGGTGCGCGGGCATCTGGGTGCCAATCTTGATCCTTTGGGCCTGTCCAAGCTGGAAGAACCGGCTGACCTGACCCCCGAATTTCATGGTTTCACCGCCGACGAAATGGACGATCCGGTCTATCTGGGCGGGGTTTTAGGATTTCAGACCGCATCCATTCGCGAGATCGAAGCGGTGCTGCGCGCCAATTATTGCGGCTCGGTGGGCCTCGAATATATGCATATCGCCGACACCGAGGAACGGCGCTTTCTGCAGGACCGGATGGAAGGCAAGGATGCCGCGATCCAGTTTACGCCGGAAGGCAAGAAGGCGATCCTCAACAAGGTCATCGAGGGCGAGGAATATGAAAATTTCCTCGGCAAGAAATATGTCGGGACCAAGCGGTTCGGGCTTGATGGCGGCGAATCGATGCTGCCGGCGCTGGAAAATATCATCAAATATGGCGGCCAGTCCGGGGTTCGCGATATTGTCTATGGCATGGCCCATCGCGGGCGTCTGAACATTCTCGCCAATGTGATGGCCAAGCCATATAAAGTCATCTTTCATGAATTTCACGGCGGCTCGGCCAACCCCGAGGATGTTGGTGGTTCTGGTGATGTGAAATATCATCTCGGCACCAGCACCGACCGCGAATTTGACGGCATCAATGTCCATATGAGTCTGGTGCCCAATCCATCGCATCTCGAAGCGGTGGACCCGGTGGTGCTCGGCAAGGTCCGGGCCCAGCAGGTTGCGCGCGACGATCTGGAAAAGCATGACCAGGTGCTGCCGGTGCTGATCCATGGCGATGCCGCCTTTGCCGGTCAGGGCATCGTCTGGGAATGCCTCGGCTTCTCCGGCATCCGCGGTTATAATACCGGCGGCTGCATCCATTTCGTGATCAACAATCAGATCGGCTTTACCACCAGTCCGCAATTCGCGCGCTCCTCGCCTTATCCGTCCGACGTCGCCAAAGGTGTGCAGGCACCGATTTTCCACGTCAATGGCGATGACCCGGAAGCGGTGACCTTTGCCTGCAAGATCGCGATTGAATTCCGCCAGCGCTTTGGCCGGGATATTGTCATCGACATGTGGTGCTATCGCCGCTTTGGCCATAATGAAGGTGATGAACCGAGCTTCACCCAGCCGATCATGTATGCCGCGATCAAGAAACATCCCAAGGTCAGCAAGCTTTATGAAGCGCGGCTGGTCGAGGAAGGGGTGATTGATGCGGACTGGGGCAATAGCACCCGCACCGCCTTTGCCGACCATCTCGAAACCGAATTTCAGGCGGCGGCCAATTACAAGGCCGACAAGGCCGACTGGTTTGGCGGTCGCTGGCAGGGTCTGCATATTCCCGCCGATCCGGAAACGGCGCGGCGCAATGTTGAAACCGCGATCGACACAAAATTATTCGACAGTCTGGGCCGGACGCTGACCAAGGTTCCCGAAGGGCTCCGGATTCACAAGACATTGGGCCGGGTGCTCGATGCCAAGGCCGATATGTTCAAAAGTGGCGAGAATTTCGACTGGGCCACCGGCGAAGCGCTGGCTTATGGATCGCTGGTTTCCGAAGGCTATAATATTCGTCTGTCCGGTCAGGACAGCGGGCGCGGGACTTTTTCCCAGCGTCACGCGGTCTGGGTCGACCAGGATACCGAAGCAAAATATATTCCGTTGAGCACGGTGCCGCATGGCCGGTTTGAAGTGCTCGACAGCCCTTTGAGCGAATATGGCGTGCTCGGTTTTGAATATGGCTATGCCGGGGCCGACCCGAAGACTCTGGTATTGTGGGAAGCGCAATTTGGCGATTTCGCCAATGGCGCGCAGATCATGATCGACCAGTTCATTGCCTCGGGCGAAGCCAAATGGCTGCGCGCCAACGGGCTGGTGATGCTGCTGCCGCATGGTTATGAAGGTCAGGGTCCGGAGCATAGTTCGGCGCGGCTGGAACGGTTCCTGCAACTCTGCGCGCAGGACAATATCCAGGTCGCCAATATCACCACCCCGGCCAATTATTTCCACATCTTGCGCCGCCAGATGCTCCGTAGCTTTCGCAAGCCGCTGATCATCATGACGCCGAAATCGCTGTTGCGGCACAAGCTGGCGGTATCGAAAGCGGAAGATTTCCAGGGCGACCAGCATTTCATGCGGATATTGTCCGACACCAATCCGCCAGCCGATAAGGATGTGAAGCGGGTCGTGCTCTGCTCGGGCAAGGTCGCTTATGACCTGATCGAGGCGCGCGATGCAGCGGGTGACAAAAATATCGCGATCATCCGGATCGAACAGCTTTATCCATTCCCCGGCGAACCTTTGGTGGTCCGTCTCAAGCGGATGACAAATCTCGAGACTGTGGTCTGGGCGCAGGAAGAGCCGAAGAATCAGGGCAGCTGGCATTTTGTCCGCTCCTATCTGGAAGAATGTCTGGCGCAGGCGGACGGCGGTCCGGTCGAACCGGTCTATGCCGGACGCGCCGCTTCGGCGTCACCGGCAACCGGTCTGGCTTCGCGGCACAAGCAGCAGCAGGCACAGCTGATCGCCGAGGCATTGGGGCATGAAGTGAGTTGAGGGAGGCGTTCCTCCGCGCAGGCGGGGGCCCATCTCCCGATGGTTAGGCGAGGCGAGGACAGGAGATGGGTTCCTGCCTTCGCAGGAACACTATAAGCTACGAAAGCAGAGTAGAAATTATGGCAATAGAAGTAACAGTCCCGGCATTGGGCGAATCGATCACCGAAGCGACTCTGGGCGAATGGCTCAAGCAGCCCGGTGATGCGGTTGCCGCCGATGAACCAATTGCCAGTCTGGAAACCGACAAGGTGGCGCTGGAAGTGCCGGCGCCGCAAGCCGGCGTGATGGGCGCGCATCAGGTCGCGGTCGGCGATACGGTCGAGGTTGGCGCGGTCATTGCGACGATCGAAGCTGGCAGCGGTACGGCCGCCAAGTCTGCCCCGGCGCCGGCCAAGGAAAAGTCGGAAATCAAGGAAGAAGCCAAGGCGGATGAACCCGATGCCTCGATCACCCTGTCGCCGTCGGTGCGCCGGCTGGTGCTGGAACATGGTGTCGACCCGAGCAAGATCAGCGGCACCGGCAAGGATGGCCGGCTGACCAAGGCCGATGTCGAGCAATATGTGCAATCCGGTGCGCAGCAGCCGGCTGCCGAACAGGCTGCGGCAAGCGCTGCGCCGGCGCCGTCTGCGCCATCACCGTCCGGCAATCGCAACGAAGAACGGGTCCGCATGACCCGCTTGCGTCAGACCGTCGCGCGACGGCTGAAAGAGGCGCAGGACACGGCGGCTCTGCTGACCACGTTCAACGATGTCGACATGAGCGCGGTGATTGAGACGCGCAGCAAGTACAAGGAATTATTCGCCAAGAAACATGGCGTGAAGCTCGGTTTCATGGGATTTTTCGTCAAGGCTGCCTGCATGGCGCTGAAGGACGTGCCCTCGGTCAATGGCCAGATTGATGGCGAGGAAATCGTCTATCATGACTATGCTGATATTTCGGTCGCGGTCAGCGCGCCCAATGGGCTGGTCGTCCCCGTGATCCGCAACGCCGAATCGATGAGCTTTGCCGATGTCGAGAATACGATCGGCGATTTCGGCAAGCGTGCCAAGGACGGCACATTGACCATGGCGGACATGAAGGGCGGCACGTTTACCATCTCCAATGGCGGGGTGTTCGGATCGCTGATGTCGACGCCAATCATCAACCCGCCGCAGTCTGCGGTGCTCGGGCTGCACCGGATCGAGGATCGTGCCGTGGTGGTGAATGGCGAGATTGTGATCCGTCCGATGATGTATCTGGCGCTCAGCTACGACCACCGTCTGATCGACGGACGCGAAGCGGTGACCTTCCTCGTGCGGATGAAGGAAGCGATTGAGGATCCGGCGAGATTGCTGATCGATTTGTAAGATTTTCGTCATCCTGAACTCGGTTCAGGATCTTTGGAGGTCCCGAAACAAGTTCGGGATGACGAACCAAGAGGTAGAATATGACCGACAATTTTGACTATGACCTTCTGATAATCGGCTCCGGCCCCGGCGGCTATGTCGCGGCGATCCGGGCGGCGCAACTGGGCCTGAAAACCGCCTGCATCGAGAGCAGCGAGACGCTCGGCGGCACCTGCCTCAACGTCGGCTGTATCCCGTCCAAGGCGATGCTGCACGCGTCGGAACTCTATCATGAAGCCCATAGCGGTGCGCTGGAGAAATTCGGCGTCAAGCTGACCGGCACCAAGCTCGATCTGAAGCAGATGCTGGCGGAAAAATTGAAGGCGGTCGAGGAGCTGACTGGCGGCATCGCCTTTCTGTTCAAGAAGAACAAGGTCGACTGGATCAAGGGCCGCGGCGCGTTTGAAAGCGCGCATAAAGTCAAGGTGGGCGACAAAAGCTATAGCGCGAAAAACATCCTGATCGCGACCGGCTCTTCGGTGACGCCGCTGCCTGGCGTCGAGGTCGACAATGACAAGCATATCGTGGTCGATTCGACCGGCGCGCTCGAACTGCCGAAAGTGCCGGGCCATATGGTGGTGATCGGCGGCGGCGTGATCGGGCTGGAACTGGGTTCGGTCTGGCTGCGGCTCGGTGCAAAAGTGACCGTGGTGGAATATCTCGACCAGATATTGCCCGGCATGGACGGTGATATCCGCAAGGATGCCAATCGCATGTTCAAGAAACAGGGCTTTGCGATCAAGACCGGGACCAAGGTTACTGGCTGCAGCGTCAAGGGCAAGAAAGCGACCCTGACCATGGAACCGGCCAAGGGCGGCGACAGCGAAACGCTGGAAGCCGATGTCGTGCTGGTCGCGATTGGTCGCAGACCCAATGTCGACGGTCTCGCGCTGGAAAATTCCGGGGTAGAAACCAATGCCCGCGGCCAGATCGAGGTCGGCCATGATTTCCAGACCGCGGTTGCCGGCATCTATGCGATTGGTGATGTGACGCCGGGGCCAATGCTGGCGCACAAGGCCGAGGATGAAGGCATTGCCGCGGCCGAATTTATCGCCGGGCAGCAGGGCATCGTGAACCACGATCTGATCCCCGGCGTCGTCTATACCTATCCCGAAATTGCCAGCATCGGCAAGACCGAGGAAGAGGTGAAGGATAGCGGCGTGGAATATAAGGTCGGTAAATTCCTGTTCGCCGCCAACAGCCGCGCCAAGACCAATCGCGACACCGAGGGCTATGTGAAGATCATCGCGGACGCCAAGACCGACCGTGTGCTTGGCGCCCATATCATCTCGTCGCTGGCCGGCACGTTGATCGCCCAGGTCACCCAGGCAATGGAATTTGGTGCGACTTCGGAAGATATTGCTTACACCTGCCATGCCCATCCGACCCATAGCGAAGCGATCAAGGAAGCGGCGATGGCGGTACAGGGCAAGCCGATTCATATGTAGTGAGATTTTCTCCCGCGCAGGCGGGGAGCCATTTCCCAGTCTGACATCAAAACGCAATGGCATTTGATTGCGGTAAGCGACGTCTATAGACGACTAAATATCCTCATCGGAACGATTGGGAGATGGACCCCGGCCTACGCCGGGGAACATAGGGGAGCACAGCATGAAACATTATAAACTCATGCGCTGGCATGTCTGGCTCGGCTGGTTGATCGGGGTGCCGATCATCATCTGGACGGCGAGCGGATTGCTGATGGTGGTCCAGCCGATTGAAACCGTGCGTGGCAATCATTTGCGCAGCGAGATCCCGGCGCTGGATGCGATGCAGCCCGCCGCGCCTTTGCTCGAGGGACGGCAGGCGAAGAGCCTGACTCTGCAACAGAATAGCGCCGGTCCTTATTGGGTGATTGCCTATGCCGATGGTGGCAAGCGCCGCGCCGATGCCCTGACCGGCGCGTTGTTGCCACCGGTTTCAGGCGCTGAGGCCAATATGCTGGCCAGCGCTGCCCGATCCGACGCAGCGGCGATCCGGTCGGTTACATTATTTGCTGCAGACCAGGCGCCGATGGAACAGCGCAGTGGACGGCCATCGTGGCAGGTCGTTTTCGACGATGATGCGCGCTTCTATATTGATGCGGACAGTGGCGAGCTGATTGCGGTGCGGACCAAATTCTGGCGGGCGTTTGATTTCATGTGGGGCCTGCATATCATGGACCTGCAGACGCGCGAGGATACCAGCCACCCGATATTGATCGGCTCGGCGGCCATTGCGCTGCTCGGATCTATTCTCGGCTTTGTCATGCTGTTCACAAGGCGTCGGCGCAAGCGGCGCAAACCGTCATGAATTCCGCCTTATTATATAGCGCGCTTGGCTGGCTCGACCTGTTCGGCATTGCCGTATTTGCCATTTCCGGGGCACTGGTCGCGGCGCGCAACCGGCAGACATTGGTCACCTTTGCCTTTTTCGCGCTGGTCACCGGCGTCGGCGGCGGCACGGTCCGCGATCTGTTGATTGGCGCACCGGTTTTCTGGGTGCAGGACGCCCGGGTGCCGCTGCTCTGCCTTGGCATCGCGCTGCTGGTCTGGGTCACGCCGGTCAAATTCTGGCGACCGGCGGCGGTTGACTGGTTCGACGCCATTGGCCTAGCCGCCTATTCCGTGTTCGGTGCGGCCAAGGCGATGCAACTGGGAATTGATCCGCTGCCAGCGGCGATCATGGGCATCATCACTGCCAGCGTGGGCGGGGTGATCCGTGACCTGATTTCGGGAGAACCCTCGATCATCGTGCGTCCGGAACTTTACGTGACCGCAGGCGCCCTTGCGGCTTTCGTCTTCGTCCTGCTGGCGCAAACCGGGATGCCCGGCTTCATCGCCGCGCTGATCGCCTTTGTCGCCGGGTTTGCCCTGCGTGCTCTGGCCATCGTCAAGGGCCTGTCGCTGCCCGCCTATCGCGGAACAGCAGAGAAGGAATAGCCGAGCAGTTGCTCGATCCAGCCGCCTGAAGCGTTTCTGTTCCGGTGCACCCCGGCCCCGCATTCGAGGCACAATGCCTGCACATCTTCGCGCGCCAACAGGCCCTGAGCGGTTGCCAGAGCCTGACCAAAAATCGCCTTTTGACGCTGTGCGGCCCAGCCGATCACACCGGTAACCGGTGCGCTTTCCTGCCGGACGAAGGGAATGCCATCAAACGGCAGCCAAGAGAATCTGGCTTGCGGATCGAGATATTGCGGATGGTAATCGCCTTCTGTCAGACCGGCGCGTTTGGCCGCCTCGGCGAGCGCGTCTTTCATACCGCCGAAGCCGTCGATCAGACCCAGCTGTCGCGCGGTGCCGCCGTCCCAGACGCGGCCCTGTCCGATAGTATCGACCTGTGCCGGCGTCTTGCCGCGGGCTGCCGCTACCAGTTGGACGAAGTCGTCATAGCTGTTTTCGACCCCAGCCTGCAAAATGGCATTGAGATCTTCGCTGAAACCGCCGACAAAATTGGGCTCGCCGGACAGCGGGGTGGTCTGAACGCCGTCGGCGGTGACCCCCCATTTGGTCAATGCTTTTTCAAAGCTCGGTAGCACCGCGAATACCCCGATCGATCCGGTGATCGTATCGGGCTCGGCGAAAATATGGTCGCCCGCAGTCGCGACCCAATAGCCGCCGCTGGCCGCGACATCGCCCATCGAAACGACGATCGGCAGCTTCTTTTTCCTGGCTTCGAGCAAGGCGAGGCGAATTTCTTCGCTGGCGAAGGCCGAGCCGCCGGGGGAATCGACGCGGACCACCAGCGCCTTGATCTCATTTTCATCCAGTGCCGTGTAAATCAACTCCGCGATCCGTCCGCTGGCAGCCATGCCGGGGCCGGTTTTGCCGCCAACAATTTCGCCGGCGACGGTGATGACACCAATCGCGGACCCTTTTCTATCGATCGGATGCGCAGCAACAAAATCATCATAGTCGATGCTTTGAAAACTGTCCGGCGAGGGTTTTTCGTCGGTGCCGACCTGCTCCGCTACAAAACGGTCAAAGGCGGTCTTGTCGCCCAGTTTGTCGACCAGCCCCTGCTTCATCGCAACCGAGGCATAATCGCCGCCAGCAGCGGTGATGAAAGCGGCGGGATTATCAGCAAAGGGCTTGGCCATCGCCTGTGGCCGAGATTTTTTTACTTCGGCCAGCCAGCTGTCCCACAGCACGCCGTAGAGCGCCTTGGACGCCTCGCGCGCGGCTGGCGACTGGTCGGCGCGCATATAGGGTTCGACCGCGCTCTTATAGGTGCCGACCCGGTAAATATTGGCGGTCACGCCAAGCCGGTCGATCAGGCCCTTGTAATAGAGCCGGTTACCACCGGGGCCGGCAAAGATAATCCCGCCCATCGGGTCCATCCAGATTTGCGTCGCATGGGCGGCGAGCTGATAGCTGTCGTCGCTATAGAAACTGGCGAAAGCATAGATTGGCTTGCCGGCCTTCTTGGCCCGGGCGAGCGCTTCACCAACATCGGTCAGGCTGGTCTGGCCGCCACCGGCGAAACGGCTGAGATCGAGGATGATGGCCTTGACCCGATCGTCTTCTACCGTTGCATCAATGGCGTGTACGACATCCCGCAAGCGATATTCGCGTGGGCTGTCGCTATTGCCGGCCAGAAAATCCTCGAAGGTCGGTGCTGCGGGTTCCTCGACAATCACGCCGTTCAGATCAAGCAACAAGGCCCCGTCGCGGATCGCGCCGCTATTGGGCTGCGATGACAGCAGGGCATAGAGCGCGCCGAAAAACAGCAGCATGGCGATCAGCACCATGCCATCCTTTATCGCAACCAGAAATTTCCAAGCTGCCCGCGCAAACTGCATATTCATATCCCTGTTTCGACTGGATTAACCCGTCCTATATGGGATTGGCTAGGGATATTACCAGCGGATAAGATGGGGGACGGCCAGCCGGCCGATCACCGCACTGATGATGACGGGGATCGTGAACCACAGTCCGACATAATAGATATCGTTGAACGGACAGTGGATATTATAGGCCATCGCGCCGAGCGCGCCCGAGGCAAGGCCGATCAGCCAGCCCGCGCGTTCCGGCGAGGTTGGCGCACCTTGCCGCAGCCACAATGTCAGGCCACTGCCAATGGCCAGCGCCGCAATCCCGCTGACGGTCAGGCATTTCAACCCTTCCATCGGGCGCAGGGCTTCGACCGGCGGCATGTTGATCGCGCTCATGATCGCCGCGGTCAGCGGAAACAGGGCCGCGGTGATCAGCGCCCAGACCCAGCCGCGGCTCAATCTTCCGACACCCGGCCGCGCCATGTTGACCACGGTAATCGCGGTGGCGATGCCGAGCATCAGCAGCACCCCGCTGCGCAGGAAAAACATCTCGTCGGCCATGCCGAGCATCAGGTCATTGCGCACGCCGAGCGTGGTCGCGACGGCGATGAGCGCGATCAGCGTGAGGCCGCCGACAATCGCCAGCCCGCTTTTCGGCTTCAATGTCCGGACCGGTTCCAGTTCCTCGACCAGATTTTCGATCAGATTATTTGCAACTCCACTCATGTCATTCACTCTCGATAAGGGCGCTCATTTTCTTGAGTCCTCGATGGATATTCACTTTGACCAGCGATTCAGACTGGCCGGTTTTTGCCGCTGCCTCGATAATGCTGAGGCCTTCGATCTTGACGAGGCTGATCACCTCCGCCTGTTTTGGCGGGATCATGCCGAACAGTCGTTCGAGGCTGACCTTAGCGGTCACATCCCCATCCTGCGGATCGGCGACCATTTCTTCATAAAGCTGGTCATGCTCGTGCCGGTAAATCTTGCGCAGGCTGTCGATCCAGCGGTAGCGACCGATGGCGGCGAGCCAGGGGAGAAACGCCCGGGCCGGATCATAGCTTGCGCGCTTGCGATGGAGCGAGATCAAGGTTTCCTGAACCAGATCATCGATCGCTGCCGGGTTGATCTTGCGGGCGTAATAGCGCCGCAGCCATTTCTCGCATTCGGTGAGCAGGCTGGAATAGCATTGCTTATCGCCGCCCTGAGCCTTGACCATCAAGAGCCGCATGGTTTCTTCATTGGCGATCATAATACTCTCCCGGCCTCCCGCAATCAGCCTAACCTGTGACCGATGAGCCGATCGAGCGAGAACATCCCGCCGCCGCGCACGATCAATATGCCGGCCAGAGCAACCCAGATAATATGCGTCTGCCACCAAGCTTCAGGATAAACGAAGAGCTGGATGACCAATGTCATGACCAGCAAACCGGCTGCACCGACTCGCGTGAACAGCCCGAACACGACCAGGATCGGGAGAAAATGCTCGGCATAGGTGGCGAGCAGGCCGGTGATTTCCGGATAGGGCATGCCATATTCTTCCTTGAACAGGAAAACCGTGGTGTCGCTCATCTGCAGCCAGCTGCCGTCTTCGACCTTGGTCCGGGCAGAACGCCAGAATATGCCGGCAAGGGCAACGCGGGTGAACAGAAGGGCTATGGCCTCCGGCACGGTACCGCTCACCATGGCGATCAGTTTTTTTATCATATCCATCATATTCTTTACCCTGTGCTTGGCGTCAGCGCCCCGGCCTGGATCAGCTTGACAACATGCTGCATCGCCGCGGCTTCATCACTCAATTCGAGAGCATGTTCCAAAAGGTTACCCATGGTTGCGCTTTCGGTAATATTTTCTGCAATGGCCTGTTCTATCGCGGTTTGGGGATGGAACAGAACCTGTGCTTCAGGACGGGCGATCATCAGTGCGCGGGGGTCTGCACCGGCAAGCTCCGGCAGCTCCGGCGACAACGGCCCCGAAAGATCGATCAGACGCACCGCCGGGTGGGCGGCAATTGGAAAAGCCAGCAGTTCGGCTTCGGCGAGCGTGGCAATATCCGCGAGTGCAAGGGGCACGACTTCGGCGCTGCGATAGCTTTCCAGCCAGGCCCATTCTATCCGTGCAAGATCAATCTCGGTAACGCCATATTGATGTTCCGCCAGAAAAGCGGCGAAACCGGCTCCGATGCGGTTCAGGTCACAGGCGAGAATATGGTCCTGTTCGACATATTCGCGCGAGACGGCGTGAAAATTTTCGTGACCGATATGGGCGTGCAATCTGGGATAGATGTCTTCGAGCGCGACTAGCCGTGCGTGCGAAATGGTATTGGCGTGCGCCTTGAGGCCAAGCAGCGCGCGCGCCTTGTCCTCGACGAACATATCATCGGGAAAATGGGCCGGGCCGTTTTGCAGGCAGGCGATGAAGCGCGACTGGCCTTCAGCGAGCGAGGGCATGGCGCGGCTCCTCCGACAGGGGGGCGGTCAATATGGCTTCTGCTTTGGCGACTTCGGCCATCAGCACATCATATTCGGGAATATCGCTGTCCCATTCGATCAGGGTCGGCTTGGCGCCGGCGCGGGTGATGAAGCGGCGATACAGGTTCCAGGTGACGTCGCTGACAATCGAGCCGTGATCGTCGATCAATAGCGGACCGCTGTGGTGCTTTTCTGTCGCGTGGCCGGCGAGGTGGATTTCGCCGACAATCGCAGGATCAATCGCGTCAATATAGGCTTCCATGTCGAGTCCGACATTGGTCGCTGTCACCTCGACATTGTTGATGTCGAACAACAGCCCGCATCCCGCCTTGCGACAGAGCGCGTCGATGAAGTCGGTCTCGCTCATCTCGTCATCGCGATAGGAAAGATAGCGGGACGGGTTCTCGATCAGGATCGGCCGTTGCAAGCGGTCCTGCACCTTGCCGATTTCGCCGGAGAAATGGTCAAGCGCTTCTTGTGTATAGGGAATGGGGAGCAGATCGGGGTAGCGATCATGGGCATTGCCGCTCCAGCTCAGATGGTCGGACACCATCGCCGGCTGGTAGCGGTCACAGAGCGCGGCGAGCTTGTCCAGATCACCGGCGTTGAGGCCGTCGGCGCTGCCCAAAGACAGGCCGACGCTGTGAAAGCTCAGCGGGTAAACCCCGGCGACAGCGGTGAGCCAGCGGTGTGCCGGGCCGCCATCGCCGAAGTAATTCTGTGGATGAACCTCAACCCAGGAAGGGCGTTTCGCCTCTGCGGCATCGTCCAGCACATTACTATAATGCACCGACTTGAGACCTATGCCACCCGATGGGGGGAGGGAGTGCGGCATATTAGCCACCGACGAAACGTGAGGATCAGGAATTGCAGCCATCCACGGAATTTAGCGCGTTCAGCTCTTTTTGGGAACCGGTTTCGCATTTCCTTTATGCGCGGCGAGGGTGCCGCCCATCGTTACGCAACTGTCTTTGGTGACCATTTTCCAGGCATTGCCCTGATAGTCGGCCGTGGATGTTCCGGCGCAGCTGGTACCTGGACCGGCTGCACAATCATTCTTGCCGGCAAGCGCGACGCCAAAGCATTTTTCCTTGGCACCGGCTGCTTCTGCAGCGGTGGCGGACAGGGACAGGGTTGCAGCGGCGGCCAGAGCGGCAGCGGCAGCGGTTGTTTTTACAAAAGCAGACATAGATTTCTCTCTCGAAATTGGGGGAACAAGGCTGAACCCAGCAAAGCGGGCTCATGATGACATTCGCCGCGCCCGGCGATCGGGTTACACAGCGCCTCAGTAGCAATGGAGATTGACCGCGAAACGAATCGCAATGTGTTGGAAATCCGGCAAAAATGGACAGAAATATTTTCTGCCCTTTCCCTTGACGATAGATGAATAGCCATTACATGGTCTCCGTTAGCACTCGAAAGGAGAGAGTGCTAATTCACACAGATTCTGCTCTCCCGGCCGGCGGCAAAAAGCGGGTCCGGAGAGTTTTGGATTGGACAAGAAAGGGAAATCTATGAAATTTCGTCCATTACATGACCGTGTACTGGTGCGCCGCGTTGAAGCGGACGCAAAGACCGCAGGCGGCATCATCATTCCGGATAGTGCACAGGAAAAGCCATCCGAAGGTAAAGTTGTCGCAGTCGGCAACGGCCTGAAAGACGACAATGGCAAGGCAACCCCGCTTGACGTCAAAAAAGGCGACAAGATTCTGTTCGGCAAATGGTCCGGCACGGAAGTCACCGTTGACGGCGAAGAGCTGATCATCATGAAGGAAAGCGATATTCTCGGCATTCTCGAGAAATAAGCGCTTCCCCCCATCACAATTTCAATCATTTAAGCAGAGGAAAATATCATGGCTGCTAAAGACGTAAAATTTGGTCGCGACGCTCGCGAACGCATCCTCAAGGGTGTGAACACGCTGGCTGACGCCGTTAAGGTAACCCTCGGTCCCAAAGGCCGTAATGTTGTGCTCGACAAGAGCTTTGGCGCACCGCGCATCACCAAGGACGGTGTTTCGGTTGCCAAGGAAATCGAACTGAAGGACAAGTTCGAAAATATGGGCGCACAGATGCTTCGTGAAGTCGCATCGAAAACCAATGATGTTGCTGGCGACGGCACCACCACTGCAACCGTTCTTGCTCAGGCAATCGTCAAGGAAGGCATGAAATCCGTGTCGGCCGGCATGAACCCGATGGATCTCAAGCGCGGTATTGACCAGGCGGTCCTCGCCGTGGTTGCGGATCTCAAAAAGCGTTCGAAAGACGTCAAGGGCACCGAAGAAATTGCCCAGGTAGGCATTATCTCCGCCAACGGCGATCGTGAAGTCGGCGAGAAAATCGCCGAAGCCATGGAACGGGTCGGCAAAGAAGGCGTGATCACGGTTGAAGAAGCCAAGGGTCTCGACTTTGAACTCGAAGTTGTCGAAGGCATGCAGTTTGACCGCGGTTACCTGTCGCCTTACTTCATCACCAACCCGGACAAGATGATTGCGGACCTCGAAAATCCTTACATCCTGATCCACGAAAAGAAGCTGACCAACCTGCAGCCACTGCTCCCGATTCTGGAAGCTGTTGTTCAGGCCGGACGTCCGCTTCTGATCATTGCTGAAGATATTGAAGGCGAAGCGCTGGCTACTCTGGTAGTCAACAAACTGCGCGGCGGACTCAAGATCGCAGCGGTCAAGGCTCCTGGTTTCGGCGATCGTCGCAAAGCGATGCTCGAAGATATCGCGATCCTGACCAAGGGCGAAATGATCTCCGAAGATCTCGGCATCAAGCTGGAAAGCGTTACGCTGAACATGCTCGGTGAAGCCAAGAATGTTACGATCGACAAGGATAACACCACGATCGTCGACGGCGCTGGCAAGAAGAGCGACATCAAGGCGCGCGTGGAAGCGATCCGTAGCCAGATCGAAAATACCACTTCCGACTATGACAAAGAAAAGCTGCAAGAACGTCTGGCGAAACTCGCTGGCGGTGTTGCCGTGATCAAGGTCGGCGGCGCATCCGAAGTTGAAGTGAAAGAGAAGAAAGACCGTGTCGACGACGCGCTGCACGCAACCCGTGCTGCGGTTGAAGAAGGCATTGTCCCAGGCGGCGGTGCTGCACTTCTCTATGCCACTGCGGCGCTCAAGGGCCTCGAAGGCATCAACGACGACCAGACCCGCGGCATCGACATTGTTCGTAAAGCGCTGCAGGCTCCGGTTCGTCAGATCGCTGAAAATGCGGGCTTTGACGGCGCGGTTGTTGCTGGCAAAATGCTTGACCAGAAGAGCAAGGAATTTGGCTTCAACGCATCGACCGATGTTTATGAAGACCTTGTCAAAGCTGGCGTGATCGACCCGACCAAGGTTGTTCGTGCAGCATTGCAGGATGCTTCCTCGGTTGCTGGCCTGCTGATCACCACCGAAGCGGCTGTGGCGGAATCGCCATCAGACGACAAGGGCGGCGGCGGCATGCCCGACATGGGCGGCATGGGCGGCGGCATGGGCGGAATGGGCTTCTAAACACCCAAACCACTCAGGCGTTCGGCTTACGCTGAAACCAACAAGAGGGGCTGGAAGGAAACTTCCGGCCCTTTTTTGTTGGCCTGCATCGGCGCACGTGATATACGACTACAGGTGTAGATGTAATAACTGGGCAAGCAATGAGACGATTATGCCATCTCCCATTAACAGCAGCCTTGCTTGCAGCGGTTCCCGCCTTGGCTGCTCCGTCTCCCCCTGCTCCAGTCATCGAATCAGCTGACCTCGCCGCCCAGTTTGACCAAATTGTCAATTTTGCGGTGGCGGATGGTTTCGCCGGTCGAGTGGTGGTCGCGGATCGGTCTTCCGTAATTTACGACAGGCTCGCAGGCTATTCCGATGTGGCCGGCAAAGTGCCGGTGCGTGCAGATACATTATTTCACGTTGCATCCATCACAAAATATCTGACCGCAATCCTGATCCTCAAGGCAGCGGAAGAAGGGCGGTTGGATCTCGACCAGAATATTGGTCTTTTTCTGGCTGATACGGGTTTGGCGGAGCGCGACGTGACGGTCAGGCAGTTGCTTAGCCACCATTCGGGAATGGGTTCAAGCTATGCCGCCGAAAATGAACAGACCGCCGAGGCCGCGATCGCGGCCATTGAAAAGCAACCGATCGATCCAGAAAAAGTCGGGAAATTCCGCTATTCCAATGATGGCTATGATCTGTTGGGGATCATATTAGAGCAGGCCTATGGGCAGTCTTATGAAGATATTTTGCGGGAGAAAATCGCTGGACCGGCGGGATTGTCACAAACATTTGCCTGGAGCGAAGCGGACAAGACCGATCCGATGGTCGTCAGCCAACCACTATCCGAAATTAACGAAAAACTTTATCGGCGCAACTATGGCATGCTTGGATCGGCAGGCCTGTTGACGACCGCAATCGATCTGGTTGAGCTGCAAAGAGCGCTCGTGCGGGAACAAATAGTCAATTCGGATTCTCTGAGCGAATTATGGCAACCAAGAGACAGGATTTCGATCGGTCAAACGACATTTGGAGGGTTTCTGCGCGAATCTGAAAAAATGGGTCCAGTTTTTAATGTACGAGGCAATGAGGACTGGGGCGACAATGCCATCATGAATCATTACCTCGATCATGGCCTGTTTGTTGCCGTTGTGACCAGCAAGGGTCCTGCGGAGGACAGCGGCAAGAAGCCATTTCGTGATAGTATTTCACAGGCCATTGAATTCGTGCTGCCGCGGTTGCCTTAGATTATTCGCGCTCGTTGCTTTCGCTCCAATTTTATCAATATTCCCAATTCGCACAGACTGTGCCATGCAGGCTGAAAACTGCCATAATATGAGGATCGTCGGGTATGAAGACAGTCACTTCCATCATTTTTTCAGCCGCCCTTCTGGGGTTAACGCCTGTTTCATTCAGTCCGGCTACCGCTGCTTCGACTGTGGTTGCAACCGCAACACAAAGCGAGACGGACCGGATCAACCAATGGTTTGACGAAAAATATGAGGAAGAGCTCAAGTTCAGCCCGATCGAACAGACCTTTATCGGGCGCAAGACCGATTATGGACTGATCGACGATTTCAGCGATGCAGCGGCCGATGCGCAGCTGGTCTGGTTGCGCGATGCCGTTGCCGAGATGAAAAGCCGCTTCGACTATACAAAGCTTTCAACGGAGGCGAAGACATCTTACGACATATGGTCCTATAATCTGAAGCAGGCGGAAGCAGGCTTGCCGTTCCGGTCCAATCGCTATGCGCTGCACCAGCATAATGGCCTGCAGTCCTTTTTCCCGACCTTTCTGATCAACACGCACAAGGTCGAGACCGAAGCCGACATGCTGGGCTTTGTCCAGCGTCTGTCCGGTGTTGCCACCGCGCTCGACCAGCTGCTCGCGCGCGCACAGACCAATGCGGCGGCGGGAACCCGTTCGCCGCGCTTTGCCTATGAAGGGGTGATCGACCAGTCGACCAAGATCATCAGCGGAGCGCCCTTTGATGATGGCGCGCCTTCGGCAATCTGGACCGCGACCGAAGACAAGCTGCAGGGGCTGGTCGATAGCGGCATGATCGACGAAGCGCGCGCCGCGAAGTTGCGGGAACAGGCGAGAGTGGCGCTGACCTCCACCTTTGCTCCCGCCTATCAGCGGATCATTGCCTGGTATCAAGCAGACATGGCCAATAGCGACGCGTCGCCCAAAGGCGTCGGCGCGCTGCCCAACGGCCAGGCTTTCTATAATTATCGCCTCGCCAATCAGACGACGACGGAACTGACAGCCGATGCGATCCATAATCTCGGTCTGTCCGAAGTGGCGCGCCTGCGCGGCGAAATGGAAGCGGTCAAGGACAAGGTGGTATTTGACGGCGACCTCAAGGCCTTCTTCAAATATATCCGCGAGGACGACCAGTTTTATTTCTCCGATGACGATGCGGGAGCGGATCAATATATCGTGGCGGCCAAAGGGCATATCGATGCCTTGAAGGCGCTATTGCCGGACTATTTCGGCATTCTTCCCAAGGCCGATCTGGAGGTGCGCCGGGTCGAATCCTTCCGCGAACGTGATGGCGCGGCCCAGCATTATCGCAGCGGCACGCCTGACGGGTCCCGTCCCGGCATCTATTATGCCCATCTTTCCGATATGCGGGCGATGCCGATCCCGACGCTCGAGGTCATTGCCTATCATGAGGGCCTGCCCGGTCATCATATGCAGATTTCCATTGCCCAGGAACTGACCGGCATCCCGACCTTCCGGACGCAGGCAGGCTATACCGCCTATAGCGAGGGTTGGGGTCTCTATTCAGAAACGCTGGCCAAGGAAATGGGCGGCTATGCCGATCCCTATTCCGAATTTGGCCGGCTCACCAGCGAGATCTGGCGCGCGATCCGGCTGGTGGTGGACACCGGTTTGCACAGCAAAGGATGGAGTGAGGAACAGGCCGTGGCCTACTTCCTGGAAAATTCGTCCATTCCCGAAGCGGCCGTCCGGTCCGAAGTGCGCCGCTATCTGGTCAATCCGGGTCAGGCGACCAGCTACAAGATCGGGATGATCAAAATTCTCGAACTGCGGGCGCGAGCCAAAGAGCAGCTGGGCGACAAATTTGATATTCGCGCTTTTCATGATGTTATCTTGGGTGGCGGTGCGTTGCCCCTCGGCATATTGGAGCAGCGGGTCGATCAGTGGATTGCCGCAAAGAAGGCAGGCTAGGTTTTGCCGCTCTGACCTTTGGGAACGCGGTTGTCGCAGCAGGCCGGGACCATTATTGGAAGAACGGTGGAGCGCTGTGGCTGATCTTTGATCGCTGCTAACCGCTAGAGCTATCTTGCACCCTTGCCGCTTGGTATAGACCATGGTTCAGGAGATGGACCCCGGCCTGCGCCGGGGAACTGGGAGAGAAAACGCGCGATATGGTCTGCAGCACTTTCGAGCTCTTCAAGATTGGCGTCGGGCCGTCGAGTTCCCATACAATGGGGCCGATGCTGGCCGCCGCGATGTTCGTCGAGCGGGTTGCCGAGGCCGGGAAACTGGCTGATGTGACTCGGCTGGAGACATTGCTCTTCGGGTCACTGGCGCTGACCGGCAAGGGGCACGCGACGGACCGGGCGATTCTTCTGGGCCTGTCCGGACAGCGACCGGAAAATATCGAACCGGATGCCGCAGATGCTCGGGTCGAGCAAATTCGCTCCGATACCAAGATCAGTCTGAACGGCTCCCATGAAATTGCTTTCAACGAAGCGACAGATGTCATCTTTGACCAGAAAAAGCGGCTCGATTTCCATAGCAATGCGATGCGGTTTAGCGCTTTTGCCGGTGATCACCTGGTCGCGACCCGCGAATATTATTCGGTTGGCGGTGGCGCGATATTGGATGAGGATCAGATCGGCAGCAACAGTCCGGACACCGGGTTGTGGGACGTGCCGCATCCATTCTGTTCGGGCGCTGATTTGCTGAAGATTGCGGCAGAAAAGAACCTCTCGATCGCCGACATCATGCGCAATAATGAGCGCATGGCAAAGTCCGACGACCAGATAAGCGCAGATATTCGCGCCATTTCCGATGCGATGTCGGCCTGTATCGATCGCGGCATATTGCAGGGCGGCATATTGCCGGGCGGTCTGCGCGTCAAACGCCGGGCACCGTTGATTCACGCTCGCCTGATGGAGCGACAGGAACGCGCCTTGTCCGACCCGCTGACCATATTGGACTGGGTCAATCTCTGGGCACTGGCGGTGAATGAGGAAAATGCCGCTGGCGGCAAAGTGGTGACCGCGCCGACCAATGGTGCCGCCGGGATCATCCCGTCGGTGCTGCGCTTCTATCAACGCTTTGCGCCGAAAGCAGATGAAGCCGGGGTAGAAATCTTCCTGCTGACGGCTGCGGCCATTGGTTCTTTGTTCAAGGAAAATGCGTCGATTTCCGGCGCTGAAGTAGGCTGTCAGGGCGAAGTCGGAGTCGCCTGTTCGATGGCGGCAGCGGGCCTCACCGCGGCGTGGGGCGGCACGCCTTCACAAGTCGAGAATGCGGCCGAGATCGGCATGGAGCATAATCTTGGCCTGACCTGCGATCCGGTCGGCGGGCTCGTGCAAGTGCCCTGTATCGAACGCAATGCGGTCGGTGCGGTCAAGGCGATTGAGGCGGCACGACTGTCGATCCTGGGCGATGGCACCCACCGGGTCAGTCTGGATGAGGTGATCGAGACGATGCGCAAGACCGGGCTGGATATGAGCGAGCGCTACAAGGAAACATCACAAGGTGGACTCGCCGTCAATCTGGTGGAATGCTGAGTTAAACGGGAGGAAATGTCGATGAAGAAGCTGGGCATAGGAATATTGATACTGGTGCTGCTGGTTGTTGGAGCTGGCCTGCTGTTTCGGGAGCAAATCGGCGAACGGTTGTTTTCCCGGGCGGTGGAAACCGCGGTTACCCGCGATGTGATCGGCGATCTGCCCGATGGCATCAATGTCGTGCTGTGCGGTTCCGGCTCGCCGCTGCCCGATCCGACCCGTGCGGGTCCCTGTTCGGCGGTGATCATCGATGGCAAGATGTTCATTGTCGATATTGGCGGTGGCGCGGTGCGCAATCTTGGCCTGATGGGCCTCAACCCGGGCGCGATCGAAGCACTATTGCTCACCCATTTTCACAGCGATCATATTGATGGCATGGGGGAATTGATGATGCAGCGCTGGGCGGGCGGTGGCCGGGATGCGCCGCTGCCGGTGATTGCACCGGAAGGCGTGACCGCGATCGTCGACGGTCTGAACGCCGCCTATGCGGCCGATGCGCAATATCGCATCGCCCATCACGGCGCAGCGACGATATTGCCGACCGGTACAGGCGGTGAGGCCAGGCCATTTTCCATTCCCGATGGGCAGGAAGAGATGGTAGTCTATGAACAGGACGGGATCAAAATTACCGCCTTTCCCGTCAACCACAAACCGATTGCGCCAGCGGTCGGCTATCGTTTCGACTATAAAGGCCGCTCGGTTGTGTTCAGCGGGGATACGATCAAATTGCCGTCTATTGCGAAGGCCTGTAATGGCTGTGATCTGCTGGTCCACGAAGCGTTGAATGCGGAGATGGTGGGCACGATGGAGAAGGCTTTTGCGAAAGCCGGGCGCAAGCGGCTGGCCAAGATCATGGCAGATATCCAGAATTATCACACGACGCCGGTCGAGGCGGCCGAGACGGCAAAGGCGGGGAAGGCGAAGATGCTGGTTCTCTCGCACATCGTCCCGGCGCTGCCGCTCGATTATCTGGAAGCTTATTATATGAAGGGTGTCGATGCCGCCTTTGACGGGCCGGCGGTGCTGGGCAAGGACGGTATGCTGTTCAGCCTTCCCGCCAATAAGGATAGTATCGAAAGGGGTGATTTGCGCTAATTTGGCGCCTGGTCCTGTGCTCCTGTGCAGGCAGGAGCCCATCTCCTGGAATGGCGTTTAAACGCACAAGCGGGAGATGGGCCCCCGGCTTCGCGAGGACACGACTATGACCATGAACCAATTTTGGCGTCTAAATTCTCGTCCCGAGGGGCAGGATATATCCGGCTCGCTGTCGCTTGAAAGCGAACCCTTGCCCGAACTGGTCGATGGCGAGGTACTGGTCAAGGCCGCCTATCTGTCGATGGATGCGGGCACCCGGATGTGGATGACCGAGCGTGAAGATGGCTATCAACCGCCTCTCGAACTGGGCACGAAGATGGTCGGGCTGGTGCTCGGCCATATCGTGCAGTCCAAACATGCTGATTTTGCCGAGGGCGACCTGGTGCGTGGCTTCGGGCAATGGGCGGAACATAGTGTGATGCAACCGGAACTGGCCGGGCTGGTGAAGGTTGATGACAGCATAGACGATATAAAACAGCATTTCGGTGTGCTCGGTTTCAATGGCTGGACGGCTTTATGGGGCTTGCAGGAAACCGCCGAGGTAAAAGCCGGTGACAATGTGCTGGTCTCTGCCGCAGCCGGCGCAACCGGCGTGCTGGCCTGCCAGATTGCCAAAATCCTGGGCGCCAATGTCTATGGTCTGGCGGGCGGGCCGGATAAATGTCGCTGGTTGGAAGAGGAGCTCGGCATCACCAAGGCGATTGATTATAAGAATGATGATATCGCCGCTGAACTGGCAAAGGTCGACGGCGGCATCAATGCTTATTTCGACAATGTCGGCGGGCCGATACTGGATGCAGTCTTGCCCAATATGGCGCTCTATGGCCGTGTCGCACTCTGCGGATTGCTGGCCCAATATAAGGGTGATGGCCGTGGCCATGGGCCGGAAAATTTCGATCAGATATTGATGAAGCGGCTGCGCATCGAAGGCTTTTTCTCGCCCGATTTCATGGATCAGGGCGAGCGGCTGACGGAGGAGCTCAGGACGTGGCTCGACCAGGGCCTGATCGACACGCCTTTTGATGTGACGGACGGTATCGAGAATGTCCTGACCGCCTATGAGAAATTGTTCAGCGGCGGCAATATCGGCAAGGTGCTGGTGAAAGTCTAGGCTTTGGCTTGCCTGAAGCGCAGCCCCCAAAGTGACAGCCCCATGATGGCCAGGGCATAAGCGATTGCCATGATCGAAATGCCCGGCCATCCGGCATATTCATAAGTGGCGGCGCCCAGCCAGCTCGATATGCCGCCGCCGATAAACATGATGACAATGTAGATGGTCATCAGGCGGGTCCTGATTTCCGGCGCGCGGCTGAACAGGATTGTCCGGCTGCAAATATCGACCGATGCTCCGCCAATGGTGTTGAAAATAACTGCGATCACCAGAAGCCAGAGATTATGGCCAGCAAAGGGCAGGATGCAGACACCGGCCAGCTGGGCAAGCGAGAAATAGATGCGCGCTCGTTCGGCCCCGATACGATCCGCGAAACGGCCAGCATAAGGGGAACCGAGAACATTGACGATGGCGATGATGGCAAGATAGCCAACCGTATCGACGCCATAGCCATTGCGCGGCAAATGCAGGCCTATCGCCAGCCAGAGCGCAAGAAAAAGGCCGAAGGAAAGCGCCTGTATCAGTCCGCCCAGCGGCACCTCCGGCAGAGATTTCATGATCGGCCAGAGCGAACGGAGCAGGTCGGTGTAGCGCGGTGGCTCGACGTCGGACGGCTTCTCGTCCCGTTTGCGCTCCATGATCAGGGGCAGCAGGATCACCAGCAACGCCATGCTCGCCACCCCGACCCAATAGGCCGAGCGCCAGCCGAAATAATGACCAAGCAGGCCGCCACCCACCCGGCTGCCCAATATCCCCAAGGTCACGCCAGCGGTCATAATCCCGGTAACATGGCCAATGCGCCCGGGCGCAACCCGCCGGGTCACATAAGCGGGCAGCAAATAGGGTGCGATCGTGACAAAGCCGAGCAGGGAAGAAGCGGCGACGAATGTTGTGAAGCTTGCGGACAGCGCCATCGCCAGCATCGCAAGAAATTGCCCTGCGACAAATATCGTCACGAGCTTGCGGTTGTTGATCCGGTCACCGAGCGGCAGCAGCAACAATATGCCCAGCGCCAAGGCTATCTGGTTGAGCGCCGGAGCGAGTCCGATGGTCGCGCCGCTGACGCCGAATTCTTCGGCAACCGGCGTGATCAGCGGATGGATATAATAACCATTGGCAACCACCGCTGCCGACGACAGCGCGAAGAGGAAAAGCTTGAGCTCGCTGATACGGGCGGGCGCATTGCCTTCAATGTGTTCGGGACTGTTCATTTGCGTGTGCGCTTACGCGATAACCGTGAAAGCAGAAAACAAAATTCCCGCACTATTGCCTATCAATTATATCTGCCAGATCGTGCACCGTTCTTCCGTAAACCCGCTCGTGCAATATCGCGATCAATGCGGGATCGGCGACATCGGGATGGCCGCTGTTGAATGGCGGATGCGGATCATATTCTAGGCTGAGCTGGATCGATTCGGCCAATCGTTGCCCGGCTATCTCCGCGACCACGGTCAAAGCGAAATCGATACCCGATGTCACGCCCCCAGCGGTGATGATATTGCCGTCCTTGACCACGCGCGCCTGTTCATGCGTCGCCCCGAATTTCGCGAGCAAGGAAGTATAGGCCCAATGGCTGGTTGCGCGTTTTCCGTTGAGCAATCCCGCGGCACCGAGCGCCAGCGAACCCGTGCAAACCGAGGTCACATATTTGGCCGCAGCGGCCTGATTGCGCAAAAATTGCAGCGTGGCTTCATCCTGAATCACATCTCTGGTGCCAAAACCGCCGGGCACGCAGAGCAGATCGGCTTGCGAGCAATCGGCGAAATTGGTCGAAGGGAGAATGGCAAAGCCACTATCGGTCTGTATCGGCTTGATCTCTTTGGCCGCCGTGTGGACCACGGCACCAGGAATGCGACAAAGCACCTGTGCCGGGCCGGTGAAATCCAGCTGGGTAATGCCGTCGAACAGCAGGAAGACGATGTGAAAGGCTTTTGGGCTATCGGTCATCGGGCTACTCCGAAATTTGAGATGCGCCCAGGCGATCGGCTGTAAAAGTCGTTCGCTCCCCGATGGGTATCCATCTTGATCTCGCCAGTTACGAACGGCCATTGTCTACCATTTTCGATACAAGTAGACAATCCGGGTCGGTTGCGCCTGTCGGCCAGCCCATATTAATCGGTTTCCTGGTATCGAGGCGGCATGGCTTATGGTAGTTATAGCAGCGGGCAGGACCGCGCTCGATCGCTGGCAGCGGTGATCGCCATACATGCTGCGGTCGGCTATTTGCTGGTGAGCGGCATGGGAATGGATATTGCCAAGCGGGTCGATAGCGAATTCAAGGTCATTCAGATCAGCCCGTCGCAGCCCCCCGAACCGGCCCCGGACAAGCAGCCGGCAAAAGCCGAAGAAGGCGCAGCTTCTCCTGAAAATTTGCGGGCCAAACCGAGCCAGATTGTGCTGTCGTCCCCGGAAGTGAAACTGCCGATCGAAACGCCTGTGGTGGTCGCACCGGCGTCCGGACCCGGGAATGATGCCAGTGCGGGGGCTTCCGACCAGCCCGGGCCGGGTATGGGCAGTGGCGGCCAAGGCGAGGGATCGGGGAGCGGACGCGGCGGCGACGGAACCGGAGATGGTGGCATAATTTCAGGCCCGCGCCATCTGTCCGGCGCGTTCACCCGCAAGGATATTCCCCGTTCCGTCTGGAATGCCGAAACGCGCGGCAGGGTCGTGGTCCGTTTCACGGTCGGCGCGGACGGCCGCGCGCGCGATTGCCATATCCGGCAGACCAGCGGCCATCCAGCGCTGGATGACATTACCTGCCGGCTGATCGAGCAGCGTTTCCGCTTCGAACCGGCGCGCGATGAGCGCGGCCGGGCGGTCGCCAGCCCCTATGGCTGGGTGCAGGAATGGTGGCGGGATGGCCGCGGCCCGCAGGTCGTGAACTGACCCCGTCCTACATTCCCATATAGTCGCGTTTGCCGACCTGTACGCCCTGCATGCGCAGCAGATTATAGGCAGTGGTGATGTGGAAGAACAGATTGGGCAGGAAGAAGCTCAGCACATAGGTCTGGCCGTCCAGATCCATGGTCTGCTCCGGACCGACCGGCATGGAGATTGTCATGTCGGCATTGCCATCGATGGTCGCATCGTCGGCGGCAGCGACCTTCGCCGCACATTCGGCGACCCGTTCGATCAGGGCATCAAATGTTTCGCCTTCCATCGGCATGTTCGGCAGCTTGTCGGACGCAGTGCCGGTCATCCGCGCGGCACCGCGAACGGCAAATTCGGTGATCATCTGCACCTGCCATTTCAGGTCGTTCATGTCGGGGAACAAGCGCGCGCCAAGATAGGCGTCTTCGGCGGTTCCGGCCGCTTCGGCTGATGCCTTGGCCTTGGTAAGAACCGTGGTCAGGCCGCGAAATGCCTGTGCGGTCGAGCCTTTGAAAATCTGGGAGAGAGCGATGGTCATATGGATTTCTTTCTAAAATCGGGTTGGGGTTGAATGTCTAGAAAATGCCGGCGAGAAGATAACCGCCCAGCGCGAGGAAGCTGCCAAAGGTAGTAAACGCGCCGATCGCCCGAAAGATCGGAAATATCTTGCCCGGGGTGGAACCGTGCGAACCGGCAACCGTCGACAGGGCAATTGCGTGCAAGATGCGGCCCACGATGAAGGCGATGGCAATGATCCGGACGACATCATTCGGTACCACGGTCATTTCCGCCAGCGCCAGAACGACGATGAATAGAGCGGCATTTTCCGCCAGATTGCCATGACGGCGGATTTTCCGCTCCAGTGCCGGGTCGTCACCCGTGCCGAGATTAACCCGGTTGCGGATGCGATGCAGGCCAACCAATATCATCAATATTGCCTGAAGGATGATGAGCACGGCACCGGCGACAGCCGCGATAATCGGTATGGTCATGGGGCATTCTCCTAGTCGATCAATTTGTCTTTGGGGGACTTGCGGCAGTTGAAGAGTGAGTGCAAGATTTTTAGCGGCTGAAAAATAGGATGTCAAAGCGACTGGATGCACATACGTGGTGCAAATTTTAGCCATGCAATATCGACCCTTTGGCGTTAGAAGCTACGCTCATGGACTGGGAAGATGTCAAAACATTCCGCACGGTGATGGAAGCGGGAACGGTGCGTGCTGCCGCCAAGCAGCTCGGGGTGCATCACAGCACCGTGAGCCGCAGGATCGAGCAGCTGGAAAAATCGCTCGACAGCCGACTGTTCGAGCGCCGTCCCGAGGGTTATTTCCCGACTGCATCGGGAGAAGAGCTGGCCCGGGTCGCCGACCAATTTTCGGAAGAATTATTCACCGTCGAGCGTCATATCGCTGGCCGCGATAATGAATTGTCGGGCAGCCTGAAGGTAACCATGGCCGAACCTTTCGCGCTAACCATATTTGCCGACCGGCTACCGGAATTTTGTGCCGCCTATCCGGGTCTGGACCTGGAAATCATCACCAGCTTTGATTTGCTGGATGTGGCCCGACGCGAAGCTGATATCGCCATTCGGATGGACAATAATCCACCCGATGCCCTGGTTGGCAAACGGCTGTTTGCTTATTGTACGTCCATCTATGCCAATCCTGACTATCTGGCGGAGCAGGATTTTCAGAACCGTCCGGAAGACGCACGGTGGCTTGGCTGGAATGACCACGATGGCCGCTTTCCCGATTGGACCCAGAATAGTGAATATGCGCGGGTTCCAGTGTGGGGCAGCTTTGCCAGTATTGCCCTGCAGGTAAGGCTGGCCAGGGTTGGAATGGGCCTGATCATGGTGCCGTGCATCGCTGCGGATGGCGTGTCAGGGCTGGTACGCGCAACCGACCGTGATCCGGTGCCGTCGCGGGACATCTGGATTTTGACCCATGAGGATCTGCGCAGAACCGCCCGGGTTCGCGCCTTCATGGATTTTGCAGAAATGGTGCTGCGCGACAATAGAGCTGCCTTACAGGGCGTTTTGCCCGGCTAGCATCCCTGCAAAGCGGTTTTCGACTGGATGAGGTCGAAAATTGGACAAATTGGGTATTATTCCATACCAGCGCGTTAACCACGCATCTGCACCCCCGTTCAATATATCTCCGCTATCGGAGAGCTTCATGAACACAACCATATCCAGCTTGTCGCCTGTTCGACAGACCGCCATCATCTCGGCGATTGCGGTATTGGTGTCGGTTACCTTCACCGGTACGATATATTTCCTGTTTTTCGGGATGGACGAACGGTTTTGGCCAGCAATCAACATGGCGTTCTTGATACCCTGGGCGATCACGATTCCGCTGGGCTTCCACATGTCGAAACAGCGGTTCAAGCTCGTCGGTCTGACCAACCGGCTCAAGGAAGTGCAGAATAATTTGCGCCAGGCGAACAAGGCGCTCGAACAGCGGGCCAATTTCGACGGGATGACCGGCCTGCTTAGCCGGGACAGCTTTTTCGGCCAGCTCGAGCAAATGCGTGCGGATGAAAAAGCCAATGTGTTAATGATCGTCGACGTCGACCATTTCAAAAAGATCAACGACAATTTTGGTCATCCGATCGGGGATCAGGCGCTGATCCTGCTCGGCAAGGTATTCCGCAAAACTCTGCGCAAGAATGATCTGGTTGGACGCATTGGCGGCGAGGAATTTGGCATATTTTTGCCCGAAACCAGTGCACCGGAAGGCCAGATCATTGGTGAGATAATCCGGCATGAAATCGAGAACACGATTTTTGAGCCCTATCATAATATGCGTCATGTGATCACCGTCAGCATTGGTGTTACCGATGTTGCCCCGCATCAGGAACGTGGGGCACTTATGGGGAACGCCGACACCGCTCTGTTCACTGCCAAAAGGCGTGGGCGCAACCAGGTGGTGTTGTTTGAACCCGGGATGCGCGCCAAACCGCGCCCGGTTCATGACAAGGTGCAGGGTTTCAAACCGATTGTTGCGCATTCAAATTTCCGATGATGCGGAATTTGAAATGACGAGGGCTGCTGGCGCTGCTAGTGCTTGCGGCTATGATGGACTCTTCAAACAGCAAACCCAATCACCTCTATCTCGTTGACGGCTCGGCCTATATATTCCGTGCCTATCATCGCTTGCCGCCGCTGACCAATGTGCGCGGTGAGCCGGTCGGCGCGGTCTATGGCTATACGACAATGTTGTGGAAGCTCGCCGATGAGCTGAACAAGGCTGACGGCCCGACCCATATGGCGGTGGTGCTGGACAAGGCGGGGACCAGTTTCCGCAATGACCTCTATGATCAATATAAGGCCAACCGGCCGGAAGCGCCGGAGGATCTGCGGCCACAATTTCCGATGATCCGCGATGCCACGCGCGCATTTTCGCTGCCGCTGATCGAGGAAGATAATGTCGAGGCGGACGACATGATCGCCTCTTATACCAAGGCAGCGCTGGCGGCGGGCTGGAAAGTCACCATCGTCTCGTCCGACAAGGATCTGATGCAGCTGATCGAGCCACATGGTGACAGCCGCGTCGACATGCTCGACACGATGAAAAATGCCCGGATGAACCGGGCGACTGTCGAAGAGAAATTCGGTGTCGGGCCGGAAAAGCTTGGTGATGTGCTCGGGCTGATGGGCGACAGTTCTGACAATATCCCGGGCGTTCCCGGCATCGGACCGAAAACGGCGTCAAAACTGATCAATGAATTTGGTGATATTGAAAGCGTGCTCGCTGCCGCGCCAGAGATGAAGAAATCCAAGATGCGCGACAATTTGATCGAATTTGCCGATCAGGCGCGATTGTCCCGGATATTGGTGACGTTGCGGGAGGATTGCCCGCTGCCCGACACGCTGGAGAGTTTTCTGATCCAGGATATTCCCGACGCGCCGCTGCGCGCATTTCTGGCGGATCACGGGTTCAACAGCCTGCTCAAAAAGCTCGGCGGTGATGGTCATGCCCAGCCGCAGGATCCCGATGTTGCCGATAATGTTGCGAACGGGCCAGCGGCCAAAGCACCCGACGCTCCCGTGATTGACCGGTCGCAATATGAATGCGTGCAGACGATCGCGGCGCTTGATCAGTGGATCGCGCGTGCTACCGAACAAGGGGTTTGCGCGGTTGATCTGGAGACCGACAGCCTCGAGAGCGTCACCGCCCGGATTGTCGGTGTCTGTCTTGCCACCGGTCCCAATCAGGCCTGTTATATCCCGCTCGGCCATGCCAGCGGCGACATGTTCGGCGAGACGCCGGAACAGATCGGTCTGGACGAAGCCCTGGCGAAGCTGAAGCCGCTGCTCGAAGATGATGCGGTGCTCAAGGTCGGGCAGAATCTGAAATATGACATGGGCGTGCTGGGCCAGCATGATATCCGGATCACCCCGTTTGACGATACATTGGTGATGAGCTTCAATCTCGACGCGGGTCTTCACGGTCACGGCATGGATGAACTGTCCAAGCTGCATCTCGGCCATGAATGTATCAGCTTCAAGTCGATCACCGGTGCGGGCAAGAAGGCGATCGGGTTCGGCGAAGTGCCGCTCGACAAGGCGACCGAATATGGCGCAGAGGATGCCGATGTCACGCTTCGCCTGTGGGAAATCCTGCGCTTGCGGATGGTCCCGGAACGGGCGACGCGAGTCTATCAGATGGTTGACCGGCCTTTGGTGCCGGTGATCGCGAAAATGGAACAGACCGGCGTACTGGTCGACCGTGAGCAACTGTCCCGGCTGTCAGCGACGTTTGCCGAGGAAATGGAGAAACTGGAAACACAGATCCATGAACTGGCCGGCGAATCTTTTTCCATTGGCAGCCCCAAGCAGCTTGGTGAGATTCTATTTGGCAAGCTTGGCCTGAAGGGCGGCAAAAAGGGCAAGTCTGGGCAATATTCGACCGATGTCACCGTGCTTGAACGGCTGGCCGGCGATGGCGAGCCAATCGCGCAGAAGGTGGTCGACTGGCGGCAATTGGCGAAGCTCAAATCGACCTATACCGATGCGCTGCAGGAGCAGATCAACCTGAAAACCGGCCGCGTTCACACGTCTTACAGCCTGAGCGGGGCGCAGACGGGACGACTGTCCTCGACCGAACCGAATTTGCAGAATATCCCGATCCGCACCGCAATCGGCCGGCAAATCCGCCAAGCCTTTGTCGCGGCCCCCGGCCATGTCATTCTTGCGGCCGATTATAGCCAGATCGAACTCAGGCTGGCGGCGCATATCGCCGATGTGGCGACGCTGAAAGAGGCCTTTGCCAATGGTGAGGATATTCATAACCGCACCGCGCGCGAACTGTTCGGTGCCGAAGACCGCGATGCCCGCGCGCGCGCGAAGACGATTAATTTTGCGATTCTTTACGGTATTTCCCGCTGGGGTCTGGCCAAGCGGCTGGAGGTCGAACCGGATGAAGCGCAGGCGATGATCGATACCTATTTCGAGCGCTTCCCGGGGATTAATCAATATATCTCCACCACACTGCAATCGGTCCGCGAAACCGGTTATACCGAGACATTATTTGGCCGTAAGACATGGTTCGAGCGGATCAAATCTGCCAACCAGGCCGAGCGTCAGGGCAGCGAGCGGGCCGCGATCAATGCGCCGATCCAGGGCACCAGCGCCGACATCATCAAGCGTGCGATGGCGAGAATGCTGCCAGCGCTGGCCGAGGCAGGATTGGGTAACGTCCAAATGCTGATGCAGGTGCATGATGAACTGGTGTTTGAGGTGCCCGAAGCGGACGTCGATGCGGCGAGCGCGGTGATCCGTGCGGTCATGTCCGGTGCGGCGGAACCGGCGGTAAAATTATCGGTGCCGCTCGATGTCGATATCGGGACCGGCAAGAGCTGGGACGAGGCGCATTGAGCTGATCGCCGAACGGCCCGGCCCCCCCCCGGGGCCAGCGTCAGGTCTTGATCCAGAAGCGGATGAAAAAGCCGACCGCGCCGACCGCCAGCACGCCCATCGCCCAATAAGCCAGCATCCAGGCCAGGCGCTTGGGCAATGGTGCGCTATCGGCAGCTTTTCCAGCGGATGAAAGCGGATCAAAAGCCATTAGTGATAACCATCCGATCCGACTTTGCCGCGAAACACCCAATAGGCCCATGCGGTATAGGCCAATATGATCGGCACCAAGATGCCCGCGCCGATCAGCATGAACATCTGGCTTTCATAAGGCGCTGCGGCTTGCCAGATCGTGACGCGGCCGGGTATGACGTCGGGCCACATCGAAACGGCAAGGCCGACGAGACTCAATCCGAACAGTCCGAGCGCATAGAAAAAGGGTGCTGCCTCCTGGCGCTTGGACAGGCTGCGGAAGAATAATAGCGAGATTATCAGCGTCGCGAGCGGGATTTGGGCAGTCGCGATGATTCCCGGATAGGCGAGCCAGCGCGTATAATATTGTGCCTCGAGAAACGGCGTCGCGATGCTGACGGCGGCAATGGCCAAAAGCAGCAAGATACCCAGACGACCGGCATAGCTGTAGCATTGGCGCTGCAATGACCCTTCGGTTTTCCAGATCAGCCAGCAACATCCGAGCAGGGCATAGCCGGCCAGCAGCGCGAAGCCGGTGAGCAGGCTGAACGGGGTCAGCCATTCCCACCAGCCGCCGGCATAAGCGCGGCCTTCGACCGTGATCCCCTGCAGCAATGCGCCCAGCGTGATGCCCTGGGCGAAGGTCGCGATGACCGATCCGGCGGTAAAGGCGAAATCCCAGCGGGCGCGGTGCGCCGGGTCCCGCCAGCGAAACTCAAAGGCCACGCCGCGCAGAACCAGTCCCAGCAACATCGCGATCAACGGCGCATAGAGCGCTGGCAGGATGATCGCATAAGCGAGCGGGAAGGCAGCCAGCAGACCGCCGCCACCGAGCACCAGCCAGGTTTCATTGCCATCCCAGACCGGCGCGATGCTGTTCATCGCCGTATCGCGATCCGGCCCGACCTTGAAATTGGGAAACAAGATGCCGATGCCGAGATCAAAGCCGTCCATGATCACATAGACAACGACGGCAAAGGCGATGATGCCGGCCCATATGACGGTGAGGTCGATGCCGTTCATGACGCTACTCCTTCCGCACGATCCCCTTCGAGCACCGCCGCCGCCGGGGTAATCCCGGCCGAGCGAATTGGGGTGTCGTCGGGTGTTGGTTCATGGGCTCCCGGCGTTTTTGCGGCCAGCTTGAACAGATATAATATGCCAGCGCCGAAGACGACGAAATAGACGACCACAAAGGCCAATAGCGAAGCGGCAACCGCTGGAGCGTCGAGCGGCGCTGCGCTCTCGCTGGTGCGCAGCAGGCCGTAAACGGTGAACGGCTGGCGTCCAACCTCGGTCGTTACCCAGCCAGCCAGCACCGCAATAAAGCCGGACGGTCCCATCACCAAGGCAGCACGGTGCAGCCATGGCCAGTCATAGAGTTTCTTGCGCGACCGCGCGAACAGGCTCCACAGACCGATGCCGAGCATGGCAAAGCCGAGCCCGACCATGATCCGGAACGACCAGAAGACGATGCCAACCGGCGGTTCGTCCTTATCAGGGATGGTATCAAGCCCTGCCAATGGCGCATTGAGATCATGTTTGAGGATCAGGGACGAGGCCTTGGGTATCTCGATGGCATAATCGACCCGCTTTTCCTTGCTGTTGGGAATGCCGAACAGGATCAGCGGCGCGCCGTCGGGATGGCTTTGATAATGGCCTTCCATGGCCATCACTTTCGCGGGCTGATATTCCAGTGTGTTGAGACCGTGCAAATCGCCCATGAATATCTGTGCCGGAGCCACGATTGCTGCCATCCACATCGCCATGGAGAACATTTTGCGTGCGCCCAGGTTGGTCTTGTCTTTCAGCAAATGCCAGGCACCGACCGCACCGACCGCAAAGGCAGTGGTCAGATAGGCCGCAAGCAATGTGTGCACCAGGCGATAGGGGAAGCTGGGATTCCAGACAATGTCCCACCAGCCCGCAGCGGGCACGAATTGCCCGACATCGTTGATGGCAAAGCCGACCGGCGTCTGCATCCAGCTGTTGACCGACAGGATCCAGAAAGCGGAGATAAAGGTCCCCACTGCGACCGCCAATGTTGCGACAAAATGCAATTTGCGGCCAACCTTGTTGATCCCGAACAGCATCACGCCGAGAAAACCGGCTTCGAGGAAAAATGCGGTCAGCACTTCATAGGCCATGAGCGGACCGATAATCGGTCCGGCCTTGTCGGAGAATACCGACCAGTTAGTGCCGAATTGATAGGACATGACGATGCCGGAAACGACGCCCATGGCGAACACCACAGCAAATATTTTCAGCCAGTAGCGGTACAGGTTGGCGTAAACGCCCTTGTCCGTTTTCAGCCAGAGACCTTCCAGAACGGCGAGATAGCTGGCGATGCCGATGGTGAAGGCGGGAAACAGGAAGTGAAAACTGACGGTAAAGGCAAATTGTGCTCGCGCCAGATTGATTGCGAGATCATTTTCCATGATGTTTTGGCCTAATCAGCTTTTCTGTTGTCGAGCGCATATTTGCCAGGCCCACGGCAGTAGATCAGAAACAGCGAGCCCAGAATCGCGATATTCTTGAACAGGGGTCCCATATGGCCGGGCGCGATATGGACGGTGATGGTAATCGGAACGAGGGTGAGGAATATTAGCAAAGCCGAAAGCCGGGTCATCCAGCCCAGGGCAAGCATCACTCCGAAAATGATGAAGACACCGCCCGAAAGCCACAAAAGCCAGGAGGGATTGCCGGCCATGTTGATCATGTTCCACCAGGGCGATTCCACCATCCGGTCAAGCATCATTTGATGCTCGCCAAAATGCCCCAATCCGCCAATGATGAATATCAGGCTGGTCAGGACTCGAAAAACGGGATCGGCCCAGTCCCTCAAACGCTGGGATGGTGTAATATAGGACTCTATCTTTCGCATCATATCATGCCTCTTGCCATCCAGTTATCCGTTATGTTGTCGGCGTTGTCTTCGGTATCCGCAATTGCAATTAACGCAGAATAAGCTCCATTTTGTGAAAGGAAGACTTTGCCCGACAATTGTTCGAGAAAATGCGAGCGTTTCAACCGGTCCATCACCGGACCTTTGACTTCGGACAGATGGAGCGAAATGCCGCCATCTTCGAGCCGGTGGTTGATCGCCTCGATACTTTCCAGCGCCGAGGCATCGATCGCATTGACCGCTGAGCACATCAATATGACATGGCGCACGCTTTTCTGTTCGGCCACTTGCTCGAGGATGAATTCTTCCAGCCAGCGCGCATTCAAATAGGTCAGGCTTTCATCGATACGGATAGTCAAAATGCGGGGATCGGTGAAAACCTTGTGGCGATTGACGTTGCGAAAATGCTCGGTCTCGGGAACCCGCCCGACGATCGCTGCATGTGGACGCGAACTGCGCCACAGAAATAGCGCGAGGCTGAGGCTGACACCGGCGATCACGCCCGGCTCGACGCCGGCAAGCAAGGTGACGCCAATGGTCGCCGCCATCGCCGCAAAATCCATTTTCGAATAGCGCCAGATCGTTTGCGGGGTTTTTAAATCGACCAGGCTCAGCACGGCGACGATGATGGTCGCGGCCAGAGTGGCGATGGGAAGCGAAGCGAGCAGCGGAGTGAGAAACAGTGCCGCCAAGGCGATCCCGATCGCGGTGAAGGCTCCGGCAGCCGGCGTTTCCGCGCCGGCATCGAAATTCACCACCGAGCGGGCAAATCCGCCCGTGACCGGATAGCCACCCGAGAATGCCGCGGACAGATTGGCCGCACCAAGACCGATCAACTCCTGATCAGGATCAATCCGCTGACGGCGTTTGGCCGCCAATGTCTGGCCGACGGATACGGATTCGACAAAGCCGATGATGCTCAACAGCAACGCCGGTATGGCCAGCGTTTTCCATAATTCCAGATCAATCAGCGGAACGGAAAAAGGCGGCAGGCTCTGCGGAATATCGCCAACCACGCTGACCCCCTTGGCTTCCAGGCCAAAGATGATCGTCGCAATGGTCGAAACGGCAACGGCGGCGATCGGTCCAGCCTTGGCCACCAGTTCCGCCGGGCGCGCGGGAATACCGAAGTGCATCAGCAATGGTTTCAGACCCTTGCGGACCCAGAAGAGAAAGGCGGTTGCGGAAACGCCGATGATCAGCGTTGGCACATTGGTTGTCCCGATCGTCGCGACAATGCTGGAAACCAGTTCGGGCATGGCAGCACCACTAGCCTTGATACCAAAGATCGACTTCAACTGGCTGGTTGCGATGATGATGCCGCTGGCGGTGATGAATCCCGACACAACCGGATGGGAAAGCAGATTGGCCAGAAAACCGAGCTTGAATATGCCGAGAAGCAAGAGGAACAGGCCCGAGAGCAGAGCCAGGACCAATGCGGCGGCGATAAATTCTGCGCTGCCGGGCGCGGCAATGGCGCTGGCGGCGGTCAGGGTCATCAGCGACACCACCGCAACCGGTCCGACCGCCAATGTCCGGCTGGTCCCGAATATCGCATAGGCGATAAGCGGCAGGATCGAGGCATAGAGCCCAATTTCCGGCGGCAATCCGGCCAGCATCGCATAGGCCAGGCTTTGCGGAATCAGCATGATCGTGACGATGATGGCCGCGACGCCGTCATTGGTCAGTGTGGTGCTGTTATAGCGGCTGCCCCAATCGAGGATCGGCAGATAGCGGGATATTTTCATTGCGCTGTCTTATTCCGCGCCGATGCGGTGGGGCTTGACCATCCATTCCCGTCCCTTGAGCATGCCATGCCAGTAGACCGGCGGCAGAATCGTGTCCTTGAGCAACCACGAGAGCCGCGATGGCCGCGTGCCGTCGATCAGCCAATTGGGAAAGCTCGGCAGCAATTTTCCGCCATAGCCGAATTCGGCCAGCACGACCTTGCCGCGTTCGACGGTCAGCGGGCAACTGCCATAGCCATCATAATCGGCGACGGGCGGCTTGCCTGCGAGGGCGGCAAGGGCATTGACGGCAACAATCGGGGCCTGTTTGCGGACAGCCGCCATCGTCTTGGCATTGGGCGCGCTGCACGCATCCCCCAGCGAAAAGATATTGGCATATTTCGTGTGCCGCAGGGTTGCCGGATCGACATCGACGAAGCCATTCTCGGCTGCCAGCGAACTGGAGCGGACAAAATCGGGAGCCATTTGCGGCGGGACGACATGGATCATGTCGAACGCGACTTCGACCCTTTTGGTTTCCTCGCCATGTTTCTGCTCAAAGGTAGCAATCTTGGCCGGGCCATCGACCGCGACCAGCGTGGATTCAAGGCTCAGATGCGCGTTGTAGCGGTCGATATATTCCATCAAGGCTGGCACATATTCCTTGATACCGAACAGCGCCGCACCCGTATTGTGGAACTGCACATCAATATTGGCCAAGACGCCTTCTTTTTCCCATTTGCTGCAGGATAGATACATCGCCTTTTGCGGTGCGCCGGCACATTTTATCGGCATCGGCGGCTGGGTGAACAAAGCCGTCCCGCCGGTCAATTCTTTCACCAGACGATATGTATAGGGCGCGAGATCGAAGCGGTAATTGGACGTGACGCCATTTTTGCCCAAAGTCTCTGGCAGACCGTCAATCGCTGCCCAGTCGAGCTTGATGCCCGGACAGACGATCAACACGTCATATCCGATCTGCTGCCCGTCCGCCGTGAGGATAGAATTGTTGTCGGGATCAAATGAGCTGACCGCGGATTTTATCCATTGCGCCCGGGCCGGGATCAGATCCTTTTCCTTGCGGTGGGTAAATTCTGCGGAAAAGGCGCCGCCCCCGACCATCGTCCAGCCGGGCTGATAATAATGGTCGTCGGCCGGGTCGATAATAGCCAGCGAGATTTTACCGTCGCGCTTCAGCATGCTGGCAGCGGTGGCGATGCCAGCGGATCCGCCGCCAACAATGACAACATTGAACCGGCTGGTGCTAGCAGCTGGCGAAGGATTTTTTACGGCCGCCGTCTGCGCCATTTCCGTCAGTTTTGTCGACCGGGTGCCCGACCGGCAATAGGCAAGCGTGGGGGCGGGCAAGGTGGCGAGCGCTGCCGCCATTTTTTCGCCGTCCTGATCGGTGATCGCGCCGGATACCGCCGGAACATAGACGAATTCCAGGCCCGCCTTCTTCGCGGCCTTGGCCACTGCGGCGGAACGAGGATGGTCGCCTTCTTCATCATCGGGCCGGTTGCAGATGATCGATTTGAAGCCGGCTTGCGCCAGTGCCGTGACATCGCCAAGCTCCAGTTGCGGCGAGACGCTTACGGCATCGTTCAACTTCGTAATTTCCAGCTTGCTTGTCATCGGACGTCCTTCTCGGTTCTCACTTTTTTAACTTGTCACGCGATGGGCGATCATCCCTGCGAATAATGCGATCACAAAGGCCAGTGCGGGCAGGGGATTGATAGCCAAGTCGGCTAGCCCTGGCCCCGGACAGAGACCGCTAATGCCCCAACCGGCACCAAAAAGTATTGCGCCGATCGTCAGTTTGCGATCAATGAGCGATGTGCCGGGAAGCGAGAAATGGGCATCGGCGAAAGGCTTGTCGAGCCGCCGCTGGATAATCCAGGCAATCGCCATCGGAATCATCGCTCCGCCCATCACAAAGGCGAGCGTCGGGTCCCAATGGCCGAGCAAATCCAGAAATCCCTGCACCCGCGCGGGATCCGCCATGCCCGAAAAGGCAAGGCCGGCACCGAATAATGCTCCGGCAAGAAGGGCGACCAAAATCTGCTTCACAACAGGCCTCCTGCACGCATAAGCGCCACCGTGACAAAACCGCTGGCCATGAATATCGCCGTGGCAATCAACGAGCGCGGGGATAGTCGGGACATGCCGCAGACACCGTGGCCGCTGGTGCAGCCAGAGCCAAGACGCGTCCCGTAGCCGACCAGCAAGCCGCCGATGATCAGCGGAATGATCGAGGGGGGAAAGCGGGTTTCAATGCCGCCGGTGATCAAGGAGATGATCAGGGCACCCAGCGGCAGGCCGATGACAAATGCGGTGGCTATGCCGCGCGGTGCGCCACTATCGGCAATGCCGGTGGCGCGCGCGGCCAGTCCGCTAACGCCAGCGATACGGCCAAGGCCGAGCAGCATCAATGCGGCGGCGACACCGATCATCAGGCCGCCGATCAGGCCTTCAATCGGCATGGCATGGGGAAAAGCGGCCAGCATCAGACGCCGTTCAACGGAACTTTGAGATACCGCACTCCATTATCTTCTGCTGGCGGCAAATGCCCGGCGCGCATATTCACCTGCACCGACGGCAGGATCAGCCGCGGCATATCCAGCGTCTTGTCCCGTTCGGTCCGCATTTTGACAAATTCGTCCTCAGTGACCCCGTCATGGGCATGAATATTATTTTTCCGCTCTTCGGCGACGGTGGTTTCCCAGACATATTCGGTCCGGCCAGCGGGCAAATAATCATGACACATGAACAGGCGGGTGGTTTCGGGGAGCGACAAAATTCGCCGCATCGACTGGTATAGCTTGCGCGCATCGCCGCCGGGGAAGTCGGCCCTTGCCGTTCCATAGTCGGGCATGAACATCGTATCGCCAACAAAGACCGCGTCACCCACGACATAGGCAATGCAAGCGGGTGTGTGGCCGGGAACGTGCATCACGGTCACGTCGAGCGCGCCGATCTTGAACGTATCGCCGTCAGCGAACAGATGGTCAAAATCCGATCCGTCGCGCTGGAATTCGGTGCCGGCGTTGAACAATTTGCCAAACACATTCTGTACCATCACGATATGCTCGCCAATGGCAATTTTGCCGCCAAGCTTTTCCTGCAGATAGGGGGCAGCCGACAAATGATCGGCATGGGCATGGGTCTCGAGCAGCCATTCGACCTTCAGGTCATGGGCATTGACATAAGCGATCACTTCATCGGCGGAATCGAAGGAGGTCCGGCCGGAAGCCGGGTCGAAATCAAACACGCTGTCGATGATGGCGGCGCATTTGGTTTCCTTGTCATGCACCACATAGGTCACGGTATAGGTCGGCTGATCAAAAAACGCCTTGATCACCGGGATATTGCGCTGGGCGTGGGAGATTTGTTCCGTTGCATGAATCAGGGCCGAATCAGTCATAGAAAATTCCTCATATTCATATTTACATATATTATGTAATACACTATATCGGTTGCGTCAATATATCAACGCGGCCAATTTTCAGGAGGCGCCGAATTTAATGTCAGACGAGTTACAGATAAAGCCCGGTTCATTGCGTATTGGCGACATCGCGCCGGATTTCGAGGCGCGCACAACTCACGGCCCGGTCAAGCTGTCTGACTATCGCGGCCGCTGGCTGATCTTCTTTTCCCATCCGGCTGACTTTACGCCGGTATGCACCACCGAATTTGTCGCTCTGGCCCGCCATCAGGACAAGTTCGAAGCACTGGATTGCGCTTTGCTGGGCCTGTCCGTGGACAGTCTTTACGCCCATCTCGCCTGGGTGCGCGCGATCGAGGACAGATTTGGCGTCACCATCTCCTTTCCGATTGTCGAGGACCCGAGCATGGCCGTTGGTCACGCCTTTGGCATGATCGATGAAAATGCCGCCGATTCTGCAGCGATGCGGACCAGCTATTTTATCGATCCCGAGGGCATTGTCCGGGCGACAACATGCTATCCGCATAATGTCGGGCGCTCGGTCGACGAGATGATCCGCATGCTGGCAGCCCTGCAACTAACCGACGAGCAAGATGTGCTGACTCCGGAAGGTTGGCAGCCGGGGGATGATGTGCTGGCAATACCGCCGCTATCGGCCAAGGAGATCAGCCGTGAAGAGGACTGGTTCTGCCATCTGGTGAAGGCCCCATGACGGCAATTTTTGAAAGCCGGGATCGGGCGGACGCTGCGACCGAGAAGCTGAAAGTCTTTGCCCAGCCGCAGCGGTTGATGATTCTATCCTATCTGCTGCGCGGTGAAAGCAGCGTCAGCGAGATTGATATAGCGACGGGCATCGGCCAACCGGCGCTCAGCCAGCAGCTCGCCGCTCTGAGGCAGGCAGATGTCGTTAAAACACGCCGCGAGGGGAAGCAGGTCTGCTATGATCTTGCCGATGAATCCGTTCGGCTCTGTGTCAGAACGATGGAGGCGTTGTTGACGGATAATCCAGACCCGCAACAGGTTATGAAGGCAGCGACTTTGTTCGGCACGCCAACTGAAAAACCATTGACCGGCAGCGGCACTGCTGGTTTTGCTAAAATTCTATAGGCCAAAATTTCACAGACCAAATTCTTGCAGGATAGGGAAATTTACCATGAGCAACGACAGCGTCAATCAAGACCAGCATCCCGAAGAGCTGAAACCGGAAGACTGGGCGGGCGAAATGGGATTGAAATGGCTGGCCAGCCTATCCCTGTTTGAAGAGATGATCGCGCCGATTGGTGACGCGTTGCTGGCCCGGGCCGATTATCAGGATGGCGAGACGGTGATTGATCTGGGTTGCGGCGGCGGTGCGACGACGCTGGCGATTGCCAGCGCGATCGCCCCTTCCGGCAAGGTCATGGGTGTCGATATTTCGCCCGACCTCGTTGCAGCTTCGCAGAAGCGCGCGACCAAGGCCGGCATGACCAACATAGATTTCACCTGCGCCGATGCGTCGACCGTCAAATTGCCGGACGCGCCTTATGACCGTCTCTTCTCCCGCTTTGGCAGCATGTTTTTTGAAGATCCGGTCAGCGCCTTTTCAAACCTGCACGGCCTGGTGCGCAAGGGCGGCCGCATCGATCTGGCAATATGGGGTCCGCCGCGAGACAATTTGTGGATGATGGAAATGATGGGCGTGGTCAGAAATCACGTCGAAGTTCCACCTGCGGTTCCCCGCGCGCCGGGACCATTTGCCTTTGAAGATCTCGAATATTTCGGTGAGATCATGGACGGCAGTGGTTTCACCAATGTCGACGTGATCGCTTATGAAGGTCTGCAACCGGTCGGCGGTGTCGGCGCGACACCCGAACAGGCCGTCGCGTTTGCCTTTTCCGCCTTGGCGGTCGGCCGTCTGCTGAGTGACACGGGCGATGCGGTATTTGCGGCAGCCAGCAAGGAACTGACCGATGTTTTCGCCCGGCACCATGTGCCCGGAAAAGGCGTGATGATGCAGGGCAAGGCCTGGTTGGCATCGGCAATCGCGTAAAAAATTGAGCCCCGCTTCTTGTCGGGCATGGGTTCGGCGAAGAAGTGGGGCCGGTTCTCATGTGCCGATCGGCGCTGTCGAATATGTGACCAACCGCTGATCAACATTGGCTGGTTGGCTGCTAGGTCAAATATTCATCCAGCGTCATGTGCAATCGCCTGATCCGCGCTTCCTGATAATTGCCGAGCGATTGGGCGCCTTTTTTCGAGGCTTTGGCACCGTCTCGCTGCATGCCGAGATTGTCGGTATCCTGATCGAGTATCTCGGCGAGGACAAAACCCTCCACGCCAGTATAGCTATCTTCTATTTCCAGCCGGATTGGCTTCGCCGGTGCCGGGCGCTCGCCGCTTTCGGGCAGCGGTTGCAGCACCAAAATCTCGTGCAGGCAGTGATCGACATCGATCGGCCGGAACCGGTAGCACAGGCGGATATTGATGCCGGGAAAGAAGAACATATTGGGGAAGAGAAAATATTCGAGGCTGTCGACCATTTCGCTGGTCGATACTCCGGATAGATCAACATTGAACTCGCTACCATGTTCCTGGCGCAGCATATCGGCATGCACTGCCCGTGCCGACGCACCCTCGGGCAAATCCTCCGGATTGCGGCCGAGTTTTTCGAACAGCTTTGCTTCGCTGACCGGCTGTTTCAGATGCGGGCTGGGTACGCCGACCGCGTGCATGAAGCGGCTGACATTCTTGCCGAAAATATCATATTGCGCGTTGGCGTCGGCGGCGGTGTAGACCGCCTGAGAATGGGTTTCCAGCACATGATATGCCTCCAGAAAAGCCTCCATCGCCATCTTCCAGTTGGCCGGCAAGACTTTCTGGGTGTGCAGCGCGACATAGCGGTCATCCATCGGCCATTGGCTGAAATGGTCCGGCAATATTTCAAGATAATCTGCCAGCGGCGGCGCGTCCTCATCCATGTTGATGAAGACAAAGCCGCCCCACAGGTCACAGCGGATCTCGGTCAGGCCAAAATTATCCTCATTCAGATGCGGAAAATCCCAGCGGCAGGGAATTTCCTTGAGTGATCCGTCAAGATGGAAGGTCATGCCATGAAAGGGGCAGCGGATATGCGGACGCTTGGTCCCGCTGCTGCCCGTGTTTCCTTCGGTCGCAAATTTCATGCCGCGATGCGGGCAGCTGTTCACAAATGCCCGTATCTTCCCGTCATCGCCGTGCACGACAAGGGTCGAATAGGGACCGATATCATAGACATGGCGATCACCGGGCGCAGGAATATGTTCCTCGCGACAGGCCCATTGCCAAGTCCGGTTCCACATCTGGTCGATTTCGCGGTCATGGATATCGGTGCTGATATAGCGATCAAAGCCGATATCCTCATCGCCCAGAAATTCATATTGTTCTGTACGCATCGCAGCAGGCGGATTGTCCCCGTCGGCGTCCATGATATCCTGCATCGACGGTCCCGGGCAGCGCGCTTCTCCGGGCGCAAGGTCAGGGTCGGAAGGCTTGGTAAGGTCATAGGCCATGGGCTGGTTCCGATTTGCGGTTCATTGCCGTGCGGTCATAAAGCGGGTCGGAAGGCTTGCGCGCGCCGACAATCATCGGCGTGCCGCCGAGAAAATCGTCGGTACATGGATCGTCGCGCACCCAGTCGACCAATTCCGATCGATAAGCGATTTTCCAGACGCCACCGCGTTTCTCGAAGCGATCAACATAGCGCCCGCTGATGAACAGGTCTCGCTTCTCGCCCGCGTCATTGGTCAGCTTGTGATAGGCTTGATAATAGACTTCGCCAAAGGCCTCATCTCCCGATATCTCGATCAGATGTTGCCCGAGCATATGATGATTGCGGTCATGTTCTTTCAGAGATTTGATACAGAAATCCACAAACCCGTCCGGGTCGCCTTCATAGATGCCGTAGCTCAAAAAGGCGTCATCCCAAAATTGTGCGCGGAGCAGATCGCGGTCCAGTCGATCCAGCCCGCGCATATAGAGCGCGGCCAGATCGCGGATCGCCAGATTGGCCGTGACGGCGGCTAGGTCAGTTGCACTGATTGGATCTCTCCTGTTCTTTTGAGGCATAGTAGAGGCCGCAAGCATCAGGTAAATTACCGTTATCGATAGCAGGAGTCATAGCATGTCGGATGAAGCAGGCCCGGGTGAAACAGGGGCGCATGAACCAGGGGCGCATGAACCAGGGCGCGTGCCAGGCGTATCAGAACTGGCTGATCGTGCCGCCATTGCAGAAATTATTGCATTGCATTGCCGGGGTGTCGACCGGGCCGATGAGCAGACGTTGAAAAGCTGCTACTGGCCTGATGCAACGACCGCTTATGGAGAGGATGATGTTCCGGCTCATATATTTTGCGCGCAACTTGTTCCTGCTATCAGGGCTTTCCGGCAAACCCACCATATGGTCACAAATAGCATATGCGCGTTTGATGGAACGCAGGCGCGGGTGGAAAGCTATCTTGTCGCCTTTCACTATCTGGCCAGTGAGGATGGCGAAGACAGCGAAATGACCTATCTGGGCCGATATCTTGACCGGTTCGAAAAGCGGGGTGATGTCTGGAAGATCAAACATCGTGAACCGGTGATGAGCTGGAGCCAGAATGCCGCCACAACCCATGATTCCCATCATCCTGCCCTGTCCGCACTCCGCCGGGCCGGACGATATCCGGACGATATCGTCTACAAATAGCGGGCGGAGAGATGCGCCTGAATAAGCAGCTGCCCGGTCGCCACAAGGCTTATTCCGCTGCCGACCTGCGTGCTGCGTCATAGGTCATATTGAGCGTATCATGGAAATGCGCCACGCGGATCTCCTGATTGCTGAGCCATGCGCTTGCAAACCCGCTCGACCTTGCCCCGGCCTGAACGCGAGCCAGCAAACTGATGTCCTGATCAATGGTTTCGGTCATGCTCTTTTCACCGGACAGCACCGCTTCATAGCCAAAGCAGTCGCGCAGCACCCGACCGTTTTCCTGAGCGGCATTGCCACTCACCGCATGCAATGTCTGCTTATGCTCTCCCTGGCCGCCCAACAGGGGGTCGGGATTGAGCTGCAATGTCCATTTGTCGAGCAGCGATCTTGACGGGTCATCAGGATGCGGGCGTGATCGCATCATCCACAATCCTTCGGGAGAGCCGGACAATATGATGTTGGGAAACAGGTTGAACTGGAAAACGGTGGTAAGCTGTTCATCTGACAATGCGGAATAATCATAGCCGTTCTTGCTGCTTTGTTCCCGTTTCGCCTTGCTGATGGCGGCGGGAATCTCTTCAACCCGCCCGACAAATTCACTCGGATCGATGCCCAGCGCATTCAGTTGCATTTCCTGATAATCGGTTGGCTTGTCCGGGACCGGATAGCGGGAATCGGTCATAAAGCCAGGCACGTACAGGCCGGTGTGACCATGTTCGAAAAGCTCGTCGGTTGCATTGGGGCAGTCGACAAAGCGCTTATGCTGCGGATGAATATGATCGACATGATATAATTCCGAGAAATTGTCGATCATGGCTTTCCAGTTGCAATCGACACTGACGGTCTGGTCTTCGAGCAGCACCATATCGGCAATATTATAGGGGGACATCCGATCCACCAGAATAGTCAGAAATTCGGTCAATGGCGCCGCGTCCACGTCCATATTGACAAAGACAAAGCCTTTCCAGATCTCCAGTTTGACAGGTTTGAGGCGCAGCCGTTCAGGCGGCAGGCCACCGGGAAAGCTTTTCGCGTCTGGCGCTGCACGCAAACTGCCGTCCAGATTGAAACACCATGCGTGATAGGAGCAGGTGATCAGCGGGGTCGTACCGACGCCCTCCGCCAGCAGTCGCGTGCCGCGATGGGTGCAGGCATTGTGATAGGCGCTGAGCGAACCATCGGCGGTGCGGGCAATGATGACGCTGTCATGCCCAATGTCGAACACCACATGACTTTTTGGCGCGCGCAAATCACTTGCCAGCGCCGCAAGCAACCATGTCTTTCTCCAGATATGGTCGGTTTCCAGCTGCATGATGGATCGGTCATGATAACGGTCACCATCAATATGCACGGTCTGTATGTCAGCTTCCCGGATCATGGTTGCTCCAAAGTGAAGATTGCGGATATCTTGATTGGTAAGCGGTTCCGGGTATTTGGAACACGCACGTTTTTGCCAGCCCCGTGTCTGAAAGGCATTGCTCAGTGAAAGCTGAGCAGTCGAAATATGAATCCTGGTCATTAACAAGCCATCGCACTTGATGCGCGTTTCCATCCGCAAACCGATAAGCAATAAGCTGGCTGGAGTTTTCGTCTTCGCCCACGGAATTCCCATAGTGCGTAGTCTGCCGGTGTGGGTGTTTTCCTATTGAAAACGTTTTGCTCCAATAGATTTCCGCAATCGACCCATGACGGATCGACACTGCGGTGACAATGGGTGGTGAGTGTCTCAGACTGACCAGATCCCGCATGGTCACCGATTTGCGCAACCGCCACGATTGGCTGTACATTTGCCTGAGCCAGCGCCGACCCATTCATCCAAAGTGCAACTCTCCCAATGTGCTCGGATGTTACACTGTTACACAATATATCTACAGTGAAAGCGCTGTTTCAAGGATAATGACAAGAGACTGTTATGCCAATATTTTCTCAACTCGACCGATGTGTCGGTCCATCACCAAACCAAGTTAAATGCTGTAACCAGGCGACTTAACGAGCGCCCAGAAAAGAACTTCGATTATAAAGTACAAACCAGCGGTTCGGTGCTTATGTTGCAGCGATCGGTTGAAATCACCGGATAAAGCGGACAGAGTATATCGTCGGAACATTTCCGCACAACCGGTCACCAGAATTGCATCCTCGACCTCGAAAAGTCTTATGCCATTTTTGTTTTTTCCGTAAGTTTTGATAAGGCTTGAAGTTGCCATGCATGATGGCTTGCCGCATGTTTTTGAAGTGAAATCATTAATGCTCAATATTCGACGAACATTGGTACGTGCGAAATGGTTTTTGGAAACTGCCATTTTGCTGGCGGTCGCACGTGCCCTTGTCAGGTTCATACCCTTCCGATATTGGCGAAAAACATTGGGGCCGATTGATAAGCAGCCAATCCAGGTCACAGCTGGTTCAGCCAATCAGGTGACGACAAACAAAGCTGTTGCCGTTGGTCGTTGGGTTCGTAGAACGGCGAAACAAATGCCTTTCAGGGCAGTTTGCCTGCCGCAGGCGATGGCAGGTCGATGGATGTTATCACGACGCGGTATTGCCAACCAGATATTCATTGGCGCGAAAAGGAATGAGGAATTGAGCCTCTCCGATTTTCATGCATGGCTGATGCACGGTGAGGTCTGCTTGACCGGCCAACATCAAAGAGAGCAGTTTCATATCTTTGGCAAATCGCCATGAGCATCCGGGCAGTTATGATGCTGTGTCATTTTCTAACGCCTTCGGCTGCGAAGGATGTTTACGTAAAAGCGGTACTCGCCTTTCGACTGGGTTGTTGAACTCGAACTGAATCAGAGCTTCGAACTTCTCCTTTCAGAACGGCGGACTGCCATCTGGTGATGGCTTGATCAGCTATCAATGCTGATGCGGAGCCGCTTTTCGGCCGTTCAGCCGTAGCGGCAACGGCGCCAGTCTGATCGGCGCGGGTTGATCGCTATTTTCAGTAATGCGATAAGCTTGATCAATGCTGAGATCATCAAAGGTTTGTTTGATTCCAGAGCTGGGCCAATTGATCGTCACACGTTCGATCGTGGCCGCTTTGCCCAAACCAATTTCGCTGCGGAAGGGTGAACTGCCAAAGCTGCCTCCCGAATTGACCGTTCGGTATATCGAACGGCGGGCTCCGCCCGGATAACGAACATCGACCTTGATACGCGCGCCAATGGCGCTGCGGTTGCTTTGGGTTCCGACAAGCAACAGCTTGATCCAGTTGTTTTGATTGGTCAGGTTTTCAAACAGTGCGTTTTGAAAACTATCGCCTTCTGATTCACCGCCCAGTTCAATGAAGATATCCTGATCCCCGTCGTGATCCATGTCGGCAAAGCCGGTGCCATGCCCTTTCTGGATATGGCCGAGGCCCGATGCGCCGGTAATATCACGAAAGCCGGAGCCGCCGGTGTTTCTCAGCGCGACATTGGGATAAATCGCGCGATAATCCGGCGTGCCGGTACCAAAATAGGCGTCAAGCCAACCGTCATTGTCAAAGTCCCCAAAATTCGCACCCATGCCAAATATCGGCTGGTCGACGCCCAAATCCTTTGTACGATCGGAAAAACGGCCATCGCCCATATTCCGATAAAAAGCGGGGATGGCCGAAGCTGTCGTCAGCCCGGCATAGGACCGGCCCATTTCAATCGTCGTCGGTCCGTTCCGGTCGTAGCCGGACACCAAAAGGTCCTCGCGGCCATCATTGTCATAATCCCAGAACCAAGCAGCGAAGCTTATCGTCGGGTTTTGTACGCCAGCCGCCATGGCCACGTCTTCAAACGACAATGACTTGCTTTTCTGGGTCCATTGGTTTCGAAAAAGATGGTTGGTTTTGTCAAGGCAGGAGACATAAATATCGTCGTTACCATCATTGTCATAATCGCCCACGGCCAGACTTCTTGACCGGCAATCATAAGAAAACCCTGCCTGTGCTCCAGTATCGGTGAACGTGCCGTCCTTGTCATTCAGATAGATGCGCGCTGGAAAGTCTTCACCTTTTTCCAGGTCAGATTCGGCTGCAACGATCAAATCCAGCCAGCCATCATGGTTTAAATCGGCAAATTTTGCCGAAGGTGTCGGGCTGAAATCCAGGACACCGGCCGCTTTGGTGACATCGGTAAACGTTCCGTCGCCGTTGTTTTTGAGCAATGAATTGGGAATCGCTCCCTTTTGCCGAGCCCATGCGCCGCGCAGGATGAAGATATCCGGAAAACCATCATTGTTATAATCGCCGTGGGTTACATTCAAACCGCCCGGCATGTCGGCTAAGCCGGCCGCCTGCGTGGCATCATGGAAACTGCCATCTGCTTTGCGCAGGTGCAGTTTCACACGTCCTGTCAGGTCCCAATCGGTTACGAAAATATCGAGCATATCATCGCCGTTAAAGTCTTCAACTATGGCGCCACCGCCCCGAGTATTGTCAGCGACCCCCATCATATCGGCAACATTCGCAAATCGGGGGCCATCATAGCCCTGGATCATGCCCGGCATTGGCAACAGATGTTCCGCCGGCACGCCGTCCGGATATTTACCCAGCGTCATATAAGCCAGATTCAACAGCCATTTCGCCTCATAATCATTCGGATTGTTGGCGAGTAACTCATCCTGATAGATTTTAATCGCTTTGGTGGAACCTTCTGTCAGCTTGTGAACCGCGGCATTGTCCAAAGGTATGATGCAAACGGATGCTTGCGGATTGTTTTGGCAATTTAGCTGCTCACCCAATCTCATATAGGCGATCGCCGTTTGCGAATTCAGGCTTGTCCGAAATTTGGAAGATGTGTCGGTTGCCGCGCTCTCGCGATAATATTCCCGGACCTCTTCGTATAATTTTATCGCACCTTCGGTTTCGCCTTGGTTGAGTAACCTATTGGCTATTTTGAATTTTCTGTGAACGATTCCATTTGTATAGGCACCCATGGATGCAAACAACTGATCCCTGGCCTCGGCATATAGCCGCTTCAACCGGGAGCCTTTTCTATATTCCTCGATATCGTTTAAAGCGGCCACCATGGCTTCATTGCCTTCGCCGATTTCCAGCGTCGCACCATATTCCGTCACTGTTTTACCAGAATCAATGCCGAAATTCAGATCGCGCCACCCGAAAAACAAACAAACGATGATTACGGCCAGGGCAATCCAATATTTTCTATTTCGCATTGCAGAGCCGTATCTCCATTTCCTGGTGACGGCTAGTCGCAATTTGGCTGCCCATTGATCGGTGTGTCATAGCCCGAGCTCTCTCCTCCATCCGAAACAAACGCTATTTCGTTGACTTTACCGAGGTCAACCGACAGGAGAACTGAAATCATAAAAAGAACAACGACATAGCCATAATGTCCTCGGGGAACGCAACATGGCCACACAGAATTCTGATCTACCGGAAAGCAGCGCAAAACAGGCTTGGGTAAAGCCGGAACTTGTCGATCTGGATAAAGGTATCGATTCTGTGCAATCCAGTACCGGAGCCCTTTCGGACGGGTTTGTTGGTACAACTTCTTAGTAACTCCTGTTGTCTGACAAGCTATTTAGCTAAGAAAGTTGCTTTAAAACAAGATGTTACCTGATAAGGCCGGCGGCGTTGTCACATTAACTTGGCTAGCGATAGGTGCCGGGTTGGGATAGCATCCACAAATGCAAAAAATCTCATTCGACCGCCATCGCTTTCCATCTGAAATAATTGTCCATGCGGTTTGGCTTTATGCAAGGTTCACCCTGAGCTTACGCGACGTCGAAGATTTGCTTGCCGAACGCGGTCTGGATGTTTCTTATGAAACAGTCCGCCGTTGGTTTCTCAAATTTGGTAGCCAGATTTCAGCCAATCTCCGAACTACTCGACCTGCACCCAGCGATCATTGGTATCTCGATTAAATGGTCATCGTCATTTGCGGAAAGCGGCATTGGTTATGGCGAGCCGTCGATAATGAAGGAACGGTTCTTGATTTTCTGGTACAATCCCGGAGGGACGCGAAAGCCGCAAAAAAGCTGATAAAAAGCTTGCTGAAGAAACAGAAGATGTCGCCCACCTTAATCGTCACAGACAAGCTGCGATCATATCATGCAGCGTTTCGAGAGCTGCGCCTTACGGCTGAACATATCGACAACAAACGCGAAAACAATCGGGCAGAAAATTCGCACCAACCGGTACGAAGGCGGGAGCGAAAGATGCAGCGATTCAAATCTCCAGGATCTGTTCAACGCTTCCTCAACGTCCACGATTCAACCTATAATCATTTTGACCTCCAACGCCATCTTATCGATCGGTCATTGTTCAAGGATTTGAGAGCCGCCGCCTTCAGCGGATGGAAAGCTGCAGCGCTGAATGTCTAATCATAAAACCAATACTAATCATGCGCCTGGACCAAGTTAATGTGACAATGCCCCCATGGATGCGAACAACTGATCCCTGGCCTCGGCATATAGCCGCCTCAACCGGGAGCCTTTCCGATATTCTTCGATATCGTTTAGAGCCGTCACCATGGCTTCATTGCCTTCGCCGATTTCCAGCGTCGCACCATATTCCGTCACTGTTTTACCAGAATCAATGCCGAAATTCAGATCGCGCCACCCGAAAAACAAACAAACGATGATTACGACCAGGGCAATCCAATATTTTCTATTTCGCATTGCAGAGCCGTATCTCCATTTCCTGGTGACGGCTAGTCGCAATTTGGCTGCCCATTGATCTGTGTGTCATAGCCCGGGCTCTCTCCTCCATCCGAAACAAACGCTATTTCGTTGACTTTACCGAGGCCAACCGACAGGAGAACTGAAATCATAAAAAGAACAACGACATAGCAATAATGTCCTCGGGGAACGCAACATGGCCACACAGAATTCTGATCTATCGAAAAGCAGCGCAAAACAGGCTTGGGTAAAGCCGGAACTTGTCGATCTGGATAAAGGTGTCGATTCTGTGCAATCCAGTACCGGAGCCAGTGCGGACGCGTTTACCGCTACAACTTCTTAGTAACTCCTGTTGTCTGACAAGCTATTTGGCTAAGAAAGTTGCTTTAAAACAAGATGTTACCTGATAAGGCCGGCACAGCCGATAGCCAATATCCGGGTGGTCGGGAATATCGCCTCTTTTTTGCGATAGCGGCGCTGGTTGGTCTTGCCGCGATATTCTGGCTCAGTTCGCGCTATCCCGCATTGAATGAAAAAGCCCTTATGGGCGGCGACACGCCCTTGTCGGGGCTTTCCTTTGATATTGCCATTCGAATATTACCCGACAGCGGTATCGTCTGGGAAATTATTGCAAATACCGTAAACTGGATTTCCACCAATATGAAGGGGATGTCCTTTGGCGTCCTCTTTGGTGCCGCGCTTCTCACCTTATTGTCGCTGGTAAAAAAGCGGTCGTTTGAGGGCAGTTTTGCCAATGCTGCGCTAGGCACCGCTATCGGCGCGCCGCTTGGCGTTTGTGTAAATTGCGCAGCCCCTATCGCGCTTGGTCTGCATGCCGGGCGTATGCGGCTGGAAACCACCTTGGCGGCATTGCTGGCGTCGCCGACATTGAATATCATTGTCATCACCATGAGCTTCGCGTTGCTGCCTTTCTATCTGGCGGCGATTAAAACTGCTTTGGCGCTGCTCATGGTTCTGGTCGCCATACCTTTACTGTGCAAATATGTGCTGGTGGCCGAGACTGTTGGCTCGGGCAACACGCCAGCAAATATGGCCGATGCATCGCAGACAAAAGGGATCACGGCCTGGATGTTGCGCGTGCTTTCCCCGAAAGATGCGGATCCGACAATCCACGGCCCGATGAAATCGCTTGTCTGGTTCTTGCGGAACTATGCGCGCAATTTCTTTTTCATTTTCATCATTACCGTCCCGATGATGTTTCTGGCGGCCTTGCTGGGCGCGTTGGTTGCGACGATCACAAAGCCGAATGAACTGATTACGCTGCTGCCCCATGCCGGTATTTTTCTGCCTCTACTTGCTGTGTTGGCGATTGCGATTGTGGCCAGTTTTGTCCCCGCGCCTATCGCTCTGGATGTGATATTGGTGGCGATATTGGTCGGCATCGGGTTAAAGGCCGAATATGCCGTAGCGATGATTATCGGGCTCGGCTCGTTCAGCATATATGCCTTCATCATCCTGTGGCGGGCGATATCGCTACGCACCGCAGTCAGTCTATGGGTGCTCGTCATTGCTTTCGCGATATTCGGCGGCATTTTGGGCCACTTTGCCGGGAAAGCAGAGCAACGCTATGATGTGCAGCAACGGGTTGCGCTTTTAAAGTCGCAAGAGCTGGTCAAATGGCCCGAATTATTTCCTCGTCCCGCTGCGGAAAGCCTGTCCGCACTGAGCAGCAAGATTGACCAGCAGGCAATTCGGTTTCAGACATTGCCAGCCGAAATCGAAAGCGATGATGGCAGCCAGATCGACCTTGCATTCAGCAGCATCGGTGCCAGCAAGGAAATCATGGTCGGCGAGAAGACCAATTTTACAAGAATTATGGGGCCTGCCATTGGTCTGGACGAAAAGGGCGTGATCAGCCCGCTCAAGATATTTAGTCCGTATAACATGGGGGCCGGGATAGCCGCAGGTGATGTCCATGGCGATGGCTGGATCGATATTTTGACGGCTCGTTCGATCCATCAAACCGGCTTTTCACTCTATGCCAATATCGGCGGCAAATATATCCGGCAGCAAATTGATTTGGGACCTCTGGAAAAACTGGATTTCCGCAATCTTGCCCTTGTCGATATCAATGGAGACCAACAGCTTGATATCGTTGGAGCGACCTTTGACCAGGGTGTTTTTGCTCTGTTTAATCAGGGTGGCGAATTTGATCATAGGCGCTCCGTCCGGATAGACAATAAGGACGGCGTGCTGGCAGTTGGCATGGCCTTTGCCGACTTTGACAATGATGGCGATATTGATATCGCTTTTGGCAATTGGACCACGCCAGCCGAGCATGATCGCGGCCGATATGTTGCGCTTTCGTCGCACAATAATATTGCCTGGAATGACGGTAAGGGCGGGTTTGAAAGCAAGCGGCTTCCCGGCTTTCCGGGTGCGACATTAACCACATTGGCAAGCGATTTCGATCGCGACGGCAATATCGATATTTTGATAGGCAATGACGTTCGCAAAACAGATGTTTTTCTGATGTCAGACGGCAATCGCAACTTCCGCGCCAAACAATTCAAGAACACGCCTTTCCCATATACGATGCGATCTTCGATGGGCTATACGCAAGGTGACTGGAATAACGACCTGATAACCGATTATTATGGCGCACAAGTTGCAATGCCAAGCGGCAGTAACAACGCGAAAGGCCAATCCGGCTCGCGCGCTTATGATATTTGTGCACAATTCACCGCCGACTTGGGGCGTTGGGAATATGATACCGCAGCTTGCGCCGAACGACTGCTATCTATGGATTTCATTCACCGCAGCAATATGCGGCAAGGCAATACCGGCTGCGCAAAATCCACCGAAGTATCAGACCGGATATTATGTGCTTCGCTGCAATATATAAAAGACAATTTCGACAAGCGGAAAACACAGGGCAGCCCCGAAAAATACAATCGCTGTCGCAAAAATCTCGCTCATATTCCTGAAATGCAACGCCATTGCGTGGTCCATATCGAGCCTCGTTGGGAAATACCCAGAGAATATACCATATCGGGAGAGACAACCGCGGCGGTTGACACGGTCAACATATTGATGACCGGACAAGCCGACGGCGCATTTCGCGATGATGCCGGCGCTCAAAATGTCGATTTGCCGGGTTGGAGCTGGAACAGTCGCTTTACCGATCTTGATCAGGATGGCTGGCAGGATTTGCTGATTATGACGGGTATCTGGCAGAAGCCAACGATCAGCGGCAGCAACAAATTCTATCACAACCAGTCCGGCCAATTTGCTGATGCGACCGATAGGTTCGGTTTTGCTGACCTGATCCCCTCGTTCAGCTATGTCTCGTTAGATTATGACCGCGATGGCGACATCGATGTCATTCGCGATATGGGATCGTTGCGAATGATCGTCCATCGCAATGATCGCCCGGCTGGCGGCGCTTTGTGGGTGCATCTGCGCGATAGTATTGGCAACAGCATGGGCATTGGCGCGCGGGTGACAATCTGTACCAATGGCGAAACACGGATACGTCCGGGAAAATGCCAGATGCGTGTAATCAGCGCGAGCGGCGGCTTTATGGCCTTTGACCCGATCGCGGCGCACTTCGGGCTGGGCAAGGCGAAATATGTGTCGCTTATTCAAGTCAAATGGCCCGATGGTGAAACAACCATGATCCGGCCGAAGTCCCTTTCCGCCGGAGAGATTTTCGTTAGCCGGAAATGAAATGGCCGACCTACGCAAGCCATATTATGGCGCAACGGCTCGACCCGCCGATTGCAATTCAAACTGAAACCACTAGTACTCCGCTATGAGTGGCATCGGCGCTATATTCCATCGCGACAATTCGCCAATTTCGCTCGATTCTGTCGAACGTATGACCGCCGCCCTGCGCCTATACGGCCCGGTTAAGCAAGTGCACCGCGCATATGATAATTTCGGCCTGTGTTGGACCCGTGCCGGCCTTTTCACTCCCGACGACCAATATGACCAGCAGCCTGTATCGACAGGCGGGCGCATGCCGATGGTGTTTTCCGGATTGCTGCAACACCGCGAAGAATTGGCAGAGAAACTCGGCCTGGAAACAAGTCGTCTAAAATCCTTGGCGGACAGCGCGCTTGTTCACATGGCTTGGCAAAAATGGGGCAAGCAGCTCACGCAGCATCTTTATGGAAGTTTTGCCATATTGCTCTGTGATCGCGAGAAAAACCATATTTATGCCATTCGTTCTGATGGCAAGGCTACGCCAATATTCTACCATCAAAAACGAAACCGGCTTGTATTTGGATCTGCTCCCAAGGCCATATTTGCCATCGGCGATATCCCGCGTGAATTGAATGAGCAGCGGCTCGCCGATTCCATGATCCTGAACAACCAGGATGTGGGAAACAGTTTTTACAAAGACATTAAATCGGTTCCACTGGGGCATGTTCTTGAAGCAGGGCCAGATTTCCTGCGGTTGGAATGCCACACGGACTGGAGCAACGCCAAAGAAATACGCTTTGCCCGAGATGAAGATTATGTCGAGGCAGCCAATGAAATTTTCGACCGAAGTGTTGCGAGCAATATGCGCGCAATCCGGACGCCGGCCGCCATGTTGAGTTCGGGTCTCGATTCCTCCTCCGTGGTTGCTGCGGCAATTGAATATTTGGACAAGCAGAACGACAAGTCGGCAGAAGGAATTATCAGCTTTACGTCTGTTCCGGCACCAGGTTGGGACGGTACGGCGCTTGGGCATCGTCGCTCCGGTGATGAATCCGGTCCGGTAAAGGCCTTTGCCGCGATGTATCCGCAGCTTGATGCAAGGTTCGCCGATTCTGCAGATTTGGCAATCGACCATGACCTTGATAAAATGATCTTGCTTTCAGAAACGCCGCCATTTGCAATCAAAAACCTGCATTGGGGCATAAATTTACAGCGACTTGCCATGCAGGAAGGCCGCAATGTCATGCTTGGCGGGGACAGCGGAAACCGGACGTTGAGTTTTAGCGGCCGGTCCATTTATGCCAAATTATTGCGGCAGGGACGATGGTTGAAATTGTGGCGCGAACTGCGCGCATCCGACAATCACGACGCCCGATTCATGGGGCTATATGGCCGGGCGATACAGCCGAACCTGCCTGGCAAGATAGTGCAGCATATTGGCAAACTCAGAGGCAGTCGCAATCATGCCGGTTGGAGTGGGCATTCGGCCATAAACCCGGGCTATGCAGGCGATATGCGGCTGGATGATCGAGCGACGGAACTGGGCTTCGATACCAGCTATTCGGGCTTTACCGAGGGCCGGGAAAAGATGATCCACATGGGCGCAAATGGAACCCGCGATATGGGGCAGGCGACCGGCTATGCATTAGAGGCATTGACCGGCGTGCAGATGCGAGACCCGCTGGGGGATCGCAAACTGGTCGAATTTTGCATGGGCATTCCCGAACAGCAATTCATGGAAAATGGCGAAGACCGCCGGCTTGTCAAACGGATGATGGCAAAGCGCCTGCCGCCGGAAATCCTGAATGCGGAACGCGGCAGACAGGCTGCAGACGGCCATATGCGGATGACCCGGGATCTGCCGCGCTATAAGCAAGAGATTGAACGTTTGGCGGATGATCCGGAGATGCAAAGAAGATTCGATATTCCTCGGCTGCTGGGGTTGCTTGACAATTGGCCGGACAAAACGCCTTTGTCGTTGAAAGATCACCCCGATGCGGGAATTGTCACCCTTGGCTTGCCTCGGGCAATTGCAACATCACGTTATGTAAATTGGGTGAAGGGTAAAAATTGATGCGCAACGTACCCTTTACAGTTTGCGGTGATCTTGAGTTGGGGTCGAGGGTAACACCCTATCTGGTTGATTCCGGCCAGGATGTAACGATCAGCGAGGGATTTGTTCCAGACGCAATTTCCAATCCAACGGATACGGGTGTTGCCTTTGCAGCAAGTCCATCGCAATTTCTACTGACGATACCAAATGGCGTTCGCTTTCTGGTGAGCGGCGGCGACACGATAACCTATGATCGCGGCACCGTATCGGACAGAGAGGTTGCGTTGTTCTTGCTGGGGTCGGCATGGGGCGCACTTTGTTACCAAAGAGAGCTGCTGCCCTTGCATGCCAGCGCCATTATTCACCGTGGAGCGGTTCATGCCTTCACTGGACCTTCTGGCGCTGGCAAGTCGACATTATCGGCGGCATTGGCCGATCGTGGGCGCGGCTTTTTTACCGATGACGTACTGATTATAGATCCCGCAGAGATCGGAAGTAGCAACAATTGCTACAGTGGGCAAAAGGACTTGAAGCTATGGAAAGATGCCCTGAAATTGACAAATGCAGAAAAAGGTTCAGCGGTCCGGGATGCTGAGGATTTTCAGAAATTTTTTGCTGTTCCGGCCAATGCCTCATCGAAAAGTGTGGGTGAGTTGGCAAGCCTGTCGATCTTGGAGAATAACACCGCCAATATCGCTACACATCCTTTCGCAATAGAGAAAATATCCGGTGCCAAATCAATAAGACAGTTGAGGAATAGCGTTTATCGACCGCGGTTTGCCAATGCCATTTGGGGTAAGCAAAAGCTGTATCAAACGCTGGGCAGATTGATAGCAAATGTGGAAGTACAGAGTTTCAATCGCACGATGGTCAAAAGTCGGTTTGACGAGGGCCTTTCCTGTATGAATGACTGGATCGACCGATGGGATGAAACAGCAAATGCACAATCAGACGGAAATGACGGCGACGAAGGTTAGGTGATGGCTGGATTCATGCCAATGAAGGGAAGAACCGCCAGCCAAAAGATATGCTGGCTGGCGTCTTATCCAAAATCGGGAAACACATGGACTCGCATATTGCTTTCCAAGCTTTTGCGTGATGACCAAAAAGACGAAGTCGATGACCTGTCGATCGACCTTGCCGGTTCCATTGCCAGCAATCGGGTGCGGTTCGATGAACTGACGGGATTGTCATCTTCGGATATGACCGATGATGAAATCGATTTGCTGCGCCCTGACGCCAATCGCGCAATCGCCTCCGATGCGGAAAAGCTTGTCTACACAAAAGTACACGACGCTTATCATGACAGCGGAAATGGTGAAGCCATCTTCCCCGACGACTGTTCCTTTGGCGCGATCTACATCGTTCGTAATCCGCTGGATGTTGCCGTTTCCTATGCTTATCATCAAGGCCATCAAGATTTCGCAAAAGTCGTTGAACAGATGAACAATTCAACCCACGTCATGGCGGGTGGAGCAAAATCACAGCTTCGACAAAAGACCATGGGTTGGACCGGTCATTATCGCAGTTGGCACAATCAGACCAAAATTCCAGTCTTGACCATCCGCTATGAAGATATGATTATCGATACGGCGGCTTGTCTGGCACGAATGGCTGCCTTCATTGGACTGAATAAGCATAATCTATCTGAACAGATCGCATCGGCCGTTGCACAGTCCCGCTTCGATAAACTGCGCGAGCAAGAAGAAATTTCTGGCTTCAGGGAAAGGCCTGAAAAAGCCACGAAATTTTTTCGTTCTGGTCGGGTCGGAGAAGGCACAGAACGATTGAACGCTGACTTGCTGCAGAAGATGGTTGAGGCTAATCGGCAGTTGATGCAAGAGCTTGGCTATATCTAGCGAAAACGCAAATGTATGATCAGGATTATCGAATAATATGAGTGCCATCACCGACAATAGTTTCATCAGAAAAACAGCGGATTGCGTCGAGGCGGTTGTCGATGGTGAACTCGCGTTGATGCACACTGAAAGCGGCAAGTTTTACAGTTTGAGCGATTCCAGCCGTCATATATGGGAACTCATCGGAGCCGGCTTGAGATTTGGTGAACTAACCGCTGCCATGTTGCGGCAATATCAAGTTTCCAAAGATGTTTGCGACAATGATGTGATTGACCTGTTGGATAAGCTTCAGGCACGAACGTTGATAGATATTTCCTAGAACCGTATAAACCGTATGCTCAGGCCATAACCACACAGGCACCCACGTTTGGGCACTGCCAGCAGCAAGCGCGGTTTTCCTAAGCTGAGAGTGATGGTGCGCGACGCAGTCTGTAGCGAACCGGTCTCGCCAATCCATTTCCCTGCATAACAGCGAATCTACAGGGAATTGTTTGCTCCGAAGGCTGTTTTGAATGGTTCGCGGTGGACTCATTCGCGGAGTTCGGGCATTCTATATCTGGATTTCGCTAAGTTTTCTATCAAAGAAATAAGTCGGCTTTTCAGGGAGAGCCGCCCGTCCAGCAGGTAATTTCGATGACAAATGATCATCATTCAAAATTCAATTATCCTACCACGCCCAACATGGTCGAGCGCTATCTGGCGCGGGGCAAGCAGGCGAGCGATGAGATGTTTCTGGAAACGGTCAACCCGACAATTATGAGCCTACTGACATCGGACATGCAGGCCGTGGTGACAAAAGAACTCGACCCAACCATGAAGCGTTCAGGCAGACCATCAGATAAAAAGCCAAGCCGGCATGACGTCGCAGACTTTATTGAGCGGATCGATGACATCGACATTCCCCCGGCTTATTGCGAAGCGCTGGTCGCAAGACTTCGTAGCGGCCAGCGCTTCACTGAATTCGATCGCGGCAAACCGCTCCATAAGCATCTGGAAAAGTCTCGCCAGCATATGATGATCACATATCTCTATCGCTGGTTTTATGACCTGGTCGCTGCAGATCAGAAAACTGTCAGTCTTGAGCCGTTCGGCATAATCGAAGTACCGTCTGAAAAGGCGCCCCCCTCTGAAAAGGCAATGATGATGGTGGAAGATATTTTGTGCAAAAGGCTGGGCGTTTTGTCAGTGACAGTGCCGAGCCTCTTCACTGCGATGTCTAAAATTCCGCGCATTTTTCGAGAATGATTGGGCACTGATTTTGCTTCATCTGAGTCGCTCCTTAAAAAATCACAGGAGAAATTCAGATGAAATCCCGGAAAAAATACCAGATCGAATATCTGGCGACCACCTCGCTTCACCCCAATCCCCGAAACGCACGCAAGCATAGCGACAAGCAGATAGCGCAGCTCGCCGCGAGCATCGATACGTTCGACAATATTGAGCCGATCGTCACGGATACGGATCGGAACATCGTCGCGGGCCACGGCCGCTGGCTCGCCGCCAAAAAGCTCAAATTTCCGGAAGTCCCGGTGATCCGAGTTGGATTTAGAGACGAGGATCAAAAGGCCGCATTTGCGCTCGCCAGCAACCGGTTGGGGGATCTCTCCTCATGGGACGAGGACATTCTTCAGGAGGAGCTTGAAGCTCTGTTCGATTCAGACTGCGGTATCGATATCACCGGCTTCAGCACGGCTGACCTTGATTTTGCAATCGCCCCGGAAAAGCCTGCTCCCGTCGAGGAGCGGGTTGAGCTGCCCAGTCCGGGGATCATGCCGGTCTCACGGTCCGGAAATATATGGATTGCGGGTCCTCACCGGATCGGTTGCGGCGATGCCGCCGATACCTGTTTCGTGGAACTTGTGCTTGACGGTAAGCTTGCTGTTCTAGTGTTTGGTGACCTGCCTTATAACGTTCCTACAGTGGGCCATATCCAGTCAGGCAAGGGCAAGCACAATCACCGTGATCTCGCGGGCGCATCCGGGCAATTGAGTGCGGCCGAGTTCATAGCGTTCATGCGCGCAATCTTTCGCAATTGCGCGCGCTTCTCCACGCCCGGCTCCATCCATTATCAATGCATGGACTGGCGTCACGCCCGAGAGATCCTTGATGCCGCAGACGGGGTTTATACCGAGTTCAAGCAGCTTCTGGTGTGGGATAAGGGATCGGGGGGCCTTGGCTCATTTTATCGCTCGCAGCATGAACTTATCTTTGTCTTCAAGTCCGGTCGCGGCAAGCATATCAACAATTTCGGACTCGGTGAAAAGGGCCGATATCGGACCAATGTTCTTGCCTATCCTGGCTGCGCCACATTCGGAAAAGGCCGCTCGGAAGAGCTGGCGGCCCATGCCACAGTCAAGAATTCTGCCATGGTCGCCGACCTGCTGCTTGACTGCTCCAATCGGGGTGATCTGGTTTTTGATCCCACGCTCGGATCGGGGACCACATTGCTGGCAGCGCACCGCACTGGCCGGCACTGCGCGGCAATCGAAATTGATCCTGTCTATGTCGACACGGCCCTCAGGCGTCTTACCGCAATCAGCGGCATCATTCCCGTCCTCGAGGGTGACGGCCGCACGTTCGATGAAATCGCAGAAGCCTGCAAGACCGAGCGGGAGGATTGAGCCATGAGCGATGATGGAGATTATGAAGTCGGCTACGGCAAGCCGCCAAAGCACGCCCAGTGGCCGAAGGGCAAGTCGGGGAACCCGAAGGGCCGGCCGAAAGGCTCGCGCGGCCTTCGCACTGACCTCGACCGTGAACTGGAGACGAAGCTCACGATCACCGTACAGGGCAAGGAGATCACCGGGAGGGCACAGCAGCTTATGCTGCACATGCTGTCACGGCGGGCCGCCCACGGAGATGTTCGCGCCAGCCGCATTTTGCTGGACCTTGTCCTGCAGATCTTTGGAGCGGGAGACCGGGGCGGCAAGCGTGATGAACTCTCAGCTGAGGATCAGGCGATATATGAAAGCCTAATGGCCTCGGTGTACGAGTTGCCGGCAGGCGATCCGGAACTGCAAGATCCGCCCGATGACACAAAATCTGGGCAGGGCGATCCGGAGGCGAGCATATGACCGATCAAATCACGCCTGCTGTGTGGCGCAAGCTGCTGCGGACCAGCTTTGTGCATTTTCTTGCAAAGGCTTGGCCACGGGTCAATGCCGGCAAACAACTAGCCATGAACTGGCACCTGTTTGCCCTCGCACTATCGCTTGATCGCATCGTAACAGGTCAGAGCAAACGTTTGCTGGTCAACATGCCGCCGCGTAACGGCAAATCGATTACCATCTCCGTGATCTGGATAGCCTGGATGCTTGGAGTTGACCCTACCCTTAAATTTGTGGGGATCAGCTATGCCAAAGAGTTGTCAGAGAAATTTGCGCGCGATTGTCTCGCGATCATGGAAAGCGAATGGTACCGGGAGCTTTTCCCCGGAACGATCATTTCTCGCAAACGTTCTGCCGCTCATGATTTTGAGACCACGCGAGGGGGAGGCAGGATCGCAACATCGGTGGGCGGCACGCTGACCGGCCGCGGGGGAGATATCATCGTGCTCGATGATATGATCAAGCCCGAAGAGGTAAATTCCATTGCCGCCCGCGAGCGCCTGAACATATGGTATCGCGGTACTTTCAGTTCGCGGCTTGATGACAAACAGAAAGGCTCACAAATATTTGTCACGCAGCGCTTGCATCAATATGATCTGTCAGCCGTCGTTCTGGAAACCGGAAAATGGGATCATCTTTGCCTTCCGGCGATTGCGCCGCAAGACACAAGAATTCCCCTGATTGGCGGGCGCAGCTATTTCTGGAAAAAGGATGAAATCCTCCATCCGGCACGCGAACCGCTTGAAGTGTTGATGGAGGTGAAGGCCAATATGGGAAGTGCCGGATTCCAGGCACAGTATCTGCAGGATCCGGTTCCCGCTGAAGGCAACATCTACAAGGCCAAATGGCTTCGATACTATCCCCTGAATTTTGATGTCCATGCAGAAGGCCAGGTCATCCAGTCTTGGGATACCGGCATAAAAACCGGGGACAGCAACAGTTATTCTGTATGCATTACCGCGCGCCAGCGCCGCAATGTGCTCTACATGATCGATGTCTGGCGCGGCCGCTTGGAATTTCCTGATCTGGAACGCAAAGTGGTGGAGCTGGCCAGTCTTCATAGAGCCCATACCCTGTTGATCGAGGACAAGGCATCGGGCCAGGAACTTATCCAGAACCTGCGTTCGAAACAATACCGCGGCGTTCCGATGCCGATTCCCCGTTCGCCGGTGCTGGACAAGCAGGCCCGTGCCTCTGCCGTTACAAGCATGGTGGAAGCGGGTCAGCTGTTCCTCCCGGAAGAAGCATCATGGCTGGCTGAATTTAGCAGTGAGTTGCTCGCGTTCCCTTCAGGCAGGTTCGATGATCAGGTCGATGCCCTCACACAGCTGCTTACGTGGGTATACATTGAATTACACGATTCAGGATATTCACGGTGCGACAGCATCTGCCAACCTCTATCTTACTTGGGTCACCAGCCCAAGCTGTGGTGGTGGAGGGCCTGACCTATGAAAATAATCCAACCTAACAATAGCCGGGTCGGCTTGGTTATGCTGCTGCTCATTGCAATCGGCATGTCATCTTCTGCAAATGCTCAAGAAGATCCGCGCCAAAAGTTCCCGCAAGTATCAACCATGTCTCCGCTCGGTGTTGATTTACAAACTGGAAATTATATTTTTCAGGGTACAGATTTGACCATCGGTCCGCTTTCGGTGGATCATTATGTGAAAAAGGAAAGAGCATCCACATCTGGGGGGCACCGGCCATTCTCCAACTTTGCGACTGGGCTCCATGGCAGCGCCCATCGCTATACAGCGGCCAGCGGCGAGGCGACCATCTTTGTCCATCTCGGGCAACAGAAGGTCAAGTTTACAGCCCTCGCTACTGGAGCTTTTGCTCCATTAGACTCATCGACCACTGGCTGGAAAATGATATCCAGCGGCACGACCTATATATTGACCAACAAGTCTGGCGACGAATATCGCCTCGATACCCATTCGGCGATTCCATCCACGGAAAGGCGATTAACATCCCACAAAAGCGCGAACGGTCACCAACTCGACTATACTTATGACACATCGGCGCGATTAAGGACGGTCAAAAGCAATCGCGGATACGCGGTTGTCCTTGATTATAGCGGGAATAATGTCGTTGCGTGCGGTTACAATCTTGCGCTTACGCAGGTGACACCAAGTTCAACCTGCTCTGGCACTGCTTACAAAGTGACTTATGGACGCAATGCAGCGGGAGACCTGACTTCAATCACGGATGTAGCAGGTGACGTGGTGAATATACAATATACGACGATCTACAACCAGACATATCCGATTTGCATAACGCTTCCCAACAGTTCCACTTGCGCCATTCAAAACCAGTTCGCTGCGAGCAGCAATCCCTCAGTTCTGGACGACCAGGTGACGCAGCAAACTACTGCCGAAGGTGAGGTTTGGAATTATGACCATGCCCCGGTAGACAATACGCCGGGAGACTATACACCGGGATTCGGAGAAATCAGGAGATCGTTTTCCTGGATGACGCCTCCTGCCGGAGCCGGATCGGAAGCGCAATTCGGAAATGGATTTATAGAAACATTGGCAACTCCTGAAGGGGTCACGGCCTACGAATATTCATCATTATCCTGGTACGCCATACTCTATAAAACCGGTTGGACCGGACCTCATTATTACAGCATATATCCTTCCAAGATCACCTATCCGGAAGGAAACAGCATTGCCTTTACGAGAGACTGGGCAGACAATGTAACCAGCCGAAGCGAAATAGCTAAACCGGGTTCAGGACTGGCCAATAATATTACGGTTTGGGCATATCCGACTAGCTATAAATGGTCGATCCCTACGATTTGCGCAGCGGCCAATGTTTTATGTGACAAGCCGGTCCAGATTGCCGATCCCAACGGTAACACCACCGACTTCACCTATAGCGCCACGCACGGCGGGATGCTGACCAAGACGGAAGCGGCGGTGAACGGCACCCGCCCGCAAACGCGCTACACGTACGTCCAGCGCAACGCGCGCGATGTGAACGGCACGGCGCTCACCCCGCCTGTCTGGGTGCTGGCAAGCGAAGAATATTGCAAGACCACCGCCGCATCGGGCTCGGGCTGCGCAGGCGGAGCAAGCGATGAAGTAGTGACCACCTATGACTATGGTCCGACCACCGGTCCCAACAATTTGCTGCTGCGCGGGACAGTGGTGGACCCCACCGGCCTTAATCTTCGCACCTGCTACACCTATGACCAATATGGCCGGAAGATATCCGAAACACAGCCGCTGGGCACGGGGAGTACGTGCCCATGAGGCAGCATGTAGCGCGCGCCGCAATGGCAGCGACCTTAGCCGCACTGACTTTCACTTCCACGGCGCTGTTCGCCCAGAGCTCTCCGTCTGCCTATACCAGCGCGACCCGCTATGACATCAAGGGCCAGGTCACCGGTACGATAGCCCCCGACCCCGATAGCACCGGCGAAATATTATATGCCGCCTCCCGCACCACCTATGATGTGCGCGGCAATGTGACAAAGGTGGAAACCGGCGAACTCGCCAGCTGGCAGTCGGAAGCTGTTGCACCGGCTAGTTGGAGCGGTTTCACCATCCACAGCACGGTTAATGCCACCTACGACAATATGAACCGCAAGCTCAAGTCATGGGTTGTTGGTTCAAACAATGTCACCGAAAGCATGACTCAATATAGCTATGATGCTTTGGGGCGGGTCACCTGCACCGCTGTGCGGATGAACAAGGCAC